>Ga0209723_1000004_pt1 | contig 467541 bp, 364 predicted proteins | sample BiotimSIPDNA_2_FD_185750 | JGI IMG/M metagenome (GOLD analysis project Ga0209723, IMG submission 185750) | Anaerobic biogas reactor microbial communites from Washington, USA - Biogas_R2 time_0 SIP DNA (SPAdes) (version 2) | ecosystem: Engineered > Bioreactor > Anaerobic > Unclassified | place... | reverse complement strand
AATTTGGGTAAAATATAGAGAAATCCCGTAAAAACTCTTCGATTGGAACAATAAATCCTCAGATTTAGTGGTGAGAATTCACAAACGTGTTCTCACAAACCTTGAGAAGCAATTACGCAAAGGTCTTAAGAATGTTTCCGTATCCTTGGGAAGATCTTCCAAGCCCAGAAGATTGACGCACATTTTCAAACCTTCTTTCTTGGCGAGCGGATTCAACTCGATCTGCAGACTCTTGAATTTGGGAATTTCGAGCGCGGGAATGGAGCCGTCTTCCAAGTGGCGGGTTGAAGCCAAGATACTGATGCAAGGGGACTTGACTTTCCCCAAAGCTTCAAAAAAGATCCGCGAGCGGGAATCCAGCCACTGCAGGTCGTCGATTGCCAAAAGCAGCGGTTCGACCTTGGAAGCCTCTTCCAAAACACGCACACCAGCCTTGATCACACGCTGCAGGCGCAAATCCGGATCCATCATATACAGGGGACTTCCCTGCCAACGGAGGTCCAAAATGTAGGCGATGAAGGGCTGCAATTCCGCAAAGCCCTTTCTTCCCCGGGTCAGTTTTTTCCATTTTTCCCCGAAAAGTTCCAAATCCTCTTCCTCTTTAAGTTCCGGCTTCATTTCAAACAAACGGCTGAAAATCTGTTTCACCGGATCGAGGGGCGGGGATACCGGCATGTCGCAGCAGGCGGGCAGGACGCGAAAGCCCTTGTTTTCCGCAAGCTTGAGCGCTTCCACCATCAGTCTGGTTTTGCCAATGCCGGGCACTCCGGAGATGTGGACAGCATAATTTGCCTTCATCGTCAGAGTTTGGTCGATGATATCTTCCAAAACGGCAAATTCATCTTTTCTGCCCACAAAGATATCCCGCTCTGAAAACTGGCTGGTTTTCAGCATGCCTGCAAGCTCGAAAACCTGTTCCGAGCCTTGCTTTAAGCCCTGCCAAGCATGAAATCTGAGGGTTTTGTCAGTCTTTGCCCGCACACTTTCGTCAACCGCCACCTGACCGGGTTTTGTGAGCGCCCAAAGCTCCTTGGCACGCCGGCCAGCCTTGCCAAAGACCACATATTGACACCCACCGGGAGAATCCAAACAGGTGGAAAAAACCTTATCGGCAGCGATGCCCATGCGGATATTGGGATATTTTTTCCGAACATCCAGGGAAAACCGGCAGGCACGGAGATACATTTCCGGGTCTTTGAACGGCAGGCCGTAATATGCGAAAATGGAGTATGCGTTTGTTGTCTTTCGGGAACCGAACATATAGGCTTTGAAGGCAATGGAAATGACCTCCATCACCTGAATAATTGAATCCACATCTTGCAAGCCTTCCAAACCCATGCTCACATGGATGCAAGCCACATTCTGGAAAGCAGATTGCGGCTGAATATATTGATAACGCGAGTGAGTGAATTTTTCCTGCAATTCCGCAAGCTCTTCATCCAGCGGAATATTCAGCGGAACAGGCTTCAAATTGCGGGAAGTTTTAGGCTCTCCTTTGTCGTTCAACAAAGCCAGGTCTTCCAATTTTTTGCGGGCTGCGGCTGTGAGCTGCAGTTTGCCGGCTTTGGCGGGGATCTCCTCCAGTTTTTCCAGATCGAGCCCAAAAAATCCGGCTCTGTGCTGCAGGGGATTCATGACGATGCGCCAGTGAATTTGGCCATAACCCAGCGCCAATCTCCATTTCAGATCTGAGACGTTCTTTTCATCGTCACCGATCTTCGCCAGTTCTTTTGCCGCCGCCAAAACCTGCCTGGCATCCACTTCCGGAAACATCAGCAAAAAGAAGTTTCCCTCCATTTTGGCCACAAAGCCGCCCCGATTTTCCACAATCCTGAAAAGCTCTTTGCCAAACCTGTTCAACAAGCCCGTAAGTGACTGTGCTTCAGCTTTTCCCTGTTTTTCAAAACTCGCCAGCACCTGCTCAAAATCCGCCAACCTGCAGTCCACAATAAAACCATTGAAGCTGCCCTGCGGTTTTTGCTGCCGCAGTTTGTCCAAAATGAAAGAGGGCACGTAGTTTATCATGTCTTAAAAAATCCCGGGAGCTGAACAAAGCTCGGTTCCAAAATAGTTTCAGAGTTTGGCAAAATACAAAATATGCAGATTTGGTCAAGCATTTTTTTCACCATTCATTATTTTTTGGTCTGATTCATTGACGATTCCATCCATGAAACCATTTATAAATCGGAACCCAGCAGGCTGACCCTCCCTTGAGCCCTGCAAATTTCCCACCCGGATACCACCCCTAAGCCACCCGCCCATAGGCGGGAGCCCAAGGGCAGCGAACCGGAAGGCTGGTGATTTCGGCTGCAGGGGGAAGCCGGTTTGAACCTTATGGAGTTGGGGATTTTTGGGGATTTTATGGCAAAAACATCTGCCTTGGGGATGTTTGAAAACAGGTTTTCAGTGTAGAATTGAAAAGAAAAAACGCTTTATTTACGTTGACTGTAAAAAGTGACAGTCTGCTTTGAGATTTGGCTTGCCTACTCCCGGGTTCAGCCCTCCGCAAGCTGCTGTTTGTAGGCGCGGAATTTTTCCCGCAGCTCAGAATCCTGCAGCGCCAAAATCTGCACCGCCAAAAGTGCGGCATTTTTGGCACCACCGACGGCAACGCTTGCCACAGGCACGCCCGGAGGCATTTGCACGATTGCCAAAAGAGCATCCAAGCCGCCCAGCCCTCCGCTTGCCAGAGGTAAGCCGATCACCGGCAAAACCGTGTGCGATGCCAGCACCCCGGGCAAATGCGCAGCCATTCCCGCCGCGGCGATGATCACCTGAACCCCATCTTTTTCAGCATCTTGCGCCAGTTCAACAGTGCTTTGGGGTTTGCGATGGGCAGAGGAAACATGAAAATCGTGTTCCACGCCAAATTCATCCAAAACCTGGCGCAGGGGTTCGCAGGCGGGCAGGTCGCTTTTGCTGCCCAAGATCACGCGCACTTGCGGCATTTTACTTGTTTTGCTGTTCGGGCAAAACGGTGAGGCAGTTGTGGATCTCCTCCATGTTTTCCGCGGTGCTGAAGGCTTCCAGGATTTCGGGATTCATGATCAGCTTGGAGATGTAGGAAAGGCTGAACAGGTGCTGTTTGTCGTTGTGCAGGAGCAGCATGAAGAAGATATTCACGGGTTTGTTGTCCGGAGCGTCAAAATCCACCGGTTCCTTGGAGCGTCCAAAAAGGATGCTGGGGGTTTTGATCTTGGATGGATGCAGGTGGCGCGGGTGCAGCAGAGCAACTCCGTGGCCGATGGCAGTGGAGATCAGTTCCTCGCGGGCAACCACCACTTCGTAAAGCCAGCGGGCATCGCGCACCAGCTTGAGGTCCTTGGCCTTCACGCTGAGGATGCGGATGGCGTCGAACTTGTTTTCGGCTTCAAAATCCAAAAAGATGTTTTCCGGTCGCATATACTCTTCAAAATGACAGATAACACGTTTTAAAGCCAGCATTTTTTCATCTGTTTCGTTGAGGTTTTCCAGCCATTCGTTCAGGGAATCCTCATCAATTTTGAGGTTTTTTCCCACCTGTTTTGTTTCGAAAGTATCGGTGTTGATCATTTCCTGGACCACACGCTCGGATACCTTCAGCTTGCGGGCCACTTCTGCTTTCGACAAATATTTCTTCGCCATTGTTACCTCCCTTGGCAGTGGCTTTGAAAAATGCGGATTTTGGCATTTTCAAGGTTTAACTTGACAAAGATAGAGATTTTTTTGAGCATGGCATAATGGTCAAGAAGTTTATTTACTTGGGAATGCTGTTTGCGGTACTTTGGGGATGCTCATATTCCGTATTTTCAAATGCTTACCCGCATCTGAAAAATATTGCCGTGCGCCCTTTTGAAAACCGGAGTTCTCAATTTGATTTGGGAGATACGGTCACGGACGGGCTCACCCAAAAATTCAGCCGCGATGGACGCCTGAAACTTGTGACGCAGCAGCCGGATTGCACGCTGGAAGGAGAAATCCTGGATTTTTCGGAAAGCGTCTATAGCTACGACAGCGGCAACAACGTGCAGGACTATATGCTGCGCCTGAGCTGCAGCGTCGTTTTTACTGATCTGATCAACAACCAGGTGATTTACGAAAACAAAAACCTGACCCTCACCGAACCTTACGCCGCCGCCGGTCAAAGCTCCAGCACGGCAAAATCCAAAACCAAAGGGGAAGCAACAGATGAGCTCATCACAAGGCTTTTCAACACCATCATCCAAAACAGCCTCGAAACCTGGTGAGCCCGTGCGCTTGAACCGCTGGCTGGCTCAAAGCGGAGTGTGTTCACGCCGCGCCGCAGACGAACTGATCCGCGCCGGTGAAGTGCAGGTGAATGGCGAAGTCTGCACCGATCTCAGCCGCAGGGTGGACCCCGAAAAAGACCGGGTCAGCCTGCGTGGGGAGGACTTGAAGCCGCAAGCCGAACTGGTATATCTGATGCTGAACAAGCCCCGCGGCGTGCTTGTGACCCGTGCCGATGAATTTGACCGCGACACCATCTATGCCCTGCTGCCGCAGGGTGCGCACAATCTGCGCTATGCAGGTAGGCTGGACAAAGGTTCCGAAGGCCTGCTGCTGATGACCAACGACGGCGAACTGATCAATGCGCTCACCCACCCAAAACACGGTGTGGAAAAGGTTTACAGGGTTGAGATCAACCGCGTGCTCAGCAAAAAGGAACTGAACGAACTGCGCAACGGAGTGCCCATCGAAGGCGGACTCACCCGTCCTGCCGGAGTGTTTGTGAAAAGCCAAGGCGACAGCGGTATGACCCTGAAAATTGTGATCAAGGAAGGGCGCAAGCGCCAGGTTCGGCAGATGGTGGAAGCCGTGGGCGCCCGCGTGAGACGGCTCAAACGCCTGCAATTTGGCACCCTGCAGCTGAAAGACCTTCCCGAAGGACGCTGGCGCCACCTCACCCCGGCGGAACTGCGTTCACTTAAAAAACTTGCGGAGAATAAGGATAAATGAATATTGCCCTGATCGGACTGCCCAAAAGCGGAAAAACAACGATCTTCAACGCCCTCACCGGAGGCAGCGCTTCCACGGAAAAATATGCACCGCCAGCAACAGAGCCAAACATTGGTGTGGTGCAGGTTCCAGACCAACGCGTCACCCGGCTCAGCGAACTTTACAAGCCCAAAAAGACGATCTATGCCAATATCGAATATCGCGATTATCCCGGCATTTTCCACACCCAAGAAAGCAATCCGGACAATGCGCTTTTTTCCGATATCAAGGCAACTGAAGGATTTGTGGTGGTCTTGCGCGCCTTTGCGGATGAGGAATTGGACGAACTTTACCCAGTGGGCGATCCGCTGAGGCAGCTTTTGGCTTTTGAAGAGGAAATGCTGTTGGCAGACCTGATCGTGACGGAGCGGCGTCTTGAAAAGATCGAACTGGGCTACAAACGCGGCGTGAAAACCGCTGCCATCATGTTTGAGGAAAAGCTTTTGCGCGCGGTTTGCGAAGAGCTTCAGGCTGGCAAGCCTCTGCGCGGGATGAACTTGAATCCCGAAGAGGAAAAGGCCCTGCGCGGTTTCCGCTTTTTCAGCCAAAAGCCGGTTTTGGCTTTGATCAACTGCGCTGAAGAGGATCACGGCTCCATGGGCGAAATCCAGCGCCAGATCGAAGAAAAGGGCTATGCGGCGGAGATCATCGCCGGCAGGTTTGAAGAGGAACTCAGCAAGCTGGACAGCGAGGAAGCCCTGCTTTTCATGGAAGACATGGGCATCGGCGAAAGCATCCGCGAACGCTTTACCCACTATTGCTACAACATGTTGGGTTACATCAGCTTTTTCACGGTGGGAGAGGATGAGGTTCGAGCCTGGACCATCGAAAACGGCTCGAATGCCGTCACCGCCGCGGGAAAAATCCACAGCGACCTTGCCCGGGGCTTCATCCGGGCGGAGTGTTTCAACTATGATGTGCTCATGCAGCACGGCAGCGAAAAACAACTGCGCGAAAAAGGGCTGTTTCGCCTGGAAGGAAAGGAATACATCGTGAAGGATGGAGACATACTTTTCATCCGCTTCAACGTTTAGGATACTTTATGGCAAAGGCTTCAAAACCCAGAATCACCAAAAGATCCGGACAGCGTAAAAAGCTGGAGGGCTGGCAAAAACGCGCTTTGGCGGGATTGCTGGCGTTGCTGGCACTCCTGACCGCACTGAGCCTGATTTTTGGCTGGAAAAGCATCCAAACAGACAAAGACCTCCTGAGCGTGCACGGCAATATCTTCAGATGGCCCTTCCTTCACAACATGGAGGTGGACAACCCCATCGGGGTTTTCGGAGTTGCCGTAAGTTATTCTCTTTGCTACATTTTTGGCTGGAGCTTTTCCCTGCTGGCGGCCATCGTTGTCTTCATTTTGACCCTGATTTATGCCCTGAATCCGGAATATACCGAAAAACGATCAAAGTTTTACATCCTGCTTCTGACAGCCTTCCTCTTGCAGATCTGGTTCGCGCGCAATCAGGTGGATCCGGATTTTGCCGTGGTTCCCAAAGCCATCTGGAAGGGATTGGCGGCGGTTTTCAACAACTTTGGCGCCGCAGTGCTGATCTTTTTCGGCGTCATCTTTTCCCTGCTCCTCTTTTTCGGGTTTGGCAGGGTGAAAGAGTTTTTTGCACATCTCTGGCAGGAAATCACCAAAAAGCGTGAGCCCAAACCCAAAAAACCCAAGCCCGAGCAACCCACCATACACAAGCAGCAACCGCCCGAACCCCCCGTGCAGCCTGTGATCCAGAATCATTCCCAGGAAAATGAGCAGTTCCCACAAGTGTTGCCCGAACCCGAAAAACCCAAACCCAAACAGGAGCCTGCGCCGCCCAAGCCCGAACAGCCGGATCAAACCGATGACCGGGAATATGTGATGCCCGTGATCGAGGAATTTTTGGAAAGCCCGATCAAGCTGACGGACAAGGAGCGCAAAGAGATTGAAAACCAGATTTTGGGCACCAGCCAGATTTTGAAGGACAAACTGGCGGAGTTTGGCATCGAAGCTCAAGTGCGCAACGTTAATATCGGACCCATCATCACTCAATATGAACTGGAACCCGCCAAGGGTGTAAAAGTCAGCAGATTCGCCTCTTTGGCGGACGATCTGGCTTTGGCGATCAAGGCCAAATCCATCCGCGTGCAGGCTCCCATTCCGGGACGCGGCCTGATCGGCATTGAAATTCCCAACCTGAGCCGCGATATGATCTATCTGCGCGACCTGCTGCTTTCGGATGAGATTAAAACCACCAAGTCCAAGCTTGTTTTCGGTTTGGGAAAAGACACCGCGGGACGCCCCGTGGTTTCCGATTTGGCAAAGATGCCGCACCTTCTGATCGCCGGAGCCACCGGCAGCGGCAAAAGCGTTTGCATCAACGCCATCATCATGAGCTTCATTCTGCGCGCCAAGCCGGATGAACTGCGCCTGATCCTGATTGACCCCAAAAGGGTGGAACTTGCTGGCTACAGTGGACTTCCACACCTGATTGGCAATGTGATCACCGAGCCGGAACAGGCCTTGGAAAACATGTATTGGGCGGTGCGCGAAATGGAACACCGCTACGAGCTTTTGCAGGAAGCGGGCGTGCGTGACATCTCTTCCTTCAACGAAAAGGCAGGTTCGGAAAAGGATGGGGAAAAGCTGCCTTACATCGTGATCGTGGTGGACGAATTTGCCGATCTCATCCTGACCAGCGGCAAGGATATCGAGGTTCCCATCACCCGCTTGGCTCAAATGGCAAGGGCTGTGGGCATACATCTGATTTTGGCAACGCAGCGTCCCTCCATCAAGGTGATCACCGGCGTCATCAAAGCCAACTTCAGCGCCCGCATCGCCTTCCAGGTCTCATCCAGAGTGGATTCACGCGTCATCCTTGATCAAATAGGCGCGGAAAGGCTTTTGGGCAGCGGAGACATGCTCTTTCTTCCCCCCGGAAAAGCGCTCACGGAACGCATCCATGGGGCCTATGTTTCGGATCAGGAAATCTCCCGGGTTTGCGACTATTTGGAAACCCAACCCAAGCCCAAACAGGAGTTTAGCGTCGTCAAACCAGAAGACGAAGAACTGGGCGGTTTCGACTATGATGACGAACTTTTCCCCGAGGCGGCGCGCGTGGTGGTTCAGGCAAACACAGCTTCGGTTTCCATGCTGCAGCGCCATTTCAGGATTGGCTATGCCCGGGCGGGTCGTTTGGTCGACCTTTTGGAAAGAGCGCGCATCATCGGACCGCACCTGGGCAGCAAATCCCGCGATGTGCTTGCCACCATGGACGATCTCATCAGCAGCGGCATCATCCGCGATGAACGATAAAACGCAGGAGCCGAGCCGAAAGTGAGTATTGATATGCGACAGCCCAAGACACAGAAAAGGAGCCCAAGATGAAAAAGACACTTTTGATACTTTTGGCATTTGCCTGCCTCTTTGCCCTGCAGGGTCAAACCGCGTCCGAGCTATACAGCAAACTGCAATCCGCATACAAAAACATCAGCAGCTTTCAAGCAGACCTGCAGCAGAGCAACTACTATCCCCAGCTCAAAAAAACCGTGACCTACAGCGGCAAGATCTATTTCACGCCGGGGCGTATGCTGATGAAATTCACCAAACCTTCCGAGCAATATCTCAAGATCGAAAACAACCGGGTTGAGCTCTATGACGCAGCTTCCAACACACTTTTCCAGAGCGCGGTCCAGCCCCAATTCGGACGCATGAACCCGGTTGAAATCCTCCAACTCTATTGGGATAAATCCACGGTGAGCGTCACTTCCACTACAAAAAGCGCCGCTTCTGTGAAGCTGGTGCCCAAGCAGGATGATCTCGTCACTTCGCTGACCGCGACTTTGAACCCCTCCACCGGCATTGTGAGCAGGCTCGGCTACACAGACAAAAGCGGAAACTCCGTCACCTACAGCTTTTCCTCAATCAAGCAAAATGCTTCCATCCCCGCCTCGGTTTGGCAGGTGAACCCTCCCAAAAACGTGCAAATCATAAAATAACATAGAGGTAAAAATGATAGCCCTGATCATGGCCGGAGGCTCCGGCACCAGATTTTGGCCTGCCAGCCGGGCCGCAAATCCAAAGCAATTCCTGCGCGTGACAGAAAACAGATCCATGCTGCAGCTTACCTACGACCGGCTCAAACCCTTGATCCAGCCAGACCGGGTGTATGTGGTCACCGCCGCATCCCAGGCACGTCTTGTGCGTGAAAACCTGCCCGAAATACCGCATGAAAACGTGATCATCGAGCCTTTTGGTATGAACACCGCACCCTGTATCGCATTGGCATTGGCGCAGTTGCGCATGCAGCATCCGGATACCGAAAGCATGGTGGTGCTGCCTGCCGATCACGTGATCAAAAACGTGGACGTCTTTTTGGCAAGCCTCGCCCGTGCCGAAGAGGTTGCTCAAAGCGGCGCCCTGGTCACTTTCGGGATCATACCGCAATATCCTGCAACGGGTTACGGCTACATTGAAGGCGGCAAGGAACTCGAACCCGGCGTCCTCGAAGTGCAGCGCTTCAAGGAAAAGCCAAATGTGGAAACCGCCACCGAATTCCTCCGCCAAGGCAATTTCTATTGGAACAGCGGCATGTTTTGCTGGACTCTGGACGCCCTCCACAAAGCCTTTGAAGACCATCTGCCCCAAGCCCTGCAGATTGCAGAAGATGTTGCGGAACTAAGGCTTACAGGCGCCCCGGAGGAAGACATTGCCACAGCCTATGCCATGATGCCCAAAACCTCTGTGGATATTGGAATCATGGAACGCGCCTCCCGCAGAGCGGTGATTCCGGTGGATTATGGCTGGAGCGATGTCGGCTCCTGGAAGGCGATGGCGGACATTTCCTCCGCCGACGGTCATGGCAACAGCTTCCGGCGCCGCGGTGTTGCGATTGACGCCTTCGACAACTATATCTACAGCGACAAATTCGTCGCCCTGATCGGCGTGGAAAACCTCTGCGTGGTGGAAACCGAGGATTCCATCCTCATCACCGCCAAAGACCGCAGCGAAGAGGTCAAAAAGGTGGTGGAGCATCTGCAGCAGGAAAAGATGGACGACCTCTTATGAGCTTTGTTGACCGCTTTTTCAGACCCCATTCAATGGTTGAACCCACCCGCAAAGGAAGCCGATAGCGCCGATGAAGAATTGGTTCATATATCTGAAAGCCTCTTTGGCCATGCTGTTTTGGTCTTTCACCTTCATTTGGATCAAGCAGGCGCTCATCACCTACCATCCCTACCAAATCGTGTTCATGCGTCTGGTGCTGGCAACGGTGCTGCTTTTTGCGGTGATCTTCATCTTTCGCAAGCGCGAAAAGATGGAGCCAAAAGACCTGCGCTACATGATGATGGTGGCTTTTTTTGAGCCTTTTTGCTATTTTTTGGGCGAAGCCAACGGCATGCAGTTTGTGTCGCCGACCCTGGGTTCGCTCATCGTTTCCACCATCCCGCTGGTCACTGCGCTCGGCGCCTGGGTCTTTTTGAAGGAGAAAATCACCCCGCTTTTGATCCTGGGCCTGATCATTTCATTTGGCGGAGTTGCCGTGATCAGCATGGCGGAACCGGAATTTTCCGGCACCCTCAAAGGCATACTGCTGTTGCTTGTAGCCGTGTTTTCCGGCATGTTCTATGCCATCACCGTGCGGCGCGTCACGTTGAAATACAGCTCGCTCACCATCGTTGCCTGGCAAAGTTTTTTTGGCATGATCTATATGTTGCCTATCTTTTTAGTATTCGATCTGAAACATTTCAGTTCCTGCCAGCATAACTGGGGAAGCATGCTGCCGGTGATCGCAATGTCGCTGTTTGCCACAGTGGGAGCCTTTTTGCTCTACACCGGCGTGATTCGCGACATCGGCACGGTTCGCGCGAATATATTCACGAACCTGATCCCGGTGTTCACCATTTTTCTGGCGTGGATCTTTTTGGATGACAAGATCACCCTCATCACCGTGGGAGGTGTGCTGCTTACGGTTCTGGGACTTCTGCTGTCGCAGTTGCCCGAACTGAAGCGAAAGCTCGTGCGCGGCCCGATGGACAATGTGCCGCCCCATGGAACGTGATTTGCTTATATTTAAAAGAAAATAAAGATGACATGGAGGTTTTGAATGAGATCTAAGTTCAAGACTCTCATATTCTTGGCGCTTGCGTTCGCCCTCGTGCTGCCGGCTTTTGCCCAAAGCGTGAAATTCAGCGTGAGCCCCGCCAAACTTAAACCCGGTGAAAAGGGCGTGTTGAAAGCCACTCTGACCATCGCCGACCCTGAAAAGAAACAGAACTATGATCCCGCATACGGAGAGGACGACTATTTCAACCTCGTTCCGGACGGAAACTATCCAAACCTGAAATTTGGCAAAACCCAATATCCGGCGCCCACCCAAAAGACCGAAGGAATCTGGGAATACCATAAAAGCGTCACACTTTCCAAGCCCTTCACCCTGGATAAAAACGCCAAACCCGGCAAGTTGGACCTAAAAGCCACCATGACCTACGGTCTTTGCCACAAAACCAGCGGCTTTTGCGATCCGCCAAAGGATGTTTCGGGAAAGGCGATCCTGGAGATTCTGGCTGTGGAAAACGTCGCGGAAACCCAAACGGAAGACCCGGATCAAGCTGTTGACAATCAAACAGTTGCCGAGCCCCAGGAAGACGCCGAAACCGAGGAGGTCCCCGCTGAGGCAGAGCCTGAAACGGGAACCGACAAACCCGTCGGCGGCAAAATCTGGTATTACCTGCTTCTCGCACTTTTGGGCGGCATAGTGTTGAACTTCACCCCCTGCGTTTTACCGATTTTACCCATCCGGGCGATGAGCATGGTGAACCAAGCCCAGAAAGACATCACCAAAGTGCTTATCCACACAATGGTTTACACCCTGGGCGTGCTGCTTTCTTTCGGTGCCATCGCCTCCGTTTTTGTGATTGCCCGCGCTTCCGGGGTGAACCTCACCTACGGTTTTTTGAGCCAGAGCCTGATCTACAACCTCATCATGCTCAGCATCTTGTTCCTTTTCGGACTTTCGCTGATGGGGGTTTGGGAAATGACCGCTCCGGGCATGAATGTTGCCGCAAAGAGCACATCCAAACAGGGCTACGCCGGTTCATTCTTTGCCGGCATCTTTGCCTTCCTGATGGGCTTTTCCTGCATGGGACCCTTCATGGGGCCGGCGCTGGAAGTGGCAGTGCGGCTCTCCTCGCCAATGCTGGTGCTGTTTTTCCTGCTCATCGGCTTTGGCTTTGCCCTGCCCTTCATCATCATCAGCCTCTTTCCCAAAGCGCTGAAACTGATTCCCAAACCCGGCGAATGGATGAATATCTTCAAGGAAACCATGGGCTTTGTGCTCATGTATCTGGTTTGGAAATACTTTTCCAACGTGTGGGGACTCACCAAAAGCGGACCCTACATGATCAATACAGCCATGTTCATCGTTTTCCTTGGCTTCGGCGCCTGGCTCTACGGACGTTTTGTGCGTCCTGAAAACAAGAAATGGGTGCAGATCGTTTTGGGTCTTGCCGCGGTGGCTGTAATCGCCTGGGCTGCATGGAACTACCTGCCTTGGGATGAAAGCATGCGTCCCAAGGAAACCTCCACACTTTCCGCCGATGGCTTGCAAGCCGCTGAATATGAAGGCTTTTACGTGTTCAGCGAGCAGGCTTTTGAAAAACTGATGGCGGAAGGCAAACCCGTATTTTTGGATATTGGCGCCGCTTGGTGTCAAAACTGTAAAAACAACATGAAAAAGGTTTTAAGCCAGCCCGACATCCAGCAGGCTTTTCGGGATAAGGGAGTCACGCTGTTCTACGGTGATTTCACCAAGGAAGACCCCATCCTGAAACAGTGGCTGGAAAAAGAAGGCAGCGTTGGCGTTCCCTTCAACGCACTCTACATCCCGGGGGAAAAGCCCATCAAGATGAGTGAGCTGTTCAGCAAAAAGGAACTGCTGGACGCTCTGGACCAGATCAAGCTGGAGGCAAACTGATGAAACGTATGATTTTAGCCGCACTCGCAGTTTTGACGCTATTGGCGTTCACCGCCTGCGACCGTTTTCCGCATATCTTCGGTCCGCCCCAAACGGTGAACCTGGACGAAGAGCTCTTTCAACCCTTGAACCAAGCTTTGCAAAACCAACCGGAAGCCGGAATTGACGAATTAATGCAATACTTCGCAGACGATTATATGCACTCTGGAATCAGCAAGGCAGATCGTCGCGACTGGCTGGAAGGCGTTTTTAATGACCACCCCAACGCTTGGGCCAGCGCCAACCTGATCGAGACACATAAGCTTTCTGATTTGCTTTATGTAAGCTCCTGGCGTCTATATATATCGGAAGCCGAAACTGTGATCGTGGACAGCAGCTTTGTGGGCGATGAAGTCGTGAAACGCGACGGACGCTGGCTGCTGCGTGGAAACCAGGCCAGTTGCGTGGTGCCAAACCCCAAACAGCGTGTGATTGTGGAATATTTCACCTTCCCGAACTGTCCGAACTGCCCTCCGGTGGAAGCTGAGCTGCAACATCTGCAACTGGATTATCCAAACAATTTCAGCTATTTGGAATATCACATCACCGGTCCGCTGTATGTCCCGGGGGATGTGACCCACACCTACTATGGAGCCACGTCCGCACCCTCGACTGTTTTCCAGGGTGAAACCAAACTGAGCGGCAGCTCTCCTGAAATTTTGGCTGAATTCAGGCCCTTGGTTGACACTTATGCTGATCTCGAATGCTTGGTCGGCTACTCCAACCTTGCGTATCACGTTCAGGGACAAAACCTTACCGGATCGATCAAGCTGAACCTTGCGCCCGATATTACGTCTTTGAGCGACCTGGTTTTGAACGTTGTGCTGATCGAACGGGAAGCCAGCCATCCCAGTCAGTCGCACCCCATGCGCAATCTTGTGCGTGCCAAATCTGTGATAAGCATCGGCGGCACAGATCTTTCCCAGCCTGTAAACTTTGCTTTGAAAGCTTCTAACGAAATCCCGGACGACGCCTCTCTGGTCATTTTTGTCCAGCATCGTCCAGCCGCATTTACCAATAACGCAAGAATTTACGGTGGAGTCGAAGTAGCGGTTTCCCGCTGACGTTTCCTCGGTTCAAGCCGCCCTTGGCCCGTGATGATCTCTTGCTCGTTGCGCCATCGTCAGCCTCCCGCCCAAAGACGGGTGCTTGAGGAGTGCGAAGCGCTCAAGCATACTTTTGGGCTCAAGGGCGAACCCAATTAGAATATAAAAGCTTTGAAAAAAATACAGATAACAGGAGACGAGACATGAAAAAATATCTTCTTCTCATCAGCCTTATTGTTGTGGCCATCGGTTTGTTGGCCAATGAGATGCCACAATTTCGCCTGCCCAATGAGGCCGGCAAAAACGTAAACTTGGAAGACATCCTGGGCAAAGGCCCCGTAATTGTGGATTTTTGGGCGGACTACTGTCAGCCCTGCAAACAGGCGATGCCCGCCTTCACCGAACTGCAAAAGAAATATGAGACCCTCACCGTGGTGCTGGTTTCCTTGGACGCCCCCAAAAGCCAGGCTCGCGCCAAGAGCTATATCAAGAGCAAAGCTTATGATTTTATAACGCTTTACGATCCTGATAAAACCCTGGCTAAAAAGCTGAATGTGAGCGAACCGCCCCACACCTTCATACTTTCCCCTGAAGGAAAAATCGTTTTTGAACACAAAGGCTACACCGCTGGTACTGAAAAAGAATATGAAGCCCAAATCCGCAGTGTCTTGGGCTTGAAAGATCACGAGGACTGTGATGGCAGCGGAAATTGCGGAGACTGCGATGGTGATCACGACCACGATCACGGCGAGGGGCAAGTCCACAAGGACACATTAAAATCTGAATCACAAGAAAAGGAAAACCATAAACCATGTACAAACAACCACTAATTCTTTTAATCCTGCTGCTGGCATTAATCATCCCCCTGGCAGCGCAAAACACACCACAGTTAAACGGAACAAATGAAGCCGGATTCACATATCGCACAGTACCGGATTCCCTGAGAACGTATTTCTATAACACTTTCGATTTTGGCTTGGATTACAAAGGGTTCAGCTTCGGCATGAAGTTTAATGCCGGGCTTCCAGATTATCCCCTGGAACAAAGCGAATTGCAGGAAGAGCTGGACCCCGGAAGCATCGAACTGGCTTGGGAAGAGATCTATGCCTCATATACCAATGGAGCATACAGCATCCACAGCGGCATCATGGAAGAAAGTTTTGGCAGCGGCATCGTTTTTCGCAGCTATGAAAATCCGGAACTGGACCTGGACTATCGCGTCACCGGATTCAGATTTGCCTACGATGATCTCTTCCGTTTCAAAACACTCTACAGCGGCTATCCCAATCCCGATGCGACCGATGTGCTCGATTTGGCCTATGGCGCCGATCTTGAAGTGCCGGCTTTTAACTTTTTGACCCTGGGCGGCAGCTATGTGGGAATGCAGACCCTGCTTGGCAACTCCTATCGTCAGGATGACGTTTTGGGAGCCAGAGCCCGTCTGATGCTCGGTTTTATGGATCTATCCGCGGAAACCGCTGTTCGTGACGACAAAAACAAAGCTGGCTCGATTGACGGCAAAGCCCTCTATCTTTCCGGATCCTGGGCTTTGGGACCAGTGCAATTCGGCGGAGCCTACAAGCTTTACGATAATTTTGAATATCGCAACCGCTTGCAAGACCTGCCTTTGGCAAACCATCACAACGAAACCCTCGCCGACAGCCAGGGCTCGGGTCGTGATGAGCGCGGATTCCAAGCCTGGACAAACGTGTCTCTGTTTGACGGCATGAACCTCGAACTGGACTATGCCGAGGCTTGGGACAAGGCTCGCGAAAAGCGTATGAACGATGCCTATGCGGGTTTTGAGTGGCAACTTGGCAATACGAACACCATCATCTCCTACAACCACATCGAGAAAATCGAGGATGATACAAATCACTGGCAAAAGGAAACTTATCCAGCTTTCACGGTCAGTTTCCCCACCCGTAAGGCCGGTGTGGTGCTTTCCGGAGAATTCAAAACCGTGGAAAAAACCGTACTTTCCACTCATGAACCCCACGATTATGTGGATATTTCGCACTATGAACCACGCTTGCAGGCGGATTTGAGCATCAAAAAGCTCAGCCTTTCCCTGGCTCTGCAAAGCCATTGGGAGGATTTTTCTTCCATCACCTCCAGCCACTATTGGCCGGGTTTGGAAGTCAAATACCCCATCTTGGATGGAACGGATCTGCTGCTTTTTGCCGGACGTGAAGCCGGTGGAAAGGTCTGCCGAAACGGTGTTTGCCGTTACGTGGCGCCCTTTTCCGGTTTGCGTTTGGAACTGCACACCCGTTTTTGATCCCGCGAGGAATGATGAAAAAAACATTGTTTATCCTTGTAATGCTGGCGGCGCTTGCGCTCTTTGCCGATCCGGCTTTTTGGCCGCGCACCAATGTGGTTGAAGCCTTTGTGAACACTGCCAACCCCAGCAACACCTTGGTGAACAATCTGGACGCAGCCCTGGCAGATTTCAAGCCCGGCGAAGTCCTGCAAGTACGGCTTTACGAAGGAATCGGCGACGCCAATGTGCAGGCTCGTTTTGCGCAAAACCATGGTGGAGAAATACCCAGCGTGCTTTTTGGCGGCAGCTATTTGGTTTCCGGCATTCAGGAAGCCAACCTCTACCAAAATGAGGCGCAAAGCAGAATCTGGACGAGTTCACCTTTCAAACTGGAAGTGAACCAATTTCAACCTGCCACCGGAGCCACCAGCATCCAAGCCACGCTTTTGGACGCTCAGGCAAACCAAAGCGGGCTTTCGCTGATGATGTATCTGATTGAAGACGAAGTGGGCAACATGGACCACGTGGTCAGGCTCTTGCACAGCGAAAGCATCAGCTTTGCCGGTGCGGGTCAGCCGCTCACTGTGAACCACGGCTTCAATGTGGATCCCGCTTGGAATCAATCCAATCTTTGGGTGATGGCATGTGTGCAAAACTCCGGCGGAGCAATCCTGCAGGCCACATCCAGCCTTGTCATGCCCTCCCACAGCGTCCGCGGTGTGATGGATTTTGCCCATATGGGATTGATTTATCCGCCCAATTCCTCCGCCGAAACCAACACCTTCTGGGTTTTCAATATGGGCCAGGCTCAAAGCATTGAAACCATTTTGGTGGTGGACAATGAACTGTCCGGATGGATGTTCAACTACTGTGACGATGAAGGACACTGCTTCCCCGGCACCATACCTCAAAGCTTTTATCTGGGAACGGGTGAAGCCAAATCCCTTCACATGAACCTTTGGGTGGGAGCAGAAGGTGAAACCACTTTCTCTTTAAAAGTCAGTTCGCCCAATATGGACCCCTATCTGCTGCCCTTCCACGTTCAAGCCGGTACTTCGGTGTCCGACAATGTGTTAAGTCCATCCGTAGAACTTGGGAACAACAGCCCCAACCCGTTTAGGCACACAACCGAGATCAGCCTGAATCTGCTCAAAAACGAACGCGTCGCCCTTCAAGTCTTTGACAGCAAGGGACGCTTGGTGGACGAAACCCCCGTTTATGAGCTTCGGGCTGGTGAAAACCTGGTGAGTTGGAACGCTCCCGCAAACTTGAGTTCAGGCGTCTATTTCTATCGAATTAAAGGCAGTTCCGCCGCTCCGAAAAGGATGCTTCTACTCAATTAACCCCTTGCAATGTTAAAAAAGGCGCTTTCAGGCTTTTTACTCCTTTGTTTGGCGAGTCTGGCCTTCGCCGGGATCGCTGAGCTTGAAAGCGCCCTTGATTTGGCGCAAAATGCGGATCAAGCCATGCAAGCTATTGTGGCTCACCGTGATGGGCTGAAGACACTGGATGAACTCCGCAGCTTGCAAAATTATTGGCTACAGATCCAACCACATAGCTGTCAGGATTGGTTTCATGCCAAGCACCGGGCTCAACCCCAAAATCCGGATTTGGAGTATCTTTGGCTGCGCAGTCTGGCCGACCCGGGACTGCAGATTTCCAAGGCACGGCAGTTTATCCAAAAATATCCAATGTTCTATTGGGGCTACCGTCTTTTCGCCAACAGCTATTCGCAAATCCTGCTCGATCCCAATGCTCCACAGGATTTGAGGAAAGATATCGGCTCCAATCTGGACGCTGATCGCCGCATCTTGGAAAAGGGCTTAAACCATTGGCCTGGAGATGATTATATCCTCCTGGCGCTCTTTCACCAATATGCTGCCTTGGGGGAGGATGAGCTTGCCGAAAACCAGCTTTTGAAGCTCAGCGACCCCGAGGTTATCGAGACTAATTTCCATCACGTTTTTGAATTCATCGAAGATACCGGACGTTTGCAAAGCTTTGAAAAGCTCTTTCCCGCAGCGGTTTCTTTGAGTATTGCCAAGGGTGAAATCGCCGCTTCGGACAGCCTGGCATACTATCAGTTTTACTGGCTGGAAGCGCTTAAAAAAGCCCGAGCCTGGGACAGAATGAAGGGCTATCTGGAAGACTGGCCGGAACTTAAGGCAAGGCCGGAGAACTTGCGCACACGGATTCTGATGCATTTGGGATTGAACGAAAAAGAGAATGCCCTGAGCCTCTTGGAACAAGCGCTGACCAGCGGCGCCATCATCTACCCTGAAGCCGCTTCGGATGAGGCTTACAGCGGCTTGCAAACCCTGCCCGATTTTGCCAGGCTGATGATTGCCGCAAAAGAGGATTGGGACGCCAAAAGACCGTTGAGACGGGAAAAAGTTTTACAGGAAAGAACCGCAATTCCCGCAGCGCTGGAAACTTTGAAACTATTGGATGGCAGCAGCCTGGATCCCCAAACCTTGCAGGGAAAGGTCTTGATTCTGGATTTTTGGGCGCGCTGGTGTGAGCCCTGCCTGCACAGCATGGCGCGCTTGCAACACTGGAGCAAGGATAAAAATGATCTGCTGCTGCTCTCTGTGAACGTTTGGGAAAATCCGCTTGAAAAGCAGGAAATAGCAGAGTTTTATCAGCAGCAGGGTTTCGGCTCGGGATTGTGTTTCGCTGAAGCTGATGTTTCGCAAACCTGGGGCTTTGGTGCCATTCCGTGGATTTGCGCTATCGATAAGGAAGGCAATATCGCCTTCAGTTTAAGCGGCAACACCCCTGTTTTGGAAGAGACTTTGGATTTTTGGCTGGAAGCTTTGAGGGAGGAACTGTGAAGTTTCTGAAAAACCTGCTCACATCGCAGGAACAGGCTGCTCTTTTGGCAATCTGCGCTTTGACGCTTTTGGGACTGGTGGGTGGACGTTTCGTAAATTCCGGCACTCCGCTGGTTGCCGCTGCCGCGCAGGAAGCCAAAAATCCGGAGCTATTGACGCAGGCTTTGGAGGAGGACAAGCCTGTGCAGATCGATATTCGCACTGCCTCCAAAGAAGAGTTGACGCTCCTGCCCGGCATCGGGGAAAAGCGCGCTGACTTGATTATTGCACACAGAAAAGCCAAACCGTTTCAAAGCACGGATGACCTGCTTCAAATCAAGGGCATCGGAGAAAAAACCCTGGCTAAAATGCTCCCCTCGCTGCTGCAGTTCGGCTCTCCAAAGCTCAGGGTATCAGAGAGTTCCGACCCCGATGGAGTGCTTGAACTCGAAGGCAGTTTGAAGGAGCAGGAAGGTGCCAAAAAATCCAGGGAGAAAAAGCCGGCAAAGGCTCCCAAAAGCGAGATGACCAATGTGGTTAATATCAACACCGCGGGACTCAGTGAACTATGCACATTGCCCGGCATCGGAGAAGTCAAAGCTCAGGCGATTATAGATTACCGGAAGGAAAATGGCAACTTTGAGAGCGTGGATGATATTGTAAAAGTGAAGGGGATAGGACCCAAGACCTTGGAGAAAATGCGCCATCGGCTCAAGATTTGAGCTCAACGGATGGCAACATAGCAGGGCAGATCTTTCACCTCGAGCCGATAGATGGCTTCCGCACCCAGTTCTGGCCAGGCAAAAAGATCAAAGGAAATCACGGTTTGAGCCAAGAGGGCTGAGGTTCCGCCACAGCAAACCAGATAAAGTGCCCCGTATTTTTTAATCGCAGTTTCCACGTCGGCTGATCTCTCACCCTTTCCAATCATGATTTTCAGACCCTGCTCCAAAAGTGGAACGGTGTAGGGATCCATCCGGCTTGAGGTTGTGGGTCCGATGGCGCCGCAGACCTTTCCCGGAGGCGTGGGTGAAGGTCCGCAATAAAACAGTGCAGTGTTCGCCAAATCAAATGGCAGAGACTCGTTTCTGGAAATCAACTCCACCAAACGCTGATGCGCTTGATCGCGTGCTGTATGGATTACTCCGCTTAAAAGGACCTTATCTCCGGGCTGTAAATGGCTGAAATCCGTACCTTTGCTTGGAACTAATAGCCTGTGTTGCTTCATCTTGTGGCTCCGGAATCGTCCGATGTTTCACGTGAAACATTTATTCTTCTGCTGGTGACGCGATGCGCGTGGCAATCGATATTCACAGCCACGGGCAGGGAGGCAATATGACAGGGTTTTGCAAGAATGCAAACCTTGAGTGCCGTGGTGGACCCGGCAAAACCCATCACGCCTTTGCCGCGTTTATTGATTTCATCCAGAATGCGTTCTTCCATTTCCCTTAGTTCTTCATCTTTCTGCTCCGAGGGAAGCATCAACGCTTTTTTAGCTAGAATGGCGCATTCTTCAAAATTGCCACCGATGCCAACTCCAACCATAACGGGTGGGCAGGGGCGTCCGCCGGATTCAACCACACTCTGGATCACGAATTCCTCCACTCCCCTCATGCCGGCTCCGGGAAGCATCATTTTCAAAAAACTGCAGTTTTCCGACCCGCCACCCTTCAGTGCAAAATGCAGTATGAGTTCATCACCGGGTATCTGTTCAAGATGCAGGATCAGCGGCAGTGTGGTTCCTTTTTGATTTGTTCCCCTCCGCAATGGATCCCAGGCTATGGAGTCCCGCAAATAATACTTGTCCCAAGCTTCAGCAGCGGCGGAACCGATGATATCCCTCAAACTGCCACCTTCGATCAAAACTCCATTTCCCAGTTCGGCAAAAACAACCAGAAGCCCGGTATCCTGACAAAGGGGCAGAGACTCACGCTGCGCAATTTCATGGTTTCCCAAAATCGTTTCCAACATATCCCGGGCAATTTCATCTTTTTCCCGGGCAAGGGCATTTTCCAAAAGCTGCCTCGTCTCAGGATGAGCTGTACAAAAGATTTCACCAATGGCGTCCAGAACCAGTTCCCGGATTTCATTCGCTTGAATCGTCTTTTTTGCCATTTCCGTTTAAAGCTCCAAAATAGGCTGTTTTAGAGGTTTTGCTCGAAACCCGGCATCTTTCTCTGCCTCATCCTTTTTTACGCACCAGAAGGTATTTTAGGAGCAGGTCTTCCAAGGGTGTCGCGGTGCTCACGGCGTTATATTCAATTTGATATTGGTGACAGCCGCTTTTGAGTTTTTGGATATGTTCGGAATAGTTTTCCAGATATTCCTTGCGAATCTGCCAGGGATTCACGGTGATCTTTTCCCCGGTCTCGCTATCCACAAATTCGGTCTCGCGCCGGAAATCAAAATTGTCCTCCTGGAGATCGGCGATGTGGAAAACCAAAACTTCATGGTGTTGGGAGCGGAAGTGCCTCAGTCCGTCGATGATCTTTTCCGGGTCTTCCAGCAGGTCGGAGATCAGAATAATGAGGCTGCGCTTGCGGATGCTTTGCGCCGCTTTGTGCAGATTTTCCAAGAACCGGGTGGAATCCTTAGGCTCAAGTTCCGCCAAGACGCGAAAGATCTGGGCCAGATAGCCGCGATAAGCTTTTGGTGGCAGCATTGAGGTGATGGTTTCGTTGAAGGTGATGAGTCCCGCGGCATCTTTTTGACCGATCATGAGCCAGGACAGCGCCGCTGCGAGGCGGCAGGCATAGTCGATCTTGCTGCTTTTTCCGGAGGCGTAGAACATGGAGCGCGAGTGGTCCAAAATGATGTAGCAGCGCAGGTTTGTCTCTTCTTCAAAGCGTTTCACGTAGTAGCGGTCGGTTTTGGCAACGATTTTCCAATCGATGTTCTTGACCGGATCGCCGCTGTTATATTCACGGTGGTCGGCAAATTCGACGCTGAAGCCGTGATAGGGGGATTTATGCAATCCCACCAAAAAGCCTTCCACGATCATCCGCGCCTGAAGCTGATAGCGCTTCAGTTTTGCAGCGGTTTCTTCGGTGAGCAGAGCCAAGCCTTATTCCTTGGGTTTTCCTTTGTAGAGAATGCCGAAGGGGATCACAATGGCGTAGGCAATCACCAAAATTAGCGGCGAAACCGCGATCTCGTTTTTGGCCATGATGATGTAGCCGATGATCAGCAACAACAGCGCCGCGCCCAGGATGATGTAGTTCACCGGGCCCAGTTTTAGGCGTTCTTTGTCTTTGGACATTTTCACTCCTGTCTTTTAAAAATTGAGTTGTGCGTCGTAGCTATGGAAAGCATCCCGCACCTGTTCATAGGTCAGGTCGGAAAGCTCGCCACGCATTCTTTCGGGATCAAAATCTAAGGGCTCCAAAAAGCAGAGTTCCGCTTCGATCCTTCGCGCCATCAAGTTCCAATAGTATTTCAAAAAATTTATGCCGTCATACCAACTGATCACAGAGCGGTTTTCATCCGAAACCGGTTTTCCATCCAGCCTCAAATAGCGGATGCAAGCCGGTAACACCGTGCTTCCCGCATCAACCGCGATCTGGAAAAGCGAGCGCCAAAATTCTTTCACGGTGGAACCATCCGTTCCCGCCTGTTCAGGAAAAAGAACCACTTTGAAGCCGGAACTCAAGACTTCGGTAAATCTCTTGATTTCCTGGGGAAGATTGGCTTTTTTCTTGCGGTCTGTATAGAGGCACCCGGCCTTGCGAACGATGTCTCCCAGCACCGGCGCCTCGCTCATCTGGGTGGAAGTGATGAATACATATTTTTCCACCGCACCCAGGATGAAAATATCCAAAAAGGACGAATGATTCGACACCAACAGATATTTTTCATCTTTCAGTCGAGCCAAAATCTCGGGGTTTTTCACTTTCAGTTTCACGTTAAAAGAACGCAAAAACCAGTAGGCTGTGCGTTTGGTATTCTTGATCTCTTTCTGGCGCCGCTTCACGGGATCCCGGTTAAAAAGCCGAATAAAGAAAGACCTTGCAAAAAAATCGCATATAATAAGAATATGCCAGAGGACTTGCAGGATCTTGATTATCCATTTCACTTTTCTTTCTCCTGTGTTCTGCTTTTTACGATATTTTGTCAATTTTTCCATATGGAGCCGGCGCCGCTTTCTGTCAAGGATTTTCGCTGCGGAGCCTTGATGCTCAGTAAGATTTTCGCTCAAAACCATCCCTGTTTTTCACCCATCAAAAAAACCCCGCAGCGCCTGCCACGGGGTTCCATGTTGGGATTTGTGATTCTTATTTCATGATGACCATTTTTTTGATCTGATTGAAGGAAGGGGTCTGCAGTTTGTAGAAGTAGATTCCGCTGCCAACTGTGGCTCCGCGTTGATCCTTACCGTTCCAAACGATGCTGTGGCTGCCTTGGTCAAGTGTGTAGGATCTCACCAATTGACCGTTGAGGTTATAGATGCTCAGTTCGCCGCTTTCGCCAGCCTTGAGAGCAACCTCGATATTGGTTCTGCTGCCAGCCTTGAAGGGGTTGGGGTAGGCATTTTTCATGGAGGTGACTTCAGGCAGCACGGGCGGCACGTTTCCTTCCACGGTCACGCTCACGGGACCATGGAAATCGCTGCCCAGATAATCCACCGCTTCCAGCCAATAGTGGTAGGTTTGGCCGATCTCGACGCTGTTGTCTGTAACTCTGTAGCTTTGAGCCGTGCTGGTGTTTGTGGCAGGAATAAGCACAGGTGTGATCAGGATGGCGCCGCTTTGGTTGGGGCTGCTGTTGCGATGCACGCGGTAGCCGGTCATGTGGTTTTCGCTCTGGCTCACCCAGTTCAGTTCAACTTTGTTGATCGCATTCACCGTGGCTGTGAAGCTGCTGAGTTCCACAGGGGTCACGGCAACCGCGATCACAAGGATCTGATCCCCAGCTCCCGGATCGGTGACTTCCAAGGGTTCCCACGTACGGCCGCCACCTTCAAAATGGTAGCTTCCTTCCAGATCTTCGGGAACTCCGGTATAGGCAAAAATGCCATCTTCATTCGTGTGGCCAACCAATTCACCATCGTGATAAACTGCCACCATCGGGGTGGCCGGGTTGGTGATGAAATAGATGGTAATTGCTTCAACATCATGCAGTTCTGCATAAAAAGCAAGGGCCATGTCATTATCGATATCGTCGCGGGAGTTGCCAGACCTTACTATCGCCATATCTTTCAGCAGGTTACGGTCAGCCACTTTGGTGTCGACACCATAATGCTCATATTGATAGGAATGGATGTTTCCACCGCTGCCGGGTGCCCACATGAACAAGTGGTCATCACCATAAGCAATGGCCTGGACTGAGAACCAGCCTTCCTGAAGATCCACTTCATCGGGAAGTTCGATCTCATATTTGTAGATGTTCCAAGTGACCTCAAGAAACTCCCATTCCACGCTTTCCACGAAGGTGGTGGTTGCCATCACATCGTAAAACATGTAATCGGGGTCATCCCAATCCATTTCGCCTTCCAGGTAAGTTAAAACAAAGCCAAGGCCAACCGGCGCACCTGTTTCTCCATCAACGGCAATCACATTCAGATCCGGATCCAGGATTTCATAGGAATTTTCGTAAGCCCAGCCTCCGGGAACGAAAATGGTGGCAAGTTCGTCGCCTGCATTGGCAAAGAAGGTGTATGTATCAGGGCCGGTTCCGCTGGATATGGTCAGATTCTCCAAAACAAGAACTCCATCCACATAAACGCTGAGCCTGCCGCCGCTCCAGCCATCGCCCCATTCATCATAGAGGTTCAGTGTGTAGGTGCCGGTGACTGGTGCAAACAGCGCTTCAGGCACAAAAATACCCACGGGAGCCACCCAATCTCCGCCATCCGTGGCAATGACATTCATGTCCGGATCCAAAATTTCATACCAGTTTTCATCTGCATAATCTCCGGCAGCGTAGCGGGTTGAAATCTCATCACCCTCATTGGCAAAGAAAGTGAAATCGGCATATTCTGGACCGCTGCCAAGCGAGATGGCGTCCAAAACGACGACCCCATTCACCATCACATCCAGATAGCCATAATCCCAGCCATCCAAATATCTGTCAAACAATCTCACGGTGTAGGTGCCGGTGACAGGCGCCAAAAGCGGCTGTTTGGGTTCGGTCCAATGGCCTTCAGGTTTGCCGTAAAATCTTACGATGAAAGGCTCTTCTTCGTTTGCCACGGAAGGAACCCAGCCGAAGCTTGTCCAGTTTCCGGGAGTGCCATAAAACTCCACTTTTTTGATTGCGTCGGTGAGCCCTTCGAATTCATCATTCATCCAATAGTTGACACCAAGCTCATAGTGAACCGTACTGGTATACAAATCCTGGGGATTTGGCACATACGGTTGATTGAAAATCTGCTGATACTGCGCCGACAAGATGCCAAAGGCAAACAAGGCCAGCACAGCGGTAAAGATGCTAAGTTTTTTCATAACAGTCTCCTTTTTTTTAAATGGTTGAGGGCGGAAATAATCCTGCACCCACGTTGTCGAAAACCTGCGAAACCCTGGCTTCCCAGAGCTTTCACTTTTTATGATCTATAGTTAGCTCCAGTTTTGAAAAACAGGAGCGATTTTTTTCGATTGAAAAAGCCTGATATCCAGTTTTTGAGTCGTTTTTCAATGAATTTTTGATTCATCTCTTCCTGATCAATTACACTCTATTAGATACATTATATGCTGAATATTGATTGAGACAAACCTTTTAAACCCTCAAAGGAATCTTGGAAATCCATTCGGTGGCGAAGTTTGACCCCCTTACCCTCAAAACTCGCTAAAAACTCCACAAACCTAATACGTTTTATCGCCTTAATCCATTTGCTTGAACAGCTATGGTTCCAAAGTGGCAAAAAGCTCCGCGCGCCGGGCTTTGGAAATGCTGTGTAGCTGCAAATCAAGCTTATGATGCTGTTTCAAGAGTTCCAGGAGCAACTTTGACGCCTTTTCCCCGGCTTTCAGCATACTTTTCCACTCTTGCACAAACTCACCCTTGTTCCAATAGAGATTGATGATTTTGGCAAGTTCCTGCAATTTTGCCATTTGCTCGAAACTCAGCGCATCCGTGGCAAGCACCTGCCAGGGCGGGCTGCTTTGCCAGATATAGCCGCGTTCCCTGGCAATCTGCAGCATGGGCGTCTCAGGCAGGATTTTCAGCATGCCAAGCTGGATTTCCGCCGGGAAGGTGGACGCCAATTCGTCCACACCGCGCAGCACGGAGGCATATTTTTCTCCGGGAAGCCCAGCCAAAAGGTCGGCATGAACACAGATCTCGGTGCGTTCATGCAGGGCGTTCAAAATGGACTTTGCCTTTGGCCAGTTTGAAGCCCTTCCACAGGCGCGGGCAACTGCCGCATCAACGGTTTGAATGCCAATCTCGAAGCGGATCCGTTCCGGCAGCGCCTGCTCCAGAATCTGAAAGTCCTCTTCGCTGATCAATTCCGGATAGATCTCAAAGTGATATTCGCAGTCCGCAACGCTTTGGATGGCATGCTGCCAGATCAAACGCGCCAGGCGTGGATGTGCATTGAAACTGCGATCCACAAACTTCAGGGTGCGCGGCTTCAAAGCCAGAAGCGCATCCAGTTCGCGGTATAGTTTTTTGCGATCGGCATCCGAATCCGGATCAAAGCGCGCTTCATTACGATTATCCAGCGCGGAAAGACAATAGGCACAGCGGTATGGGCATCCCCGCGCGCTTTCATAATAGACCAGCTTGTTTTCCAGACTGCCTTTATCCGCGTCCCGATATGGGAAAGGAAGTTCTTTCAGGGGAGGCGCCGGCTTTTCGTAAACCCCTGCGGGCAGGGAAAATCCAGCTTCAGCCAAGCGGCGAAAAGCAGCCTCTCCAGGACCCTTCACAATGAAATCAAAGCTTTCGGTAAAGTCTTCCCCGCGCCCCGCTTCCGGTCCACCCAAAACAGTTTTCAAGCCCGGCAGCACTTTTTTGAGTTCCCTTGCCAGTTCAAAGACCTGCGAGCTGTTCCAGACGTAAGCTGAAAAACATGCGAGATCAGGCTGTTCGCGATAGATGCGGGTCAAAATGTCAAAAAGCGGCTCGGAAAGCGCAAACTCCTGCAGGCTGACAGAATATGGCAGTCCACGCAGGCTTTCCCGCAGTATATAGAGCGATGGATTGCTCTGATACCAGGCGCTGTTCAGTCCGATCAGGCAAATCTTGCTTTTCTTGTTCAGGGCGCTGATCCTCCTTTTTTTGGGCAGAATGCAAAACGGGGCTGACTTGTCAAGGGATTTGCGGGCTTACTCTCCATTCACCCAGCCTGGCTCCTCCTTGGCTCCATCCTGAACACAACCTGAACACTTCCCATAGAGCTCCCAAATAAAACGTGGGAGGCTTAGCACAAGCATAGCAAAAGGAACTTGCTTGGAGCCAAGGGAGAAGCATACTGGGTGGTGGAGTTTTCCACAAAAAGCCAAGTTCCAAACACTCGGCAGACAACTGAAACACCCAGCCATTTCAGGATCAAAAAAAGCGCCGGGGTTTTGCGGTTCCCGGCGCTCCATTCTTCACTTGTTTCGGAGGGATTAAGGAGATGATTTGAAGTACTTTCTTGTTTTACTTACCGTGGTGTCCAAGTTCCCGCTGCATCACCCTGCGGGTGTGGCGGAAGTTTTGCATGGGGGTCATTTTACTTTTGCGACTGGGGGTGGGGTTGTTGCGTCCATTGGGACGTCCATAGCGTGCTTCTTCATATTTGGGACTGAACTTTGCCTGCTGTTCGGGGGTCAATTCATTCAAAATCTGTTCTCTGTGTTCCAACTGGGTGTTGGATTTGATGCGCATTTTTTCATAGAGATCGTCGTTGATCTTTTGCGCGGCTTTAAAATCTTTTTTCCCCAGGGCTTGATTCAGATCGATACGCAGGTTTTCGATCTCGGCGTTCACGCTGTTCATCGCCTTTTTCTGGGTGGTTTGCAATTGGGTGATTTTGGTGTTTTGAGCTTCGGTGAGGTTCAGTTCCTTCTGCATATCGGTGCAGCATTCGGCTGGTTCGGGCATGGCGCGGTTGAGGGCGCGTGAGCCGTGTTTACGATGCAGTTGGGGATATTCTTTTCCCTGGGCGGCAAGCATGCCAGCCACAAGCAGTATTCCGAGGGTTATGATCACATATTTTTTCATTGTTTGTTTCTCCTGTTGTTTCGTCTTTCTTCGAACTTTTTCATGCGGTCCAAGCGCGCTGAAAAATGTTCTTGAGCCTCTTCGGCGGTCAGTGTTTTGCGGTATTCAAGCAACTTCTGGCCCATGGCGTGTTCCAAACCACTCTGCGCCTGGATGGACCGTTCGATTATTGAAAGGATTTTGGTTTCGTTTACGGGATCTTTGGCCATTTCCTGCATCAATTCCTTTTTGATGGCATAAAAATCATTCTGCAGCTTGATGACTTCAGGGTCGCTAAATTCCGGAAGCTCAGGCCTTTCCTGACCGCGCTCGTTGGGCGGGCCGGGACGGTAATGATGGGAAATGTGGTTCTGGCGATAGGTTCTCATCACGATGAACCCGCCAATGATTCCGAGGTTCAAAAACAGCGAGAAAAGCAGCAAAATGGTCATCAATCGTTTGCTCATGGAGGCCTCCTGTTAGAACAAATCCGCTGTGACGGTGCTTTCGCCAAAGGCGGCGACATCGCGGCTGTTGGCGTCAGAGTTTTGCTGCGAGTAGATCTCGGCGGCGTTTTCGGGAAGGGGATTGACTTTGGGATAGGCGGTTTTGCCAATGGCAATGCCAAGGATCAGGCTGAAAGCCACTGCCGCGAGCACGGGAATGGCTTGGAAACCGCGGGCACGTTTAAAATGAACGCGCCGGCTCTCGTGGGCGGAGATTTGATCCAAAATGCGGTGCTGGATCCAGTCCGGGGTTTGGGGCTGGGGTTCAGCGCTCAGGATCTGCCGCAGGCGGATGCCGTCCTCACGATAGGCTTGGCAAGCCGCACAAGTTTGCAGATGCAGATCCAGCGCGCGATCCTTCCCCAGCTCGTGGTCAAGCTGAAGTTCGATCAAGCGTTTAGCTTTGCTGCATCTCATGGTTTCCTCTCTTTTTTGGCTGCCTCGATGGCAAGCCGCTTTTTGTTTTTCATAATCTATACTCTCCCTTCTCGTCTATCCTTCAACATTTTTTTCCGCAGTTGCTTTTTTGCACGCACAAGCAACGATTCAACCGCCTTGACGCTGATGCCCAACTGCTCCGACATTTCCTTGTAACTCAGCTTTTCAAAATATTGGAGCTGGATCACGCTGGCAAGGCGCGGAGGAAGTTCCCGGATGGCAGCATGCAGGATGCTGTGGTCGGGCTCGGACTGGGGAACATTTTTATCGGCATAGCGGTCGAAAGTGCTTGGTTCAACCTGGACGAAACGGTTTTTTTGCTTCAGGAAGGTCATGCTCTTATTGTATGCAATGCGGTAAACGTATGCCAAGGCAGTGGGCTCCTCCACGCGGTCGATATGCTCATAAAATGAGATAAAGACCATCTGGACCACGTCGTTGGCGTCGTGGTCGTTGCCCAAAAGCGTCAATAAATAATGATAGATCCGCTTGAAATGGGCGTTCATGAAGTCTTCAAACTGCTCTTTTCTCATAAACCAAACCTTGCAAACAATACTAAGCTAAGGATAAGATACTGCAAAAAAATGACGCAAAGCCTGTCAAGATTTTTCAAAAAAGGTGCAGATTTGGATGGCTATATTGCCCGGATTGTGCGAAGTGCAGTTTCTCGGTCTGTTTGAGTTTCAAATGCCTTTTTTGTTGTAGAATGAATCCAAATCCAATTTCGAAAATGTGCTTGACAAGTTAAGTTGAGGTGCAGGAATGTGTTCATCCTTTTGTGTTTGTTTGGAATAGCATTTATGAATACAAGGATTTTCAAAACAGCTACCCTGAACTACGATTTTTATTTTTCTCGTTATCGAGCTAAACCCCTCCGCATTTGACAGCCCTCCCTTTTCCGTTTACTTTATTAACAAAACTGAAAATGGAGTTATAAAATGAAAATACTGGTCCTATTCTATTCCGCTTATGGACACATATATGAGCTTGCCAAGGCAGTCGCCGAGGGAGCCAAAACCGTTGAGGGCGTTGAAGTTGAGATCAAACAGGTGCCGGAGACCCTCCCCGCAGAAGTATTGGAAAAAACCGGCATGATCAAAACCAGAGCGCCCTTTGCCCACATTCCCGAAGCCACCATCCAAGACTTGGCTGAAGCGGACGGCATCATCTTTGGAACGCCAACCCGCTTTGGCAGCATGGCTTCCCAAATGAAGGCTTTTCTGGACGGCACCGGCAGCCTTTGGGCAAAAAATTCGCTCACCGGAAAGGTGGGCTCGGTTTTCACCAGCACCGGCACCCAACACGGAGGTCAGGAAACCACCATCCTCACCTTCTACCCCGTTTTGCTGCATCATGGCATGATTGTGGCAGGCCTGCCCTACGATTTTAAGGGACAATCCCGCATGGACGAGATTTCAGGCTGTTCGCCATACGGAGCCAGCACTATCGCCTCCGCCAAGGGCAGCCCCACCGAAAACGAGCTTGAAGGAGCGCGTTTCCAGGGCGCCTACGTGGCAGACATTGTTCGCAAACTGAAAAGCTGATTATCGTTGACACAATCCGGGGATTCCCAAAGTTTGGAATGAACAAAAAGGAGTCCCCGAAAATGTGTCAAAATATACGTCTTGCGGCGATTATAGCTGTCTTTTCCCTGCTTTGGGTTGGGCTCGCCGCCCTTTTGGAACCGGCAGAAATCCAGCAACTGCATCAGATGCTCGATACAGCCGGCTTGGATGCTTCATCCCTCTGTTTTGAAAAGGATTGGGATTTAAGCTGTAAATATAAACTGGACTGGCAGTTGCGTCAGTTGCAAAACCCCTGGCGGGCTTTCGAGGATCTGCGCGAACTGGGTGATGCCTGCCAGCTTGAGGAGCCGGAATCCGTATCCGATCTGCTGTGCAAGCTGGGTGGAATCGCTTTCAACCTGGACGGGGAGCATTACAAACACATTTACCCTCCCGCCAAAACCATGTATCTGGAGCAATTACGCCTCCAGGTGCGCAAACCCGCGGATCTTTTTGGCTGGCTGGAACTCTATCTCGATCCTTTGGTGGAGGACTTGGATTCGGCTTTTGCAGAGTTTTCGCCGCAGGAAAGAAAGGATCTGACCAGCTTTTGTCTGTGGCATTTCGTGGAAAGCGAAGACGCGGAATTCTATGAAAACCATTGCCGGCAGCAGGGTTTGCCGCAGTTTGAGGAACTGGATCAGGAGGCTGTGCGCGAGCTTGGGGAAAAGCTGGATCGCCGCAAACTGCTGAGAACCGGCATCCGCGGCTTGGCGCTCTCCGATGCGGTGATGGAACACGCTTCCGGCTTGAATTTTTCCAATAAAAAACCCTTGATTCGGAAGAGCCGCCACGGTTTGATGGTGATTGGAACACCCGGACGGGATTTCTATCCGCTTCCAGGTCATGAGGATGAGCCCATCTGCTTTTTGCTGGATCCCGCCGGAGATGATTCCTATCGGGATGGCTTGGTTTTTTCCCAGGATTTCAGCCTTTTGATCGATCTGGCAGGAAACGATCATTATGAACTGAAGCGTCCTGCCAGCGCATTTCACAGCACCTTTGGCGTCGGCTTTTCCTATGACCTTGATGGCGACGATCTTTACCGCACGGGAGATTTTTCCTTTTCCTCGTTCATGGGCATCAACCTGCATCAGGACAAGCGCGGCGATGATATCTACCACAGCGGACTCTTTTCACAAGGGGCGGCGATGTTTGGAGTTTCCGCGCTGATCGACCACAGCGGAAACGACAGCTATCAAGCCAGCGTGGCAGCACAGGGTTTGGGCAGCACTCTGGGGGCTGGAGCTTTGATCGATCTGGAAGGGACGGACACCTACAGCCTGGGCGGCAAATATTATCATGAACCGCTGATGCCGCTGGACTTTATCACACTGGGACAGGGCATGGGACTGGGCATGCGTCCGCATCTTGCCGGCGGTTTGGGTTTGCTTTACGACGGCGCCGGAAACGATCGCTATCTGGGTGGGGTTTATGCCCAGGGTTCCGGCTATTGGTATGCCACCGGCGCGCTCATAGATCGCAGTGGCAACGATGTTTACAACGCGGTTTACTATCCCCAGGGCTCCGGAATCCACCTTGCCTGCGGGTTTTTGGTGGATCACGAAGGCGACGATGCCTATTACAGCCGTCATGGACCCGGACAGGGTGCCGGTCACGACTGGGCTTTGGGAATTATGTTCGATGGCGGCGGAAACGATGCCTATTCCATCGAAGGCGGCAACGGCTTGGGGCTCACAAATTCCGTGGGCATCTTTGTGGACCGCAGTGGAAACGACCGCTATGAGCGCCAAAACCCGCAGGCTTATGGCAGTGCAAATTTTGTGCGCAGTGCCGGTGGGATCGGGCTTTTCCTGGATGCAGGCGGAGAAGACAGCTATCCCGACAGCCTGAAGGCAAACAACGAAACCTGGCAGCAGGGAACTTATGGCATTGGCAGAGACATCGAACTGAACCCGGTGGAAAAAACTGCGGTGGAAGAACTGGCGGAAGCGGTGCCTCTGCCGGATGAAAATGACAGCATTGAAGAGATCTTTGCCGCTGCGGCGGAATGGGAGGTGGGCTCTGCCGTGCAGAGGGTTCGCAAAGCCCGTGAAATCCTGCTTTCACGCGAAAGCGAAGCCATTCCCTACATCCTGGAAAACAGGCTGAACACCAGTTCTGGCTTGCAATATCGAGCCTTGGAAGCCTTGGCGCAAAGCTCAAAAGCCTTTCGCAGCGAGCTTTACAAGGCTATCGACCTGCCGGACAGTCTGGCGGCTAAGAACGCTCTTTCCCTGATTGCCGGGGTGGGCGACAGCCTTTTGGTGGAGCCGGTTCAGCGCCTTTTGGAACAAAAGAAATATGAGGGCACCTGTATTTCGGTGTTGGCGGGGGTAAATACCGCCCGCAGTGTGGAGCTTTTGAGCGCATACATCTTCCATCCCAGCGAGCGGTTCCGCTATCTGGCGGCGCGTTCCCTGAAGCAGATCACTCATCCCAGCGCACGCGAAAGCTTGGAAAGAATGCGCAAAGACCGCTCTTTCCTGGTGCAATCGCTGCTGCGCAGCCTGCCCGAGGATCAAGCCGAATGAGCATGGAAAAAGACATTTTCCTCGGATTCTTGCAGGAACTTGAGCCGTCGGAGCCCCAGGCACTGCTGAAAAGTTTTGAGCTTTTTCACAGCCTGCTGCTGGAAGCGAACGCCGGGCTCAACCTCTTTTCCCGCACCACAGCTCCATCCGAACTATGGACCAAGCATTTCCTTGACAGCCTGCTGCCTTTGAATTGCGTGGATTTTACAGGTAAAAATGTGCTGGATTTTGGCACCGGTGGCGATTTGCCCGGCATTCCCATCAAATTGGCGGTTCCAGAATGCCGCATGAGCTTGCTGGACTCCACCCGCAAAAAGATCCTGGCCTTGGATAAAATCATCACCGAGCTAGGGCTAAGTGATTGCAAAACAGTGTGTTCCCGTTTGGAAGACTTTAAGGGTGAGAGTTTCGACTTCATCCTCTGCCGGGCGGTGAAGCTGGAGGAACGCTACCACGCACCTCTGCGCCGGCTTTTGAAACCGGACGGCCAGTTGATCATGTACAAAGCCAAAAACATTGCCGATCTTGAAGGCCTCAAAGCCAGAGAGCTGCTGCGCAAGGAGCTTCATTATGGTGAGCGCGCCATTTTTGCACTGTCCAGAAAAGATTTGAAGAAATGATGATAATATGGCAAGAATAATTACGATTGTGAACCAAAAAGGCGGAGTGGGTAAAACCACCACCGCAGTCAACGTGGCTGCCGGGCTCGCCGTGCTTGAAAAAAAGACCCTGCTCATCGATTTTGACCCCCAGGGCAATGCCACCAGCGGGGTGGGTATCGACAAGGACAGCTTGCAGTTACAGATCTATGATGCCCTGATCGGAGAGGTGCCTTTGGCGGATACGGTGATGAAAACCGATACGCAAAATCTGTGGTGTGTGCCGGGAAACATCGACCTCACCGGGGCGGAGATTGAACTGGTGCAGGAATTTGCCCGCGAACACAGGCTGCGCGAGGCTTTGCAGCCCATTTTGGCGGACTATGACTACGTGATCGTGGACTGTCCCCCCTCCCTGGGCTTGCTCACGGTGAATGCCCTGACCGCCGCCACCGATCTTTTGGTTCCAGTCCAATGCGAATACTATGCCCTGGAAGGAATTAGCCAGCTTCTTTCCACCATTCGCCTCATCCAGAAAAGCCTGAACCCCAGCCTGAACATCATTGGCATTTTACTCACCATGTTCGACAGGCGCGTAAACCTTTCCATGCAGGTGGCAAAAGAGGTTCGGCACTATTTCAAGGACAAGGTGTTCCGCACCATCATCCCTCGCAACATCAAACTCACCGAAGCGCCAAGCTTTGGTAAACCCATATTTTTGTATGACATACGCTCTCCCGGTGCCATGAGCTATCTGAACCTGGCCACGGAGATCATCGAAAGGACGCCAAAATCATGAACGAACGTCTTGGACGCGGCCTGAGCGCCCTCATTCCGAAAAGCTCTGAAAGCGGTTTCCAATCCGGTTTGGGCACGCTGCCAGTGGCTCAAATCCATGCCAATCCGCATCAGCCCCGACGCAAATTTGACCCCGAAGCGCTGGCTGAACTGGCTGATTCCATCAAAGCCAACGGCATCATCCAGCCCCTGATCGTAAACAAAACCGAAAACAGCGAATATGAACTCATCGCCGGCGAACGACGCCTGCAGGCGGCAAAACTTGCTGGACTGGAAAGCGTTCCAGTCGTGATCCGCAGCGTGAGCGAAAAAGAGCAGCTTCAGCTTGCCATCGTGGAAAACGTGCAGCGTGAAGACCTTGATCCAATCGAGGAAGCGCTTGCCTATCAGACCCTTGCGGACGATTTTGCCCTCAGCCATCAGGAAGTGGCTGGCATCGTTTCACGCGACCGCGCCACCGTGAGCAACAGCATTCGCCTCTTAAAACTGCCCCGGGAGGTGCGGGATATGGTTTCCACCGGGGTGATCAGTCCCGGCCATGCCCGTGCTGTTCTGGCTGTGGATCCGGAACTGCAACTGCAATTTGCACAGCATCTTATCCAATATCGTCTCAATGTGCGCCAAGCCGAGGAAAAGGCGAAAAGCTTCGCCCGGGACTCGAAGAAGCAGCCCGTGCCAGCGGTTGATCCGGCACAAACCAAGATCCTCACCCAGGAACTGCAAAGCGCATTGGGGCTCAAAGTTAGGATCAACGATCGCGGAGGCAAAGGAAAGATCACCCTCAGCTACAGCAATCCCGAGGAATTGGAAAATCTTAAAAACCTGATAAAGCTTTCAAAGGAGAATTCATGAACAGGATCATCGTGACCGGAGGTGCCGGCTTCATCGGTGCCAACTACATCCATCATCTTTTTGCCGATCCCGATTTCAAGGGAAGCGTTTTGAACCTAGACAAGCTGACCTATGCCGGAAATCGTGAAAGTTTGCTGCCCCTCGAAAAGGCTTATCCGGATCGCTATTTCTTTGCAGAAACAGATATTTGCGACGCCGAAAAAGTGGCTCGTGCCTTTGCTGAATTCAAACCCGATACCGTGGTGAATTTTGCCGCCGAATCCCATGTGGACCGTTCCATCGACGGACCCATGGAATTTATCCAGACCAACCTTGTGGGCACAGCCGTAATGTTGGATAACGCACTTCGCTACTGGCGCGGTTTGGACGAAGACGCCAAGGCAAAATTCCGTTTCCACCACGTTTCCACAGACGAAGTTTTCGGCTCCCTGGGCGATGAAGGGCTGTTCAAGGAAACCACACCCTATGATCCTTCCTCCCCATATTCCGCATCCAAAGCGGGTTCCGACCACCTGGTGAGAGCCTGGCACCGCACTTTCGGCTTGCCTGTTCTCATTTCAAACTGCTCAAACAACTACGGAGGCTATCAATTCCCCGAAAAACTGATCCCGCTCATGATACTCAACTGCCTGGAACACAAACCTTTGCCGGTTTATGGAAAGGGCTTGAACGTGCGCGACTGGCTGTATGTGACCGACCACTGCGATGCCATCAACACGATCATCCGCTCCGGAAAGCTGGGCGAAACTTATAACATCGGTGGACACAATGAGATACGCAACATCGATATCGTGAAAAACATCTGCAGCCTTCTGGATGAAATCAGGCCTTTGGACAGGCTTTCATCCTACATTGAATTAATCACTTACGTTGCCGACCGTCCCGGGCACGACTTCCGCTATGCCATCGACGCTTCCAAGATCCAAAACGAACTGGGCTGGACTCCCAAGGAAACCTTTGCAACCGGCATCCGCAAAACCGTGATGTGGTATCTGGAAAACCCGGATTGGTGGCATTCCATCCAGGAACGTAAATATCGCCAGGAACGCCTGGGCTTGGGAAAATAAGAATTTAAAAAATCCTGAGGGTTTTTGCCCGCGAGGGGGTCTTTACTTGTGACAAAACCCCTTGTGGGAGAGAAAAGATGAAAACAAGAAAACGATATATCACACTGACTGCCATAGGCTTGGCACTGATGACGCTGGCTTTGACCGGCTGTTCTTCAAACATTTGGAAGAATTCATTTCTTTCCAATCCCGCCGTGGTGGCGCGTCCCGCCAGCTCTGAAGTTGCAGACGGTGGTGCGGATGCCCACTATGTCCGCGTGGACGAATACCTTGTGATGGAGCAACCCCTTGCCAATCAAGCCTTTGTGTTTGCCTCCGTGGCAAAAATGCAGGCACGTCCATCGGCGGAAAATCAGTCTCAGGGGCGCTTTTTGCGGCTTTTGGACAACGTGCTCATCTGGACCAACCACTATGCCAAAACCCGCGTGGCAAGGGAAAGTGACCTCGTGCTGAACCGCGAGGTGTTTTTCCTGCAACTCACCGATGCCAACGGAAACCATCGCGCACCCCTTTCCGGCGAGGAAACCCGCAACGACTGGTGGATCAAGGCCCGGATCACCGATCTCAGCGAAAAGAATCACGGTTTCGTCCAAGTGAGCGGAGGATACAGGGTTCACATCAACGCCCTGCGCGTGGAACTGAACTGAAGCGGCTTCAAACCTGAAGCTTGGGGGCTATTTTTTCTTTTGCTCCTCGCGTTTTCTTTGGTTGCTGTCTGTGGTTGTATCGCTTTCATGCACGATTTGCCAACGACCGTCGCGGTGCTCAAAAATCAGGTAGGCGTGATATCTTGTTGATCCGTCTTCCAGATACACATCCTTGAAAAAATCCACTCGAACGCTGTTGGAAGAAGTTTCCTTGATATCGATGATCTCAGCGATCTCCTGATAAAAGTAGGTATTTTTAATATCCAGCAAATTCTGTTTGGACTTTACCACATCGGAACGGGACATTATTCTGGTGTAAAACTTCAGTTCATCGGCAAATAGGGAACTGAAAAGACCATAGTTTTTATCGTTGTGAGCGTCGTTCCAACTTTCCACCAAATCTACGAAAGTAAATGCAGACCAAATCAGGGGTTCCTCTTCTGCCATTTCTCCTTCCAAAACTGGAGCGGACTGTGGTTCGGTTTCAGGTGTCTCAACATCGGAAACCTCAATTCTTTCGGGATTTACTTTTTTACTGTTTCTCCGATTCCAGATGATCATTGCGCCCACGGTAAACAGAATTATTAAGCCGGCAATAAGTACGATGAGCAGGGTATTTTGGCTCCGGGACAGGCCAGTATTCTCTCTTTTTTCCGATATTTCGATCCCGGCTGCAGGCTGTTCCCTTGCTTCCTGCCGTTCAGGAATTACGCCAGCCAGGAATTGTGCCAAAGGCAGGCGCTCCTCCGCCTTTTTTCTGGTGAGCCCGGCCAGCAGGCGCAGGCTTTCCTCCCCGATGTGCGGGTAGATGTTTCTGGGATCCGGAAGTTCTTTATAGACAATCTGTTCACGAATCTCAAAGTCGCCGGTACTTCTTTCGTCGAACGGCAGCCTGCCTGTGAGCATTTCATAGAAGCTGACGCCCAGGGAATAGACGTCCGTTTTCTCATCAACATTTTTGCTGTCGCGAACCTGCTCCGGACTCATATAAAACAAGGTGCCCATCTGGCTGCCGGTTTGCGTGAGTCCGGGGTTTTCCGTCATGCGGGCGATGCCAAAATCCATCACTTTCACGTTATCGTCTGCGTCCAGCAGGATGTTGGAGGGCTTCACATCTCGGTGGATAATTCCTCTTCTGTGGGCATAGGACAGCGCTTCCGCCATCTGCCTCAAGATCTTCAACGCCCGTTTTTCCGGAATGGGTCCGATTCTTCGGCTCAGCTCTTTCAGGCTGCAGCCATCAACATATTCCATCACTAGGCAGAAATTCCCATCCTCTTCAAAATAGCTGTGCAGTTGAACAATGTTGGGGTGGGTGAGCGAAGCCATGATCCGGGCTTCCTGCGCGAAACGCTGGCGAAATGAAGGATCGTGGGAAAGCCTTGTGGACATGGTTTTAAGTGCAAAAAGACGGTCAAGGTTGTCTTGCACCAGATAGACCTCACTCATCCCGCCTACTCCGATTTGCCTGATCACGGTAAAGTTCCCAAGTTTTGAACCTGCTGTCAGTTCCATATCACACCATTCATTGATTCGTTTTTTCCAGCTTTACAGGCTGCGCTTTCAGGTCAAGTACTTTCACAGCCAAACTTGCAGAATATGCCTGATGCCGATGGTCTGCAAAACCCCACCTGCAAAGAGGGGCGAAGCATTAAAACTCCGCCCCATTTTGCCATCAAGACCTGGCTAATAGATTTTTATTTCATCCAGCAGACAGGCAGAGTCGTAGATACTGTCCCCCACGTCGCCAATCCTGATGATCAGCCGAATCACCTGCCCCTGATATTGCTCAATATTGGCGGTAAAAGTATGCCAGCCAGTTCCGTAAACACCTCCCTGGTCAAAAACTATATCCGGAGAGATGTGGGAAAGATCATAGTTCTCATAAAAACTATCCACATTATTATAGAATATCGTATTTACCGTTCCGGTGCTGTCTCGTATGGAGATCGAAAGATAATCCTGGTATATGGAACCCACAAATTCCAAAAATTCCTCGGACATAAAGTTCCATTTAACTTGCAGGTTGGAAACGTTTTTGGGCACGTAAAAGGATTGAGCGATGCTGCCGCTGTCGGTGGTGAAGCCCAATCCCGTGGAAATGATGCCCATATAGTTTCCTTGCGGTGCGCCGTAATATCCAAGCCCAGTGATCACACGTCCGTCTCCAGAGCGTGTCCAGCCGGTCAAGTTGCCCATTTCAAAGTCACCGTTGATCAGGTCGAACGAATAATGCAAATTGTCGGAAAAACAATCCATCATGTAAACTGCATCTCCTTCAGGGTCTTTTTGTCCATCTTTGAAGGATTTTCCGTTCGTTTTCAATTCGGTCACCATACCCTTGAAAAGTTGCTTGCACATGTCCGAACAAAACCTTGTGTAAACGATTTCCGAAAAACCAAAATACGCTTTTGCTCCTTTGGACAAAAACGCAAGTGACAGATTTAAGGTTTTGCTACTTTCACAAGAGCCATTAAATACAACGCTGTTGGGCAGGGTACCCGACAAATTGGAAATGTAAGCCGACCGAACTGTATACATCTTGCTTTTATAAATGTATGTACCATCATTACGATATGCCATTATGCCAGACATGGATAATTGATTTGCTTGAAGCATGGCATCGTAAGTCTCAAGGTTTTCAGCGGTAACAAGCTCTCCAGTATAGATGTGCTCGCCCCCTTTTCCATGAGTGTCAAAAATGATTGTGCCATATTCATTTAAATCACTCAATGAAGCGATGGTGCATGCTTGGTTTGTCATGGTAACCACGTTGAAGCCCAAATCACTGTCTTCAAAAACTGCTTTGGCGTCGGGGATCATGCTTAAATTGAACACGCCTTCATAAGGCGCCCAAATCAACACGTCTTTATCCAAAATCAAATTATCTGGATGATCACTGGAATCCCCGCGATAGCTCGGCTGGGGTCCTGCCAAATTGTTTTCTCCCCGGGTTTGTTTATTAAGCGGGATCATTGGGGGTTTACGTTCAGGATGGGAATTTCCTCCCCCTTTCGTGATAAACTTATCGTTTTCATCAACTTCACAAAAAGAAATGAGGTAGGTTATGCCGTTTGTATATGTTATCGTCAAACCACTTCCGTCATCTTCAACCGATGCCACAATGTCCTGGGTGCGCAGCCAGTTTTTCAAAACGGTTTTTGCCTGAGCATTGTTGCTTGCAGTGCTGTTTTGCAGCACAGCTTCCATTTGCGCGTCAAACGCCATTATTGCATCAATCTCGTCATTAGTAAGCGGCTCAAAAAACTGAACCTTGATCAAGGGAGAATAGTTGACTTTCCCGTCGCTGCTGTATGCTTCAATGCGATATAAGTAAAGCCCGGGCTCGGTGCTGCTGATGTCTATTTTGCCGGAAAACACTCCATCGCCCAAGATCTCATCACCGTGACCATAAAGGTTGCCATCGTCAAAAATCGACCCCAGTTCTTCCACCACTTCCATGTTCGCATTCAAACGCACCAGCTTTGCCGTGCTTATCGTTTGTGTGGATGTGGGTCTGATCGATTGATGTACTAAAACGTTGTTGGTTCGATTTGTCAAAAAACAGGTATTATTGAAGGAGGGAGGACCAAAAAAGTCCAAATCGATGTTGCGCGTAACCCACAAGGTGTCGGAAGCGGTGTTTCCCTTCTTGTCTGTGGCTTTGCAAACCACCAGGTTGTCGCCCATATTGATGGGGATATCAGAAATACTCCAGTTGCTTGTCCCGGAGGCGGTTACGTCTGCTCCTCCGTTGATGCTGACTTTCACGGACTTGATGTCGCTGTCGTCGGAAGCCAGCCCGCCCAAATCCAGGCTGGAAGAAGTTGTTGCCCACGAAAAATAGTTGGTGGGTTTGGTAATCTTGACCAGAGGATCAGTTTTATCCCTGCCCAGGTTAAAGAGTTGGCATCCGCTAAGCAGCAGGATTAACCCGATTGTGAGCATCAAAACCAGCTTCGATGTGGTTTTCATAAATGTCTCCTTATTTTTGTTTCCCGTTGAGAATGATTTATCTGCCGAAAGCATTAACCGCCTTCAAAGCAACCACTGTAAATGTTTATCAACATATCTTACCTTGCACGGAGCGTGACATTTTGTTTGGAATTATAATCAAGCGCCGTTCCCCAAGATTTGGGGGCAGCTCGTTCATCACATCTATTCACCTTGTATAATTATATTCAAGCTATAGCGCTCAATATTTGCGTCAATCTTTTTGTTGAAAAATATCGCCACATTCTGTGGAAAAAAATACACAGCATGCCAAAAACAGCTGTTTTCGCGCCGGAAACCCAGGAAACTCTCAATAAAAAAGATAGTATGAAACACCTGCCTTCTCCCTTGAGCCGTGCCAGTCTCTTTCCTGGTGGATGCCCCCCAAGCACCCGATAAAAAGGCGGGTGTGACACCATGGCGAAACAGCCACGCTTACCGGGCGAACCAAGGGAGTAAAAACGGAAAAATGATCTGGTTTTGACGCTCGTGAAAGCTCCTGTGGCTGAGGAAGTTCCTGGGGCCAAAATTTCGCTTGACAAGGCTCTGCCCATGGAATTTTTTGAAAACATCAGCATAAGCGAGGTATGCAGCATGGAACTCAGGCTTGAACAGCTAAAATTCCCTTCCGACACGAACATCATACTGGGTCAGAGCCACTTCATAAAAACCGTGGAAGACCTCTATGAAGCCTTGGTAAACACCGTTCCCGGCATCAAATTCGGCCTGGCTTTTTGCGAAGCATCCGGGCCCTGCCTGGTTCGCAAGGAAGGCACAGACAACGAATTGATCGAATGCGCGGTGGAAAACATGCTGCGTCTGGGTGCGGGGCATTCCTTTTTGATCGTGATGCGCAACTCGTTTCCCATTAACGTGTTGAACGCTGTGAAAGACTGCCGCGAGGTGGTCAATATCTTCTGTGCCACGGCGAATCCGGTGCAGGTGATTTTGGCAAAAACCGAGCAGGGAAGCGGTATTTTGGGCGTTATCGACGGAAATTCACCCCAGGGCATCGAACTGGATACGGATATCACGAACCGCAAAAAGTTCCTGCGCGACATCGGATACAAGCGTTAAAGTGAGATATCGCAGCTTCATTGCGCTGGAAACTCCTGAAAAGCCCAAACGCTCTTTGGAAAGGGCTTTGGAGCGGTTCAGACCCCATCCCGGCGTAAACTGGGTGAAAGACGAAAATCTGCATCTCACCCTGCTTTTTTTGGGTGATGTGGATGTGAACAGGATTGGAGAACTCAGCGAAGTGCTCTCCGAAAGCTGCGCCAATGCCGCTGCCTTTTCCCTGACAATCAGGGGTTTGGAGATTTTTCCCTACAAATCTCCGCGCCTGGTTTGGGCCACTTTGGCAGACGCGGAAGGCAGCCTGGCAAACTGGCACAAAAAGCTCTTGGGAAAGATTCGCCACGCCGGTTTTGAGCCGGATTCGAAGCCGCTCAAGCCGCATATCACCCTGGGACGCATCAAAAAAGCGATCCCGCCCGCTCTGCAGAATGAGATTTTGACCGCAAAAGTGGAGCCCGGATTCTTTCCCTATGACCGGGTGACCCTGTTTCGCAGCATTTTGCACGGCGACGGCCCCATCTACCAAGCTTTGGAAAGTTTTGAATTAAAACCATAAAGGAAAACACAATGCAGGACAAAAACAAAGACACAGCCTTGAAAACTGCGATCTCCCAGCTGGAAAAGAAATTCGGCGAAGGAACGGTTATGTGGTTGGGCGAAAAAGTTCAACAAAAAGTGGACGTCATCCCCACCGGAGCCTTCAATCTGGACCTGGCTTTGGGCATCGGCGGCATCCCCCGCGGACGCATCATCGAAATTTATGGCGCAGAAGCCAGCGGAAAGACCACCCTGGCTCTGCACATCGCTGCAGAGGCTCAAAAACTGGGCGGAGTGGTGGCATTCGTCGATGCCGAACACGCTCTGGATACGTCTTACGCCCAAAGATTGGGTGTGGAGATCGATGAACTTTTGCTTTCCCAGCCCGACGGCGGCGAACAGGCTCTGGAAGTCACGGAAACCCTGGTGCGCAGTTCGGCGGTGGATCTCATTGTCATTGATAGCGTTGCGGCTCTGGTGCCGCGTCAGGAAATTGAAGGTGAAATGGGCGACAGCCACGTTGGCCTGCAGGCACGTCTGATGAGCCAGGCCTTGCGCAAACTCACCGCCATCGTCTCAAAATCCAACACCGCCGTGATTTTCATCAACCAAACCCGCATGAGAATTGGCGTCACGGCATATATGAACCCGGAAACCACCGCCGGCGGCGTGGCGCTGAAATTCTATTCCACCATCCGCATGGAAGTGCGCTTTGCCGGAGCCATCAAGGCTGGCGGAGCGGAAGCCGAAGTCATTGGCGCCAAAACCCGCGTCAAGATCGTGAAAAACAAGCTCGCCCCGCCCTTCAAAACGGTGGTTTTCCCCATCATTTTTGGAGAGGGAATCTCGAATCTGGACATCATTTTGGAAATGGGCGTGGATCAGGGAATCGTGAAAAAGAGCGGCTCCTGGTTTGCCTACGGAGATGTGAAACTGGGACAGGGTACCGAGAAATCCAAACAATTCCTGCTGGAAAACCCCGAGATTTTGGAAGAACTTGAAAACAAGGTGCGCGAAAAAGCCGACCCCAATTCCATGAATTCCAAAGATGAAACTGAGGATCTCGACTAAAAACAGAAGCACCCTGAAGCTTGAACTGGAAGGATATTGCGGGGGAAGCCTGCCAAAACGGGCGCTCCCGCTTTCTTATCCGCCGGTTTTTGAAGGCGAAGTTTCAGAAGAGGAAGCCCGGGAACTCTGCCAGCTTCTGCAAAAACAGGCGCAGCTGCTCCTGATGGACTATCTGGCGAAATCCGAACGCAGCAGCCTGCAGTGCCGCAAGCTCTTGCAAAGAAAGGATTTTGACAGCCATATCATCGAAGCTGCCCTGCAAAAATGCCGGGACTTGAACTATCTGAACGACACCCGCTTTGCCGAAACCCTGATCCGTTCATATCAGAATCGCCGCGCCTCCAAGCGCACCATCATTGCCAAACTGCGGGAACAGATGCTGCCCGCCCAGCTTTGGGAACCTATTCTGGAAGAGCTTTTTTCCTCCCGCCAGGCGTCTGAGGATGTGAAGGAACTCATGAAAAAATACTGCGCTTCCAAAGGGGATTTGCCCCGCCAAAAGCTGCGCGAAAAAGCCTTTGCATATCTGTTTCGCAAAGGTTTTGAACTGGAGGACATTCAAAACGCCTGGGACGATCTGGATTAGATAAACCCAGCTTCGCCTGAGCTGAAAATTGCTTTACGCAATCCAGCTCAACAAAAAAACATTGACTGGATTGAAGCCTTTCCACTCGCCGTCTTCTTTCACCATATCGTAATTCTTCGTTTCCTTCTGCTCGGCGTTTTTGGAATTGCTTGCCTCCACATTGGCCACGGCATTTTCACCATTCACGGTGACGCTCACGACCTTGTAGGTGTTAAAGCCTTCATCTTCTTTTTCTTCGGCTTTGTTTTCTTCACCTTCGGTGTCCAACATGCCGCCTAAAAGTCCACCTTCCATAAAATCGAGCACCCCTTGGGTGTCTTTGGTTGCATAAAGCTTGGCAGTCTTGAAATCTTTCTTTTCAAGTGCTTCAAAAAAGGCTTTGGCAACCTTGGTGGCTTGCTTTTGTTCCGACGGTTTGCATGCCGCCGCCAAAACCAAAAGCGCAACCAATAATGCGCCGATGATGAGCTTTTTCATACTCTTCTCCAGTTTTTGTGTTTTACTGAATCTACACCAAAACAATGCCGACATTTTAGCATTATTGTTATCGGATTCAGCTATTTTCACAAATAATCGCCACTGCATTCTCCGTCAAGTTTTATTTTCATGCCAAGCTGGCATCTGTTGTGGATGAAAAACCACGCACTGCCTGCTTCATGGCTCTTTTGAACCCACAAAACTCCCTGAAAAGCAAAGTGCCGCCATATTCACGCCCCTTTAAGGTTCAAATCCATTTCCCTCAGTCCGGAAAAAACCAAGGCCCAAAAATCCCCCCGGCAAAAAAAGAGGCTCACCAAAAACGGCGAGCCTTCATTGTTTTGAAATTGTTTTTTTTATTCTTTGGTCATGTGGACTTTCCAAGTTCCTTTTTCCTTAAGCATCTGAACTTCATCAGTCTTAGGATTATCAGGATCGTTGGAATTTGTCACTTTGACGCTTGCAACCGCTTTGTCGCCATCCACTTTCACAGAAAGAATCTCATGGGTCTCAACGCCTTCTTCTTCCTTGGCTTCTTCAGCTTCTTCGGATTCTTCGACATTCACAGTATCTTCTTCACCGAACAAGCCGCCGTCACTCATCATCATTTCAATAAAGTCCAGAGTCTTTTGGGTTTCTGCAGTTGCATATGTTTTTGCAGTCTTAAAATCCTTGTTATCCAAGGCTTCAAAGAAAGACTTAGCCACCTTGGTGGCTGCCACTTCATCAGATTCGGTTTTGCAGGCACCGATCATGAGAAGAACCACGACCAGCAAGAGCCCAATGATTAATTTTTTCACGATTATCTCCCGTGTTTGTATTTTGCTGAATCCAGACTAAGGACTATACATTTTTGGCGTTTCCTTTGCCGCGTTCAGCTTTTATCCACACATAATCGCTCCCGCATTATGCGTCAAGCTTTATTTGCGTGAGCCGTTCAGTTTCAAAGGGGAAAAACCCTGTATTGATCAAACGGAAAGCGGAGTTCCATCTTTCTGCATGACGCAGTTCACAAAAGAAAAATGGCTTGGAAAAGCAGGTGCCCTGCCTCCTCCTGCAGCCCATCCTTAACACAAGCCATAGACTTCCCATAGTCCTCTCCAATTTTATTTGGGAGGGATACGGGTATCAATCAGGAGGGACAGCTTTGGGGCTCAAGGAGGAGCCTGGGAAAAAGTTTTCGTGTGACCGGGCTTCAAAAAATCCCCATAACAGCCTTGGATAAAATTCAACAATCCATAACCATCTGCTGTATAGATAAATACGAATCTAAAGGCTTGTTTTTAATTTTTGTAAAAATGCTCATAATCGCCTTGTAAAAAAGGAGCTTAGAGTTTGTAACAAGTTGAATTAACTATAAGTTACAGGCTCTAGCGCCTTGACAAAAGAAGCCAGATTAAAAATCTTGTGATGTGTCTCCCGGCGGAGTTCAGATAGCTGTGCAAGTCTTACGCAAAATGATTTTTAGCAAGACCTGTGGATCATGTGGACAAGCTGTGGATAACTTTTTTGACAGGCGCTTGCCGGGGGACTAAAAATGCAAGATAACTTATTTATTCACAAGTGATTGAGAGTTTTAAAACGGCTGCATTAAGTCCCACTTCAGCTTTGTGGATAAAGATAATTTTTTGAATAGGATACGCAGATGGATCAAGATATTTGGCAGAACATTTTGGATAGACTGGAGGAAAACATTAACAACCAGAGTTTTCGGACCTGGTTTTCGGAAACCCGCTTGGTGGACATGACAGACAACTCCCTGGTGGTGAGGGTTCCCACGCAATTCGCGGCAAATTATTTGAACCAAAACTACACCGACACCTTGAGCGAGATCTCCTATGCGCTATATCAGCAGCGCTATTTGGTGAAATTCACCTCGCCGCCGCACAACCCGCCCGAACAAAAAAGCAGCCCGGGGGATTACTTTGGAAACCGGGTGATTGTGAACACCAAACTGAATGAGCGCTTCAACTTTGAGCAGTTTGTGGTGGGCAGAAACAACAACTTTGCCTATTCTGCTGCCAAGGCCGTGGCGGAAGCACCGGGCTTGACCTACAATCCGCTGTTCATCTACGGAGAAAGCGGAATGGGGAAGACCCATCTGATGCAGGCGGTGGGAAACTTTGTGGCGCAGGAAGGACGCAACTGCACCATCCACTATATCACCAGCGAGGCTTTCACAAACGAGATGATCGAATCCATCCGCTCGAACAAGATGCCGGAGTTTCGCGCCAAATATCGCAAGGTGGATTTGCTGCTGGTGGACGACGTGCACTTTCTTTCCAGAAAGGAAGGCACGCAGGAAGAATTTTTTCACACCTTTAACGCCCTCTTTGACAATCAAAAGCAGATCGTATTGACATCCGACCGTCCGCCCAAAGATATTCCGGATCTGGAAAACCGTTTGGTGACGCGCTTTGAAAGCGGCCTGCTTTGCGACTTGAAAAACCCGGATTTTGAGACTAGGGTCGCCATTCTGCGCAAGAAAGCCGAGCCGGAAAACATCGTGCTTTCCGATGATATCTTTTCCTTCATCGCCGAATCCATCTCCTCCAGTGTGCGCGCTTTGGAGGGTTCCCTGATCCGCATTTTGGCTTATGCTTCCTACAACAAGCTGGACCCGGCGGATCTGGACACCGAAACCGTGAGCGGAATTTTGAGCGACATGATCAGCGAACAGAAAAAGGAAATCACCCTGGACACGGTGACGCAGGAGGTTTGCACGGCTTATGGCATCACCATCCCCCAGATCGTGGACAAAACACGCAAGCAAAGCATCTCCAATCCACGCCAAATCGCGATGTATCTGGCAAGCCTGTTGATCCCCTCCATTTCGCTGAAGGAAATTGCAGAATATTTCAAACGCAAGGACCACACCACAGTTTTGCACGCCAAAAAAATGATCGACAACCGCTTCCGTGAAGACGTGAATTTCCGCTCCCACATCGAGCAACTGATCAAAAACATTAAATCATAGGGTTTTAGCTTTGTTTATGTGGATAAGTGGAAAGAAAGTGTGGATAAGTGTGGACAAGTTTTCATTTTTGGATGCGGTGTATTGCTGATGTGGACAAGGCTTGTTTTGACCCCGGACTTATCCACAGCTTATGCACCGAGTGCGAAGCTTTTTTATCCCTTGAACGCCATCGGTTTAAAAAAAAGGTTGACCGATAATCCACCTATCCACAGTGCCTACTAATACTACTTTTAGAGAAATGAATATTTTAACAGGTAGATAGATATGGAATTAAAAAAGACGATCCTGCCGTTGCTGCTGGTGCTTTTAGCCTTGAGCGGATGTATCAGAAAAAACAATCCCACAGGGAATAACTGGTCGGATGTGAGACCGATGACCACAGTGGATTCATTGCAGGTTTTTGGTGGTTACAGCTTTGCTGGCAGTGCCAAGATCAAAGGAACCGAGTCTTCGCTTTTGTGCGGAAACTTTGAAGGCATCGAAAGCGTCACCTTCATGCGCTTCACCGCTTTGCCAGAGGTGGGCAAATTCCGCATTCCAGACTATCAGGATTCCACCTTTTTGAGCCTGACGCTCACCAAGCGTTCCCCGGCGAGGCGCAATCCGCTGGAACTCAAGATTTACAAGCTGAACCAAAGCTGGGCGGCGGACAGCACGGGATTGATCGATGATGCAAACCTGACCCTGATCACACCCATAGCCTTCACTGTGCCGGATACCATCAGCACCCTGGGCACCCAGGTCAAGATTCCCATTCCCGCCGCAGCGCTGGAAAACTGGCGCAGCGAAGCCGACACTTTGGGATTGACCCTTGCCATCAAAGCCGAAGCTGGCTCCTGGGTGGAGATGATGAGCATGGAAACCGGGCGCGGTCCGCAACTGCGTTTCCGCTATCGCATCACGGATCCGGAGCCGACGGAGGGAAGCGACGACAGCATCTATGAGCAGCGCCCCACCCGAGACAGCTATCGCATTGATGAACAAACCGCGCCGCTGCTTGCGGATCGCTGGGTTTTGAACAATATCAATCCCTCCCGCTTCTTTGTGGATTTCAATATCCGCAACGATTGGTTCAAGGATATGCAGGGCAATGTGTTGGATGAGAAACAGCGCAAACGCGTGACCATCAACCAAGCCAAGCTGGTGTTTTATGTGAAGGAAAATCCGTATTACGGAAGCATCGCATCCGTCAAGCTGCGTGCAGACAGGATGAACGATTCCCTGAACGTTGCCGAACCGGTGGTGATTGATGACAGCCGTTTGACTTCCGGCTTTGTTTCCGACCAGTTTGTGCGCGGAGACAGCATTGAAGTGGATGTCACCGCCATCATCCAGGCCTACAGTTCGGGAAAAAAGCTGCCTTACGGTATCGTGGTGCGCTCCATGCAGGAACTGCAAAACTATGGCAGGCTGGAGCTTTGGCATTTTTCTGACGCTCCTGCGGACAAGCGTCCCAAGATCAAGATAACCTATACCCCGCCATTTTTATAAGATTATGCGTCGTTTAGGATTGCTTCTGCTTCTGGTTCTGCTGTTTTTAGCAGGCTGCGGGAAAAAAGACAGTGATGCTGATCAGCTGAGCCCTCTGGCAGAGGTGGAAGGCGACATCATGTATCAGGAAGCTTTCCGCGCTCTGTTCACAGACGAACAGTGGGACAGCATGGGCCCCGAAGAGCGCAAGAAAGAGATTGAGAACTGGGTGAACCTGACCCTGCTGGCCAAAGAAGCGGATGAGCTGGAACTGAACAAGGATCCCGCGGTTCGGCTGCGAGCGGATTTTGCCCAAAAGAAGATCAAGGCAAATGCGCTCATTTCACAGCGCCTCGCCAGCATCAACATTGGCGAAGAAGAGCTGTTCAACTACTATCGCGTGCATCAGAACGAATTTCAGGGAAAGCTGATGGAATACGACATCCAGCGTCTGCTTTGCCGCGATCCGGCATCTGCCGCCGCCATTTTGAGCAAACTGCGCGAGGAAGGCTACGATTTTGACCAAGCCGTGGCGGAATATTCCCAGGAAACGCTGCGAGAACAGCAGGGACGCATGGGATTTGTGACCGCCGAAGGACCGGATTCGCTGTTTTGGCGCGCGGCTCATGAACTGGCTTTAAATACACCCGGCATGGTGAATGTGAATGGGAGAACCTATATCCTGCGCAGTTTGCAGCAACGCGAAGGCACCCAGGATGCAAACTTTGGCGAATATCGCAACGAGATTCGCACCATTTTGATCAAGGAACGCAGGCAGCAGGTGTATGACAACCTGATCCGCGAACTGAAAAAAAAATATCCAAAGATATACTACTATTAGTTTTACCGGTTTGAACCGGGCTGACAAACAAGGAAAATTATGAAAAAGATACTGCTGATTCTGGCAATTTTGAGCCTGCTGATGGGAATGTCCGCAAAATTGGTGGACCGCATTGTTGCCAAGGTGGGTTCGGATATCATTTTGATGAGCGACGTGTATAAGCTGATGTATCAGATGCAGATTTCCGGGGTTCAGGAAGATGAGCTTGATGAAAACGAGGCATTGCGTCACCTGATCGAACAAAAGGTCATTTTCCAAAAAGCGAAGGACATGGATATCCGCGTGGATAATGCCAAAGTGGAGCAATATGCCAAGACAGAACTTGCCAAAACCAAGGCGAAATACCCTTCCGAACAGGCTTTTGCCGCCGATCTGGCAAAGGAAGACCTCACGGAACTTGAGCTGTTGGACCTCTATATTTCGCAGATCCGCGAAAGCTATCTGAGCCAGCAGTTGGTGGATATCTATGTGAGATCCAAGGTTCAAATCACCGAAGATGAAATGCGCGAATTCTATGAAAGCAGCAAGAATGAACTGGCGGTGAAGCCCCCGACTTGGGAAACGGCATACATCATCCGGCAGATCAAGCCCGGCAAAGCCAGCGAAGCAAAAAAATTGAAGGAAATCCAGGATATTTTGGACCGTTTGAACCGCGGAGCGGATTTTGCCACTCTGGCACGTGAAAGCAGCGATTGCCCCAGCAAAGAACAGGGTGGTGACTTGGGCTTCTTTAGCCGTGGCATGATGGTGAAACCCTTTGAGGATGCCGCTTTCAAGTTAAATCCCGGCGAAGTGTCCGGCATCGTGGAAACGGAATTTGGCTACCACATCATCAAGGTGGAGGAAAAGCGTAGCAACGAAATCCGCGCCCGCCACATCCTGAAAATTTTGGAACCTTCGGAAGCGGATTACACCGAAGCCCGCGAGCTGATGGAAGAGATCCGCGAACGCTACAATAGTGGCGGAGAAAGCTTTGCCGACCTGGCCCGGGAATATTCGGAAGACAGCGTTTCGGCTCCCAACGGCGGATTGATCGGCGAAATTGCCGAGGAGGAAATGCCGGAGCTTTATGCGGCTCAGATCATGGCAACGCCGGTGGGACAGATGACGCCGGTCTTGGAAAACGAGGATATGCTGCTGCTTTTTGCGCGTTTGGAGGAGTCGCCAAGCCGGGTTTTCGGCTATGAGGAAATCAAAACCGAGCTGAAAAACTATCTCTATCAAATGAAGTTTTCCGAGGTCTATGATGATTGGATCGATGAATTGATCTCCAAATCATTCGTTGAGGTCATCCAATAGTGAAGCCCAAGGCTTTTCATCCGGAAAATTTCATCGCCTCGGTGTTTGGCATCGGCTTCATACCCTTTGCGCCGGGAACCTGGGGCAGTCTCTTTGCCGCCGGGGTCTATCTGCTTTTGCCGCAAAGCCTTTTTGAGGGAAAAGGCTGGTGGTTCACCGGATTGGGGCTGCTGATTTTCAGCCTGTTTTCGGTTTGGATCAGCACTTTGGCGGAAAAAAAGCTGGGACGCGATGCACCGGCGATTGTCATAGACGAAGTTTGCGGTTATTTTGTAACTGTGATGTTTTTGCCCAAGTCGCTGATGATGGCGATCTATGCCTTTGCGCTGTTCCGGGTTTTCGACATCGCAAAACCTTTTCCCATCAACGTTTCCCAACGTCTTAAAGGCGGTTGGGGCGTCGTGGTTGACGACCTTTTGGCGGGCTTTTACGCCAATGTGGTCATCCAGTTTATAAAATTGATAGCGCCAAGTTTTTTTGGCTAATAGGAGAATAAATGCAATATATACTTATGATGGCAGGACCCGCCGGTGAAGGGGGTCAACAGCCGGGAAATCCTCTGATGAACTTTTTGCCCATTCTGATCATGTTTGCCCTTTTGTATTTCCTGATGATCATGCCCCAGCAAAAAAGGCAGAAGGAAATGCAAAAAATGCTGGATAGCCTGCAGGTGAATGATAAAGTGGTGACCAGTTCCGGAATCTTGGGACGCGTTGTGACCATCAAGCCCGACAAAAACACCATCATGGTGGAAATCGACGAAACAAACCACGTGCGCGTGGAATTTCAACGCGGCGCAGTGGTGGAAGTGATCAGACCCGAAGGAAGTCCCAAAGCCTGATGACCCGTGAACCAAAACTTTTGGACATCCGTATCTACGGTGACCATATCCTGCGCCAAACAGCTGCCGAAATCTCTGAGATCGACGATGAACTGAAGGAGTTTGCGGCGGATCTGGTGCACACGATGTATCTTCGCGACGGAGTTGGCCTGGCGGCGCCGCAGGTGGGGGTGAGCAAGCGCATCATTGCCATAGACCCGTTTTGGGGCAGAGACAACGACAAGCGCGACCCCCTGGTGATGATCAATCCCGCCATCGAAAGCTATGCAGGCGAAACCGAGACCGAAGAAGGCTGCATCAGCGTTCCAGAGATTTATGCCAAGGTGACCCGACCCTCCGAGGTCCGGGTTTCCTACACCGATTTGGATGGAGAAACGCAGATGGTGCAGTATGCCGGCTTTCCCGCCGTGGTGGTGCAGCACGAGCTTGACCACCTGAACGGGGTGCTGTTCACAGACCATCTGGGCACCCTGGCAAAGCTGCAGGTTTTGCGCAAACTGAAGGCCATGGAAAAGCTGGCTGTGGATGGCGTCAATATCCGCGGAGAGGACTGAGGCTCCGGTTTCATCCCATGCGTGTGGTCTTTGCCGGCAGTTCCGGTTTTGGCATTCCCGCCCTTGAAGTGTTGGAAAGACAAACCGATTTGGCACTGGTGATCAGCCAGCCCGACCGTCCTGCGGGGCGCTCATTGAAGCTGACTCCCTGTCCCGTGGCGGAATATGCAGCTCAAAATGGCCTGCTGCTGTTTCAACCGGAAAAGATCAACGACCCACAAAGCATGGCAAAAATAAGAAGTTTGGAACCGGATCTACTGGTGACCGCGTCTTATGGAGGCATGATCTGCCGTGAATTGAGAAAACTGCCCACTCGCGGAGCCATCAACCTTCATCCCTCGCTGTTGCCCAAACATCGCGGTGCCACCCCCATCCAAAGTTCACTGCTTGCGGGTGAAACGCTCACCGGAACCACAATTTTCCGCCTCACGGCGCGTTTGGATGCCGGACCCATTTTGGCTCAAAAAGAGTTTTCCATTCAGGATTCCGACGACCATGGCAGCCTGCATGACGCTTTGGCGCGGCTTTCCGCTGAACTTTTGCAGCAGCTTTTACCCGAACTTGAAAAAGGAAACGTAACCGAGCGTCCTCAAAACGATGCTGAAGCCACATATTGCGCCAAAGTGGAGCGCGAAGACCTGATTTTGGATTGGAACAAACCCGCCGCCGAGGTCCGGAACCGCATCCGCGCTTTTTCACCTCAGCCGGGCGCTCTGGCTTTTTGGAAAGGTATGGGCATCCAGGTTTTGGCTGCTGAGCTCAGCGCTCGAAAAGCGCAAGGAACGCCCGGAAGCTTTGCCGGAACCCTGAAAAATCAAGGTGTGCTGGTGAATTGCCAGGATCGCTGTCTGCTGGTGCGCCAGCTTCGCCCCCAAGGAAAAAAACAGATGGATGCCTGGGCGTGGCAGCTTGGTGCCAGGCCTGCAGATGGCGATGGCTTTGACCCGCCTCAAAAATTAACACCCACCCGGGAGGAAAAATGAAAAATCAAGACACCCACCTCTCTGTGATAAAATTCCCCGCTTTTGTGAGCCTCACTTTGCTCATCATTGGCGGGGCTTACGCCGTTTTGGTGTATTTTCTTTTGCAAATGCCGGACACGGTTTCCTACACCGTCCGCGGTTTGCTGATCGCACTTTTGGTTCTGATCGTATTCATGGTTTTAAGCTGGGTTTTGGCGCTGATGTCCACCCATATTCGAATCAAATGCCGATATTTGAACCGGTTCAACAAGTGGATGCTCAGTTTTGTGTTTTATCCGCTGTCCAAATTTTTGGGCTTCATCACCTTTTCGCATCCGGATTCGCTGACTGAATCCTTTTTGAATTTCAACAACGAAGTGGTGATGACAGACCAGAGCAACATTCACAACTCAAACATCCTGGTGCTGCTTCCGCATTGCCTGCAAAAGGAGGATTGCACCGTGCGCGTGACCTCCGATATCATGAATTGCGAAGACTGCGGCGGCTGCGACATCACCACGATCAAAAAGCTGATTGTCAAACAAAACGTGAAGGCTGCGGTCGCCACGGGTGGTTCGCTGGCTCGCAAGCTGATTTTGGACAACAAGCCGGATGTGATCGTTGCCGTGGCGTGCCATCGCGACCTTTTGCAAGGCTTGCGCGACACTTGGAACTACCCCGTGTATGCAGTTTTGAATGAACGCCCCAACGGACCATGCAAGGAAACCACGGTGAGCGTTGCCAGCATCGAGTTTGCCATCCAACGCTTCAAATAGAACCATGAGAACATCCACAGCCTTGGTTTTGGCATTGGTGGTGCTGATTTTAAACGCCGGCATCACGCTGGTGCTGCTGAACCAAAAGGGGCAGCTCATCCCCGAAAAGGAAAACCCCATCGAGGTTTCGCAAAGCCAGAGACACAACGAGATCACCGCCGCGGTGCAGGCTGTGGAAGCTGCCGTGGTGAGTGTGAATGTTACCAAAGTTCAGGTTTTCAGGCAGTTCCGCAGTTTCGGCTTTTTCGACTTTTTTGGCGATATTCCCATGCGCCGGAAGGTGGAAAGCATTGGCAGCGGAGTGATCTATGATTCATCCGGGTTGATAGTTACGAACGCCCATGTGGTGCAGGGAGCCTCTGAGATCACGGTGGTTTTGCCGGATAAAAGGGAATTTAGCGCCACCCTGCTGGGCATAGACGAAACCCACGACATCGCCAAGCTGCGCATCAACGCCAATGGCCTGCCCACTGCAAAATTCGGCAGTGCCAAAAACCTGATGATCGGCGAATGGGCCATTGCACTGGGAAACCCTTATGGATTCATGATGAGCGATCCCAAACCCACGGTTTCGCTGGGCGTGATCTCGGCTTTGAACCGCAGTTTTGCTCCCCAAGAAGGGCGCAGCTATCGCGGCATGATCCAAACCGACGCCGCGGTGAACCCTGGAAACAGTGGCGGACCCTTGGTTAACGTGAAAGGTGAAGTGATTGGCATCAATACCTTTATCGTTTCTGAAACCGGGGGAAACATCGGCATCGGTTTCGCCATTCCCATCGATCAGGTTCAGCAGATCCTGACGTCCCTTTGATTTTTTTAGCCAGCTTGCATGAGCCGATTTTCAGCGCTTGAACCCAGGGAAAAAAGAAAAAGGGTTTGGGCTTGCAAGCTCTTGTAAAAGCATAAATAACAAGGTCTTTTGGTCTCGGTTCTCAGGCGGAAAACTCATTTTTACCTTGACCAAAACTCCCAAAAAGATAATTTGTCTTACAGCCCATGGGAAAACCAGATGTCCGCTGTTCCCTTTTTCGGGAAGAGAGGAAAGTCCGGACACCGCAGGGCAGGATACTTCCTAACGGGAAGCCGCAGCAATGCGGAGCAGCTCCACAGAAACAAACCGCCCGGCATGCTCCTTTTTGGCTGGCGTTGAGAGACCGCAAGCTTTTTTTGCCGGGCAAGGGTGAAATGGCGGTGTAAGAGACCACCGGGAGCCTTGGTGACAGGGCTTGCCAGGAATGCCTTATCCGGTGCAATGCCAAATAGGGAAGCCATGAAGCGTGGCCCGCGCGATTACGGCTTTCGGGTAGGCAGCTTGAGCCCCCTCGCAAGAGCGGGCCTAGAGGAATGGACATCGGTTCGCGCCTTGGTGCGGACCACAGAATCCGGCTTATCGTTTTCCCGTGGGTTCGTTTTTAAAAACAAAATCAGATGAACAAAAATCGCCGTTGAGCGTGGCTGTAACGGCTTGAAAGATCAGGAACAAAGATGAATTTAACAAAAATATGCGTGGTGACCCTGTTGGCGCTCTTGACATTGCCTCTTCTTGCCCAGGAACTGGAATACCGCTTCCAGCCGGGACGCAACATCAATCTGGGTGCGGGTTACGGTTTGCCCTATGGCGGCTTGGGTTTTGGGATGGATATGTATGTGTTTGAAAAACTTGCGGTCAATCTGGGCATCGGCAGCCTGGGACACTCCGCGGGTTTTGAGGCCGGATTGAAGTATCTGCTTGGAGACCTGCACAGCCAGTGGCGTCCCGAAGCCACCCTGCTCTATGGTGTGAACGGAATCTATATCATGGAGAACGATGAAGTATCCCAAACCGAAGTGTACAATGGAATTACCGCCGGACTGGGAGTGCAGGCGATGTTTGGTAAAAACCGCAGACACGGCTTGGATGCAGGCGCCACCTATGTGGTCAGCAGTGGCTTGTATAAACGGCTGGAAGAGCTTGAGGGATATGAGTTTGAGCTTAACAGCCGTCTGGGTTTCTACCTGGGCTACCGCTTTGCGTTTGAACTGAAATACTAAACGAACCCCGCCACTCAAAACTGACACAAAAAGTGAAATTCGGGGATTTCAAATCCCCAAATATACATATATTATGGGAATACATTCCCCAAATTGACAATGAACTTCAAGCCCTTTTTGGAACTCTAATCATAGCAGCCATTTCACATAATTGTTAAAATCCACCAGTTTCAGGCTTGCTTCAGGGTAGGATTCCAGAAATGGTTTTGGGAATTTTGCAGATTTTCGGCGCTTCCATTTGATCTCATAAGCATTGATGTTCCCATTTTCAGTTTCAATCAAGTCTATTTCCTGCTGGGAACTGGTGCGCCAAAAATAGTGTTCGAAACTTGCACGCTGGTTCAGCATCTTTTTGCGACGTTCGGTAACCACATAGTTTTCCCAAAGTGCGCCCAGGTCTGTGCGTGTTTCCAGTGGAGAAAAGTTGTTCAACAACGCATTCCGGATGCCGTTATCCCAAAAATATACTTTCACCGCCCGTTTCAGTTCGTTGCGCAAATTTCTGCTGAACGAACCCAGGCGATAAATGATGAACGATTGCTCCATCAGCTCGATATATCTTTCCACGGTCTTTCTGTCCAAACCCACAATGCTTCCCAGTTCCGTATATGAAACTTCGTTGCACAGCTGCAAAGCCAGAGCTTTCAGCAGTTTTTTCAGCAGGTCCGGGCGCTTGATATCCTGAAACGCCAGCAAATCCCTGAACAGATAAGAACCGGCAATCTCTCCGATAATTTCACGGGGCATGGTTTTTTCCAAATACACTTCCGGGTAGTTGCCGAAAACCAATCTTTGTTCCACTCCTCCCTTCACCGCAGCAATGCCATCTTCATCATAGATTTCCCGGGTGGAAAAAGGCGAAACCAAAAACTCAAATTTACGCCCGGTGAGCGGCTCCCGCGTGATATTTGAAAGATCCAAGGACGAAGATCCCGTGGCGATGATTTGAAGCTTTGGCAAAGTATCAATGATCGCCTTCAATTTTATCCCAATATCCGGAACCCTTTGCGCCTCATCGATCAAAAGATGGGATATATTGCCAAAATTCAACAAAATGTCATCCACGGTTTTGAAATCAAAAGCCTCCTGTCCATCGATCAGATCGCAATTTACGAAACGGAGATCCTCCAAACCCTGAGCAAGAGCTTTCAGGATGGTGGTTTTTCCGGTTCTTCTGGCGCCGTAAATGATGATGGCGCGACCCTTGTACATAAATTTCGGGATCATTTCAAGTACGGTTCTCTTAATCATGTGTACCTCTATGCATATCTTTATTTTAGGGCGATATATGTCAAGGAAAATCTTGTAAATCGGGGAATTAACTCCCCAAATATCCGTATATTCGGGGATTCAGTTCTTTGAATTCTCAATTATATTTCACCTCAAATTCTGATCCATCGCCACTCATTTTAAATTCAATCGCCCGATGAAAAACAGTGAACCATCCTGCCATTTTCAAGCTCCAAAATACTCTGTCCTCCCGGTAAAAACCATCCTAAACACCCATCCGCCAATCAGCGCCCGCTTTTTGTACTTGACATTTTTTAACCCGGCTTCTTTGGTGCTATTTGAAGATTAAAAAGTTTTCCAGGGAGGAAAAATGCGTCATAAAGCCTTGATTTGCCTGCTTTTGTTCATTGCTCTCAGCGGCCTGCTTCAAGCGCAGGAAATGCTTTCCCATAAAAGCACAAAATATGGCTTTGAGCTCGCTTATCCCCTGGGTTGGCAGCACAAATCCCTGAAAGACAATACCGTTTTTGCCGTTTATCACTATCCCGCAGTTGCGACGCTTGCGTATGAATTCAGCGTGAAAGCGGATCCTTCCGCGGGCGCCGTGCAAAACTTCAATTCCTACATGCGTGACGGTGACCGGCAGCTTGCCCGCGAAATCCAGGCTGTGGAATCCGAGACCTACCAGCCGCTTGTTTCGCGCTCCGTGCAGATCAATGGGATCACCTCGCATCGTCTCGAATGGCTCCACACTCCGATGAGACAAGTGGAGCAACACCATATCAGGGTTCGCATCCCCGGTCCCAAATGGGATTACACCCTGGATTTCAGCGCCGAAGCCGGCTGGTATTTCCAGAAGGCTTTGCCATATTTTGAAGACATCATCTCATCTTTCCAGGTTTCTCCTGTCAAAAAATGCTTTTTCGTTAGATTGTTTGAAAAGCTTAAACCCGCAAAACATTGATGAATATGAACTTGGAAACCCATACTTATTGAGGAATAAACATGAAAACAAAGCTGATTATACTCATCCTGCTCCTGGGTCTGGCAACTTTGTCGGCTCAACAGCTTAGCCCATATAGAAATATGGTCCACAGCTCACGCCTCAGCAATGGTAACATCCGCATGCAATGGATGGACTCACTGGACCTTGATTTAAACCTGCCCACCGAACTCTGGCACAGCACAAATGGCGGAGCCTGGCAGCTTGCCACCTCCCAGGAAATCGACCCTTGGCAGCAAGCTCTTGTCCCCTATGAATTTGGAAACCATCTGCGCTGGCGTCTGCGCACCCATGCGAGCATGTTCGGTCAAGAATTCATTTACATGCACGCGCCCTATCTGCCCACGGAAGAGTTTCCACCGTCATTTGAACATGTGGGCTTGATCGGAACCGACGCCACAGGCGATTCCGTCACGGTTTACCAGCCCTATCTGGATTTCACCAACACCTGGTGTGCCGCCACGGAAAACAAGCTCTACTCCGTCATGGAAAACGCCGCGAACAGCTTCCCCGTGATGAATAGCATCTCATCCTACAACGTGTATCTCACCACTATCACAAACCCGGAAACCGTTGTGGACACGCTCACTTACGCCATGGTTCATTCATTCAATATCCCCGGCGTGATCCAGCCCGGGCTTTACAAACTGAGGCTGAACGCGCAATTCATCCCCTCCTTTGAACGCATCGGTGAGATCCAAAGCCAGGTTTTGGGCGGAAAGCTATATCAAGCCTGCAATTTCAGCGACCTCTACAACGACCCCGATTTTGGCACTTGGCCAAACAGTTTGAACGGTCTCCTGCTCACCAGCCTCAGCATGAGCGTCAGCATCAATTTACAAACCTTTGTTCCCACCTTTGGCTTGGGAGATTACAGCACCCTCTCCGGGATCCTCTTTGAAGACCATATCTACCAGGTGCACGAAAACACTCTTCCCACGATCGACAATGTCTTTTTGGCAAACGATTCCCTCACCTTTGACTACTTCGACGCCGAAAGCGATTTTCCTATCCTGATGGAAGCGGTGCTGCCCACTGGCGAAGTGCTTTATCCTGAACCGGTTGGCTTTTATTATGGCACCCAGCCCACCAGCTTCAGTCTGCTTTTGCCAAGCCCCGCTACCCAGATCACCCTGCGCTATGCAGACAACGATATCGACATCGTGGAAGAGCAATATCACTTCACCAGTGTTTCCGATCCCGGCCAAAGCCCCTCTGCTTTGGCCTGCACCATGCAAAACCCGTTCAAGGCTGGCAACATCAGGCTTTCCGGCTTGAAGCAGGGAGATGTGACCGTGACGGTTTACGACCTGCGCGGCAGAAAACTGGGCTTGATCTACGATGGCGGCGCATCCAGGGGCGAACTGGACCTGAGCTGGGACGCCAGCGTGGGCGGCAAAGCCCTGCCCAATGGTATGTATCTGCTCAGGGTCACCCAACCCGGCAATACGCTGCTCAAGCGCTTTGTCATCACAAAATAAAGGAATAAAAAACCGAATAAATGTTCATTGACTATGCAAAAATAAGCGTCAAAGCCGGAAATGGCGGCGATGGAGTGGTGAGTTTTCGCCGCGAAAAATTCATCCCCAAGGGTGGCCCCGACGGCGGTGACGGCGGCCGCGGCGGTTCCGTAGTTGTTCAGGGCGACGAAAACGTAAACACCCTCCTGGATTATCGTTACAACAAAATTTTCCGAGCCGAAAACGGCAAACCCGGCGCCGGCGCCAAAAAGACAGGCGGCAGCGGAACAGACGTGATTTTGCGCCTGCCTTTGGGAACCGAGATTTTCCATCTGCGTGATGACGGAAAGCGGATCAAGCTTGCCGATATCACCCAGCATGGCGAAAAGCTTGTCCTGGCAAAAGGCGGCCACGGCGGCAAGGGAAACGTGCGCTTTGCCACACCCATAAACCAGGCGCCCCGCCACGCCACTCCGGGAAGACCCACCCAGGAACTGCAACTGGAACTGGTGCTAAAGCTTATGGCGGACGTGGGTTTGGTGGGCTTTCCCAACGCCGGAAAATCCACCCTGCTCAGCGTGCTTTCCGCCGCCCGACCAAAGATTGCGGACTATGAATTCACCACCTTGGAACCCATGCTGGGCGTGGTGAGCGTGAGCGAATACCAGTCTTTTGTGATGGCGGACATCCCCGGCATCATCGAGGGCGCCCACATGGGCAAAGGCTTGGGACATCAGTTTTTACGCCACATCCAGCGCACCTCCCTGCTGCTTTTTCTCATCGACCTGGGTTTGCCCGACCCCACCGAAACTTTCCGCACCCTGCGTTCGGAACTCTATCTCTATGACCCGTTTATGGATAAGAAGCCCTGCCTGGTGGCTTTTAGCAAGCTGGACACCATCCCGCCCGAAGAGCGCGACGAGCTTTTCGCCAGCGTCCAGCAAAGCTTCAAAGCTGAATTCGGCGTGGATAGCATGGCGGTTTCCTCCGTGGGACACATGAACCTTGACGAACTCAAACGTCGTCTGTTCAAGCTTTTGAAGTCACTATGAACACTCTGGAAGCCTGGCTCTGCCTGAAAAGTGCGCCCAAGCTTAAAATCGGCGCCATACACGCTATTTTGGAAAAATATCCCGATCCCGGCGAATTTGTGGGCACCAAAGACCATCCCCTCCAAGCCGATGAGAGCTTGGATCCCCAAACCCGTGAACACCTCGCCAACGCTGTTCAGCATCCGGATTTGGACACAATCCTGGAGCTGAGCAGCCGCTACGACATCAAAGCCACCTTTTTCGGTGCCGAAGACTATCCAGAAGGCCTGTACTACATCACGATGCCGCCGTTGATTTTGTATTATCGCGGCGAGCTTGAACCAGCCGTGGACGAGATTTGCCTGGGCGTGGTGGGAACCCGTAAAGCCACCGCCTATGGCAAGGCAAGCTGCAAAAAGCTTCTGGAACCAGTATGCAGACTGGGCGCAACGATCGTGAGCGGACTTGCTACAGGCATCGACACCGCTGCCCACACCGCCGCTCTGAATGTGGGTGGAAAGACCATTGCTGTGCTCGCCAGCGGTTTGCAAACCATCTATCCCCCTCAAAATCAAAAGCTTGCGGAAACCATCATTGCCAACGGTGCCCTGGTTTCCGAATATGAACCCGGCACCCCCATCGAGCCCTGGCAATTTGTGACCCGAAACCGCATCATTTCAGGGCTTTCCACCGCGGTTTTCATCGTGGAGGGAAGCCATAAAAGCGGCGCCATGATCACCGCCAAACACGCCATCGACCAAAATCGGGAAATCATGGCTCTGCCCGGCCCCATCAACCATCCCAACTCTCAGGGTCCCAATTACCTGATCAAAAACGGCGCCCTCTGCGTTACCGAAGCGGACGACATCATCCAGGTTCTGGATTTGGATACCCAAAGCGACGATCAACTGGATATTCTGCCCCCAATGAGCCCTTCGGAACAGCAGGTTCACCACATTTTCCAAACCCAGCAGCGGGAGATCAGTTTCGACGAACTGCTGATGCTCACAAAGTTCAGCTTCGGACAGCTTTCCACCGCTCTGTTGAACCTGGAGTTGAAAGGATATTTGTGCAAAACGGGCGGAAACTCCTTCATCCTGAGCTGAGAACCCGTCCGGCCACAGACCATCATAAACGCTCAAGCCAACACAAAAAAGGAGGAGTCGTGAAGCTCTACACCATCGGATTCAGCGGCAAAAGCGCCGAAACTTTCTTTGGATTGCTCCAAGAGGCGGGGGTGAAAAGCATCTTTGATCTGCGCCTCAGCAACCGCGGCCAGCTTGCCGGGTTCACCAAGGAAGACGACCTCAAATACTTCCTCAAACGTCTGCTGAACATCCCCTATTTCCACCATCCGGAACTGGCGCCGGATCATGAACTTATGGACGATTACCACAAAAAACGCGTGGATTGGGAAGGGTTCAAGATCCGCTTTGAAGCCATCATGGAATCCCGCGCTGCGGATGAGATCCTCACACAAATCATCCCTTTGGCCCCTCAACCCATCTGCCTGCTCTGTTCCGAAGCCAAGGCAAACACCTGCCACCGCAGCCTGATTGCCGCCCGCATCAAAAAACTTATGCCGGACACCCAGATTATCGACCTGTAAAAACTCTGTTTCTGCACCCTTGATTCCAGCCCGATAGCCACCTGGCAAATCCCTGTCAGGCACCCGTAAAAGAATCGGGAGACTTTGGGGGAGTTCAACACAGGATATTGAGCTTGGGTCTGGGGCGAAGCTGGGTTTGTGTCACGCAGATTGCGCCGAAGGGTTCACGCAGATTCTGCAAGTTTTTTAATAAGTATAATAGAGATAGAGAGACAGGACTCGTTAAAACGTTAAACCATCCCATCCATTCAATCCGTATGGGATTTTGCCACCTACCTATGTTTATAGTTTCAATCAAATCAATCAATCCGATTTTAGGCTTTTGGGGAGAAATCGACTCTTTTTGAGGACAAATAATACTTTAATTACATGCAGTGCTTTATGTTGTGAGATTAACGTCCTCAGCTTATCATTTAATCAATCCAATCAATCTATAAATAAGCTTCATACCGTCGCCCGGGACCAAACAGAGGCTGTTGAAAAGAACAGATAACTGTAAGTAATAGATATATATAGTATATATGTATATATATTATTATATAGTAATATATTTTTATATACTATATATCATATATATGAGATAGTCAAAACACAGGAGTGCAGGCTCTTGGCTTTCTTTTTGGTCCAGACTTCCTTCCCCAGCCCGGAGGGGTGTGGTATAAGAGATATTTATAGATTGATTGGATTGATAAACCTATAAAAACTCATAACCACTAGCCGGATATAAACTTAGTTGAATTCAGGGATGATTTTAGCCATTTTCTGATTGATTGAATTGATTGATTTGATAGAGTGTGTTTGTGTCACGCTGCTTTTTGAATAGATTGGGGATGCACAGGATGTTGAGGATGAAAAGGGGATTTTGATTCACGCAGATTACGCTGATTCCGCAGATTTAAAAGATAATAAGATAAGAAGATAAGATGTGACCAAGAGACAAGGTAGGCTTGTCACGAGATACGCTAAAACCCTAAAACGTCAAAACCCCATCCGTTAAATCCGTATGAAATTAATCGGCGTAATCGGTGTAATCCGCGTGAACCTCTAAAATGTTAAATCCTTATCCTCCCCAATACTTTCGATCCAGCGTGCGATATTGGATTGCTTCGGAGATGTGTTCGCTGCTGATGTTTTTGTGGCCTTCGAGGTCTGCGATGGTGCGCGACACTTTCAGGATGCGGTCGAACACACGGGCGGAATAGCCCAGTTTATCGATGGCGTGTTGCATTTGGGCCTGGCTTTCAGTGTCAAGCTGGCAATATTTCCTCAGCATACGCGAGTTCATTTGGGCATTGTTGAAAATACCCTGATCGGCAAAGCGTTCGCGCTGGATTTGGCGGGCTTTGTTCACCCGGGCGCGGATGGTGGCGGAGTCGTCTCCCGTGGGCAGTGAGGAAAGGTCGCTATAGCTGACTCCGGGCACTTCCACATGGATGTCGATGCGGTCCAAGAGCGGTCCGGAGATTTTTGAGCGATAGCGTGAGATGGCGCCCATTTCGCAGTTGCAATTATGGTTTGGAATGTTTGAACCGTAGTAGCCGCAGGGGCAGGGGTTCATGGAGGCGATCAGCATGAAATCCGCGGGGAAGGTGAGGCTGGTGGCGGCCCGGGAGATGGTGACGATGCCGTCTTCCAGGGGTTGGCGCATCACTTCCAGCACTCCGCGCTTGAATTCCGGCAGTTCATCCAAAAAAAGCACCCCGAAATGAGCCAGGGAAACCTCGCCCGGACGCGGGAAAGTGCCGCCTCCGATGAGTCCGTTTTCAGAGCAGGAATGGTGTGGCGCCCGGAAAGGACGGGTGGTGAGGATCCCATTGCGGAAGTTTTTGGAATAGCCAGCCACGGAGTGGATTTTTGTGGTTTCCAGGGCTTCGTCCAGCGAAAGTTCGGGCAAAATGGTGGGAATACGGCGTGCCAGCATGGTTTTTCCTGAGCCGGGGGGTCCGATCATCAGGAGGTTGTGTCCGCCCGCCGCGGAAACTTCCAGGGCGCGTTTCACCTGGAATTGACCCTTCACGTCGCGCATATCCAGAGGAAAATCGTTGAGCACGGAAAAGATCTGATCGCGGTCCACCTGGGCGGGCTTGATCTTGATTTCGCCGCGCAGATAGAGGACAGCTTCGCGCAGAGAGGTGACGGGAATCACGTCCAAACCCTCGATGATAGCGGCTTCCGGGGCGTTTTCCAAAGGCAGAACGAGGGTGTTCACCCCATCGCGCTTGCACGCCAAAGCGATCGGCAGGACGCCTTTGACGGGGCGGAGGTCTCCATTGAGGGAAAGCTCGCCCACCAGAGCGGTTTTGGTGAGATATTCCACCGGAAGCTGTTCGAGGCTTTGCAATACGGCGATGGAGATGGGGAGGTCCAGCGCGGCGCTGTCTTTTTTGATGTCCGCAGGGGCAAGGTTGACGGTGAAGCGCTTGGTGGCGGCGTCGAAGCCGGAGTTTAGCAGGGCGGCAAAGATGCGGTCTTTGCTTTCCTTGACCGCGTTGCTTGCCATGCCCACAATGCTTACAAAGAAAACTTGGTCGGCGGCGTCGCACTCCACGGTGAGCTGCTGGCCGTCGATGCCAATTGTGGTGTAGGTTCTAACTATTCCAACCATTGGATTTCCTCTTTTTTGTCCTCTGATCCCGTTTTTTTAGTTTAGGATTTCAGCTAAAACCAGTTATGGAAAATGGCGATGGCTGTCAAACACAATATTTTCCGGGCGGGATGGTTGACGCTGTTCAAGGGTGGAACACAACGGCGGAAAGCAGCTTGCGCAACAGCTTTGAGGACTGGGGAGAGCGGGATTCCCAGAGGATGTAATAGCGTCCGCGCGGAGCGGGTTTTCCGTTTTTCAGGCGTCCATCCCACAGCAGTGAACCCTCCTGCGGGAGAGAGGCTTGATCCGCCAAAATGTGGATCAGGAGTCCGCTTTGATCGTAGATTCTGCAGTTGACCTTGCCGGGAGGGTTTTCAAACTTGTAGGAAATGGTGAGCTGTTCACCATGGAGGGGGTTGCAGGGGCTGCCGGAAATGTTGATGCCATCGGCAAGATCAGGCGTGATGGCGGCTTGGCTGTTCTGGCGACCCGGGGTTGAGCCGGAGGGATCCTGCGAAACGCGCCAGAGATGGGGGTTGTCGGGGGCGCGCTCCAGGGATTTTCCCCGATGGGCAGAGGAGCCCACATAGCTCATTTGGTCTAGGAGCTGGTCGTCGGGGTCAAAGAGAAAAAGGTCGTCGCCATCGTTGTTTAAAGCCGCCCAAGTCTGGGCGCCGATGATGAGCTCCTGAGGACAGTCAGGATATTGCAGGGCAAAGAGTTCCGGCTGTGGACAGATGACGAAATATCCGATTCCTGGAGGGAGGGTGAATCTGGCGGTGTTGCCAGCTCTGTCGCGAAACTTGTATGTACCGCGGATGGGATGAAGCGGGACAAAAAGTTCCACCCATTCCTGCAAACCTTGCCGGGGATAATACATCACTTCATTGAGAGTCGGAAGCCCCTCATCATGAGGATTCAGGTAAAAAACGAGGCGATTGTTCACTTCGTTCGGGTCGTTAGGAAGTTCCAGCACGGCATATATTTCATGGTTTACTCCACTGCTGGAGGGAAAGACAGCAGCAAAGCTCAGGGAATCCCCCGGCGCCAAGGAGGGAACGCTGTAGGACGCAAGAAGGGCGCCATCCAGATGGATCTGAAGTTCAGCCGGGATGGGGGTTTGCAGCTCAGAGACGTTTTTAACCCAAAGCTCGAAATTCCAGCCGTGGTCGTCCAGCCAAAACCTGGGGTGAAGCAGGGCATAGTCCGCTCGAACGCGGTTGGGAAGCCCGGGTGTGGGCTTGGGCTCGCCGATGAAGTCCAGCGCGCAGTCATCCGTGTCAAGTCCGTCCATACGACGCGCCAGAGACCAACCCTCCGGCGGATTCGGCGCAAAAGACACGCCGGCAAAGCCGCTGTCGTCGGTGAGGCCGTTGGTGTTGGGATGGTCGTAAAGGATTGTGTCCGTGTAGGTTCCATCGGGGGAAACATAGCGGATCCCGTCGGTGGCGCTTCCCCCGTTTTGAAAGGCGAGCGGGATCTTGAAAATGGCGTTTTCCACCTGGGAATCCCCGATGAGCAAAAAGCGCTTGGAACGCAGGATATAGCGCGGAAATTCAAAGACGAGGGTGAAGCTTTCGCCTCCGCTGAGCAGCCTGGCGCCTTCCAGGTCGAGGTCTGCGTCGCCGGCGTTGTAGAGTTCGATCCACTCTTTTCCGCTGTCAGGGCCCGCGGGGTTGAAGCAGACTTCGTTGATCACCACCCTGCCAAGGGCGAAAAAGGGCAGTAGCAGCAGGAGGGCTTGGGCTGCCAATCTCCTGGGGTTCAATCCGTTATCCTTTTATTATAAGGTTTAAGGGAGCGTCAATTTGAGGGGCTGGACGTCCCAGATTTCGTTGGCATATTCCCGGATGGCGCGGTCGGAGGAGAATTTTCCCACACGGGCGATGTTCAGGATCGCCTTTTTTGCCCAAGCGTCGCGGTCCTGCCAGAGTTCGTCAACCTTTTGGGAGGCATCCAGATAGGAGCGGAAATCCGCAAGGATGCAATAGGGGTCGCCGCTGTGGAGCAGGGCGCGGACGATGGGTTCGAAGATGCCTTTTTCGTTTGCAGAGAACATGTCCGAGGCGATGGCATCGATGGCGCGGCGCAGTTCGGGGTCGGCCTCATAGATTTTCATGGGATCGTAGCCGCTTTGCTTGAGCGAACTTACCTCATCCGCATCCAGCCCGAAGATGAACATGTTTTCAGCGCCGATCTCCTCTGCCATTTCCACGTTTGCGCCGTCCATGGTGCCGATGGTGAGGGCGCCGTTGAGGGCAAACTTCATGTTTCCGGTGCCGCTGGCTTCGAATCCTGCGGTGGAAATTTGCTCGGAAAGGTCGGAGGCGGGGATGATCTTTTCCGCCAGGGAAACGCTGTAGTCCGGCAGGAAAATGACCTTGAGGCGGTCTGCCACGTCGGGATCGCGGTTCACCACCAAGCCCAGATTGTTGATCAGCTTGATGAGCACCTTTGCCAGATGGTAGCCCGGAGCGGCTTTTCCGGCAAAGATGACGGTGCGTGGCACGATCTGCGCCTGGGGGTCATCCTTGATGCGCAGGTAGCGGGCGATGGTTCCCAAGACGTTGAGCAACTGGCGTTTATATTCGTGCAGGCGCTTGATCTGGGCGTCGAAAATGCTGTTTGTCGGGCAGCGGACGCCGGTGCTGCGGAAGATATGGCGCGCGAGGGCGTTTTTGTTAATTTCCCGGATTTCCCAAAAGGCGCGGATGAATTCGGGGTCTTCGGCATAGGCTTCCAAGCCGCGGATGATGTCCAAATCTGCAACCCAGGCATCGCCGAGGTGTTCCGAGACCAGCGCGGCAAGCTGGGGATTGCAGACCTTCAGCCAAAGGCGGGGGGTGATGCCGTTGGTTTTGTTTTGAAATTTGTCGGGATACATCTGGTAAAAATCCGGGAAGATGCTTTCGCGGATGATCTGGGAATGCAGCTTTGCCACGCCGTTCACAGCATGGGAGCCATGGACGCAGAGATGCGCCATGCGCAGAGTCTTTTCACCGCCTTCCTCGATCACACTGAGGCTGCGCATTTTGTCCAAATCGCTTGGATAGAGGCGCTCCACTTCCCTCATCACGTGGTCGTTGATCTGATAGATCAGCATGAGATGGCGGGGCAGGAGTTCCTCAAAGAGTTCGATGCTCCATTTTTCCAGCGCTTCGGGCAGGATGGTGTGGTTCGTATAGCTGAAACAGCGGCGGGTGATATCCCAGGCGGCTTCAAAATCCAGGTTTTCCTCGTCGATGAGGATGCGCAGCATTTCCGGGATCGCCAGGGCGGGATGGGTGTCGTTGAGCTGGATGGCGATTTTTTCGGGAAGCCGGGCAAAGCTGTCGTGGTCCTTTTTCCAGGCGCGCATGATGTCCTGCAGGGTGGCGCTGATGAAAAAGTATTCCTGTTCCAGGCGCAAGACCTTGCCCAAGTGGATGTTGTCGTTGGGATAGAGCACCTTGGAGATGTTTTCGGAGATGTTCTTTTTTTCCACGGCGCGAACGTAGTCGCCACTGTTGAAATATTCAAAGTCAAACTCGTCCGAGGCGGTGGCCTGCCAAAGGCGGAGGTTGTTCACGTTGTGCACCTTGTAGCCGGGGATGGGGATGTCCCACGCCAGCGCCATCACGTCGTCAGTGTCCACCCAGCGGTGGTTCACACGGCCGTCGGCTTCGGTCTGGGTGATCACGCTGCCGCCAAAACGCACACGGTAGGTGATCTCAGGGCGTTTGATCTCCCATGGACAGCCTTTTTTGAGCCAGTGGTCTGGTTCTTCAACCTGATAGCCCTGCACGATGTTTTGCTTGAAAATGCCAAATTCATAGCGGATGCCATAGCCGTAGGCAGGGTAGGACTGGGTGGCAAGGGAATCCATGAAACAAGCCGCCAGGCGTCCCAAACCGCCGTTTCCGAGGCCCATGTCCGGCTCCTGCTCGATGATGTCTTCCAGGGAGTGTCCCATTTCCTTCATCAGGTCGTAGGCGTTGTCATATTCATCGAGGTTCACCAGGGTGTTTCCCAAAAGTCTGCCGATCAGGAATTCCATCGAAAGGTAAAAGACTTTTTTCACATCGCGTCTGCGATATTCATATTGGGTGCGCAGCCAGCGCTCGATCAGCTTGTCCCGCAGGCTGAGCCCCAGGGCGTAATACAGGTCCCAAGGCTGCACGTTGGTGGTGTCTTTCACCAGGGAATATTCCAAATGGCGGTAAAACAGGTTCTTTATATCTTCGCTGCATTCCTTTGCGCGGTCGGCAAAAAAGATGGAGCTGGAATCGTTTTTGGGAAGGAATCCGTCGTTCATCAGGTCCTCTTGAGCGTTATTTTAAGCAGCCAAAACCATCCGGGGGAAGGGGCACTGGTGTCAAGGATAAAGTGAAAAAAGCTGTCGCTGAGGCGCAGAAGATAGTACTTGACAACAAGGGCGATGGTCAAAAGTTTTGCTTTAAAGAAAAATCTTGTGGGCGGGCTGCGGCTTTTTTGGCTGAAAAGCCTGCCACAGAAAGGAGTGAATGCCATGAAACGCCTTTATCCCTTGTTAATCCTCCTGCTGGCGCTGATCCTTTTGACAGCCTGCGAATCCGGCGGGGAATTTCGTATCATAAACGAAACTTCGTTTCCGGTGTATGCCACTGTGGGAGATGGAGATGAGGTGGTCATTCCCGCAAAATCCGAACGCGGATTTGACATCGAGACGGACAAGCAGCATTTTTTCAACCCCAACGTGAGTGTGTCCGTCCCCGTGCGTTTGATCGGGGAAACCTATCGAATCTACGATGAGGACAACCAGGCCTACCAGGATACCACAACCACGACGGTGAAGGCGGGCAAAGTGACCAAGGCTTTTTTGAAGCCGAACCGCGCCAGCTTCAAGGTGGTGAACCAAAGCAGCCAAGCCATTGAAAAGGTCGAGCTGATGCGGCACAACTTTGTGGGCGTGACCGCTGCCTTCAACCTGGGTTCCGTGGCTCCCGGCAGCTTCAAGCATCTTCCGGTGGATTATGCCACCAGCAACAACAATTTCTACTATTTTGCCGTGCTGGAAATGGAGGACGGCAGAATTTTGACCTATGGTGACCCGGAAAACATCCTGGAAGTGGACACCCAATTTTTGATCACAATCAACGATCCCGAATAAAGGAAGCCTATTAAATTATGAAATCCCGCAAGATTCTGCTATCACTGCTTGTTACACTGCTTTTTGCCGGTCTTTGGGCGCAAGTGCCCAACTTGAGGAATTTTCCCCTGCCCCAGGACCCGGAATTGCTGGCAGGACGCCTGGAAAACGGGCTCAGCTATTACATCAAACGCAACGCCAAGCCGGAAAACATCGCCGAGATGCGGCTGTATGTGGACGTTGGCTCCGTGAATGAAGACGATGACCAGTGTGGTCTGGCGCATTTCACGGAACACATGGCGTTCAACGGCACCAAAAACTTTGCCAAAACCGAGGTGGTGAACTATCTAAGCTCCATCGGCATGGGCTATTACAACGGTTTGAACGGCATGACCAGCTATGATTTTACGGTTTACACCTTCAAAATCCCCACAGACGACGCCGAAAAGCTGAACAAGGGACTGCTGATCCTTTCCGACATGGCACATCAGGTGAGCTTTGAAGGCGCTGAAATCGAAAGCGAACGCGGTGTGATCATTGAGGAATGGCGCATGGGACAGGATGCCGGAACCCGCATCCGAGACGCTCAAAACGAAGTTTTCCTGGCGGGTTCGCGCTATGCGGAACGCTCTCCCATCGGCACTTACAATGTGATCAGCAGTTTTGAGCACGAAACCATCAAGCGTTTTTATCATGACTGGTATCGCCCGGACCTGCAGAGTGTGGTGATCGTGGGCGACTTTGATCCGCAGGAAATGCTGGAACTGGTGGAGGAGTATTTCGGCTCCATCCCCGCCCGGGAAAACCCGCGTCCGCGCGAGGATTTTTCGGTTCCTGCAAATCCTGAACCCCTGGCAGTGGTCGCCACCGACCCCGAATATGCCCAAAATGTGATCCAGGTGATGTGGAAAAAGCCGGTGACAGAGTATAAAAGCTACCATGACCTGCGGGAAGAAATGAAGAGCCATCTGTTTTACACAATGTTCAATGCCCGCCTCAGCGAACACAGCAAAAAGCCCGAGCCGCCCTATTCCTTTGCCATGGCGTTCGAGTATTCGATGCTGCGAACCATGTCCACCGCCGCGGTTTATGCGCTCTTCAGTCCCGGGGAAGCGGAAAACGCTCTGCAAACCATTTTGACGGAAGCGGAAAGGGTTCAGCGCTTTGGCTTTTTGCCCACGGAGTTCGAACGCGCCAAGGCTGAACTGATGCGTGATCTGGAACAGGCTGTGGCTCAAAAAGATACGCAGGAATCAGACTCCGTCGCCTGGGAATTGATCGACGCCATTGCAAACCAAAAGGTGGTTATGAGCGCTGAGGATCAGGAAAGTAGAATCGAATTTCTCTTGCCAACCGTTTCTCTGGAAGAGGTGAACGCCGTTGTGGCGAGCCTCATTCAGGATGAAAATCTGTTCATAGCCATCGGCGCTCCCGAAAAAGCGGGCTTGAGCTATCCCAGCCAGGAGCGGCTTTTGGAGATCGCAAGAAATGTAAGTTCCCAAGAGATCGAGGCTTATGAAGATAAAACCGTGAATGAGCCCATCATGGAAGCCATCCCCGAAGCAGTGGCGATCAAAAGCGAGGAATATGACGCCGAAACCGGCATCAACACTTGGGTTTTGGCAAACGGCGTGAAGGTTTATGCCAAAAAGACGAACTTTAAAAACGACGAGGTTTTACTGAGCGCCACCAGCCCCGGCGGCTACACCCGCTATCCCGAAACAGACCTGCCTTCGGCGATGGTCCTGGCGCAATATGTTTCCGAATCCGGCTTTGGAAAATTTGACAGCGTGAACCTGAACAAGGCCACCAGCGGAAAGCTTGCCAGAGCCGGCATCAAGCTGGGAGCCTACAGCGAAGGGCTCAGCGGCTCCTGCTCTCCCAAGGATATGGAACTGATGTTCCAAATGCTGTTCCAATATGCCACAAACGCCAGATTTGACGCGCAGGACTTTGCCTCCTTCATCCGTCGCACCAAAAACTCCAACGAAAACCTGATGCTGGAACCCATGCAGGTGTTTATCAACAGGCTTTTCAAGGAAGTGCAGGACAACCATCCCTATTCCGTGGATCTGGCTTCCGTGGATCTGGATACGGCAAGCCTGGAAACCGTGCAGCGCATCTACCGTGACCGCTTCAGCGATTTCTCGGATTTCAGCTTTGTGATCGTGGGAAACTACGACGAAGCGAGCCTGAAACAGTTTTGCCAGATCTATCTTGGAAACCTGCCCACCGGCGGCAGGATGGAAAGCTTGGTGGACGTTGGCATGCGCAACTTCAAGGGACAAAAGGAAGTGGTGCTCCGCAAGGGCAGCGACCGCGCTTTTGCCGCTCACTTCAAGAGCGGCGCCTATCTTCACAGCGTGCAAAACGAAGTGGATCTGGAGGCGTTGGAGCTGATCTTGAACGACAAGCTGCGCGAAAACATCCGCGAGGAACGCAGCGGGGTTTACATGATCCAAGCCATGTCCCAAACCTCGGAAATCCCCGTTCCCGGCTACTTTTTGGGCACCTTCATGGCGTGTTCGCCCCAGCGCGTGGACGAACTCAGCGAAGCCATATTTGCCACGCTGGACAGCCTCCGAACCGGACACTTGGAGGAAAGATACATCGTCACCGCCCGCGAAACCCTGAAACAGCAATATCTGGAAAGCGTGAAATCCAACCGCTATTGGCTGAGAAACATCGAGGAAAACATCCGGCTGAGCCGTCCCTTGACGGAGTTTTTGCAGCGTCCCGAGAGTTTTGAGCTGATCAACCTGGAAAGAATGATCTCCACAGCCAGGCTCTATCTGGATTTTGAGCCCAACAAGCTCAGCGTGACCATGCTGCCCGAAAAGACGGAGGAAGCGCCCTAAACGGCAACATTTTAGCCCTCCGTCATCTGCTGTCACTAATTCCTATTGACACAAAAATGCCTTTTTGTGCATAGTGATTTTTACACCCTTGATTTTCATAAGAAACAGATAAATAAGGAGTTACCTCACATGGCCAAGAAACAAAAAGTCACCATGGATGGCAATACCGCAGCGGCACACGTTGCCTATGCATTTGCCGAAGTGGCTGCCATTTACCCCATCACCCCATCCTCCACCATGGGAGAATTGGCGGACGCCTGGGCCGCAGACGGCCGTAAGAACATCAACGGCACCGAAGTGGACGTGATCGAGATGCAATCCGAAGCCGGAGCCGCCGGTGCTGTGCACGGTGCGCTTTCCGCCGGAGCCGTGACCACCACCTTCACCGCCTCCCAGGGCCTGATGCTGATGCTGCCAAACATGCACAAGATCGCCGGAGAAATGCTCCCCGCCGTTTTTTACGTGACGGCGCGCTCCCTGGCAGCACAATCCCTTTCAATTTTTGGCGACCATTCCGACGTGATGAGCGCCCGCAACACAGGCTTTGCCATGATTGCCGCAAACAGCGTGCAGGAAGTCATGGACCTTGGCTTGGTGGCTCAGCTTGCCACGATGAAAAGCTCCATTCCCTTCATGGTTTTCTTCGACGGATTCCGCACCTCCCACGAGCTGCAAAAGGCTGAAGTGATCGACTATGAGACCATCGCAGAGCTGAACGACCCCAGCCTGGTGGAAGCCTTCCGTCGCCGTGCTCTGAACCCTGAACATCCTCAGGTGAAAGTTGGCCAGCAGGGTCCTGAAGTATATTTCCAGGGACGCGAAACCAGTAACAAACATTATCTGGAAGCCCCCGGCATCATCCAAAAGACCATGGACGAAGTTGGCGCCGTGATCGGCCGTCAATACAAGCTTTTCGACTACTACGGACATCCCGAGGCGGAACACGTGATCGTTGCCATGGGCAGCGGCTGTGAAACCATCCAGGAAACTGTGGAATATCTGAACGAAAAGCGCGGCATGAAGCTTGGCATGGTGAAGGTTCGCGTCTATCGTCCCTTCAGCGTGGAAAGCTTCCTGGCAGCCATTCCCGCCAGCGTGAAAAACATCGCCGTGCTCGACCGCACCAAGGAACCCGGCGCCATTGGCGAACCTCTGTATCTGGATGTGGTTTCCGCAGTCAAGGACCGTCCGAACACCTTTGTGATCGGCGGACGCTATGGCCTTTCCAGCAAGGAATTCACCCCCACCATGGTTTTGGCAACCTTCAAACACCTGATGGCAAAAGGATTCCACGGCTTCACAGTCGGCATCGAAGACGACGTGACCAAGCTCAGCCTGCCGCTGGATGAAGAGATCGACACCGTGCCAGAGGGAACCATCAACTGCAAATTCTGGGGCTTGGGCTCCGACGGCACCGTGGGCGCAAACAAAAACAGCATCATCATCATTGGCGACCACACCGACCTCTGCGTGCAGGGTTATTTCCAATACGACTCCAAAAAGAGCGGCGGCATCACCCGCAGCCACCTTCGCTTTGGCAAAAAACCCATCCACAGCCAATATCTGATCACCAAGGAAGACTTTGTGGCGTGCCACAATCAAGCCTTCATCGGCCGCTACAACCTCTTGGGCGGCATCAAGGAAAACGGCGTCTTCCTACTTAACTCAAACTGGAGCCGCGAAGAAGCGTTCAACCACCTCACCTGCGAAATGCAGCAGACCATCATCGACCGCAAGATCAAATTCTACAACATCGACGGCCTCAAAATCGCCGAGGAAGTTGGTTTGGGCGGCCGTGTGAACACCGTGATGCAGACCGCTTTCTTCCTGATCTCCGGAATCCTGGAGCGTGGCGAAGCCATCGAACTGATCAAGGAATCCATCCGCAAAACCTATGAACGCAAAGGAGACGAGATCGTTCAGATGAACCTGAACGCCGTGGACCACGTGAACGAAGCCTTGGTGGAAGTTCCCGTTCCCGCGCAGATTCCCGCGCTGTGCACCCCGGAAAAACAACTGGTTCCAGATGGTTCCGATGCCTTCACCAAAAACGTGATCGAAGTGACCATGCGCGAACAGGGCGACCGCATCAAGGTGTCGCAGATGCCTTTGGACGGCTATGTTCCCAGCGGAACCGCCAAGCTGGAAAAACGCCGCGTGGCTCCCGCTGTGCCCCATTGGATCTCAGAAAGCTGTATCCAGTGCAACCAGTGCTCCTTCGTGTGTCCCCACGCCGCCATCCGCGCCAAACTCATCAAGGAAGAAGACCTTGCCAGCGCGCCCGATAGCTTCAACACCCTGAAAGCCACCGGCGCCGAAGGCTATCAATATAAAATCCAAGTTTATATCGACGACTGTCAAAGCTGCCGCGTTTGCGTGAACGAGTGTCCAAAATCCGCCCTCGTGATGAAACCCATCGAAGAAGAACGCGAAGCAGGCGAACAGGCGAACTATGAATTCTTTGAAAAACTGCCCTCCGACGTGCTGGCCAGCTTCAAGGAATCAAACGTGAAGGGTTCCCAATTCAAACAGCCCCTGTTGGAGTTCTCCGGCGCTTGCGCGGGCTGCGGCGAAACCCCCTATATCAAGCTGCTCACCCAGCTTTATGGCGACCGCATGATCGTGGCCAACGCCACCGGCTGCTCATCCATCTGGGGCGGAACCTTCCCCACCATCCCCTACACCAAAAACAAGGATGGCAAAGGACCCGCCTGGGCAAACAGCCTCTTTGAAGACAACGCCGAATATGGCTATGGCATGCGCCTGGCTGTGGATTCTCACCGCAAGCTTTTGCGCAACTATATGCAGCAGCTCATGGAAAAAGGCATCGACCCCGCTCTGAAGGAAGCCCTTGGCTATGCCTTGGAACACTGGGCTGATGTGGATCAAGCGGCGAAAGACAACGCCGACAAGATCAAAGCTCTGCTGCCCAAAGCTTTGGAAAACGCCTGCGAAGGCTGCAAAAAGCTCTTGAATCGCGTGCGCGAACTGCAGGACTACATCGTTGAACGCTCCGTCTGGGCTTTCGGCGGTGACGGCTGGGCATACGACATCGGCTATGGCGGCTTGGACCACGTGATGGCTTCAAACAAAAACCTAAACGTCTTTGTGCTGGATACCGAAGTGTATTCAAACACCGGCGGTCAGGCCTCCAAATCCACTCCTCTGGGCTCCATCGCCCGCTTTGCCGAAGCCGGAAAGGAAACCAACAAAAAAGACCTCGGCATGATGATGATGAGCTATGGCTACGTCTATGTTGCCTCCATCGCCATGGGCGCAAACAAGGTGCAGGCCATGAACGCCATCCTGGAAGCCGAAGCTTATCCCGGTCCCTCCATCATCATTGCCTACGCACCGTGCATCAACCACGGCATCGATATGTCCCTCAGCCAGATTCGCCAGAAAATGGCTGTGGAAGCGGGATATTGGCTGCTCTATCGCTACAACCCGATGAACGTGTTGCAAGGCAAACACCCCCTCACTCTGGACAGCAAGGAGCCCAAGCTCAGCGTGCAGGAATTCCTGAAGGGTGAACGCCGCTATGCCGGATTGGAAAGCATTTTCCCGGAACGCTCCGAGAAATTCCAAGCCGAAGCGGAAACCTTCTTCAAAGAAAGATATCTGCAATACAAAAAGCTGTCTGAAAACTGATTGAACACAGATAGATAAATGAACCGGCGGACTTCAAACTCCGCCGGTTTTTTCATCCCTGGCTTGAGCCCGAATCCTGTTTTGGGGCGTCAATCACTTCTTAATCAAGCCTTAATCAAGTCTTAATAATTAACGCTTGATTAAGGCTTGATAAGCACTTGATTAACGCTTTCGGGCAGGGTTGACCCATCCTAAAATAGGTTGACCAAAAAACCAGATTAATGACCCATCCTGAAATGGGTTGACCCCAAAAAGCAGGGCAAAAAAAACCCCGGGGCTGATCTCACCCGGGGTAAAGCGATGGCAGGCTCAGAAAAGACAGCCATCAAAAGGGTTTATGGTTCACAGCTTGAAGCTGGTGCTCACCGTCACTGAAATGCTTTTTTGTCTGGTGCTGGTGTCGTAGAAACCGTAGTCCGAAACGTCCGTGGAATAGGGTTCCGTGATTTGGAACACCCCTGTGCGGGCGCTGTCCAGCTTGCCCAGACGGGTTTTGCTGGCGCCGGCGATCTCCTTGGCGCGTTCGATGGCGTCGGCGGTCGCCATGCCGATCATTTCCTTTTTCAGTTCCGGCAGCTTGGAATAGAGATATTGCAGGTTCGACATCTCCACCAACAGCCCGTGCTCGGCAAAGAACTTCGTATCCAGCGCGATCTCCTCCATCTTGTCCAGATCCGTGCTCATCACATAGATCATCTGGGTGATGGTATAGCTGGTGAGTTCTCCTCCGAAGGTATGTTCAGCCCGGCTGGTCGGGGGTTGGATGCTGATATCCTTGGCGGCGATGCCTTTTTCCATCAGCATGGCTTTGAAGCTGTTCACATCGCTGTTCAGCGAATTCATGCCTTCCATCAAGCCGTAAACACTGGTGGTCTTTTGCAGTGAAAGGCTCCATTTCACCATGTCGCTGTCGAAGGTTTTGCTGGCATAGCCTGTCACGCTCAGCTTTCCGGCATCCTGGCGGGTTTGCATGAAATACCAGCCAAAAACTGCCATGCCGAGCACAAAAAAGATGCCCAATGCAAGCCATTTGCGCTGGGAAAAGCGCTCTTTGCCCAGGGCTTCCCAAACTGCCAGGGCGATGATGACCACCAGGGCCAACCATAGTGGGTTAAAACTCATTTTTCCTCCTCATAGGGATTATGTTTACACAAAGTAATCCAAAAACCTGTCGCCTGCCACAAGTTCCACGCTGCGTTTGCCTGCTTCAAAACAAAAATGCAGGGACAGCGCCAAAAAGCTTTTGGGAAGCACATCGACGGCGATCTGCGGCCACTCGATCAGGGTGAGCCCCGTCTCAATCAAATCCGTGATGCCCAAATCTAAAAACTCCGCCTTGCTTTTCAGGCGGTAAAGATCCAGATGAAAGATGGGAAAACGCTCACCATGGTATTCTTTCATCAACACAAACGACGGACTGTCAACCGTTTCCCTCACTCCCAGCCTCTGCATCAAAGCTCCGCTGAAAAAGGTTTTTCCCGTGCCCAATCCGCCCCAAAGGCAAATCACATCCCCTGGTTTCACCAGCGGTGCGATGGACGCCGCCAAATCCCGTGTGTCCTGCTCCGAGGTCAGTTCGTAGGTTTTTTTAAGCTTTTCCATGGTTCAAACCAAAAAAGTCCCGAACGCTGAAGGATGCCTGAACGGGTCTCCCGCAGCCTCCGGGACGCTTTGCCAAGGGCAATTCTGTCTATGAGATACACGGCATTCGCATCTTGCCGCAGCCTATTTCAGGCGCTTGGAGCGGCAGGTTACCACTGGCAGGATCATTTCCTCCATGGAAACCCCGCCGTGCTGGAAGGTGCCGTTGAATTGTCTCTGATATTGATGATATGAGTTTGGATAGACGAAATAGTAGTCGTCTTTGGCGAAAATGAAGTTGTCCACGATGCTTTTCACCGGCAGGCCATATTCCGAGGGCTTTTTCACGAAAATGGCGTGGCGTTCGTTGGCGCTGAGGTTTTTTCCTTCCTTGTAGCGCACCGTGATGGAGGTGTCGCGATCTCCGATTACCTGCGAAGCCCGGTTCACCTTGATGGAGCCGTGGTCTGTGCTGATGATGCAGATGGCGTCCTGTTTGGCGATCAGTTTCAGCGCCTCATAGAGGGCGGAATGCAGGAACCAGTGTTTGGTGAAAGCGCGCAGGCCTTCCTCGTGGGGGATGGTTTCCTGCAGGATCTTATCGCGGGAACGGTGGTGCGCCAGAAGGTCCAAAAAGTTGTAAACCAGCACCACCAGGTTTTCCCGGTTCCAGGTTTCGATCTTGCGCAGCACATAGTTTCCTTCTTCCATGTTAAAGATTTTCACATATTTGGAAGCTGGATCCAGGTTGTAGCCCAGTTCGGAGATATGTTCGTCCAAAAGCTGGTGTTCGTTGCGATTGCGGCTGCTGTCCAGTTCTCCGCTGTTCACCCAATATTCCGGGAACCGCTTGGCGATATCCTGTGGTAAAAGCCCGCTGAATATGGAGTTGCGGCTATAGGGCGTCGCAGTGGGCAGGATGGAATAGTAAAGGTCCATCTGCTCGTCAAAAAGTTCCTTGATATAGGGCTGGATCGCCAGATATTGGTCCAGTCTCATGCAGTCGATCAGGATGAAATAGATGGGTACCCCCTCGTCAAAGTGGGGTGCGATATACTGTGAAACCAGGTCGAAGGAAAGGTTTGGGCGCTCGTCCGAACGCAGCCAATCCCTGTAGTTCCGTTCCACAAAGTTCGTAAATTCGGTGTTGCAGTTGCGCTTTTCCAAAAAGTGGGTCTGGCGCAGGCCTTCGTCGTTCACTTCGTCGATCTGGATATCCCAATATGACATTTCGCGATAGATTTCGGTCCAGTCATCCCAGTCTGGGTTGTCGAACAGGCGCTGGTTCAGCTTGCTGATATATTGGGAATACTGTTCGCCGATGCGGTTTGAGCGAATCTCATCGGCTTGAAAGATCTTTTTGATGGCCATGATGATTTGGTTGGGGTTGATGGGCTTGATCAGATAGTCTGTTATCTGCGAGGCGATTGCCTTTTCCATCAAGCCTTCCTCTTCGCTTTTGGTCACCATCACGATCGGCATGGCGGGGTTGATGCGCTTGATCTCCTGCAGGGTGGTCAGTCCGTCCAATCCGGGCATCATCTCGTCCAGGATCACCAGGTCATATTTGTGTTCCAAAACCTTTTCGATGGCGTCGCTGCCGTTGTTGCAGGTGTCAACCACATAGTTGCGTTCTTCCAAAAACAGCACAAAAGGCTGCAGCAGGTCAATTTCGTCGTCAACCCAAAGGATTTTCATTTGCTTGGGGCGTCTCATGGTTCTTACTCCTTGTTCAGGTCCCCTTCAAACTCACGCTGGCGCTGGCGAACCACGTCGCGGATGCTTTCGGTATCCGAATCCTGAAAATACAGCGCAAGCTTGAAGTTCAGTTCCGTGCGGGAACAGTTCAAAATGGCGGTCATCCGCTCCACAAATTGGTCGATAAATACTTTCTTCGGGTCAAGGTTTTTCTCTTTTTCTTCCTTTTTTAGCTCTTTGATGTGGTCGCGCAGTTCGCGGGTCGGCATTTCCTCCGCCTTTTGAACCCAATCGTCGCGCTGGGCCCAATCCGCTTTGCGCACCAAGGGTTGGATCATCTGCAGGCGGTCGAAGCCGATATCCATGATCGTGGCTTCATCCACGTCCATTTCTTCGATGAAAACGTCGAACACAGCCACCAGCTTGCCTGCCAGGCTGCCGCTCAGGCTGTATTCGGCTTCCACAAATTCACGAAAATTCTCATAGCCTTTCACCCGGAAAAGCCGGCTGCGTTTGATTTCTGAAAGCAGCTGCCCCAGGGTCACAAAGTTTTCCTCCAGCTTTTCCTTCAAATTTGCCACCGCGGAAAACTTCTCTTCCGGGCTCATTTTTTCCATTTGTTCATATTTTGCTGTCATCTTTCTTCCTTAAATATATCTATTCTTCAACGGGGAAATATACGTGCTCCACCCCGGGGAAAAGCCCCTGGCGAACCTCGTGGTGATAGTGTTTCAGCGCGCCGGTGATTTCCTCGTCCAGCGTGGCATAGCTTTTCACAAACTTTGGCATCAGGGTGGAATGCCCCAAAAGGTCGTGATACACAAGCACCTGACCGTCTGTGAACCTGCCTGCGCCGATGCCGATGGTGGGAATCTTCAATTCCTGCGAAATTTCCCTGCCCAAACCCTCGGGAATCCCTTCCAAAACCAGCATGAAAACCCCGGCTTCCTCCAGCGCCAAAGCCTGGCGAATCAGCTCTGCGTGTGCTTCCTTGGTTTTGCCCTGAATCTTGAAGCCGCCGAATTTGTTCACGCTCTGAGGGGTGAGACCGATGTGTCCGCACACGGGGATTTCACAGTCCAAAATGGCGCGCACAGCCTCGATGCGACGGTGGGAACCGCCTTCCAGCTTCACGGCATCGCAATTTCCCTGAATCACCAATTCCGCGGCGTTGGCTTGGGCTTCCTCCAGGCTCAGATGGTAGCTCATATAGGGCAAATCGCTCACCACAAAGGTGTTTGGCGCCCCGCGGCGAACGGCGGCGCTGTGGTAAACGATGTCGTCCACCGTCACCTTCAGGGTGTTCGGATATCCCAAAACCACCATGCCCAGACTGTCGCCAACCAAGATCATGTCCACCTCGCTGGCTTCAACGCAGCGCGCCATGGACGCATCATAAGCCGTCACCATCGTTATCTTGGTGCCTGCCTCTTTCATCTTCAAAAAAGAGTGCACATTCAAGGAACTCTTGTTTGTCATCATCGCTTCCTCATCCGGATTTTCACCGCCGGACACTTCCTTTGATTTTTTTGAACTCACCACAAGCTCACCGCTGCGGATTCGCCTCGGCAAAACGGAGCTTCGAACCGGAATAAAAACAAAAACAGAAGGCGCATGAGACCCGCCTCCCCGCCAAGTGGCAAGGCATACCCCGCGCATGGCCGGATTTGGCATCAAGCCCTGAAGCCAAGTTATTTTCCCCAAAATTCGCGTCAATCTTTTTCTTTGAGGCAAATATCTGGCCACCGTTGGGGTTTTAGCGTCGTGGCATTGTAGCGTTTTAGGGTTCCCGCGGATTGGCGCAGAAAGAAACGCAGAGTGCGCAGATTATTGAATAGACTGGGGATACACAGGATGGGGACGATAAAAAGGGGATTTTGGTTCACGCAGATAGCGCCGATTACGCAGATTTTTTTAATATGTAACAAAAGTAACAAAGAAACAACGTTTCGCTTGTGCGAGATACGCTAAATCGCTAAAACGTTAAACCTTTGTGTTGCACGAAAGTCTGTTGCACACACTCCCAAACCCGCACCACACCGTCATTTCGAGCGGAGGGAGAAATCCAATCCGTGGTCATAAAAAAAGAATTGTCACCATCCGCAAACCTCGCATCTTCAGTATGAAAACCCAAAAACACAGCCCACGTTAAAACGCTAAAACGTCAAAACGCTAAAACCCCTTCAACCCGACCTATTCCCCCATCCGGATGGCAAATAAGCCTTGACAAGGAAGTCCTATTAAAAATTTGTAACGCCAAAGAATGATAATAACCAAGGAGACAAATCGATGCTGAATGTTTCACAAGCTCCAGACGGAAAAAAGTATAATATTCCCACCGAAGAGGAAAACGCCTTAGAACGTGAGGAATTGATTAAAATAACCAAAGAACAGCGCGCCCTGGGCCGCAAAATTGTGGCGGTGCAAGGCCTGGGCTTTGTGGGCTGCGTGATGGCGGCGGTGGTTGCCGATGCCGAAAATGAAAAAGGCGAGCCCATCTACTTTGTTCATGGGCACCAACGTCCTTCCAAGCGTTCATATTGGAAGGTTCCGGTCATCAACACCGGCGTTCCGCCCGTGGCTTCCTCCGACCCCGAAGTTCCCCAGATTTTCCATAGCACTGTGGTGGAAAAAAAGAATTTCCGCGCCACCAGCGAAGACTTCGTTTACGGTCTGGTGGATGTGGTGGTGGTGGACATCCAGCTCGACGCCACCAAACCCTCCTTCGGCGAAGCTGAAAAGGGCTATTGCGACCTGTTGGCGTTCCGCGAAGGAATCCGCATGCTGGGTCAGCAGATCCGTCCCGACTGCCTGGTGCTGGTGGAAACCACCGTTCCCCCCGGAACCTGCGAAAAAGTGGTGAAACCCATTCTGGAAGAGGAATTCACCAAGCGCGGCATCGACATCAAGGAAACCCCGCCTTTGGTGGCTCACTCCTATGAACGCGTGATGCCCGGAGCCAAATATGTGAGTTCCATCCGCGATTTCTGGCGCGTTTTTGCCGGAGTCGACGAAAAAAGCACCGAACTCTGCCGTGAATTTTTGAACAACGTGCTGAACGTGAAGGAATTTCCCCTCACCCAGCTCGACAGCACCAACGCTTCCGAACTGGCAAAAACCATGGAAAACACCTATCGTGCCGTAAATATCGCCCTCACTTTGGAATGGGCGCGTTTTGCCGAACAGATCGGCGTGGATCTCTTCAAGGTTCGCGATGCCATCCGCAAGCGCAAGGGCACGCACGACAACCTCTTGCGTCCCAGCCTGGGTGTGGGCGGCTATTGCCTTACCAAGGATCCCGTGCTGGCAAACTGGGCAATGCAAACCCTCTTTGAACTGGACGGCTGCTTGGACATGGCAATTCGCGGCGTAAATATCAACGACACCATGCCCCTGCACACCATCAACCTCATCAAAACCGTGATTCCCGAACTGAAGGACGTCAAGATCGCCATTCTGGGTGTTTCCTACCTGGAAAACGTTGGCGACACCAGACATTCCCCCTCCAAAACCTTGGTGGAATTTCTGCGTAAAGACTTCGCCAAAGTGCTCACCCACGACCCCTATGTGGAAGCCTGGCCCGAACTGGAAGATTCACACGTGGAAAGCGACATCCGCGCGGTGCTGCCCGGAGCCGAGGTGGTGGTCTTTGCCGTGGGACATGACCAATACAAGAACCTGCAGCCGCAGGAAGTTTTGGATATCTGCGGAACCAAACCCCTGATCGTGGACTGCTCGGATTTCCTGAGCGACGAACGCATCGCCGAATACAAACGCCTGGGCTGCGTGGTGCGCGGCGTGGGAAAGGGACACATTGTGTAACCATCCGTTAGATATACTCTTATACAAGAGGTGGGAATCGATCCCGCCTCTTTTTTTGCCTTGAATTACGGAGATGTAGGGCAAAACTTATACGGATGGGAAGGTTTCAGGGTTCACGCAGATTTTTTGAAAAGTAATAAAGCGACACCTTGTCTCTCTGTCACTTTGTTACATATCAAAATAATCGGGGTAATCGGCGTGAACTAAAATCCCCTTTTTATCCACATTATCCTGTGCATCCCCAGTCTATTAAAATTCAGTGCTAATCTACGTTTTTTTCCTTGCCTATCTACGAGAACTCCCAAAAATGCTACCCACTATATGAAGGGGAATGCTTATCCCAACGTAAAGACAAGCCAAAGTCAACCCAAACACATCCTAAAGGTTTGTTTTGAGGTTTATTGGGTGTGCTGGAGTGATCTAAAGCATGGTTCTACAAGAATATAAACTCATTTCCCCGAGCAAAAGATTACCATCGAACCATGGTATTACTGACGTCCACGACAATAAGCTTATTTGATCTATTGTATAGTGGGTTTCAGGCTAAAGAACGCAACAGGGGTTGCAATAAAGGTTGTTTTGACTCCACGATTTGGATTCCGTCACAAGCTCCGGAATGACACATTTAGCCGGGGTTTTACCACTAAAAGGCAAGGCTGGAGATTGTGGCAGAGCTTTGCGTTACAGCAAGGAACTGGGTTTCTCTCCGTGTTTGTCAGTCCCCACGCGAATCCGCGGTGTCTCCCTCTCGTTCAAAGATATCATCGGCATCACCGCCGCCATCGCGTTCGATGTAGTCACCAGCATATCCGCTGGCATTGATCACCATGTCGTAGATGATGGCGCCGTGGTGATACCAGCCCAGGAAGCGTCCATCCAGCCTGCCCTGACGATAGTTCGCACTCATCTGCGGAGCGCCATCCGGATACCAAAGATACATGGGGCCGTTTTGCAAGCCGCGCAACAGGCTGAAAACGCGGGAAAGTTGGCCGTTTTCAAAACGGTTGAAAGCAATGCCGGTGAAGGCTTTGCCGTCTTTGAGCCAGACACCGTCGAGCTGGGTGATATCGGAAGCGGGAATAGCCGCCTTGGGCAGGGCAAAGCTTTTCAAAAGCTCATATTCCTCCCTGTTGCTTTGGGCGTTCAGAGCCGGCAAAAGCAGCAAAAGCAGTGTCAGCAGCGGCAGAATGCGGGATAAAAAGGTGTTTTTCATGAGGTTCTCCCTGGGGCTTGTTAAATAATATTTTCTCTTGTGATATTCATGCAGTTTCCAGTCCGTTTGCAAAGCGAATCCGCTTGCCGGAAGGGTTTTAGAAAAATACTTCGCCCGGACCTTCGATTTCTTTGATGGCACCGTCGTCGTTGAGATCCAGGCAGGGTCCGGCTTCGATTTTTGCGCTGTCCGTATAGCCGCGCAGTTCCCAGAATCCGGAAACGTAGTATTCCATAAGTTCAATACGGACAACGGATTTGGCTGATTTGTAGCCCCAAAGATAAGGGATGAAGCCGCGCACGGGACCGCCGTAGTCCTCGGTGAGAAATTCGCCGTTGAAGCTGTGCGCCAGGAGCGATTTTTCCTTGAGGGCGATCTCGATGGGGATGGAAGTGTCGTAGATGAGCCCAACGCTCCAAAAACGCACGAAGCGGCAACTGGGGAGCACGCCCACGCTTTGCAGCAAGTCTTTGAGGGTCACGCCTTTCCACAGTCCGTTCACCGACCAGCGGGTCACGCTGGTGAGGCGGCTTTCCACCTCGGTTTGGGGCAAGGCGAGCAACTGGCTCCAGGAAAGAGTTTGCGGTCTTTCACAAGCGCCGGTGATTTTAATCTCCCAGTTTTCGCGGTCCAGCGCACCGGGATGACCCTCCGCCCAAAAGATTGGGGTGTGCATTTCGGCGAGTGTTTTCATGTTTTTCTCCGTTTATCGGGGTGGTCACCAGCTTTCAAGCTGCGGCTCCACAAAGAGGTTTTCGATGATATCCGTGGGCAAAATGGACGCCGTGGATCGATGCTGGGCAAGGTCTTCGGCGGTTTTGCCCATCAGGAAGGAGGCGTTCATTGCCGCCAGGGGGATATTTTGTCCCTGCGCCAAAAACGAGGTGATGATGCCGGCAAGGACGTCTCCGCTGCCGCCGGTGGCAAGGCCGTCGTTACCATTGGCGTTGATCAGGGTTTGGGTGCCATCGTGAAAGATGCTGAAATGACTTTTGAGGAACACTTGGGCACCGTATTTTGCCACAAAATCCTGGAGCGGAGTCAGGCAGTCCGAACGCAAATCGTCCATGGATGCGCCGCTGAGGCGGGAGAATTCGCCCCAATGCGGGGTGAGCAGAATGTTTGGACGCTTCAGATATTTGAGCAGTCCGGGGTTTTCGCTGATCAGGTTGAGCCCATCGGCGTCCACCACGAGGGGGATTTTCAGGTTTTTGAGTGCGATCTCCAGCAGGCGCAGGGAATAGTCGTCCCGTCCCAATCCAGGCCCGATGAGGACAGCATCTGCCTGGGAAAGCAGGTGGAGCAGGGTTCTCTGGTCGGGCATTCCTGTTTTTGGCGTCTCGGGAATCGCCAACGAAAGCGCCTCGGTGAGCTTGAGGGCATAAACCGCCACAAGTTCAATGCGGTGAAGCACATAGGTATAACCGCATCCGGCTCGCAGGGCGGCGTGGGCTGCCATCACCGAAGCCCCGGTGTAGCCCGGAATGCCGCCAAAGATAAAGACTCTTCCATAGCTTCCCTTGTGGCTTTGCCTGCTGCGGGAAGGCGTCTGGAAATCTTGGGCTCCAAAGAGCAGGGCGGGTGATATTTCATGGTGATAAGAGGGCGGAATGCCGATATCCACGTGGTGAGCTTTGCCGCAGGAATGAAGTCCATCGCCCAGGATGTGGCCGAATTTATAACTGTCGATGATAAGCGTGGCGTCAGGCTCGATGGCATTTACAGCTTCGCCGGTGTCGGCATTTTTGCCGGAGGCGATATCCACGGACACGATGAATTCTGAAAAGTTATTAATAAGCTGGAAAACCTTTGCCATCAATGGTTTGGGTTCACCGCGGAAGCCCACGCCAAAGATGGCATCCACCACCAAGCCGGAATTTCTGAGCATGGGCAGCAGCTTTTCCCCGAGCTCTTTTTCGCTGGAGATCTTGAAACTGGAGATGCCGAGCTTTTCGCAGAGCTTAAAGTTTTCCGCGGTCTCCGGGCTGGATTTTGTGTTGCCAACCCTGATGATGACCACTTCGTGACCCCAGATGTGCAGCCAGCGGGCGATCACGGCTCCGTCGCCGCCGTTGTTTCCGCTGCCACACACAACGGTGACCAGCGGATACAAGCGGTCGGGATATTCATCGTAAATGATGCGGGCACATTCCCTTCCGGCGTTTTCCATCAAAAGGCGCGAGGGAAGCCCAAATTCGTTGATGGCGCGCTGATCCAGTTCTCTCATCTGATTGGCTGTCAAAACGTTAAGCATTTCAAGCTCCTTTAAACGGCTGTTTGTTCAGCCTGATTTCGAAGGTGCTGCCTTCGTCCAAAGTGCTTTCCAGCACGCGGATCTGGCCCCGGTGATATTCCGTGATGATGCGCCGGGCAAGGCTGAGTCCCAGTCCCCAGCCACGCTGTTTGCTGGTGACGCCGGGCTCGAAAATGGCTTTCCAATGACCACGGGGAATGCCCTTGCCTTCGTCGCGCACGTGGATATAGACATATTTATTGTTGTGGGTGGCGGTCACAAAGATGTTTCCGCCCTTTTGGGTCATGGCATCCACGCAGTTTTTGATCAGATTTTCCATTGCCCACTTGAACAGATCCTTGTCCAACAGCACCTTAACGCCATCGACCTTGGAAATGTAGTGGAGTTCGATTTTGGAACCGAGGTGGGGCATGCGTGCCTGGTGGTAAGCCACGATCTCCTGCAGCAGACCGTCCAAATCCACGGGGCTGAGCTTGGTTTGGGAGCCCACTTTGCCGAAGCGGGAGGCGTTGTAGCTTAGGCGGTCCAGATCTGTGGTCATCTGGTTCAAAATGTTGTGATAAGCCTCAGTGGACATCGCTTCCGGCGGCGTTTCACGCAGATAGTCCAGCCAGCCCAAAAGCGAGGTGATGGGCGTGGCAAACTGGTGTGAGGTTTCCTTTGCCAAACCCACCCAAAGCGTATCCTTTTCCGTGCGATGCAGCAGGATGAGCCCGTAGGCGCCAAAAGCGATGATGAGAATGAAAAACAGAAGTTCCAGGATGAACAGAGAGCTGATGCGGGAAAGGGTCTTGGGTGCGGTGAAATAGATGTAGCCAAGCTGTTCGGAAGCGCCGGTGAGCGGCAGTTCCACCATGCCCGCCATCTTTTCCAAAAGCAGGGTCCGGTCCTCTGCTGCGGTGCTTTCCCAAGTCTCCTCTTCGGAGATCTCCACGTTTCGCCAATAAAGCGGCTTTTTGGCAGGGTCGGTCACCACCACGGAATAGTCGATATCCCGGATAAAATCCTGCAGGGATACGGGTTTGGCGATGAAAACGAGGTTGACCACGCTGTCGCCCTCACGCAGTTCGGTGCAATCCATGGTTTCCATTTCCCGTTTGAGGGTCTGCTGGTCTGCGGCGGAAAGCTCGTCGTAGCTCCCCTGGGAAGACACATTCACCCGGTTCCAATATTGGGGAATGGAATCCGCATCCGCGATGATGACCGGCACGGGATTGCGGTCTGGAAATTCGAACAGCAGATAGTTGCTGATCGCTTTCTCAAAGTCACGCTCCTGCAGGGATTCAAAGCGTTTGGAGGTGATTTCCGCCATCATGCGCGAGGTTTGCTCGGAGCGGCGTAAATATTTGTCTGTATAGGCGATATACTGCGCAAAGATGCGGGGCACATATTCCTGTTCGCGCTTGGCATTGCGGATCAGGATCTGTGCATAAACCGCAAAGATGCCAAAGATGAGCAAACTGCCCAAAATGAGGTAGAGGCGCAGGGCTTGAAAATTATCGCTCTTTTTTGGCGAGATCCCAGATCCCGTCGAGTTCGGCGAGGCTTGCTTCATGGATGTCTTCCCCATTTTTGCGGTAGTGTTCTTCGATGTATTGGAAGCGGCGGTGGAACTTTTTCGAGCTTTCCTTCAGCGCCGCTTCAGAGTCGATATTCAGCTTTCGAGCCAGGTTCACCAGGGTGAAAATCATATCGCCCAGTTCATCGCGAATCCCTTGCGGATCAGCGCTTTGCAAGGCGTTTTCAAGCTCCTGGCGCTCTTCATCCAGTTTTTCCAGGATGGGCGCTGTATCCGGCCAGTCGAAGCCCACGGAGGCGGCTTTTTCCTGGCTGCGCTGGGCATAGATCAAAGCGGGCAGGGAACGGGGGATGCCTTCCAAAACGCTGATGCGCTCGGTCTTTTCCCGCTTTTTGATGCGTTCCCAGTTCATTTTGACGCTTTCGGCGTCGTCAACCTCGCTGTCTCCAAACACATGCGGATGGCGTCGAACCAGCTTTTCGTTGATGGAGTTCAGCACGGCGTTCATGTCGAAGCTGCCTTCCTCCTCGGCGATGCGGGCTTGGAAAACGATGTGCAGCATCAGGTCGCCCAGCTCCTCCTTCAGGGCTGCATCGTCTTTATCCTCAATGGCTTCCACTGCTTCGTGCAGTTCTTCAATGAAGTTTGGAACCAAGCTTTCGGCGCTTTGTTTGATATCCCAGGGACAGCCCTTTTCGGGGTGGCGCAGACCTGCCACGATGTCCACCAGCTTTTGAAATTCTTTCATTTTTGCTCCTCAGGCAGTGGCAGCTTCGACTGCAGATACATGAAGGCGATGGCGATCCAAAACGCAAACCCCACCGGGTATTGCTGGATGAAAACGTCGGTGAGGCAGGCGATCAAAAGCGCCACCATGCCCACAAAAAGGGCGAAATGGAACTGCCCCTGTTCGTGCTTCACCACCTTCAGCCAATAGCGCCTCAAAACCGCTGCGATCACGTAGAAATAGCTCAAAAACCCGAATGTCCCCAGTTCCACCCAGATTTTCAGAAACAGGTTGTGGGAATGCTCGGCATAGAGGATTTTCATGGGTGCCACGCCGGCATACCAATCTTTCCAGACGTCGATGCCAATTCCAAACCACGGATGGCGCCAGATTTCGCGGAGGCTGTAATACCAAGCCACAAAGCGGATGAAAATGGAATAGTCGAAGCCAAAGCCCGTCTCGATCCTGCTGGCCATGGACGAAGGAATGGCAAGCGGTACCAAAAGCAGGATTCCCATCCCCCAAAGCCGCATCCGCTTCATCCTCAGCATGAGGAGAAAGATGCCGGCAAACACCGCCACCAAAGAGATGCGCGTGTAGGTGTAAAGCATTCCCATCAGCACTATAATAGCGCAAAAAAACCAGAGATAACCCTTGAAATTGCGCCCCTCCCGGATGCCTAGAGCGATGGCGAAAAAGAAGGCAAGCACATAGAATCCGTTGATGGTCATGGCTGTGATCCACAACGAGCCATAGCGTTCCTCGGGGTTCATCAGAGCCATGATCACGCCAATCACCGCCAAAAAGGTGCCGATGATCGCCAGCGCCTTCACCCAATTCAAAAAGTCATCCCGGGAAAAGCGGCTGTTTGCGGCAATCATCAACAGCAGGGCGGGAACCACCGCCGTGCTTTGAAAGTAGAGGTGGGCATAGGGGTTGCCGTTGCTGCGGATGATGCCATAGGTGGATGTGGCAAGCAGGATTGTCAACGCTATGGGATACGGAATTTTAAGGCTTTTGATGCCCTCTTTTTGCCACTCCATCAACAGGCTGGCAAACAGAATGCCAAGCATGCAATAAAAGCCTGTGGGAAGCGGTTTTATGAAAAGCAGAGAGGCGAAAAGCAGGCTGTTTCGCATGCTGTGACCAAAGACCAACATCATGCCCAGCCAGGCGGAGAGCACCGCGCCCACAAAGCCCACTTGCAGGATTTCCTTCTCCTGCAAAGCCGCCGCGGAAAACACGATCAACGCGGCGAACGCCACATATAAAAGGCTGGGTCCAAGCCGTTTAAGGAGCATTTTCAAACCCCAATCAGGGCTCTTCCCTCTTCTCCAAAAGCCGATCTTTGTTTTGTTCGAACGCGTTTTTCACCAAAGTGAGCAGCACAGCCACCACAAAAGCCAAGCCAAAGGCGATCACGCAGAGCAGAGCACGCTTGGGACGCACCCTCATCCCGGATTCGCGGGGGCTGTCCAGGATCTCCAGAGTGGGCATATCCCGCAGTTCTTCCAGGCGGGCTGCCTCATATTGCGGATATAAAAATTCAAACACCTTTTCCTTGATGGCGAGGTTCAGCTTGAGCTGGGCATATTGGTTTCCCAGGTTTGGCAGGCTGGCGATGTCGATCAAATAGCGCGGCTTCACCGCTGTGCTGCCGGCTTCCAGTTCTCTGATCTGACGTCCCAGGGCCTCGCTGCGGGCTTTGAGGTCGGCAACGATGGGGGAATCTGCGGCATAGTTTTTCCGGGCCAGATCCAGTTCGATATCCGCCTGCATTTTCGCGGAAATCACATCCGCATAGGATCCGATCAGGGAAGCGGTCTGGGTCTCGATGTCGATGGCGTTGTGTTTGGTTTGAAAATCCTTCACCGCCAAAAGCAGTGAATCCACCTCCGCGCGGGTGTCTTGAACCCTGTGTTCCAAAAATTCACGGTTCATTCGGCCTTTGGTGACCTTTTGCTCGCGGTTATAGACGTCCAACTGCGCCAGATAGTAGTCCACTATGTCTTTCGATAGCCTTCTATCCTTGGTTTCGGCGCTCACCGTCACCAAACTGGTGCTGGTGTTATAGCCGATACTCATGGTTTTTTTGCGCAGCTTTTTCAAAGCCAGATCCATCGCCTTCAGGCTGTCATTTTCCGTGATTTTATAGTATTTGATCAGGTCGAACCGGCGGATCACGCCTTCCGAAAACTCTCTGGATTTCATTGCGGAAACGGAGTTTATGGCGCTTTGAGAGTTGTCTGCACTCAAAAGCGAGGAGGTGAGCCCGCCCAGGCCTTTGATGTCGAAAGGCAGGCCGGTGCTTTGATCGCCAACCACATAGAAGCTGGCGCCGGATGACCAGATCTGCGGAGTTAGCAAACTGTAAACAATCGCAGCCACGCTGACCACCGCCACAAAAATGATGATGAATTTACGGTTTTTGAGCAGAATCCTGATCAGCTCAAAGAAGTCGAACTCTCTCTTTTCCATTGGTTTACATCCTGTTTTTGGCTTTTGTGATCATGGTGTCAAGCCCATCCCGGGAGGCAGATGCCCCTTCAGGGCGTCTGGAAGTTCAAATCCACCGGAAGGGGTTTGACAGCTTTCCAAAAGTGCGATGAAAAGACGCGGCGTGGCAAGCCCCGAGCCGTTCAAAGTGTGGACGAAATAGGGCTTTCCCTGCGGGTCCTTTTTGCGGATTCCCGCGCGGCGAGCCTGAAAGTCCTCAAAGTTGCTCACGGAGGAAACCTCCAGATATTTTCCCGTTCCGGGCGCCCAAACCTCTATGTCATAAGTCTTTGCAGAAGCGAAGCTCAAGTCTCCCGTGCAGAGTTCCAGCACGCGGTAGTGCAGTCCCAAGGCGCGCAAAATGGCTTCGGCTTCGCCCAGCATTTCATCCAGCGCAGTGTAGGAGGCTTCCGGCTCCACAAAGCGCACCATCTCCACCTTGTTGAACTGATGCAGGCGCTGCAGGCCGCGGGTGTCTTTGCCATAGGAGCCGGCCTCACGGCGGAAGCAGGGCGTGTAAGCCACATATTTCAGAGGCAGTTGGTCGGGCTTGAGGATTTCCTCGGCGTGCAGATTTGTAACCGGGACCTCGGCGGTGGGAATCAGGAACAGGTCGTCCTGATCGATGTGATACATATCCTCTTCCAGCTTGGGAAGCTGCCCGGTGCCGGTCATGGACTTTCGGTTCACCAAAATCGGAACCGCCACCTCGGTGTAGCCGTGGTCTCGGATGTGCATGTCCAGCATAAAGTTGATCAGCCCACGTTCCAGGGCGGCTCCCGCTCCGGTGTAAACGGGAAAGCCCGAACCGGAGAGCTTGGCACCACGGGGCAGATCCAAAAGTCCGTTCTTTTCCGCCAGCTCCAGATGGTCCAGCGGCTCAAAGGAAAATTCCCGCTTTGCGCCCCATTCGCGCACAACCCGGTTTGCCTCTTCGTTAAAACCAACCGGCACAGAGGGATGCGGCACGTTCGGAACCCGAAGCTGCTGCTCTTCCAAGCGGGCGTTCGCCTGGCTCAGGTTTGCGTTGATTTCCTTGATCTGTTCGGCAACTTCCGCCATTTCCGCCAACATTTCCCCGGCATCCTCGCCGGCTTTCTTGGCTTTGGCAATCTCTTGGGAAACCTTGTTTTGCCGGGCTTTCAGGGTGTCAAAATCGTGCTGAAGGCTGCGTCGGGCTTCGTCGGCTTCCAAAAGCGCGTCCAGATCCGCCTTTTCGTTCTTGTTTGTGATGGCTTGGCGAACCAAGTCGATATTGGCTCGAATGAATTTCAAATCCAGCAAGTTCAATTTCCTCCGTTTTGAAGCGCGATATCCAGCATGGCGCAAAAGGATTCGATCTGCAGGGAGGCACCGCCGATCAAGCCTCCGTCGATATCCGGCTGCTCCAGAAGTTCACCGATGTTTTCCGGCTTGGCGCTGCCGCCGTAAAGGATGTGCATCTTTTGGGCAAGCTCTTCGCCATAGCGCTCTTTCAGCCAGGCGCGAATCTCGGCGTGAACCTCCTGCGCCTGGGCGGAAGTGGCGGTTTTCCCTGTGCCGATCGCCCACACGGGCTCGTATGCTATCAAAACTTCCTCGCCGCTGGCCAGTTCAACCCCTTCGAAGCAGCCTTCCAGCTGGGCAAGCACCACCTCGCGGGTTTGGCCATCCTCGCGCTGAAGAAGCGTTTCGCCGATGCAAACGATGGGAATGATGCGGTTTTCCCGCAGGCGCAACAGCTTTTCGCGCACCAGCTCATCGCTTTCACCGTGATATTGACGGCGTTCGGAATGGCCGATGATGCAATGGCTGATGCCCAGCGAAGCCAATTGGGATGCAGAGACCTCTCCGGTGAAGGCTCCCTGGGGATGGGCGCTCACGTCCTGCGCCGCCACCCCTGCCGAACGCAAAATCCCCTCCGCCGCTGCCAAAAAGGGATGCACGGGCGCCACAATGGCTTTCACCCTGCCAAAATCCCGCTCTTGCAGATGGCTTTCCAACTGCGTGCAAAATTGCTGTGTCTGGGAAGCGTCCTTGTTCATTTTCCAGTTTCCGGCAATGAAGATATTTCGCATGCTTAAAACCGCCTGTATTTTTACTATGGAAAAGATACTTTGCAATTAAAGCCCCGTAAGTGTCAAGGAAATTATGCCCAAACAGACGATTCCCGCCCAAATTTTGCCAAAAAAAGCCGCTTTCAGCCCGGCGCCGCCCCAAGTCCGGTTTCCTGCCCAAGAAGCCAAAAAACAAAAACGGGGACGAAAATCATCCATCCCCATTCATGCAAGTCGTTGCGATTAAAAGGTGTTCACCAATCCACCGGCTCGTCAAGCTCGTCGCCCTCAATGCTCGTGTGTTCGTTTTGGAAGATGGCGCAGTTTTCAAAGCGCACCAGTCTGGGGTCGGTGGTCAGTTCATGCACGTTGTTTTTAAAGATGGCGCATTCCTTGAAGTTCACCCAGGAATTTTCCGAACGGATGAGATAGCTGGTGCCCCAGCCTCCAAAGGAGGCGTTGTCGAAAATGGCGCAGCCGATAAAGTTCACATCCCGGCAATCCGTGAAGTTCAGGGTGTCGAATTCGATGTTGTTTCGAATCACGCAGTTCACAAAATTCGCATCGGTCACCCTCACCAGGCTCAGGGCGTCGTAGGTGCAGTTGTTGATGGACGTCAGTTCACACATCAGTCCGCTGCTGTCCCAGGCGGTGATCCCTTCGATGCCGCAGCCCCACAGTTCGCAATTCCAAGTGGAAAAGTCCTGGCAGTGATCCAGTTCCACCACCCCGCCTGTGCAATAGCCGCCTTCGGTGTGACCCAGGCTCAGGTTTTCCAAGCGGATGTTTTGGCAGTTTTCAAACTTGATCACATTGGCATAGCGCGGCTCTGCCATGATCACGCTCAGGGCCCGGGCGTCGCCGGTGATGATGAGGTCGTTCACGTTGCTGATCACCAGTTGATTTCCGTCAAAAACCTCTTCAAAGCGTGCGTTTTTGGACATCCCGAGCGTCTTTTTTCCCGAGAGCACAAAATAACCGCTTTCCAGGTTTTCCACGTTGATGACGGTGTTTGAGCCGATGGCCTTCAAAAATTCCCTTTCGTTTGTCACTTCCACGATCTTCATCTTGCCCGGCTTTGCCGCTGCCAGGGGGGCAATCGCTGCCAGCACTGCCACCAGAATTAAACAGCATATAATCGATCTGCGCATGGTTTTTCTCCTTCAAATGCTTCTGCGCATGGCGGAAACCCTCGGGCTGCCAACCCACGCTGATTCATATCCAAGGCCCACCGCAGATTTTTGTCAAGCAAAATTTGCTCAATTCGCTAAAGGCGGGCTTTTTGCTGCAACGTGACTATAGACCTTTACTGAAAACTTCAAATCGGATGAATTGAGGTAAAAGCAGGCTATTAGTTTCTGCCTTTTTCTCACAATTTCTTAAAACTTAATTACAGAAACTTAATATGGGTCTTGCTTATACATAAAAATTGTAAGAAACACTGGGCGGCATTCCCTTCTATTGGTAATTAAACCAAACGGAGCTAAAACGTAGCTTTGTATGTGACTTTGAATTCTGTTTTATTCTGTTTGAGTGTATTCACACTACCTTCGATTTTTGCAAGAAAATGAGGTATTCCAATCGTTCCAAGAAAATCAACAGTGTGTTTTGTTTCTTGTGTAAGAGTAACCTGCAAGCTATACTCGTTCATTTTATTACTCTCATCGCTTCTTTTCTCAATTAAGCCCATTAAGTTACTGTCATTGGTCAGATAGTGTTTTGCTAGGTAATCATAGGCTTGCTTAATCCTTGGTTTACTTCCTTGATAAATTTCTTTAAGCTTAACCTCCGAAATCAGGCTTCTTTCGTTGATGTCGAGTTTTTTGAACTCAGCTGTTAACTCCGGATGTTCGCCAGCAAATCGAAATTGGCGTGTTTCCTTTTCTCCTTCTATATCTAATTGCATTACTTCAAGGCTTTTGCATCCAAGTAAACGGAATATTTGTGAAGCAATGACATGTTTTGAGACTGAGAATTTATACACAGCGTCTTCTCCTATCTCATAAACATCAAGGTCGTAAGGGCTCTGTATTAGGATAACATTGGGCAATATCATAGGTTTGATTCTATCAAGTAGACCATGATCTGAAACGATTTTATCATATTCTACTATACATATATTTGGATGTGCCCGTAATCCTTCGTCATCTTTATATTTAAAAATATTAGCATTATCACTCGATAACACTATAATGACTTTTCTTCTATCTGGGTTACTCGGTATAAGGCTCGGATTGTTCAATTTTTTCTCCATCTAATTTCTTTTGTAATTATCCCTTGTAACGCTTGAATAAAATTATTACTAATAAGAGGGATAGCAGCATAACTATGGCAGCTAATATTACTGATTTTCTGGTCTTCATTGACTTTTTTCTTAAAACTGAACTAAAAGACTTAGTCAGGTCTGCCAATGCACTGTCTAATATAGATCGTTCATTTTTTTGAGCAAAGTTTTTTATCTTACTCAATAAATCTTGCCAAGGATCATTTGCAGATAGATTAAAACCTTCATAGTATCCTGTTATGATTGACTTTCTTCCTCCAGAATCTATGTCGTTTGATTCTATATCAAATACCATCACTTTCCCAAGCAGATACGTCGTAGAAAATAGGCCTTTTGCTATCAGAACCTTTTTTGAACTTGTAACTTCGGAGATCATTGAGATAATTTTATTCCGAACTTGAGGTTCTGTCACGGACACATATACATTAGTAACATTTGCTATTATGTCCGGGGAAACATTATTTAAATGTTGAGACCATAGGTAAGTTTTAGTAGTCATATTCAACTCCATAAAGTGTTCGAGAGAAAACTCTTTTATTCATGTTCTGCGCCCTGTTTCTTTTTTTGCAGCCATTGCTCTATCCTTGAGCATTTTAAAAAGCTCATATACATAATATCCAACCTCTACTTCATTTGTGAAAGAGCCAACTATCATATACGTTCTATCTTCCATAGATAACTTTGGTACTCTCTCATAAAGCTCGTCTCTAAGGGTATCGTAGAGATAACCTTTTTTTTTCGAGTTAAGATAGTCAAACTTGGGAATGAAATCTCCATGGGTGCCAACAAAAACAATGGGCTTAGCTTGTGCATTATACCATTCTTTAATTTGCTGTATATCAACATTAAGTCTTCCAATATGCTCATTTCTGTATTCTTCATAGCAAGCTGATAGCTCTTGAATAATGTCCGCTGAAGAGTCTTTTGTTAACCTCTTAGATTGCGTTTGTATTGAGTCAATATACCCGTTAAACAATTCAATGAACTGAGAGAATTTTTTACCGTCTACTTTGGGGTTTGTTCTAAAGTTTCCGACGACATCTTCTAAACTGGATGGAAAAACCAAATCTGCTCTAAACATGTAAATAACATAATCAGAATTCCTGTAACTTTTTTCCCACTCGTCCCATCCGTGACCTGTACCGGTAACATCCATCGAATCAGCTATAAAAAGATTTAAATCTTTTAAACGGATTGATCTTCCCTTAACCGTGATAGAATGGGTAGTAGGATGATAGTTCTGGTGAATGATTCCCGTAGACAAATAGTTAAACATCATTGTTTTCCCTACCGCACTCTCTCCCAGGATGCATATCCTTTTCCGCGAAAGGTACTTAATAATCCATCTAATCAAGCTTATATATGGGAACATTGTTTCAATTATATTCATTACGACCTCACATCTTTGGTTAATAGTTAAATACATTTTTTGTTAGTCAGTTATATATAAATCTGATATCTACAGGTTGTTAAGTCCCAAATGTTGGGGTAATTTCCCAATCAGTGTTTCTCAAGATCACGGAGGTGCCCGAAAGCCCTCATTATTCACTGCCTATGCAAGCCAAATTTAATAATCGCATTATTTATGCTATGATATCCGTGTCAAGCTTTTTTTGCCCGTCGAGCTCAATTCTTTTGCCTCAAGTTGATTTTCAAGCTATACTATGCTTGCCAAAGGAGAAATTACCATGAACGGATATTTTCGCAGTGACCTGCAAAGCAAAAGCCCATCGGTTGTTAAGATTGAACACAAGCGCAGAATGATGTGTCTGAACGAAAATTGCCTTGACCCCCACCAAGCCATCAAGGAAAGCTTTTTGCAGCGCTTGGAAAGCGTGAGCCTGAACCGCTATCACAGCCCCGTGACCGCGGAACTGCGCGCCAAGCTGGCGGAATATGCCCAGGTTGAGCCCCAAAACCTGATCTGGGCAAACGGTGCGGACGACATCCTTTTCCACAGCTTTCTGGCGGCACGCGAAAACGAAAATTCCTTTGCCCTCAGCCTGGCACCCTCATATTTCGACTTTGAAACCTTTTGTGACATGGTGGGCATGGGCATCCGTTTTCAACATCTGAATAGCGACTTCAGCTTTGATGCGGACGAATATCTGGAAAAAGCCTCCCATCCCGACTGCAAGGTGGCGGTGCTCTGCAACCCGAACAATCCCACCGGCAACCTCTTTCCCCACAGCCAGTTGCGCCACATCGTGGAAAACTTGCCCAACAAGCTGGTGCTCATCGACGAAACCTATTTCGAGTTTTCCCAAGCCAGCTTCGCCAGTGAATTGCACAAACATCCGAACCTCCTTTTGGTACGTTCCTTTTCCAAAGCCTTTTCAGGCTCCGGGCTTCGCTTTGGCTATGCGCTTTCTTCAGCCGAAAACATCCACGAACTCAGCAAGGTCTTCATCACCTTCCACAGCAGCCTGCTCAGCCAGGCTTTCGCTCTCAGTATCCTGGAAAACAAAGAGCTCTTTCTGGATCAGGTGCAACGCATCATCCTGGAACGCGATAAAATCTTTGAAGGCTTGAATGAACTGCCCAAGCTCAAAGTGCAGCCCTCCCACACAAACTTTTTGGCGTTCAGCGCCGGAGAAAAAACCCCCGAACTCTATCAACACCTGCTGGATAACGAGATCGCCGTCAGAGACGTGAGCGGACTGCCCAAGCTGAAAGACCATCTGCGCGCCACCGTGTCCTGCACGGATGATAACGAAGCCTTTTTGGAAGCCGTTGGCGCCTGGGCGCAGCGCTAAGCCAAACCAGCCTCTCAGCCCAAGGGCTCTGTGTTGCGCAAAAGCACATCCAAACGCACGGGATAGGGTTTATAGTCGCCTCTGAAACCTGTGCGCAGTCCGAGCTGTTCAATTTTGAAATCCAGGCTCTTGAATTCCGGAACGGGGTCCTTATCCCTGATGTGATAAACCAAATAGTGGGAAACACTTGGAGTGCCGGGATACCCCTTTTCCTTCAGTTTTTCCGCGCTGAAAAGCACAGGTCCTCCCTTTTCCAAGGGATAGATTTTTTGGGCTGAACCCCTCCCTCCATACAGCAAAATATACTTGGCGCTCATCGCTTCTGGGCTCAATTCCTCCAAGGCATTTTCGCCCTGCGCCCTGGCGTTGTACAGCAGTTTTTCTTCAATCCAGGCCAACTGCTGGGAGTTTTTATAGTAACAAACCAAAACCCAGGTTTCATCCGGGATCACGTCGTGCGAACCGTCTTCCGCCCTGGGCAGTTCGGCAAAAAGCGGGTCTCGCTCTTCTTCACTGTAGGTTTGATATGCCTTCTGTGCCATTTTTTCACGCTGAGTGACGCGATTCATCATGTGTTGAGCCACCTGGGATAGAAACTTGGCAAGGTCCTGCGAGTTTTCATCCGCTTCGGAGGGATTGAGCGGAAACGCTCCCAAACCGGGAATAATTTCGCGAAAACCTCTGTAAATCCGGGTGTTGCCCTCGGAGGTCTTAACCCCTGGGAAAATCACGTAGGAACCCCCGGATCTGCGAATCGCATCCCGATAGGCGTGCATTTTCATCAAATCCGCATCTTTGGTATCCGCCGGCAAAGGTTTTCCCTCTTCGGGTTCTTCGCCAAGCAGATCTTTGATCTCTTTCACCCTGTATTTCGCATCGAAGTGGATGTGGACGATATTCTCTTCCTCTTCGGCTTGTTGTTTGCCTTTTTCCCCATCCAAACCGAAAGGCCAGATGCTCAGCGTATAGTCCGGCCTCAAGCCTTTGGTCCAGCTGCCCGCATCGGGATATTTATCAACCATGCTGAAAGTCCGGTTATAGTTGAGCTCGATGTTCATGATCCTGTTTTTTGCCTGGTAAACACCCTTGATGGCAACATGCCTGCCCTGTATCAGGTTCAGGTTCAAGCCACTGTCATCCAGGGAGATGAGCGAAGAAATGTCCTTGGGTTCCACGCTGAAAACTTCCTGAACGATATCCAAAAGCTTGAAAAACACCCAATATTCATAGAGAACGGCGATATTTTTTTTGCCGCCGCCATAAACGTTTTCTCCACCTTCCCAGCAAACCCGGGAAGCCAGGTCGTGCATCAGCCAAACCTTCAGAATTTCCCGATAACCCTCTTTCCTTTGCAGAACCGGACTGTTCAGCGGAATGGATTCCGGCATGCCAAGTTCCCGGAAAAGGGAGTTGCTCAACCATTGATCCAGCGTGTTTATGAGCACGGATGATTCGTCGAACAGTCTGTGGTCCTCCCCGGCTCGTTCCCTCACCACGGAACACAAATTCAAAAAACTGTTCAAGGCGTGTTTTACAAACCTGTTTTCCGGTGTGTCAACCGTGGTGACTTTTTGCCTGCCGGTGATCATGCTGGGAACGGAATTCATTTTTTGGGCCAGGGGATGGCTGGAGGGAAGCGCTTCTCTTTTCCCTCCTGAGGCAATTTGGCGGACCATCGCCCGGTCAAAGCGTCTCACGTTGCGGATGTCGCGCGCGGATTCCACGTCGCTCCAGGTGCTCACCGGGGCAGACAGCACCCGGTTCACCGCATCTTTGAACTCCTGCGAATCCAGGATGGAGCGCAGAAAGGCGAATCTTTGATACAGCCCCCGGGAAACATCGATGAACACCGGCCCAACCAACTGCTCGACCGGGCTGTTGGATTTCAAAATGAGTTCGTTGCAACGGTCTGCAATGAATCTCAGCATTTCCTGATAGTCTTCCCGGTATTCTATTTTCCTGGAACGTACTTCCAGCTTCAAAACGCCGGCTTTTTCATTTTCTGAATCGGAGAGAATGTCGATGCTGAGCGTGCCCACCAGGTTTCCGGGAATAATTCTGCCAGAGGAACTGTGGAATGCTGAGTTTTTTACAACACCGAACTCTTCCGACAGGTGAAAACCTTCAATTTCGTATTCATAGTTGCATCCCTCATACACCTGGATTTGGGCTTCGCACTTCCTCCACGCTTCTTCCGGGTTGATTATTTCCAGGCTCTTTTCTTTTTCGGCTTTAAGTGAAATCGTTGCTTTTGAGCCGTCAAAAAGCGTTAATTCGTATTCCATGGAATTTCATCTGAGGAAAAATCAAGCTTCCGCAAAGCTGGTGAAGCCATTGTCGGTCATGTTTCGATACATGCGAAGAAGTTTTTCCAGGGAAAGCGGATATCTCACTAGCAGATCGGGCTCGTTGGGAACCTTGCTTCCCTTGATCAAAACATCCACAAGCTCTTTTTGGGCTTCGCTGGGTGACAGGCACAGGCCAATCAGCTTTTTCAAAACGGGATCCAGCTTGCTGCGCGAACCGTGCACCTTGGGCAAAAGCTTTTGAAAAATGGCGCCGTCCAAAATGGCGTCGTTTTCCGCATCCGGGCTCAGCTTTTTCATAAAACTGAAAAAGCGGCTGATCTCCGAAGCGGTGCGATAGCCGAATTCGGCTCCGATGGGTCGCAATTCCCTAAAAAACTCCATCAGCTTTTCCCGCGCAAAATCATGGCTCTGTTTTTCTCCGTTTCTCAAGCTTATGAAAAGATTTCCAAGTTCAGAGCCCGAACCTCGCTTCATTTCGATGGCGGAGTGAGTGTCGCCCCGCAGAAATACATCCATTTCGGTGTCGCTCACACGAAATTCGATCACATTGGCGCGGTCCAAAACCTTTGGACTGAACATATAGGTGGTTTCGTCGATATTCACCGTGCCAACCATAAAGAGGTTCGCAGGCAGGGTCACACTGGATGGAATCCCTTCCAGATCATGGCTTTCGGGGTGCAAAAAGATTTTCTCTCCGGATTCCATCGCGCTCAAAAAGTCTGCAAAATAGCGCTCCACATGGCTCATGTTCATCTCGTCCAGGATCAAGAAATAAGGCTTGTCCGGGTTTCTTTCTGCGTCAATCATCAGTTCCAACACACGGCTGTCCGGGCTCACATATCTGCCCCGGTCCAAGGCGTTGGGAAAGCCCAGCAGGGGTTCCCTGTTTGTCCAATCCGCTCCCACGGGCACAATTCTGTATTGCTCTTCACTCTCGCAAATCCATTCTGCAAACACCTGCGCCAGCTTGGTCTTGCCCGAGCCGGAAAGCCCGGTGAGGATCACAAACGGTTTGGTGAGCAGGGAAGCAATGTAACGGGTGGCAAGATCCTCTGAAACCCGATAATGAGCGGACTTTGCGGCGTCCAAAAATTTTGATACAAGCGAATGTTCCTGAGTTTTTGCGGGATTTGATTCCACAATGGTTGGAGGAGGCTGGATGGGGGTTTCAGGCTCTTCAGGAATTGGATTTTCAAAGATACCCTTATATTCGTCAAGCAGAGCATCCAGATCTCCAACGATCGTGGCTTCATCCAATCCTCTGTTTGTGGTATCCAATATTTCATAAGCCTTATAAATAAAGGACTCCGGGTATCTCTCTGGCTCACCCAATCCATTACGTCTGAAATATTCTTTCGTGGTGGGAGGTCTTTCTTCAGGAAAATGCCAGTTTCTATTCGGCGGATTTGTAGCACTTACGCCATACGCCAAGATCAGGAGGTTAACTCGTTTATAATACAAATACTGCTATCTCAACAACCAACTGAAAACATTAACTTTGCAAAAAGCACGTAACACAAATGCCGATATTTTTTCCTTCCATCATGCGGTTCCGGTTAAATATAACCCAATCGAAAAACAAAATAATCTACAGCAACTGACACGCAATCAACAGGGTAAAACCGTATTCCATTCATTGCCTTGGCGAACTTTGTTGTTTTTCTTGTTGCCATGTATTACATCTTCGCAGGAACAGGTTGAATCAAATTATAACTCACTGTTCTTTTGTCAAGTAGAAGAGCCAAGCCAGTGTGGGCACACTTAAGGTGTAGGCTCCTGCCTTCATTGACTCTGGGTTCATCCCCATACATTTGACAGATTAGTTTGAATTCTATTTTCATAGAGAAGATATACCATCCAAAAATGGGGTAGGGGATGTATATAACTACATTTACTATCCGTCCAAATCCAAATGGAATAACGTTACGGAGTCTGATACAAATTCAAGCCTCCTATTGGAAAATGGGAAGAAAAGCAACAATTGGTCTCATCATAGAGAAAAACTAGGGGGAGGGGTATTTATTCCTTTTACTAACCATTATTCTTGGCTGATGCCTTTATGCTGCCACTCCCCGATATGACGCAAAAAAAACGAACCATGTGTATTTTGGTGTCTCCAGCGCGGGAAAACTCTATGCTGGGTCCAGTTGAGACAGTATAGGTGCTTGATACGGTTATTGGCTCTTCTGGAACCTTAAATATGGATAACCTCCATTTATCTTTCCTGTCGAATCTGCTGCCCAAACATCCCAGAAATTCCATCCCTTATATGTGTTCGCGGAATAAGGATACACCATCTCCTTTGTTGTTCTGCCTCCATCGTCGTAGTCGCCGGTTAGATCTGATGTATGCTTCTTCCAGTAGGAGTTATTGATAGTGTCAGAATTATAACCTACCAAGCCACCATCAAGCTTACCGTTCACTTTGCCTGTGCTATAGCAATTATTGATGGCGCCTCTATTCGGCCCTACCAGACCACCGGCTATCCCTCCGGTCACGTTACCAGTGCTGTAACAATCAGTTATGGTACCATAGTTACTCCCAATCAGACAACCAGTATTTATGTTCCCGTTTACGTTGACTGTGCTGTAACAGCTGCTGATAGTGCCGTCATTGTATCCCACTAGACCACCCGTTTCACTGTCCCCGTTCAAGCTACCCATGCTGTAACAGTTGCGGATGATGCCGCTATTTCTCCCTAGTAAGCAACCAGTAAAGTCTTTACCAATCACACTTACATCCTCAAGTCCAATATTCAATATTCGTCCGGATGAACATCCAAATAACCCCTGATAATCACTGCTCGGCCTATATATGTACAGGTTAGAAATAACTTTTCCATTCCCGTTGTAATGTCCAGAAAACTCTGTATCATTTTCATTGTCATCAATGCATCCAATCGGGATCCAGCCTTCTCCTTGGCTCCAAGGTGTTACACCTAAATCGATGTCCGCAGTTTGGATAAAAAATTTATCTGCATGGGTCTCCCCCAGAAAGTATCTTAAATTATAAAGGTGCCCGGCATTGCTAACTCGCCAAGGGTCTCGTTCTGTTCCGGAACCGCCACCGAATCCAGTTGTTGCATAGGTGTGAAAAGACCAAACAGGTATATTAACCGCTTCCCCCAGCTCATTGTAAGGAACTACTCGCCAATGGTAGGTGCTGTTCAATGAAAGAAAGTGACTCGGATCATAACCATTAACATAGCCGAGGTCCAACCCGTCGATGATATTTGAAGGAGGATTATTCGTGCCCAACCAAAGCTTAAAACCTCGGGGCACATCCGTGTTTGTCGTGCTAAATATTACCTGCCATTGCAACATGTAATCAAGTGGAATTGATGTACTTTGGTCTGCAGGTATCGGATTAATGGCAACTTCGGGTAACTGTGTGGCTATCTCATTCGTTGGTCTAAAATATGGATATCCGTTATTGACACTGTGGTCCACATCAGGTTTCCAGACTCGCCAGTCCCAATTAACATAAGTGTTTGATGCATAAGGAAAAACCATCTCTTTCTTGGTTCTGTTTTCTGAATATAAGTTGAGGCTCTGGCCTGATGTCTGCACATCACTATAACAGTTGATGAGATGACTATCAAAATTACAGCCCACCATGCCATCGCTAGAAGATTCTCCACTCACACTGCCAGTGCTGTAGCAATTGTTGATGGAACCCCAATCATTATATCCCACCAAACTACCTGCACAAGAATTCCCATTAACAACGCCCTTGCTGTAACAGTTGCTGATGCTGCCTCCATTACTTCCCGCCAAGCCACCGATTAAGGAACACCCGTTCACGTTCATATTTTCAAGTCCCAATTTATGGATTTGACCTAAAAACCGGCCAAACAATCCTTGAAGATTACTGTCTGGCCGGTTAATAAACAGATTCCTAATGATTTTACCGTTTCCATTGTAATTTCCATAAAAATCCAAATCGTATTTATCCTCATCATAAACTCCTATCCACTCCCAATTCCAATTATTATCGATATCCCCATATCCTATTGGCACCCAGCCTTCCCCTTGGTTCCACGGAGCAACACCCAGATCGATGTCAGCAGTTTGAATGAAATATTTGTTTTTGTGAGCCTTACCTATGTAGTGTCTTACATTGTAAAGGTGCCCGGCATTGGCAATTCGCCAAGGGTCTTTTTCCGTTCCCGAGCCCCCATCAAACCCGGTTGTTGAATAGGTGCGAAAAGACCAAACTGGGACATTAACCGTTTCTCCCAGCTCATTGTAGGGAACAACGCGCCAGTAGTAGGTGCTGTTCAATGTAAGAAAAGAGCTCGGGTCAAACTCGTTTTCATGACCAATATCCAGCCCATTGATGATATTAGTAGGTGGATTATCCGTACCCAGCCAGAGCTTGAACCCACAGAGCGGATCAATATTTGTCGGGGTGAAAACCACACGCCATTGTAATTTGTAATCTACAGGGACCATCTTACTGTGGTCAGCAGGTATGGGATATGCTGCAGCCTCAGGCAACTGTGTGGCAAAATCATCCGCTGGCCTGAAATAAGGATACCCATCATTGACACTGTGGTCCACATCAGGTTTCCAGACACTCCAGTCCCAATTAACATAGGTATTTGACGCATGAGGAAAAACCATCTCGCTTGTGGATCTGCCTTCTCCATATAATTTAAAGTTGCAGCCTGAAACCTGCATATCCCAATAGCAGTTACTGAAAATGCCATTACCGTTCCCGATCAAGACGCCTGCGCACCCATTGCCGCCATTGTAACAAGCACTGTAACAGTTGCTAAACGTGCCATAACTTAACCCCACCAAGCCGCCGACAAAAGCGTCCCCGTTCACATTGCCTTTACAATAACAGTTACTAAAGGTACCCTGATTATATCCCGCCAATCCACCGATACGACCACTCCCTTTAACACTGCACACGCTGTAAGAATTGTTGATGCTGCCTTCATTATATCCTGCCAAGCCTCCGATATCTTGGTCTCCAGTCACACTGCCGGAACTGTAGCAATTGCTGATGGTACCGCCATTGCTTCCAGCCAAGTTGCCTACAAACGATTTTCCTCTCACGTTGACATCAACGAGTCCCAGATTCTTGATTTCACCTGAGGAAAATCCAAATAAACCCTGATAATCACCGTCCGGTCTATTTATATACAGGTTGGAAATGACCTTCCCGTTACCATTGTAGTTACCGTAAAATCCTGTGCGAGTGCTGCTTTCATAATCATAATAATATCCAATCGGCATCCAACCTTCTCCCTGGTTCCACGGAGTCACACCCAGATCTATGTCCGCAGTTTGGATGAAATACTTATTTTTGTGTGCTTCGCCTAAATAATTCCGCACGTTGTCCAGCTGTTTCGCTGTTGCCACCTGCCAGGGATTGGATCTGGTGCCCGAGCCACCTGCAAACTGAGCAAAGCCTGAACTTAGCAAAATGCAAAAACTGAAAACCAATATCCATGACTTCATGATTCCTCCATCTTCTGGCGATTTTGCCATCCATCGATTCTAAGGTTTGCCAATATACAAATCCCACTTCCGTTGGGAGCGGCTTGCCTCTGTCAATAAAACGATGCCAAACATATTTTTATTCCTTAGGCAAATCTCCAACTACATCATTTTCTGTCAATGTTATATTCCAAGCTGATTTCTCTATGGTACCACACCCCGATATGACCCAAGAATAAAAAACGGACCATGTGTATTTTGATGATTAGATTCCTAGTGCTTTGCAAAACAGTTCTTTTAATTGATCCAATTGTTCTGGAGAAATCATTCTTTCTTCTAAAGCTCGTATTATTTCCAATGGTTTTTGATCACCTCTTTTATACAAATCTAACTCAAAATGTTTTTCTAAACAACCGGAAAAACAAACAGGATCGGAAAGTGTAAAAAGGTTCTTTTTGCTTAAAATGTATTTATTTATCACATCATGATGCTTTTTTGAATTGTCATCATCAAACATGAGCCCATGATCTATTCCAAAACTTTCAAACAACAACATGAACCTGTGTAGATTAAATTTACCCAAGGCATCTACTACAAAAATTCTATGTTGAGACAGATCATTCCATTGATTTGCTAAAAGATAATTAAATAGAGCTTTTTCAGTAGCACCTTCGACCAGTAGTACTTTATCAGCAAAAAACATTGATGCCTTATCAGAATCCAGCCACAACTGATATCTGAATTTTTCGTGTTGAAGTGCGATAGATTCTGGGGGAGCCGAAGCTATAAGTTTTTTTGCTTCATTTTTTTGTCCTTCCTCTATCGATGAGTCATCTATATAGCTCTGGAGGGCACTTTGAAAATCAAATACGCTGGAGAATACTTTATCTAGTTCGAACTCTTTCATTTGATAAAACTTCGAAACTCCGTTTTCTTTTTTAAGTCGCACTATCTGTGGAATTGCATCGCTGTTTTTGCTCACGAAAATCGGTGAATGAGTTGTAATTAAAATCTGTTGATTTTCAACAGAGCTTAACCTTCTTAAATGAAATGCCATTATCTCCTGTTGTGCAGGGTGAAGGAACGACTCGGGTTCTTCAAATAATATCAGATTAAAATCAGGGTTAAATTCCTTTTTATCTGACTCCTTTTCATCCTTGAACGTGGAAGACAATTTGATTAATTCATATATCACTGATCTTTGAAAGCCGTGTCCATATCTCTCTAATTCGAGTCCATCAGCCCCTAACACTGTGTCTACAAAGGATGGTTTCACTAAATTTTTAGAGATATCATCCGTGCCAACAGGATTCACGGTTAAATTTAGCTTAATATTCCATTCATTAAGGGCTTCGTTGATTGGTGTAGAAATTTCGGATAGGAATCCATTTTGTTTGTTAGCTTCCTTGTCAAGCTCCTTGAAAGCCGATTCGATTTGAGTATAAGCATTACTTTTCTTCACTATTTTTTTTAGCATAAAGTTCAACATATCTCGAAGAGGCGATGGTCCTGAGGTTTTCATTTGTTCATTGGGTGTTGTAAGTGCAGGGATATAAATTACATTACCCACCTTTGCTGTGCTGACATTTTTAGCCCCATAAAACAATTCATTTACTTCAACGCCGTCGACGATAGCATAAATATTGCTTTGAGACGCCCGTACCTTTGTACCCTTAAAATATCGTTTTACTGTAAGGGTGTTAGTCAACTGTTTACTCTTATATTTATCGGCTAAGTTATTCCATTCATCGTCTGTTAATGCAAATGAGATTTCAATCCAAGAATCATTATCTAAGGTGCTAATTTTGGGGAAATCCTCATTAGACCACTTTAACTTGTCTTCATAAAAAGTCCTAAGGGCATTGATGACATTGCTTTTTCCTGAATTGTTTGGTCCCACAAGCATTAAAAACTGATCAGCCTCGATTGTTGCGTCAGTGATCGAACGATAATTGTGTATGACAATCTTTTTAATTTTCATGATCCTCTCCTTAGAAATTATTCACTTTATAGGCAACTTATTATAATGTCAGTCTCTTTATTTAAAATCGTATGCAATTGTTTTGTCAGCAACCAGTGTAGTAATCAAAACGATTTCTGACATTTATTGTTGTTCCTTAGGCAAATCTCCAACTACATCATTCTCTGTCAACGTTTTATCCCGAGCTGACTGCTCCATGAGGCCAGCCCTATTGTAAAAAGCCACCCAAATTTGCAAATTGGGATATTCCTAAGCGACTTGAAGCAAAAATAGTTAAAATACTGTCGCAGGACCATACAGGAGACAGCAAGAGCAATCAGTAGTTACTTATTTTACAGAGAACATGCCTATAAGAGACGCAATTATCCCAGCCAGGGAGAGTCCACCAATTAAATAAACTCCCGACTTGATGCCCCGCAGTTCATCAACTTGATTTTGCTGGATCATTATGGCTCTGTTTTGGGTTGCAATTGAATCTGACACGTTTGAGAAAAGAGTTAGGGCGTAAGGACTTAAGGGGATGCCGTTTTCGGCAGAGATGGTTTTTGTGATATCCTTGTTGCCATATTTTACGGATTTTACCGACTCGACAGGGACGACCACCAATGTTTGTGTATCGGTACGATAATAAATCTGACCATCCACGACACCCAGCAATTCACATTTTATGGAATCCCGTGTTCCATGGAGGTTAATGTAGTGGTTCTGCGCATAAAGCATGAACGGGACGAAGCAAAGAAGCGAAATTAGGGCAATACTTACAGCCTGTTTCATGATGTCTCCTTTAAGTATATTTTCTTATGGAAAGGATGAAAAACCCATAATGGTTAGTTTGGGGGCGTGTCTAATTATGTCAAGAGAAAAGCGGCTCGAGGAAGCCAGGCGGAGGATTGAAAGCCGTCTAGAGGCGGACTACTTTGAAACTTGAGAGATCCGTAGCTGTGGGGCGGAGCGACGTCGACACCTTCCGCCCAAATTTTGGGGCAATGGAATAAGGGAGCAAAGTTTATGACAGACAAGTGGATAAGTGTTGGGGAATATACGGAATTGGTTGGAATATCCTGGCAAGCGGTGATGAAAAGGATCAAAGCTGGACAGTTGGAAGCAAAAGAAATGGATCATCCTTCGGTGAGAGTGAGAGTGTCTTTTTTGGTTAACCATGACATATATGACGCAAGCAAAAAAACCGGACCATGTGTATTTTGAGCTGAGGGGTACCGTTTATTTATTTTTTTCTACTTATCCACGGTTGGAATAAGGATACCATTAGGAATATCAGTAAGATTTGCTTTTTGATGGCTGAAGCCAGCATAGTTGGATAGGTGGTAAAAATGGGCCTTGTTATCCCTTACTATCACCTCTTCTGAAAATGATATGAACTGCTTTGACTTTCATCCTCTTCATTTAAATCTGTGTAGACTACTTAACTTAATGCCATAATATACTTAACACATATTATGGAATAATAAATCATAGTATCGATATCTTCATGTTAAAATTTCAGTAAATCCCATTATGTTTCATTTGGTTATATGAAATAAATATATCAAGGGAGATATTTATTGCTTTTACTATCCCGCGCCATGCTTTTAAAGGCATTCCCCCAAAAAAGTGAGGAACTGTAGTTGTAGTAACATGTTTATCAGATAGATAGCTTATATTTCTGTCCATTAATTTGTGTTTTCGGATGCAAATCGGGTTGTCTATGCACAATTGTGAAGAAAATTCTTGAAGTTATCCACAAAACAAGCTCCGGAAAACAAAGTTATCCACACCGGCAAAGATTCTTGGCGTTGAAAAATATAGCATACCTGTTAAATAGAAGGTCAATATCGGAAAAAGCTGTTATTTCTTGCTTGGATTTGTTTTTGAAGCTTTGAGTCAAGATTTGCAAATTAGCTTCATAAAGAGGATATCTGGAGGCCAAAAACCTGCAAAATCTTGGACAGAAATATATCTTAAGAAATTGCAATAAATATCTTTACAAAAACGACGCTCCCGTTATCTTGGTCTTGAAATTCAACCAATAGGAGCGTCGATATGACGAAGACAGAAAAAGAAACCAGCAGTTTTATGCAAGCAAAATTATCGAACCTGGTCAACAGGATTAGCCGGGGCATGAGCAGACCAGTGAGCAAATTCATCCGGGACATGCTGTTTGGCATATGTGGAAATGGCACGGCATCGGTTCACAAAATCGCCCAGAATACCATTGATGGGACCAGCACCAAGAAGACCAGTGAGCGCCTATACAGGAATCTGGGTCGGGAAGGTCTGGATGAACAATTACGTGAAGCCCTGATGGATATTGTATGTCCCAAGCTTGAACAGGATTCCCTGATCATAGTTGACGAGAGCGATATTGAAAAACCTTACGCGAAGAAAATGGAAGGCTGCAAACTGGTACACAATGGCAGCAAAGCAATACAAACCAAAGGTTATAACCTTCTGAATATCTTGGTCTGTCTGGATGATGACCAAGGTTATCAGTTGTTGCCAGTGAGCAGTGATCTCATCTCCACCGATTTGGAGCTTGATTCAATCAAACAGCTTATGCATGACCGCTTGATTGATATCAACATCAAGAGCAATGGTCGGGGCTTGTTTGTCTTTGACCGGGGTTATGATGACCGCAAGACGATTGGCTTTCTGGTTGAAAATGGCATGTCTTTCATCGTCCGTGGCGTTGGGAAAAGAAACATCCTGGAAGACACAACGGAAGTGAATTTCAAGCAGGTAATAAGCAGTATTGACCTTGCTTTCGAACTCCCGGGCTTCAAACCCAACGAGACCTTTCGCTGTGCCACGCGGCGCATCGGGGTCCGGACAGACGATCATCCCTCCGCCAAAGCCAACAGTGTAGAGGCCAGCCTGGTTATTTGTCGCAAATTTGCCAGAGGCAAGCAAAAGGGAAAGGACTTCTATCTGATTTGCGACTTTGGCGATCCGGAACTGTCGGACTTGGAAATCATCCAGCGGGCAATCAGCGCATACCGCAAACGTTGGAAGATTGAAGAAATGCACCGGCAAATGAAACAGGACCTGCAATGGGAGAAAATGCGTGTGGCCAGCTACGTCAAACTGAAGAATCTCAATATGTTGATGATCATTTCGCTGTACTTCATCTACTCCTGTAAAGATGTGATCGAAAAGATTGCGGAGGCCTTCCCAAAGATCATCTGTTTTAGAAAAAAGGACTGGGCTAAACTACGCCAGTTCGTTTACTACAGGCTTTGCCAGGTACTGAAAATCTGCCTGCAGCGAACTACACACTATAATACATCTCCATATAGACCTGATTTGACCGATCCTTGGCAAATGAAAATAAGACTGGTTTAAAAAATGGGGGAATGCCAAATGCTTTTATTCTTGACAATTTTTCTCATGATATCCAAAATATATTCGCAGTTCAGGATACTATTAAAAAAGCTGCAATTGTCGAAACAAGTGCCAAACAGGAGATGAATGACAATGATTTACAAACCATATTTCCCAAACGGCAAAAGTATAATGGTGAAATACCTGGCGGGAAATATGTGTCCACAGATCGTAGTCGGTCTCCAAGCACAGACCATTATACACACCTCTATCCTTTCAATTTCGAAAATGAAAAATAAACTTGCACGCTCGGGCGGAAAAAACCACCGTAATCATCGCACAATTACGCATAATCACGCCCGTAGTCTTATCGGTTTATCTTTCGACATCCTAGTTCATTTCACAATCAAACCGGGCCTGTTTCTAAGCGTAGTCGGCAAACCCGGATAGAATCAGGCCCATCATCCCTTACAGACCAGCTATTTCAAAAAGACACTTTCAAGGAGACAAAATGATGAGAAAAATCATCTTAATGGCATTGGCCTTCATAGTCATAAGCTTTTTGTACGCCGATATCCACACTATCGGCACAGGCCAATCAATTTCTGGCATACCTTTTTACGGCAACTATGACTATGGTTGGAGCAAAGTAATTTACACAAAAGACGAAATCAACGCTTCCGCATTGTTCACGGCAAACAACATCCTGGGTGTGTGTTTCGAAGTATATGGCAATCCCCGCTATTATACGAAACATGATCAACGCATCTACGTGAGACACACGCTTGCAACATCCTATGAAATGGAAGACCATGAACCAGACCCCTATTACCCCGGTTACGCAAATTTCCAGCTGGTATATCAAGGAAGCATAACTTACGAAGGTGGAGGTTGGTATTATTTTGAATTTTCCTCACCTTTTACTTGGAACGGAACACAAAACGTCGAATTTCTTTTTGAAAACTGGGATGGAACGGATTTGCAAGGATATCCAACCTTCAAAGGTTCCAGCACTGAAAGAAGCTGTGCAGTCTTTGCTTATCAGATGAATTCCTTCCCAAATGATATGGATGGAGGTCTCTATGAAGTACGTCCAAACATACAGTTGGTAACGCCCGCAACCACAATACCTCCGCCTGTAACTCCACTATATCCGGCAAATAACGCAACAAACGTCCCCGCAAGCTCTCAGCTCAAATGGAAATATTCCATCGGAGCAACCGGATATAAACTATATCTTGGCACAGATAATCCACCAACCGACATTGCAAACGGTATCAACTTGGGCGATGATTTGACCTATGACCATCCGCATGGCTATGAAGCCGGCGTTCACTATTATTGGAGCGTTGTTCCATCCAACGTCTACGGCAACGCTACTGGAAACACCATAAGCAGTTTTACGGTTGCGCCAGACGGGGCTATTGTATTGGGAACCGATACATTTACGCAACGCTTCCCTCTGGGTTCATACCATGCCTATGAGCGTAGTGCTGCTCTCTATTTGGCAGACGAATTAGGGCCGAATAACTATCGAATTTCATCCCTCAGTTGGTATGCAACCGTAAATAGAAATGCCTCCGTTCCCACAAAAATCTTCCTAAAAGCTTATGCGGGGGAAAACTTGGTAAACACTTCCTGGGAAATTATGGTTGCAGGAGCCACCCTTGTCTATAATAATACTCATACCGGAATAACGGCCAACGCTTGGAATACAATAGCTCTGGACAATAGCTACCTTCTGGGGCAAAATTCCAACCTGCTGGTTCTTGTGGAAAGAAATCTTGGAAATCCAGGTCAATATTCATCCGGAGGATTGTTACGCTCAACCCGGGCAGAAGGAAAACACCTCACTTGGTCGCAAAACACCATGCCAACCGGACATGGAATAGTGTCGGACATCCGCCCAAATCTGGTGATTCAAACTTCCATTGAAAATCCGGGACAATTTCCCGCCCCCGCAACCCTGATGTATCCTGAAAACAATGCCATTCTGGTTCCAATTGATGTGACTTTGAGCTGGGCCAGCGGTGGAGGTGGTCCAACCGGCTACAAACTATATTTTGGAAAGTTTCCCAATCTCGAGTATATAGGAGATTTGGGCAACACCCTGTCTTGGACGCCACCCACCCTTTCCCATAGCACGGAATATGGTTGGCAAGTGGTACCTTATAATATCATTGGTGATGCAATCAACTGTCCCGTATGGAAATTCAAAACAACCCTTTCCTCAATAATCACCGTTGGTGAAGGAGAGAGCCAAAGTTTTCTTCCTTTTTTCACCAGATATAAAGCCGCCCGTACCCAGATGCTGTTTTCGGCAGATGAACTGAATGCCAAGGGTGTTCGGGCCAACAAACAAATTGAAGGCATAGCTTTCAATGTGATAACCTGGCATTTAAACCCTCTGGATAACCTCATGTTCCGCATAAAACATACGTCGGCAACCACCCTGACGGGTTACGACAATGATGTCGAAAGCTTCCAAACTTGTTTTCTTGCCTCCCAACCCCTGGCTTCTCTCGGATGGAACTACTTCTGGTTCGATCAGCCTTTTGTCTGGGATGGAACAAGCAATCTGCTCATTGATGTTTCATTCACGAACCCGGCTCGAGCCTTCCCTGAAAGCGCCATCGCCGCAACGTTCCTGGAAAACATGACTTGGGGCGGAGGTTCGGATTTTGATGAAGGTGCATCAATTCTTACAGGAGAATCCAGGAGATGGCGCCCCAACACACGCTTCTTGATGGAAGTCCACGTCCCCCAACAACTGAACGTCCCTTTTGTTGAAGTCAATTTAAACGCCTTGGGGCAGCCCGTCTTGAATTGGAACGAGGTGGACGGAGCCCAATCTTACATCATCCTGGGTTCCCCCGATCCCTATGCTGCCGGCCCCTGGAGTGAATTGGCTACCGTTTCAGACACCAACTTTGTTTACGAAGGCACCGAAAAAATGTACTTCTATAAAGTTATAGCTAGCAGCGAACCAGAATGAGCTGAAAAATCACATTAACCAACAGTCATAACCAAGCTAAAAATGGACCCTCGCATTTTGCGGGGGTCTTTTTTCTGCCAATGCAGAGAGCAAATATTTAAGCCCGGCATATCAGAACCGGGCTTAAATATTTTGGATACATGGTCTTTATTATTTCATCAACACCGCTTTTCGTACAAAGTTGTCTTTGCCGGCTTTCATGCGGATGTAGTATACGCCGGTACCGCAAAGGCGTCCTTGGTCGTCGCGGCCGTCCCATTCGCTGCGGTGGTGCCCGATGGATTTTTTTTTGGGGGGAATCAAACGCACCAGCTCTCCCTTGACGTTATAGATCTCAAACTGGACTGAAACGCTTTCTTTCAAGCTATAGTTGAAGAAAGCAGTGGGATTGAAGGGATTGGGAAAGATCGAGCTAAACTCGGTGACCAATGGAGGAGCTGGCACTTCACCGTTGGAAGCCACATATTCTATGCTTATGGGGCCAAAGAAATGCACTGTGCCGTCAATATCTGAACTTTGCAGCCAATAATAATAGATGCCGTCATCATAAAGTTCGCTATCCGTATACAAATAAACCTGTTGCTGCGAACCATTTGTGGCGAGAATCATACTACTGATGGCTGCTGCACTGGCAAGATCATCTTCATCATTGCGTAACACGTAAAAACCCGCTACCCCAGTTTCGGATTGAGTGATCCATTTCAGATTCACAAAATTGTCCACGGAAATGGTGGCGGTGAAACTGGATAGTTCCACAGGCACGTGTCCACCTTCTTTTTCATGCAACTCAATGTCATCAATATACCAACCATAAGTGTCTCTTATATATCCATCGAAAAGCCAGGATATCTGAAATGTTCCGTTAATTCCAGCTATATCAATAGTTTCGGTTGTACCGGGGCCCACATCCTCCATAGGGTCCACCAAAGACCAAAGAGTTTGCCAAGTGCTTCCATTATCGGTTGAATATTCCACCGCGTAGGTGGCGGTTCTTGTGGTAACTTGGACCCAATGTTTGAAACTTAAAGTGAAGCCCGCGGCATTGCCCACAAAATGGGGCGTAACAACCCTATGTTGCTTAGTTTCCCAGGGTATAAAAGCACTAATCGACAGTTCGGGAGCACTCTCTCCGCCGGCAAAATTATAGGGTACAACTCTCCAGTGAACGTCATTTCTATCCCAATCCTCGGGTATATTATCTTGGGCAATACCGGTAAAATCTTCCATCCACGGGAAACTGTTTATTGGTGGGGCAAAAGTTGTCGCATTACCTGTTACACCGGGAGAATAATCGGTGGAACCCACACCGTCGTCACGTTGTGACCAAATCCTGTAATAGTATGTGTCTTTTGGGTCTCTGTCTTCGTGTGTGAAGCCGGTTATCGAGCTGTTTGCCAGCAGGACAGTGCCTCCTCCGGTGATTGTGTTACCCACCGAATATGAACCGGAAGGCGTGCCAAAGTTGTCCGAATCGTTCCAGGCCAAAAGCACATTGTCGGAATTCGCATTCAAACTCCAGTTCAAATCGATTCTCACATGGCTGGATGGGCTAACAACAAAGGGTTTTGGATTGACAGAATCATATTCGTACACGGCAATATCGTCAACGTACAAATACCCCGAATTTGCAGGTGTATAGCAATGCATTGCAAAGTAATATGTGCCTGAAGTATCGGGAACGAACTCTTCTGTAACCCTCTTTTCATAAGTGTCGCTGCTTACATCTTCCAAAGTGAGAAGAACATTGGTCTGACCGGCACTGGTCTGGCTGCTTCCCACCGTCACTTTCATATTTTGAGCTGCTGATCTGGTACGCTGATAGAATTCAAGCACATAGGCTTTGCCGGCAGTCAGGTTAACTGCCTTCGTAAAAATCCAGGCATTTGATGCAACATAACTTAGTCCCCGATGCCCCAAACAATTATTTGGGGAATAGGAATATGTCGCGGTTGTGTTCCGTGTCCAGTCGTTACTGGAGCCGGTTTTTTGAAGCTTCCAGCCTGTGGGAACAAAACTCCCGGTGTCAAAATTTTCCGTGAGTATGACCGTACGTCCGCTTAACCCAGAAAGCAAGCATAGCATTAGAATTAAGGCTAATACAAAAAGTGTCCTTTCTTTCATGATCTTCTCCTTCTTATTATTTGGTGTGTGCTCACCTCTAAATCCGAGGGTTCGTGCTCTATCAATCGCAATAACAGCACACGATTGCATAATTTTTTACAATGATTTCGATCTTAACTCAAAATAGACATGGTTTTCAAAAATTGTCAAGCCAAATAAAATATAAATAGAGATAAAACAAACTCCAACCCACTTGAAGACAAGCTTGACCAAATTTCATCGCGTTTATAATGGCTATGTGGGGTATCCACTTGACAAAACAAACGTTCTCAAGAATTGGAAATGATATGAAAAAAAAATCGCAACCCAAAACGAATGAAGCTTACACACTTGGGCACAGCGCCCAATACGTTGCAAAACATTTGGAGTTGATAAAAGACTATTGGCGAACGCTGTCTCTGATTGACGACAAAATTCTTCACGGACTGGAGCTTCCTGACAGGATGGATTCGCCAATTGCGAAAACCAAGGCTTGTCATTTGTTGATTTGGGGTGTTTTTTTCTATCTGGATGGCAATATGCTGCGAGGTCGGCAATACTTGATGGAAGCAAACGATTTGCTCCGAAAAGAGATTCGCCAACCGAGCGGTTATCTGCCTCCAAATGATTTATATTCCTATTCTTTATTTGAAATTGCCAGCCTCCACTATCTCCTGTCCGACATGAAAAACACAAATGAATACTTGGATCAAGCCTATTCCTTTTCGGTGTCGGAAACGTTGAAGGTTATTATTCGCACCCTGAACCGCGCGGTTTGGCACAACCGCTTTTATATGGACGTGGTGGAAGGAGACTTGAACGAATATGACAATTGCTTGGACTATCTTCGCAAACACAAGATACACTATGCTTTGGTGCTGGGTTTGTACTACCGTTTGGGGATAAACGTAAAACTGGATTTGATGGACAAAGCTTTCGACAACTATTTTGAGGGCAGCCGGATATGCAAAAAAATGGGGTTGGACAGTTTCCATGCAGCATTTCAACTGGCTTTGGGCATCTGGTATGCCAATCACAAGGAATGGCAAAATGCGTTGAACTGCTACCGTGAAGCTTATGACATCAGCAAAAACCACTATCGACGCGCACTATGCTTGGAAAACACAGCTTCCCTTTACGAGCGATATGGCCAAAACCACAAGAAGCGCATAGAAACGCTGCTCACCCTGCTGGACTACTGTGAAAAACACCAAATCGTCCAAAAAATTCCGGTTGCCTGCCTCTATTTGGCGCAGCATCAATTTGAAGAACTTCAGGACTGGGACAAAGGCTTGTATTTCTATAACAAAGGCTTCGAAGCCGCCACTTTGATGCAAGTTCACGGAATTTATCTTTTTTCCAGAGCCGCAAGGATAGTGAGGGAATACCCCCTGATTTTAGAAAAATATGATGCCAGCGGCTCAAAATCGAAAACTGAAAAGGGAGTATTCGAACTCTGTTTGGGTAAAGACTGGAATCAGATAAAAAACATGTTTGAATATACTTTATTAATGTACCACAGATATCAAACCGAAGATGCAAACATCCTTTCCAAACAGCTTGGCCTAAAATTGCGCACCACTTATGCAATAAGAGAAAAACTCATCGAAGCGGGCTATGATATACCTGACCTACGCTACAGCTATGCTCGCGTACGCAAGCTCGAACTGAACCCCGATTTGGTTCGCTATTGCCACGAAGTGGGGGACCTTGACTGGAAAAATGCAAACCGCCATTTTCAAACAGATATTTTAAATTATCTGTTCAAGCATCATAAATTCAATAAAATGAAGCTGAGCAGACAACTGAATATAAGCTACCCAACGGTTTTAAAGTTCCTAAAAGAATTGACTCAGAATTAATCTGCTCCGAAGTCTGAAAATCTGAACACTTGAACTCAAAACCTATAAATCCAGATTATTTACTTTGGTTCCTGTCATTTTGTTTCAATTTGAGAAACTTATCAGACCGTAAACCGGTATTCAAAATCTTAGGAAACATTTCGGGCGGATTGGGCTCCTTCAGTCCGATCAGTTGACAAAAACTTTTTTGCCAAATCTCCTTTATTATTTGGCTGCAACTCAGGCAACTGCGATTTTTCCCAGCAACCAACGATACTACCCTATGAGATATGGTGCAATGTTAGAACTGCCTCATGGCACTGTGCCTGCTGGATTTACCAAATCTATCAAGTAAAGCAGATATGCTTTCCCCGAGAATGCTGGCCAAGCAACGTAATGAAGTATATAGTTTTGAACATCCTCGTTTCCGGTAAATCTTAAATACTGCAAAAAAATACTTGACAGAATCCCTGTGTCCAGAAATTATTATGCAACGTATGTGAAGACTTCATAGTGTGCTCAAGCTTCAAGATTAAGAACTATAAATTCTTGTTATGAGTTCTCTGTGAAATCCTTTAGTATTTGTCGTTTATTGTCCCAGTGATAATAAATTTTGTAAAACAACCATAACAACAAGGAGAAACAAAGTATGAAAAAACTACTTGTACTAGTCAGTCTTCTGTCCTTTGCGGTTTGTATCATGGGATACAGTATGAATTATGTCTATCAGGAAATCAGGCTTGAAAACCTTGATATCCGCGACTACGTGACCAACACAGCCCCGCCTAACACTCACTCAGCAGACTGGAAACTTGAAGTTACCGACGGAAATGAAACAGTTTCCACAGACTGGGCTCACGTGACATATCTGAGAGTTTGCCGCCAAACAAACAGCCCAGGAAACGGCGCGGGATTTGCAGTTTTCAGAGGTGATCTTTTTTCCACATCCGGATCGATGGTCGGCCTCACTTTTACCTATTATTTGACATATCTGGGCAATCCTGACCCTGAAACAAACACATTTTCTTGGCAATATGTCCATGAGAGTGCCGGGAATAAATGGCGTATGAATGATCTCGCGGTCATTATTCCCGACAGCGTAATCTTGGGCGACGAAGCCCATGTACCGGTTGAGCTGAGCAGCTTTACTGCCGTCGCGACAAGTCACAATACTGTACAGTTGGACTGGGTGAGCCAATCTGAGACAAACATGCTGGGATATCGTGTGTATCGCAACGAAAGCCCTCAACAGAGCGACGCGCAGTTGGTGACTCCCATTTTGATCCCTGCAACCAACACTAGCCAAACCCAGACTTACAGGTTCATCGACACGGAAGTCGAAAACGACCACACCTACCACTATTGGCTGGAAAGTGTCGAGCCTGCCAGCAACAGTTACCACGGCCCCGTCAGCGTTAACGTGACGATGGACATCCCACCCGCCCTTCCGGAGCTAACCATACTGAAAAACGCCTATCCCAATCCTTTCAAGATGGGTGGCGTAGCAAATATCGAAGTTGAAATCAAAGCTGGGGAGAATGGCACTCTTACGATTTACAACATTAGCGGCCAGACTGTTAAAACCGTGAAGCTCGGCGAAGGCAGCCACAACGTTACCTGGAATGGTACAGATAGCAGCGGCAAAGCCTGCGGTAGTGGAATCTATTTCTACAAGCTAAGCACGCACAGCCTTAACCAAACAAACAAGATGGTTATCATAAAGTAAGAAATCATCAATACAAATGTTAATCAATTGGGCGCGGTCGATGGATCGTGCCCTTTTGTGTTTTTTGGGAAGCCCAAGTTATCAAGACAAGGGTCAATTACGCGGTTTTTAACCACTACATTACACACTATATTTAGACACGCGTAAAGAAAAAATGCGGACACAGAGTCCCTGCCCTTGGGAGGACAAATTGCCCGGTCTTTGGATATGTAGGGTATGTATGGCTGCAAATGAGACTTTATAAATAAAATAGAGCCATAAAAGGAGACCCTTGTGAAAAACAGACTCTTAAAACTGCTGGTGCTGATCCTGGCACTTGGCATTTGCTCCACGATTCATGCCCAAACCGATATCACAATTGGAGAAGGGGCGGAATCGACAAACTATGCGACACCTTACGCGAGTTGGTGGAATAGCTTCCGACAACAATACCTGATTCATGCCGCTGAGATTTTTGCAGCTGGAGGAGGTCCGGGTAACATCAATTCAGTTGCCTTCAACGTTCAACAGGTCTTGAATGTGTCGCCGATGCCTGGTTTTATGATCAGGATGAAACACACGAACCAAACAGAACTGGTTCCAGAATTTGAACTTGGCGAATATCAAACCGTATATGAATATCACAATTTCGCTCCCACCACGACGGGATGGATAGTCCATAATTTTTCCAATCCCTTCAACTGGGACGGAGAGTCAAACATAATAGTTGAAGTATCCTCAAGATTCCGGGATGAATGGGTGGGCTTTAATTCGTATGTTTATTGTACCAACACGGACTATGCCAGCAGTCTGCGTTTTCAAAGCTTGGAGGATGATGGCTTAACCGGAACCTCCGGCACGCTGCGCGAGTTAAGGGCAAACATGAAGTTTAACATGCAGGCTTTGGTGCCCACCAGTCAGCCCAATCCGGCTTTGCTTGTGCTTCCCAGAGATGGCACCTTCGATGTTATTCCCACGGGAAACCTGGAATGGAAAAGCGGCGGCGGAGTCCCTTCTGGATACAAAGTGTATCTGGGGACCGACAACCCGCCCCCATTTGTTGGGGAAACCACCGCTACAAGCTATCCCCTGCCTTCAGACATCGAGCCTGAAACCGTCTATTATTGGCGCGTCATTCCCACCAACATCATTGGTGAAGCTGAAAACTGTCCCGTTTGGAATTTTACCACAGCCAATCAATATGTTACAATTGGTTATGGAAACGAGTTTTCCCGGCTGCCGATCGAATTTAAATACACAGCTTCTCTATTCGAATGTATCTATTATCCTGACGAATTCGGTTTTTCAAGCGGGACAATTACATCCTTGGCATTTTACAACCTCTTCATCAGGCAAGCACTGGATCAAAACATACAAATTTGGCTGGGATCGACCGAGAGAGCAGACCTGCAGACTGGAGGTATGATTCCGTCCACACAACTCCAAATGGTTTTTGACGGAAACGTCGATTTTCCCCTCGGCTCGAATATGATCCACATTCTGTTTGATACGCCTTATGAACATGAAGGCGGCAATTTGGTGATGATGGTTTACCGCCCGCGAAACACGCTTACTTTGGACAGCGAGGACGGCTTTTATTGTCAAAGTGGTCCACAGACAAGAGCTCGGATTGTGACCCTTGGCGGCGGTGTTGCCAACATAAACCCAGCCAGTCCGCCTCCCGGCACTACAAAATCAATATTTCCCAAAACCAGCTTCTTCTATACCGGGGAATCCATCAATATGGATTTGGAGGCGTATCACATCATTGGAAACACAACCCCCAGCGTTGGCAAAGCCTGCAACTATTTGATTCATATCCGCAATAACGGCGTTGAATCCCAAAGCAATTATCAGGTGAAGCTTTACCAGGAAGGAGACATCGAAATCGGAACTGTGACCGGTCCGGAAATCGGGCACACTGAAACCTTGCAGATTCCTTTTTCTTGGACTCCGACCTCTGAAGGTTCCACCTATCTCTACGCCAAGGTGTTTTTGGATGGAGACACCATGCCTCACAATAATGTGACCGCTAACTATAACGTGGATGTGAAACCCGAGGGGACATCCTTGATAACAGTTGGCAATGGAGGCTCTTTTGGAAGGATGCCGATAGCTTTCTTCTATCAAAACTCACTGTTCGAAACAATTTATTTAAGGGACGAATTGGACGTGGAGCGTGGTTTACTGGAAGCCATACAGCTGTACAACAAGTACGACGAGGATTTTTATGATATGCCCGTGAACATCTGGATGGGCGAAACAAACCAAACTGATCTTACCTACGGCTGGATACCCTCCACACAGCTTACGCAGGTTTTTGATGGAACCTTGGATATTCCCAGTGGGCAAAACGACATTTTGATACCCTTGACCACTCCCTATCCTTATGAGGGTGGAAACCTGGTCATGATGGTGCAACGTCCTTGGGAAAACCAATTTTACTGGATGGTCAACCACTTCGTGCAACACGATGGAGTTATTATTTACCGAACACGTTTTGCGGAAAGTGACGCCGTGAGATACAATCCCGCATCCCCTCCCACAAACACGGTTCCCCAACGAACCTTCCCAAAAACCTCATTCGTGTTTTCGACTGAGGGACTGGGTTCGGTTTCAGGTACAGTCCACACTCTGGGCGCGCCGATGATCGGAGCAACAGTTGCAGTTAACAACACTCTGTTGCGTTATACAACCGCTGCAGATGGGAACTATGAGTTTCCCTTCGTTGAGCAGGGCTTGCGTCAAATTACTACTACCAAGTATGGATATCAGGATCTGACGCTTGACGTGAATGTTGTGGAAGGCGAAAATGTCAGCTTGGATTTTAACCTCGTTCCAATCCCGCTGGTCACCGTGACCGGACGCGTGGTGGGTAGCGATAATTTTGAAGCCGGTCTGAACAACGCCACAATCAAATTGAACGGATATGAAAACTATCAAACCACCACGAATGCCCAGGGCTTCTTCACCATTCCAAACGTATATTCGGATAAAACATACAGCATAAGCATCAAGCGCAGCGGATATCGCGAACATACAGGAAACTTGACAGTTGAAAGTTCGAACGTGGATATGGGCGACATCATCCTGCGTGAACTCTCCAACCCTCCGCGCAGTGTTGTAGCCACAGAAGCCTTCGACTTTTCAAAGGTGTCTGTTACCTGGCTTTCGCCGGCTACGAACGACGTTGGCCAATGGATTCACTATGATAGCGGTAACAACGTAGGAAACAAGATCGGCACGGGAAGCGCGGTAGATTTCGACGCTGTAATCCGCTATCCCGCATCCGCCCTCACCAGCTTCGCCGGCATGCGCCTTCAGGCTGTAAAAGTATGGCCTGCAGACCCGGGAGAGTTTTCGATCCGTGTATGGACTGGTGGAACAGCTGCTGCTCCGGAAAACTTGATTCTTGAACAACCCTTTACGCCCGATCCACTCAACACATATAATACCGTCACCCTGAACGAGCCTGTGCTCATCACCGGAACTGAAGAACTGTGGTTTGGACTCCGCAGTGTGGTGACTGGTGGTTACCCCGTGGGCTGTGATACTGGCCCCGCGGCGGATGGTTTTGGAAACATGATGCACATTCAGGGGTCATGGGCAACCCTGCTGGATATGGCACCAGATCTGAATTACAACTGGAACATTCAAGGCTATGTGGGGCATTCCGTGCCAAGTCGCGCCCCACAGATCACACTGGCGTCATTTGACGATGAAAGCGACCCCGATCGCGCTTTGGAAGGATACCAGGTTTTCAGGTTTCTTTCTGAAGATGCCTACGACGAAAGCAGTTGGGAACAGCTCACAGATGAAAATATCAGCACCCGAAGTTTTGTGGATCATGAATGGTCATCTCTGCCCACTGGCAAATACAAATATGCAGTGAAGGCTCATTATACAAATTTCATTAGCTCCGGTCCGTCTTTTTCGAACGAGATTCCCAAGGGAATGAACGGCGTCCTCACTGGCATTGTGACCGATATTGCCACAAACCTGCCCATCGCCGGGGCAAGAGTGACAGCCGGAGAATACAGCGGAATAACCAACTCCCAGGGACGTTACGAATTCTTCGTTTACCGTGGTACCTATGAAATATCCTGTGTAAAGGCGGGTTATTCGCTTTGGAACATACAAAACATGCTGGTTGTGGGAAATCAATCCACAACTCTCAATATCGCGCTCACGGAAGGAACCCTTCCCCCCAGATTCGTAACTGCCGAGAATACCGGAAACGCGGTAAACCTCACTTGGAGTGCTCCTCCTTCCGAGGGTGGAGAGTGGTTGCAATATACCACCCAAGCCAGCAATGGTAGCCTGGGCATAAATGGGGGCGGGACATTTAGCGTTGCCGCCCGTTTTCCCGCCTCTGTGATGCGGGATTACGAAGGCCAAAGCTTGCGAGCCGTAAGATTTTGGCCAGCAGATACAGCCAACTTCACCATCCAGGTTTGGAGCGGTGGAAATGCAACTGCACCCGCGTTTCTAAGAACAGAGCAAGCTTTCACACCTGAAACCTTAAAAACCTATAACACAGTCGTTTTGGACCACCCTGTGGTAATTAACGGCAATGAGGAACTCTGGTTTGGTTATAGTGTGACACACGGTCCCGACCGCTATCCTGCCGGTACCGACAACGGTCCTGTGATTGACGGTTTTGGCAATTTGATCAACCCTGGCGATGGCTGGGTTAGCCTCATGTCTGTGGCACCAACCTATGACGTAAACTGGTGTCTTCAAGGTTTTGTGGGACACTTCCCCCCAACCGACGCTCCAGCCATTACTTCCGCAATTGTCTTGGAACATGGTCAGCCCAGCAACGAGGGCATCTTCGCCATGCATAGAGATTTTGCTCAAAATCCTGAGACAAATTCGCGCAAAGATACCTTCAGATTGTCCACCATGGAGGGAACTGCGTCCGGTTACCGTGCCCACACCGGATACAAGATTTGGCGCTTGCTCGCGGGAGAGGAAAACAACGAAACGGCCTGGATTCAAATCACCCCCAACAACGTCACCGGCTTGGGCTGGCAAGAGAACCAGTGGAACAGCCTCCCCTCCGGAGAATACAGATGGGCGGTGAAATCCGTTTATACCGGCGATAATCTCTCTCAACCCGCATTCTCGAACACCCTGTTCAGGGAAACCTCTGTTGGGCTTGAAGCGCCAGAGCTTAGCGTTGTTAAAATAGCAACCGGATTTGCTCTTTCCTGGAATGAAGTGGCAGGAGCAACGGTATATCATATTTATCGTTCCACAGATCCCTTTGGAACGTTCGACTTCTTGGATTCCACAACAAACCTCGGTTTTGAGGACAACGAAATCCAGAGCAAAGCTTTCTATCATGTGAAAGCAGTTCAAGAACAACCGCTACCCTCAAAATGAACCATAAATAGCAAATAGGCCCCACCACCTTTCTCAGGGTGGCGGGGCTAATTTTATAACTTGATGAAGAACAAGCGGTTATTCTGCAGCTGGTTCTAAAACCTAATTAACAATAAACATGCCAACCAGATTAGGAGATAATGATACCATGACTTGGCAAAAAATCCTTATGGCTGTGCTGACACTGTTCAGCGTGGCTTTCATGTTTGCTGCCCCCAATTTTGGGGAACGTCCCGACATTGATTTATATAAAGTCCCGGATTCTGCCATCGAAGAAGGACGAATCCACATAAAACTTGGTGAATTGCATGGCAAATTAGCGCAAAACTATAGCTTCGAAGATGGCCAACTGCGTCAATTTGGCATCGAATCCCTAGATGCACTAAATCAACAGTTCGGTGTAAGCCGTATCACGCCGCTATTTGGCGACATCAAACAAAACAAAAAATGGGGATGGCGCCATGTGGAGTGGGGCTTTCACCTTTGGTTCCAACTGGAATTCAAGAGCGAAACAGACATCCGCGACATGGTGACGGCCTATTGCGCTTTGGAAAAAGATGTGGAATGGGCTGAACCCGGATACAAAAAGATTCTTCACGCAATGTCTGAGGAAGTAATTGCCTCCATCAAGGGAACCCTGGAACGCTGGACCCCAAACGACCCGCGTTTTGACGAACAATGGCACTACCACAACACCGGTCAGGTGGGCGGAAGCCCGGATTGCGACATCGATTTGCCTGAGGCTTGGGAAATCGAAACAGGTCATCCCGATGTGATTGTGGCCATTATTGACCAAGGAGTTCAAACCGATCACCCCGATTTGGCAGCAAACATGTGGGTGAACCCAGGTGAAATTCCCGGAAACGGAATCGACGATGACGGAAACGGTTACATCGATGATGTGCATGGCTACAATTTTGCCCATAACTGGCACGAGATTGTCCCCGGTGACCACGGCTGCCATACTGCGGGAACAGTTGCTGCAGTAAACAGCAACGGCATTGGCGTGGCTGGTGTTGCCGGCGGTTCAGGCTCTGGAGACGGTGTACGGCTCATGAGCTGCCAAGTGTATGCTGGCGGTTCCAGTAGTGGAGGACACCACATTGCCCCGGTTTATGCCGCTGACAACGGTGCGGCAATCTCGCAGAACAGCTGGAGCTACAATGCGGTAAACGTGTATGAACACTATGTGTTGGATGCCATCGACTATTTTAACGCCAATGGCGGCGGAAATGTGATGAATGGAGGCGTCTCCATATTTTCTGCAGGCAACAACAACCTTGAGGGGTACTGGTATCCCGGTTGTTACGAAAATGTGTTTTCAGTAGCCGCCACAAACAACAAAGATAAAAGACCAGTCTATTCAAATTATGGCACCTGGGTGGATATTTCCGCGCCGGGCGGAGAATTTGTCACATCCTTGGAAGAAGGAATCCTGAGTTGTAATAGAAATGGAGCTTACGCCTTCAATCAGGGAACCTCCATGGCTTGTCCTCACGTAAGCGGCGTTGCTGCATTGGTAGTCTCAAACGCCCACCGCAACGGCAGGACTCTCCGTAACGATGAATTGCTCCAGATTTTGACCGACACAGCGGACGACATTTATCATCTGAATCCAAGCTATGTAGGGAAACTTGGATCCGGCAGAATTAACGCCCATTCAGCCTTGCTGGCGATAAACTACAACCAGCCGCAGTGTTTTATCACAAATCCAGCGGATGGTCAGTTCATCAATCACGGCAGCCTTGTGAACGTTGAGGCCAATGCTTCAAGCGCAGGCGGAAACATCACAAATGTGGAATTCCACCTGAACGGAGTTCTGAAAGCCACTGTGACAACATCGCCTTTCACTTGGCTGTGGGACACATCTTCTGAACCGGGGGGAAAACATATTCTGACTGTTAAAGCCACAGATGGAAACTCCAATTCCTCGTCACACACGATTTCCATCATTTTGTTTATGCCACCCGATGAGGATTTTGAAACCCAAGATTTTTCTCAACATCCCTGGCAAAACACCAGCCCCATACCCTGGACTGTGCCATGGACGGATACACCTTTCGGAAGTTACGCAGCAAAGTCTGGTGCCATTGGCAACGGCTCCAGTTCGATCCTCAGTCTGCAAATGACAGTTAGCCAGGCCGGAAACATCAGTTTCTTTTACAGGGTTTCATCCGAGCAAGACAGCGACTGGCTGCGTTTTCACATCGATGGCGAACCTGTGGATCAATGGTCTGGTCCCACCAGGTGGGAATACGCTGAATTCCCGGTCAGTTCAGGCCTTCACACATTTTCCTGGGTCTATCAAAAAAACCTTTCAGGTGCCTCGGGTGACGACTGCGCATGGATAGACTACATCAAATTACCCCCTGGAGGAACATACCTCTTCCCGCCCAGAAACCTGACGCAAACTTCTGGAAATGCTGTGGTCAGCCTTGCATGGCAGGAACCTTTGGAGGGTGGTCCCACCGGATACAGAATCTATCGTGATGGAGAAGCTATCGCCACTCAATTCAGTCTTGAATTCCAAGACCGCAGCGTGGAAAATGAAAACACCTACGATTACGTTGTGACAGCTCTTTACGGGCCAAACGAATCCGAAGCTTCAAACGTAGTTACGGGATACCCCACTTCAACCCCCACCGTTGCCATCATCATTGGCGATGGCACACGCACCCAAAACTTCCCTTTGAACCGGAACTTTCTGTATTCATCTCATGAAGCCATCTATTTGGCGTCACAGATTGGCACTCCCTGCACCATCGGCTCCATAGCTTTCCAGAAGTCCAGTGGAGCAGATGTCGATCCGATTCAAAACGTCCAGATTTACATGAAACATACTTCACTATCCAGCCTCGCAACAGGTGCTTACAGCCTGGAAGGCTATGACCTAGTTTATGATGGAAACTTCTTGAACAATGGGCTTTCCGGATGGATGGAAGCCCAGCTTGATACTCCCTTTGAATATGATGGAGCCTCAAATCTGAGCATCCTGACACTGAAGGGAAGTCAAAACTGGAGCGACAATCCGCCTTTATGGACCTACACCGTCACGTCAGGAACCCAGGCACGCCAAAACAGCAGCGATTCTTCCCTGCCCGCGTCACTTGCAGCTTCCACTAATCTGCCAAATCTGAAAATATTGGCAGTCTTGCCCGCGGATTTGTTGCAACCTGCGCAAAATCTCAAAGCCTTCGCTGGTAATCATAAAGTGGAGCTGTCTTGGCATCCTGCCCTTTCAGGTGTGCCCGGCGCCTATAAAATCTACCGTGATGGTACACTGTTAAATTCCATTTCAGGTCTTGCCTATACAGATTTCAATGTGGAAAATGGCACCAGTTATTCCTATTACGTGGTAGCATCTTATCCCCAGGGCGATGCGATGCCAACATTCACCGTCCAAGTCGCTCCGGATGAATACAGTTTTGTTGAACTTGGCAGTGGCACAACCAGCAGTGGAGTGTCAGTATCATGCCCCATAAATGTATTCTATCCCAGCCTGCACGGGCAATCTGTTTACACCAAGACAGAACTGAACAATGCGGGGGTTTTCGGGCCGATAACCATTGAGGAAATCGGCTTCAACGTCACTGGAATCCCAGCTTTGGCGATGCCAAACTATGTGGTGAGAATGGGACACACAACCGCAATCAACACAAGCACTTGGACGCCAGCTTCAAGTTTAAACGAAGTATGGAATTCCTCTTCTTACAGACCCACTCACACCGGATGGAATATGCTGCCTCTCAGCAGCCCATTCGTCTGGAATGGAGAAGACAACATTGTGGTGGACACCGCCTTTTCGCCCATCGGCTCCTGGAATCCAAGTGGAACCACACAATACACATCCGTGACCAGTGGCTATCGTTTCGTTGTGGCCGAGGGCAGCGACCAGACTAACGTTTTCGCTGGTGGTAGCACCTCGAATTACCGTCCAAACCTGAGGCTTGCCATGTTGGCTCCAGAGCCACAAGCTCCGCAAATTCTGATCACACCATTGTCTCTTGATTTTGGAACAGTGGTTCCAGGCATGGAAAAAGTTCTTCAATTTACCATCCAAAATATCGGCAACGACGTTCTGTCTGGCTCCATTGTCGCCCCGGATCCCTTCACAGCATCTGAACATGTTTCCTCCGATTCGTTTGAGATTCGCAACAATCTATATTATAGTCTCAATGCTGGAGATTCGCGGGATTATGACCTCAGCTTCTCACCCCAGGAATCCTGTTCCTACACGGGAGACCTTGTAATTGTCAGCAATGCGGATCAATCCCCGGTTATCATCGCCCTCAGCGGAATAGGTGCCTTCATGGGGCTTGACACCCCGGAACTGAATGTGGTGAAATCTGTTAACGGTGTCACATTATCCTGGGACAATGTTGAAAACGCGGATTTTTACCAAATCTATCGCGCCGTCGAGCCTTATGGCGATTTTATCCTGATGGACACCACCACCAACCTGTATTTCGAAGATAGTGAACCTTTGCCCAGAGCCTTTTACAGGGTCATGGCAATAACTGCAGAATAACAAAGTCCAGACACCTATCAAACGAGCCCCGCGCTACAAAAATAATGTGCGGGGCTTTTTTATCCCAAATAATGAAGTAGGGTTTACCTAGTCTGCATAATCGGACTGAATTTTGTGATTTATCCGGAAATACTTTCTCAACCAATTCTTCCAATCCAATCTTATCGAAAAACCTCGAAAATATGGCTGCCGTACCACCCCAAGATGTGATTAATTTCCGGCTGAATTCAATTTTGACTTGACTTTTTTTGTGCCCCTTAACCGAACTTTACCATTTGCCTTTTTTTTGGGGTAAAAAAAGGGCTATATTTGGCATTCATAGCCCAGGCCAAGATTAGGTAACATATACATTATCATTGTATTACACGATTAACGACTTGCCTGGAAACCATAAATGTAGTGACCATAAACAAAGATGTTGTTCTTGACATAAATTTGGCGCTAAATATCTTGGTCTCATGTTTATCAGAAAATTGACCAAACAGAACAAAGGATCGGACAAGCAGTATCACGAATACCGCTTGGTAAGAAGCGTACGCATGGGAGACAAGGTGTCTCAGCTTACGGTAATGGTGATGCAGGATATTCGTGTAAGCAAGAACAAATGGAAAGCTTTGGCTGATGGCATTGAAGCTTTGCTACAAGGGCAAGAGGTGTTGTTTTCGGATAAACAGATTCAGACTGAGGCTCAGCGCTGGTTTCAGGCTTATTTAGAAAAGAAGTCCCTGGAGCCTATTGTGATCAAAGACAAGCCATCTGATGACTACGAAAGCATCAGCGTCAGCAGTATCAGGAATCATCAGCTTCGCAGCATTGGTGCTGAGCATATTGCATATAGTATGTATAAGGAACTGGGATTTCCCAAGATTTTCCGTGAGCTTGGCTTCAATCAGAAACAAATGAATGATGCTGCCTTATCGATATTAGGGCGGGTTTTGGAGCCATCCAGCGAGCTGGCGACCAACTGGTGGGCAAAGAACCTTACCGGTCTGGGGAGCTTGATGAATGCAGATTTTAGCAGGCTATCCAACAACTCTTTGTATCGGATAACGGATCAGATATACAAGCACAAAGAAGATCTGGAACATGAACTAAGGCAAGTCGAATGTGAGCTTTTCAATCTTGATGAAAGCATCTTTTTGTATGATTTGACCAATACCTATTTTGAGGGCCTGGCAAAGGATAATCCCAAAGCGCGTTTTGGACATTCCAAAGAAAAGCGTCATGATTGCAGGCTTTTGACTTTGGGGTTGGTGATAGACGATCAGGGCTTTCCCAAAAGAAGTCGGGTTATGGAAGGTTCAGTAAGCGAACCTTCCACTCTGCAAGAGATGTTGGCTTGTCTTTCAGCCTCCGACAGCGACAAGCCTGCAACGGTAATTATGGATGCCGGTATCAGTTCAGAAGCCAATCTCCAGTATCTCAGAGAGCAAGGTTATCACTATATTTGTGTGGCTCGCAACAAAGCCATTACTCATGACCGGTTCGACTATGAACTGGCTACGCCAATCAGGAGCAAAGACAATTCTATTATTCACACTCAGTTATTCAGGAAAGAAAATGAGTGCTTGCTGTATTGCGTCAGCGAGAAGATGGGTCTAAAGGAAAGCGCCATTATGGATAGATTCTGTTCGCGCTATGAAGCAGACCTTGATAAAATCGGTGCCTCCCTGGCTTCCGGCAGAGGGAAAAGAAAGTATGAATACATCCTGGAGAGGGTATTTAGGCTCAAAGAGCGATATAGCGCAATCAGCTCTTTCTATGAGGTTCAGGTCGAGCATGATGAGGAAAGCGGGAAGGCTGTGTCATTGACTTATACGCGAGATAAGCAAGAAGAAATGACTGCCAAATATTCAGGGTCCTACTGCCTGCGCACCAGCCATACAGACTTGGATAATGCTAAGATTTGGTCCTTGTATATGCTACTAAACAATGTAGAGCAAACTTTCCGAACCCTCAAAAGCGACTTGAACTTCCGACCAGTGCATCATCAAAAGGAAAGCCGTGCCGAAGCACATCTTTTTATCAGCGTCCTTGCTTACCACATAGTTCATGCCGTAAGATACAAACTGAAACACAAAGGAATCAATCTGTCTTGGAGTCGGTTACGGCAAATGATGCGCTCACATCAGCTCATTCTCACAAGCATGCAAACCAAAGACAAAAAAACCATCACCATCCTGGATACAAGCACTCCGGAAGAATGCCACCAAGAAATCTACTCTGCCCTCAAATTAAATCCTAATCCAATTAAAAGAAAAATCACCAAACGTCAACTGGTGTAGTGACCATAAAACAGCTAACTCCTTATTTTACAGGTATGTCCATATTGGATATGGTAAAGTTCGGTTAACTCAAGATAATATGAATACTCCATGCTGATCATCGATATTGATCTGAATCGACCCTTGTTCCAGTTGTTGAGTCCCAAATGTTGGTGTAAAATCCAACTCATTGTTTCTCTGGTTGTTTGAGGGCATCTGCTATCCCTCGTTACTCACAATCTATGTCAGGCCAAACGACCAATTGCATTGTTTTCATCTTGTTAATCCATGTCAAGTTCTTTTCCATCAGAAGCTACCTTATTGCGACGGGATTAAGCCCTGCGGAGGAGGCGTAGCCGACGGAGCAGGGCTTAATCCCGTCGCGCGGCGACTCAAAGGGTATGGGTTTTATCCGATTTTCTTTGATCCTCTCCATGGGTTCTGAAAGATAGATCTTGCCACTGGTCCAATCTTCCGAATAACCCTGCATAATGGCTCCCAGAAGGCGCATACAGCTCTTTTCGTTGGGGAATATCCTGATGCACTTTTCCCTTCGCCGGAGCTCTTCATTAAGCCTTTCGATCGGATTGGTGGACTTGATTTTGCTCCAATGGGCGGTGGGGAACTCCAAATACACACAAATCTCGTGATAGCTCTCATCCAGCCAGTTTCTCAGCTTCTCTTTGCCATTGGCTTCGACCACGCCGCACAGATTCTGCCAGGCAAGTTCAAACGATGCCTTCGTTCTTGAGCCCACCAGGTCCATTAAATGCGGCAGCAACCAAACAAGGTCCGTCTTGGACACCTTGCTTTGGGCGTTGCGCATCCAGTGTACGATACAGCGTTGTCTGAGCTGGCCGGGAAAACACTCTTCTATCGACTTGATCAGACCATCGTGTTCATCGCTAATCCAGAGCTCGCTGCGCTCCAAACCGCGTTCTTTGAGGCTTTGCAGAAAGTCCTTCCAGTTGTAATAGCTTTCCCTATTACCCAAATGAACTCCCAGCACGTCTCGGTGACCGTCCTCTTTCAATCCAATGGCGATCAACACCGCTGTAGAGCGTACTCCCTTCTCTGTCCTGATCTTAGTGTAGAGCGCGTCAAGCCAGATATAGACGTAACGGCTGTCCAATTCCCTGTTTCTCCAAACCTCCACTTCGGCGTCGATCTGAGCCGCGCATCGGCTTACAAAACTGCGATCTATATGTGCCAAACCCAGATCAACAAACAGCTGATTCATCCTGCGGGTTGAGACGCCTGCGAAATAGGCTTCACTAATGATGCTGATCAAGGCCCTGTCAACACGCTGATATTGCTCCAGAATCGAGGGATAAAAACTACCGCTTCTCAGTTTCGGTATTCTCAAGTTAATGGGGCCCAAGCCTGTACTGAGAGGCTCTTTACGCTCTCGATACCCGTTACGGTAGTTCGTCCTGCCCCCTGTACGCTGGTAGGGTTCCGCTCCCAGGATAGCGCTTAGCTCCGCTTCTATGATCCTCTGGATGCTGTGTTCAAGCACTTTTAAGAAATCTCCCGGCATTATCGATTGAAATAACTTGACCAATTCCGCCTTCTCATCTTTCTTTCGCTTTGGTTGAGTCATGATCTTCTCCTTGTCTTGTAGTTTTTGGATTTAAACCATCAAAACAAAGTGTGGGATCTGGCTCAACCTTTTTCTTCATTGGGCTCACCTAATTTACACCAACCTTTGAGACACTACCCTGGGATGTGCAGAACTTGCATGATTTCTCATATAATTTACGTTTTCAAGTCTTCTGCAATTCACGGAATTAATGAGACCCATCCGAGAACAAATCTGCAAAAGGTCATAATCCGAAATAGCAGTAAGGTCATCGTGAGTCTTGAGACCTCTGTAACGGCTTGCCATATCTGTTGCTATGAGAAAGAAATATTCCAAATCATAATCAGACACTAGTTTCCTCAGAGCAAAAATTGTTTCATCCCAAAGATAAGTCAAAGCTCCATCAAACAATCCATTCACGACACTTAGAGTAAACTTTGAAATATATTTAGCATTAATTATCTGGTCTTTAGACAAATTTTGTAACGCTGGCAATAGATTCATTAGAGCATTTTTCCTTTCTTGAACTGGCATTAAAATATTATCTGTAGGCAAGTTTACTGATTTCAGGAGGTTACTTAAAGGCAGATGAATTTCCTCAATTGATCTTTCAAGTGTTTCATGATTAGTTACCTCAAGAGTTATTTCCGACTCTGGTAAAATCAATAACTCGTTTTTTTCAATAGTCTGCACCGTAACTCCTTTTAGTATTTAACATTATAAATATGATCGCAGTAGACAGTTTGTTTTAACCATTGATGACCTTTTTTCAAGTTTTTAAATCAACTCGTGTATGTCAATAAGAAATATCCAGCTCTTAGGCTTCTCCAAGAGATCAACCTTCAAATACAGCGGCATGGGATCAAGATCAATGATGGCGTGATCGTTGACGCTACCCTGGTGGAATCCAATGCCCGGCCCCGCAAGAAGGTAATTGTTGAGACCGAACCAGTTGGCGATGACGAAATACCTGGTATTCCGACCTATCAAGCCTCCGAACTAATCATTGAAGAATCCAAGGGTCCCAACGGACGTTGGGTCAAAAAAGGGTTAAAAAGCACCCATGGTTATAAGAGCCACGTTATGGTGGACAAAGACCATGGTTTGATTCAGGCACTTGAAGTTACTCCTGCGAATGTGCATGACGATCACATGCTGATGCCACTGATCGAGTCGGTTGACTTGACAAAAGAAACGGACGTACTGGCAGACAAGGGTTATTGCAGCCAGAAAAACGAAAACAGTCTGGCGAAGCATAATCGCGAGGTTTCAAAAGAGCGTTACCGTATAGAGCGCAGCTTTGGGAGTCTAAAGAAATACTTTGGTTGGGACAGATCAATTTATATGGGGCTGAAAAAGACCAAAGACTACCTATGTATGGGGGCTATTGCATTTAATCCGAAACGCAGTCTGAAGATTCTACGATCGTGATATAGGAGGGGTCTGCCCAGATTTTGGGAATTTCCAAAATAACCCACATAAAAGGGTGCTTGAGATAGGGTTATTGCAGATTGTTCGAAAAAATAGGGTCAAATCCATCTGTTAATTTAGAAAAATACCCGGAAATTAATCACATTTTACAGAACAGCCATTATTCAACGATCTATTTCGGCTTGTTCTCAAGGTGATCGATAATCTATCCCTAACGTTTCAGTTGTTAAGCATGAAACCAGTCTGTGGGTTATTGAAAAGTAAGTGCGAGCATCGGGGCACAATGATATTTTTGTTTTGTACAACAAATGGCAACAGCAAGAAAGGGAGAATATCTTTTCCCTATATATGTCTATTATTCAAATTCACTCAGGCCTAACTGACGTGATCTCTAGCATCACGTTTGAATTATATATTTTGTATGTTAACTTACTGATTCTCTAGGAATAAAAGACCCATACCTAATTTCTGATTAATTGATTTTATATCAAGCTATTTTTATCATTTTTCACATTCCTCCCCCCCCGTTTTTTAAACATGGCAGGATTAGCTGTTGTTTTTCCTGCCATAGTCCGGGTATAGGGGTTAAGTTTATCCCAAATAATGCATTAGTCTTATAGCCTAAAAACCGCAGGATGAGTTGAAGCCCTGCGGCGGAGGCGTAACCGACAGAGCAGAGCTTCAGCCGGTCGAGTCATAGTAGCTTTGAATGAAAAAGAGATTGACGGAAAAAGAACGATGATAAACAATGCAGTCATTCACTTGAATAAGAATAGTGTGTAGCTTCAAAAATAATGAAAATCTGTTCAAATGACCTGATAAACAATGATTTGGATTTTACACCAACTTTAGAGACTCAACAAAATAGTGGAGCCGGCTCAAAAGCCATCCTTACAAAGAGACATATCAATGTTGTCATAATTAATATGGAGACACTAAAATGAATCCAATCTATGAAGTCACACACGAAGATATCGAGAAACTAAAGGATATCAATTTGTGTACCTTGATGTTCAAATTGATGTATATGGAAGCTGCAGCAAACAAAATAGAGAAATCAAGTGTTAGCGGATCCTTAAACATTACAATTGGAGATGGCGGCCAAGATGGAGGAGTAACCTGGGCTGGGGCTGTCGATAAAACAGACTGGTTCCCCTCAAGAAATTGCTTGTTTCAGAATAAGGCAATGGGTTTCGGGCCGCAACAGTGCTACAATGAACTGTTTCAGGATAAAAAGAATAAAACGTTGAAAACAATGCTGAAGGACATAGGCAGTAACGGTAAGCACTATATTATTTTCAACAATAAATCATTAACTGAATCGATGATAAAGACTAGGGTCAGTAAGCTTATGTCGGGGTTTCGTGAAGCTGGCAACAGAGAAGTGACAAAAGACAATATAACCTTTTATGGGTCAGCACAAATTGCAGCCTGGACTAATCAATACTATGCAGCGATCGTTTATGTAAAGGAAACTCTGGGGCAGAATATCGGAAGCAATTTTCAGCTGTGGGATCGATGGTCTGGGTATGCGGACAATAAGCTGACATATGTGGAGGATGAAGAAAGATCATCACACTTGGAATTCATTAAGAAAAAGCTATTAGACCCTCAAAGCGTTATACGGCTAATTGGATTATCAGGTTTGGGGAAATCCAGATTAATATTAGAAGCGTTCAGACCTCCAGCAAAAGATTCGCCGAATGTAGAGCAGTCTATATTGAATAGTTTGGTAGTTTATATCAACTGTCAGGACAATCATAATCATGTGATTATCAATGATATATGTCAACTGATAAATCATAAAAAGAGCGGTATTGTTATATTTGATAATTGTTGTCCAAGCCTCCATGACAGGTTAGTTCAAGAGATAACACATGAAAACTCAAAGTTGAGTATGATTTCAATCGACAATGATCCTTCTGAAAGGAGTGACAATGTCGTACTATTGAAAAAACTACCAAATCAAGTAATTGAGCAAATTGTTGTTACTGCGTTCCCAAACCTAACCAACAATCAAACAATAATAAGAAAAATTGTTGAACTATCCGGAGGATTTCCTAAAATAGCTTCCCTGCTTGCTAATTCTTATCTGGAAAATGAGCCCAATGTTGGTTCATTAACTAAAGCAGCTCTAGTACAAAGAATGATTGGTTGTTCATTAGATATAACTCGAGTAGAATGCAAAATATTGTGTGCTTTATCGGTATTTGATCACATTGGGTTTCAAAACGAACTTGAATGGCAACTGAAATTCATTGCAGAAGAAATCGCTCAAGAAAACGTGTCTACAGTCAATAGCTACGTTCAAAAATTTAAAGAACGAGAAATAATAGATGTTCGACACAAATATTTACAAGTTGTCCCTAAGCCACTAGCTATAAGATTAGCTGAAGAATGGTGGAAAGGATGTTTGCCATCAAAGGCAGAGGCGCTTTTCACTGAAGAAAGCATACCCTATGAAATGCTTCAAAATTTGTGTAAGCAGTTTAGGTTTTTGGATTATGTGCCCCAAGTAAGGGAGATAACTAAAAGGCTTTGTGAAGAACAATCCCCTTTTGGCCAAGCGGAAGTCCTCTATACAGAGAGGGGCTCGATGGTTTTCCGCTACCTTGTGGAAGTGAACCCTCAAACAACTGCTGACGCAATACACAGAGTGATTGCCAAGACTCAGTTTGCTGACCTAAAACTCATAGAAGGAAGAAGAAATTTGGTAATCGCATTGGGAATGCTCTGCCTCTGGAAAGACCAATTCTCAAAAGCATCCAGGTCTCTGATGCGGTTAGCCTTAGCAGAAAGCGAACCTTATGCAAACAATGCCACAGGTCAATTTTTGCAACTGTTCCAAATTGATCTCTCTGGAGCAAATGCAACATTTAATGAAAGGCTTATACTTATTCATGAACTTCTTGGCGAAAACAACAGTGAATCTACATTATTAGCTGTGAAAGCGCTCAAGAAAGTGATTTATTATGGTGACGTTATAGGATTTAGTGGTTCAGAGATACAGGGAACAAAATCAGGGTTAAAAGAATGGATGCCAGAAACATGGGACGAAATTTTTGACTACATAAGAACTGGGCTAAATCTGTTATTAACAGTGCTAGACCATTTTCCTACAATGGAAGGCAAGGTGATGGAGGCTTTTGAAGGAGCTTTACATGGACTTCTTAGCCTCGGTTTATTGAGTGAGATTGTTAACTTCATTGAATATGTTCAAACTAAAATAAACAATACATGGAGTAAACTGCTCCAGGGATTCAAACGGTATCAGAAGAATGATCTATTCATAGCAGACCCTTTAATAAGTAAATGCATCTCTAAATGTATTGATATATTGTCTCCACATACAATTGAAGATCAAATTCGAGAAATAATATGTAGACCTCCATATGATAATAAAAAAGAAGAGAATGGGATATATATAGATTTGTCTAAGCAAAAAGCAGAAGAACTACTTGTTGAGTTAATTAAAAATAATAAAATCAATAAACACCTAGGATTGTTGCTAAAGGGAGAACAGAGATATGGAATAATGGTTGGGCTCCAATTTGGTAAACTGAAAAAGGACAAAATGGCTTTATTCAATGAACTGGTAAAAGAATTCAAAGAGATAGATACAGGGGAATCAAATCCTTCAGTCATCGCCGGTTTACTTCTGTACATTAAAGATACTGATATAAATCTGTATCGTCAAACGACACAAAACTTATTGGGAGATGCTGTAATGAGTCGGTTTTTGTTTGATGTTATTCGAATGCAGAATTTAGATGCTTATGATTTGGGCATAATTGAACAGCTAGTCGAGTCCAAACTCGTAAATGCCAATCAGTTTAGAATGCTATCATATGGCGGTGTATTGTATAGCTGTAGCCCAGAACATGTTCAGAAGCTCGTTTCTCATGCGGTTGAAGTCAGCGCTGATTTTATACATCCCTCAATCAACCTCATCGCAATGTATCTGATGTGCGATGAAGGTAGTATAAAACTACACAGTATCAGTCCTTTTGTGCAAGGACTGATTATGAAAGCACCGTTAGCAAGCTATGTTAACAAAGATTCGATGTGCATATATCATAGACATGAATTAATAAAAAAGACCCTGAAATTAAAAAAGCTTGATCCAAAATTGATTTCCTTCATCATCGATGATATTTTAGATTTTACCAAGGATTACTGGAGTTCATATAAATTACATTCTGATATTCGATCGTTAGTCTTCCTTCTACTTGAAAGTAGATTTGATGAATCATGGGGCACCATTTCAGACTTCTTGCTTAAGGACTTTGAAAACTCTTACGGGTTATTAAATTTGTTAAACCCCAAAAATGAGATTAGTGAAAAGCGAGGTATCGACTCTGTTCTACCTGAAAGCGTGATAATTGATTGGTGCAAGAAAAATAAAAGAGCTTATGAGATACTCCCGTCATTGATACCTGTATTAACAATCAAGTATGACACTACTCAATTTCATCAATTGATAATCAAATTATTCGATTTGAAACTATATAACCGCCTAACCTTGGATTGTATCTATTCCAATATGATGCCTAGATCATGGATAGGTTCGGCGATACCAATTTATAATGGACACAAAAAATTGCTAAAATCTATTGATCAATATGATGACCCATTGATTGTTAATTGGGTTTCAACATGCATAGACGATTTGAATAAAAGAATCGAATTTGAAAAAGAAAGAGAATGTGAAGAATACTTCAGATTCCAATAATAGCATCTTTTCAAGTGAATCAACACAACATAATCAATAATCCCACCGTTATCATTGTCCCAGATATTCCACGGTGATATCATTACGATTACGTGACTGTGCAGGTTTCACTGTGCAATTTGCAGTGTTAGTTGAGACGCTACCCTCTTTTTTATGCCACTTATAAAGTGACACGTTTATTATCGAAATTGTTTTCATTGAGTTCTCTGTATTTAGTCGCAGGCATGTGGTTTTGTTAAATGTGGGGCAATTTTCATTGTAATCAAACCACCGTTTTCTTTACAGCCTCACATCTACTTCTTTGAAGCTGGATTTAGGCCAAAACATGTAAAATAACCCATCTGTAATTCATAATATATTTATTGACAGCTCCACGGCGTTTGTTTTACTGTATCCAAAAGTAAAAAAGGAGCGATTATGAAGATCGGATATGCTCGTGTTTCGACACATGAACAAAGCTTGGACCTGCAAATTGATGCCATGAATAATGAGGGATGTGAAAAAATATTCAAGGATAAAACCTCCGGAGGCACCAACGAACGGGTTGAATTGAAAAAATTACTGGAGCATCTGAGGAAGGGGGATGTCGTTGTAGTGTGGAGATTAGACCGCTTGGGCAGAAACCTCAGACACCTGATCGAACTGGTGGCTCAGTTCGAAGAAAGTGGCGTTGGGTTAAAGTCTCTGAAGGAAGGCATCGATACCACAACATCAACAGGCAGGTTGGTGTTTAACATTTTTGGTGCCCTCGCGGAGTTCGAACGCGACATTATCCGTGAACGCACAAAAGCCGGTCTAGAGGCGGCTCGTGCCAGGGGGAGGGTCGGCGGCAGAAAAAAAGCCTTGAATGAGGAACAGGCGCAATTGTTAAAGTCTTTGGCACAGGACAGGGAGATTCCCATCGCCTCCATTTGCAAGCAGTTCAATATATCCAGGCCCACCTATTATAAATATTTGCGAGAAACCTAATGCTTTTATGTGACTGCCAGGTAGTGTCTCATATGTTGGTGTAAATTTAACTTGTAAAGGAATATATGATGGATTTCTATAAATCACGTGAGGCCGCGGGGAAGATATTTTGGGACTATCAGTTATGGCTGGAGCAATTCCGTGCAAAACCTTCTGGTTCAGACCACTATCGTGCATTAAGACGTCAAGTCTGGAAAAGCACAACTAAGATTGTCCAAGATGGAGAGTATATCTCTTGCAATGGCATGTCCGTTTCTTTCGATCAAGAAATGATAAGCAAAGCCTGGCTGGAGACTGTGTTCCATCCTGATACCAGGGAAATTAAAATACGAGATAACAATAAATATAACTCGATGGAATGCTTCGCGATTAAGGCTGATTGCTTGGAAACAAGCCGGTTGCTCCAACTTGCGGGATACAATCCGGCTGTCCTTAATATGGCCAACAGACACAATCCCGGAGGTTGGGTTCAAGGTGGAAGTGGCGCACAGGAAGAGAATATCTTCCGCAGGTCAACGGCATTTTGCTCTTTATTCCAATTTGTGCCATACGCACAGGAATATGAAATACCTCTGCACCAAGAGCATGGATATCCCATACCGCGCGAATCTGGTGGGATTTACTCACCGCATTTATTGGTTTTCCGTTCGTCCGAAACAACGGGTTATTATTTATTAGATAGTCCATATTCGATTGATCTTATCACGGTGCCAGCCATTAATAAACCAAACACCGAAACAGTAAATAGTATGTTGCAGATAGCGAGATATTTGATAGAACCGTCCAAGGAGAAGATCCGAGCAATTCTTAGGATCGGATTCTTTCATGGTAACGATGCCCTGGTGTTGAGTGCTTTTGGCTGTGGGGCTTTTGCCAATCCGCCCGAACATATGGCCAGCCTATTCCGGGAAGTGCTGGATGAAGAGGAATTTAGAAACGCTTTTCGTCTCATTGTTTTTGCCATCATTGATGACCATAATGCTCACAGAAGGCATAATCCAGAAGGGAATCTGCTGCCCTTCCAAAGGGAGTTCAACCGATGTCTGGACATTGATGCCGATATATGAATAGAAATTCTTGATACACTAGGGATGTTAAAAGATATATCTGCAAGAGCTTGAGAGCTCAAGATCATTGCACAAAAATAGAATACATTGAATCCATTCCTCCATTATAATCATACTCCATCATAAGTGGTGGCAAGATACAAGCTCAAGCTTTGCATCGGAATATGGTGGGAAAAGCCACAATTAGTCTGCCATACAGAAAAGTGAAGGGGTGTTTTTTGGCTTTTCCACCCATGGCCATCCGGAAATTTCCTTGACTAAAAATGCGTTGATATTTGTAATACCATCAAGTCTGAAAGCAACAAAACAAGTGGCCAAAACTCAAGGCTGACAGCGGAAAACATTTTAAAGAGGAGGTATGATGAGCAGTATATATCACTTGCGCATCGATGTAAGAAAGATTCAAGACTACATTTTTCAGGTGCCCAAATTGAAGTACATGCTGGGGGCAAACTCAAAAATTGGTGAACTGTTCGAGCACGCTTTACCCAGGTTTATGGGAAATCCGGTATCTCTGTTTCCTTCCAGCATCATGGATAATACCACCTGCCAGGAAGTGAAGGAGCAGTTTGGTAAAAACATTCTCTCCTCATCCGGAGGTCATTTCGAAGCCTTGTTCAGGGATGAATCGGAAATGAAGGAAATGTTTGCTCGATTCACCGAACACGTGGCCAGTGAACTCCCGGACCTGGAATGGACAGCTTCCCACAGGGTGTTTGACCCGGAGAAAAGCTATCGCGATTTCAGGGATGCGAAAATTGAGCAGCTGCGAGACATTTCCGGCATCGCTTTTACGGATTCACCCTATTTCCAGCTATGCGCCAACGACGGAGTTTCCCCGGCAATGAAACACGAGAAGGGTGCCACCATGGGCAAAAAATCCGAACTCATGTTTGAGCAGGCGGACAAATTTTACAATCTGGTGTCGGTGGACGGCTTGACCAGGTTCCTTCTTGATATTGGGGTGAACAGCGGTTCACTGGCAAACACCCTGGAAGACCTGGCCAAGGAAAGCACAAGCTCAAAAAGAAACATGCTGGCTTATATCCGTCTGGACGGCAACGGCACCGGCGAACGATACCGCAGCTGCAGTAAAAAGCAGGAAGAAGAAAACGTCCTTGCCGCCTTTGCCGAAATCGAGAATTTCTGGTGCACAAACCGCCGACATATCAGAACAGCTCTGCGGGAGATTCTGGCTGGCGAAACTGTCGCAAAGTATCAGGGATGCTGCAAACCATTTCTACCCCTGATGCTGGGAGGCGACGACCTCTTTATGGTCTGCGTTCCGGAAATAGCCCTCGACCTTGCCTTGGAACTGAGCGGCAAACTTGAGGAGTCCTGTCCTGTCTCGGTAGGCATAGCCTTCACCAAAACAAACTACCCCATTGGGTTGGCGGCCAGACTGGCGGAGTCCTGCCTCGAGTCAGCCAAGGCGGCCAGCTACAGGAAAGCTTCAAACACCAAACCGCCCTTCATAGACTGGCATGTGCACTTTGATTCATTTTTCCAGGATGTTGAGGATATCCGCCGCAGCAGCTACATGCTGGAATACAAGGACGGTGACGACACGGTGGTGGAGTTGCTTAGCGACAGACCCTATCTAAATTCAGAGTTGAGCACTCTGCTGAATTCAGTCAAGGAAGTTGCCAGAGATTTGGACAAGCCCGAGAGTGAAAGAGCCAACAACAAAATCAAAGGGTTCAGGTCTGTGCTCAAGGACGGACATGCCGAGGTCGAATACTTCAAATCCATGATAGTCCGTGACGACGAAAAACTGAAAGACTTCTTCGGACCACACATGGAACTTGGCAGGCAAGGCGACAGGAAAGTGCTGCTGAATACGGCATTGGACAAGATTGAATTGATAGAATTCTACAGAAGCAAGCCCGGGAGGGAAGCATGAAAAAGATAGAAATTAAATGCAGCCTTAAGCTTTTGGAAGACTTCCACATCGGCACCGGCAGTGGCAACATCGGACTCTACGATGATGGCCAGTTCAAGGACAAGCTCGGACTCCCGCTGATAAACAGCAGCACCATCAAGGGCCTGCTCCGCGACTCCTGCTCCCAGTTGGACAGAATGCGTGAAAGGCTTGGCGTAAACGAAGCCTCATGGTACGAACGCATCTTTGAATCCCATGAGGACATGAGTTCCCTGGATATTCAAATCGAACCTGACGGGTTTCCCGAGAATCCCACCATCATTCATTTTTTCACAGCGGTGGACAACGAAAAACGCAAATCCCGGGACGGCAGCCTCAGGTCCGTTGAATTCGGCTCCAGGGGAAGCCGTTTCAAGCTCAGACTCAGCTATGTGACCAGGGATGAGGATGCTGAAGGCTTGATGGAATACCTGATTCAAGGTCTCCAAAACATCAAGGCCCTGGGGGGGCACAGGAGAAGGGGTTTCGGCGCCGTGTCTGTTGCCATTGAAGATAAAAAAGTCAGCTTTGTGGAATCCAGTGAAGAAAGCTGGGACACCGGACGCCGGGTCGAGATTCTTTTGGAACTGGAAGAGGATGCCATTCTCAGTTCCAAAGCCCAGTCTGGCAACCTTCTTTTCACAAACGACTATATCCCCGGTTCCACAATTTTGGGCCTTCTGCGTTCACTTGCCCTTCGCGGCAATTGCCGGGACGACTTTTTGGATGACGGCCATGTGGGCAGCAGCTTTTTCTATCCACTGCCTGATACGGTGAAAGACCCCTTTGAGCTGAACGTCTGCCCTGTGTCCCTCAGCCTCCGACGGCTGAAACTGAGAAAAAGCTCTTCTGAAGATACCGCCAAAATCCCCGTCTGGGCTCTGGATATGGAAAAATCCAGTTCGTTCAAACACATCCTGAGCCACGACGTCCTGGAGGAGACAACCGAGGAGCGGGATTCCGGCAAAAGCATGTATGAAGGCTACGTTTATGCAGACAAGGGCGACCACGGCTGGCAGGAGTCCGGCTTTTTCACCATTTCCAAGGTTTATCATCAACGCAACCTCATAAACAGGAGCACGCAAAGCACCAGCGAAAACGGCATCTTCATCGAAGAGAAGGTGGCGGCGGGAACAAGGTTCATGGGAGCCCTGACCTTTGCAAGCGAAGAGCTCTGCGCCCGTTTTCTCGCCTTTTTCCAACCCTGGCTGAGCGGCTCTCAGCCCATACATCTGGGCAAGGGCGGAAAAATAGCCCGTGTCCGAGAATACAAAGTTCTGTCCCCGCCTGTTAAAACAGCGGGGGAATTTTCCAACAAATTCACTCTGACCCTGCTTTCAGACGCGGTTTTGCTCACCCCCGCCCTGAGCCATGCAAAAACCATCGGCCCCGAACTGATGGCGGAAATGCTGGGCGAAGGCTTCAGCGAGGACGACTTCATTTGCGGTCCCTCCGTGCTTCGCCATGGAGTTGTATCATCCTTCAGCGGCACCTCCGGTCTCAGAAAGTTCCGGGATATCGCCATCCGAAAGGGAAGCGCCTTCAGTTTTGAATACAGGGGAACCGACCTCGGGCTTTTCAAGCAAAGGCTGAACCAATTGGAGGAAAGAGGAATCGGTCTCCGGCGCAATGAAGGCTTTGGCGTGATTGCCATAAATCACCCGCTTCACTTTCTCAAGGCGGAGAAATCCATAGCCCCACCCAGCCTCGGCGGAGCCCATATTTCCGAACGTGAATCCGAGCGGTTGGAAAAACTGGCAGAACGGCATAGGGAAGCTCAAAAATTGAAAGGCGAGTTGAAGAAGGTTGGGTTGAAAAGAAACTGGCGCTCCATGGTGGGCGACCTGATTTTGGACCTTGAAGCCAACAATAAATATGAACGAATTATTCTTAAACTCGAAGCCAAGATGGACCAGGATTCAGAACATGGTTCCTGGAAGACGTCCGATGCGCGATACGAACTGGCGAAAATAATCATGCCATGGCTCAGGGATGACGTGGAACGAGCCACCTTGTCCGAAGCCCTCAAACTGTTGCTGCAGGAAAGCTAAGGGAGGATTCAATGTCAAACAGCATAAAAACCATATACCGTCTGGAGCTTGATTTCAAATCTCCGCTGCATGTGGGCAAGGGAAGCCAGGGAGACTACCTCGGCGCTGCCGAAATCATTCACGACGGCTCCGGAAAATTCATTCTTCCGGGCAGCAGCGTGGCCGGAGTCTTTTTCTCCACCATGCAAAAATGCATTTCCGGCAACGGCATTTCGGAAGATAAAGCCGGGCTCTGGCAGCAGAATGTCAGCCTTCTCCCAAACAGAAAAGACGACGACAACCAGGCCTCCAGATTCGTGTTTCGCACCGCAACGCTCAACGTGAATGAATTAAAGGTGCGCGACAAGGTCAGGATAAACAGAAAAACCAAAACAGCGGAGGAGAACGCCAAATTCAGCCTCTGGGAAATAGACCCCGGCAGGGTGAAGCTGTTGATTGAAATAGACAATCTCAGCCGTGGGGAAGAGCTTGGGGAAGACGACTTTGCCAGCCTGGAAAACTGGGCGGAGGCGGTATTCCACTCCTGGCGGCGCGAGGGTGTGTTTTTTGGAGGCCACAGCGGCACGGGAAACGGCTATGCCCGCTTGTTAAAAGTAGAAAAGTTCAGCTTGAACAAAGAAAACCTGTCCCAATATCTGGAGTCATCCTATCAGGACATGCTGGAGAAAAACGAACTTTGGAACGACCATGAACTTCCCGAATTCGAGCATTGTGTGCCAATCGTTCTCAAACGCTATGCCTGCACCGTGAAAACAGGACTGCAGAATCCGCTTTTAATCAAGGGCGGCTCTGCATATCAAAGTGAAACAAACCCGGAAACCGACTCTGCATTCATCAGCCGCCACGGCAAACCCTTCATTCCCGGGTCCTCTTTCAGGGGAGCCCTGTCCTCCTTCATGGACAAATATGACCAAACTGAATGGAAAACCCTTCTGGGCCAGCCTCAAAAGGAGGGGCAGGTCCCGGACCACGGCGGCTGCATGATTTTCACGGACCTTCATTTGGATGAGCAGGAATCCTCGCAAATGGCATTGGTCCAAATCGAGCGTCATGCCGAAGACCAGTTTTCCCGGGCCATCTTTGAAGGAAGCAAGTTTATCGAGGAAAGGCTCTTCAATGCCGTCTTCAAAGGTGAGATAATCGTTTTGGCATGTGAAACTGCGAAAAACGCCGAACTTGAGCATCTTTTCGGCGTTTTGAAGGTGGCTTGCGAATACAGCCTGATTTCCCTGGGCAGCGGAGCCGCCCATCCCGAAATAGAACTGGAGGAAATACAATGAAAAGGATACACCATCAGCAGCTGAAGGCTGAAGTTGACACCCACGCTCAAAAAAACCTTTGGCTGATTGCCCAGCAGCGCTGGTCATTGCAGCTTGCCCACAAAGTGCTGGAACGCGAAGCGGCCTTCAAGTCCAAAGATAAAACCTACCAGGCCAATCACATGGAACTTGGCCTTGTTTTCCTTGAGGACGTGGATGAGTTTGATTTCCAGCGCATCCAGGATTTCGAAAGGCTGTTCTTTTTCAATCAAAACATCCAGTTCCAGTTTGTGCGCTATGAAGACGACCCGGACTATTTCCTGATGTCCATCCACAGCGATGACTGCCAGGACCAGGAAACCATCTGGCCCCTCCAGATTAACGACAGGATACGGGAATTCCGCTTCGGCGCACTCTTGGGCAGCATCCCCAATGCCAGGATTGGAGTAAAAACCTGTGCAAAGCATCAAACATGGAGGTTCCACCATGAATAACAGGCAAGATCAGAATCAGAGAAGGGGACAAACACCCACCCCAAATCAAAAGGCTGCAAAAGAAAGAAAAAAACTGCCTTACGGCTTTGTAAAAATAAATGAGAAAAAAGAAGTTTCCCGGATGGAGGCAGTTGACCTTGGCAAAAGCGACCCCGGCTCCCTCTACACGGGATATTTGAGCTGCACCCTTTATGCCATGAACGAACTCTGCGTGGGAAACAGCCATGAAGACCTCGGTGGAGACCGCACCTTGATAAAACCCCTTGAGGTGAACAATAGAATCCTGATTTCCGCCTCCACGCTCAAGGGCTGTATTTCAAGCTTTGTGGCCGCTCTTCTGAGCATTCCCATCTCACGCATGAACAACAAAAGATACAGCTTCAGGCCAAACAATGCCTTTGCCATTGGCGGAAAAATCAATTTTGGCGCAGGCTTGGTGACCGCAGTTCATGATGATGACAGCCTCGAAATACAAAAATTCAGGGAAAACAAATTCGTTTACAGCAGAGAACACAAGGAAGATGGAATTTACAGCTATGACCCAAACAGGTCCGCCTTCAAATATATCCTTGCCAAATCTGGTCAACAGGAAGGTTTTTTCAAATTCTATCCCTATCACGACGGCATCGACGGAAAGGGAACCCTGGGCATAGCCTTTAATGGCAAGTCATCTCATAAATCTTTCGGCGTCAAAACAGCCGGCAGAGGTGCGGAACCAGAATTTGAAGACCAAGTCTATCACGTTTCAAAAGATACCCGCAGGCTTTTCAATGCGACCCAGACTGAGGTGTTGGCAAATGAGAAAACAGGGCATTTCAGCGACCACCCCATGTCTGAAAACATCAAGGGCCGTATGCCAAACATCCTGCGCAACATAAAGGAAAGCAAAAACATAAAAGTGGGTGACCTTATCTTTTTTGAATATGAAAAAGATAGCCATGAGGTTCTCACCTTTGGCAGGCATTTCCGCTATCGCTGGGCATATTCGCGTTCGCTTCACGATTTTGAGGAAGATTACCAAGCTTGTGACAAGGAAGCCATCAAGCAGGGAAAAGTCAATGTGATGGAAGAAATGTTCGGCTATTCCTATGAAGACAAGGATATTCCCTATCAGTTCCGTTCAAAATCCGGCAAGGTTCATTTCAGCTATGCCGTCCATGAACCCGGAACCGGCTCTCTCAAAGCTGAAAAATGGCTTCCCCGTCCCGGTTCGCCCAAGCCGTCTTCCTACGAATTCTATCTGAGGCAGGAAGAAAAATCAAAAAATCCGATGTGCACCTTCGGAGACCCCGCTAGGGAGGAATTTGAAAAAGCCCCGCGACTCAGCGGCAGAAAAATGTATTACAAAACGCAAAACACTTCCTTTGGCAGCCTGAAAGAAGGTGACGAAGGGGCAACTGTAAAGCTTATCAATGTGCTGTATCCGGAAAAAGGAAACCATCCCAGCTTCAAGTTCAAGGTTCACTTTGAAAACCTTACAATCCCTGAATTGAATCTTCTTCACTTCTCTCTCTGCCTGGGACAAAACAAGGCTCCGGACAAGATGGATGCCGATGAGCTTGATAAGGTTCTGTGTCACCAGCTCGGCTACGGAAAAAACCATGGCATGGGTGCCGTGAAAATCATCATTGACCCTGAAACCGTGTTTTCGCTGAAATACGACCCCGAAACAAAAACGATAATACCCGCAGCTTTGAGATATAATAATGTGCCCATTAAAGACATCTCAAAAGACCTTGAGGAAATGCTCAAGCTCCGAAATGAAGAACGTAAATATCCTTCTGATGGCAGAGGAATCCACACCTGGCACACCAAATTGAAAAATGATGACCTAAAAAAAAGAAGAGAGTGAGGGTCAAACATGAAAAGATATCTCTTTTTCAGCATTGGAAATCGTGACCTTCAGTTCACCTATGAAGATTCATCCAGAAAATACAGAAAGCCCCCAAGGCTGGACAAAGTCGATTTTGAAGAATTGAAAAACGTGTCCGCCCATGAATCCGAACCCTACAGAGAGCCCAAAGCCGGCGACAGGCCGGAGGAAAAAAACAGCACTGGCATTACTTTTCCCATCTTTTGCAAAACCCTGGCATATCTGAAGGAAAACAACGTCAAAAAGCTCGATGCAGTTTTCATCATCGCCACCGACAGGTCAAGCGTGCTGACCAAACTGCAGGAAATAAAAGACGCCTGGTATGAAAATCTGAAACAGGTGGAAAAGGATTCCGGATGGATGGATTTGTATGACTATCTTGAGGAAGGCATCCTGTTTCACGCCGAAAAGGACAGAACCAGCAAGGTTGCCCGTTTCCTGAAAAACAGGATTGAATCCGGCTCTCTTCCGCTCTACGATGTGGAAATCCAAAACGTGCACGTGTTGGAACTTGGCCCCCACGGCTCCTTCAAGCCCATCCTGAAACACAATCCGCCCGAAAAAAAAGCGGGAATTGAAGTTCTGGGCAAAGCCGACATCAATACCCTGGGCTTTTTTGAGCATGAACTCTACCAGGCACTCAAACCTTATTTCGGAGACCTGGAGGATTCAAGCGTCTATCTGGGAACCCATTCCGGCGGCATGCCCCTGATGAACCGCGCCCTGGACAATGTGTTGCAGGGTGCCGTGAATTATGCAAGATACGAGCGCATCTTCACCAGCGAATACCTGAGCTACCAGTTGGACCGCAGCCTGCAAAGCAGGTTTTTGAACTGGCTTAAAAAAATGAATGACAACGTGATGGTGCTGAATTGGGACACCGCCCAATATTACTGCAAGAAAATAATCAATTCCGAACAGGGCCGTGCAGACAGGGAAAGGTTTGAGCGGCTGGACAAAATAATCCAAAGGGCAATGGACTTCACCGCCGCCGAAGCCGGCTGGTTTGAAAGGTTCAGCGCCCAAATCTTCCGCAGTCTCTACACGGTCAATATGAACGAAACCGTTGTCTGGATGAAGAGCATGCAGGAATCCGGCCTCCACCACCTTTTTAGGCAACAATGCGGCAAGCTCTGGCAGAGCTTTCGTAACGGCAGAATCATTCTGCATCCAGGCGCCAATGGTAAAAAGGGAGAGGATGTGGGGCTTAACCTGCCAACCCTGGCTTCAAAAGTGGGAGAGGACGAATTTCGGGAAGCCTTCCAAGATTACATTAAGCTTTTTGTGAATCCCGCCTCCCTGGAAGACTCGCTTGAATGGCAAAATCTGACCACTCTGCGCAACAAGCTTCTGCACGAAGGAAAATCCGTTGCTCCAAGGGACATGCAGCCCATTCTGGAATTTTTGGACATCGGCATCGAGACACTCCGTGACGCCATCGCCCATCTGCAGGAGAACAATCTTAAAAAGGTCAGGGAATTTGAAGTCAAGTGCCTTGGCAACGAATTCTTTTCATCCCTGGCCCGCATTGCCGGGTTCCAAAAAAACGTGCTTGAGGAAAGAAACTGGAGCCAAAGGTTTTTTGATGACCTTCATAAATCCGGGTAGAAAGCCATGTCTGTAATAGTATTAGCCTTACTCGGGTTGCACGACCTTCAGTACGAATATCAAGCTGGAAAACTCCGCCAGTCCGTCCCGTCTGAGGATATCGCCAATTTCAGTCCGAATTCCCTGCCCTTCTCCATGGCGGATGGCTGCAAGGAATTAAACCCTCGTGAAGAAGCTCCGGGCGACCCCTGCGCCATTGCGCTGCCCAAACTGAAAAAAACTTTGGATAATGTGGCCCACAAAGGAGAAAAGCAGATTGAGCGGCTGTTTTTGCTCTGCACCTGCCGGGACCTGGCACAAAAGCAGTTGGAGGAAATATTAAATAAATCCAAGGAATCGGATCCTGAAAACAAGGTTTTTATCAAGCAGACGAAAAAACTTCTGGATCAAGCCCATAAGGACCGGAGCTGCAAAATCGCCGAACACGCCAAGGAACTGCTGCTCCAAAACTCAGGTCAGCTTCCCTTGGAAATTAAAAATATCACCATCCTCAAGGTGGGCTCGGCGGGATATTTTGACAGCCTTCCCCCTCTCCCGGAAAAACCAGGCACTGAAGATTTGGACCCCTATGATTTCAACAGGGCGGACCTCTTTGATTATGAACTCATCGCACTCTTGAAGCCCCATCTCTCAGAGCTTGGCTCCGCCACCCTGTATCTGCCTTCCTGGGGTGGGTTTCAAAACCTGCAAAAATCTCTTTCCAAGGTTCTGAAAGCGCTGCTTCTGAATCCAGGGATAATAGACCTGTATGCCTCCGCCGCCGAAGGGTATCTGGAACTGCATAATCCCCAGGATGACTTCTTGAACCTGCACGCCTCAATGAACAGGGCAGCCCTGGAAATGGACTGGGAAACCGCCGTCCAGCTTCATGATGAACTGAATCTGGCAAAACCCGAATATTTTTCGGAAACACAAAAACAAGCCTTGAAGCAGCTTTTCAGGAAAATTAAGGACGAACAAGCCAAACGGCAAAACTGGTTTTCAAACTTTTTCAGCCTGATTATGAGCGCTCTCTACCGTCAGGATTACAATGCCCTGGTTATTTGGCTGAAATGCCTCATCGAAACTGTCTGGATGGAAGTTTTGGAACTGCCGGAAAACATGGCAAAACACGAATATGAACTCCTGAGAAACGTTGGGCTTAACCAACACCTGAAATCCGTCCGCGGCAAGGGAAGCGTGCTCAAGCTCAAGGACGGAAAAACCGTTGAGGCGAAATTCAACGAGGTCTGGCAGGAATTTTCCGATGCAAGGGATTTTCGCTTCCTGCGTGAATTTCAGGAACTCTTTTATCGGGAAAGAGGTGGTGAAGGAGAAAGTAGGGTTCAAAAAACATGGGAACCCAATTCAACCCATAAAAAAATCACCAGATATAGAAACAACCTCATCCACGACGGCAAACCGGTCCCGCGCAATCCTGTCGTTATCGAAGTACTTCTGAAAGATTTGGGCATCGAGCTCCAGCAGCATAAAAAAGCCATACTTTACTTGCAGGAATCGGATTGGCAGGCCCTTCAGGATTTTGAACGCGGAATTTTGAAAAAAAGCCCTTTTTTCTCCTTCATGAAGTCTGTAGCCGGCCACAACGAGCCTGACTGGCTGCCCTTGGAAAGAACCGCCATCAGGGCTTACCTTCTCATCATCCAGGGAAAGCCCTGATAAGCAGCTCACAGGCTTTCAAATAACCAGATAAACCGCCAAATCCCGGCGGTTTTTTGTGTCCGCAAAATAATGCCCCTTCCTCCTTGGTTCGCTCAAGAGAGCCTCTTCTCAAATCCTCCCCAGACTCCCGATAAAAAATCGGGTGCCCATGCATCACGATGGCATCGCCCTTGCCTTGGGTATCAAGCGTGAACCCTTGTAACCCCTCCCGGTCTGGGAGGTCATTTCAACACATCCTATCTATTGTGTTCATTAAGGAAGATAATAGGTCTCAACCCCTCCCGGTCTGGGAGGTCATTTCAACGCTGAAAGAGCATCCGGCTGGCTATCAGTTTTGCGTTAAGTCTCAACCCCTCCCGGTCTGGGAGGTCATTTCAACTAGTATAGTTTTACATAGTTTAAATAAGTTACGGGTACTAACGTCTCAACCCCTCCCGGTCTGGGAGGTCATTTCAACGTTACAATGGCAACATATTACAACGAACTAATGCTTCGTCTCAACCCCTCCCGGTCTGGGAGGTCATTTCAACGATGAAATCATGGTCTTCCCGATGTGTGACACATTGCGTCTCAACCCCCCCCGGTCTGGGAGGTCATTTCAACATTGATTATCTCTCTTGAGAGAGAAAACATCATCGATAGTCTCAACCCCTCCCGGTCTGGGAGGTCATTTCAACACAGACTATTGGCGGTTGTTGGAAAATATGGATACAAGTCTCAACCCCTCCCGGTCTGGGAGGTCATTTCAACAATGGCATTGGATTTGACTAAGTCGATTTCTGGCATGTCTCAACCCCTCCCGGTCAGGGAGGTCATTTCAACACAAGATTGGATAATACTTGACAAACGGAGGTCTGTCTCAACCCCTCCCGGTCAGGGAGGTCATTTCAACACACCCTTGTTTTCAGCCCTTATGCAGAGCGGGTTTCAGAGGCGGTTTCCGCGAACCTACCCTGACCCTAACCAAAAAAGGGGTCAAAAAAAGGAGGTTCGAGGAAATGTGGTTAATTCCTTAATTTTCAACCACTTACACAACTATCGACTTAAGGCATTGCAACACAATGACTTATGTCCAATCCCTGCCCCAGTTGGGGCAGGTCATTCATCTTGACGATGGAAGCTCTTTTTCTCCACACTTGCCTGGTGTTGTAATCGCCTTTTTCGCAACGGATTATGCAAGACCTTCAATCGGTGACATAATATTCAGGCGCTCTATTTATGGCAAGGGATTTTTTTGCACAGCTGCCGCAGATGGTGAAAATGTGGATAACGCCTTTTTGGTCCAGGGTCTTTTCCAGTTTCCGAGCCACTGATTTGAGCTCATGGCTTCGCATGGTCACGGCAAAGACGGATTCCTGGATTCGGTGTCCCCTGCCCATCAGGATTTTTGTAAGCCGACGGCGCACCTTGTTGTCTGAAACGTCGAAAGCAATCACATAACGCATTTTCATCCCACCCTGTATGCCCTGAAGGGCAGACCCAACCGCAGGCAGCGCATCAATTGGAAGGCAGCGCGGTCGATGATAAGCGCCCAACTCAGGGTTTCATCTCCAAGCTTCACCTCATTGCGCATGGTAAATTCGTATCGATGTATGAGGTTTTTCACTGCCTGGGAGGAAAGTCGGGGAACACCGCCGGATTCAGGATTCGCAAAATCTTCCGGACCTACCTGTCTGTTGTTTATAAGGGAAAGCACCACTCTGTCCACCAAAAAGCGGAAGGGTTCAATCATGTCCGAGGCCAGGGCATAATGCATGCCGCGGGGTGAATGAAAAATGCCCTCCCATGGGTTGAGCATCGCCGCAAAAAGGCTCTCCGCCATTCTGAAGTATAGAATGGTGTAGCCCAGGGAAAGCATCGCATTCACGGGACCTTCCGGCGGACGATAGCTGCGTCGCGGAAAATCCAGGGGTTTCACCAATTCACGGAAGTGACCCCAATAAAAAGCCGAAGCGGCGCCTTCCTTCCCTCGAATAACTTCAAGGTCCGAGCAAGTTTCCAAAGATTTTTCCAATTCCTTCAGCCGCGGATCCTGTATTCCCTTGCCATGTAAAAGAGTTCTTTGATTGTGTATTTTGGCGGCGGCAATGGCATGGCAAAATTTTATCTGGAAATCCTGCCATTCCATATCGGGAGAATTGAACACCGAAGCGGGTGCATAGCTTTTTTGGTTGTGGGAAAAACCGCCCAACTGCTTGCCCATCACGGTCATGAAAACAACGGGTTTTTGCCGGATGAGTGCCTGCTGAATCACTCCTGCGGAAATTCTGGGTTTGCCCACCACAACGATACGCGAAATCTCTTTCCAGGAAAACCGTTTGTGTGTTTCTCCGGTTTGGATGGCCAGACACCCGTCCTCGCTTTTCACGTGGCTTTCCCGAAAAGTGACATACAAAGGTTTTCCCTTGGCAAAATCATCCTGAAACGCAGGAATGCCGTGCCCTTCAATCTCAGGGTCACGCGGTTGCTTGAGCTTGGCAAAATCCTCCCTTCCCAACCTGTAGCCCAGAAATTCCAGGCTGTCCTTTGCATTGAATGCAAGTGTTTTATCCAGTGAAAGCTTCAAATCAAGTTTTGCAAGAATGCCGTCCACCGTGTCCGCATCCAAACACGGGTCAAAACTCGGTCCGGCAAAGATGCAAAAATCGTCGCCATAGCGAACCATCTGCCAGCCCTGCATTTTCACTTCGCGGTCAAAGGGAATCAGGTATAGGTTTGATAGCAGGGGGGAAAGCGGATTGCCCTGCGGAATGCCCCTGCCCGGTTCCAGCATGTAGGATGCAATAAGTTCGAAGGCGGGGTCATTTCCCAGAAGCCCTGCCAAAAGCAGACGCAGCCTTTGCCGGGGAATGGAATCGAAAAAGGAACTGATATCGCTCTTGATTCCGTTGGCAAAACCGGAAATGAAGTATTTGCGTGCCTGGGTCGCGGCTTGATGATAGTTCCTGCCCTTGCGGTAGGAAAAGCATTCCCTGCCCAGCAGCCTGTCCAGCGGAAGCTCAATCTGTCGCAGCAGAGCCAAAAGCAGATGACGTTCGTGTATGTTTGATATGCTTATCACGCGGTATTTCCCGCCCGAACTGCGTTTGTAAAACTTAAGCGTGTCGCCGGGGCTGAGTTTTTGCATCCTCAGCAGTTTTTGGGCGTTCAGCAGATAGGGTTTTCCCGCTTCAATCAGGTCTTCCTTTGCCAGATTATCCGGACCCGGGGAGCCTGAATTCATCTCTTCCAAAGCGGTTCTCAGGTTCGTCAGTTTCGCCGCTCGCGCCAAAAAGCTTGTCCGGAAAGTTCCGCGCTCTGCTGCGCAGTCCAGGATGCCGCCCTTCACCCGGAGAAAGCCAAAGCCGAAGCCCCTGTTTTTTCCGATGCCGCAATATTGGCTCCATATCAGGCTTTGCAGCAGTTCGGGATTGAAGAGGCCCTGCAGCCTGATGCCGCCCACCAAGCCGCCCAGGGTTTTGGAATAGGGCACGTCCAGCCAAATCAACCCGTTGTCCGTGATTTCGGGAAAAATTTCGGAAGGAAACTCCAAATCCATGCTTTTGCAAAACGCCGCCCAGAACGACTCCGTGTCCAAACCCAAGGGGTCCAGATAGCGCAGTCCTTTTTTCCCTTCCCCGCCCGGTTTCAGGCGCAGGGGGGTGGGGAAAATTATCTCCAGGCTTTCCCTTTTGGAAAGTTCCTCCGCCTCTTTGGCGCAGCTTTGCAGGGTGATGGGTTCAACGGTTTCGGGATTGGGCAGGTTGCCGTAACCCAAAAGCTTAAGGGTTTGGCCGGGAACGAAGTGCAGTCTTTGACTGTTGAACACCGCCTTCGCCATGCCGCGCAATTCGTCTTCCAGCATTTCCACCACCTTGGCAAAATGCTGCCCAGGGACACTCAGGTCCAAAGATATGATTTCCTCTTCATAAAGGTCGCGGAATCCATTTTGACCGGGAACAGGATGGATGCCAAGCTCGGAGAGTTCGTTGGCAAAATATGGTCTCAACCAGTCCCGGAGCATGGCGCTCCAATATATGCCCTGATAAAACTCCAGACGCGTGATGGACCGCATCACTGCAAAATCCAAACGTAGCCAATTGCGTGGCTGATTTTTGCTCATGGGTCCACCTCCTGTGAAATCTTTAATTTCACATTCGGGGAAAGCGAGCCATTTCGTCAAGCCATTTTTGGGCTTTTCGGTTCGTGATTCATGCACTCACAGGCAGTATTCTCGGTTTGGGAGGTCATTTCAACACTGGCAAGCTGCACCAACTCTTCCTCCACACATGAAATGTCTCAACCCCTCCCGGTCTGGGAGGTCATTTCAACGATAGCATAATCCCTATCGCACTGCTACTGAGGTTATGTCTCAACCCCTCCCGGTCTGGGAGGTCATTTCAACGCGAGGTTAAAATTATGGATAGAAAAGAGCTAGTCTCAACCCCTCCCGGTCTGGGAGGTCATTTCAACGAGATTCTAATCTCAAAGGACAAAAATGTCCTGTTATGTCTCAACCCCTCCCGGTCTGGGAGGTCATTTCAACTGGAATATTATGAAAGGCGGAAGGCGGTGGAGCTTGTCTCAACCCCTCCCGGTCTGGGAGGTCATTTCAACGATGAGGATATATATATGTATCCTCAAGAAACTGTCTCAACCCCTCCCGGTCTGGGAGGTCATTTCAACTCAATGGATCTAAAGAAGATGATTTATTGAAGAGTCTCAACCCCTCCCGGTCTGGGAGGTCATTTCAACACCCTCATTTTCAGCCCTCATGCAGAGAGGGTTTCAGAGGCGGTTTCCGCGAACCTGCCCTGACCCTGACCAAAAAAGGGGTCAAAAAAAGGAGGTTCGAGGAAATGTGGTTAATTCCTTAATTATCAACCACTTACACGACTATTGACTTAAGGTGCTGCTGCACAATGACTTATCCGCAATCCCTGCCCCAGTTGGGGCAGGTCATTCATCTTGACGATGGAAGCTCTTTTTCTCCAAACTTGCCCGGCGTTGTAATCGCCTTTTTCGCAACGGATTATGCAAGAACTTCAATCGGTGACATAATATTCCTGCTCTATGATTTTGGCAAGGGATTTTTTCGAGCTAAATTTGTTGTGGATTGGGGATAGTCGGACAAAGAGGAAGGGCTGTATAATGAAAATACGTTGAAGGATGGTTTGTCTTGGAAAACATGCTCCAAAGGAATGCTGTTGATTGGATCCGTATTCTCTTTGCATACAGCTTAGGGGAAATGCTTTGGAAACGTTGTGGGATTTGGGGAGTCAAATACAAGAAATTGTGGAAATGAGTCTATTTGGTTTGGGTCAAAGTGACGGCTCATGTACGGATGCTATTTTATGGGGTTGAGATTTGGTGGAATCCCGAAATTTTCTGGGGACAGATAATCATTTGTTGCGTCTATCCCAGTGTTCCATAATATTGACTATCAGTATCTGCACACCCGCGAAAACCAATGCCCCAAATGTGCCAAATTTGACCAAAACGAAGAAGTTCGCGGCTAGCCAAAGAATAGCAAAAAAACAGTTCATTTTTGTTTCCTTTCAATTATAGTTCTTCTGCTGGGCTTTCTCTTACCCAAGCTTTGGCTCCAGATTTGAAGCCCGGCTATGACCATAGCAATGACAATCTTTAACGCGGTATCCTTCTTCATTTAATCCTCCTTACCATAAAGGGTATTAGCTCTTGTATGCCTATTTCCTGGAACTTGTTCTCGTAAACCTTTGATGCCCGACCAAGCTCGTAATTCCTGTAATATGAGAAAACCCTGTCCTTTAAATAAGTTAGGGATAAAACCGGTTCATCGTTGGGTTTTCCCAAACTTGCTAATATGGTGTCGTAATTTAACGGCACCGGAAACATACGTTCAAGCAGCGCCTTGATGCGCCTGTTCAAGGTCATTGAAAAGTCCTCCATTTTTTATGATATGCTTATGTTGTTGTCAATTATGTCATTATGGCTAGTCTTGTTGAGTTATGAAGACTTTTTTGGCTGTCTTACCAATGATTAACGTCGTGACAGAATCAAATGTGCCACCGATTATCCCGCCAACAATGGGGAGCAATTTGCCAAGATTAATGGCACCTTTTTGACCGAATTTTGTTAACAACCGAAAGCCTACAGCTTTGTTAATTTTTGTTATTGTTTGGCTAGAAATTTTTTCAATTGCTTTCTTTGTTAGTTTTGTACCTATAACAATGCCTGTACCTTTTACTATATCCTTTACACCATTACCAGCCAAACATGCATAAACCATGGTTTGCACACGTTCATCATGTAGATCATATCCTCCCATATGTGCCAGTGCCGCAATCATGCGAATCTGAACAAAAAGAACAACGGCTAAGTTAGCCGGTATGGTCACTGGCATTGTAATTATGCCTCCTAAACCTGTAAGAAACCCGGTGGTACCTGCTTTGGTTATCTGCCAGTTGATCAAGGTATTCGCCTTTTGACTGAGAGATTTTTCGCCCATCATGAAATTCTCAGCCATTTTAGGGGCTGAATCGACAGAAGCGAACCCGGTGATGGCGCTTTTATACGCCCATTCAAGCGCTTGCGAAATCTTATTCATGGTAAGTTCTTTCATTATCTCTCCATTTATTTTGTTGTGTCTGAAACACTTAAGTGTGTTTTCAGCTCATTGTTCCCTAGGTTTTGGAAGGTACTTGATATCCCTCGCTACTAAAAATCAGGTCTTACTGTTTTGTTTATACCAACACCACATAAACTGTGGTTTTACCAACTCTTTTTCATATGCGGCCTCACATATTTTACAGCAACTTCAAGACTATTTTACTCATCACTCAGTGCTTTGATGCGTCCGTTTCCGATAATTAAAAAGCACTCCTTTATATTCATAAGATGCCCCTTATAATGTAATTGCCAAGCCAATACTTGAGAAGCAGCATAATTCACTGCAATACAGTGGGTTATGGATTATCAATAATTATCGCCCCCTGTTTAGTGGTAATTTTATTTACTATTTATGCTCATGATTTTTACTTTTTCATGCCGTGTTCCTTGTCTGTAACCGTATTACTCCATATTCATCTATCTTTCTCTTGGGTTGAATTTTCGTTTATCCCTGTTTTTGGGGCTTTGGGTTAAACACTAAAAAAAATGAAGACGGAAACGCCCAGTTTTACTCAATAAGTCTCGTCTTCTTGATTCAATTCTTGAGGTATTGCTTATCCTTCAGTGACTTCAACCTTGCACGGAAAGTATGGGGCTTGAGCCCCAGAATACGGGCAGCCTCTGATGCGTTGTCGTTTGTCATCTTCAGGGCCGCATGATAATAGGCAGGTATTATATCATTATCCAAATCAATCCCTTCCCTGGGTATTTCTATTATGTAACATGGCGCGGGAGTGTCGGTCAGAACAATATCATTGTCGTGTATAAGTTCCGTTTGGCTGTGGATATAGGATTGTTTCACCATATTCTGTAACTGACGCACGTTACCCGGATAGTGGTATGCAAGTAGCTTGCTCTCGGCACTGGTACTAAATCTTTTGTCGATTCTATTTTTGGCAGAAAAGTCGCTTAGAAAATGACGGGCAAGAAGCAAAATATCAGAACCCCTGTCCCTCAGTGGGCTTAAATGTATCTGAACCTGAACAATTCGATAGAATAAGTCCTCCCGGAAGCTGCCTTCCTGGACAAGCCGATTTAAATCTTTATTGCTAGCTGCTACGATCCTAACATTTACCCGTTTTGTTTTTCCCCCCACTGGCTGTATTGTGCCTTCTTCCAATACCCTAAGAAGCTTAACCTGCATTGGAAGCGGGAGGTCTCCCACTTCATCCATAAATAGGGTTCCTCTATCTGCCTGGCTGAAATAGCCTTCGTGGTCTGCGATTGCCCCGGTAAAGGAGCCCTTTTTGTGGCCAAAGAACTCGCTTTCAAAGAGGTTAACGCTTACCGATCCGCAGTTAACCGCCACAAATGGGCCTTCTTTACGGGAACTATTGAAATGAAGCAGCCTGGATACAATTTCCTTTCCAGTGCCACTTTCACCACCGATGAAAACTGGAATGTCATATTTGGCCAGATTGTCGATCTGATGTTTTACTTGAACTATCGATTCATGATCACCAATCAAACTTGAATAGCTATCCAGAAGCTGTCTGCGAAGCAATGTATTTTCTCTACTCGTTTTGGCGAGTTCAATCTTGGTTTTCTTTTCGGAGCCTATCTGAGGAAAATCGTCCAGTGAGAAGTCAACATCCTGTACACCTGACTGTTGTGAGGCTTGAATCATCTTGGCATCGATTATTCCCCCCATCACTATTAGAATCCAACATGAATGCATGGTGGGTGTGCCAGAGGTCAGAGATACTGTGTATTCCACATCCTCGGTCCCCTCTTCCTTCAGGATGCTTTTTACTGCAGAAACCATGGACGGATAGACCAAATTGTAATCGATTGGATTTAGCGCTTTAGCTTCCTGATACCTCACGGTGAGTTTGGGAAACTTTTTTTTGCAATAGAGCAGAATATCGGATGCGAATTCCAGATAGCGGGTATCATTGTACAGGATATACAAAAAATCGCAAGCGCGCTCTTTGAGGATTCTGATGATGGCGCCCTCTTTTCCTTCTCTCAAATAGCAGTCATTATTGCCTATGAAAGTAATCAAGATTTTTTTCATGTTGCTATATTCTGTATGTGTTCAGATTAGTCAAGAAGTAAAATTCTTGAGCTTAAGGGTGGCAAATCGTTGTACAAGATTCGTTCGATCCTTTATTTGGGTACCAGTCCAAAAAACGTGGGAGGTCAAAACCAACAGCATCCACATCGTCGTGTCTCGTCGAGTCCACTTATATACAATTCAGTCGCTCATGAGCTCATATAGTCTAATTTCAACAACTTGGCTATCAGATCATATCCTGTTCGATCTGGACTACCGTTGTTTCCGGAGTAGATCCAGGTTGCATTTTGATCTCTGTTATGACTGAGTTCGTGGTACCTAGGTCTATGCCCAATATGCTCATGGGCTTATCGCATTTCATTGGAAATTCATGGCCAAGCATGTACACCCCCATGAGATTATTCATACATGTTCTATTATTTAAGTTCACATTCAAGCTTCCATACCGGACCCTGTAGAATTATAGCATACGAGACCTCTCAAAAATAATCGATATAACACGAATATACAGAATCTTGAATCACATGGTTATATTTTTCTTTGATGGGCTTCCATATCTCTACCGTCAATGCTTATTCTTATTTCTCGATCTTCAAGTTTGAAAGTTGATTTAAGCTTGTTTGAAGAGATATACACTAACGCTAAGATAATGAGATTGAAAAGCAAGTTACCTATAAAACAACAACAGCAATCAATTTGTATTATCGAATCACTAAATAATTTTGTAATTAGCATAGTAATCCAAATGTTGGCTGAGAGCAACCATAGCAAAGTACTTGAGAGAGAAATGAATACGTTAATTTTGGAGACGGAATACGGAAATGGACCAAGCCATTTCTGATCAAAAACCGCTCTTTTTTTGATTGTCTCGTTTGATAGAACAGTCTTGTATGATGGGCCAATAATCTCATTTTCAAGGAAATTTATCTGATGCTCCCAATTCTCCTGCCAGAACTTACTTCCCTTGTTCACCATGTACCAAGCGAAAGACAGTCCCATGCCGACACAAGATAGGACAAACAGAGTCACGAATTGATAGAGATTATTCTGTTGTGAACCATCCAAAAAGTGCCAGTCATAGAGTAACTTCCCCAATGCTACCCATAAGGCACTTACAAACAACCAAAAATACTTAGCTCTATTCCAATACATCTGAATTTCAAACTCTCTATTCTTTATTGCATTTTCAAGTGCCTTTTCAACTACATGAATTGGGAATTTTAATTTCCCATGATTCTTTGTTGTGTATGACATATCTTTAGTAGTCACTTTGCTACTTGGCGCAGGTGTACCAATATTAACATTGAACAGGTTGAAGATATTCATCATAGGCTCCATTTAACTGTAAATGAAGTAGCAAGATTCCCATTCTTAAGTTGAATATCCACCGATCTAATCATCGGATATATGTTTACTGTGTTCTCTGCGTTTTCAACTTTTACAGTGATCGGAATCTCCCATAAATCAAAACCGATATGTTTGGAATGCTCATTCACAGTTCTTGCCCATTGTTCGTAGTTTTCTATCAGCCGGGTTTTACCGTCATCTTTCATCTCCTCTGTATTCTCAAAACCCAGATACATAAGAACCACCGGTATTCCAAGTCTAGCTAATTTCCATGCTAAAGCCAAGCGGTTTGACATCTGATAGCACGTATCTCTATCAATGTTGACCTTATCACTTTGTGAAGCTCTGTTCAATCCCTCTCTGGCCTTCTCAATAGCTTCGCGTATCCGTTCATGGTTTGCTTGGCTTTGTTTGCTTTCACTGGGTTTATCTTTCCCCTTTTTTTCTTTATTCAGCTCTTCTTCATGAGCTTTGGCCTCAATCAGTATCAAGCCTGGTTTCTGGTCAATCTCTGCTGTTAGTATTATATCCCATACTGGGGTTCTTTCTCGTTTTTTTGTATCCCCTAACCACCATTGATAGAGTTTATTACAATACTCTTTCGAGCCACCCACGGGGATTTCTTGCTTATCTAATTCCACTTCGTTAGGATTTACTATACCCTTGGGATAAAACTCAAAAGAATCCGGAATTTCAATGTTATTGTATTCCTTATGTTGATTGATGAGGTGCTTTATTGTTTCTCGAAGACTTGCTCTCTCCATACTAGTTATAAGTAGACAGCGCATTTTGCTTCCTTTCCACCCTAATTCCCTCTGCTCAAAGCTAATATTGTTCGTAACTTCACACATTTTTTCTCCCTTTGTCTTTTCTTTCATACTGTAACAATTCTGCACTCTTCAATACGCCAAGTTATTATACTGGCGTCTATGCACTTGTTAAGTTCCAAATGTTGATGTAAAATATAACTCATTGTTACTCAGGTTTTTTTCAGGACATTCAATATTCCTCAGTTCTTACACTCTATATACTATCTAACGACCAGTTGCATTATTTCCAATCTCATTCTTGCGGTCAAGTTCTTTTTCTCGAAAAGCTATGTTATTGCGACGGAGCGGGGATCCTGTCCGTCGCGCGTTGCTTCAAATGGAATGAACTTTTTCAGGGTCTCTCTGATTTTCTCAATAGGTTCTGAAAGATATAGTTACCCACTTATCCAGTCTTCTGAATAACCTTGCAGTTTCGCCCCAAACAGCTGCAGACAACTCTTTTCATTAGGAAAGATCCTGATGTTTTTCTCTCGGCGTCTTAGCTCCATATTTAAGCGCTCCAGTGAGTTGGTACACATGATTCTGCTCCAATGTATCGCAGGGAAATTAAGATAGACAGATATCTCGTGGTAAGTACCATTAAGCCAATCCAACAGATTGTCCTTACCCTTGGATGGGGCTGCCCTGTTAAGCTCTTTCCAAGCAGAATCAAATGATTCCTTTGTCCTAGAGCCTACCAGATCTTCCATTAGCGGCAGTAGCTGCAGCAGATCGATCTTGGACACTTTACTATGAACATTCCGCATCCAGTGAACGACGCAGCGTTGTCTCTGCTGGCTAGGGAAACACTCCTCAATCGACTTGATCAAACGGTCATGTTCATCGCCTATCCAGATTTCTGATCTTTGTAGATCAAGAACCTTCAAGCTCTGCAGGAAGTCCTTGCCAGTTGTAATAGCTTTTTCGGTTCCCCAAATGAAGACTAAAAGACCGTTGAATAATGGTCTATACTCGCTTTGCCGGCTGGAAAGTCATAAATGGCACAGAGTCTTTCTAACCATTTTATCAAATATTGGTTCCCAATATCGCTTCTTGTTGCTAGTTTGTCAAAGCTACTGAAGTCGTGAATTATCGCCTGGTTTTGGATTAATTCTAGAAGCGAAGCTTGTATAAAATCTTTACTGATATTGGTCATCTGCACAATAGCCTCCCTACTTGATTTTTATCTATATTACCCGCGTGCTTGTTTATGTATATTGTCATAAGCATATAGAATTGATATACCCATCATCTTCCATAAACACCACATTATTCCTAAAGTATTCTTCGGGATCATAGCCTCTTATCTTAAGTTCCTGCTTGGATGTCCAGGATAGAATCCAACTACTGAGAATCACATTAGGATCACCCAACCTTGCTTCAATATCTTTAATGGTCTTATGAAACTGGATTTTGGGGCTATTGACACCCTCATGCATAAGCCCGTGAGGTTCGATAAAATGCACATGCTGCAGCTCCCCTTTTAGAACCCATAAGATGAAGTCAGGATGGAAATTGCCTGCCTCAAAGAAGCCCACACCCTTACCCCGGCTTAGATTACGGAGCAGGTACAATTCCATATCCTCAAATTTCAGCCTTTGTTCATTTATGTCACACCAGTTTTTTAAGTCCGTAATAAACTGGTATTCACTCTCACCCAGTGCAATGGGCAGGATAGTGATCTTGCCACCGCTGCGGACATGGAAGAGAGGCTGAAAGAGGTGTTTGCCAAAATTGCATGCTTTTAGATCGCTTACCTCCAACAGTTCTGTTTTGTTGCTGAGGATTTCCTGTTTCAGCTTCTCTATCTGCTGGATAAGTGTTTGATCATCGCCATCAACTATGATTCTATACAACTCCTCAGCGGGTAGGTTATCATCATCTTTGGTAAGTTCACGTAGTTCCAAGCGGGGTTCTATAAAGGTTTTTTTGCAGTGGTTATAGTACTTCTCGGTAAATCGCCTCAACAGTTCTGTGGCGATATGCTGCAAGATGAGCACATCGTCGTAATCCTGCGGAACCAGCCTTGCTGCTGGCAACAAAAGCCTGTACCAAGATGAATCGGATAGCAGGTTGGAAATGCCTTGTTTGGTAATAGTAAGATTATGCCAGCTCTTTTCTCTCTTGAACCGTTCAAGTTCAAAATACAATGCATCAAGATCCAAGAGGCTTATTTGCTTGGTTGTTAGCCTCACCTCATCTTTCCGGCCGTCTTTTGTTTCACCTTTGGACTTGATGGTCTGGATGCGAGGATACCAATCTGAGACAACAGGATTTTTTTGTAGATACAGGGGAATTGATCCTAAAGATGGGATGGGACCATCTTTCTTAAAATCGTATTCTGAGCCATCTTGTTTCCGTTTGGGTCTTAGAATTTTTAGCTTTTTACCAAAATCGGCCGTAACATTCATGGGGATGGTGATCACTTCCCTTTTCTCGTTGCCAGGCAGGCCTTCATCCTTAAGGTATTGTCTGAATTTTTCCATGAAGTCTGCTTCGATGCCAAATACATTGAGTGTTTCTATATCCTCGATGAAACTTGGTTTTTTAATCTCATGAACATGCCCGCTCCGCTTCAGACTCCAGTTATACCCCTTCAAGCGCACCCCACGGCCAAATAGCTGGATAATCTGCGTTCCTTCGGTTCTTCCTACATGCATCAGCCCCATGGTGCTCACCCGCCAACAATCCCATCCTTCAATAAACTTCTTAGAGCCCACAAGCAGGTTGATAGGAGATGATGAATCCCTGACCGAGGCAAACATTGCTTCTGTAAAGTCGCTCTCCTCCACACTCAGTTGGATATCAAATTTCCTGGCATAAGCTTCCACATGGTCGCAAAGGCCTTTGGCATCGCCTACGTTAATCAGACCGAATGGGGTTTCGGCACGGCCAATGTACAATGCCACTTCACCCGAATCACCCTTGATCCTGTCCATCCTCAATTGACCACTGGCGGGATTGTTGAACAAGCTCATCAAGATATCCTGATACACAGCATCCAAGCTGGCTTGGGGGTCGATTGTCTTCAGTAAATAGGCAAAAGAATGCGCGAAGATATCATTACCATTATCGTCCAGTAAACCGGTGCTTTGCCCTCCATCGTACAGAATCTGCTTGATATGGCCAATGAATGTATCTTGGTTGGACAAAAACCTGGCAAAAAAGACGATGATTTCCCCCACATCTGCCAGCATAACCTTGTCCGGAAGCTCAATCTCCTGATTACCCCTTTTTCTGGTAACCGTGCTCCCCACAAATACCCAAAGGGGTTTCTCCAGATTATATGGCTCCAGCTCCCCCGTTTTATCCAGATAAATCTTAAGCTGTTGATAATATTTTAGCAGGCAAGCCGTAAGGTAGATGTCTTGTACCGTTTGGAAGGTTTTGGGCAGGTTTAGAATCTGATAGTCTTTGCCAAAGCCATCCTCATAAAACCACCTGTAGGAATAGTCAAAGATGATTGCTTTGGCATAATTATCTTCGAAAGTTCGGTTATTGGCAGTTGCCACAGCTTGGGCAAAGGTGGCGGAATACTCGAAAGTGAAGCCTTTGGCACATAGCTCTTGCCTCCGGGTGAACCACACCCCTTCTTCTTTACCGCTCATGCCACGGTGACCTTCATCCACCAAAAGCAGGTTTTGATCTCCCAGGCTGCGGGTGGCAATGGTGTTGGGGCCCTCGGTATCGCCCAGTTTGGTGATTTCGATCACATCGATAGTTCCATAACTGCTGCTGGATTTGGGGTTGAGCCTTTGGGCAGAATAAAACCCGCTCAGGTTCAGCTCCTCCAGATGCTGTTCGCTCAATCGCTCGTTGGGGCTCAAGAGGATGATTCTGGAAATCTCGCTAACCTTGGGATGCAATTTGGCATAGTGTTGGAACTGCAGCAGATTGACATGCATCAACAGTGTCTTGCCACTGCCCGTGGCATTTTGCAGACATATTTTGTTTAGATCATCCAAGCTGTAGGGATCAATATTCTGAAAACCGCTCCACTTATCGTTAAAGAGCTGGACATAGGCATTCAAATCGTCCAACAATCTCTCTTTATCCGTAAAGTAGCGATCAAGATAGATCTCTACAAAGAGCAAAGAAAGCCATTGAAAGTATTTCCAGATGATGGGGCGGCTGCGCAGGTTGTTAATAGAATTGGTGTGTGCTATGATATTCTCTTCATAGACCAATAGCTGCTGTTTACTGATGGGATGAAACTCGTTGTAAAAGAGCTCGCTATTCACCAGCGCATGGTAGAATTTATGCAAGCCATCTGTATCCATGCCTTCCAGCCAGGAATCTTTCAAAGGGGCTGCCAGCTTATGGAAGGGACGGGTATTATCCTTGTATTCCACCAAAGGATCTATTCCAAACTGGCTCATTAACCACTGGTTCAAGATCAGTTTATTGGTAAATCTATGTGTTTTCAATGCCGATTTTCTTGCCATGCTTATCCTTCATCCTCCCTGATGGCGTTATAAATCTCCAGTTTAAGGGATTCGTCTTCTTCTTTCCCATCAAACAGAGCAGTTATGATCCGCAGCAAAAGGTCTTTATCTATCTTCCCAGCGGCTACATGATAGCTGATATTTTCCATAAACCTGATAAACTTACCGGCTATGAATAGGTAGCCATTGATCAAGAGAAATTCGGCACTCAAGGATATCGCAATGCGTTTATTGCCATCGGTGAAGCAATGGAATTTGCACGCACAAAAGAAGAGGTGAGCCAGTTTGTCTTCAAAGCTTGGATACCAGTCATCATTCTGAATGTTCTTGAGCACACTATCCAACTGTTCTGAATTGAGAATACCCTTGTCTCCACCTCCGCTTACATCAACGGTGAGATTGTGGGTTTTGATGGCGTGTTCCAAATCAATATACCTGATTGACATCTATTCCCTATCCTTGAGCCGTTTCATCACATCCTTCGCTTCTTCAAGACGTTCTGCCAATTCCTTGCTTTTCTCTCCCAAAAAACGTTCAAATTCTTCCGTCTGCAAGGGTGATATATATTCTTCAAGTTGCAGATGCAGTGCATCACGAAAAGCCAGATCGCGGCTTGCCATTTTTACTCTGGCTTTTTCTATCAGAGGTTTCCACAACGGCTGGCTCTCAAATCTCCTAAACAATTCATCAGTTTCATAGAAAGTAAGCTTGCGTCCTATTCTGTGCGATTCATCCTCTAAAAGTTTAGCAAAGCCGTATTCATAAGCTGCCACAAGGTCGAGTACTTCAGCGTAGAAAGTATCCCTCACCTTGTCTTTCTTCTGCAACCTAAGAATAGCCCGATAATCAGAGGCCTGTTCTTTGAATATGCTTACGTATATTCGATCCGTATAGAGAGGATATTTGAAATTACCCATGTCAACATAGTCCCGAAGAGCATCAATAAATTGAACTCGATAATTCTCTCCTTCGAACCATGACCTCAAGAAATCTTCATCTCTTTGGTTGATATATTTGGTGCCACCGCCAGTTTTGGTATTGATAGTATCTATTACGATATCAAGAATGGTTTGCCTTAGTAATCTAGCTCTTTCGCTCTCTACAAGGAGCATTGCCAAGTTCAAAAATGATCTAAAGTCAAATATTCCCAATTGTGCTGCTTTGATGTTAACGAAATTGACTTCGCTAACATCCATCGAATTTACGGTTAACTTAAAATCTGCCAGACGTTTACCTCGTAAAACCTCATACCCGTTTTGTGCCAATTCATTATTATGCTTTTTTAGATACTTATCTATTGTTCTGTGAGTAACTTCGAAGAAATCAGCAACCTGATCGCGGAGAAATACCAGTTTGCCGCCGAAGATGAAACCCTGTAGTTTCACAGCCTTTTGAATCTCGTTTAGGGCATATTGATTATTTAGGATATTTTGACGATCTACGGTTGAGTTGGTTAAGTCTTTTACCATGCTACACCCCCTGATTATCCCACATCCGTTTCAGGAATTCTTCTTCAATCAGCCGCACCTTCCAGGTATCTCCAGGCTGCTGCAAGTTGGGGAGGTTGTTGCTGCCATTCACATAGATGGTGTCAAACTCCCAATCATAGGTGCTGATACGGTTCTTTTGGAACCAAGTATCCAGCACGAGGTTATCTTCCTCAAAGTTCCCGGTCAGCTTGCGCCAGACGATAAGCACCTTCTCCTTGAGCCCATCATTGGGATTAAAGGGATTTTTGGGAACCCAGCCCTCCACCTTGCGTATCCACCACTTGCCGCCGGGGGCTTGTTTCAGATCGCCTTCCAACACCAGCCGGGTATCCTGATCCTGGGGCAGGTCGGGATCGCGCATACGCTTGAAGCTGGCAGCAAAGGTCTGTGGCTCTGCCAGATGCACCAGACGCAGCCCGATCAGGTAATTGAAGGTTTCGATCAAGTCCACAGCCCTTTCCGCATACTCGTCACTGCCGGGCTTTTTTACCTTGAGCAGATAACGGGTGGGATCGGCAAAAGCATCGATATTCAGCAAACTTTGGCTGCCCCGGCTTTCCACATCCAGCAGATAATGCAGCATGTAGTCTTCTTTGAGGCTGTCGCTTGCGGCCAAAGCTCGATCTCGGGTGGGGTCGCTTTTCAATACCAGGTTGTTCAGGGTGTCTTCATAGCTTTCCAAACGCAAATACTTGAAACAATGGCTGATGCCGGTATCCCTGTTTTGCGGCTTGCCATCCTTCCAATCTTGGCTGTAAACAACCTTGCTGATCCGGGGTTTCAAGACAGTATCAAAGTAGTCTCCCATTTCCACCAGGATATACTTACGGTTGCCATCATCCTCACGGTTGAGATTGATTACCGCATGACCGGTGGTGCCTGAGCCTGCGAAGTAATCAATGATTCTTGAATCCTTGGAGTTAGAGATAACCCTAATTGAGTCCATTACTGCATAGATGGATTTTGGATATGGAAACAAGGCTAATGATAAAAACATATTTTTGAGCAGATTAGTACCATAAGCTGTTGCAGAGTATTCTTTCTTATCCCACCAAGTCAACGGTAGAGTGCCTTCATCATTCATTCTTGACTTGATATATAGTGCAGGCTTCTTTTCTCTGTCAAAATCAACTTTACACTCAGAAGGGTAGTTCCTTAGCCTTTCTACACTCCATTTCCACCGTCTTTCTTGACCAGATGCATCTATAGGGTAGATGATGATTTCGTCATCCCCAGTTTCTCCAGTCATAATCCACTCATTTAGACTATCATCCCATTTCATATCTGGAATCCTAAATGACTCATTTTGTAATGCGATTGGATAAAACATTTTGGGCGATTCTCTCCGTGTCCCTCCATGTTTTCTAAAATTGACCCATTCAAAATGCCCTAATGAGTCTCTTTCCCCATAACGTGCCAATTGCTCAGCATTTCTATCTAGTCTACCAATAGACGCGCCATCTGAATTTCCATAAAATAGAGCATATTCATGAGCAATAGAAAGCCCATTTACGGTTGATCGACCAGATGGATTATTCCTTATAACACACTGACCAAGAAACTGGTCTTCGGAATAAGATGATTCCAACAACTGGCGGAAGCCAATCAACTCAAAATCATCAATAGTATAGCATGAAACCCCAGTCTTATGTAGCAATTGTTTTGCGCTTGCTACTCTGTTCTCCAGTAATGATAACCATGATGAATGCTTAAAAGAATTTTTGTACGCTATTTCTGAAGCGCTAGTATTGTATGGGGGATCACTATAAATACCATCTAGAGTTCCCCAATATATCTCTCTAATGAGATTCAACGCCTGGAAATTCTCACTATGGATTAGGAGTCCATCACACTGTTCATCAAGATCCTGGATGGAGTTTATCAGTTTGGCAGTGAAGGCTTCATCAAAGAAACGGGTATCCAGCACCAGCTTGTTATTGGCTTTGAGGAAATCCAAGCTGAGGGGCTTGCTGTAGCCGGGAGTGATGGTATCTCCCTCAATCTCATCGATGGCAAAGAGCTTGATCCATTCCTCATGCTGGGCTTCATTTTCGACAATCTGCGGGTATAGCTCTGCTGGGATTCTATCCAGGGTGATGCAGTAATTGGTCTCCACGATGAACTTCTTTTTTAGCCAGAGCTTTTTTTGGAAGTCCTCCAGTTGTGCCAAAAACTCGATCAGTTTGGTGGCAATCTTGCGCAGGACCTTGATCTTGGCGAGGTAGTCCTCAACCTTGGGGGCATCAGCATTAACAATGTCATCTAGGCGCATCACTTCGTTTTTGATAAAAAAATCCAGCTCCCGTTTCAGAAACGCGCCCAGGTCTTTATGAATAAAGTAATCCATGGTGTTGCGGGCAGTGTATTGATAGATATACTTCTCCAGCAATGTCCGGTCCTTTTTCTTATCGGTGGGAGCCTTATACTCGAAACCCCTTAAAAAGTCTTCCGCTTCGGGTATGTCTCTCAACGCGGCAAATATGGTCTGCACAGCCTCAGTATTCCTGGTATCACGCCAGGTCTTTTCTTGGGAGGTTTTTTCGGGATCACTGCGGTATTCGAAGTTGATAACTAATTCACCTGTATCCGTGAGTTCCACCGGCTGTGGCTTATGGATGATAAAAAAGCGTTTATTTTCATCAGAGCTTTTAATGTTGCCATGGTCGCCCTCGGTGGCATCCACAATCCTAAATGTAACATTGAGATTGGCAGGGATGTTTGCATCTTCTTGCAAGGCTTTTTGCAAGATATCAGAATCATCTGTTGAGAGTAACTTCTTGACGCCCAGGGAGAGGTTAAAGCGGTAGTTGCTAAAGTACTCAGTGGATTTGATGTAGTATTGGTCTGCATTTGCCCAGTGCAGCTTAACTTCTTCACCGTTGTAGGGAATGGCAAAGGGAGCTGCTTTGCCGGGTGTTTCTCGGGTGTAATAGCGCCGGGAAATGAAATCGCCATCATCGTAATAACGCTCAAAGAAGCGATAGAGGTGGTCATAAATCTCTGCTTCGGTCGAGGCGGTATCCCTGACAGCCTCATATTTGGCTTTGGCCTCCAGCACCTTGGGGCTGTTTTCCGGATCTGCTACTCCATATTCAATTGCCTGTTGAATTTCCGTGTCTATGGCATCTTTCAGCTGCTTCTTGTGGTCTTCATCCACCTGCCCAAAGGCATCACTGATCACACCCAGGAGGTCTTTTTCCACAAAGCTGGTTATCTGATCAGCTTTTGCGTGCATGATACGGTAGAAGCCAAAATCAAGGTCGGGTTGATTGAGCTGAAAAAGCTCTTTAAGTTTGTCGATCAGTTTGGCTCTTAATTTTTCAGTTGATGGCATGAAACACTCCTTTTTTTGAACCACTAAAGGCACGAAAATACACGAAAGTCATAATGTAATTCTCTCTATCTGGACTTTTGGATAAGCACAGAAATTAACCAATAAGCCTAATCTCTTCTTTGTAATCTTGAGATAATTCAAAACTTGGGCTGTATGGATTGGGCTCAGTTTGGTGACAGCCTTTAACTCAATAATAATCTTATCGAAACAGAGGAAGTCAGGCTTGTATGTTTGTTCGATCTGTTCATCCTTGTACCAGATTGTGAGATCAGGCTGGGCTGTAAAGGGAATATTCTGCCGGGCAAATTCCCTGCCAAGACATTCCTGATACACAGACTCCAGAAATCCTGAGCCCAGCTCTTTATAAACCTCAAAAATAGCTCCGTAAATTTGGAAACATTCTTGTTTATATACAATTTCACCCATTACTTGTGAACCCCTTTTCGTGTCTTTTCGTGCCTTTCGTGGTAATAAATCTCATATCACTTTCCAGTGGATTGTGAATAGGGTGCTAACCTTGGTTTTTTGTTTTAGCCTCTGGGACAGGGCTTCTATCAGCTTATCTCTTTTTTCTTCGATTTGGTCTTCCGTGGCAAAGATCTTCTCTCGCATTCTGCGCTTCTTTTTATCCAGCTTGGCGATCTCCTCCTGCAGGTCTCGTTGTTCTTTGAGCGTCGTACTGTGCCTGCTCAAGCGCTGCTTTTCGAGGATTTGCTTTTTCACGTTATCCAGTTCTTGTTCCACGGATTTTACCATATCATCTGCCCATTTATCGAGCTGATCACGAGCCTCGGCGAAGTGTTTGTTGTTCTCTTCCATATTTTTGGTGAGTGTGGCATCCACATATCTTTGGGCATCGGCCTCCAGACGGGCATCCACATCTGACAAATCGGTAACTGTTGCTGCCAGGCTGCTTTGGCATAACATCAATTTTTCGCAGGTTTCCTGATCAAGATTGGTGCCAACGGCATCGACGCCAGTGAAGAGCAGGTATTCCTCTGTGTCCAGAGAACTCACGGTAAGCAGGTCCAGCCTCAACCAGCCATGATTACCCTTGAGCTGCTCGATCAAGCTGATGCGTGTGGGATGATTGCTGATATCAAAAACCACCTCAGCGGTGGGACAAGGTTTTTTCTTGCCCTGTTCCAATACATACTCGCCCAGGGGATGGCTCATGCGGTAGAGAAACTCATTACCCAGATTCTCTGCATCCTTGGAGATCATCCGATACAAGCCTGGTCGGCTGTCTTTGATAGGGGATTTCCTCAGGATAAAAGTATGTTTGGGCTCATTGAAAACAGCTCTCTCGTTTAAGATATGCTGGGTCAGGTTCCAAAATAGCTTGCCGATCCTATCAAGTGTGTCAATGGCGTCTGTATGGTTGATTTTAAGCCTTTCATGCACATCTTCATCGAAGTGTTCCAAGAGCTTTTGACGGGTTTCCTTCATGCGGGTTTTAATCACGGTATCGAGAGCTTTTTGCAGCCTTTTGAAGGCTTGGTCAATCTCTTCATGGGTTCGGCAGTGTTGATATATTTCCAGAACTTTGCGCTCAAAATCCACTCCGGATTCCAGGGAGCCGAGCACATCATCAGAGGCACCAAACACTCCTGTGAACAGGTGAAATTTGTTGCTTAGAATTTCATAAACGCGGCGATCAGCTTCATTGCGTTCGTTTAGGAAGTTTATCACCACCACATCATGTTTTTGCCCATAGCGATGGCAGCGCCCAATCCGTTGTTCGATGCGTTGGGGGTTCCAGGGCAAATCATAATTTATCACAAGCGAGGCAAACTGTAGGTTCAAGCCTTCCGCGCCGGCTTCGGTGGCAATGAGAATGCTGGCGTGATCCTTAAAATGTTCAATTATGGCGGTGCGCAAATCTACCGGTTTTGAGCCTGAAGCGCGACCGGAATCTTTGTTTTTTTGAAGCCATTGTTCATAAATCCGACCGCTCGCCTCATCTTTATTTGAACCATTGAAGGTTAGTACTTGATCCTGATAGCCATTTGCTTCCAGAAATTCCTTCAGCCAAGCTTGAGTTCGGCGAGATTCTGTGAAGATGACGGCTTTTTGGGCAGCTCCCATCGTTTGCATCTGGGAAAAGCCAGTATTAAGGGCCGTGATCAGAGCGGTGGATTTGGAATCCGTTTTGAACCCGCGGGCTGTTCGGATGAAGCCATTTAAGTCCGCTATTTCGGTGTCCAGCTTCAGGATATCGAGCTTTCGTTCCTGCTTGTTTGAATCATCTGGCAGGTTGGCAGTTTCGGTTTCCAGGTCTTCCTGGTCTTCCAAAAGCTTATCCAGCAAGTCATCATCCACATAATCGTCGATGATAAGTTGCTCGAGGTCGGTTTGTTTTTTTTGATATTCCTGTTTCAGTCGGGTCAGACGATCCCGGATCATTTCCAAAGTTCCTGCCACTGCCTGGGGCGAAGAAGCCAACACTTTGCGAACCAACAGTATTAAAAGATGTTTTTGCCCTTGGGGGAGAGAGTATTTATCTTCAGATTTCAGGAATTCGGATACACTCAAATACAGGTCATGTTCCTGCTCTGAGGGGGTGAAAGGAAGGGTGATTAGGCGCCGCTCTGTGAATCTCACATATTCTAAAACCTGTCTTCGCAGGGTGCGCCAACAAAAGCTCTGCAGCCTGGGACGCAAATCATTTAGGTCTGCGCCGGCATTCATATATTGACTGCGGAAAGAAGGCAGGTCTCCAAAGATGTTTTCATCAATAAGGGTGGAAATTCCATACAGTTCGGTCAAGGAATTTTGCAGGGGAGTGGCGGTTAAGAGAATCTTTTTGATGCCATCAGTTGCCCAGCGTATGCGTTGGCCAATTTTGTTACTTGGCCTGTAGGCGTTGCGCAGCTTGTGGGCTTCGTCAATGACAACCAAATCCCAAGGCAACAGCTTGATGGACTCTGCCATTCTCCCCGCATAGTGCATGGAAACAATGACTATCTGTTTCGTGTCAAAGGGATTATCGTGTCCCTTTTTAACAATATCCCTGGAGGTTTTTGCGTCAAGGACGATTACTGGAAGGTTAAACTTTTCCAGTAGTTCCAATGCCCATTGCTTCCTGAGAGAAGCGGGGCAAATCACCAGTATCCTGCGCTTTTTCTCAGCCCAGTATTGGCAAATTGTCAAGCCGGCTTCAATGGTTTTCCCCAGACCAACTTCATCTGCCAGTAGCACTCCTTTTGATATGGGTGACCTCAAACTGAACAATGAAGCTTCGATTTGATGGGGATTTAGATCCACACAGGCATCGAATAGCGCCCTGCCGACCCTTTCGACACCTGCACCGCCCTGGCGGCTGAGCTCGTAAGCAAAGTACTTGGCTTGATAATCTGTTATCATTTTCCTACCATCGATTTACTCTTTGCTGGGTGCTTATCCGCACCAAAGCAAACAATTTTCCTTGGTTCACTCTTTGTGTTAAGCGCTCAATCTGTCAATGCTAAAATATTCATTCGTTATTGATAAGAGATAAATTGGAGAAGATATTGATGTCAAAGCAAGCTCAAGATTTTTTGTTGAGCCTCTAATGTTGGCGTATAATTAATTTCAATTTTGGGAGTGTGGATGGGACTGGAGGAGTTCGGGGAAAAAAATGAGGGAGCGCTCAGGCTCCCTCTTGTGCGACGTTGTAACTACGGTTGAAGGTTAAGTGCGCCTGCTCAAAGGGCGGCGCGAACAATTTCAATCTGCATTGACCGCTTTTACGCGGAAGAAGTTTTTTTCGGCGTTGGGATCGACAGAATAACTGGTGGCTGAAGTGCTGTCCAGATAGTTCCAAACGCCGTAGGGATCGGCGGCATTGTAAATTTCGTAACCAGTGGCTCCGGTCACAGGTGTCCAACTCAAACCGGTCAGCCCGGAAATGGGATCGCGGGCGATGCTGACAACCGGTTCGGATAGGTATTCACCCACGTAAAGGTTGTTCACCATGAAATCGTTGTCCGCGTTGAAAGAAGTGGAGCCAGCGTAAAAGGCAATTCGGATATGGCCGGTGTGGTCTGCGAGAGGGATGGCAACTTTTTCGCCAAAGGGATTGATGTTGTTTAGCACAAAATCCGAGCCGGTGTTGTTCCATTCCCGCACGATGTTGGCAGTGCTCCAACTGAAACCATCGCCAATCAGCACGGCGAAGCGGTCGTCCACTCCAGACGGGTCAGGTGGCGTACCTGTGGGCGGTTGGTCGCTCTTCAGCCAAGCCAGGTCAAAGATGAGCCAGAAATTCGGATCGCTCACGTTTAACAGAGGAGAAATCAACCAGCCGTTTAAGGATCCCCAAATGTTGATCGCAGCTGCCTTGTCGGTATTTCCGGAGATATTCAGCCAGTCGACCTGCTCCCACAAGCTGTTTGGAGTAAGGGTTAGAGGGTCAATCAGTTCTCCACCTCTCCTCAGCCAATCGTTTGAAGGTGGGAAGGATGAACCGTCAAAACTCTCTGTCCAAGGGAAGGTGCTGATGGAGGGGTCTGCCAAAGTGGTAAAAGACCAAGTGGGACAGCCAAGTGCATCGCCAAAACTATTATGAGGAATCACGCGCCAAGCATAGTTGGTGCCATAAGAAAGATAGCCCGCGGGGGCGTAGTTTCTGCCATATACAATCAGGTTGTTTTCGATAATCTCAAGCGGGTCGGTTTTCCAGAGCGAGAAGCGATAGAAATCCGGTGCTCCTCCACCGCTGCTCCAAGAGATGTTTGTTTCGATGGGGACGTCTGTTTCAATATCTGCCGGGATTGGCATTATGGCTGTTGGCGGCACATCTGTGGGCGGAGTCATTAGCCAGAGATTGGGATGGTAATTTCCCCGGGAACCGTTGCTGGTGGGGAAGGAAGCGTCTTGATGTTTGTAAACGCAAGTGTTGCTTATGGTGGAACCATAGAACGAAGGCGGACCGCCAATCTTGGAGCCATCCCGATTTTCCCAGAGGATCTCGATGCCCCAGTTCTGGCCTTCGGTGTAAGTATAACTGAATGGCGTGGTGAATGATATTGTGTTCCATCCAGGGCCGTCCCAGGTTACACTGCCATTGTAAACGTAGGTCCAGCCACCGGTAAGCGGATTGGGGTAGGCAGTGTCTGTACTTGTGTAGTTGGAGTTGTAGGCATATCTCATGTAGATCAGCTGGTTGTCCATCACATAATTGCTGATTGAATTTGACACTTGGAAGGCAAGGCCTGTAATAGAAATAGTGCCACCTACACCGGCTGTGGCAAGCTCATCCCCGGTATAGATGAATTTGCTCCAGCCATAGTTATTGTAACCGTAGGTTGGCACCTTGTTTTGGGTGGATGTGCCCGAACCGATAAAGTAGTCATCAGCTACCAAAGCGGTGGACAGGAACGCACCGAGTAATGCTAATAGAGCGATCTTCTTCATTTCTTCTCCTATTTAATTATGGTTATCTTCCGGGTTTGACATGCCTCCCCTGCTTGCAAGCGAAGGTGGTAGACTCCGCTGGCGAGGGCTTTCCCAAAGTCGTCGGTGCCGTTCCAGACGAGATTGTGATTGCCCTTGGCAAGATAGCCGGAGGCGAGACTTCGCACTTTCTGACCGCGCAGGTTGAAAACTTCGAGCCTGACGGGGCCTTTGGAGGTAGTGCTAAAATTAATATTGCAACTTGTTTTGAAGGGGTTTGGCCAGATTCCAGCGATTTGCGCAGAGGTTTCCAGCATCACTGGATCGTCGCTGGCTGAGGGATACAAATTGAACCAGCCAACGATGTCGGTCATCCATTCTGAGCGGTCGGCTGGATTGGAGAGTTGTGAAAAGTCGAAACTAAAGTAAAACGCACGGTATATGGGTAATTCCAAGGCTGTGGCGCAGACTCCGTTGCGCAGATAAGCAAATCCGTCCACAGGCCCGTCTTCGAAGGTGAAGGCAGCAACCGCACCAATCTGAGGATACTGAACCTGATCTGCGTAAGTATCAGGACATTCATTATAGTAGAAGATGCAGTCGGGTGAATTGGCATAAACGTCATATTCTGTGTTTGGAGTACCGATGGGAGAATTAGCCCGGCGTAGAATGGTCCCATTCTCATAGGTGAAAACATCTGGACCAGCCAAACCATTGGTGCCTCCTCCCATTCCGGTGGGAATGTAATGGGTCCGGAAATAGGCGTTGAACATCTTGCGCATCACACTGGAGTTTGGCTGGGCGTGAGTGTTCGAAGCCCAGCCATCCGAAGCCATGAAAACGTTGCGCGGAGATGCCTCTGTCCCTCCGTCCAGCCAGTTCATCAACGCCACGCTAAGGCTATCGGCACGGCTGCCCTGACTTCCAGAAACGGCGTAGATGAATACAGCTTGATACTGAGCCGGGATGCTCCATGAGGAAAATTCCTCCCAATCATAAACATCGTAAGCTAGGCCGAGGCGATCAAACTCCTGGGTGTAATAGGGAAGCTCAGAACGTTGGTGGTCTTGGTTTCCAGAGATCGCCAACAGCACTGTGGCGCCGGCGGTGGGTAGAATATGGAAGCCAAAGCTTTCGCTGGGAGCTTGGGCTGGCAGGGTGGCACTGTTGTTCATCTCGTCACTGGCACTGAAGTAGTAGCGTAGCTCACTGCCCAAGGGAATCTGGGGCAGAGCGAAACTGTAAGCCGTGCCTTGCACAGATGAGGGCGCCAAGCTCTGCCAGCCGCTTCCATGATTGTAATGCAGTTGACAGTTGCTGATTGAGGAAAAATCGACCACGTTAGCTGTAAGAACGGGGCTTTGGTTGAAAGTATTGCCGGGCTGGTCGTGTCTAATCACCGGTGCTTGTGTGTCTGCGGCGTTAAAGAAGCGTATTGCCAGTCCGTCGTGCAGCAGATTTCCGGCAGGTTCAACTCCCATATAGGTGTTGTTTTGCACTATCTCGCGCAGATAGGTCAGGCCGATATCGGCAGTGTCGTTTTGAATTGCCACGGTAGCACTGCGTCCATTGGCATGGGGCACTGTAGCTGGTGATTGCTCTGTATGTGTAGTGTGATACTGCATCAATATCTCGCCGTTTTCATGCAAAACCACTTGGAATTTGAGGATGGGACTACCCCCTGCTCCAGCAAGGAATCTAAGGTTGTGCCACTGGATGATGGTGTAGCGGTTTGGGGCAGTACCGAAGGTTTCAAAATAGATATCCGAAACTCCCTCCTCGGCAAATAGATCATCCCAATAAACCGCAATTAAACCCGGCATCTGGACGTATCCAGGGATTGGATAAACGTAGTTGAACATGTTACCGTCGCTATCCCAGCCAGAGCTGGGATAAGGGTCATACCAGTTGTTTTCGGCCAACAGCAGTTCGCCATTCGTATCCACGTAAGCATGGTCGTACTGGTGGCCATAGAAAGGAAAGGAAAAACCCAGCGGGATGGGTTCGCTGAAGTTGTCATCGCCAGCAAAGGTGGGAACCCCATACATGATGGTGGAAACGCCAGTGTCGCTGATGTCTTGCCAGGCGAAGTTTGGTCCGCCGGGCGAATTGCTATCGATGAAGCTGTAGCCAAAGGCATCAGGACCACCCTGGGTGACACGCTCAACCACGATAAAATCCTGCTCCAACGAGTTGTTGGCGGGATTGCCGTCAACATTCGTAATCTCGAAAATGATGGTATAGTTACCTTCCACAGTGATTGTGCAAACCTGCGGGAAACTAAGTTCAACACTGGCATCCGGATCGAGGGTGACAGTTTGGAAAGCTTGGCTGCTCCAAACTTCAATATCCTGAGCGTCCCGGATGGTGGCAGAAAGTTCCAAAACGTCGTTGAAACCAGCAATGCCACTGTTGCTTACACTCACCCGGGGTGTGAAGGGCAGGTTCAAAAACTGAAACTCCATCGGACTGTGGACTGCTGTCACAGACAGATCGACCGTTGGGGGTGGCAGTACGTTCACTTCCAGAACATCGCTGTCGCTAAGGCCGGAAGTTCCGTCGCGCAATGTGAAGGTGATGTTTTCGCTGCCGCTCCAGGCTGGACTGCTGAAATCTGCGGTTAGCCCGGATATGCTTACCTGAACGTGTTCCGTGTCGCTACAGGTAACCGAGGCAGTGTTTAGTGCCGACGTGGTAATATAGGGAGTGAGATCCAGGCTGAAAGTTTCTCCTTGAATGAAGGTAATGCTGTCCGGCAAGTTCAGCTCTGGCTGGATAACCAAAGGCTGACCCGCGCGCAGGTCATCGATCAGGATGCCATAATTGTCGCATTCCCAAAGGAAGCCGAGATGGATGGTCTGACCTGTCCAAGGGGCCAAGGATAGCCGGATTTCCTGATAAGTAGTGCCGATGGCGGGGTAATTACCCAGCAATGCGTCGAAATTGTTGATAGCCGTTCCTGTGGTGGAAACATAAACCTTCAAAGGCTCGGTGCCGACCCAGCTCCGTGTCCAGAAGATCAGGCTGTCTCCAGTTGTCACCGTAAATTGCGGCGTAATCAGCCAATCGGAGTTCTGGTTTGGAAAATAGTTGTCGCAAAACGCGGCGCGGGAGCCGCTGTGGGCGTGGGCGGCATTGTCCAGGTTGCGCCAGGTCATGCCGTCGCCGTCATCGTGGAAGGTCCAGCCAGCGGGCAGAGTGGTGATGCCTTCGAAATCCTCGTCGATCTGCCACTGCCCGAAAAGCGGAAACAGCGAAACCAGCAGGACCATCAGCAAAATCTGTTTTTTCATGATAACCTCATTTTATTTGAAACTTAGCAGCGGATCTTCGATCTGCACAAACCATTCATGCGCGCCTGAAACATTTCCACCCAGAGAACGATTGTCTCCCCAGAAAACGCTCAGGTTACCGCTGCTTTTATGTTGGAGTGCGCTGTCGATATCCCCCAGATGGATATTTTCATTCGTACCGAGGCAAATCAGGGCAACTTTGCGTCCATCAGGACCGCCACATTCCAAAGCCCGAGCCAAGTGTTCAGCGCCTTTATGAGCGCGGAAATCCACAATCTCGTTGTTTACTATCTCCAACACGGGTTTATGCACCTCTTCACCAAATACGTGAATCCGTGTACTGGCTAAAACTCCATGCACGCTGCCTGCCTTTGGGATCATCAGAATCTCACCCCCAGGCAGGTTGATTACCGGCGATTGAAACTCATCGCTGCCAAAAGAGCCGCATTCAGCCAGAATCCTCTCGATACTGAAACTCAGGGAGCTGTCTCCTCCACTCAAGCACATAGTTGTTTTGTCGTGTAATTCGCGGCATTTGGCCAAGGTCTGGCTACATTGCCGAGGATAGTCGATGTCCAGCGCACGCCAGAATTGTAGTTCGCTCTGAATAGCCCCCTCGGATAGTGTGTCCTGTAACAGTCCGGGCATCATGGCCACGCGGACGCCTCGTTTGTTGATGATCTGTTTGGACTTTTCCAACATACGGTTGCGCAGAGCCAGCTTTTTAGGGTCTCTTAACTGCACAAAACGCGCCTCGCCGTTGAGGTTCAGATACACATCTGCAGACCGTAACTGCCGGTTCAACTCCTCGTAATCGGCCTTGAAGGCGGCCAGGGAAAATTGCTCGTATTTGCTTTTCAGAGCTTCCAGGTCTTGGTAAACTAGAGTGCAAAAGACTCCGCGCCGCCCAGCTTCCAGTTTGAGTTTTTCCACCAAAGGAAAGTTGAATTTGCCGCTCACGATCAGCAGCCGCTCTCCGGGCACCAGTTTGAAAGCCTGGTCGATTAGTTTTGCCGCTATCTTGGTCAGATCGATGCTGTGATCACGTTCCATGATGCCGTTGATGATGGCGCGGTTGTTCAGTACATTGCCGTTATTTTCCAAACCAATCGAAAGATCCAGCACATAAGTCTTGGCGGTGGCCCGGTAATATACTTCGCGACTGCTTCCGGAAGGTGGATCGATCACCTCCAGCAGGTTTTCTTTCACCATCTGGTTGAGGTTGTAGTGAATTTTCTGTTTGCTTTGGTCAAAAAGTTTTGCCAATTGCTGACAGGTAGCTGGAGCATGGATTAATTCCTTGAGCAAGGCCAATTTCAACTGGCTGCCCAATTCTTTTAATTGCGAATGACGTTGGATTAACTGTAGGTTTCGGATCATCGGCATTACCTTTTTTGCTTGATTTACTTGCTGATGCCAAAGTAGTCAGGCGGGCTTTTTAGTCAAGAACTTTTTGACCAATTATCCATATTTTAGCAGAGGCATCCTGCAATCTCACCTATTATCAACACATTTAGTGAGATGATTGCCTATGCTCGCAAACAGAACCGTAAGGACTATGAATCCAAATGTTCAATACTTAAACAGAAGTAGGCCGCAAAAAGAAAGGGAGCCTGTGAAAAAGAGCTTGACTCAATTTTAGAAGATAAATACAAGGCATACTAGCCTTCAATTGTAAATGTTGTGAATACGAGGGAGGTCAAATGCCCTTAACAAATACGAGACGCAAATAATTTGAATTTATACTGGCATTTGTGGCTCAACAGCATCGTTTCAACTAGTTAAAGGAGAAGTTATGAATTCATACGATGACAAACAACATGAACTTGCTGTGGACTGGAACAATAATCCTGTGAAATCAGCAAAAAGCCGAGGGGGAGTGATAGCTTTAGCAAACCCTTTTCAGAATCTTGTTTCAACGGGAATTTCACCGTGGCCTCCTTCTGAAATCGTGCAAAAACTATATCGTAGTACACATGGAGAGGCTTTTCCCAATGCAGAAGAAAACTTGGTTACCTCACATTTGGGCTACTATTGCGACCTCCAGTCTATTCATAGTGAAGATGCTATCACATGGTCGGTGTTCGGGACCTTGTCTCGTTCAAACAATGAAGTCAAATCCAAATGGGTGGATTCATTATTAAAATCCATTTCATTGCCTCAGATCAAATCCAACCAGGTTGAGATCACCCTGTGGCGCAGGATACCTCATCCAGACACAGTAGTGTCTGGTGGGCCTGAAATCGATGTACTAATCAGCACTGAGAATGTTGTGGTATTAGTTGAGGCAAAGTGGTTTTCAAAAATTGGGTCGAAACAAGGAAAAGGTGGAGATAAAAACCAAATTCAGCTCAGGGGAGAGTATCTCGAAAAACTGGGACATAAATTCTACCCAAAGGCCGGGAGTTTTGTTGTACTAGGAATAGCCCTAGATACAGGCACCATTATTGACACTGCACCAGATGGAGTATTATTTAAAGAAACTACTTGGGCTGAAGTATGCGGGATGGTCGAGCATCCTTTATATGAAGAAATCCAAAGATATTACTATTGGAAGAGAAAGTACTCAAGAAAATAATAATCAGATTGCGGCTAAAATCTTATCCATGATATGCGTCGAAACAAAAAAGAGGAAAACTCATAAGTGTAACTAGTGTCATGTCAAGTTTGACAAGTCGTATGGGTTGAGAATAATTGCCTCACAATAGAGAGGTGATTATGATCAAGTACAAAGTAACACTAACCAAAGCGGAGCGCGATGAGCTTGAAACCATTGTCAGCAAAGGCACACATCCGGTATCGAAGGTTAAAGATGCGATGATTTTATTGAGTTGTGACGAGGGAGAAAATGCAACCAAGTACCCCAACAAGGTGATCAGCGATATTACTCGCGTAAGCATGAAAACTATCGACAGAGTAAAAAAGAAGTTTGTTGAAGAGGGCTTCGAAGCAGTCATGTATCCTGGTAAATCCAAACGAGTGTATCATAAGAAGTTTGACGGTGATCTTGAGGCTCGCTTAGTGGCGCTTTGTTGCAGCGAAGCGCCAGAGGGTTATGCCAGGTGGTCTTTGCGTTTGCTTGCTGATAAGATGGTGGGGTTGGAGTATGTTGACGAGATATCTCATGAGAGCATCCGCCAGATTCTAAAAAAAACGAACTTAAGCCTTGGAAGACACTCGGGTGGGTAATTCCCCCAAAGCAAAACAGTGAGTTTGTGGCTAAAATGGAAGTAGTCTTGGATGTGTGTAAAAGGCCTTACGATGAACGGAATCCAGTGATTTGCATGGATGAATCGCCCAAACAGCTGATAGCTGAAACCAGGGTACCAATCCCCCAACATCCTGGCTCTCCTGCAAAGTATGATTACGAGTACAAACGCAACGGAGTGTGCAATATCTTCATGGCTTCCGAGCCATTGACTGGCAAACGCTACACTGATGTGACCGAGTTCAAGAAAAAGGAAGATTGGGCAAGGTTTATAGCTTCAATTGCTGATCAGTACAGCGAAGCTGACAAAATTACACTGGTTATGGATAACCTTGGAACTCATCCATTAGGCTCCTTCTATGAAGTCTTTTCTCCTGAAACAGCAAAGACCCTGATTGACAGATTCGAGTTTATCTACACACCCAAGCATGGTAGTTGGCTGAATATGGCGGAAATCGAACTCAACGTTTTACAGAAACAATGTTTAGATAGAAGAATGCCCGACAAAAATATGCTGGCACAGGAAGTGATGGCTTGGACGTTCGCAAGAAACAATAAAAAGTGCCGCATCAACTGGCAGTTCACAACTCAGAATTCAAGAATCAAGCTGAAACGACTGTATCCGACAATCGATGCTTGACGAGACACTAGTCTTTCAAAGTAGCATACACCGCAGTTATACTGAGCTTCGGCTTCTTCTTAATTTGCGGCTAATAGGTGCCATTTCATGGCTTCTATGGGATCTTGTCTCATATGTTTTCCTTACCATGTAGCAATTACCAAGTTCATATTGGGCTATGTCATCGTCATTGTTCGCTGCTACCTTCAATCGATGAATAGTCATCCCATGCATTTGTCGGTACTCCCTATCTTGCCTTTTTGCACCTCCAAGTTAATAGAATATTGCGCCTATCCTGTCAAGTATCATTTTACAATGGTTCGCTACCTCCAGTTAATGATGCTAAATTAAGGTTTTCAGATATTGGTAATCGTGCCGACAACTTAGAGTAGAAGCCAAACAAAATGTGTTAAGTTCCAGCTCGTAATTTCTTAGGCTATTTTTAGTCGCATTTGATCTCCATCGCATTCATTTTCTTTATTAAGTCAAACGACCAATTGCACTTTTTTATCTTCTCGACGAGACTCAAATATTTGTTGAATCCATTCGTCATATTAGTTCACCGGTAATACATCGAAAACAAACAGACTGCCTGCAGGACAATGGTCAGCATCAAGCCGACCCAGACAGAATACTTGATTAACTTGTGCCTCTTTTCTGCAGTCTGCCTAAACTCCTGCCCTTTGGCTGCCAAATCAGCAATCTGGGTGGAAAGTGACGTTTCCTGCTTCTTCAGGGCTTCGGTAAGGGCGTTTTGCGCACCATCTATTTCCCGGAGTGTCTTGTCGAGGGCATCCTGGACCAGCTTCGCCAACTCCATATTTCCCTTTTCCCATGAAGATTTGATGTTTTCCAGTTTCAAGCCCAGGATTTCAGAGGAAGTAAGCAATTCTTTGTGCTTGCTGTCCATGGAGGACGCCAAACCGCTAAGCGAATCCTTCAATTTCTCATTGTCCTTCAGCAGTTGGTCGGCCCGGTCCCCAATACCGGCAATGGCTTCGCTTAATCTTGCGCTTTCAAGATCGCCAAGGCTCTTTATGATAATCTGTGTTTGCTCGACCATCTCTGCCGTCTTGCCGATGAGTGCAGTCAACTCACCCCTGACATCTGTCAGCGTCTGGTAGGCTTCCCCAAGCTCGTCGGAGCGCGTCTTGATCTGTTGTATTTCCGTCAATAACTGCTGTGCCTGGTTGTGCAGGTTTATAATGTCTTCGTTGTTGATCGCCATTATTGCTCCTTGTTAGCTGTCTATTGAAAATTTATCTTTGACCTGTCCAATAAGATGAACCAGCTGCTGCACGAGAGGATAATATAAAGAGATGGGCTGGAACTCGCCGGACGTGATGATCTGAGAAGAGAGGGACAGGCCGTCGGACGTTTCCAGTGCACGTATAACACATTCTTCGTAGACGGGGGCATCCCTCTGCTGCAACTTTGATAGGAACCAGACCTGGAATTCCTCCAACTGGGAGGGGTTGGCCTGGTAGCGTGTCTGCAGTGAATCCATGGCAGCAAAGAAATTACCTGTCACTGATTTGGGGTCATAATCCCGACAAAATACTTCTGATAGGGAACGCAGGAACAGCAGTCCCGGGTGGTCGGGTGTTGATTCCAGGTGTCGGGCTGTCTGCCCCCTGATGGCCGACGAATCCTTGTGGGACCTAACGCCACCCTCAAGTTCCCCGGTTTCTGTTTCATATCCGTCTATCAATTCTTTGATGGCTTTGAATCCCAAGTCGTTGTCCGTCAGAATTCCCTCTATCACAGGCGTAAAGGTGGATTCGAAGTATCTCAGAACCCTCTCCCTTATGGTGTCATCCTGATTCTTTGCCTTGGCAGCCTCCTTGGCCAGCCCCCACATTTCCACCAGCGCTTTTCTTCTGCCCTTTTCAACCGTGTCATATATGAATTCAATCAGGGTTTTACTCATTTCCTGGATGAATATATTTTGGTCACTTCTATCCAAATTTCGGATTTTGTCCAGTTCGCGCCCGACCCTTCCGACATTGTAGCCTCGCACATAGGCCTTGTAGTGTTCTACTATGTCATCATAGCCGATTCCGCTGACTTGGACTCCGAACTCGTTGTTCGCATAGTCCAGGGTATAATCAGATGCCACACCCAGGACGACCAGCCGGTGCAAGGCTTTTTCATACTTTTTCCTTTCTATTGCTGTCACGGCAAATTTGCGGTGATAAGCTTGGGGTTCTGAGCTTATTTTAAGTTTTTCCAGGACCTTGTTAATATATTCCAGCTCCGCTTCCACACCGGCAAAAGCTTCTTTATGGAAAAACATCTGCCTGTCAATATCATCTTGGTGCTCTTTTTTCTTCAGGTCAAGTTGATCGTGATCCACATCCATGTCAAAGAGGTCACTGTGTTTCTCTTCATTCTCCACCGATACAAGTACATAGCTATAGGAGTCCATCCGGTTGCGCCCGGCTCTCCCTACTTCCTGATAGTATGACTCAATTGAGGGTGGCAACCCCCAGTGAACGGTATAGCGTATGTTGGGTTTGTCGATACCCATGCCGAAGGCTTTGGTGGCACAGAGCAGATTGATGCGGTTGTTCTTAAAATCGTTTGCCACCTCTTTTTTCATGATGTTCCAGCCCTCTTCGTTTTGTCCTTCAGGAGCCTTACCCGAATAAAGTCCAGCGCTAACACCAGTCTCCATACGAATACCCGCTCCGACTAATACAATTCCATGCTTCCCATTGACGTGGGGACAGAAGACAATCCCGCAGTGAGCATCTTCATCCCGCTGGCTATAGAACTCTTCTTTCTCTATTTGGAAGCGGTTGGGGACGGCCTCGTTCAACAATTTATGCAGGGTAGGTGCCTTGGCGTCGCTATGGCAAAGAGTGACACTGAAGTGAAGCTCCCTGCGGTCGAAAGTGCTGGGCGTAATCACGGAATCAAACGGCGGCATCTGCAATTCCCTCTGCACATCCTTAAGGACTGCACTGGAAGCAGTGCCCGTGAGTGCGATAATGCAGGGCGGCTTGTTGTCGGAAGCGCAAAAATCCCTGGCTACCCGACCGAGGTTGAGATAGGAGGTGCGGAAATCGTGGCCCCACTCCGATACACAATGGGCCTCATCTATGGCTACCAATGGAATCTGAGTTAACCGGACCAAGTCTCTGAGTATGATCCTGAATTTCTCGGTTTGCAGGCGTTCGGGGGTAATATAGGCAAACAGGTATTCCCTTCTGCCAAAAGCCTCGATCAGCTTGGCTTTGGTATCGGGATTTTCTATCAGGCTGCTGATGGCAATAACGCTGTCGATTCCAGCACGTTGCAGGTTATCCAATTGATCATCCATCAGGGAAATCAATGGTGAGACCACCAAGGCTACCCCGGGCAACAAAAACGCAGCCAGTTGATATGCTATTGATTTGCCGGCTCCCGTGGGCAGCAGGACCACGGTATCAAGCCTCATTAACGCCCTTTCGACGGTTTCATATTGCCCCTCGAAGAAATCGTCCTTACGGAAAATATGGCTGAGGAAATACCTGACATTATCCCTGTCGGGTCGGATATCAACATATTTGTTGGTGGAAGGAATGACAACGCTGATTTTGAAGGGCAGGAAGGTGTTATGTATCAATACGACGGGATGAGGCAGATCAAGGTTGTCATCCTTGGTGAAAACTGCTCCGCCATCGGTTCTGTCTGCATCATAGGGTTCGACACTGATTCTGAATTCCGGAGACCCATCGTACAGGCAGGCGTAATTTTGGAGCATATTGCTGAGATCCATCTCCAAAGTATGACACAAGAGGCGGGTCTCTTCGCGGTCCAACCCCATGCTTTTCACGTCAACCTGGCATAATGAATTCTCCGGCTTAAGCACACCTCGCCACATGGCCATTATAACGCTTATCTCAAGTTGGTGCAGAAGTTGTGCCATCACCATCATCCGGGCCCCAACACTGTGGTTCTCCGCTATTTCAGGAAAGTCCGACAGCTGTTTCCGTACCTTTTTGGCCACTTTCTTTGGGGAATTGGCAAGGTCGGAGGAAGCTATCCTCAGGGTGGGAAAGCCACCTTGATTTGTTTGAATCGCACGCAGTTCGTCCCTGCTGTCATGCCCGACATGGGTGCTGTCATCCAGCTCAATGATAAGCCCTTTGTTGCCATTGGTTAGCAAAAAGTCAACCCGCTGTTTGCTGCCAGTCTCATCAACATCATTCAGCTTCGTCAAGCATTGCAGGTACACTTGGGGAATGGCACAAAGTCTGCCGCTGGGATGGACCATAGGCAGAACCACATCATGAAATACCTTCTCGGGTGGGTTGGCACCGTAACCATCAAACCACCATCCAGAACTTCCGCCAACTGACTCCTGAGCAAATAAAAACGACAGGTTGGGCAGCAGTTCTCGGGGCTCCGGCTCACCGTAGTGTTTGTTAAGCTCTTCCTCGGCAAAGGGACTGAGTAGGGTTATTTTCCCCCGCAGCAGGATTTTCATAATGCCGGCAAGGATGTTGAGAGTGATCTGATCTTCGGGTGCCTGCCCTGAAGGAAGGTCCAGCCTCCAACCAGAGAAGCGCTGAATTTCGTTCCTGTATTTAGGCTGATGGGACAGCTCCTTCAGGACTGGGCTTGGCACCGCTATATTTTGGTAGAAAAAGGCTTCATAGCCCCGACGGTATTCCCTTGCGTGGAACTCTCGAGTCAAGAGTGCAGCATATGAATCCTGACCCTTGACAGGTCGCTTGGTCGCTGGCTTGGCCGGTTTCTTCTCCCTCTGTACGGGGTTCGCATGCAGTTTGGGAGCAAGTGGGCGTCCCCCTGTTTCCTGAACCTTTCCCTCTATGTCAATCAGCCCTTTACAATCATATTTGCTACAGCCCCAAAACGATTTTCCCTTGTATTTACCCTGTTTTGCAGTCCTAGCCACCATTTTTCCGGCGCATATGGGGCATTTTGGTGGTAGGATCTTAATCTTCTCTTTGCATTGAGGGTCCTGATTGCAACACCAGAGGGGTTGTCCTTGATTATTTCCCGTTTTTACCATTATAATAATCATGGGGCATTTATGCACAGGACACAAGGGAGCGCTTGACCCCCAGGGCAGTTCAGTCTGGGGCGTGTTCTTGGAAGATGGATTGGGTGCAGCGCTAGCAGATTTGCCCGAAGATATAGAATTCATAGAATTCTTGTTCCGAATTGAATCTTGGTATGTTTTCTTTCTTCTTTGTCATCGATTACGACCGTTATGGGAATAAAAGAGGCTTAAGTGTTGCATGATAGGCTTCGCCTTGCGGACCTTTCATCTGTCTGTCCTCACTTTATGCGCTCTGATAGCCGTGACTTTGGCGCTAGAATACGTATAAACTTGATACCACACATTGATATTAACCATGAACTCAAAATCTGCACAACGGTAATTTCTGGCAAGCAGAATCTTTTTACAGTAGAGCCCCAACCGTTAATTGGGGCTCTAATTCATTGTCTATCAAAGAGAGCCATGAAAACATGACGGGGCTCATTAGCGTTTACAGTGCCGCCAATTCCTGTTTCACAAAATTTATTATTTCTCTCAACCCGGCCTCTGAAAAATCAAGTTCGATGCCAGCGATCTGATAAAGTTCGTTCACTGGTTTGCTGTAGCCAGCGGCCAGGAAGTTTTGGAAATCCTGCAGAGCTTTCTCTTTGTTTTTTCTGTAGTTCATATACACGCCAAGCGCCCCCAGTTGAGCTATGGAGTAATAGACATCGTGAAAAGGCTGCTGAAAAACTTGCCAGTCCATCCAGCCTTGGGGCTGATATGCTTCTAAACCACTCCAGTCGACGTAGGGAGAAAACCTCGCGCTTATATCCAGATAGCTCTCCCTCCTTTCCTCCGCTGAATGTTCTGGATGCGTATAAGCCCAATGCTGGAATGCGTCCAAGGTTGCAAATAATGGCAAAGTAAGAAGGGCGCGTTCCAACTCGTTCCTTTTGGCTATCTTAAGGTCAGCCGGGTCAGGATAAAAAATGTCCCAATGGTCCATGCTCAGAAGTACCATGCTCAGGGAGGCAAGCTCGGCAACTTCATCAGGGGCATCCTGGTAAATAAAAAGTGGAATATCACGCATTGCCCTGAAATGTATGATGTGGCCGCATTCATGGATAAAGTTACTTATGTCAAGATGTGACCATTGTCGCACCATATGTATGATACCTGTGCCCGAACCCCATAAGGGAGAACTGGATGCAGGATGCTTTTTGTCATCACTGCCATAAAAATCAAGCAAGCACATATCGCTGATCATCTGCAGATGCTGAGCAAAGCCAGGGTCAATTTTATCCAAGACCTCAACTGTCTTTGCTACCAATTCATCTGTGGACTCAATGGCGTCAAGCAGATCTACGTTGGGGTTCTCAACAATGTCCCAGGGACGAAGGCTGCCCAATTCATACTTTTCCACGCGTTCTTCGTATATTTCCTCTATAAAAGGCATCACTTCCTTTTCTATGGCTGTGTGGAAGGAAATGAGTTCATCCGGCGTGTAGGCCAAGCGTCCCAATTCAGCATGCCTGTAATCACGATAATTTGCAAATCCCGCATTTACAGCGATGGTGTTTCGGGTTATGCACAATTTGTGAAAGAGATCATTGAGTGTCTGTTCCGCAACTAATAACGTTCCATTTTGAGAAACCCAAAAAAGCTCACGGTGTATCCGATTTGTAGCCAATAAGTTAGAGTCCTCTTGGGGGTAGGGCTCTGTGCTCAACACTGTTTGAACATCCAGGATGTCTCCGATGTTGTTATATTCTAGAGCAAGCTCTTGTTCTTTTTTCAGCATTGGTGTGTTTTTCTGGCAAGAAATCTCATACTTATTGGCTATCAGCTGGTCGAGGTGGCTGTATTTTCCTTCTGTCAGGTTTTTGCGATATTCGGAATCGTAGTATTTTTTCTCCAAAACTGAAGCCAAACTTCTCACTGGGTCTGTATAGTTCAGTTTAAATTCAATACAAGCATCTTGGGCCTCCTGTCTGTATCTTTCGATCTTCATATGCAGTAGACGCAAGTTATGTTCGTCATATACTGCACGCAGCAAGTCTGAATACCTTTCCATCATTTCGATCAGGCTTTCTTCACTGTCAATGTTCTGAGCGACAAGCGAATCCATGAAGGCCTGTACATCTGATAATGAAGTAGTTACAAATTCTGCGGGTAGATGCCGAAAGTGTGTCAAATCATTTAATTTATTCATCTGTTTCTCCTATTTTATGCCAAGCATTGAGACGATGATTTGTGTGTCTCGGCCCAAATGTTGGTGTAGGTTCTTTTGTTATTGTGGTGCATATAAATCTCCATCATTATGCAGGTCCCATAATTCGAAATGGAACGTTTGCTTCGGGAACCAAACTCCTGAAGGTTTCCATCGAAGATGCACCCTTGTCCATTTTCGTTTTTATAGCATCTTCAGGCCGTGGTATTCCGTTGGTCAGGCCGGACTCTGTCAACATTTTTTCACAAGTTGTTCCCACATGCTTGAGCCATGGGAGCCGGGTAATGATGCTGCTGCTGGGTGAGGCAAATTGACTTTGTGAATGCTCACCGTATGCGGCATCAACGCAAACGAGTTTGCCCTTGTTAAAAAAGATTGTATTCATGTTTCCTCCTTCTTGTTGCTTATAATGTTTTACCTTGGCTTGGGCTGGTCATCTGAGCTCTTCCAAAAATTTTTTAAGATCATCTCCATCCAGCAGCTTGGACGCGGTCCCCTCCCTGATCAAGCTATCATTGAGCTCCATCCTTGCACCTTCAGTTCCATTTTTATTCGGGAGGTAGTTCATGCAACCCAATTTTCTGCCCAGCTTGATTGCATATTGGGCTGTGTGCATTGGACTTTCTTCAAGCTGGCTTTCCACCACTATCAAAGCCTTGCCAAGAGCTGCCAGGATACGTTCGTGGCTGTTCGGAGATTTACTTATGGTTTTGAAAGGATCCTTATATTCAGCAACCAGGCAACCACCTCCTGAAACGACTACATTCAACAGCTTTTCTTCCTCTTCTGTAAGTGACCTGTAACACTGAGATGGAAGAACGGCAATGGTTTTCTGCTTATCATTTACGCAACTTTGGAGAACTTCAAAGTCGATACCTTCCCCGATGCTGCTGACAACCACGAAATCACGTTTTGTGAAAAATGATCCCAACCTCGCCGCAACCTGCTTGCCATAATCCGATGGCTCTGGTGTGCCTACAATGGTAATACGATTGGGGTTGCCAAGAAGGCTGGCATCGCCTTTGACATAAAGCAGTACAGGGAAGTCTTCCAAATCGAGCAATTCCCTGGGATTGTTTTCATCCACGCAGCTGATTGTCTCATATCCATAATCAGGTGTTCCAAAAGTCAAGTCAAAGCCTTTCCAGAGTGTATCGCCTGTACACCGCGCCACAATTCCCTCTTCCTTGTCACATTCAGAAAATTCATGGTGTTCCATTATGAAAGGTTCCAACAGGGCCTCTAAATCGCTGAAGTTTTGGTTATCGGCCATCAACTTCCGGGCGAACTGGCGACACTCCTCATCGGGAATGGCAAGGATGTATTCAGAGTTCATGGCCACCATCAATATGGTCGATTTCTTTAGCGTCATTGTAGTTCCTCCCCATGATGTGATTCCAGCCACTGGGCAGCTCGCACCCAAATCTTACTTCGCTGCTGAAGCGTTAATTCTGATTCCAAGTCCAGATGCTCAAGATAGTTCCATGACATATCCACGCCATTGAGCTGGTAAAAGTTTATAATCTTGCTGGTGGCATCATAGAGCTTCTGGTTCAGACCAACGCCCCCAAGTTGGGAAATTTCGTCCCTCAGATGCCGCTTAAACAGCGCCGCAGGACCGAAAAAGTTCCAGGCATCATCTTTGTTCAATCCCTTAGCCTTGGGGATGGATTTCTCCAGTTCTTCTGGGGTGAAAACCTTTCCATGCAAGGTGGGGAGATTCCCGGCAAGCAAACTGTAAATATGGCTGTTAGCCTGCCTGAACGCCTCGGTTCCACCAAAAAACTCCGGGAACAGATGGTAAAGTATCCCAGCCTGATTTTTAGTGGTTTCATCATAGTTAGAGTTCATTTTAATCATCTCCTTTTGCTTTGTATTATTATTTTTTCTGCACTAATGATTTCTTGTTCGGGCAGATGCTCAAGGTATCTCCCTTTGGCAAAAAACTCGTCATTTCTTATTTGGTAACGTTCCCGCATATCAACGGTTCGCCTCGCATAGTTACGGACAGAGCAGATAGGCCCCTCTTTGCTTGCCACTTTTGTTTGACCAACTAGACGTGGGTCACACATGACCGCAATGATGGGGATTATGGTATCCTCAGAATCAGATTGATGGCTAATCAGTCGCTGGTAAAGCATGGCAACTTCCGCGGCACCAATGTAGGGCAGATTCGATCTTAATGCGTGGTTTTTGATATTAGCGTCCTTCATTTTGTGTCTTCACATCTGGTTTTACGAATTTACGAATTCTGGGCTTATCTCCTGTCCCACAGGGACTTGGGCGTTTTGGGGCTCACGAATTTCTACGAGGGAGTAAACCCAGCTCCGGTTATGCTTCGTCTTGGCAATGAGGTTGGCGTCCAAGAGAGGTTTGAGTATCGCTTCGATGTTGTCTACATTTTGGTTGCGTTGGAAAATATTGTGCATTTCAGTTCTGGTGACCAAGCCTTTTTTCTTGATATATTGCAGAACCTTGTTCTCTTGTTCACTTCGCTTGGTTCTTTGGGTAGCATGTATCACTCGTTGCGCGTTAGACATATAAAAATCGACCAGATACTGAACCCGCCGTGCAACTGCCTCATCGGCTACCGTCGTTTTGCTAAGAACACACTCTAAGATGCTAAACTTCAAGAAGTAATCTGTTTGCAGACGACCTAGCTGGGCTTTTATGCTATCGTTTGTCAAAACATCCCGGTTAATGTTCTCGATGGCCTCATAGTTCTCACAAAAAACTTGTTTCCACCCCTCGTCAAAACGGATGGGTTTTTTTTCCAGCTTCAGCATCTTTTCAAAAGCAGCTTTCATGTCCGCGCACTGCTGTTCATCGGGCTTTGCCGGTATCGGCAATATTTTTGTTTTCATGTCCACCATGCAAAAAAGAAAGCGCGCCATAAAGCCCGACTCAAAATCATTAATGCTTGTTTTTTGCTTCAGCCAATTGAGCGTGCTCGCCGAGGAGAGACCAAAAATAGGGGAATTCACGATAATGCTCTCGCCCGCCAATACAATTCTGTGAGCATGGGGCACATCGAAAAAGTCCGTGAAAAGGGATTTCATGTTTATATTGTATCCCTTGCGCATATTATCAAACAGTGATGCCAACTCAGAGTGCTTCACCAAGCCATGTTTTTCGGCTTGCAACTCCGGGATGAAACCAGCAATGGAGCCGTCGTTGGGCAAGATTAAAGAACGCCCCTGTTCCAAGCCCAATTGCCGTAAAAAACTCGCGCCTATTTCAAGAGACGTGGATTTACGCATACTCGTGCTCTGTGCCACCAAAATCACCCAGATATTTGGGTAGACGCGCTTGGTGCCCCATTCAATCCACCTATTCATAGAAATGGCAGCGCCAAGTGCCGGCAAAAGGGCACTGAATAGAAACTCGGGAGGCGCGTCCGTGGTAGGCTCAAACAGTTCCAGATATCTCTGGTAAACCTGGTTGAGCTGGCCTGGGTCCAAATAGGTATTATCGTTGTATAGCATCATCCCACCATGTCCTCAAAAGTTTTTTTCGGGGGCTTTGATTTTTCAAGCGCGGGTTGTTGTTGCGGGCGATTTTTTACTTTCAAGCGAAGATGCTTGATTACTTCATCTCTCAAATCAATTTCGTATGTAGCATCAATCCTATCCAGTATGTCGCTGCTGAACCTTGTACAATGATAACGATAGTTATGGACGTTGTTGTAGCCCAGGTCCTCTGCAAAATCCCTTTGGTTGATATCTAGCTTACTCCGCAGGAGTTCAATGGGATTTAGGTTCATTAAATCTTTTTTAATGTTCATTTTATACCTCGAATATTATTTTTACAGTTCCCTTGTAAAATGCATTGGTAGTATTCCGGTTTTTGAGAGTGTGCAGGCAAGTCTGGGTGCGTTCAGCCTTGATAGGTTTTTCATCCTGCCACAAAAATCCTGAACGGTTGATAAGCACAGAAGCTCTGTCCGGGGCCAAAATTGGACAACTTTGCTCCGGTTGATAATAATGCAGGATATTGATAACTCGGTAGTTATCGCCTTTCGGCTTGCCATAAATCGGATTTTTGCTCTCCGGATGAACAGCTCCATCCAACGTATCGCCTTCCATTCGACGTTTTCCCGTCATCTCGGTCCCGGGTATGCTAATCACGGCGTGTCGCCAACCTTGGCATCCGCTGCTGGGCTTCATAGATCGCCGCTTTTTCCTCAAGTTCTTCCCTGGATTCCACGCGATTGCTGCTGTTCAGCACAAATGCATCAAGTTCATCAAGCTTGAAATAAAGCTTGCGCCTGACCTTGTAATGGGGCAGGACCCTTTTGCTGGTATAGCTGTATAATGTGGGCAGGGCAATTCCGAGATATGCGGCTGTTTCCCCAGCGGTCAGAAAGGGCCGCTCCTGTTGGTTTGTGTTTTCAGATTTTAACATCTTTTCCTCTTTTAAGAAGCGTGTTTTATTTTGTTTTGGTTCGCCTCTACCCTTCCCCATCTAATCGCTAGGTTTTGTGCCTGATTTTTTTTGGTTTGAGGAAGCAAGTCCTTTATTATCAGTAGGTTGGGAAATGAATAATTATGAGTATTGCTTGCCTGCCCGAAAACCTAACATTAGGTTTTAGCGATTAGTCCTCCGAAATGCAAGGGGGTGCCCTCCGACCAAAATCAGCCGGTTGCAGTCATGGAAGCGGCTGCCGTTATTTTTTGAAAAATTCCTCTCTTGGCTTGTCTACGATTCTGATGTTAAACCTGACCTCGATGTTGCGCCCTCTTTGCCTAAAAATTTTCAGCCTTTAGTCGAAGATAATGTGTTCGGTCACCCTCATAACAGGGCAATCCGAGGAAAAAGGTTTGCTGAAGAGGTGTTCGGGCAATTCCATCGGCTTTATTTTGTGCCTGTCTTCTGGATGGCACCCCAAGGCATCCGCCACAGCTCATGCTGCCCATAGATTCATGGCAACGTATTCGCTTTAAGTCTAATCCTTCAGCTGGTCTTCAAAATCCGTCCAAAAGTCCCCGCTGGCAATTCCCACGTCGTATTCCAGAACCGCTTTTAGCCATGATAATTCACTTAACAACCCAAAAATCTCCTGCCGCTTATTTCTCCGTGCGTCGACCTTCTCTTGAACTTCCTCAAGGCTGATGGGGGACGGGGATTTGACTATGTTGGCATTGTTTTCCACCAGTTCGGTGTCACCGGTTTTGGTGTCGTGGACAAGGTTCAGATTCATTTCTTCCAAGAATATTCTTCCCTCCCCGGCTTGGTGGGCCTCAAGCCAAAGTACTGCCAAGTCGCCAAATCCTTTTTCGTGATAACTATCAATCGCACTGAGCAAATCTGCCATCGTTTTCAGGTCCTTGGAGGAGATTGCCTTGTGTTGGAGGGCATCATCATCAATTATGGCCCCCGCACTCTCCTGCCGGGGATGCAAGGAATCTCTAATTTTTTCGATGAGCAGACTAAATTTTCCCATTTTCAATCGTCGTTCCATATGTGTCAGCACGCTGTATTCATTGCTAAACCTATATCCCGCAAGGCAGGTGCTTATCGCTTTAACCAAGTCATCCCCGCTTCCACGCCGGTTGCATTTGCTGCATACCACCCATTCACCCGACTTATTCAGCTTGCCATCCCCACAGATGCAGCTGACAAGCGAAACATATGTCTTTATTGTTTTGCGAGGGAGCTTAATGGTTCGGTAATCCTTGTTCAAAAGATTGAAATCCTTCACGTCTATATACTGCTCGTGTACACGCGGTGGTTCTTCTTCCTGGAAGGCATCATCAGAATAGCCGGCATAGACCGGGTTCTGCAGCATAGACCTTAAACTGTCGTTGCTTGCAATTTTTTTTGTGGCTTGCCCGCTGGAGTTTAACCTGTCGATTATTTGCCTGGGTTCATTATCTTGGTTCAGCTCTCGAAACAGCTGTGCATAGTTCATTTTTTTGCTGGAGCTTTTTCCTACTATAGATTCTGCCTTCCTGATTGCAATGGCAAAGAAAGCCTCCATATCCCCGGCTATTTCCGGGTCTTTGACCAGACGGGTGCTATTATGCTCATCTCGTTTATAGCCCAAGAGAACTTTCCGGCCAGAATATTGGGAACTGGTGGAGCATCGGGGGACATCCGTGTGCTCATGATAATACCTCTCCGCTTTAATTAGTTTTTCATAAAGGACGGCATGATAGTCAAATCCAAAATATTCCTCTGCGCCCAAAAGCTTTTTGTCTTTCATATATTCCACATCAATGACGGCAACACCCATGAGTCGGAACCAGTATAGCATTTGTGCCCCCTGAAGCACGGACCTGCTCAAGCGACTGATATCCCTTACCAGCACTGCCTGAATTTTATGGCTCTCCACATAGCTCATGGTCGCTAGCAGCCTCGCCCTCTTATGCATGGGGGCAAGATATCCTGAACAGTTTTCCTTAAGCCGCATCTCAACCTTCAACCCGTTTGTGTTGGCAAAGGATTCGCATTCCTTCATCTGTTTATCGATGCTTTTCTGGTCACCCCAATGACTGCTGCGTGCATATATCACACAGTTTTTGATTAATGCTTGATTCGTCTTTTCCATATCATCACCTTAAAATGCAATCTTTCCCAGCCCATTGTTTTTGGCAACATATATTCCCCCAGAGAGGGGAGGCTCCCCTTAAAATGTGTGTGTATCGATGGGTGTACGGCAATATATGTGGCATATCGCCTGTGGTGATATCACGCTAATAGCCATAATAGTGTTAGTGTTAGTGTTAGTGTTAGTGTGATGAGACTCCGCACGTAACATCATGAAGGCACACCTTAATTTTGCATACCTTGCTTACGCTATTATTTGTTGCTCGCCTTAAGCGTATGGCGATATGCGAGACACACATCATATATCACGCTAATAGCCATAATAGTGTTAGTGTTAGTGTTAGTGTTAGTGTTAGTGTTAGTGTTAGTGTTAGTGTTAGTGTTAGTGTTAGTGTTAGTGTTAGTGTTAGTGTTAGTGTTAGTGTTAGTGTTAGTGTTAGTGTTAGTGTTAGTGTGATGAGACTCCGCACGTAACATCATGAAGGCACACCTTAATTTTGCATACCTTGCTTACGCTATTATTTGTTGCTCGCCTTAAGCGTATGGCGTATACCTTTGGCCGTGTATATATCGTATCTCATTGCAGTATGTGTGTCATATCATATATCATGCTAACATAACCATAACAGCGCTATCATTACATCATCACATTGCATACACTGTGACATGTCATATCGCCTGTGCATAACAATGTGTGTCTCGCGGTATGATTACGACGAAAAACGCCTTCACGGTTCACCAATATATGCCGTTGGCCAAATACAGGGGCACCTTGAAACATTGCCGATTACAAACCCGTCACCAAGTTATGTAAGAAGGTGGAGGCAAACACAAGATAGCATGGTGACACTTTTGTGGCATTCGACATATATCATGGCGTGTGAACCCATCCCATGTGCTACAATATGGTGCAGTGCCATGTGACACACGCCGGGGGATTCTTAATCAGGGTCGCTATGGAGAGCGGTGCCAAATTTATTTACGTGATGCACCTCAGTTATTCGGGGCACGGATTTGGATGCACCCAATCCCCACAGGTGTGCATGTCCACAAAATCCATGTCTGCCACACATGAGGGCACGAAGAACTTTTTTTTATCCCGCCCTATATATGGTAGCTATATATGTATGTATTATAAAAGAGAAGAGGGTGACTAATCATGGGTGGAAGACGATGATTGGCGACCGGAAGCGTAAAACGCTCCCGAACCTCGCATAATAAAGGCTCATGGGCAGTTTTTTGCTCCCCAAACCGAAATTTCAAGCCATGAGCCCGAAAGTCACGCCTCTGCAGGCTTTAACCCACCTCTGTCTTCGGCGAGCTTATGCCTCCCAAAACCACGTTTATAAACTCGCCAAACTGATAGCTAAAAAAAAGTTTTGGTCTGGCCAGAGAGACACTGAATGTGCCTATTCACGGAAACTCCACTTGACACAATATGCCCATATCCGAATATGGACATCAGCCTACAGACCCTACATAGAATGCCCTCCGAAGCGTGGGAGCACCGCCCGGTGTCTCCCACGTTCTATATTGTCTTGTTTTATTGTTCAGGCTTTGACCCTGCACACTTCGCCGAAGGGTGGCTCGAAGTCTGCGTAACTGTCCAGAATCCAAAGCACCGGATAGTCCGGTTCGGCGGGGAAGTCGTCGCAGTAACCGTCCGTGAAGTAGATGAGACAGCAGGGTTCCTTGTCCTCGGCGGCGAGATATTCGAAGGCGGGGACATAGCTGGTTCCGCCTCCGCCCCTGGGATGCAGTTCCAGTTCGGCGGCATCCAGATATTCGTGGTGTGCCAGTTCGCTGTCCACATAGAGCACGTGGATATGCGTTTCGGGGTAGGCCTGCAGTATCGAACGTATCTCCATGGTGTAGCGCGCCAGTTCACCGTCACTGACGGAACCGCTGGTGTCCACCACCACGGCAATCTCGCCCAGACTCGGTTTGTCCAGGTCGGGAAGATAGAGACCGCTGTGCAGATAGCGGGGCGACGGGCGTTTCCAGTTATAGTCGTTGCGGCTTGAATCCGATACGAATCTTGCCAGGATTTCCTGCCAGGGCAGCTGCGGTGTCAGCATTTTTTCAATCATGCGCCTCAGTCCGCCTCTCAGACGTCCCTGTATTTTTGCGGCTGTGGCGGCCTGTGCGGTCCGCACCTTCCACTCCGCCTCGTGTTCAGCCAATGATTTGTCGGTTTCGTTGGGGTCCAAACGCAGGTCACGGACTTCACCCGTCATGCCGGGAATGTATTGCTTTTGGATATTGTTGATATCCTGAGGAATAACGGCATTTGCTCCGCTTTCACCGCTGTCGCTCATCATCGGCATCCAGGGACAGTTTTTGGAGATGGGATTCTCCTTATCGGGCAGCAGCACGTATATCTCCTCGGCGCTTTTGCCGAGATAGGAGGTGTCGAGCAAGGCACCGTCGGGCAGGGTGTAGCCCTCATCCCTCAGTATCCAGTTGACGGCATGGTCGCAGGCGACGTTCCACTTGAAGTGGTCTCGTCCGTCCTTGCGGAAGGCGTGTCCGAGGGCTATGTGCAGAACCTCGTGCGCAATCAGAGCCTTGAGCTCATCACGGTCCAGTGTGTTGATGAATCGGGGATTGTAGCCAAAGACCACGGAATCGGTGTAGGCGGTGAGACAGGATGTGTCCTCCCTCAGTTTAAGGTGCAGCGCCAGCGTGGCAAAGAACGGTGAACCCACCACAAGCGCCGTTCTGGCCTCCCTGATTCTATGCTCTGCCCTGTTCATGCCGCCGCTCCACTGTTAATGGGCAGATATCCCTTCATCTTGTCCATGATGCGCATGGCATCCCTTGCCGCCTGGGAACGCTTTTCGGGGTTCTCCCTCAGTTCCCGGGGCGACAGCGCAGCCAGACTGGCCTTGACCTCGGTGTTGATGCGTTCGAGCCGGCTGTCTCCGGTCACGTTCAACCTGGGAATGAGTTCACAGATATCCGCCAGGTTGCCGATGATACTGTCCCTGAACACCGCATCGCTTTGCGACAGTTTGTCTGTCAGATGCGACACCGCCTTGTAGAGACGACTGCTCAAATCGCCCATGGCCTCCTGCGAGGCGCTTGCCAGTTCCTGTTTGAGTTCCTCCCGCATGGTGGCAAGTTCATTCTCGTCCAAACCCACCCGAAAGTCGCCCTCGTGAGGAACGGGCAATATCTGCAGTTTGAAGTTATAACGGTCCTCCAGGCTGGACTGGTCGGGATAGTCGTCATCGCAATACATCGGACCGAGCCTCTGTCGGGCCTCGCTTTGATGGTCGGGATAAAGAGCCAGGAATTTTGCCACCTGGCGATTGAACTCCTCCCGCATATTTTCCATGCCGGACAGATATTCGAAGTAGTTGGCGGTGGGCAGTAATCTGCCCCCGTTGTCCATCCAGGGCAGAGTGTTTTGATAGTGAAAGGTTCGGGCCATGCTGACCGTCCTGCGGATGCCGGCCAGGGCCTCGGAGCCGATGAGTATCTTGTTGTAGCGTCCGGAACGGCTGGCATTGTAGTTACTCTCTATGCTTTTGGAAACCTGTTCGTCGTATTTCCTTGCCGTCCAGACCGAGATGCTGAGGTTTGCCAATACGGCATTGTTGTTGATGGCCATGATATTTCTCCTCTTTTTAATTGTTCACAATCAGCCTGCCGAATTCCAGGCTGAAATCGACAAAGGTCTTGGTGGCGCTGATGGCCTTGTCGTTTCTTCGGGCCAGCTTCATATACAGGACCCTGAACTCCACGGGCAATCTGCACACGTATTCGTAGATTTTGTCGATGTTTTCTGCATTTGTGGCACGGCTCAGAGCCGAGACCACGGCATAGGTTTGTGAGGCTTCCTCCGGCAGGGACGCGCCCTGGGGGTCGGCGATGATTTCCTCCAGTGCAGGCAGCTGGTCAAAGACCCTCAGGAAGCCCAGGAACTCGGCGGCAAAGGCTTCACCCGCCGCACCCCTGACCATCTCATAAAGAAGGGGGTCGGGACAGCCGGCGTTCAAGAGATTGCCCACGTTGGCCACCGTGCGGGGCGAAGGCGAATTCACCAGGTCGGAACTGGGGGTGAAGTCATGGAGCATGTTGCTCCCCTCGTTCTGTCGCCATTTGACAAAGGCGATGAGGGTGGCGGGCATTTCATTTTCCAGAGCCCACTCCGTCCAATCCTCGATGGAGGGCTCAAGTTTGATGATGGAGGTGAAGCGGCTTTTGACAGGTTCCAGTATGCCCTGCACAGCCGCCTTGTCGGCCCTGCCGTTGGTGGCTGCCATGAAGCAGACCTTGTCCGAGACCCTGTGTCCGTTGATTCTGCGTGCCAGAAGCAGCTGCATGATGGCTGCCTGCACCGATGACGGAGCCTGTCCCAGGTCGTCGATGAAGAAGACGGTGGGACGCGAGGCGTCGATGCATCTCAGCAGGTCGCCGAAGGGTAGAAACTTGGCGGCGTCAATCTCCTCGCCGTTGTCCCGCTTGTGTTTCACTGGGAAGGGCAGTCCCTTGTAATCCGTGGGGTCGCTGACCACGGGATGGGTTACGATGAGTTCCACGCCTGCCTTGGCGCAGCATTGTTCGACGATGGCTGTTTTGCCCACGCCTGGCGAACCCTCGATTAAGAGCGGAAAGCCGTTGATGAGGGCGAATTCTATTGCCTGGGTCAATTGTGATGGACGCATGATTGTTCTCCTTTGTTCTTGGATATGATGATGGGTTGTGTTGTTAAACTGTGGTAATGAGTTGTGATTTGGGGGGGGGTATGGAAGCTTGTGCCCTGCACCCGTGATTGTAAGATGTGAAAATGGTTGTTTGTGTTTTGATATGGGCTTAAAATGGGGTCGGAGTTCCTAAATGAAGTATCTCCTGTTCTGCCAGAATCTCATCCACCCGCCAGGCCATGAGCGCGGCGTAAGCAGTGAGGGGCAAAGCCCTCACGAGGATGGAGTTTTCATCCTTGGCATTCCGGCTCAGTGCGGCGCGCAGTTCGGACTCGTCCAGACGCTGACGTTCGGCATGGTGACGAGTCTCACGGCAGACGAACAACCTTCCGTCCGCCAGACGTTCCACGCTGAGACGTCTGCCATCGGGTGCCTGCCAGGGGCTTGAACCCAGATGTTCCCGCCTCGAAAAACGGGGATAGGGGTTCCCGCACTCCCAATAACGCCGCTGCCATTCCTGCTCCCGAATCAGGCTCAGGGCATCCTCGTTGGGGATGCGCAGCCAGAGGAAACGTTCACCCCTGCCCCTGGCAACGGGGAATCCGGTGTAGCGCACGCTGAAGGCGGCATAACCGCGGCTGTGTCTCAGGATGGCCATCCCCGTTCCGGGATTGAAGGCCCAGGCCTGCAGAGCTGCATCCCGGGCAAGGGCGTCACGGATGAGGTTTCGGGCGCCGGTATGTGAATTGCCGGAGAAGGTGTTCACCTTGTGCAATTGTATGTTCAGATACGCCTCGCAGCTGCCCAACGGGTCCAGCCTCCTGCAAAACTCCGATATTGCCATGGGGCCCCTTTCAGGGTTCGTTGTCATAAAGACCCCCTTTGTTGATAAGAAAAAGGCGGGGTTGTTCCCCGCCGTTCATTTTTTCCCGGTCTTGTCTGGGCCTGCTTTTTCTCCGCCCTGCGGCATCAGTTCTCCGTCCGGAGGCAAAAGCATCCAGACTAGCGCAATGGCCACCTTAATAACCAACAGCAGCTTGTTCTTCCTGTTCATGTTCTCCCTCCCCGGCCATAAGTTCACGGTAAAAGTGACAGAACCGGTTGACCTCACAGTAATCCCAACAGCGTATGGGCCGGGCTTCACGGGTTATCACCTCGGGCTTGTCCGCATGTTCGCCGGCATAGTTCTCCGCCTCGCCTTTGTTGTCGAAGACCCGCAGCGCCCTTTTTGCGCCGGGCTTCATCACCGCATATTTTGCGGGAGCCTCCCAGCGTTCCTCCGGACTGCAGGGTGGAATCATGTCATCGGGCAGGGATTCATGCATCTTGATTTGGGAGAGGCGGGCGGCGAGAAAGGCCTCGGTTCTTTTTGGGGTCCACAGTTCCAGGACCACACGTTCCACCGGCTTGGGGTAGAAGGGGTCGACGGAGGATTTGGCCTTGCTCCAATCCCGGAAGATGCAGATAACCTCGACACCCTTCACCTTGAAACCGTGCTTCTCCAGCAGCCAGGCATAGAGATTCAGTTGTGCGGTCCAATCCCTGACACGGCTGCCGTGGATGTGGTTCCAGACGTTGGTGAACTTAAAATCGCTGACCACTCCGTCATGATAGAGGTCGAAGCCCCCGGTGATGCGCTCACCGGCAAAGTCCGCAGCCAGACGTTCCTCACGCAGGGAGTTGTCCATCTGTGCAGCTTCCACCACCCTGTGCATGGCGCTGCCCATCAGAGTCCAAATCATGTCGGAGGCATCCCGTTCCAACTCCCGGTTGTGACGCCTGGTAAGCAGAAACTGTTTGGCGGGCTTGAGCAGTTCCGTCACGGAGGCGAAGCGTTGTTCCCCTCCGCCGGCATACCAGTTGGCCTGTATGGCCTTGACTATTGGTTCGGGCAGCTGAAGCTTGTTGCTGATTTTCACGCCGCCTCCCCCTTGTCCTCCGCCAGCTTCAAGAGTTCGACTTCAATCTTTTCAATGTCATCGGCGCCTGAGTTCAGGATGGAGCGGTAGATGTCCTTCTTGACCTCCAGTTCCACGCTCTCATCGCCGAAGACCCTGTGACCCCAGAGCCTAATCAGAGACAGCTGTTTCAAAGCCAGCGCCCTTGAAGTCTCCGAGGCACGCGGGTTGGCCAGGATATGGCGATATTGCTCGTATTTGTTCCGGGTCAGCCACTTGGATTGGAGCAGCTCGTTCAAGAGTTCCGCCCCCTGTCTGTCCAGGACGGCTTCGGGAAGCGCCCAGTCCGGAAGCTGCGGTTCCTCCCACCAGCCGCTCAGAGTGTCGGAATTGTGGTGGTGCACGGGCAGGACGGCATTGCGGGGACGTTCAGCCTGTATCTCCACCCAGTATTCCGGCAGTTCATAGATATAGCGGCCGATGCCGAATTTCACACCCGCCCGCTTGAGCGCATCGGAAAAGGCGCCCTTGAGGGCCTCGATATTGGTGAAGGGGGCGGCATCCTCCTTGGTGACCCAATTTCCGTCCATGTTCACCGAGAGTCTGCACTTGACACCGGTGGGCAGGAGTTCGTATTCATCCTGCCAGTTGCCCATGCCGAAGACCTCGTCGAGTCGCTCCATGATGCCCCGGGCCGTAATGTATGCCAGAACGGCGGCCCTGGAGTTTTTGGAGGATACACGGCTTACACGGAACTCGATGTCCTCGCGCGGGAAGGGGGCACGCAGTCTGCCCTGCAAATCCTTGTTCTGTTTCATGACGCCTCCCCGCCTTCCCCTGGGGATAACAAAGCCAGATGCAGGCGCCAGACGGCGCCGCAGTCCTCTATGCGGGCTTGGAAAGCACAGCCGTGCCCCAGCCAGCCCAGACTGATGTGGCGGTTGCGGCAGACACGGCCGGTATTGACGTGGACGCCGTCGATTTGCAGACGATGGCATCCGTCCCGGTCCCTTTCCACACGGTAGCCGTCAATGCCGAGGCGCAGGAAGACCTTCTTCACAAGCGCCACCAGCTTGTCCAGTTCGATTCCCTTCCCGGCCTTGGCCAGTGAAGGGTCATACTCTACGGTAAAAGGCTTGGGTTCGGGACTTGACTTGGATGTTCGCACTTTGTCGTTTTGGTTTTTCATGGTTTTCTCCTTGTTTTTGGTGATGACAAAAAAAACCCGCCGAAGCGGGTTGCGGGCTTATACAGCCCAGGACAATGGCGATGATGGACGCTGATTATATATCCATCATAGTATTATGACACATTTACGGAGAAAACGCACCAGGATGGCCAAAAATCGCATTTTTCGGCATCAAAATCATTTTAATTGCCTCTTTCGGAGCCTCCAGGGGGTGGAAACCCATGAAAACGAGCTTAAACCAGCTGCTTCACATTGTTCTTATATCAAGCTGCCCACCACCTAAGGTGTAAAAACGTGTTATATTCTGTCCTTTTTCTTGTCTTTTCCTGTCCTTTTCTTGTCCAACCCCGGTTTTTAGTGCCCGTTTTGTTCAAATATGGTCATAAACCGTATGGCCAGGTTCGTTTACATGCGTTTTTGGAACCAAAGACAGGGATATCCAGAGCTTGCAGCTACCGCTGGTTGGCGCTACTATCGTTGGATAGAGTTGCGGCGCCTTGGCGATAATAGTTTTGTCAGCGGTTAGTTCACCAGTATGTGGCTGTCTTATCCGCACTACCGACCTATACTCCGTTATGTCTAACCATTATCTTTTGGGAGCTTAAATCTATGACCACATTTTTGGCATGCGTGGGTTGGGTCGTTGCCTGTAATCACACATCCACCAAGAACCACCTCCCCTCGCCTTGCCATGGCAGCCAAATCCGGACCTGGGTAGCCATAGACAATCGGCAATACTTTATCAGTACCACAATTGGGACAAATTGGCTTTTTCATTTACCTTCTCCTTGTTTTTTATTCTGTCGGACCCTCCGTGATTCCACACAGACCATCTTCATCCACCAGCCTTACAAATTTGCAGTATAGTTCCTTACGTTGTTCAAGTGTTCCGCAGTGGCCACCTGCCAGGGGTCAGCCTTTGTGCCGGAGCCGCCTGCAAATTCGGCAAAGCCCGAGCTTATCATTATACATAGGATTAAAACCAATAACCACGTTCTCATGATTCCTCCACATTCATGTAATTTTGATACGGATGGGTCTGCCGCAACAGCGGATGACCTCTTTGACGTATGTAGCTTCCAGTCATGATTGAACTCCCAAAACAAGTTTCCATCCTCATGGATTTCTGTCAACGCCATATTTTAGCCCGTGCCATGTTTGTCTTCATTATCGCTCAAAAAACAACCGGACAGGTTTTCATCCTGCCCGGTTTTCATGTGGGGTTAAGAGCAAAAAGCCGTTACGATACAGGCTTTTGTCGTATCAAATCTTCACCCCCTTCTTCATATCGCATGCATCACTCGCCATTCGACGTTTTCCAAGTCAACTAAGCACTAAGTTTGCTAATCACGGCGTGTCGCCAACCTTGGCATCCGCTGTTGGGCTTCATAGGCCGACGCCTTTTCCTCAAGTTCTTCCCTGGATTCCACGCGATTGCTGCTGTTCAGCACAAATGCATTAAGCTCATCAAGCTTGAAATAAAGCTTGCGCCTGTTCTTGTAATAGGGCAGAACCCTTTTGCTGGTATAGCTGTACAGTGTGGGCAGGGCAATTCCGAGATATTCGGCTGTTTCCTCAGCGGTCAGAAAGGGCCGCTCCTGTTGGTTCGTTTGTTCTGCTACTAGCATACTTTTTCCTTTAAGAAGCGTTTTATATTTCGTTTTGATGCGCTTCCATAAGCCCCCTCTCTAATCGCTAGGTTTTCTTCTTGATTTTTCTTGGCTTGAGGAAGCAAGTCCTTTGTTATCAGTAGTTTGGAAATTGATGATTCTGAGTATTGCTTGCCTGCCCGAAAACCTACCATTAGGTTTTAGCGATTAATCCTCCGATATGCAAGGGGTGCCCTCCGTCCAAAGTCAGCCGGTTTTGGCCATGGAAACAGCTGCCGTTATCTTTTGAACATTTCCGCTCTTGAGATGGTTTCGATTCTGATGTTAATCCTGACCTCGATGTTGCGCCCTCTTTGGCTAAAAAATTTAAGCTTTTTGTCGGATGTAACGTGCTCTCGCAGCTTTTTGTTGATATGGTCTATATGATGGGGTCTTTTTTTCCCCATCCCGTCCCACGCATACTCGGAAATAAGGGTCGTTGACCCTGCTTTGATAATATTCTTCCCATCCGCGGTGAGCGGATTCACAACAAGATATATAAGGTAATCGTATAATGTTTGGCTGAAAAGCTTGCGCAATCTTATACTCTTGCCGCCTGACTCAAGCCGATATGAAGCTTCGTGTTTGTTTCTGTCAAATGAGTAGTCCATCACCAGGGTAAGGTTTTTGGGGTCGTCCACCCGGATTTTCTCCACTTCTTTCTTTGGGTCGGCGGGCTTGTAGTCATCCATTAAAGCCTGTAAGAGGCCGCGAAATCCCTCCATTTTATCCTCGACCGGCTCGGAATGCAGGTAGATGGAAAAATATCGGATGATTTCCATCGCCATTTCATACAGACCGTTTGTTCTGCTCTGCCAATAGTTTTCCTTTACATTGAGGAATAAGGATTCGAGGACACCCTTGGCCCTGTCGTCCACCTTCAACATTTCCATTTGAAAGTTGAAGTTTTCCAAATATTTGCTAATGGTCTGCAAGTCCAAATTCGCTCTTCTGTGCAGCGTTTTCAGATATGAGTCAAGTTCCATCTCCTGAACATATTGCAGCCCATCTCCTTTCTCACTTGAGGCAAACCTCATGCGGTCCTTCTGATAAAGATAGGCTATAACGTCCTTGTCAGGCAGATACTTGCGAAGGTCTTGGTAGGCTTTGCTGGACTCGATTGCCTGCTTAAGTTCTGCTTCCCATTCCTCATCGATTATCCTGATGACGCTTATGTCATCCGGTATTGCTTTTTTTCTGTTCATTGTTTACCTCGGTCTCTTTTTTGCATGCTTCACAGCTCCGGAAGCTTCTGTATTTCCTTGTCGCGCTTATAGTCGCTAAGCTTGGCATATCGCTGTGTCATTGTGACGTTGGTGTGCCCCATCAGCTTTGATATGGTGTAGATGTCTATGCCAGAATCAAGACTTAGAACGCCAAATGTGTGACGGGAGCAGTGATAGGTTATTTTTTTCTTTATCCCGGCAGCCTCAGCCCATTTTTTTATGGCTCTATTGGTGTTCGCATTAGTGGGTAAGTGGAATACTTCAGCATGCGGCGAATCTTTGTTCAATTCTTTTTGTTGTTCCAAAATTATTTTTGCTGCACTTGCCAACGGTATGGTCGCAATCATTCCCGTCTTCTTTTGCCGTTTGATAATGGCCCCTTCATTGATATCCATCCATTTCAACGATTTCGCATCCGAGAATCTCAACCCCGTAAAACAGGAAAAGATGAAGGCGTTTTTAATGTCTGGATGCTCGCAGGGTGTATTGTCCAGGGTCCTGAGTTCAGTCAAGGTGAGGAAGGTTGTTTCCATTTCAACGGTCGGTATCGAAATTCCACTGGCTGGGTTCTTTTGCAGTATTTCATCCAACACAGCCTGCTTAAGCGCCGTCTTGAATATCCCATAATAGATTTTTGCAGAGTTGGCTGAGACTTCGCTCTTCAGAAAATCAGAGAACTTTACGCACAACCTTCTGTCAATTTCTCCAAAGTTTAAACTGCCTTTGCTGAACAATTGGAGTTTCTTTCGTGTGTTTCTCCAGTTGCTGGCATTGTTTTTCCTCTTTACGAGCTCATCAAAATAAGCCAGAAAGTCTTCTTTGGATTCCCAATCAAGAGGCAGCAGATTCCCGCTTTTAATGATTTCAAGCTCACGGTTATCACGGATGTTCGAGGCCACTTTAAGTATATTGTCATCGGAGACACGGTCATCCTTTTTACCGGATAGTTTGAGATTTGGAAGATTCAGGTATTGCCACTTACGGTCTTGTGACATGGCTAGAAATATTGAATATCCGCCACCATTTAGCTTCCTCAGCCTAAGTTTAATGCGCTTTCTGTGGTTAAGTTTACCGACTTGGTTTTCACAATAATCCTGTTCGGAGTGTTTTTTTCGTCCCACTTTCTGTCTTTCCTTTTTTCACTTTCTAGATACCATCGGGTGTTGCGCGATAATTCCGCGTAACACAAACGTCGATATATTGTGCCAAACTCCAGCGAATTAGATATATGTCAAGGAAAACATCACACTCTATCTATATGCTAGTTATAACATTATGTTAATTGGTATTAGTGGCGTGGAATTTATAATACAAATAGACCGGGTAAATCCCCTCTTGAACTCTTTGTCCGAAACCCGTGAAAGAAATCCATGGTACTTTCGCAACGTTGCCTGCCCCAAAGCTAAATTTTACATCCAACCCATTATAGGTTTTCAAATAACCACTCTGAACAAGGTTATCTGTGCCTGCTTGACCCAGAAAACGGACGATTTCCGAAAATATGCTTTTTTCCATTCTTCCTCCCATCTCCATGATTTTTACAATTAAAAACATATCTTGTTTTTTGTCAACTGCTCTGTAAATTACGGCTTTTGTATGCAATTGTCTTTGACGGTTTGAAAAACTTGTCCAAGCGCAAGGTGCAGTTTTCTGCGCAAAAGTATTGGCGTTTTAACATTATAACGAGTCCCGTCACACTTTCCCTGATACGCCTGAATCATGTTTTTGAAAGTTACCTTCATTTTGATGTCCTCCTTGATTTTTTTGCTGGGGGAAATGAGTTTAAAATCTCGTAAGTCCATGCTTTAGACAATCCCAAGACCCCCAAAAAACATCAACCTGAAGCTTTGGGAAGTGTTTGGGAAGAGTTTAGGATGTCTTTAGGATGTTAGCAAGATACCTCTCCATATATAGTGGGTAACAGTTTGGGGGTTCCCGCGGATGGGCGCAGAAAAAAACGCGGATAGCGCAGATTAATTTTTATACGGATTGAACCGATAAAAACGGATGGAACGGAAGAGGACGTTTTAACGTTTTAGCGTATCCCGTGGCAAGCCCACCTTGCCATCTCGCTATCTCGCCACCTCGCTAAAACGAAAATCCCCTTTTCATCCTCCCCATCCTGTGCATCCCCAATCCAATAAAAAAATCAAGGGACCGGATTCCTCGCTCCGTTCCGGGATGGCGCACCTGGTCCGGTTTGTCCTTTCGAGTCGGGCGGGAAATGCAGTCCCTTTCTTGCCTTCATGCGTGCCTGGGGTTCCAAAATATCTCCCTTGACGAAAATCCGTTAATTATAAACTTGTCTTTTGCGCAAAGTATTCCGACCTTAAAAAAATGGAGCGCCCGTCCCAGGCGGATTTGAAGAAAAAACGCCTTTCACAGAGTGGACAGCAGCGCGCATTTGCAGAATTTTGTTCGCGGATTCACGCGCTTCAGCAAACTTTTAAGAAAAATCTATAATATAAGGAGATCGTATGTTTTTCAACGTTCCCACACCAACAAACGAACCGGTGCTTCCCTACTCGCCAGGTTCTCCCGAAAGAGAGCTTTTGCAAAAGACCCTCAAAGAGATGCACGCGCAAAAGATTGAAATCCCTGCCATCATCGGCGGGAGAGAAGTCTTTACCGGAAATATGGGCAGCAACGTTTGCCCCCACGACCACCAGCACGTTTTGTGCACCTTCCACAAAGCCGGTAAAGCCGAGATCGGGCAAGCCATCGACGCCGCCCTGAAGGCACGCCGCATGTGGGAGGAAATGCCTTTCTACGACAGAGCCGCCATCTTCCTGAAGGCCGCCGAACTGCTTTCCACAAAGTATCGCCCGGTGATCAACGCCGCCACCATGCTTGGTCAAAGCAAAAGCGCTCACCAAGCCGAGATCGATTCCGCCTGCGAATTGATCGATTTTTGGAGATTCAACCCCTATTATGCCCAGCAGATCTATCAGCAGCAGCCCCCGGTTTCCCCCAAGGGAGAGTGGAACAGCTCTGAATATCGCGCGCTGGAAGGCTTTGTGTTTGCCATCACGCCTTTCAACTTCACCTCCATCGCTGGCAACCTGCCCACCTCACCCGCCCTGATGGGCAACACTGTGGTTTGGAAACCCGCCGGCACCGCCGTCTATAGCGGATATTTCATCATGAAAGTGTTGATGGAAGCCGGATTGCCGGATGGCGTGATCAACTTCATCCCCGGCCAGGGCTCCGTGATGGGCGACACTGTGATGGATTCCCCAGACCTGGCAGGCATCCACTTCACCGGCAGCACCGGAGTGTTCAACCACATCTGGAAATACACCGCACAAAACCTGGAAAACTATAAGGCCTATCCCAGAATCGTGGGAGAAACCGGCGGAAAAGACTTCATCTTTGCGCATCCGTCTGCAGACGTGACGGCTTTGGCAGTGGCTTCCTTCCGCGGAGCCTTTGAATTTCAGGGCCAAAAATGCAGCGCCGCCAGCCGCATCTACATCCCCGAATCCCTTTACGGCGAATGGCTCCAGCAGATGAAAGCCATGATGGCAGACATCAAACAGGGCGACCCGATGGACTTTGGAAACTATGTGAACGCCGTGATCGACAAACACAGCTTTGACAACATCAAATCCTACATCGAACACGCCAAGGCGGCAAGCGACGCCTCCATCGTTGCCGGCGGCGGATATGACGACTCCAAGGGCTTCTTCATCGAACCCACCGTCATCAAAGCCGAAAACCCGCGCTACAAGAGCATGCAGGAAGAGATCTTCGGCCCTGTGCTCACCGTTTATGCGTATAAGGACAGCGAATTTGAGGAAACTCTGGAGCTGTGCAACAGCACTTCGCCATATGGCCTCACCGGAGCGGTGTTCTCACGCGATCGCCAGGCAACCGTGAAGGCCTGCAACGCCTTGAGGCATGCAGCCGGAAACTTCTATATCAACGACAAACCCACCGGAGCAGTGGTTGGACAGCAGCCCTTTGGCGGCGCCAGAGTGTCTGGAACCAACGACAAGGCTGGAAGCCCGCAAAACCTGATGCGCTGGACCTCCGCCCGCTCCATCAAGGAAAACTTCGTGCCCCCCACGAACTACAAATATCCCTTCCTGCAATCCTGAAACTCCAGATAAACAGATAAAACGAAAGGGCGATGCAGTTCAAGCTTGCGTCGCCCTTGTTCTTTGCCGTTTGAAAAAGGGGTCAAAGCAAGCCTTTGCAAAAATGCGTTCACAAAAAAACCCGCGGCATAGTGACCACGGGTTTGACTTTGTATCAAAAAGGGGTTTGGCTTAAACGACGATGAGTTGATTCAGCTCTTTTGCGGCTTCTCCCGCCGCTTGGGCAAACTGGGGTGTTTTTTCCCGGAAGATGATGCCGCGGGAGGAATTGATCAGGATATTGGGCTGGTCGGAGGATTCTGCCGCAGATCTCAAGACGGAATCCAGGTCTCCGCCCTGGGCGCCGATGCCGGGAATCAGGAATATCCGCCCGGGTAAAAGCCGGCGCATGCGTTTCAGATCCTTGCTTTGGGTGGCGCCAACGACGGCTCCGAGCCTGTCCGGGGGAAAGCCGTCAATCCACTGGGAAACCTTTTCATCCATGCCGCCATCCAGGAAAAAATCCTGTGCGGAAAGGTTTGAAGTGAGCGCCAGGGCAAAGGCAAAGGCTCCCTCCCTCTGCAGGATGGGCTGCATCACGTCCGTTCCCATGAGTGGGTTCAGGGTGATGGCGTCCACCTTCAGATGGTCAAAAAACGCCACGGCATATTGTTCCATTGTATTGCCGATGTCGCCAACCTTGCAGTCCAAAATCACGGGAATTTCCGCCGGGATGTATTCCACCGTTTTTTGCAGGGCTTCCAAGCCACGCAAACCGTCGTTCAAATAGAACGCCAGGTTGGGTTTGTAGGCACAGGCGCTGGCGGCGGAGGAGTCGATGATGCGGCGGTTGAACTCCCAGATGGGATTGGCTTCGGCTCTCACGCAGTCTGGAAGCTGGGTGATGTCGGAATCCAATCCCACGCAGAGCAGGCTGCCGGTGCTTTTCCAGCGCGCCTGATATTTATTGAACAAGGATGTGGACAAAGTCGGCTCCGTCTGTTTCTTCAAATTCCACCTTGATGATCTCCTCGCGGGAAGTGGGCACGTTTTTTCCCACATAATCCGCTTTGATGGGCAATTCGCGGTGTCCGCGGTCGATGAGCACAGCCAGTTGGATCTGCCGGGGGCGTCCAAAATCCAGCAGAGCATCGATGGCGGCGCGCACGGTTCTGCCCGTGTAGAGCACATCGTCCACCAGCACGATCACCGCGTCCTCGATTTCAAAACCCAGTTCCGAACCCCGGATCACGGGCTGGTGAGAGATGGTGGAAAGGTCGTCCCGATAGAGGGTTATGTCCAAAATCCCCACGGGGATATCCTGACCCTCGATGAGGCGCAGATATTCTGAAAGCCTGTGCGCAAGCGGCACTCCGCGGCTGCGGATGCCCACCAGACGGATCTTTTCCAAGCCGCGGTTTTGTTCGATGATCTCATGCGCCATACGATGGATGCTGCGTCCCATCTGGGCTTTGTCCATGATCGTGCTTTTTAACTGCATGATTTTCTCCACTTTGCCGGGGCTATCAATCCGGCTTGATCACGATGAGGGTGTCGCCCTTGCCAACGTTGTCGCCGCTGGAGAAGGGGGTCGCCACCACTGTTCCATCCACTGGGCTGGGGATGTTGTTGTTCATCTTCATGGCTTCCAAAACCAAAACGGTGTCGCCATGGCTGACTTTGTCGCCAACTTTCTTTTCATATTTGATCAGCATGCCCGGCATGGGAGACAGCACCGGAGTGCCGTCTGCACCGGCTGCGGAGGCGGGCGCAGGATTTGGCGCGGGAGCGGGTTTGGCAGGGGCGGCTGGAGCAATAGGAGCCACAGGAGCCGCCACAGGGGCTGGAGCCACAGGAGCGCTGCGAACCACACGCGGAGCCCCGCCTTTTTCGGAAACTTCCACCAGGAAGTGTTCGTCATCCACAAAAACGTCGAACTGACGCAGGTCTTCGGGCTTGGCAACTGCTTCCTTGACAGGCTTTTCGGTCAGCTTGCCCGCCTTGGCTTTTTGGCAGAGATCCTCTTCGCGCTTCACCTCTTCCAGGGTGACCGGCTTCATGTCTTCCGGCATGGGTTCCAAGCCATATTTGATCTTGAGGAACTTTTTGCCGGTGAGGTTGTAAATCGCCACGATGAGGGCGTCGTCCAGATCTTTCGCCAAGCCTTCGGTTTCCTTTTTCACCTGTTCCAATGCGGGTTGGATCACATCGCCGGGGCGTTCTGTGATGGGCTTTTCACCGCGGTGGTAGCCCTTGAGCGCCTTCTTTTGCACTTTGGCGTCGATGGGCAGGGTGGTCTTTCCGTAAAGGCCATAGCAGAGGTCTTTCACCTGCTCGGTGATCTGGGCATATTCGCCGTCTTCCTTGTCGAAAAGGGCGTTGTTGACCGCTTGGATGCCAACGATCTGGCTGGTTGGGGTCACCAGGGGGATCTGTCCCAGTTCCTTGCGCACTTTGGGGATTTCCTTGAAAACGTCGTCCAGGCGATCCAGCGCATCCATCTGACGCAGTTGGTTCACCAGGTTGGAAAGCATTCCGCCCGGGGTTTGGTGGATGATCACGTCGGTGTCGATGATGCCAAACTTTGTGTTGTCCGCAAATTTCAGATATTTGGGGATGTCTTTTTCCATTTCCTTGCCGATCTTGTTCAGCAGATGGATGTCGAAACCGGTGTCGCGGTTTGTGCCCAAAAGCGAGATCACAAAAGGCTCGACCGCGGGATGTGAGGTGCGGTAGGCATAGGGTCCCACGCAGGTGTCGATGATGTCCACGCCGGCTTCGATGGCTTTGAACAGCGCCAGATCACCCTGTCCGCTGGTGAAGTGGGTGTGCAAATGCACCGGCACTTTCACGGTTTCTTTCAGCGCCTTGATCAGGTCGAAGGCGTCGTAGGGGGAAACCAAGCCTGCCATATCTTTGATGCAGACTGTGTCCGCGCCCATTTCTTCCAGTTGTTTGGCTTTTTTGGTGTAATATTCAATGTTATAGATCTCTCCGCCCATGCGCTGTTCCATCAGGCTGTAGCAGATGGCGCCTTGGAAGTGTTTTCCGTTCTTTTGAATGATTTTCACCGCGGTTTGGAAGTTGCGGAAGTCGTTCAAAGCGTCGAAAACGCGGAAGATGTCGATGCCGTTGTCACAGGCGCGCTGCACAAAGGCTTCCACCACGTCGTCGGCATAGTTTTGATAGCCCACGAGGTTTTGGCCGCGCAGCAGCATCGAAAACGGGGTCTTTTTGATGTGTTCTTTCAAAACGCGGATGCGTTCCCAAGGGTCTTCGCCCAGATAGCGGTGCATGGCGTCGAAAGTGGCGCCGCCCCACACTTCCATGCTGTAGAAGCCAACTTGGTCCATGAGTTTTGCCACGTGGAGCATGTCTTCGGTGCGGCCGCGTGTGGCAAAAAGGGACTGATGTCCGTCGCGGAAGGACAGGTCTTGAATTTTGATGGGGTTGGCCGCTTTGGGGCGGTCCGGTTCATAGCGCATCTGGCTATATTCCAAGATTCCATGTTTTTGCATGGTGTCTCCTTGTTATCTGTTTCTTTTTATAAATCTTCTTTGAGCCAACTCGCGATGGAGCATGGTTTGCTGGCGCCCATAGTGCTGCCAAACGCTGGGCGCATTTTCATAGGGACGCTGCACAAAGGCAAGGCTCTCCTCGGAACTGATCAGCGCCATCACACCTGCGATGGCGGCAAGTTCTTTCTTACGGTCTGTCATCACTCTGCGTCCTTTAGGAAGGAATGTTTCCGTGCTTTTTGGGCGGCAGGCTTTCGCTCTTGCTGGAAAGGATTTCCAGGGCGTCGATCAGCCTTTTGCGGGTTTCGGAGGGCAGGATCACCGCATCGATATATCCGCGGGATGCCGCCACATAGGGGTTGTTGAATTCTTCTTCATAGGTTGCAATCAGTTCGGCGCGTTTGGCGTTTTGATCCTCGGCGGTTTGAATCTCTTTGCGGAAGATGATGTTTGCGGCACCCTGGGCGCCCATCACGGCAATTTCCGCACTGGGCCAGGCGAAGACCATGTCTGCACCCAGGTGTCTGCTGCTCATGGCGATATAGCTTCCGCCATAGTCTTTGCGGGTCACCACGGTCAGTTTGGGAACCGTGGCTTCGGAATAGCACCACAAGAGCTTTGCGCCGTGGCGGATGATGCCGTTCCATTCCTGATCACGCCCGGGAAGATAGCCCGGAACGTCCACAAAGGTGAGCATAGGAATGTTGAAGGCATCGCAGAAGCGGATGAAGCGCGTGGCTTTGTCCGAGGCGTCGATATCCAGACAGCCCGCCAAGACCTTGGGCTGGTTTGCCACCACGCCCACCACACGTCCGTTCAGGCGTCCGAAGCCCACGATGATGTTTTGCGCATAATAGAGGTGAGGTTCAAAAAACTGACCGTCGTCCAAAACGGTGCGGATCACCTCGTGCATGCTGTAGCTTTCCTTGGGGTTGTCCGGAATGATGGAATCCAGGTTCGGACACAGGCGCCAGGGGTCGTCGCCGCTTTCGGCGCGGGGCGGGTCTTCCATGTTGTTCCCTGGCAAAAAGGAGAGCAGCAATTTGATCTGCTGGATGGCGTCTTCGTCGTTTTCACAGGCAAAGTGGGCGTTTCCGCTCTTGGAGTTGTGAGTCATGGCTCCGCCAAGCTCCTCCTGGGTGGTCTCTTCGCCCGTGACGGCGCGGATCACGTCCGGCCCGGTGATAAACATAAAGCTGGTTTTTTTCACCATGAACACAAAGTCGGTCATGGCAGGGGAATAGACCGCTCCGCCGGCGCAGGGGCCCATGATGGCGGTGATCTGGGGAATCACGCCGCTGGCACGGGAATTGCGGAAGAAGATGTCGCCATAACCCTTGAGCGAATCCACTCCTTCCTGGATGCGGGCTCCGCCGCTGTCCTGGATTCCCACCAAGGGAACCCCGCTCTTGAGAGCCATGTCCATGATCTTGCAGATCTTGGCAGCGTGCATTTCGCCCAGGGAACCGCCCCGGGAGGTGAAATCCTGCGAAAACGCAAAAACCGGACGGCCATCCACCAAACCGTGGCCGGTGATCACACCATCCGATGGAATTTCAATCTTTTCCATGCCAAAGTTGTCACAGCGGTGTTCCACAAACATATCCAGCTCCCGGAAGGTGCCGGGATCGAAAAGCAAGTCCAGCCGCTCGCGCGCTGTCAGCTTTCCTCCGCTTTTTTGTTTTTCCACGGCTTTGGCGCCGCCCATCTGCAGGACTTTTTGCTCTTTGTCCAGCAGCTTTTGGATCGCGTCTCGGGTCGTTAGCATGTCTGTATCCTCTTTTCCAAACGATATTTAACTTGTTTACGGTTCCTGCCTCGCGGCGCAAACCGGATAAGAATCCAAAATCTGCAAGCGGCTCTTTTTCGTCAAGAAAAACAGGGGGATGGCTTTTTTTGCCCGGGATTTTTTGCAACAGGACAATGAAAACTGCAAATTGCGAAACGGATAATGCTTTAGCCACGATTCCCGATCTCTCAATTTGCAGATATATTTCCCAGAACGATGCTGTTTTGCCGAGTCGGTCCATCTGGCAATAATGGCAATCCTGCCGCGATATGGTGTGATTCCCGGGCAGTCACCTGAGAACTTAAAGAGTAGGAACAAGTTAGAGCATAACGTGAAGAAATCATTGACAGAAAGGTCGGATCCTGCACAATTGATTTCAATACAGGGGTGCTGAAGGAAACTTCGGCTGAGAGAATACCCTTCGAACCTGATCCGGATAATACCGGCGCTAGGGAGAAAAACGCATCACACCGATGCTGGCTCGAAGGTGCTAACTCACATACCCCCAATAAAATAAAGGGGAATAGTATGGAGTACACAATCTCCAAAGCCATCTGCGAGAGATGGTTTGAAAAGCTGCAAGACAACTTGCAGACCGACGTTGTCATTGTGGGAGGCGGTCCGAGCGGATTGATCTGCGCGGCAGAACTCGCCGCAAATGGGATCAAGACCTGCCTGATCGAGGGCAAACTCGCACCCGGAGGCGGAATGTGGGGAGGGGCGATGCTCTTTAACACAATCGTAGTCCAAAGCGAAGTATTGCCAATCCTGGATCGATATGGGATCAGCTACCGGCAGGCAGAACAGGGATTCTACACGGTTGATGCCGTGGAAGCCACTTCCGCACTGATCTACCGGGCTGCGCATGAAGGCGCCGCCATCTTCAGCGGAATCTCAATGGAAGACGTCTTGCACAAAGACGAGCGGGTTTGCGGAGTCGTGATCAATTGGACACCGGTTGCCAAGCTCGGAATGCACGTTGATCCGCTATCTCTATGTTCCACAATAGTATTGGATGCCACCGGCCATCCCAGTGAAGTGGTTTCTGTGCTCACCCGGAAAAATCCTGTTCAGCTCAATCTGCCCGGCAATACGATGGCTTATGAGGGCTCCATGAATGCCGAAGCCGGGGAAAAGGCTTGCGTGGAATACACCGGCGAAATCTATCCGGGACTATATGTTTCGGGGATGGCAGCCTGCGGTGTGAGCGGAAGCAACCGGATGGGTCCGATTTTCGGCGGGATGTTGCTTTCCGGCGTCAAAGCCGCGACTTTGATCAGGCAAAGCCTGGCCGGGGGCAGACAGTGAAAGACTTTGGGCTCTACATCGTTATGACCAAGCCCCGGCTGGGATACCTGGAATTTACCAAAATCTGCGTGGAAGAAGGGGTTCCGATGCTGCAACTGCGCGATAAAACCATGTGTGACAGGGAATATCTGATCCTGGCAGAGCAATTGAGAGATATCTGCAAAGGCAGCCAGACCCGATTCCTGATCGATGACAGGCTTGATCTTTGCCTCTTGGCTGATGTCGATGGCCTGCATTTGGGACAGGATGACATACATTGGATACAGGCGCGTAACCTATTGCCGGATAAGCTGATCGGAGTATCCACTCACTCCCTGGGGCAATTTGAAGCTCTGAACACAGAGATTGAAACCAGCGGAAAAAGCCCCGATTACATCAGCTTTGGGCCCATATTTCCCACCGTGGCCAAAGCCATTCCCGATCCTCCGGTGGGAACTCTTCATCTGGCGCAAGTATTAGACGCAGCCAAGCATCCCATTGTGGCAATCGGAGGCATCTTTCCCAACAATCTGGAGGAAGTTTTGGCTTCGGGAGCCAAAAACATCAGTATGATCCGTCACTTCGGCGACTGCACAGACAGCCGTACCCTGAGGGACAATATACGCACAATCAAAGACTTATGGAGAAAACAATGACACAATACAGCGAAGCAATAAAAGGCAATCTGAGCCCTGAGATGATGACAGTGGCAAAAGATGAGGGGCTGGAACAGGAAATTTTGATCCAGAAAATCGCGGCAGGCGAGGTCGTGATCCCAAGCAACCGTAATAGAAAGAGCAAGCCGGTCGGGATCGGCAGCGGCTTGAGCGTCAAGATCAATGCCAATATCGGCAGTTCCAATCTGGCTTGCGATCCCGATGGCGAGATCGTCAAGCTTCAGCTCTGTTCCGAGTTTGGGGCACATGCGGTGATGGATCTCTCCACGGGGGGAGATCTGGATGCCATCCGAAAAAGGATGATAGCCAATACAGAGCTGATCTTGGGCACGGTGCCGATCTATGCAGTGGCATCGAAACTGGAGCAGCAGGGCAGGGACATCCTGGCATTTGAACCGGACATGCTCTTTGATGAGATTGAGCTGCAAGCTGAACAAGGAGTGGATTTTATGACGGTTCATGCCGGGATTAACCGTTGGAGCCTGGCAGCACATCAGAAAGACAGCAGGCTCCTCGGGATAGTCAGTCGGGGCGGATCGCTGCTCAAGCGCTGGATGCTGCACGCAAAAGCTGAAAATCCGCTCTATGAGCAGTTTGACCGTCTACTATCGATCTGCCAAAAACACGATGTAACGCTTAGTCTGGGTGATGGATTCCGTCCGGGAGCGATCAGCGATGCCTCAGACGCCACACAGCTGGCAGAACTTATTGTCCTGGGCGAATTGGTGAGCCGTTGCCGCGATGCCGGTGTACAGGTGATGGTGGAAGGTCCGGGGCATGTTCCATATCGGGATATTGAGGCCAATGTGCGGCTACAGAAAAGGCTGTGTGACAATGCACCGTTCTATGTTCTGGGGCCGCTGCCCACTGATTTTGCCAGCGGATATGATCATATCACGGCAGCGATCGGAGGAGCCCTGGCAGGATCCGCAGGGGCAGATTTTCTCTGCTATGTTACTCCGGCAGAGCATCTTTGCCTGCCCGATTGGGATGATGTCAAGCAAGGTATCATCGCATCAAGGATTGCTGCCCACATTGCGGATTTGGCAAGGGGCTGTCCCAAAGCCCTTCAGATCGACGATGCCATTTCCACAGCCAGACGGAGGATGGATTGGGAGACCATCTTTGACCTTAGTGTCGATCCTTCGCTGGCAAGGAAGCGTAAAAGCGAGACTTCAGGTGAATTAAGCGATCAATGCAGCATGTGTGGCAAGCTCTGTGCCATCAAAAATGACCACGCCCATGCCTGAAGTACAGATAGCTGTAATCGGCACCATCGATAGCAGCGGCGGTGCCGGGATCAATCAGGATATCAGAGTGGCGGCTCTGTTTGGACACAAGCTGCATACCTGCGTTGCCAATCTGAGCCTGCAAAGCAAGAACGGGGTGGAATTGATCCACCCCGTTGAAGAGGGGATCATTGAAAAGAACCTGCACCTGGTACTGCAAAACAAAGCTCTGCGCTACATTAAGATAGGTGCGCTATCCACCGAAGGGCAGATCAAGCTCCTGTGCAAATATTTGAGCCGACCCCGGGCCTGGAAAGTAATCCTTGATCCCGTGATCAAGGCCAGTCGAGGCCAGGCTTTTTTGGACGATGCCGGGCTGATCGAGCTCCAAAGCTTGATCCGGCAGGCGGACTATCTTTGCCCCAATCTACCGGAACTGGCAATGCTCTGCAAAGCGGAAACAGCAAGCTTTGAGGAGTCCATCCGGCAGGCGCAAGACTATGCTTATCAGATGGATGCAAGTATCCTGCTAAAAGGGGGGCATGGGCGGAGTGGAACTCTGGAGGAAGCCTTTGTAAGCAAGGACAAAGTGATAAGATACAGTCACCCCCGCAGGAACTGGAACTATGACCACGGCACCGGCTGCGCTTTGGCCACGGCCTTTTGCTGCTATCTGTCGAAAGGATTCAATGAGCACGAGGCTTTTCACCGGGCATCGCTTTGGGTGATGGATTATTACGATGGTTTGAACGGATTGGCTGAAACTTCCATGGACAATCAGAGCGGTTCAGTTTGACATAGCTTCACGGATACTTTTGAACGATCCAAGGAGGGTAACGTACTGTCTGCGTTGCGCCAGTCCTCTGATTATAAAGACCGATCGCAGTGCCCGGCTTTCGGAGCGGGATCATCCCCATGTTTGCAAGCGTGTCCGAACCAAATGTTTTCTTCCAGCCTTCTCCCCAGAGCCCAAGCCAAGATCCATGGCAATACTTCCCATAAGCCTCCCCAATTTTTATGGGGAGGAGTTTAGGAAGTGTATAGCTTGTCTTTTGGTTGGAGCCAAGGAAGAGGGGGAGGATTTGTTTTGGATTGAAGAAAATCGGGATGGGCGGGATGAATTTTCAGGATTTTTTTAACTCATGAAATCAAGATACATATTTGCTGCATTGGCAATATGTTAAAGGAGACGTGATGGAAAAAACAGCGCAGATTTTCAGAGGATAACTGACTCCGGATATGTTTTTTGTGGTTAGCTTTTCCATTTTGTTAAACATTCCTCTTGACTTTTTTGCTGATGCCGGTTATTTTGATATAAACGGGCATTGATTACCGTTACCCAAAAAGGAGAAATCAATAAATGAAAAAGACTTTAATCATTCTTGCCTTGACCGTCTTGAGCCTGAGCCTGGCTTTTGCGGACGTGACCTACGGACTTCGCGGCGGTTTGAACATGATGAACCGTGCCACCACACAAGAAAACGCCCTCGAAACCGGCGACAGAAGCGGATTTCATGGCGGATTGGTCCTGCAATACCGCACCGATTCAAACTTCATCGTGCAGCCTGAAATCCTTTACAGTCAAAAGGGTTACACCTACAAAGTTCTCACCGTTGACACCACCACCATGATGGACTATGTGGAAGTTCCCATCCTGCTGAAATACAACATCAAAGCCGCCAAAGGCCTCTATATTCAGCCCACCGTGGCTCCCTTCGTGGGCTATGCCGTTGTTGGCAAAAACACATTCAAAGGCGCCGTCATCGAAGATGAAACAGACATTTTGGAAGACATCAATCGCCTGAATTATGGACTGGACTTTGGTTTGGACATCCAAGTCATCGACAGAGTATTGGTTGGCGCCCGCTATCAGCTTGGCTTGGCAGATTTTGACGGTGACAACAACGTCATCGAAAAGAATAAAAAAGACACCCATAATGGCTTGATGGTCAGCCTGGGCTTTTTGTTCTAAATCTTAATCCCTCTTTATCTTACAGGCGCTCCAAAACGGGGCGCTTTTTTTATTCCCCGCCGCGGGGATGGCCTTTGCGATAGGCTTTTTTCAGGTCTTCCGTGGTGACGTGGGTGTAGATGGCGGTGGTTTCAAGATTGGCGTGACCCAACATTTCCTGCACAGCCCGCAGATCCGCGCCGCGTGCCAGCAGGTGGGTGGCAAAACTATGGCGCAGGGTGTGGGGCGAATAGCCTTTTTTTTGAGCAACGAGGTTGAAATATTGATCCAGGATGGTGTTGAGTTGCCTTCCGTCGAAATCCCTGCCGCCTTTGGTGAGAAAAAGCCGGTCCGAGGAATGTTCGCGCACAAGTTCGGGACGTCGCTCAAGCCAATTCTGGATCGCTTCGATCGCCGCTTTGCCGACGGGCACCATCCTTTCCTTGCCGCCCTTGCCCCAAACCTTCACCAAGCCGCGTTTGAGGTTGAGATCCACCAAGCGCAGGCCCGCCAGTTCCTCGATGCGGATGCCGCTGGCGTAGAGCAGTTCCAAAATGGCGCGGTTGCGAATGCCGAAAATGCTGTCCAGATCGGGAATGCGCAGCAGGGTCAGCATTTCTTCCTCGGAAAAGAATTTGGGCAAAGCCATCTCAAACTTGGGGCGCCGGACCTTGTCCATGGGGTTGACATCAATTATCCCAAAGCACCTCAGATGCGAGAAAAAGCCCTGCAAAGCCGCCAGTTTTCGCGCCATGCTGCGGTTTCCCACGCCCTCGTCGTGCAGGTTGCGCATCCAGTCCCGAACCATTTGCGTGGTGATTCCCCGAACCTGAATTTCGCCAGGGAAAAAGTGCGCGATATAGGCTTGAAACTGCGACAGATCGCTGCGATAGGCGGTCACGGTGTTGGGGGATTTTCCCTCGACCCTGAGGTGTTCCAGATAGCTTTGTAGTTCTTTTTCCATTGTTTTTTTTCCAGATGTTCATTTTTTACTTGCCTGATAACTTGTCGAGAAAAAAATTGCACTTGAGCCAAGGAGGTTTGATGAACCAGCATATTTCAAGCACTGCCAAGATTGGCGAAAACACTGTCATCGGCGTGAATGCCGTGATTTTGGATGACGTGAAGATCGGTGAGAATTGTTTGATTGGAAACAACGTTGTGATCCACGCCGGCAGCGAGATTGGAGACAACGTGCGCATCGACGACAACACCGTGATCGGGAAAAAACCGCTGTCGTCCCCGCGCAGCATTTTCAAGGTTCCCGAATGCTTGGAGCCCGCACGGATCGGCTCTTTTTGCCAGATCGGAGCAAACGTGGTGATCTATGTGCAATGCGAAATCGGGGAACGAAACCTGATTGCCGACCTTGCCACCATCCGCGAAAATGTGACCATCGGAGATCTGAACATCATCGGACGCAACGTTGCCATCGAAAATTATGTGACCATCGGCTCGCGCAATAAATTTGAGACAAATTGTTATATCACAGCCTATTCCGAGGTGGCGGACTACTGCTTCGTGGCACCCTGCGTGGCGACCAGCAACGACAACTATATGGCACGCGACCCCGAACGGTTCAATCATTTCAAGGGCGTGACCATGAAAACCGGCTCCCGCATCGGAGTGAATGCCACGATTTTGCCAGGCAAAGTGATCGAAGAAGATGGTGTGGTGGCAGGCGGAGCAGTGGTTTCCCGCGATGTTCCCGCTCAAAAGATCGTTTTGGGAAGTCCAGCCAAGCCTCTGCGGGAAGTTCCTGAGGCACAATTGCTTAAAAACAATTTGGACAAAAAATGAAAGCGCTGCTGATCATTCCCACCTACAACGAGATTGAAAACATCGCCCGCATCATCCCGGCTGCTTTGAGCCAAAGCCCGATCCTGGAGATCCTGGTGATGGACGACAACTCTCCAGACGGCACCGCCGCTGCGGTGAAAAGCCTGATGGAGACAGAGCCCAGGGTGCATCTGATCGAAAGACCCCGCAAGATGGGCTTGGGCTCGGCGTATGTGACCGGGTTCAAATATGCCCTGAAAAACGGCTATGACCTTGTGCTGGAGATGGATGCGGATTTTTCTCACGATCCCAGGGATCTGCCCCGGCTTTTGGAAGCTGCCAAAAAATATGATCTGGTGATCGGCTCGCGCTACAGCCAGGGTGTGAATATCGTTAATTGGCCTATCAAGCGGCTTTTGATCAGCTATTTTGCCTCAAAATATGTGCGCACCATCACCAGAATGCCCGTGAAGGATCCCACTGCGGGCTTTAAGTGCTTCAACCGCAGGGTGCTGGAAGCCATTGATCTGGACAGCATACTTTCCGACGGCTATGCCTTCCAGGTGGAGATGAATTTCCGTGCCTGGAACCTGGGATTCCGTATTCATGAGGTTTCCATCGTTTTCACAGACCGCCTGGACGGCGTTTCCAAAATGAGCCGGCAGATCGTTTGGGAAGCGGCTTGGATGGTTTGGCGCCTGCAGTTCATGAAGCTGCTCGGTAAACTTTGAGCGGAGGATAATGCCCTATGCTGGAACGTTTTAACACTCCTTTGGAGCGCCCTGATGACACGGAATTCGATCGTGCGCTAAGACCGCGCAGTCTGGACGAATTCATCGGGCAAAACCACATCAAACAGCTTTTGGATATTTCCATCAGGGCTGCCAAGCTGCGCGGTGAACCGTTGGACCACGTTCTATTTTATGGGCCTCCCGGATTGGGAAAAACCACACTGGCCGGCATCATTGCCCGCGAGATGGGTGTGGAAATCACCGTGAGCAGCGGACCCGTGATGGAAAAGCCCAGCGATCTGGCAGGCATTTTGACCAATCTGCAGCGCCATGAAGTACTGTTCATCGACGAAATTCACCGTCTGAGCCACGTGATCGAGGAATACATCTATCCTGCCATGGAAGATTTTCAGATGGAAATCATCCTGGACAGCGGACCCAGCGCGCGCACCCTGCGCATCAGCGTGGAACCCTTCACCCTGATTGGCGCCACAACGCGTGCCGGGCTTTTGACTCCGCCTCTGCGGGACCGCTTTGGCATCGTTTTGAGGCTGGATTATTACGATTTTGAATCCATCAAGCGCATCATCAAGCGCTCTGCCGGGATCATGGAAGTGCCTGCGGAAGAGGCTGGGATTGAAGAACTTGCGCGTCGCAGCCGCGGAACCCCACGCATCGCAAACCGGCTTTTGCGCCGGGTGAGGGATTTTGCCCAGATCATGGGCAACGGAACCATCACGCTGGAGATCGCGCTGCAGGCCTTGGAGATGCTGCAGGTTGACCACGCCGGCTTGGATGAGATGGATAAACGCCTGCTGGGCACCATCATCGAAAACTATCGTGGCGGACCGGTGGGCTTGAAAACCCTGGGAGCCGCTGTGGGAGAGGATCCCGGCACCATCGAGGAGATTTTTGAACCCTATCTGGTGCAGCAGGGGTTTTTGGAACGCACACCCCAGGGGCGCAAGGTTACCTTCAAGGCATACAGGCACTTGGGGCTGTCACCCTCGCAGGATCAAAAGGAAATCTTTGAAGATTGAGGCTTTGGTCCGGGATCTGAAAAACAGCCTTTTAACCGCGTAACGCCATGGGATACAAGGAAAATATCGCCAGCAACCTTGGCAGCCAGATCATCCGGATCGTCGTGGGAGCGCTCACCGGCATTGTTGCAGCCCGGGCTTTGGGTCCTGCCGGGATGGGCGAGGTGGCATACATCTTGCTGATTTTCACCCTCTTGGGCGACTATGGGCATCTGGGGTTGAACAACGCCAAGATGTATTTCATGAAGCGCGGTTCCCAGAGCCGCCAGCACCTTTTTGGGGTGAATTTGACCTTTTTGGTGCTGCTGACCCTGCTGATGACTCTGGTGGTGCTGATCTTGCGCGCTACGGGGCTGGTCCTGAAGAACTATGGCTGGGGATATATCATTGCCGGGCTTGTGTTTACCGCATCCGATCTCTTTTTCACCAGCCTGCATTCCTGGTTTGTGGGGGATGAACGCATCCGCGAAAGCAACCGCTATATCATCGGGGTTTTCCTGGTGAAAAATGCCCTGATTCTGGGGCTTTGGCTTGCGGGTGCGCTGTCACCGTTCCGCTATTTTTCCATCATGGTTTTGGGCATGCTGCTGAATGCCGTCCTGCTTTGGCTGAAGGCGGGGCAAAAGTTTGTGCCTGCCTTTGATTTCGGACTGCTGAAGGCGGAATTTTCCTACGGCGGCATACTCTGGCTGGGTTCGATCTTCTCATTTTTGTTTTTGCGGGCGGATCAGTTCATGATCAAAAACATGAAGAGCTTGGCGGATCTGGGCACCTATTCCATTTCCGTGAGCCTGGCGGAACTGCTGTTCCTGGTGCCGGTGAGCGTTGGATCTGCTTTTTTGGGAAAGCTTTACAACACCGATGATCCCGCTGCAGCCAGGGACTTGCTTTCCCGGACCCTGAAGCTGACCATCTATGCCTGTGCAGCTCTGGCGGCCTTGGGCATACCCTTGAGTCTATTGATCCCTTATGTCTATGGAAAGGCATATACCGGAGCGGTTTACAGCACCATGGTGCTTCTGATTGGGGGCACTCTTTCCACGCCGGCACGGGTGGGAAAACAATATTATTTCACGCTGGGACGTCCCAAAGTTCATCTGTGGACCAGCCTCGCCACCCTGCTCACAAACATCGTCCTGAATTTTGTTTTCATTCCCAGCCTGGGGATTCTGGGAGCTGCGATCGCCTCCGCGATTGCCTATGCGGCGGATGGGCTTATGTATGTGTTTTTGCTACTGGGACCGGAAAAGTTCACCTTCAAAGAGCTTTTCCTCCTGAGTGCCAAAGACTTGCAGGGGCTTCTCAAACGATCGTAAGTTTATAAGAATTCAGCGCTGGATGGCTTTTGGAAGGGCTGGGGAGATTCTGGTTTGGAAAAAGAAACTTTTAATCCCTAACCTGCGCTTTAACAGCCAAATAGAACCATTTATCACCGCTTAAACCAAAAAGTTTATCCAAGCTTCGCCACACCGAAAACGGCATTTTTTTGGTTAATTGGTTCAAACGCAGAGCAGCCATCGCCTTGTGGTAGAAGAGGATGCTCTGCTGGACCCGAAAGCCGTTTTTGCGGAGCAGAGCCGCCATTTTAGGTTCGTCGAAGCTGTGCAGATGGGCGTTGACGGGGGTTTTGCGGTTGCAGTGGATGCAAAGCGAATGGCGGATTTCCTCGTTATAGGGCACAGTGATCAAGAGCGTTCCACCCGGTTGCAGGTATTCCCGGCAGTTTTGCAGCGCCAAAGCCGGCTCCACAAGGTGTTCCACCATCTCCAGCGCCACGATTAGGTCGTATTTTTTGCCCAGATTCTGAGGCTCGCTGGCATCTGCGTAAACCGTTTCGATCGTGGGATCCAGTTCCTTGATCCGTGCCAGGTTTTCTCGGCTGAGATCCATGGCGGTCACGTCTGCGCCCAGTTTTGAGGCTTCCAAGCTGAACCAGCCCCTGCCGCTGCCCAGATCCAAAACTTTCATGCCGGGGCGGATGTCGCAAAGCGAAAGCGTGAACTGGGTGCGCCTCAGCTCTGCCGGGTTAAGCGTGCTTTGTTCAAAATAGTCAAATTCCAGGGCGTCCTGACGATAGTGTTCTCGTGGGTCCATATTTCCTTCCTGATTGGATGAAAAAATCGCCCCCTGATTTTTGTCAAGGGGCGCATACAAGGTCATCCAGATGGCTTGGAGCCATTTTGGATGGGTTTTTAACTTCGATGAGTGATCAATAATCTTTTTCCAGTGAGGAAAAGTCAACTTGCTCGGCAAGGGATTTGAGCAGGTCGGAATTTTGAATGTTGCTGCCGTTGACGGTGACAGTGATTCTATCGTTCACTTTCACCATGAGGGTGCCATCTTCGTCGGCTTCGTCGAATTCCAAGGTGGCGGTATAGCCGCTCACCCGGATGGTTTTTCCGGGGCTTGCCACCCCAAACAGGTTGGCAAGGCCCAATAGTCCTCCGCTTTGGCCTAAAACCCCGCCCACGCTGATGGTGAGTGTGAAACTGGAATCGCCTTTTTCATATTCGCCGATGGCGGTCATTCCCGAGCCCAGAACATTGATCGATGTGGCATTTTTGTTTGTGAGTTTGAAGCCGTTTGAACCCTCTGGAATATATTTCAGCAGGTCTGCGCCCAAAATTTCGTTAACCTTTGCCATGGCATATTCCAGTTCTTCCCTGGCTTTGCCATAGTTTCCTTTATTTATGAAGCTTTTGGCTGTGTCGATGGCTTGGAGGGCCTCGCCTTTGGCATCTTCCGCGAAAAGGCTGAGTCCCAACGCCAAAACGGCGATAATAACCATTAGTTTTTTCATAATAGATCTCCTTCAATAAAGATGATTTCAGATAACAATAAGCCGAATTCTACCGTTTCAAAGAGTGAATTGGCTTTCTGTGGGAAAAAAGGCGAAGTTCCCGGAAAAAACTGCCCGGGAGCTTCGCCGGCTTGGTGTGTTGCATGAAAATCAGGGGAAATTGATCTGGATGTTCTTCACTTCCGGATATTTGGAAAGGTGTTCGCGGATCTCTTCGGCAACGTTGTCGCGCCACTCGTCGAAGCTCATGATGTTGAGGTCGATCAGCACTTCGCCGTTGTCAAAGCCCACATATTTCACCATCTTGAGAGTCACAATGTCTTCTCCCACCTGGGGATAGATGATCTTCTTGAGCTCTTCCAGAATGGTTTCCTTGCCAAAATTCGGCACGTCCTTCAAACCGTGTTCGATCTCATAGTTGGAAATGGCGGTCTGCAGGGTGTCCGCCGCCAAAACAGAGCAGTGCACCTTCACCGGGGGAAGTCCGTCCAGAGCTTCCATGGCGTCTTGCCAGGTGATATTTTTGGCTTCATCCAAAGTCTTTCCTTTGGCGAGGTCGGTGATGATGCTGGCTGTGGCGATGTTTGAGGCACAGCCATAGCTCAGAAAGCTGATGTCGTCGATCTTTTTGCTGCCTTCATCGATCTTGAGATAGATGGTGACTTGGTCTCCGCAAGCGGGGCTGCCTTCGGTGGCGACGGCATCGGGGTTCTCCATTTTCCCAACGTTGTGGGGGTTCATGAAGTGGTCCAAAACTTTTTGTGAGTATTGCATTTATTTCTCCTGGGAATGTGTGGCTTGATAAAGCGGACTGCGTTCACGCAGTTGGGCTGTGATTTCCGCCAAGGCTTTCACGGCGGTATCAATTTCTTCCCTTGTGTTGTAGCGGGAAAGGGTAAACTTCATGGAGCCATGGCTTTGGACGTGGTTTTTGCCCATTGCCATCAGCACATAACTGGGCTTGAGCCCCTGAGAGGCGCAGGCAGAGCCAGTGGCCACGGTGATGCCTTTCATATCCAGCATCATGGTGATGGCTTCACCCTCGATGTAGGCGATGGAAATGTTGATGTTGTGGCTGATGCGCCCTTCATGGCGGGGGCCGTTGAGTTCGATCTCGGGGATTTCCGCTTCCAGGCGTTCCAGCAGATAGTCTGAAAGTCCGCGCAGTTGGGAGATGGTGGCATCAAGGTCGGCAAAGTTGATCTCGGCAGCCTTGGCAAAACCGGCGATGAGGGCGATGCTGACGCCACCAGGCTGAACGCTGCCAATGCGGCTGACGCCGTGGATGAGCTGAGCCATTCTGGTTCCCTTTTTCACAAAAAGAGCGCCAATGCCCTGGGGTCCGTGGATTTTGTGAGCCGAAACGCTGAGGCTGTCCACCCCCAAATCCTTCACATCCAGATGCATTTTGCCATAGGCCTGACCCGCATCCGCGTGCCAATAGATCTTGTGCCCGGCATTTTCGAGCACCTTTTTATATTCCGCCATGGGCTGAATGGTACCCACAACGTGGTTCACGATGGTGGTTAAAAACAGGGTGGTGTCCGGTCTGATGGCTGCCGCCAATTTCTCTGCGCTGACCACACCCTGCTCGTCCGGCTCCAGATAGCTCACTTCAAAGCCTTGTTTTTCCAGCCAGGCGGCGTTTGTGAGCAGGTCCGGATAGTCCACCAGCGACACGATGGCGTGTTTGCCACTGGCAGCATGTGCATTTGCCAAACCCTTGATGGCAATGTTGTTTGCCACGGTTCCGCCGGAAGTGAAGTGAAGTTCGGCGGGGTCGGCATTCAGGGTCTTGGCAATGATCTGGCGAAATTCATCCAAAGCGTTGTTTGTGGTTTCACCGGTGCTGATGAAGGTGCCGGGCATCCAAAATTTTTCGCTGAAATAGGGCAACATGGCCTGCAGGACCTCGGGGTCCAGCGGCGAGGTGACGCAGTTATCCATGTAGATTTTTCCGGGCGTCATTTTTTCTCCTGTTTTAGTTCTTTGATGATGCTTGCGAGGCTGTAGGAACGGTAAAGTCCCCGCTGCTTTTTTGCCAGTTCGTTAAAAACTGCCTGGAGGCCACAATCGTCGCCCAGGCAAAACTTCTTGTCCCGTGCGCACATCAGTTCGGCGTTTTGGTCGCCCACGGCGTCCATGATGTCCAGCAAAGTGATGCGCGAAGCAGGCCGCGCCAGAGTGTAGCCTCCCAAAACTCCGGGGCTGCTGTCTATCAGTCCGGCTTTTTTCAGCGAGCGTAACAGCTGTTCCACATACTTTTTGGGCAGGCTCTGGCGGTCGCAGATGCTTTGGGCTGAAACGCTGTGTTTATCAGGGATTTCCAGCAAAGCCCGCAGTGCGTATTCGGTTTTCGTGCTCAGGGACATCTTTTTTTCTCCTTTTTTGAACTGGCTTCTGAATATATACTAATTTGGCAGGCTATCCGGGCAAGTGAAATTTTATTGCATGAAACGCTTGTTGACAAAAACTGCACTTGACAGAAAAAGGGACTGGGAAAAAGACATGATTGAAGTAAAAAAACTTGGCTGCGCTTATGACAACCACTTCGTATTACGCGAGTTAGACCTGCGCTTGAACTCCGATGAGTTCACTGTGCTTGTCGGTCCCAACGGTGCGGGCAAATCCACGTTAATTCATGCCCTGCTGGGCTTTATGCCCATTTTGGAAGGCGAGGTGAGTCTGTTTGACCGCCCCCTTGCCAGCTATCGGCGCTCCGAACTTGCCCGCCTCACCGCCTTTGTGCCCCAGGAAACCTTTTTCCAATTCGATTATCCCGTGCGCGACATCGTTTTGATGGGACGCTACCCCTATCTGGGCTTGATGCAAAGCTGGCTGCCCGGGGATTTGGAGGCAGTGGACAAGGTGTTGGAACAGTTGGGATTAAGCGAATTTGCAGATCGCTTTTTCTCGCAACTGAGCGGTGGGGAAAAACAGAGGGTGTTGATCGCGAGGGCGCTGGCACAGGAAACCTCCTACATCTTTTTGGATGAAACCCTTTCCCAGCTTGATATCAACCATCAGGTGGAAATCATGGCGCGCCTGCGTGAGATCGTCCACCAAAGCGGCAAAGGCATTCTGCTGATTTCACACAATCTCAATCTGGGTGCAAACTTTGCGGACAAGATGGTCCTGCTTTCGCGGGGCAGGGTTTTGGGCAGCGGCAGTCCCGAGAAGATGATGCAGCCCCGGCTCTTGCAGGAACTTTTCGGGCTCGAACTGCAAACCATGCTCAATCCGGTGACCGGAAAACCAAATATACTCTATCCAGGTGTACAATGAAACGCTTTCTACTCTTTTGTTTTAGCCTCGTCTTCCTGGCGTCTTTCGCCGAAGCTCGTCTTGTGAAAGGTAAAACCGTTGACCCCCAGGGAAAACCCATCTCTTCGGTGTTGGTAAGTGACGGAAAACAATATAAATACAGCTCCGAAAAAGGTGAGTTTAGCCTCAACACCGAGGCCGACTCCCTCAGTTTCAGCCGTCTGGGCTTTAAAACCAGAAAACTGGCGCTCCTAACATTCAGCGGCTCAGTGGTTTTGGAGCCAGAAGCGGTGCTTCTGCCCAAGGTTGTGGTCAGCGAAAGCGCCTGGAATGTCTATTCCGCTCCTGCAGACAGGGTGGCATTGCCGATTGACCCGGACAGGCACTATTATTCGCCCGCCGAAATTCTGGCGACCACACCCTCCATAAATACCAGCGATGTCCGCCTTCCCGGTGAAAGCCAGAGCGTTTCCATCCTGGGAAACCTGCCCCGGCACAGCCTGATAATCGTGGATGGAGTTGCGCTCAACCCTGGCGGCGAAAGCTATGACCTTTCCCTGATCGACCCCCAGAACATCGAATCCATCGAGTTGATCAAAAACAATGCCTCGGTTTATGGAGGCGGATCCGCCATCGGTGGAATCCTGAACATCCGCACCCGGCAGGGCAAAGCTTCCGGTAGCACCGAATTTTCCATCGATAGCGAAATCGGCTCCTTTGGCTATGCGAAAAACTCCCTTTCCTTCGGCGCCGCCATCAAAAACTGGGAACTGCGACTGGGTAGTTCACATCTGAATACGGACAACGATTTCAAGTATAAAATGCCGGATTGGTGGAGCGGCGACAGCCTGATGGTGCGCGAAAACAACGCCCGCCGCCAGAATTCGCTCTCCGGTTCCCTGGCGTTCAGAAGCGGAATCACACGTCTCAGCTTCCAAACCGACTACGTATGGTTCCACCGCCAGCTTCCCGGAACGGTAAATTTCACAGAGGTTTACCGCCACGCCTTTCTGGATGGTCACGCCAACAGGAACAGCCTGGGACTCAGCGCCAGTTATAGAAAATTCAACGCTGACCTTCTGGCCTGGCTGAACCTCGACGCAGCGCTTTACGACAATACCAGCGCCCCTCTGCCAGTTTATGTTTCCAGCTATCGTCAAAACCTGTTGAACACTGGTTTACGCGGCAGTCTTGGCACCAACTTCACCCTGGCTCAGGGTTTGACACTGAACGCCGGAACAGCGGCGGAATTTGGCTTTGAACACTACCGCAACCTCAACTTGGTAAACCCCGCCAACGACCTCGATCACAGCGACAACTTTGCCAACATCAGCTTGAAAACAGGATTAGAACAGGATTGGGGGCTGTGGATACTAGATGGCGCCGGAGCTGCGAGGCTCGACAGGGCGCGGGGCCGAAACAACCCCAGTTGGCGCCTGGAAGGCAGCCTGAAACACATCGGTTTCGTGGAAAGCTCGCTGGGCGGAACCTGGGGCTCCTCCTTCGCGCTGCCCTCACCCTACGACTTATATTGGAAAGGCGATTCCCAAGCCATTGGGAATCCAAATCTTTCCAGCGAAAGGTCCCACGGCTGGCAGCTTTGGCTGGAAAACCGGCTGAGCGGTTTCCGTTTGCGCGGAACCTGGCACTCAAACGAGATTGACAGCCTCATCCAATGGCGTCAGGTGCAGATGTTTGGCAACGTGTGGAAACCATTCAACGTCGGCAAAGCCCAGGTGAAAAACCTGGAACTGGAAGCCGGTCTGGAGACCTGGGATTGGCTGGAACTGAGCGCTTCCATGCTGCTCACCAAGGCGCTGGACCTCAGTGCAAATCCCCCCGAAACAGCGCCCCACCTGATGTACACTCCGGATTTCAGCTATGGATTCAAACTGGGTCTAAACTGGCCTTTCCTGCATTTTTGGAGCCAGTATTCCCGTACGGGAGAACAGTTTACAACCCCGGACAACCTTGCCGGAGCGCTGCCTTCCCACAGCTTGCTGGATTGCGGATTGTCCACGGAATTTCAGATTCAGGGCTGGACGCTTGCACCCCATTTTTCCATCCATAATCTGCTCAATAAACAGTATTCCGTTTACGCTTACGTTCCCCAACCCGGAATCTCTTTCCGGGGCGGCATCTCCCTGAAAATCAAGGATTAAAGCCTATTTTATCACGCTGAATTTTTGCACGATGGGCAGCCTGCCGGGTCGGCTGAAGCGCGCCAGATAGATTCCGGAGGCTTTTCCGGCAAACGGAATTACGATTTCCCATTGCTGATAAGCAGAATCCTGCTCCATCAGCTTTTGTCCTTTCAGGTTAAACAGTTCAACCCGAACCGGGTCAATCTGCTCGCCCGAAGCCTTAGTGATGTGCAAAGCCCCCTGCTGATAGCGAATCTGCATCTGTGCACCGGGAACATCGTTGTGGTTGGTGGTTTCGGTGAGAATGATATCCAAGCTTGAACCCGACGGAAACCTCGAGAGCATAAATTCCTTGTCGTGGCTTTGGATGTAAAACTCATCGATATCCCGCTCGGCGTTGTTTGCCAGGGTCACCTTCAAAATTCCATCCTCATCCATTTTTTCCACTGCAAGGATTTTCACCTCTTCCACATCCAGCATGCGGTCGAAAATATCTTCCAAGGGCGCAATCCACAAGCCACGATACTGTCTGTAATAGTCCAAAAGTTGCAGCATTTCATCCACATCGTCACGCACCACATAGTCTCCATTGGGCAGAAGCTCCCAAAATGATTTTCTCACTCCCTCAATCTGCGACATGCAAAAGTGGGTGTAGTTTATGTGCAAACCCCTTTCCGCAATCAGCACATCAAGGTTTTCCGGAACCATGATATGCTTCATGCTCAGCGTCACATTTTGGTCCAGATATTCCCAAGTTTCAGCTCTGGTGCGCCCGTAAAACCATACCGGCTTTGTAAATACGGTGGCTTCCCAAACTTTGTGGGGCAGGCGCCAAGCTTCGTCGTAGGCGTTGAAAGGATTCGTGTTCGGCGTGTCTCCTGGCCAAATATAAACGATGTCGCTTTGATTGATCACATCGGCAACGTAGTAGGGGCTATCTGGATCGAGCCCATCATAGGCAACATCTTCCGGGTTGTTGGGCACCGAGTGGTCGATCCAATGGCGAATTTCCAGATCCACCAAGTCGTGCAGCAAAGCCTGTTCATTTGAGCCAGGCGGGTCTGCCAGCATGGTGTAGGTGTGCCAGCCAATGCGGTTTCCCTTGCTTTTGATCAGGCGCCAGATCTCGCCCAGCGCGGGTTCGTTCACGCCGTGAATGGTGGTGCTCACCGGGATATCCCATGCGAAAAAGCCCTTGGTGTAATAGCTGGGATTGCTTGGATTATTGCTGCCTTCAAACACAGCCTGCAGGCGCGGCAAGGCTTCGCCATCGGCGTCGTTGGTGATGCACAACGCAGCCTTATTGTTTGCCAACCAACGGTTAAGGTCCAGCAACACGGGCTCCTCGGTGAAAAGCAAAAATCCCCAGCGTTCGCTTTCTCCAGCGGCTTTATACATCGTGTCGCGGTAGATGCTGCAGCGCTGGATCACGGGGTCGAACATCCGGAAAAAGTGGGCTTGAAAGGTGTAGAGCACGATTCTGTTCATGGCGATGCCTTCCACTCCGTCACAGCCGTCATAGCCCGAGGCGACGATCCAGAAACTCTGATCCCCGCAGGAAAATTCGACGGCTTGATCCATGAACGGCCCGATTGCCCGATTGCGCGCATAGGTCCTGTTTTGGATGGCTTCCACGCCGGTAAGTTCCGCATGGATGGGTTTTCGCCTGTTATCCATGCCAAGCATCAGCTCGCGCACAAAGGTATTTTGCTTAAATTCCGCCCTCACATCAAAATACCACGCTTGGCGCAGATACTGGGAACGCGGTGAAATGGTAACGTTCAGATCCAGATCAGCATTGGAAAAAACGATGCGGATGCTGTCTGCCCAGCTTTCCCTGCTGGTGTTGAAAGACATGTTTTGATAATTGTTATCGCTGATGCGCTTGCTGGCATGGACGTTCAGGTTAAAATTCAGGTCGCCAAAGTCGAGCCGGTTGGCTTGGCCCAGCAAAATCACGCTTCCCAACAGCGTGACAAAAATGAGGAAAAGTCTCTTTTTCATAATTTTCTCCACGGCAAAAATGGCTTCCCGGTTGTTCGTAAAAGTCCTGAAGGCTTCATTGATAGAGGAAGCGCTTGATCTTTTGGGTGGCGGTTTTTTCGAAAGGCTCCTGCTGTTCAATGATGCGCTTGATGCGGGAAAAGCTCGAAAGGTTCTGATTTGCCTGGCTCTTGATCTCATCCAAAAGCGCGTCGACAAGCTTTTTATGTTTGGCGCTGGTGAGGCGACTTGTGTGGTGATGTTTTTCCAGATATTCAGGGCTTAAAAACACTCTTGCCGTCAAAACTCCACCCACATCCAGAACTAGCGATTCCAAAACGGCCTCATGTTCGTTCAGCTTGTTTTCCACTTCCTCGGGATAGATATTCTCTCCGGAAGCCGCCACGATCACGTTTTTGGAGCATCCAATGATATAGAGATAGCGTTTTTTGCGCAGGATCCCCAAATCCCCGGTTTTGAAAAAGCCGTCCTTGGTAAAGGCCTCCGCGGTTTTCACCGGGTCTTTGTAATAGCCTTTCATCACCGTTTCGCCTTTCACCTGAATCTCGCCGATGCGGGTTTTGGGGTCGGGGTCGGCGATGCGAAGCTGGAGATGCTCCAAAACCTGACCGGTGGAGCGAAAACGCGTATCCCGGGGATGGCTTCCCGCGATGAGCGGAGCAGTTTCAGTCAAACCATAACCGATGGCGTAGGGAAAGCCCGCTTCGCTCAAAAACCGCTCCACTTCCCACGAAACCAGTGCTCCGCCGATGCCAAAGAAATGCAGCTCACCGCCAAAGGTTTTCATCAGCTTTTTGCCTGCCATCTGGTGTAAAAACTTCCGGGTGGGGGGCATTTTATAGAGCGCGCGGAAAACCGGGTTCGCGTTCAACTGTGGATAGACCTGGGTTTTGAAAATCTTTTCGATGATGAGGGGAACGGTCAAGATCATCGTGGGCCGAATCTTTTGCATGGCGGGAACCAAAACCCGCGCCGTGGGCGGTTTATCCAGATAGTAAACGCAGGCGCCGCCCATCATCGGAATGATGAATCCAATCGTGCATTCATAGGTGTGGGACAGCGGCAACACCGAAAGCAGGCGGTCTCCGGTTTTCACGGGCTGAAACCTGGTTGTTATCCAGGCGTCCAAAACCAGATTTTTGTGGCTCAACATCACGCCTTTGGACATCCCCGTGGTGCCCGATGTATAAATCAGGGCGGCGGTGTCGTCCTCATGGACTTTTTCGCTGATCAACCTCACGGCTTTCAAGGCTTTGTTGCGCAGCTTTTGAAGCTGTTTCAGAGGCTCGTAGATGATGCCGCTAATCAGGTCGATGGGCGCCTTGATTTCCAACGGCTCAAAGTTATCCAAGGCCACCAGGGTGACCCAGGGTTCCAAATCGGAATAGCCGATTTTGTCATATTGAGCGCGGGACACAAAGACCATCTTCGCCTCGCTGTGACGCAGGATGTTCAAGATCTCGTTCACGTGAAAATCCGTGAGAATCGGAACCACAACAGCGCCCATGGACGTGATGGCCAGATAGGCAATTCCCCAGTTCGGCATGTTTTGGCTGAGGATGGCAACCTTGTCGCCTTTCACAATTCCCTGTTCACTCATCATGCGGATCACGCCATCAATCTGTTCGCGCAGTTCGGAATAGCGGATGGGCTCACCGTCCACATTGGACAGCGCGGGATACTCACCAAATTGCTCGCAAGAATGGTCTATCATGCTTTTGAGGGTCATTTCGAAGGGAGCGTTCATATTTTCTCCATTTAGCTTGGCAAATTCACAAATCGCCGATTACTGTCAAGCATTGTTTATTCCAGCTTGCCAAATATGTTGAATTCAGGGATGTTATAACGCTATAAAGTGCTAAGGTTTCTTCTATTTTGTGTTCAGACAAAGTTACCGGAGGGGGTGGCTGAGGTTGCTTAAAAATGTAAAAAATGTTCCCGTGGATAGATTTTTGTTGACATATTACCCCCCCCCCCCATTTATGGTTGTGCCACATCTAAATTAAGCTTTATACTCAATCTGGATTTAGGAGATGGAAGCATGAAAAAATGGTATGTTTTGATTTTTGTGGCGCTGATGGTACATTGCGGCGCGATGGTGTTGCCGGATTCCACGGAACCGGTTTTGACTGATGAAAACCTGATTACCGGTCTCGTGCGTGTGGATCCCGATGATAAAAAACCTGAAAGGCTGGAAACCAAGGCCTGGCTTTGGCAGCATGGTGGCGATTTGGTGATCCGTTTTGAGGCGGAGATCGATGAAAACTTTCATAAAGGTGCCATTTCCATGCGGGATGAGGCTCCTACGTCGGACTTCATGCGGGTGCAACTGATCACCATCCCCGATGCGCATTACGCCTATTATTACGCAGCCTACCCCTTGGGAAACCTCGTTGACGGGGTTCGGGATTCGCGCATGAATGTGGACTATTCCTGGAACAGTAACTACAGCTACACCAGCGAGATACGTGATAAAATCTGGCAGGTGACCATGCGGATTCCCTTGGATGAACTGCGCTTCAAACAGGAGCTTCCCTATCAATGGAAAATCATTTTGACCCGCTATCACCATCACAAGCAGGAGTATTTTTCTTTTCCCTATGCGAACACCAAGGATGGAAAGGATTATTTTTTGAAGGCGCAGGATATCGAACTGCAAAGTCAGGTGAGGCACAAGCTGGACTTTTCTCTGAAACCCTATTTTGTGAAAAGCTATGACCTGATTAGTCGTGAAAGCAGCTTTGACCCGGAACACGTGGGCCTGGACATCCTTTTCAACCCCGGGCAGCGTACACGCATCAAGATTGCCCTGAATCCTGACTATTCCGACATTCCGATGGACAGCGCGCGTGACGATTATAACCAAAAAGATCCGCCTTACTACGACGAAAACCGCTTTTTCTTCACGGAGGATTTGGATGTTTTCGGCTTGGATTGGAACGTATTTTATTCCAGAAACATCGTGCAGCCGCGCATCGCCGCCAAAGGCACGGGAAACCTGGGAAACCTGAATTGGGGAGCGTTGGCAGCCTGGGATAAAGACATTAAAATTGGAGATTATCTGCTGAACCGCGGCGACTACTACCAGGTGCTGGCATTGAACCCCGGATGGAAAGCATTCAAATTCAGAAACGCACTGGTGAGCCGCATGAACAGCGGATATTACGGTCATCTTTACAGCGGAGCTACGAGGTGGGAACCCATTCCGCGCCTGAGCATTGGAGCCGGATATAACCTTTCAGCCAGCAAGAACGAAGCTTTGGGAATGACTGAGCCCGATATTGGCTATCAAACCAAACTGGATCTGGCTTACAGCCCGGGGGATTTTGCTTTCAGTCTGGGCGGCGGCTGGCTTTCCAAAGACCTTTCCTACGACGCTGGATATTTGACCGACAACGATATGGCCCATGTTTCCGGATCAGCGGGTTGGAGCAAATTCTATATGGATAAAAAAATGATAGTTGTGGGTCTTACCGGATGGGGACAACTGGCATGGATGAACCTGAGCGCAGATACTTTTTTAAGTAAAGAAGCGATGCTTTCAGCAAACATCAACATCGGTAATATGTTCATGTCCTCATACGGGGCCTACGCACTGGGGCCTGATTTATGGGACAATCTGCATGAGGTTTACGTTGCGGCAGTCAACTTCGGCTGGGGAAACCGGAAAAACCTGCAATTTACCGGAGTTTATAACGTTGGAAACGAATTGGTGTACGCTCTTTCAGACACCTATCCCAAACACTCGCTTGGCGGCTCGGCAAAGGTGAAACCCTTTGACAGCCTCTCTTTATGGGTATCCGGAACCTGGAATCACAAAGGTTACAGGCGGCAGACGGTGGAGCTGATTCCAGGATATTTCATGCTGTTGGACAATCAATATATTGTTGCCAACGCGGGGCTGGACTTCACCCCCAGTCCAAGTTTTAAAATATCGATGGGAAGCGGCTTGAGCACCTATGAAAAGCTGGAAAGCTCAGCGGAATTGAGCTACTTTGGAAATCTGCGCTATGAGTTTAAGCCGGATTGGTTTTTGTATCTGGGTTTGAAATCAGCCCAAACGCAGGAGGAAGCTTCCACTTGGACTGCTCCGCTGGGAGAGTTCAGGAAGGATATGTCCACGGTTTATTTGAAGCTGAGCGTCACCATTTGATTTTGGCGCACGCGGATTGAGATAGTTTATTTCCCGGTTCGGCGCAGCCAGACCAGGAGCGCCGCGGTGTCGGTGAAATTGACTCCGGGGATGCGCATTGCCTGTCCCAGGCTGCGAGGCTTGATTTTTGCCAGTTTTTCCCGGGCTTCCCAGGCGATGGTTTCGATGCTTTGATAGTCGATATCTTCCGCCAGGGCAAGGTCTTCCGCGGCTTTGAAGCGCTGAAGTTCATCCTCTGCGCGTTTTAAGTAGCCTTCATATTTTATCTCGAGTTCGCAGCGGCGAAGAATGTCTGGCGTGACCTCCGGGGAAGGCTTATAGCCATATTTTTCAAGCTCTTGCAGGGTGATTTCTGGTCTTTTCAGGAGGGCGGCAAATTTTTGGGGTTCGCGCAGGTCGGGGTGGGCTTGGGTTTTTTGTGTTCTGAGGTGCTCAAGCTCCCTTTCCTTCAGTTCCATGCTGCGTTTGAAACGCTGCCAGCGCTGCTCTGAAAGCAAACCAAGTTCGTGTCCCAGAGGCATGAGGCTTTCGTCGCGGTTGTCCTGACGCAGCAACAGCCTGTATTCCGCGCGGGAGGTGAACATGCGGTAGGGTTCGTTTGTACCGCGGGTTACGAGGTCGTCGATCAAAACACCGATGTAGGCCTGGGAGCGGCTGAGGATGATGGGTTCGCGCCCTTCCAGAGCCAGGGTGGCGTTAATGCCCGCCATGATGCCCTGTGCGGCGGCTTCTTCATAGCCGGAACTGCCATTGATCTGGCCTGCCAGCCACAAACCCTTGATTCTTCTGCATTGCAGGCTGGCGTCAATTTCGGAGGGGTCGATGCAGTCATATTCGATGGCATAGGCGTGGCGCATCACCCGAGCGTGTTCCAAGCCGGGGATGCTGTGCAGGATGCTTTCCTGGATATCCGGGGGCAGGGAGGTGGAAACGCCGTTCACATAGGATTCAAAAGTGTTCAAGCCTTCCGGCTCGATGAAAATCTGGTGGCTGTCGCGCTGGGGAAATTTTACGATCTTGTCTTCGATGGAAGGGCAGTAGCGGGGCCCGATGCCTTGGATGATGCCGCCGTAAAGTGAGGATTGATCGAGGTTTTCGCTGATGATTCTGTGGGTTTCGGGGGTGGTGCGCGTCATGTAGCAGCTCACCAGGTTTTTCAAAGTGAGGTCACGATACCAGGAAAAGCCTTCGGGCTGGGGGTCGCCGGGCTGTTCTTCCAGCTGGGAAAAATCCAGGCTGCGCAGGTCCACGCGGGGCGGGGTTCCGGTTTTGAAGCGCTCCAGCTTAAAGCCATGGCGCAGAAGGTCTTGGGAGAGTTCGTTGGCGGCAGGTTCGCCGCTGCGTCCGCCGGAGACGGAAACTTTGCCCACATGGATCATGCCGCGCAAAAAGGTGCCGGGTGCCAGGATGATCTGCCCGGCATGGTAGGCTTGACCCAGGCTACTGCGCACTCCCACGGCGCGACCCTTTTCCACAATGATCTGGACGATGGAGGCTTCGATGAGGCTGAGGTTTTCCTGGCGCTCCACCTGCTCGCGCATGAGCTGGGAATAGAGAATGCGGTCGTTTTGGGCGCGGGGAGCCCAGACGGCGGGACCTTTGCTGCGGTTCAGCATGCGGAAATGGATGCCGGAGAGATCGGCAATGTGTCCAAGTTCACCGCCCAGGGCGTCTATTTCTCTGGCGAGGTGACCTTTGGCGGGTCCGCCGATGGAGGGATTGCAACTGAGGCGACCGATGGATTCCAGTTTCAGGACAAAGAGCGCGGTGTTCGCACCCCGCCTTGCGGCTGCCAAAGCGGCTTCCACCCCGGCGTTGCCCCCGCCCACAACGATCAGGTCAAAGTCAAGCGGCATCAGGGTTTAGCGCGCTGGCCAATCCAGTCGTAGAGCGGCTCCAATCCAGAGTTTTTCAGCGCCGAAACGGCTGTGATGGGTGCGTTTCCCAAGCCAAGGCCGTGAGAAAGAAGCTTGAGGGTTTTGGGCAGTTTGGTTTTTGGGATTTTGTCTGCCTTGGTGGCAACCACACAGTGGTCGATGCCGCGCAGGCGGAGCAATTCCAGCATCAAAATGTCCTTGGGATCCGCTTCACGGCGGATGTCCACCAGCACGATCATGCCCTTCAGCTCTTCCCGCTGATCAAAATAGTGGTCCAGCATGCGGCGCCATTTTTCCTGTTCGGCCTGGGAAACCTCGGCATAGCCATAGCCGGGAAGGTCGGTGAGTTGGAGGCGCCCCTGGCTGTCGTCGCTGTCGTCTTTCCAGCGGATGAGAAAGAAATTCAGCAGGCGGGTTTTGCCGGGAGTGCCGCTGGTTTTGGCAAGTTTGCTGTTGTTTGTGAGCAGGTTGATCAGGGTGGATTTTCCCACGTTGCTGCGTCCGGCAAAGGCAAATTCGGGATAGGCGCTGGCAGGATAGTCTTCCGGTTCCACCGCGCTTTTCACAAAGAAGGATTCAACGAAGCGGACCATAATACACCACGCTGGAACTGGGGGATTCGCAGATTTCGACCTCTGTCACCCGGATGGCGGGGTCGGCAAGGCTTTTTTGCATGCGCTCAAAGATATGGCGCGCCAGGTTTTCGGACGTGGGATTGATGTCTTTAAACCCCGGCAGGTCATTCAGATAGGCATGGTCGAGCTCGTCGGTGATTTCTTTGAGCAGGCTCTTGATGAGGCCAAAATCCATCGCCATGCCAATGTCATCAAGCTTTTGGGCAGTGAGCGCCACACGCACGGACCAGTTGTGACCATGCAGGTTGCTGCAGGCGCCTTCGTATCCGCAGAGACGGTGGGCTGCGCTGAAGGAATCGGTTACGCTAAGTTTATACATTATTAAAACCTTTATGTTTGAGCAGGAAAGCCACTGCCTCCCTGTCCATTTTATTTAATTAAAGAAAATGAATTGCTTTGATACCAAGATTTTCAAGACCGTGTTTATGGCAACTTAAATCTTGACAGAGGGGGTGGAACTCTTTAAAAGATAGGCAGATAGCAGTGGTCAGCGCTCTTCACGGGCGCGATCGCGCTCCATGTTTTTTTGGTGCAGGGTTTCGCGTTTATCGTAAGTTTTTTTACCCTTGGCGAGGGCGAGGGTCACCTTGCAGAGGCCTTTTTCGTTGATAAAGATTTCCAGCGGCACGATGGTCATACCCTGTTCTTCGGTCCGAACGCGCAGACGGCGGATTTCGTGTTTGTGCAACAGCAGCTTGCGTTTGCGAGTGGGATCCGGGATGAAGTGGGAGGACTTTTCAAAGGGGGAAATGTGGAGGTTGACCAGCCAGCATTCGCCATCGATGATGCGGGCGTAACTGTCTTTAAAATTGACCTTTCCGGCGCGGATGGATTTGATTTCGCTGCCTTCGAGGGAAATTCCGGCCTCCAGCTTTTGGATCACAAAATAGTCGTGCAGAGCGCGGCGGTTCTTGATCATCATAGCAGATCCAATTCCTTGAGGATGTGAGACTTCCAAGCTTGGGCAGCTTCGATGATCCCGTCCTCGTCCACCCGGGTGAGCACCTGGTTTTCCAAAACCACTTCGCCGTTGATCACAACATCCCGCACGTGCCGGGAACCGAGGCTGTAAATCACATGGGAATAGGGATTATAGACGGGTTGGCACTCCAGGGCATTGAGGTCCAGCACGCAGATATCGGCATCCTTGCCAATTTCCAGCGAGCCGCGTTTTTCGGATACGCCGAGCGCCCGGGCTCCGCCCACAGTGGCAATTTTGAGGGTTTCTGCGGCGGGAAGGAAGGCGGGATCGGAGTTCACGGCTTTATGGAGCTTTGCGGTGAGGTCCATTTCCGCCAGGAGGTCCAGATTGTTGTTACTCGCCACACCGTCGGTGGCAAAACTGAGGTTCACACCCTGTTTGAGATATTCCGCCAGGGGCAGGATGCCAGAGGCGAGCTTCAGGTTTGAATCGCTGCAGATGGCGATGGAGGCTGGGTTTTTTGCCATGAGCGCGATTTCTTCGGCATCGGTCCAAACTCCGTGTGCATACAGTGCAGGCAGGGCAAGGATGCCAACTTTCTGCAGGTAGAAAACGGGTTTGACGCCGTGTTCCTTGAGGCAGTCATCCACTTCATTTTGGGTTTCGGAAATGTGCATGTGGAGCAGAATGCCGTGTTTTTCCGCAACTTCGGCACACTTTTTCAGGGTCTTTTCGCTGCAGCCGTAGATGGAGTGGGGCGCCAGGTTGAAGTCCAAAAGCGGGTCGTCCGCAAAGCGCTGGCGCAGTTCCAAAACCTTGTTTCCCAAGGTGGCGCGCACTTCTTCGGAATTGCCGCGCAGATCCAAAACCGCTTCCCCGATGAGGGCACGCAAGCCAGCTTGGGAACAGGATTTTGCCACGGCGGGCATATCGAAATACATGTCGTGGATTTGGGTGATGCCGTTTTTTATCATCTCGCAGGCACCGTGAAGCGCCGCCTGGCTGATGACTTCACGGTTCAAAAGCTTGGCTTCCAGCGGCCAGATGTAGCCATTGAGCCATTTTTGCAGGGGAAGGTCGTCTGCCAAGCCGCGGAAAAAGGTCATGGGCAAATGGGTGTGGGTGTTGATCAGGCCAGGCATCACGATGCAGTCGCTGGTGTTTAATACCTTGGTGGCACGGTAGTTGGCTTCCTCTGGTGCGCAGATGTCGATGATGCGGCCGTCTTGGATGGCGATCACCTGGTTTTCCAAAACCTGCATATCGGGGTCCATGGTTAGCACGGTTCCGCCTCTTAGGATGAGGTCTATCTCTTTGCGTGGCTTGTCTTTCATTCCTGAACCTTTTGCGCGGCTTCCGCGGCTTTGAAAACGCCTTTGGGGGTCACAATGCCGGAGATCAGGTCTGCGGGGGTGATATCGAAACCGGGATTGAGCACATCGGAGCCGGGGTTTGCGGTGATTTGCCCGCCATAGTAGGTGATTTCGCTTGAGTCACGAAATTCGATGGGGATTCCGGAACCCTGGGCGCAGGAAAAATCGAAGGTGGAAAGCGGGGCGGCAATGTAGAAGGGAACGCCGTGGTGGTGGGCAAGCACGGCTTTGTCGTAGGTGCCGATTTTGTTGGCGATGTCTCCGTTCAGGCAAACCCTGTCCGCACCGGTGATCACGAGGTCTATCTCTTTTTTCCAGAAATAGAAAGCGCTGGCGCTGTCCGGGATCACGGCGTGGGGGATGCCTTCCTGCTGAAGTTCCCAGGCGGTGATTTTTGAACCCTGATGCCGGGGGCGGGTTTCGCTGACATATACAAAGATGTTGCGTCCCTTGCGATGAGCCAGGCGCAGAACCGCCAGGGCGGTACCCCAGTCCACAGTTGCCAAAGCTCCTGCGTTGCAGTGGGTTAGGATGCGTGAGCCGTCGGGAATCAAGTGCAGGCCCTGTTCTCCAATCAGACGGCAGTCTTCCGCACTTTGATTGGCAAATTCCTGAGCCGCAAGCAGTGCCACCTGCCGTGCGTGGGCCAAGTCTGGAATGAATTTTATGGTTTGTTCATAAACGTGATCCACCCCAACCTGCAGGTCCACCGCGGTGGGGCGGGTGGAAAGCAGCAGTTCCCTGGCCTTGCGCACTTGAGCGCGAAAGCCGTGGTCTGTGGCGTTTTGCGCTGCCAGAGCCATGGCAAAGGCTGCCGCCGCTCCGATGGCGGGAGCACCGCGCACGTTCATGTTTCGGATGGCATCGGCAACCTGGAGATGGTCGGTAAACTCCATCAGGCTGAAATCTTGGGGAATCCTGTTTTGGTCGATCATGTGCAGGCGTCCGTTTTCCCACCAGACGCTGCGATATTCCTTGCCATTAATTATCATTCTCTACTCCAACCGGTTCTGCTGCAAGGGGTTCCCTGCGTTTCAAATGCTTAAGTACGAGACCGCCAGCCAGGGCAAGAAAACTGACCAAGAGTCCGATCAGACTCAGGCGCACCCCGGTTTTATAGGAATCCGGCGCAAAAACCAGTTCCAGTTTGTGTTTTCCGGCGGGAATTTCCACTCCGCGCAGGATGTAGTTTGCAGCATGGATGGGGATTTCCTTGCCATCCAGGGTGGCTTTCCAGCCTGCGGGGTAATAGACTTCGCTCAAAACCAGGAAGGCGGGTTTGTCGGTTTGGACATCGTAGGCCAGATTGTGCATTTCAGCCCGGGTTTGCACAACGCTTGCCGAATCGGGCTTTTGCACGTTTGAAAGCTCGCTTTCCACGTATGCCAGGTGCCTGGGATCAAAGCTCTCCGAGCGCATCAGACCGAGGATGGAATCCGCCGGAGCAACTTTTTGAACGCCGTCCACAAACCATGCACGCGGCAGGGCGTCTGTATTTTCATAGATGGAAACGCCGCCGGAGCCGTAAAATACTGGTTTCAATTTTTTGTAAAACTGGTCATAGGGTGGATGGTTCACAGTGAACAGTGAATCGTTTGGAAGTGCTTCCGGGTGGATGATATATTTGGTGGAAAGCATGTCCAGCACAGGAGTTGGCACATCCCGAGGCAACTGGGGAGCCTGCATGCCATACATTCCCATCATCAGGCGTCCCCATTCTCCGGGCTTTTGGGTGGCAGGATCGCCTTCAATCAGCTTCAGCAGGTCATCATAGCGTTTCAGTTTGGCAGCGGAATAGCCGGTGACTGTTTGATGGTGATATGCCCAAACCCCGGTGGGATGCTCCAAACGCGAGTTTGAAAACACGCTTTGCCCAACAGGATAGATGCGGAAATTTGAGCCATCCTTCAGCAGGAAATCATCGTAGTCCTGTTTGGCAAATTGATTCTGGTATTCCTGGCGCGCCTGCAGGTTTTCCTTTTTCAAGATCTTGCCTGTATAAACCCAAAGATCGACGAAGGTGAAAAGAGTCAACGCCATCACAAACAAGGTTTTGGGAAGTTTTTTGATGCTTGTCAGCCAGGCGGCGCCGATGCCCAGAGCCAGCAGCAGCAGGCTGATGATCCCGCTTTTGTGCAGCAGGTCCAAGCGCTCGGCTCTGATGTGTCCGGGCATTTCGGAAAGCCCTTGTTGGGAAAGCAGTTGCAGATCAGATGCGCTGGTGAAGCTCAAACCGCCAAAGATGGGTTTTGCCAGAACCAGCCAAAGGAAAAAGATGACGCCGCAAGCAGCGAAAGCCTTCAACAATCCGGAACTCCATACTTTTTGCCGTTTTTCATCCAGGCTGAGGATGGTATCAACGCCCAAAGCCGCCAGGAGGACGGCATTTAGCTGAACCATGATCAGGATCATGGAGGGGACGCGGAATTTGTTGAAATAGGGCAGATATTTCATGAAAAGGTTGGAAAGATGCGGGGTGGCGCTGCCGAAGGACATGATCAGAAAGATCAACGAAGTGATGCCCAAAAAGATGGAGAAGCGGCGGTGTTTTTTGCCAATCATGGCAATGATGCCAAATGCCAAGACTATGAGTCCGAAATAGTTATAGACCTGTGTAAAGGGCATGTAACCCCAATAGTTGGGGCTGATGCCGCCATAGAAATCCGGAATGAAAAAGGTGATGATTTCCTTGGGATGGAAGCTCCAACCCTGGGCATAGCTGGTTTCCAAGCCACCGGGACCGCCGCGCATGGTGTGGTGGCTGTATTCCATGGTGCTGAGGTATGGGTTCATCACTGCTAAAAGAGTCAAACCAAAGGCAAGAACCGTAAGCAACGTGAAGAACCAAAAGCGTTTATGATCTTTTTCCTTGAAGCTTTCCAGGAGTTGCCAAATCCAATACATGCCCATGAAAAGATAGAGATAGTAGCTGATCTGAGGATGATTTTCCCGCAGTTGCATGATGAGGGTGGTTGCCAAAAAGCCCAAGCCCAGGAGATCCGGCTTCTTTCTGAGGCGCAGGAAAGCCCAGAGCACCCAGGGTAAATACATGATGGCGCGAAACTTGGTGTTGTGCCCGATCTCCACCAAACCCAGCCAATGGCAGGAAAACATGAATGCCACTGCGCCGAAAAAGCTGGTCCAAGTGTCGAGTTTGAGGAACCTGAGCAACAAAAACATCCCCAAAGTGCCGATGAAAAGCAGGAAAATTCGCCAGTTGATTACTTTGTCCGTCAGTCGGGACAGGTTTTCCAAAAATGGCCAGCGGTTTGGGAAGGAAATCATGTAGGAAGGCATTCCGCTGAACATGCTCTGGGTCCACAGGGCTCTGCCTGAGTGTTCTTGATTGTAGTTTATGATCTCGTTTGCTGCGCCCTGCCACTGTGAAATATCCGAAGCGGGAGGCGTGTAGCCCTGAAAAGCCACGGGGAAATAGAGCAAACTCACCAAAAGCAGCAGAAAACCCATCAAAATCCAGGGCAGCCACGGGTTTTGGTTCAAATTATCCAGCCAATTTGGCATCTGCGCTGCCAGGGGGGCGGGTTTTGCCGTTTTGGAGCGCAAATCCCCGGCTTTTTTTGCAGCCTGATGGCTTCTATCCTTAATTTTGGGGTTGACATTTTTCTTGGACATTTTATCCTCAATTCAAAAGATTTATTCAAGCATCAGAATTGTGCCGCGTTTATCGGTCAAGCATAAAATGAAGCCGGCGGCGCACAAAGAGGAGTACAGCAATGGTTTTTGAATTCAGAAAAAGAATCTATGGCTATGAGTGTGACGTGTATGGACACCTGAACAACGCCAACTATCTGCAGCTTTTGGAGGCGGCACGGGCCGAAGCCATGATCGAGATGGATATGTCCGTTTTCCGCATGCGGGAGCTTGGTCTGCAGGTGTTTATCCGCAGCTTCAGCCTGGACTATAAAAAGGCTGTGGAACACGAGACTGTGATCACCATCAAAAGCTGGTTCAACCAAATGAACCGCGTGAAGGGATACTGGAACCAGCAGATTTTCGACGAACAGGGAGAGCTTTGTTTTGAAGCAAAGATGGTGGGGGTTTTTGCCAGCGAAGGTCGCGCCAAACGCCTGCCCCAGGATGTGTTCGAACACTTTTTAAAGTTCCTTGAAAAAGACTGAGCTTTGAAGCAGCATCCATAAGGAATATTTCTGTTCTGAGATGGAAATACAGAAAAATGGGGTTCCAGTGCAATTGCGCCGGCTGATAGAGCTTGCAAAGATTCAATCAAGGATGCAAGCGATGCCCAGCCATCAATTCCAGGCCTTAAATCCTTTTCATGGTTTTATCGGTCAACCTGGTTCAGGATGGGTCACCCTTTGCCGAAAGCGTTAATCAAGTGGTTATCAAGTCTTAATCAAGCGTTAATTATTAAGACTTGATTAAGGCTTGATTAAGAAGTGATCGACACCTAGAAACAGGATGCAAGCCAAAGTCAAAAGGAAATGAATAATTTGTGGAACCCGCAAAAATATTGAGCCTAAGTGAGCTTACCTTAGATAGTTGGACATGAGCCAGACCTGGGAACCCTACGATTTGGTTTTATCATAAAATCAAACTGGAATGAAAATTGCGTAAAATAAGCTACACCTTTACGTGTGTGAGGAAAACATGAAGAAATATTTCATTACTGCCGTCATCATTATTTGTGCGGCGATTTCGGTTTGGGCAGACTCTTTGCCAAGCTGTTATTATACCTACAATCAAATCTCGCAAATGCTGTTGGACTTTGAAACCCAGCATCCGGACATGGCCAAGCGCGTGCAGATCGGAGTGAGCCAGCAAGAACAAATCCCCATCTATGCCATGCGCATTTCAGACAACGTGGAACAGGATGAGGAAGAGCCCGCCCTGCTTTTTGTGGGTCAGGTTCATGCCGAAGAAGTTTTGGGCGTGCAGATCACCATGGACAACATCGCCAAAATCCTGGCAAACCGGAATCAACTTCCCTATATGCAATGGATCAACTTTTTGGATATGTGGTTTGTGCCCACTTTGAACCCGGAAGGGCATAATGTGGTGACCACCGGTCTGGATCTTTCCTATCGTAAAAACAAGCGGGACAATAATAACAACGGTTTTTTTGACTTCAGTTCATTGGTTGGATATGATATCGACGGGGTGGATATAAACCGGAATTTTGATTTCAACTGGGTGCACGGAGACACTTTGATGCAGCCGGGCGGGCTGGAAGTTTGGGATTATTATCGCGGTCCGGCGCCCATGAGCGAGAGCGAGGTTCAAGCCATTAAAAACCTTGCCGATCGCTATAAATTTGTCTATTCCATCTGCTGGCATTCCTCACGCACCGGCAATTTCAGCGAAAAAGGCTATTACTCCTTCAATTGGAAGGAAATCCGACCCTCGCCAGACATGGCTTTCTTTGCTTCGATCTGCTCTTCCGTGGCAGCCCAAATTCCGAACGAAGCAGGCACTGGAACCTATGAATCCCTGCCAAACCTGAGTCGCAAGGGCGCTTTTCACGATTGGATGTATAAGCAATATGGGACCCTGCAGATTTTGATCGAATGTGGAACCAGCAACCTTCAGCCGCCGGAACCGCTGATGCTGGATACCGTGGCACGCTGTCGCAATGCGGTATATTGGTTTTTGAACCGGGCTTTGCCATATTCCTCGGACGTGAGTTCTTCATCTATGCTGACCGGAAAAATCCGTGATGCCGTTACGAACGAGCCTTTGGAAGCGGAGATAATCGTGAATGCGCATCACGCACCGTGGTTTGTGCCGCGCACTTCAAATCCTGATACGGGAAGGTTTTACAAAGCATTGGCAAGCGGCAGCTACGATCTCACTTTTCGCAAAAAAGGCTATTGGGACACCCAGATTACAGGCCAGATGGTAAACAACGGGGCCATGACTCAAATCCAGGTATCGATGCAGCCTCGGGAAAATGCCACCCTAAGCGGCAGGATTCACAGCGGCGGCAGCGATATTCCGGCTCAAATCGTGATCGGAGACGTTTATCCAGATACACTCTACGTGAATGGAGTCATTGCCTTCAACAGTTTTGAGGGCGTATACCCCGTCACAGTTATTGCCGATGGTTATTACCCTTGGCAGGGTTCAGTGCTACTGAATCCCGGGCAAAATTGGCTGGCTCTGGATCTGAGTTCCGCCACGCAGCTTTTTGCAGAGGATTGGGAAAATGGCATGGATGGCTGGGAAGTGGAAGGTCCCTGGGTTTTGCAGGATGAGCTTTCCGTCTCAGGATCTGCCATCACGGACAGTTGGGGCGGAAAAGGTCTGTATGCCATGAACTGCGATGTCTGGATTTCACCCTCTTCAGCAATACAGATTCCCGCCACGGGCTCCACAACCCTGATGTTTGATTCGCACCTGCACACGGAATGGGATTATGACTGGGCGCGGGTGGAAATTTCATTGGACAGGCAAAACTGGACCTCGATTTGGAGCCGCTGTGGAAAACTGGACGAATTCCGCCGCGAATTGGTGTCTCTGGATGAATATGACGGACAAAGCATCTATCTGCGTTTCCGCCTCACAGACCAGAGCTCCAACGTGGAACTGACCGATCCCGGCTGGACGATTGATAATATTTGCGTGATTACAGGCGTTTCCACCGCCGCTGAGGATGCATATCTGCCCGAGCTTCCCAAAGTGGTGCTTCAGCAAAACTATCCCAATCCTTTCAACCCTCAAACCACTATCCGATATACTCTTACCGAGCCGGCGGAAGTCAGCTTGGCAGTGTATAATTTGAAGGGACAGTTGGTTCGGGAATTGGAGGCAGGAGCCAAGACCGCAGGCGAACACAGCGCTGTTTGGAATGGCTTGGATCAGAGCGGAAAGCCCGTGGGAAGTGGAATTTACCTATATCGTCTGGAGAGCGGAGACTACAATAAAACGCTGAAAATGATTCTGATGAAATGAGCCCTTAGTGGCTCCGGACCAGTCTGAAGCCCACGAACTGGTAGCCCCTGCCGGGGTTTCCAGGCATGCGATACAGAATCTTGAGGTTTGTGCCGATTCCGTTGTCCACACTGCCTCCGCGGATCACTTTGTTGCCCCCGCTTGCAGGACCTTTGGGGTTTGTAAATTCAGAAAGCTGAGCGGGATATTTGGCATCATACCAATCCCAGACCCATTCGGCAACGTTTCCGCTCATGTCGTAAATGCCGTAGTCGTTGGGTTTTTTCTCTCCGCCCCGGCGATAGCGGCGGCCGCTGTTGTCCCGATGCCACACGTATTCGTCTGGATCGTCTGAACCGCTGTAATCGTATAGCATACCGGCTTTTGCCGCCATTTCCCATTCCGCTTCAGTGGGCAATCTGTAACCGTTTTTGGAAAAATCGCAGGTGACGGTTCCAGTAATCTTATAGACCGGATCCAAGCCTTCGGCTTCGCTGCGGGCGTTGCAATAGCGGATGATATCCATCCAACTCACATTTTCCACAGGCAGGTTTTTGGAAACGTGAAGCACACTGGCGGGCATCATGAATTTTTCCCACTCTACCTGGGTAACTTCATATTTGCTGATCCAGAAGCCGCTTACAAAAACGTTGTGGTTGGGATTATCCTTCAGGCGGCCAAAGCCGAAGGTTCCGTCCGGCACGCGCACAAATTTGCTTCTATCCGGCTGTGGGCTGATTTTGGGACTGCTGCTTTCTTCGCGCCGCGCTCTGGGTTGAACGGTTTGCGGTCCATTTTTGCGAGGGTCGTCGCGGAGCGTAAATCGATCACTTTCCCCTGTTCGCACGGGCTTTTCCCCACGTCCAGGAATCATTTCATCAGGCGGTGCAACTTCCAAAGTATCCTCTTGACTGCTGAAAAGGGAGGCAATATTTTCTGCCAAGCCACCGGGTTTTAGAATCTGTGGCATTCCCCAGATGAAAAACGCTGCGATGCCGGCCACGATCAGGGCTATGGACAGCCAAAACGTCCATTCCAGATGTTTTTTGGGCAGGTCTAGTGGCTGATCCTGGAATTCCTGAAGCGAATTCAGGCTGGTTTGCGGAGCGAAAACCTCACATTTTTCCACCGGCGGCAGCCCTTTCAGGCCCTTCAGCAAGAGTTCCAAAGAGGTATGTCGTTGCAGGATATTGCGATGCAGACAGTCTGCCAGGATTTTGTTGAGTGCAACAGTCACCCCGGGGATGTGCCCAAACTTATGAACGCGCAGGCTTTCCGCACTGTAGATTGATTTATACAGGACATTGCCGGAGAGCAGTTGGGCCAGGATCACGCCGATATTGAAAACTTCCTCACGTTCATCCACATCTTCATACTTGATTCCGGAAGTGAGGATGGTGATGTTTTTTCCGTCTTCGGAAAGCATGATTCCACTGGGTGTGAGTTCATGCAGGGTGAGGCCATGTTTTCTGACGGCCATGGCTGTTTCGGTGAGCTGGATGGCCACATTGCGAACGAATTCCTCGCTCAAACGCTCAGGCTGGTTTTCCTTGATCCGTGCCAAAGAATCTCCGCCCACAAATTCCGCCGCCATATAAACGGGGTCGTGGGTTTCATTCACTTCCGCCACCTTGGCGGTGTGTACGGATTCGAGCGTGCCCAGGAGCTTCAGCCTGCTCTGCAGGGCAATGATGGATTCCAGATCGGAATATTTGTATTTGAAAAAGAGCTTCAGGATGTATTTTTTTCCGTCTTTTTCGGCGATATACTTGATGCCTTCAGGGTCTTTGTTCAAAAGACGGGTGATGCGGTATTCGCAGCAAAGCTCACCCGGACTCAGCAGCTTGTATGCTGAATCGATGAGCTGGCTTCCCCCATATTTTGGAGATGAGTTTGGCTTTTTTTCCTGCTTTTCAGGAGCCTGGGGTTTTTCCGCTTCGGTCCAGCGCGTACCACAGTGCACGCAGAATTTGGCGTTATCGGGAAGCTGTTTGCCGCAGTTGCCGCAATATTTCATCAAGCAAGCCTCTGGATGTTCAAGAATACTTCCTTGCCATTGATGTCCACGGGCTCGATGCCTTGGATCTCAGGGCTTTCGAGCAATTCATCGCAAAGGGTTTCGGATTTCACAAAGTCGCCGTGTTCAGCCAGGGCGGCGGCAATTTCCTCGTCCCCTTTCCAGTGTACTCTGATGCGATCCATGATCTCAAATCCCTGTTCTTTGCGGCCGAACTGGATTTTGTTCACCAGTTCGCGAGCCAGGCCTTCCCGCAGCAATTCCGGGCTCAGGGTGGTGTCCAATGCCACAAACATATCCTTGAGGCTTTCAAACACAAAGCCTTCACGGGGCTGGATGTGAACCGCCACATCTTCCGGAATCAGATCCAAGCCCAGGGGTTCGAGCCTGTAACTGCCGGTGGAATTGAAGGCTGAAAGCACTTCCTGTCCTTTCAGTTTTGCCAGTTCAGCGGCGATGGCCTTCATCTGGCTGCCATATTTGGGACCCATCACCTTGAATTGCGGTTTGAGCTCATAGTGCACAAAGTCATCATCTTCAGATACATAGACGATTTCGTGGATGTTCACTTCTTCCTGCAGCAGTCCTGCCATTCTTTGCACAGTCTCTTTGTGCTTGGCGGGCACATACATTTGCTTCAGAGGTTGGCGAACCTTGATCTGGCAAGCGTTTCGTGCTGCACGTCCCAGGTAAACAAGGTCGATGATCACCCGCATTTCCTCTTCCAGTTTTTTGTCGATCAAAGCGGGGTCAGCTTCAGGATAATCAGCCAAATGCACACTTTCGCCGGCGCCAAGGCTCAGGAAAAGCTCTTCCGCCAGATAGGGCACGAAGGGTGCAACAAGTTTGGCGATGGTTTCAAGCACTTGATACAGGGTGCGATAGGCATCAACTTTGTCTTCGGTGAGTTCCATCGCCCAAAAACGCCTGCGGCTGCGGCGCACATACCAGTTTGAAAGTTCGTCGATCACAAAATCCTGTATGGCACGCACAACCCGTGTCAGTTCATATTCTTCCATCCAAGCGCGAACCTGGGCGGTGAGGCTGTGCAGTCGGCTCACGATCCAACGGTCGATTTCGGCACTGCGCGCCCAATCCTGGGGATATTTGGAAATGTCAAAGCCATCGATATTGGCATAAATTGCAAAGAAGGAATAGGTGTTTTTCAAAGTGCCGATGAATTTTCCGATCACCTCGCGCACTCCATCAACGTCGAAGCGGGTTGGCACCCAAGGCGGACTTACCTCCACCATATACCATCTGATGGCATCGGCTCCAAAATTTTGCATCAGTTCGATGGGATCAACCGTATTACCTTTGGATTTGCTCATTTTTTGGCCGGTTTTATCCAAAATCAGGTCGTTCACCAAACAGCTTTTGTAGCTGGAAACCCCCTTGTAGAGCGTGGAAATGGTCAGCATGGAATAGAACCAGCCGCGGGTTTGGTCGATGGCTTCGCAGATGAAGTTCGCGGGGAAGAGTTCGGATTCGAAACACTCTTTGTTTTCAAAGGGATAGTGCCACTGAGCAAAGGGCATGGCGCCGCTGTCGAACCAACAGTCGATCACCTCGGGAGTGCGGGTCATGCCGCCTCCGCATTTTGCGCAGGGCAAAGTCACGTCATCTATATAAGGTCTATGTAATTCAATATCTTCGGGAACCGGGGAACCGTCTGCAAGCCTGCCTTTTTCGCGCAGTTCGGCGATCGAGCCAACGGATGTTTTTTCTCCGCAATCTCCGCAAACCCAGATATTCAGCGGTGTTCCCCAGAAGCGATCGCGGGAAAGAGCCCAATCCACGTTGTTTTCCAACCATTCACCAAAGCGTTTTTCACCCACAAAGGGCGGATACCACTTGATTTGGCGGTTGTTTTCAAGCAGCTTTTCCTTGAACTGCGTGGTGCGGATATACCAGCTTTCGCGGGCATAGTAAATGAGCGGATTTTCACAGCGCCAGCAATGTGGATAGCTATGTTTTATCTGCTCGCGGCGGTAAAGCTTACCCTCGTCGCGCAGGTTGCGTATGATGTCTTTATCCGCTTGTTTCACAAACACACCCGCCCAGGGCGTAACTGCGGCAATGAATTTACCCTCGGCATCCACGGGCTGGATGAAAGGCAGATCATATTTCATGCCCAGGCTATAGTCGTCCTGACCAAACGCCGGTGCTGTGTGTACGATTCCGGTGCCGTCGTCCATGCTCACATAATCTGCCAAACCGATGATCCAGGCGGGTTTGTCCACTTCGATAAAATTGAAAAGCGGTTCATAGCGGCGTTTTTCCAGATCGCGTCCGACAAACTCCGCCAAAATTTCAAGATCCCCATCCAAAACCTCAAGCCGAGCCTTTGCCAAAATGAGGTTTTGATCATGATGCCGCACCTTCACATAAGTTTCATCGGGGTGAACCGCCAGCGCCACGTTCGAAATCAAGGTCCAGGGTGTGGTGGTCCAAGCCAGATACCAGGTATCTTCTTCGTCCAAAGCTTTGAATTTCACAAATACGGAGGGGTCTTCCACATCGCGGTAACCTTGAGCAACCTCATGCGATGACAGCGGAGTTCCGCAACTGGGGCAATAGGGCACGATTTTGTGCGCCTTATAGATCAGGTCACGCTGGAAAAAATCGTCCAGAATATGCCACACGGACTCGATATAATTGTTTGTGAGCGTGACATACGGATCGTCCAAATCGATCCAGTAGCCCATCAGTTCGGTCATTTTGCGCCATTGATCCAGATAGCTCCAAACCGATTCCTTGCACGCCAGGCAAAACTTTTCAATGCCATATTCTTCGATGGCCTTTTTGTCTTCCAGCCCAAGCTGTTTTTCCACCTCGATCTCAACCGGCAGGCCGTGTGTGTCCCAGCCAGCTTTGCGCTTGACCTGATGCCCCGTCATGGTCTTATAGCGGCAAACTAAATCCTTCAAAGTGCGGGAAATAACGTGGTGGATACCCGGTCTGCCGTTTGCAGTGGGCGGGCCTTCATAAAAAATGAAGCGGGGGGCACCTTCGCGAAAATCAACGCTTTTTTGTGCCAGATCCCGTTCTTTCCAATAGGCGCGAATGCGCTCCTCCAGATGTCTGGGGCTTTCTTTAAGATCAATATTTTTAAACATTTACTTTATTTTCTGCCTGTATTATTTTCGCGCTCCACTGGCGCTTTTGCAAGCCTTTTCATAAACATCCCGGCTTGTGTTGTCGCTCTTTATCCGATCTTCTTTGTGTGTCCCTGACGGCGCTGACCGGGAACGAATTTCTGCTGCGCCTGCTGCTGTTCCTTGAAGTGTTCATACGCCTTGGGCATCACGGAGCCTTCCTCTTCTTCCAACTCCGGCTTTTCTTCAAAGAGTTCGCTGAAATGCTCTTTCAGTTCCTCGTGTTCGGAAACATACTGTTTCCACTCTTCCATGGCGGCTTCCATGTCCACGCAGCGTGTGCAAAGCACCAGCAGATTTTGATCTGTGGTGCCGATCCAGCCACGGTCATAGCAGGCATCGCAGCTTTTTTTGCGGCGATGCTTGCCGGCAATTTCCTGGGCCGCTTCCAGATGTTGTTCCTCAAGCTTGAACATGTTTTCTCCTTTCCCCATTTAATGCGGTTTTCACAGGGAAAACCCATTTTTCGGGGCAGTTTTTCACCGTTTAAACCATCTTTTTCACCAGCGGGTTTCTGAAAAGGATTTTTTTCGTCTTCACCGCCGGAATCATTTTTTGCGACGCGGTTTGGTCTCGGTGGGTGCGGGTTTGGCCTTGCTCTTTGGCTCTTCTTCCGCGGGTTTTTCAGCTTCGGCGTCGCCAAACTGAATGGACTCCGTCACCACGGATCTTTTCATGGTGACCTTCACAATCGGTTCCAGCCGGTGGCTCACGATAAACAGGTTTTTGTTTCGTGAAAGTGCCAGCTTTTCCTCGGGCGTCATCGCCTCGATCTCGTCGAGGTTCACAATCTTTTCGATCATGCCGGTTGTCATGTCCACAATCTGGACAAAGGTCTGCTTTTCAGCCATGAAGCTTACCTCCATTGTGTATTTTTCTGGGAATTTTTTGCAAATATCGGTCACAAAATTCAGATACGCGTCCTTGTTCTGGTGATACCAGATGCGGAAGGAGCGGCATTTTGCCACACGGTGGCAAACCGCACACAAAGGCGGTGAAACCTGGCGGTGCCGCTTGATTTCGCAGGCGTGTAATCTGGATTTTTTCATAGCTATCCTTTTCTTTGGAAAGCCTTTGTCTGTCAAGAACAATCAACTTTTGGCATTTGATCGTTCGCTTGATCCCATAAAAAGTAAAGGAAAGGGTTCGGTGTTCTGTATTGAGTGTCAAAGCCGGCAGTTTGGCAAGATCATTCCCGATATTCATTTTTCTTGACAAAAAGCGCAGCATCTGCAGGCTAATAAAATAACAGAACTTCATTTACTCAAAGGAGTACCGCGTGAAAAAACTTGCCTTGTTTGCAGCCCTCTTCCTGTTGGCAGTGCTTCTGCCCGCCCGCCAGCTTGTGTTGGTGAATTATGTATCCAACGAAATTGGCAACATGGTGATGGATAAGTTGATCGACTATGCTCAAACCGATTCCTGGTATCCTCTTGCCGAAAGTGAGGAATCCGGAGATATCTGTCTTTTTGTGAAGGAATTTGATCTGCCCGGGCTTTCCCGAAAGCATCAAAGCATCATCTCCATCACCTACACAGTGGTGAAAGAGCCTTTTGGCGACTACGCCGAGTTCGTCCCGATCGATACCTCCGTCAGCCGGACCTGGTATGTCGGCACGGATGTTTTCATGTTTGATCTCAAAAACATCGATGCCGCATTGGACGACATGATTGAACAAGTGGACACACAGATCTACTTATTCTTATCTGTTTACGGAAATCTCGACTTTGCCGAATATAGCGAAGGTCCCAGCGGCTTTTTGGAGGAAAACCTGAAACGCTACTGCCAGGATGTGTTGGACAACAGTGAAAACCTTTTCCGCAAAAAAGCTTCAGACCAAAAGCTCAGTTCCAAACAGAAGAAGGATTTCGCACGCTTTTTGGGCTTCGATCCGGCAACATACAGCGTTTTCCTTCCCCACCTGGAGCTGTTTTACAGAATTGTGGAGATGGACCAAAGCCGCGTGGTCATTGAAGCAGACCTGGCTGGACCGAGTGCGACTGATTCCCAGCCCATCTATGGAATCATCGATTTGGAAAGCGGGAGCTATGAAATTGCCTGGGAGTATTGGGAATAAAAAAAGCGCCAGATTTCCCTTGACATCAGCGTGACAAAAAGAACTGTGCGAAATAAAAATAATACAATATCCGGGGAGGATGTGATGAACCTTAGAAAATTGGCATTGATACTGATGGCCGCGCTGTTTGCTCTGCAGGCTTGGGCTATGGGCGTGGACGAGCTTCGAGAAGCCTATTTCAACACCGAAAAAGTTGAAGATTTCATTCCCATCGTCAGCAATTTCATCGATGAAAACGAAAATTTGGATGACGTTGAGTATGCCATCTATCTTTGGAAAAATTGGGATTCCGATTCTTTGGACGAATATCTGCAAAGCCGCGCCGGGTTCCCAAACCCAAAATTCCGTTACCTGTCTGCCTTGCAGGAAGATGGCGATTATGAAAATCTGGAAAGGGCGCGCGACCTGATCCAAACCCATCAAGGCTACGTTGGCGGCTACAGAGCCCTTTTGCTCACATATTGCCGGGATTTTGAAGCCTACATCCTTGAAGACACAGAAAGTCCGGCTCACAAAATGCTGATGGACGACCTTCCCTTCCTGGAATTCTATGCCACGCGCTTTCCTCATGACAGCTATGCAAAACTTGCCGGCACATATTTGGGCGTCTGGAGCAATGACCAGGAATCCGCTCTGGCCTACTTTATGGATTCGGTGGAAAACGAAAGTGAATGGCTGAACGAATTCAACCTGGATGATATCTTTGTTCGCAATCAATATATGCCGCTTCTGGAAGCTCAGCTTGACATCTTGCTTGAAAATGATGCAGATCCCGAAATCAAATATCAAATCGCAATGATTGCAGGGGATGTGGCGGACTACCATTTTGACGACAAGCAAGACTATCAGGGCGTGATCGACCGCTTTGGCAAAGACCCGCAATATTGGGAAAACCTCTACGTTAACTATTGCCTGGCTGTGAGTTACCTGAAGCTGGACCGTCCTCAGGAAGCAGCACCTATCTTGCGTGCCCAGGGAAACAAAGAAGCAGCCCGCGAATTTCAGGAAGCCTGGCTTGCCTTCAATACCGAGGAAGCAGTGGAAGCCTATAACAGAGTGTTGGGCTCGGATCGCAACGATCCGCTCAATGCGGTTTTACTGGCTCGCACAGAAACAGACGACCTGAAAAAGCTTGAGGCCGCCGCAACTCTGGTTCGCAAACTGCCCAAGGAAGAAGACGGCTACAGCATGGCTGCAGAGATCCTGCTCACCTATTTCAGCAGCACAAACATGAGCGACCCCGACCGTCCCAAAATGAACAAGACTCTGAAAAACAATGCCAAGATCCTGCGCAACTACTATCTGCGTTTTCCGGAAAACTTTCTGGCAACCGCGGGATACTTTTTGGTGAACGCCGCCCTCAAAGACGACAACAAAGCCTTCAAAGCCTACACTGAACTGGTGGAACAAGGCTTGGGCCCGATGCTGAGCGACGACATGGCAAAATTTGCCTTGGAACAGGGACGCCGCGACCTCTTGAAACGCGTGAAGGAACACGAATTCCGTACTCTTGAAGATATCGAGGGTATGAGCGAAGCCGAAATTAACGACGAAGTGTTGAAAGCCTGCAGTATTGCACTGTATCAAAGTGAGTTGAATGACGAGTTTTTGGAGGAAGTTGCCAAACACCCTCACTGGAAACAGGATGAAACAATTCAATACTACATTTTCAGCACCCATCTCCAGAATGAAAACTATACGGAAGTGATCGCCATGCTGCGCATTATGATCGATTCCGGCAGCATTGGCTACGACGAATTGCAGTATCTGGATCGGCCGGAACTGACCAACCATCCCGACTGGCAGGATCTGTTGGATCATGCCGAAGCCCTCTCGGAGTCTTTTGAAAACTAAATCAAACTCGTATTGATATATACCAAAACTTGATCCCCAGCCATTCCGACTCACACCGGGATGGCTGGTTTTTTTCGGTCAACCTGGTTCAGGACGGGTCAACCCTGTCCGAAAGCGTTAATCAAGTGATCATCAAGTCTTAATCAAGCGTTAATTATTAAGACTTGATTAAGGCTTGATTAAGAAGTGATCGACACCTTCAAAAAAGATGCAGACCAGTTTTCTTCACACGGTTTGGATCGATGCTCCATGATCCGGATTCCTATTTGATCAGGGCAGCCTTTTTCAGCAGAGGCCTTTCTCCTTCAAGCTCCACTCGGACAAAATATATCCCTGAAGCGCAGAATTTTCCCGCATCATCCCTCAGGTCCCAAGTCCAGGTAAATCCATTGGAATTATCGACCGGAACCTGCTTAATAAGCTGCCCGCGCAGGTTGTATATACCCAGCTTTCCACGCAGCTTTTTGCCGCCAATCAAGGTCAATTCCAAAGCTTTACCACTGGACAGCGAAACCGGATTCGGCGCCAGATGCAAAGCTGGCGGCACTGCAAGTTCATCAGAATTTTCCGGGATAATAAAAGTCACCAGATTCGATCCCGGGCTTTCCTGAGTTCCATTCCAAAGCCTGACTTGAAAAGTGTTCCCGTACCATGACCAATCAGATTGGTCAACTTCCAGGGTGGTTTGGGAGAAGGGAAGTTCTGCAAACAGCACTTCACCCTGATAAATGCGGTAGTTTGTCCAATTCGTGGTTCCATCGTTCATCGGCGCCTGCCAGTGAAAGCGGATGGGAATGGCATTAAGGTCCACTTGCAGCATGAAGTTGTTCACATCAAAATTTGGAGCTTGGCCTGCGTAGTGATAGCCATCACCTTCCTGCAGGCTGTTCAAGCGGGTTGCATAATTCTCGACCCTCGAAACATAATTGCCATCGTAACAAAATCTGTACCATCCACTTCCCTCTATTTTCAGGTGCTGGGAGATGACAGAATTGTCCGCCAAATCACGCTGCGTGAGCAAAAACAAAAAGTTTTCCGGGACAAAGAATTGATGGAATTCATCGAGTTGAAATTCGGAAATCCGCTGTGTTCCGACAATGTCGATGATCTCTGTGCGCTGCCAAGTGGAATACTGAAAATTCCGGATTTTATCCCAAGGGGTTCCATCAGGCAGGTCAAAGCTGTATGTTTCATCCTCATAAATGCGTTCATGCCGCTTCAGATAAAGGAAATCGCCTTCCTCATAAAGCCAGTTCCGCTGGTCCCAATCATACACAAACAAATAGTTTTCCACAGGAAAGCAGAGCTTGGAGCCCATCATTTGCGGGGCTCCAATCCGCTCATGACGCGGCGGCGGAGTGTCCACAATACCGATCAAACCAATGTTTAAATCCTCTGGGGGAGTGAGATTGAAAACTGTGGGCGTCGCAAAGCTTCCCCTTGTTCCGTAAACCGTGATGCCGGGAACCTGCGTATCGGCAAGAATCACGGCATAACAGGAACCCGCAACATCCACCTCGAAAGAGAAATCAGGTCCATCACCGATGGCTGCTTCAAACAAAATTTCGCCACTGTCCTGTCCCACAAGTTGAAATCTGAGATTTTGCAGGTTGTAGGCTCCGTAATAGGCAAAACTGCCTTGCACAATTGCCGGTTCCGTCAGGGTCAAAATGGGCTCAAAATCAACCACAGGGAGCGCTGGATCATCGTTTTGGTCGTGGATTCCGATGGCTATTTCAGCCGAGTCATCGGTTCCCCACCAGTTATTTTCAGCAGATATGATGATGCCGGGGTTGGTGTAGGAATAGGTGAAAACGCTGTGCGGGGTGTTGCTTTCGTCGATGTTGTCATAAATATGGTTTTCCCCCTGCGCCCAAGCGTGGTAGATATTCAAGTTTCCCAGGCAGGGCTGAGCGTTGTTGCCCAAGTAAAAACCGGTGAAGTTTCCATGGATCTGATTGCGCTCAAAATATGGCTCGCTGGTGGCGCCTGCAACCATCACTCCGGCGCCGGAATTGCTGTCTCCGGCAATGAAATTGTGGCGGATGATGTTGTCTGCCACATAGCCCGAAGCGTTCAGAAGGTAGATGCCGGTCAGGTTATGTTCAATCGTGTTTTCCAAAATATGGGGGTGGATGGCGTTGGCGCCAACGATGTCCCAGGCGGTGATGCCCTGCTTGAAATTGTGGTGGATGTGGTTGCGCTGGATGATGGGGCTGTTCGAGCCTCCGGTGGACTGGTTTGAAAGCTGGATTGCCGCATAATATTGCGAGCCGGTGCCGTTGTAGCGGATTTCGTTTTCCGAGATCAGCGCATTGCTGTTTTGAACCACCATGATGCCGTTTTGGATGCTGTGTTCAATCACGTTGTTGGAAATATTCACATTGGCGGGGTTGGCTGCGCCGATTGCGTAAAGATGTATCCCCTTTTGATTCTTATAAAAACGGCTGTTCATGATCTGGACGGGGGAATTGATGGAATTGACCCCGTTTTCCGCTTTTTCGATGTAGCTGTTGATGAAAAAACTCGGGGTGCTTTCATTTTCGAGGCGGATGCCCTTCCAAAGTGCGCTGGGATCAGCCTGAGTGCTTTCAAAGCGGATGCTGTCGCCGGGGCTGCCAATGGCGGAAAGCTGGCCCTGAACGGTGATCCGGAAATTGCCAGGCACCAAAACCTGCACTCCGGCTTCGATGGTGAGGGTTTCGCCGGCTGGGACGTTGATGTCTCCCACCACGTTGTAGGGGCTGTTTTGCAAGCTCCATGTTCCTTGCTGGGTGCCGCTCACGTCGGTGCCAGCCAAGGGCAGCAAAATAAACAGAATACTTAAAAATAGCAATGTGTTACGCATTTTTCCTCCAGTTTGCCAAAGTAAAAAAAAAGCGGAAAAGGAAACACCCTCTTCCGCTGATTGAATCTCGTGTCCGTCCGGCTTATTCAGAGATGGCCTGGGTGGGACAAACGGCGATGCAGGCGCCGCAATCGATGCAGGCGTCTTCGTCGCAAACGGCTTTGTCATCTTGCATGGAAAGCGCACCAACGGGGCACACGTCCACGCAGGCACCGCAACCGATGCAGACTTCTATATCGATCTTAACTGCCATGATTTGCTCCTATCTGGCTGTATTTTATACAAGTTTCCTGCATGAGGCGGAAACGTCAAGAGAAATTTGCTATTTTGCCTTGCCTTGATTTTTGACAGCGGTTTGAGCCTTGGCAAGTTCATCCTCATCGGCAAGGTAGTAGCGCTTGTTCACACTGAGATCAGTGTTGAATTCATACACCAGCGGAATTCCGGTGGGAATGTTCAGGCTCACGATGTCGGCATCGCTGATGCCATCAAGGGTTTTCACGATTGCGCGGAGGCTGTTTCCATGCGCGGAAACGATCATCCTGCGTCCTGCCACCAAACGCGGCAACACCACTTCGTCCCAGAAGGGAAGGGCGCGCTTGACCGTGTCTTTCAAGGATTCCGCCAAAGGCAGCTTTTTGGGATCCAGCCCGGCATAGCGGGGATCGTGTCCTGGCCAGCGCGGGTCGGATTGTTCCAAGGATGGAGGCGGAACGTCGAAGCTGCGGCGCCAAAGCAAAACCTGTTCATCACCATATTTGGCGGCGGTTTCAGCTTTGTTGAGTCCCTGCAGGGCGCCATAGTGACGCTCGTTCAGGCGCCAATCGTGGTTGATGGGCAAATACATCATGTCCATTTCGTCCAAAGCCATCCAGAGTGTGCGGATGGCGCGCTTCAGCACGGAAGTCCAGCATTCATCGAACACAAAGCCCGCTTCCTTCAGGCGGATGCCGGCGCTTTTGGCCTCGATCCTGCCTTGCTCGGAAAGATCCACGTCGGTCCAGCCGGTGAAGAGGTTTTCTTTGTTCCAAGTGCTTTCGCCGTGGCGCAGCAATACTATCTTATACATGTTAAACTCCTTGTGTGGTATTTTATTTATTCAATTTTTGGGAATCCGCATAGCGGATCGCCCCTGCGCGGGCCTCCAAAACCCTTGCCATGATGAAAAGCAGGTCTGAAAGCCTGTTCACATATTGCAAAATATGTGTTGAAACCTGAGTTTCCCTTGCCAGGGCAACGATTTCGCGCTCCGCCCTGCGCGCCACAGTTCTGCAAATATCCAAACGCGCAGACTGGGGCAGCGACCCCGGCAACACCAAGCCCTTCAGCGGCGTCTCTTTTTCCAAGGCTTCGATCTGAGCGGTGATGGCTTCAACATCCTCTGCGGCAATGGCTTGAGCCAGGGTTTCCCCGGTGTTTGCCAGTTCGCCCATTGCAAGATACAGCTTTTGCTGGGCTTGAGCCAAAAGCTCCTTCAAGGATGGGTCTTCCACAATGTGCCGTGCGTCTCCCAGCCAGGCGTCCAGTTCGTCCAAGGCGCCATAAGCCTGCACACGAAGTTCGTTCTTCCAAACTCTTTCGCCGCTGAAAAGCGAGGTTTGGCCGCGGTCCCCGGTTTTTGTGCTGATACTCATTTCATCGCGATGACGGAAATCTCGATCAGTCCGTCTTTGGGCAGGCGAGCCACTTCGATGGCTTCGCGGGCGGGGTAGGGTGAGCTGAAAGTGCGGGAATAAAGCTCGTTCAGCAGGGCAAAATTGTCCATATCCTTCAAAAAGACAGTCACTTTCACCACGTGGGCAAAACTCATGCCGGCGGCTTCCAAAATGGCTTTCAGGTTTGCAAGCACAATCTGTGCCTGCGCTTCAAAACCTTCGGGCATCTGCCCGGAATTTGGGTCTATGCCCAGCTGTCCGGAAATGAAAAGGGCGTTGTTCATCATCACGGCTTGAGAGTAGGGTCCGATGGCAGCCGGGGCTCTGTGGGTGTTGATGGATTGCATGTTCGCTCCTTATTTTCTGAGTAGTTTTCGTGATATCTGAACCGATTCGGTCACCCGGTTCAGGGGAATGGATGTTTGTGTGCCGCGCGCCAGGTTGATCAGCTCCAATTTTCCTTCGCGCACGCTCTCTTCGCTGATTGCCAGCATCAGGTCGCAATCGTGGACTTTGGCATGCTGCTGCTCGCGATCGCTGTTGCGGATTTCCGGGCTCACAACTGTAACGATATCAGCTTGATGCAGTTCCTGGGCAATCTGCAAAAGCATCATTTCAAGCCCGGGGGAAAGTGCGCAGGCATACACTGAAAAAGCGTTGTCCCAGGTGAAAAACAGCCGGCGCGTGTCCATGATGTTGAAAACCAGGTCCAAATCCAGATAAAAGCCCACGCCGGGGATGCTGAGCTTCAACAATCTTTCGGAAAGCCGGTCATAGCGGCCGCCTCCGCCGATGGTTTGCGGGTTTGAACCTTCGCCAACCACAAAGTCGAACACGGTGCCGTTGTAATAGGCATAGTTTTTGGTGAGACGGGGGTCAACTTTGTAGCTGTGACCAAGATTTGCCTGCACTTTTTTCACGTTTTCCAAAGCAGCAAGGCAGTCAGGGCAAAGATATTTCAGAATGTTCAGTCCTTCAGGCACTTCCTGAGGACAGCGCGGGTCTTCACATTGGGTGTGGGAAAATGGGTTTGCAGCCAATTCTGCGTGGCAGGCGTCGCAGTAGTCACCGCTGTGTTTTTTCAGTTCCACCCGCACGGCGTTCAGATATTTACGGCGGCATTCCTCGCAGCCAAAGCTGTTCAAACGCAGGCTTACGTCTCTGAAGCCCAGTTCTTTGAGCAGCCGGATGCCCAGGCTGATGACCTCGTTTTCGCTGATGGGACTGTTGCTGCCCAAAAGCTCAACTCCCAATTGTATGGTTTCCTGCGGACCGTCTGCCATGCGGAAAAAGGGTCCGTGATAGTAGTAGCGGTGAATGCGTTTGTCTTCCACCTGCCGGGCCGCCAAACCCAGGATGCTGATGGTGCCTTCAGGGCGCAGGCTGAAACGGTTTGTCTCATCTTCTTCACCGCACACGTTCACCGTGCGCGCCGCCAACATTTTTCCCTGCCTGCCCTGCATCAAAGCCTTGATCCCGCGTTCCACAAATCCCCGATCCAAAAGAATGGGGAGCCGGACTTCATGATAGTCGTGCAGCTTCAAAACATGGTCGAAGCGCTCTTCCATCAATTTCCATTTCCACACCTCTTCCGGCAGGAATTCCGGGAAAACGGGCTTGCTTTTCGGCATTTGATCTCCTTTTGTTTGGTCTTACCATTTTGAATGCATCAACATTTTTGTCAATAGAAAAGGGCGCTCCAGATTCAAAAAAGGAAAGCGGGCGCTCAAACTGCTTATCCGCAGCAAGTTGGCAAAAATAAACATTGACATAAATCCAGCGCATACGATTATTGCAACCCAGATTACTGTAACCGAGGTTGCAATATGCGTTTCTATGATCGCGAAACAGAGCTGAAAGCCCTTGAAAAGGTGCATCAGAGGCTTGAAACTTCCTCTCGCCTCAGTGTTGTCACCGGAAGGCGCAGGATTGGAAAAACCAGGCTGATCCGTCAATTTTGTGCGGACCACGAAAGCCTGTATTTCTTTGTTTCCCGCAAAAATGAGGAAATCCTCTGCGCCGAATTCATGGGCTACATCAAAGAACTGTTTCCTGGGGACAGTTTTGGCGCCTATTCCAGCTTGATCGATGTTTTTCGTCTGCTTTTTGATCTGTCCAGAAGGCGCCCGCTCATCGTGGTGATCGACGAATTTCAAGAACTTCTGCAGGTGAACCCTCATTTTTACACCGAACTCCAAAATCTTTGGGACAGCCGCAAAGAGGAAAGCAAACTCCACCTGATCATTTCGGGTTCCATCTATTCCATGATGCACCGCATCTTTTTGGATTATGGGCAGCCCCTGTATGGCAGAGCCGATATTTTGTTGAAACTGAAGGCTTTTCCCATTGCCACAGTGGTCGAAATCCTGAGGGAGGAAGGAGCCTTTTCTGCTGAAAATCTGCTTTCAGCCTACATTTTGACAGGAGGAATACCCCGTTATGTGGAAATCCTGCGAGACAATGGCGCCCTACAAAAAAAAGCGGCAATCGATCAGGTCTTTTCAGAATATTCCATCTTTGCGGAAGAGGGAAAAAACCTGTTGATCGAAGAATTTGGCAGGGAGCACGGGGTTTATTTTTCCATATTGGAGTTGATTGCCTCTGGAAAAAGTTCCAGGGTGGAGATCGAATCCATTTTGCAAATGAGCACGGGCGGATATCTGGAACGCTTGGAAAACGATTATGATCTCATCACCCAGTTTCGTCCCCTGGGCGCCAAAAAAGGCAGCAGGTCGGTTAAATACAAGCTGAATGAACCTTTTCTCGCCTTCTGGTTTGCTTTTTTCCATCGCTATCGCAGCGCCATCGAAAGCTCGAACATTCAATATCTCAAAGAACGCTATGAAGAGCACTATCCGCAGTTCGCAGGCTATTGGCTGGAAAGACTTTATGCCGATATTTTCATGCAAAGCGGCAAGTTCAACCAAGTGGCTTCATACTGGGAGAGCGGTTTTAAAAATGAGATTGATCTGGTGGCGCTCAACGACGCTGAAAAACGCATGGTTCTGGCGGAGATTAAAATGCAGAAGAAAAACCATCGCAGGGAAGACTTGATTCGTAAGTCTGTCAGATTGAAGGAGATGTATCGGGATTATCAGTTTGAATATCAATATCTGTCACTACAGGACTTGAGCCACTTTGCCGATGGCATCCAAGCGCTTGATATCATGTGAGTTGCATCCTATCTCACTTCCTTTTCCAAGTGGCGCGCAGGCTGATACCGCGGTTTTTCACATCCAAAAATGAAGCTGTGCCTTTCACCGCCAGCTTCCAGGCTCCGCGTCCCCAAGCCAGATCCAGGCTCAAAACCCTGTCTTCCGAGGCGCAGAGACTTTGCAGCCAGGGGTCAAACTCGTCGCTTTGCCAGCTTTCATGCAGGTTTTGCCAGCTCAGATATTCCAGGGTAAGTTCCCAGTCCTTTTCCACATAGGCAAAGCCCAGCTTGGCACGAAAGCTGTTTTGTGAATGGTTTTTCTTATCCTGCACGCCATACATAAAGTCAAAATTTTGCTCCAATGCTCCGGCAAGCGGATAGCGTCCCCAAAGCCGGAAACGATGGTTGCGCGGCTCGCTTGAAACGTAGCTGGAGTCGATTCTGGTGATGATCTCGCTGTCGTAGGATTGAAAGAGGAAGCCGAATTTGCGTTGCTTGTGGCTATGCGTCAGGCTGCCGATGAAGCGCGAAAGCGGGCTGCCTCCGGCATCGTTGTTGATGGCATAACGCAGTTTCAGGCTGCTTTTCAAAGGCAGGGCAAACGCCCAATCAAAATTCCATTCATTGCTATCGGTAGTTTTGGAAAGCAGCGCCGGCGTAAGCGCATGGGGCTGCCGGTTTTGCAGGCCATTGCGGGCATAGCTGATGTTTTGTTCGAATCCGGCAGCCTTATAGTTAAAGTTCAAAAGTGCCGCAGGATGCGTATCCTGCAAAAGCGTTTCCGCATCCAAGCGGATCCTCTTGAGTTTCAATCCTGCGTAAGCGCTTGCCATCCAATGTGTTCTGCTCATTTCAGGATTCACGAATTCCCGATCATATTCCAATCTTTGGCACAAAATCCCGGCATTGACGCTCGGCAATGAAATTCCCGCTGCGGCGCCCAAAATGCTTTCCGTGGTGCTGCTGAATTCCTCACCCCGGCTTTTTTGGATGCTGCGGATGCGCCCCTCGGCGTCGAGCTTGGCTTCGCGGCTTTGCATGGAAGCGAACACCGTGGCACGCAAGGCTTTGTGGCGATATGCCGTCCCTGCCCCCAAAAGTCCGTAGTTGCGCGGAGAAAGCGGATTCTGAAAGGAAAAGAGGCTGTCCGGCATGCTGCGGGACGAAGTTCCCAAAGCCAAGCCGCGTCCAAAACGCAGGCGATAGTTACCCAAAACGGCATCCCAATGGTTTGAACCCACCGCCAGCCTGAAGGAAAAGGCATCCAGATCCTTGTTCAGATCACGGTTATAGAGAGCCAAAAGTTCGGCGCGCGGCAGTTGCCAGCGTCCGTTCAAATGGATTTGCGGATTTTTGGAAAAAAGGTCGGCACGTCCCGCCAGGGAAAGCGGCTGCTCACGCAGTTCGCTGAAAAGCTGTTCCCAAGTCTCTTCTGCCTGGGCAGGGATTTCCAGTTCGGGCAGTTCCTCAGAGATTTGGGCAAAAACCGGGGTCAGGCACAGGCAAAGCCAGGCCAAAGCCAGATATTTCACCAAACGTAAACAAGATCGAGGCTGTGGGAAAGGTTCAAGGCGCTGTGGGTGCGGATGGAATACATCAGATCCCACGCCTTGAGCTTGAACTTGAGTCCGGCTCCAAAGCGGGAGGGGTTGCTCTGCCAGGAGCTTTGCAGGGTGAGGTTTTCAGCCAGGTCGATGGATGTGGCAAAGCGGTAGCCGCCATCTCCTTGTTTGGCATACACATAGCCTGCACCGGCTCTCACTCCTTCGATAATTTTGGTGCTCACATTCAGATGCAGTTCCTGCTCCTCTTTGGCAAGGTTCATCACCCTGGCCTCATAGCCATATCCGTCTCCGCGATAAGCCAAAGCCAGATCGCTGTTCCAGCTTTGGTGGCTCTGGTCCACGCCCGCGCGCTCCAAAAAGAGGTGCTGAGTGTATCCGGCCACAAAGTCGCCCAAACAGAGCGCGAGCCCCAGACGAAAATCCTGGCTGTTATAATCGTAATCCCCGCTGTGAGTTGCACCCAAACCAAGGTTCACATAGCTGAAGTTTTGCGCGGCATTCAGAGAAAAGGCGGTGGAGGGAGCATCCGAAAAAGGCACGTTGGCGGAAACTGCTATTCCCGTAAAAGGCAGGGCTGGAGTGTGTTGCCGGTCTGCCACGGTCTTGGAAAGCAGCGTGATTCCCGCCAGGGCGTTCGATGAAGCCGTATTCATCGGCAACAGTGCGCCCAGAGGCAGCACCATCAGCAGCAGACAAGCCAGGATCAAGCGTTGCATGGCATGGTCCTGAAAGGTTTTAAGCCAGGCGCTCTTCGCTTTCGCCGTCGAAGAAATGCGCTTTGGCCATGTTGAAGCTAACCTTCAGGGGTGCATCGATTTGCGGCAGTTCCTTGGGGTCGAAGCGTGCGGTGAATTCGTGGGTCTTGGTGCTCAAAACAACGTGGTATTCGCTGCCCAGGGGCTCAACCAATTCGCATTTGGTTTGCACCTGCTGCGGAAAATCCGCCATGGAGTCGTAACGGGCGTCGTAAATATCTTCGGGGCGGATGCCCATGATGACTTCCCTGCCCTTCTGAGCTTTGAGCGCTTCGTAATGTTCAGAGTAGATGGGAGCCATAAAATCGCCGCAATCGAAGCTCAATTCACCGTCTTTTTCCTCCACGCGACCCCTGACCAGATTGATGGCGGGGGAGCCGATGAAGCCTGCCACAAACACATTCGTGGGTTTGTTGTAGATATTCAGCGGAGTATCGATTTGCTGGATCCAGCCGTCTTTCATCACCACGATGCGGTCTGCCATGGTCATGGCCTCCACCTGATCGTGGGTCACATAGATCATGGTGTTTTCCAGCTTGCGCTGCAGCTTCACAATCTCGGAACGCATGGCCACGCGCAGCTTTGCATCCAGGTTCGACAGCGGCTCATCGAAGAGGAAAACCTTGGGATTGCGAACGATGGCTCTGCCCAGGGCAACGCGCTGGCGCTGGCCGCCGGAAAGCTGGGCGGGCTTGCGTTTCAGCATATCCTGTATGCCCAAAAGCTCTGCCGAACGCTGCACTTTTTCCCGGATCTCTTTTTTATCTTCCCGGCGCAGCTTCAAGGCAAAAGCCATGTTGTCGAAAACCGTCATGTGCGGATAGAGCGCATAGTTTTGGAAGACCATGGCAATGTCGCGATCCTTGGGGGGAACGTTGTTCACCAGCGTGTCGCCAATCCAGATATCTCCGCTGGAAATTTCCTCCAAACCTGCAATCATGCGCAGAACCGTGCTTTTGCCGCAGCCTGAAGGCCCAACCAGCACCACAAATTCCTTGTCTTCCGCCTCAAAATTGGCATCTTTAACGGCATGGACGCCGTTGTCATAAAACTTATTCAGGTCTTTTACCACGATCTTTGCCATTTCTAAAACTCCTTCTGGGCAGAGAAAAATGCAGGGCGAAAAGCTGTCAAGCAGGAAATACCCGCTTCAATCTGAGGAGCTTGTTCCATCCATTAAAAAAGCGCAAAGTAAAGCCGGAAAACGATTCCTGATCAGGTTTTGCTTGACAAAAAAAAGCGACTCACAAAACATCGTTGAAAAGTTTTTTGATAGAAGTTTCGGAAATGCCAAATCCAAACTCTGGTTCGGCGTGGTTTTGGCGCTCCGGGAGCAAATAAAAGGATTTAACGAACCCAAGAAAAAGGAGAAGACCATGAAAAAAAGCCTGATTCTTTTGCTTTTAATTCTACCCATCATGCTGATGGCATTTGGTTTCCAGGGTGGAAAAGCCTTCAATCTTTCCAAAAATTTCCCATGCAGTTCAAACTGGAGAATGTCAGAAGACATCACATACTATTATGACACAGACGTCTGGGAACCTGAACTGAAATTCAACTATTTATACAGAACGGACAATTCCGACGATCTGGACAAGGTGACCCTGATGGAGTGGGATGATAATGCCTGGTCGTCATATTCCACAATCATCGAATATCTCTACAACGCTGCCAACAAGATTGAGCAGCATTTGCTATACCTCAGTATGGACGGGGATATGTATCTGTTTGCCAAGGCTTTGCATGAATATGACAGCCAAGATCGCCTGCTGCAAACCACCATGAATGTGTTTGATGAATGGGAAGGGCAGTGGATTACGATGTTTCGTTACGACGTGACCTATGGCGCGGGGACCACCTTCACGGTGGACACCTATAATCTCTCAGATGTCTATGCTTATAACCATTCCACCTTTGAATATGACAGCAGAGGCCGCATCGTAACGCAAAACATGAGCGTTTCTCCGGACTCCTTGAACTGGGAGCCACACCAGAAAATATCCATACAATATCATCCCCAGGACACCCAAACCGGCGCCGACATGATCGGTTGGATTTACCATGTCATCCAAACCATGCTGCTTTACGACCATATTGAATATCCCGGAATGTTGAGCGTTGTGCAAACCGAAGAATGGGATGGCGCCTGGGTTTTGACCCAAAAGCTCAGCTACAACTATGATGCGCAACTGCGTCTTGGCAGTATTCATGAAGAGTTTTTCTACGATTCCGCCATGTACTTCGAATATCTTACAGACTACTCCTACGACAACAACGGTCAAAACAATCTCCAGATCGGTAAAGAGCGCTCTGCTGATGAAACGGAGTGGACTCTGGATGGAAAACACGAATTGTTCTGGGAAATCTATGGAACTGCAATCGACGATCCGGCTTTGCCTCCGGCTCAGGCTGCCATCCACGCCTACCCTACTCCGTTCACAGACAGGCTGAACATAAAAACAGATTTCGCAGGCAGCGTACCGCTCACGGTCTCGATTTACAACCTGAAAGGTCAACTGCTGCAAAGCTTTACAGGCAATTCAGGCAGAGAGTTTGTGTGGGACGCCAGCGCTCAGCCTTCCGGAATTTATTTCATCCGCGCCAGTCAGGGATCGGGTTCCAGCGTAAAAAAGGTCTTGAAGCTGAAATAAGCCCAAAGACTTGATAGAATTCTGGCGGAGCGATCACAAGCTCCGCCATTTTTGGTCATGGCTGATTCCCAGGCTTGCCCCCTGCTTGGCTCGCTTTTTGATCTTCCCCGTCTGATCCCCCTCAAATGCTAGATTTTTGGCGGGTGCTCAAGGGGAGCGAACTGCCAGCAAGATGTTTGCGGCTCAAGGAGGAGGGAGGCTTCGGCTCAAAAAAACGGGCTTGGCTGCCCGCGGAAATGAAGGAAAAAGGCTTGTGAGACACGCCCCATCGGGCTTCAGATCAGGTTTCCCTCGTCTTTGGCGCGCAAAACCTGGTCTCTGCCGGAATCCTTGGCTTCAAAAAGGGCGTCGTCCACGCGCTTGATATAGGGTTCCAGTTCATCCTGGCGCAGGTGCGCGGGTTTCACCGAGGTCCAGCCAATGCTCACGGTCAGGCGGATCTGATTTTCTTCCCAGGTGAAGGCGCTTTCCCGGATTTTCTGGCTGAGGGCTTCCATTTTCAGAGCCATTTTCTCTTCGTTCACGTCAAAGAGGATGATGAGAAATTCCTCGCCGCCCCAGCGGATCACGATGTCGCTTTTGCGGAAAAAGCCCAGGAGCAGGCGGGACAGGCGTTTGAGCACGTAGTCACCCGCCAGGTGTCCAAATTCATCGTTGATGCGTTTGAAAAAGTCGATGTCCAAAAGTGCCAGACAAACCCGGACTTTTTGCCGCATGGCGAGCTGGAAGGCGTGTTCCGCGCCGGAAGCCATATAGCGCCTGTTTTTCAGGCCGGTGAGCTTGTCCGTGATGGAAAGTTCCTCCACCTGCTTCAAAAGGCACTTGATGAGGTCATAGTTTTCGTGCAGGGTTTCCACATAGGCGTTGTTTTGCAGGCTGATCTGGCGTCCCATGTCCATCACATTTTCCTGCAAAAAGCCCATGGCGCGGGAATATTGGCTCACATTCAGGTTCTTTTTCAAAAAGTCGGAAAGATTGCTCAGCCACGCCCAGCTTTTGTGGAGATAATAGTTTGAATGCTTGAATTCGCGGATGGACTGGCGGAAGCTGGCTTTGATGGCGGAAAGATAGTTGCCGGCAAAAAAGTGGAGGTGCTGAAGCTGCTGAGGTGAAAGCAGATATGGGGGATGGCGGCGGAGCAGCTTGACATAGCCCATTTTTTCCTCGGGGCTGGCGTCGCGGTTTTCCTGCATGAAAAGCTCGTGGAGCAGCGTGGCGGAAAGCAGGTCCTGCCTCAGGCGCAGCTTGGCTCCAAACTTATGCAGCAGATCTTTGCGCAGGGCGGTGTCGCGCCCCCAGTTCAGCATGCGGATCCATCTCAAAACCATATAGAGTGCGGTTTCCGGACCGTCCAGGCGATACATCTCGCAGATCAGGTTCAGCCACAGCGAACTGAAGCTCAAATGCCGGTTTCTGCGCTGCAAAATGCGCGCCAAAGACAGCAGATAGGTGGCGTAAAGCCTTGGCCGCTGGAGCGATACCAAAGGCTCCAGTTCCTTGCGCAGGGGGCGGGCGCTGTCCAGATCGCCCATCAGGGTGAGCAGCCAAAACAGTTGCAAACGGCAAAATAGCTTGCGCTGCTGATCGCTGGGGTCTTCCTGATAGACCAAATTCAGCGCCATTCGTGTTTCGTGTTCCGGATCGAGGGGAAAGTGGTCCAAATATTTGAAAAATTCGAGCAGTTCACCCCGTCCGGTGCCAACTCTGCCACGCAGAAGCGGGATCAATTGTGCCAAAATGGTGGCGGTCAAGACCCGCAAGCCGCGCAGGGTGGGTTCGCGTCCGCAGTCCTGGGTGTCCAGGGTCAAAATCATATCGATCAGATATTGGCGCTGGTTGGGGTCTGCTTCCAGGATCTGCGCCAGCGTCTCGCGCAGGTGTTTTTTTCGCCGCCAGCCAAAGCTTGATGGTTCGCGCTTGTTTTCGTCTGCGGCGGGCGGGTTATCGCTTTCGGGCTTCATTTTCCTTTTTTGGGCTTGTCTTTTTTCAAGCTGTCTTTTTCGGCGGGCTTGAAAATATAGACGGTTTCCCCCTTCTCATAGATGCCGGTCCTGGCTTTCACATGCAGTTTTTGCTCTTCGGGATCCGAGTGCAGACGCTTGTTTTCCTGTTTCAGGCTGTCGTTTTGGGCACTCAGATACTTCAGTTCTTCCTCGGTTTTTTTGGCTTTTTGGCTCAGTTTCCATTTTTTGAAAAAGCTGTTGTTTCCCATCATCAAAATCCAAGCAATGATGAGCACAAACAGCAAGAAATAGACGATGTTGATCAGGGTTTTGTTTTTGGTCTTTTGTGTTTTCATCTTTCCACCATCTTTACCAGCAGGCTTTTATGGATGTCGATGGCGTCGTGGGGACACATTTCGTGGCAGCAGAGGCAGCGGATGCAGGCTTTGGGGTCAATTTCGGGAAAGTTGAATTTGTCTGCCGGGGTGATCACCTGCACGGGGCAGCTTTGCACGCAGATTTCGCATTTCCGGCAGCGATTGCTGATCACGGGACGCTTGTAGTAAAGCCGTTCCATCAGGTGCCTTGCAGAACGTGGCACCCGGCGCAAAAAGCGGTTGCTGAAGCGCACTGCCCGCAGGTCTGCATCGGGGATCACATAGCCGTGGAAGCTGGTGGGAACCCCGATGCGGGAGGGCAGGATGCCGTCCATGCGCAGGGCTTCCTCCAGATAGGGAACGTCGTCTGGGGCAAAGCCCATCATGGTTGCCGCCACATAGTCCAACGCGGAAACCGAGCGCGAACCAAACAAAAGCCCGAAGTTGCGGGTGCGTCCGCCGGAGGGACCCAGACCGTCCATGCCCTGGATGCCATCGATGATGTTGTAGCTGAGGCGCGACCGTGTCAGGGCATACAGCGCCAGCAGCAGTTTGGAAAAGTCCAGTGAATTTGGATAGAGGCTGTGGTAGTTCGATTTTGCCAAACCGGGCACCAGTCCATAGAGGTTTTTCAGGGCGCCGGTGAAGCCCACCAAGCCGTGGGTTTTATATTTGGCAACGTTCACCACGATGCCGCACTTCCAAAAGATTTCCGAGATTTTCACGGAAAATTCGCCGGATTGCAGCTCGCGGAAGCCCGCGGTGGAAAGGTTTACCAGCTTGACGGGATAGCGCTTTGCCAAGTCTGCCATGCCGCTGGTCTCCCAAACCCGATCCACATTTACGGTGCCGCCGGGGCTGTCTCCGATCCACACTTCCTTGCCCAGATCCAAAAAATGGCGCACCAGGGCTTCCATCACCAGCGGGTTTGTGGTGACGCCTCTTTCGGGCGGGAAGTTTCCCAGCAGATTGGGCTTCAGCAACACCCTTTTGCTGCGTTTCATACGCAGACGGTGGGCGTGGCTCAAAAAGTCGGCAACTGCGGCTTCCAAAAGCGGGAGCTCATAGCTAGCAATGCGTCGGATTTGAACTTTTGCCATCAGTCGAAAAACAGAAATTCCTTGCGCGTGAAGGCGCTGAAATAAAGATCCACGGAAAGGCTGACCTGAGCCATGGGGGCCTTGCCCGCCACATCGATCATGCCGCCCAGATTTACACGCACATCCTGATGGTTCCAGGAGCCGCCAAGCGTAATGATGTGCTGGCTGTTTTTTTGAACAAAACCGGTGGGCTTCACGGCGTCCCACCAGATGGAAACTGTGTCTGCAGAAGCATATCCCGATGCGTCGGGAAGCCTGAATCTGCCGTCCCAAACCTGGGGATGGTAGATATAGCCGGCGCGGTAGGTGTAGCGGCGGATGGTTTTTTCCGCACCAAGGCGAAAGCTGTAGCGATCTTTGAAAGCTTCACTGACGGCGCTGCTTTCCTCAAAATCCACTTCGGCGGTGAGGCGGGTTCCGTCTTTGTCGTATGCCGCTCCGGCTCCGATCTTCAGGGGCAAAACGCTGTTATACTCGGCAAAGGTGAGTTCCCAGTCGAAGTTTTGCGGCGGGGTCACGCTCAAGCCGGCATTCACATCCTCCCCGGTGTAGAGAAAACCAAACTGCGGCCTCAGCAGATACTTGGTGCTGCGGATGCTGGCAAAGCTGCGCAGGATGGTCAGGTCGTCCACATAGTGGATCTGATTGTGCAGGTTCACGCCCAGGTGAAAATTGTCCGTGTGCCAGGCTGCGTTTGCGGTGAATTGATTCAAATAATAGGTGGGATAGCGCATGATGAGCCCGCCGCCCATGTTGATTTCAACCCCGAAATAGTCCACCCTCACGGTTTTGGGCATGCTATACAGCAGGCTGAAGCTGAAGTTGTTGCCAATCTTTCCGCCGCCGCCCAAAATTCCCAGGGGGATCGGCGAAGTCATGGTTTGCGGGGAAACCTTGTAATATTCAGCGGTGTCGGCAGCGGCATGGGTGTTTATGTCCACGGGCGGTTTGGCCAAAAGTTCCAGATGCAGGGTGGCCCTGTCCGGTTCATAGGCGGCGGGGTTGATCAGCACATTATCGATGCCGCCGGGCAGCGCCAAGCCGGTATATCCGCGCCCCAAGGCGTTGGTGGACATATAGTTGCGGGTGAAGCTGTCAAAGAAGGGATTCATATACTGGGGCTGGGGCAATTCCAGAGTCTGGCTCTGAGCCCCCAGCGCAAGCGCCAAAGTGAGCGCCAGCAGAATCAAAAAAATGTGTTTACGCATGGCAAACCTCTCTAAGTCATTTAACGGTTATGGTTTGTTCACGGTCCTTGCCAACGGAAACCACCTCGATGGGAACTTCCACCAAGTCTTGGATGGCTTCCAGGTAGTCCTGTGCGTTGGCCGGCAGGGCTTCCAGGCTGCGGATGGCGGCCAGATCGTCGTCCCAACCGGGCAGGGTGAGATATTCCGGCTGGATTTTTGCCAGTTCCAGGGGGTGGAAGGCATATCCGGGCAGTTTTTGCCCATCCAGCCAATATCCGGTGCAAATTTTCAGCTCTTCCAAACCGCCCAAAATGTCCAAAAGCGTGACCGCAATGGCGCTCAAGCCGTTCAGGGAAGCGGTGTAGCGGGCTGCCACGGCGTCGAACCAGCCGATGCGGCGCGGTCTGCCCGTGGTGGCGCCAAATTCATTTCCCGCCTTGCGGATGGCGTCGGCGGTGGCGTTGAAAATCTCGGTGGGGAAGGGTCCTTCGCCCACGCGGGTGGCATAGGCTTTGTAGATGCCGAGGGTTTTATCCAGCCAGCGGGGCGGAAAACCAATGCCCACGCTGGTGCTGCCGGAAATGGTGTTGGATGAAGTTACGTAAGGATAGGTGCCAAAACTGAGGTCCAAAAGCGAGCCCTGCGCCCCTTCAAAGAGGATTTTCTCGCCCTCCAGATACCACTGACGCACCAAAACGTCGGCATGGGCGGCAAAGGGAGCCAAAAACTCCCAAACCTCCTGCAGCGCAGAGAGTTCCTCGTCCGGGTTTTCCCACTTCAAGCCGTGGCTTTCATACAGCGCCGCCAGGCGTTCGCACAGCCAGTCCGGATATTGCAAGTCTCCAAAGCGCAGGCCGTTGCGCGAGGCTTGATCCGCATAGGCGGGGCCGATGCCCTTGCCGGTGGTGCCGATTTTACCCGCACCGCGCTTTTCTTCTTTCAAACCGTCCAATTTTTTGTGCAAAGGCAAAACCAAGCCGGCGCGCTCGTCGATGAAAAGCCTGCCGGAAAAATCTATGTCCTGATCCATCAGAGAGCGCATTTCATCTCTGAGGCCAAAGGGATCGATCACGGTTCCGGCGCCGATCACGCATTTGGTTTGGGGATACAGAATGCCGGAGGGCACCGTGTGGAAAACGTACTTTTTTCCCTGCAAAACAATGGTGTGCCCGGCATTTGCGCCGCCTTGAAAACGTGCAACCACGTTGGCATTGGCGCCCAAAAAATCCACAATCTTGGCCTTGCCTTCATCGCCCCACATGCATCCCAACACCGTTAGTGAACTCATTTATAACTCCCTTTCGTTCGTAAAAGCATTTATTTACCTGGGATATTTTCTGTCAAACCTTTTCTTGTCCAAGCCGGTTTTTCATACTTCGCCAAAGGCATAAAAAAAGCCCGGTCATGAGAGCCGGGCTTTATCTATTCAGGGTGGATAGGTTTATTTCAACAGGACTGCCTTGGTCTGATAGCTGTCCTTGCCGGCGTTCATCACGATGTTGTACACTCCGTTGGAGAGGATGTTTCCGTTGTAGTCGGTGCCATCCCAGCTGATGCGGTGCATGCCGGCAGCTTTGGCGCCGAGCTCAAAGTGTTTCACCATCTGACCGCGGCTGTTGTAGATCTTGATATTCACAGCGCTGTCTTTTGCCAGGCTGAAAGGAATGAAGGCCATGGGGTTGAAGGGGTTGGGATAGACGCTGTGAAGCTGGGTGAGCAGCGGGATTTCCGGGGTGGGATTTTCGCCGGCGGCGTTGAAGAGCACGCTCACGGGACCGTGGAAGCTGGTGCTGCCGTCCAGATCGCTGGCTTCCAGCCAATAGTAGTAGGTTCCGGAATCCTGCAGTTCAGCATCTTCATAGTGATAGGTATGCTGCTGTGAGCTGTTGCCGGACGCGATCAATGGGCTCACGGTCTGGGCGTTGGCAAGGTTGTTGATTTCGGCGCGATGGACGTAGTAGCCGCGCATACCGGTTTCGGTTTCGGTGACCCAGGTGAGGGCGACATTGTTTTGCGCAGAAATGGTGGCGTTGAAGCTGCTCAGTTCCACGGGGGTTGCCTTGAAGCCATGGAATTCGTTGTAGCTACAGGTCTGAGGCAAATTCCATTCATGCCGATACACATGGTCGGGCGTCCAGGCAATATAGTTTGGATGGGTTAGAAAATAGCAGCCGGAGCCCCAATAGGGAGCATAGTTATTATCATTTCCGCGATTGTCACCAGACTTTTCTGGGTGACTCAGTAGAAGTATAGTACCATTTTCATTGGTGGCGCCAATCGACATGGGCTCGCCTTCACCTTCGCAATCGGCATCCCACCAAAGGGTGGCGCCTTGAATGGGCTCTCCGGTTTGTCCATCAATGGCTGTGATGATCCAGTTATTATGTTCTTCTAATTTGAAGGTGAGTGATAAATACCACTCCCATACCATAGTATCCGGATCCAAGTCACCATTATACCACCAACCTTCACTTTCTTCATTAAATATGTAAAAATTAAATCTGCTATCTAGCGAATTTATCCACCGCCAACAGGGGTATTCTTCAGATATTGGTTCGGGAGCATAGATTCCATAAAAGTCTTCTAGATTATCGGATGAAACCGAATATGGCGTGGTTCCGGATAATTCTGCAGTTGGTCCGGTGATAAAAACATTAAAATCATCAGAATGTCCGGTCACAAGAGACTCTGCTTCAAAATACACTTTGTAAGTAACGGCATCTTCATAATAATTGAAATAGTATGTTTTCACATAATTGCCATCTTCTTCCTGCCACTGGGTGCCATCATCTATGATAATGTATGTCCAAGCGTATCCTCCGTCCAGTTCCCAAAAACCGTCTATTTCCCAATGCCCACGATGGGGGAATGGAAGATTTATATACACAGGGGAATACCTACCGTAAAGGTCTTCTTTTTCTTCTGCTTCAACCTCAAAGGGCATATTTTCTTCAAACCAGGTCTCGAAATCCGGGCTTTCAAAATAGAGTTGCGGAACTATTCCTTCGAAATCAGGAATATCAGCATCGAAACGCAAAATATATTTTGCGTCCAACACACCTGCGGCCAGCACTGTGATGGCCATTAACATAAGCAAATACTTGAAGTTTTTCATGGTTTACTCCTTTTTTTATAAAACCGTTTTGTGTGATTCTAATATGGTAGACACAACTTGACCACAATTTACGTATCTAAATACTTGTCAATCAATTTATATTTGGGAAAACAACATTGGTTTTTGTGAAATTGTAACTGCTTTGAAAACAGAGCTATGTGGTATGATAAAATAATTGCATTATTTAGCTAAGAAGCGACATAACAGAGGTTTTCAAGATTTTGCCGAACCTCGCTCTGACATTTTTTCGCCATTCATGCTGCTTGAAGCTGGCAAAAACCCAGCTAATAAAAAAGCCCGGTCATGAGAGCCGGGCTTTATCTATTCAGGGTGGATAGGTTTATTTCAACAGGACTGCCTTGGTTTGATAGCTGTCCTTGCCGGCGTTCATCACGATGTTGTACACTCCGTTGGAGAGGATGTTTCCATTGTAGTCGGTGCCATCCCAGCTGATGCGGTGCATGCCGGCAGCTTTGGCGCCGAGCTCAAAGTGTTTCACCATCTGACCGCGGCTGTTGTAGATCTTGATATTCACAGCGCTGTCTTTTGCCAGGCTGAAAGGAATGAAGGCCATGGGGTTGAAGGGGTTGGGATAGACGCTGTGAAGCTGGGTGAGCAGCGGGATTTCCGGGGTGGGATTTTCGCCGGCGGCGTTGAAGAGCACGCTCACGGGACCGTGGAAGCTGGTGCTGCCGTCCAGATCGCTGGCTTCCAGCCAATAGTAGTAGGTTCCGGAATCCTGCAGTTCAGCATCTTCATAGTGATAGGTATGCTGCTGTGAGCTGTTACTTGACGCGATCAATGGGCTCACGGTCTGGGCGTTGGCAAGGTTGTTGATTTCGGCGCGATGGACGTAGTAGCCGCGCATACCGGTTTCGGTTTCGGTGACCCAAGTGAGGGCGACATTGTTCAGCGCGGAGATGGTGGCGGTGAAGCTGCTAAGTTCCACGGGGGTAACTTCATCCGGAGTTCCAGTGAAGAATATCTCTTGATCGCTCTGAATATTCGCCACCGTTTCAGAAGTTGGAATCCATGTGTAGCCATCCATTTCAACATGATATACACTGGTTGTGCCGGTAACTTGGGAAATACAATCCGGAGTGGTTAAGCCTGTATCCACGCCATCCTTAAAAATATGTGCTCCCTGGGGATCAGAATTCACACAAACGTTGTAACCGCTGATGAATGTTTCGGCAGCAATGAAAATCCACGTATCCAATAATTCGTCGCTAAAATCAGCAACGGCCAGTTTTATGTGGTTGACTACGCCGGGGTTTACAGTTGCGTTAATGGAAATCGGTACCGTAAAACCGTCACACTCAATGTCGTAAGGTCCAGGCCGGGAATCATTTGAAATATAGTAGCTTTGATTGACGTTAGGATTGATGGTTCCAATGGAGATTGGGGTTGTTGTTCCAGGGATCAGAGCGATATTCACCCCATTAAGGAAAAAACCGAACACGTCATGATAGTTAAGCCATTCTTCGTATTCATCCGAACCCATCACAAAGGTGAATTGCAGGTTTTCGGTATCGGGAATGAAATCGAACTCAAGAATGCAGGCGTCATGTGTAGCACCTGTGTAACCGGCCACAGTATCCAAATCATCATCGCCGGGGCGTCCATGGTTCCGTGAAGTTCCTTCGCTTGTGTTGGGCCCCACTGCATTAGCGGCTGCACCTGTGGAAAGGATGATACCTTCATTTATGCCGATTCCAGCTTGGGTTCCCCCGGAGAATGTCCCAGCAGCTTGATTTTCACCAGTATATACTATATTTGAAATAACTATGCCACCACCACTAAGTTTGTTGACTAAATCCTGTGCCGTGACTCCATTGTTCATGTCAGTAACATTGATGCTTGCCCTGTGGCTGAATTTGGGCATGGGAGTGTCTTCGACATACCTTTCCCGCGCAAACATGATGCTGTTTGCCAGCAAGAACAAGACAATTACTAAGAATAATTGTGTTTTTTTCATTTCTTTCTCCAATTAATATGGCTTTCAGAAGAGAGAGAGGAAGCCAAAGATCCCAACCTGTCATCGAAAGTCCAGATTCACTTTTTTATAATACCGATTTGTTGATTCTAATATGATAGAATCCGTTAAAACACAATTTAAATATCCAAAAACTTGTCAAGCAATTTATTTTTCGGGGAACAGATTTACTTTTTATAAAATTGTAACTGCTTTGAAAACAGAGCTATGTGCAATGACAAAATAATTGCATTCTTTGAGCCATGAAGTCACATAACAGAGGTTTCCTTTTGCATTTTCGCTCCTCCAATCCCGCCTTTTTATGGCTCCGGATAGAAGCCAAAGGTTTTTATTGACATAAATGCGCCTCCGGCAATCTTGGATAAGATGATTTAAAATGGGAGTTAAAATGAAGAACAACAGCTCAGGCTGGGCGCCCACGATTACTCTGGCAAAGCTTTTTGAAGAGCAGAACCAGTTTTTCGACGCGCTGGCCGCATACGAACTGATCAGTCAAACGGATTCTTCGCCGGAACTGAAGGAAAGCATTGAGGCGCTGCATTTGCGCATCCTCAGCGATCCCGTGAGCCGCTATGACGCCCGCATCGAACAGCTTTTCACTCCGGAGGAGCTGGCATATTTGAGGATCATGGACCACCAGGGTTTCCAAAACCTTGCCCAAGCCCGGGAAAAGCTGAACGAAGGCAGCCTGGGCGCGGAAATCTTTTTGGATGAGGAAGAGGACTTTTTGGAAGACGATGAAGCTGCAGTGGACGCCTTGGCGCTCATGCTGCAGGAGATTGAGGAACAGGCGCAGGTGAAATTGGCAGAAGTGGACCCCCAGTGTCCCCAGTTCACCGTGAAAGACCTTCTCATCGCCTTTTTGGGCAGGTTCGACAAAGAGAGCAAGCTCTCCGAAATCCGCTTCAGCGACCTGGTGGCAGTCATTTTGGAGATGCAGGGCAGAAAAGAATAAGGTCTCTGATGCCGCAAAAGGTGGAGCCAAAATATAACAAGCTCTGCGAACGCTGTGAAAACAAGTGTAAACAGGCGGCGCACCTCACCATCATATCCTGTCCGGATTTTGTGCCCAAGCCGGTGCAAATGACAGTCCCGCTGGTGTTTCCGCGAGGGCGTCCCCGCAAGCTGCGCCGCTGAGGACTTTTTTTCATGCGCATCATCACCGGCAAATTCAAGGGACGCAATCTCTTCACCGTGAGCGGTAAAAGCACCCGTCCCACCAGTTCCTACCACCGAGCCATGATTTTCAACGTCTATGGCGACTTTGAAGGAAAAAGGGTGCTGGATCTGTATTCCGGAACGGGTTCGCTGGCCTTGGAAGCTCTTTCCCGCGGTGCCACTTGGGCAGACATGGTGGAATTTGCCGCCCCCGCCGTCGCCACCATCCTGAAAAACATCGAACTGCTGGGCTGTGGGGAAAGCTGTCATGTTTGGCGCAAGCGAGTGGATTCCTTTTTGAAAAAAACCGAGGGACGCTGGGATTTGATCTTTCTGGATCCGCCCTATGACAAGGGACTTTTGAACCCCAGCCTGGATCTGATCTTTGAGCGCGGATTGCTGAAACCCGGCGGCGTGGTGATTGCCGAACACAGCACCGGTGAACAGGTTTCGGTAAAGTATGCCGCACACAGGCTTGGCTACAAGGATGGGAGCACGGTCTGCGTGACCATTCTGGCTGCCCGGCCCTCGGAAACCGAGGCGCAAGAGTAAAAAAAACCGGGAGCGCATGGAACTTGGCTCCCGGCGGGTTTCTATCTCTTATGGGCTTAAAACAGCCCGTTTGATTCAGTCTTGTTCAATTTGCCCGATCTTCATGGGTCGGGCGATATATTTGGTGTGCAGCAGCTTGTGGGCTTTTTCGGAGTTCGGCTCGCCCAAAAATTCCTTGTACACCTGCAGGATGGATGGGTTGTTGTGGCTTTCGCGCCTTTCCATGCCGCTGTCTTCAGCGTAGAGCCCTCTGGCGCGCTGGGTGCGAACCCTGGTGGTGGAAAGGTAGGGCTGGCCTCCGCCGCCAACGCAACCGCCGCGGCATGCCATCACTTCCACAAAGTGGTAGGGCGGTTCCTTGCCCTTTTCCTTGGCATCGCGGATTTCGTTCATCAGCCTTGAAACGTTGCCCAAGCCGGATGCCACGCCGATGCGTATCTCTTTGCCCAGCAGGTTTATGCTGCCTTTTTTCACGCCCTTGGCTCCGCGCACAAACTTGATGTTCGGGTCGGGCAATTCCTCGCCGGTGGCAAATTTGTAGGCGGTGCGCAGCGCAGCTTCCATCACGCCTCCGGAGGCGCCGAAAATGGTTCCCGCGCCGGTGTATTCGCCCAGCGGGTTGTCTGCTTCGCCGTCGGGCAGCTTTGCCAGGTCGATTCCCGCGGTTTTCAGCATGCGCGCCAACTCGCGGGTGGTGATGGTAAGGTCCACATCCTTGAAGCCGGAGGCATACATATCCTCCATGCGCTCGATCTCATATTTCTTGGCGGTGCAGGGCATCACGGAAACCAGGAAGATCTTTCTGGGGTCGATGCCCATCTTGTTTGCCCAATAGGTTTTAGCCATGGTTCCAACCATCTGGTGCGGCGATTTTGAGGACGAAAAATGCGGGATCAGGTCGGAATGAAATTTTTCCAGATAGTCCACCCAGGAAGGGCAGCAGGTGGTGACCAGCGGGAATTTTTCCGGGTGATTTTTAAAGATTTCCACAAACTCGCTGGCTTCCTCCATGATGGTGAGATCGGCGCCGAAGTTTGTGTCGAAAACGTAGTGAAAGCCCAGTCGGCGCAGTGCGGTGTACATCTTTTTCACCACGTTTGTGCCGGGTTTGTAGCCAAATTCTTCGCCCAGGGCAACCCTCACCGCAGGCGCTTCCTGAGCCACCAGCACCAAATCAGGATTGTTCAAAGCCGCCCACAGCGGGTCGGAATCATCATTTTCATAGATGGCGGCAACCGGGCAGTGGGCGGAACATTGTCCGCATTTCACGCATTCGCTTTCTTCCAAAGTGCGGCCATAGGTGGGACCCACAAAGGTGGTGAAGCCCCGTTCCGTGTTTTCCAGCGCGTGCACTTCCTGCACCACGTTGCAAACGTAGGAACAGCGTCCGCAAACGATGCAATAGCTGGGGTCCAAAGTGATGGAGGGTGAGGATTCATCCCGCTTTTGGTAGGGACGCTTCATCTGCTTCAGGCTCATGTGGCGGATGGCAAGCTCCTGAGCCAGGGACTGCAATTCGCAGCGTCCGTTTTTGATGCATTCGGGGCAGTTGTTGGGATGGTTTGAAAGGATGATTTCCACAGCGTCGCGGCGCATTTGCAACAAATCCTTGCCGGTGGTGCGGATTTTCATGCCGTCATCGCAGGGCGTGGAGCAGGCGCGCAGGGCTTTGCCATTCACTTCCACCATGCAAACTCCGCAGTTTCCAAACGCGGGCAGGTCTTCATGGTAACACAGGGTGGGAACCTTGAAACCGGCTTTGGTGCAGGCGTGCAGCACCATGGTGTTGTTTGCGACCTCGGTCGCGACTCCGTTTACGTAAACAGTGATCATGGGCTATTCCTTATTATGTAGTTTTCACTTGAATGCAGAGATTTCAAACGGCGATAATGTGTCAAGAAAAGAAGATTCAGGTTCATCCAAAACGGGTCAAAAAGCAAGAGGAGAGGAAAAACAATCTTTCAGGACGGGTCAGTTTAAATTCTTCACTATATCGAACTTGTGGACGTGTCTTCTTCAAAACTTCTCTCCTTAATCTGGGTTTTCGGTCAACCTATTTTAGGATGGGTCAGCCTTGGCTGAAAGCCTTAATCAAGTGACCATCAAGTCTTAATCAAGCATTAATAATTAAGACTTGATTAAGGCTTGATTAAGAAGTGACTGACGCCGTGAGACAAGGTGCGAGAAATGGGTTAACTTGATGTAGGATAGATGGTTGTGGCGGATGAACGCGCTAAACACATTGCTGTTGGGGAAAACAAACTTGACAAAAATCTTTTATGCGGATTTAGATGACCCAAGCTTTTTCAAAAGCATGAAGCTAAGAAAAACAATTGGAGGTAAAAATGCGTAAAGCATTGATTGTGGCTATGCTGAGTTTGCTTGGCGTCGCCGGTTTCGCGCTGAGTTCCACCACGGACTCAGCCCCCTTCACCCTGGACACGGTGAAACCCCAAATCACCATTCTTTCCCCCGCCGGAGGAGAACATTGGTACATCGGAGACACCCATCCCATCCTCTGGGAAATCGAGGAAAGCAATTTGGTGGAAAATTCCGTGTGCGTTTATTATAGCCTGGGCGGAGACCATGTCGCCATCGCCGAAAACATTCAGGATATCGGCAGTCTTGACTGGTCTATGCCCGAAACCCAAAGTTCAAACGTGCGCGTGCGCATCAAAGCCAGGGACAGCTTTGGCAACCTGGGAGAAAAGACTTCACCCCTGTTCATGCTTACCTACGTTCCGCCTGCCGCCCCGCAAAACCTGAACGTGGACATTAGCAACAACGTCGATGCCGTCATCACCTGGGAGCCGGTTACCGTAACGGTTTACGACACGCCCATCATCCCTGACGGCTATATCGTGCTCTACAATGAAAGCCCCTACGAACACGATGAACACTTCTACTATTTCCTCTGGAATGTGACCGAAGGCACCAGCTTCACCCACCCCTGGGTGGCAAAATTCCGTGACCGCATGTTTTACCGGGTGGTGGCATACAAGGATTACGACAACCGTCTTGCCAATATCTTCGCCGCTGCCAAAGCCAATCCGGAGCTGAAACTCACCCTGGAGGATATCAAAAATCTCTCCCAAACCAGTATGGGAGGTGTGAAATGAGAAGGAATATCTTTAAGAATCCAGGAATCATCCGACAGATGGGGAAAGATTCATCTAATACGAACACGGGCAATAACTTAAGTGTGGCATCTTTCCACCGGATAAATCCGGCGGTCCGACCGGTTAAAACCGGTGCTCCAACCGTTCTGCTGCTGATTTCCCTGCTTCTGGCCAGCGTTTCAATCTTTGCGGAACCCATCGCCCTGCAGAGTTTTGAAAACACGGCGGAGGATAGCTGGAACTACACTGCCAATCCTTCCGGCGCCGTTCCCTATTTTTGGGGCAGAACAAATCAAACCATCGGTGGAGCCGATGCACAGAGCGGCAACTGGTATTGGGCAAGCTGGCTGATGGAAGACAACGAGGCCAGCCTCACTTTCGACAATGTCAGCATCAATCCAGGCGCTCAAAACAGCTTAAACCTTTACTATTTCACAAAAAATCTCAACCCCGCCACAGATGAGATTAAAATCTGTCTGGAATATGACACCGGCAGCGAGTGGAATAACTGGTTTCAATTGCTATACAACACCCAAGCCTGGTCGCTGTTTTCCATCAATATACCTCAAGGTGCGTCCACAGTGAGAGTTAAAATACTTATCCACTACGACAATCCGAACATGGATAAATATGCCCATTTTGATAACTTCAAAGTCCAGACCGGGGAGGCTGAATTCACCGCACCCATCATCTACAATACCTCCGTGGTCCAGAGAACAGATGGAAGTGGACTTGTGGATATCGCTTATGACCTTTTTGACGCCAATGGCGACCTCTGCGAAGTGAACTTGAAGCTTTCAAATGATGGAGGAAACAGCTTCGATTATATTCCCAATCCCGCCAACTTAAGCGGTGATATTGGAGAAAATATTGTCCCGGGAACGGTAAAAAGCATAGTCTGGGACGCTGGTGCGGAAAATATCGACTTTGACGGCAACCAATATGTTTTGCGCTTAACTGTGGAAGATGGAATATATCTCCCACCGCCCGAAAACTTCGTGTTTGTAGAAGGCGGGACAGTTGCAGGGATTACAGTTGGAGACTTCTACATCGACAAATATGAGCTTACTCAGGCTGAATATGAGACTGTGATGGGTCACAATCCGTCTTCAAGCTATGGGGTGGGACCTGACTATCCAGTTTATTATGTTAGTTGGTTCAAAGCAATTGAATATTGCAACCGTCGCAGCCTGCAAGAGGGGATTCCACCTTGTTACAGCTATCTGGATTACGGCAGCAATCCGGATAACTGGCCGGCTGGTTGGAATACAAGTTATCAAAATCATGTAAATGTAAGCTGTGACTGGAATGCCATCGGTTACCGGCTGCCTACGGAAGCGGAGTGGGAATATGCCGCCCGGGGCGGCTTAGAGACGCATGGCTATACCTACAGCGGCAGCAATGATATCGACGAGGTAGCATGGTATAGCGGTAACAATTCGCCCTCTGGAACAAAACAGGTTGGCAGCAAGCTTCCCAACGAGCTTGGGATTTACGACATGAGCGGCAACGTTTTCGAGTGGTGCTGGGATATATACAGCGGTACCCACCGTGTGAGGCGCGGTGGCGGTTGGAACAACGATGCCAACGACTGCACTGTTTCGTATGGGAACATCTACATTGCCACTTACAGCTACTACAATCTTGGCTTCCGTGTGTGCAGGGTTTCCCCTTGATGGAGCACCGGATTTATCCGGTCGTAGGTGCCAGATTCATCTGGCACAGGAACTTACGCGATGTTTTTGTCGTGTATTTTGAGCCGGATGAATCCGGCGGTCCGACCAGTTAAAACTGGTGTTCCAACTGGTGCTCCGGCGTGGCTGAAACTGGCGGTCCGACTGGTGTTCCGGCGGTTTGAACCAGTGTTACAGACGGTATAATAAAAGAAAGATGCAATACAGAGTCTACTACAAACGCAAGCTGCCTCATTTTCAGCCCAAGCGTGGTGTTTTCTTCATCACGCTGCGGCTGGCGTTCCATTTGCCGGTCAAGTTTTTAAGCGCCCTGAACCAATATCGGGCATCGCTGCAAAAAACCTTGGCCGGCTCCGAGGACGCGGCTTCCGGCAAAGATGTGATTATGAAAAAATCTTTTGCCTACGAGGATGAAGTCTATAATAAATGCGAGAGCGAAGTGGATATTTCCCAGGCTCCGGCTGCAAATATAATCATGGAAAAGCTGCTTTCGATGCAGGAGGATTATTTCTATCTGTACGCTTTTACGATTATGCCAAATCATCTGCATCTGTTGATTCAGCCTTTACAGCGGGCGAGGACTCCCGTTTCCACCTCTGAAATAATCAAAAACTTCAAGGGCAGCAGCGCCAGAAAAATAAATCAAGCGTTAGGCAGGCAGGGTCAGTTGTGGAACAGGGAGTATTTTGATCACTGGATTCGTGACCAACAAGAATTGGTGAATGTGATCCAGTATATCAGAAACAACCCGGTACAGGCAAAGCTGGTGACGGATGCCCGGGATTGGCAGTGGACCTGGCTGAATCCCGAACTTTGGCGGGAAGATTGAGCAGAAGGGAGCACCGGATTTATCCGGTCGTAGGTGCCAGATTCATCTGGCACAGTGAGTTGCGCGGTGTTTTTGTCGTGTATTGTGAGCCGGATGAATCCGGTGTTCCGGTCGCTTAAAACCGTTGTTCCGGCTGGTTTATATTGGCGTAAAACACCTGGCGCAGGGCTTTGAGGTGTTTTGTTACCACGCGGTCGCGATGGCGTTTGCCGGGATGGACCACGCTGACTCCGTCGGGATTGATGCCGCCGATTTCCACCAAAAAAGCCTGGGTGCCGTGAATGTGGAAAAAGTAGTTCCTTGCAGTTCCCATGCGGGTTCCGGGTTTGGGGCTCAGTTCATAGCTGCCGCGTTCAAAATCCTTGGGTACGGCGGCGGCATATTGCCCGGCAAAATCCTTCAGTTGCTCGTAAAGCTCTTTCTGACGGGGGTTTTCGGCGTCCAGTGCGGGCAGGAAAACCTTTTCGTTCAGGGTTCCTGCGGGGGAGCTGTGGTAAAAAATGGCATGGTCGAATTTGTGCTTGTGTGCCAGCAGCGTGATGGCAAGGATTTCGCGTTCCGAGGCGGGTTCGCTGCCCTTGTAGTTTTGATGGCTGGGTGCATACAGGGGAAATTGATCCCAAAAAACGGGATAGTTGCGATTCAGGTCCACCCCGTCTTCCGGCAGGTCCAGTCTGCCGTTTTCATTTGTGTCGCGCGTGTTTTTGCGTTGGTTCGGGCTGAGACCCTGGCTGGTGACGCGGTGTCCTTCTGGGTTCACGGTGGGCACGATCCAAAAGCGCCAGTGGTCCAGGATGGCGTTGATCTTTTTGTCTGAGCGGTTGCGAGTGACCAACTGCTCCGCCCAATCCAAAACCACTTCCACACCCAAGACTTCGTTGCCATGATGCTGGCCGATCAAAAGCACATTCTGTTTGGCGTGGGGACGTCCGATGTCCAGACAGTAGATGGGCAGGTTTTCGCTACCGCTGAATCCAATCACATTCAGCCGGGCGAGGGCGCGGTTTTTTTCCATGATGCGAGTGAGCCTTGCAAACATGGTGTCTGCAGACTGATATGCCCCGCCCAGGGGAAAAACGTTGCCCTGGGATGCGGCGCAGGCAAAGCTTGCCAGCATCCCAATCAGGAGTCCCAAACGCAAAAAGACTTTCATTTTCATGGGCGCCAATATCTTTGAAGGCGGTGGGGCGTCAATGATTTTTGCTTTTTCGGGACGTCAAAATGTGAAAGGACAAGGTTTTGAGGAGATTATACTTGACAGAACCGAGCCTTTGAGTTTTTTTGCCTATTACTAAAGGAAATGATGATAATGTGTTCACAAACAAATCATTTAAGCTGCTCCGGCGGCATCATATCAAATAGAATCAAAGCATTTGCGCGGAGCAGATGCTTTTTTTTGTGTTTGGAGGGTGAATGACCACGAGTGAGATCATCAGGCTCGCCCTGGCGGAAGACATCGGCAGCGGAGACATCAGCACCCGCTATCTGGAACTGGAGCCCAAGGCTGAAACCGCTTTCATGATTGCCAAAGCCGAAGGGATTTTGGCTGGCTTGGACATCGCCAAAGAGGTGTTTCAGACAGTGGACAAAAACCTGAAAATCACGCTCTACAGCCGCGATGGCGACAGAGTTGAGCCCGGCTCCGAGATCATGCGCGTGGAGGGAAATCCCGCTTCGATCCTGCAAGGCGAGCGCGTGGCTTTGAACTTTTTGCAGCGCCTGAGCGGAATTGCCAGCCTCACCCGGCTGATGGTAAACGAACTGGAAGGCAGCAAAGCCCGCCTTTTGGACACTCGCAAAACTACGCCCCTGCTGAGAAATCTGGAAAAATATGCCGTCCGAATTGGCGGAGGCTTCAACCACCGCTTTGGGCTTTTCGACATGGTGATGCTGAAAGAAAATCACATCCGTGCCTGCGGCGGCATCACGGAAGCGGTGACAAGAGTGAAAAAACACAACACCGCCCACAAGGTGGAGGTGGAGGTTACAAACATCCTGGAACTGGAGGAAGCGGTGAACGCCGGAGTGGATCGCGTGATGCTTGACAATATGGAGCTGGCAGAAATCCGCGCCTGCGTGAAGCGTTTTGGGAAAAAGGTGGAGCTTGAGGTTTCCGGAGGGGTCACCCTTGCCACCATCAAGAAAATCGCCCGCACGGGAGTGCACTTCATCTCCAGCGGGGCGATGACACATTCATATAAATCGCTGGATATCAGTTTACTTTTTAAGGAGTGACGATGGAAGAACAACTTCGCACCCTGGCTAAAATGCAAAAACTGGACGACCAAATCGGCGCCCTCAGGGTTTTGCAACAGGATCTGCCCCAAGAACTTAACGACATCATCGATCGCGTGGACGAAGCCACGGCAAACATGCTGAACAGTGAAACCATCAGGGCGGAAATCGGCAAAGAGCAACGCACCGTGGAAGGCGACATCAAACAGCACCAGGAAACCATCAAAAAATATGCAGGCCAGCTTTCCGAAATCAAAACAAACAAGGAATATAAGGCGCTGAACAGTGAAATTGCCTACCTGAACGAAAAGATTTCCGAACTGGAAGGGCAGGAACTGGAACTGATGGACAAGGAAGCCGAAGCCCGCAAAAAGGTGGAGGAAGACAAAAAAGTGCTGGAAGCTGCGGAAAACGTGAAGCGTGAACGCGAAGGCGAATTGCGCAAAAAGATTGAATCCCTGGATCTGGAGATCGAAAGGCTGCGCACCGACCGCACCGAACTGGCAAAGACCCTGCCCCAAAATCTGGTTCGCCAATATGCACACATGATCAAAAACAAGGGCAACTGCGCGGTGGTTTTTTCCCGAAATGGAGCCTGCGGCGGCTGCGGATTCGTGATTCGTCCCCAGATCCGCATCGAACTTGAGCAGCGTAAGAAAATTAACTTTTGCGAAAGCTGCGGACGCATCCTGATGGAAAAATTCAGCGATCTATAAAATATCCAACTGCTTGCAGATCAGGGTGTTTGGAAGATAATTCCAAGCGATTGGCTCAGATATTGCTTGACAGAAAAGCAGTATTTTGTCAGTAAAATCAAAGTTGGCAAAACAAGCCATAAATAGCGTGAATTTAAATGGGTTAACCGCATTCAAAAAAGCGGTCATCTTTTATTCAATGTCATAATCGGGCGGGAAGCGCGAGAGCAGGCTTCCCACACAAGCCTTCAGGCTGAAACAAACCATAAATATATAAAGGGAAAGGAGTTATCCTATGAAACGAACCCTTGTTTTCGCGCTGCTTCTGATCCTCGGAATCAGTTTTGGCAGCACCGTTTTTGCGCAGGCGGTGCCCGTGACCATCGGAACTGGCACGGATACCAACACCACCACCGGGGCGCCAGCTCCGTATGGAACCTGGTATAAAGCTTTCCGCCAGCAATACCTTATTCGCGCAAGCGAGTTTAACAACGCCGGCGGCGGACCGGGGAACATCACTTCCCTGGCGTTCAATGTGAGTGCACTCAACAACTGTACTCCCATGACGAACTTCCGCATCCGCCTCAAACACACAACCCAAACAGCTTTGACTTCGAGCTTTGAAGGCGGTGACTATCAGGAAGTTTTCATTGCCAACTCATTCATGCCCACCACGGGATGGAACGAGCATGCTTTCAGCGCTCCCTTCAACTGGGATGGAAACTCAAACCTCCTGGTTGACATCGTGACCGACGTGGTTGTTGGAGATTACGCTCAGAACGCCTCAACGTTCTTTAGCACCACATCCTTCAACAGCTCTCTGCGTTTCCAAAGTGACTACGACAATGGTGAGACCGGAACCACCGGAACCGCTGCCGCAACCCGCTCGAACATGGTGTTCACCATGCAGCAGCTTGATATGCTGGACTTGGTTGCCGTTGCCATCAACGGCCCCAACTCACCCAATATCAACAGCACCGTGAACTACACCGTGACGGTGAAAAGCCTTTGCCCCACCCCGGTGAGCAACTACACCGTGAAACTGATGAAGGCTCCCAACACCGAAATCGCCAGTTTGCCCGGTGTCAGCATCAACTCCATGCAGGAACTTGATTTCACACTGCCTTGGACGCCCAACCAAGAAGGCGCTGTCCAGCTTTTCGGCCGCGTGGAAATGGCCGGAGATGAAAACCCCGGCAACAACAACACACCGATGTTCAACGTGACCGTGATGCCCACAGGGCTGGTGGTGGTTTCCCTGGGTGATGGAACCCAGGTAAACACCACATCAGGCCCCCCCACTCCTTACGGAACCTACTGGCAGAACTTCCGCGAACAGTATCTGATCAAAGCCAGTGAACTCAACAACGGCGGCGGCGGCCCCGGTGAGATTTATGGCATTTCCTGGAATGTGGACAACGTGAACAACTGCTCCGCGATGCCAAACTATCGCATCCGCATCAAACCCACGACTCAAACCGACCTTACAAGCACTTTTGAAACCGGTACTTACCAGCAGGTTTTCCAAGCTGCTTCATTCATGCCCACCACGGGCTGGAACTTCCATCCCTTCAGCACACCCTACGTCTGGGACGGCGCCTCCAACCTGCTGATCGACGTGGTTTGCGATCTTGCGGGCGGCTGGACCCAAAACGCCTCTGTGTTCTATAGTAATGCTGGCTTCAATAGCTCCCTTCGCTTCCATAGCGACGGCGATCCTGCAGACCAAGCCACCACCGGCACAGTCTCCACAAACAGGAGCAACCTGCGCCTGAACATGCAGCAGCTCGATATGCAGGACATGGTGGGCATGTCCGTTACCGGATCCACCACGCCTTCAGTGAACTCCGACACTAACTACACGGTGAGAGTGAAAAATCTTTCCCCGAACCAGGTGACGAACTACACCGTGAAGCTGATGGAAGCCCCGAACACAATGATTGCCAGCACACCCGGCACCCCCATCGGCCCGATGGAAGAGTTGGATTTTGTGCTGCAATGGACTCCCACCACAGTCGGTATTACCCATCTCTACGGTCGCGTGGAAATGCCCGGCGATGAAAACTCTGCCAACGACAACACTCCACAGCTTGAAATCAACGTGATGGAATCCGGACTCTTGGTGGTTCAGCTTGGTTCCGGCACCCAGGTGAACACAGACACCGGTGCGCCCGCACCTTATGGCACCTGGTACAGGGCTTTCCGCGAACAGTATCTGTTCAAGGCCAGCGAAATCTATGATGCCGGCGGTGCACCCGGACTCATCAACTCCATCGCTTTCAACGTTCAGAGCGTTGGCCAATGCACCCCGATGACAAACTACCGTCTGCGTGTGAAACACACCCAGCAGAATGCTCTCACCGCCAGCTTTGAAGCGGGTGACTATGAAACCGTTTTCCAAGCAGCCGAATTCATGCCCGTGGATGGCTGGAACGTTCACACATTCACTCAGCCCTTCTTCTGGAACGGTGCAGACAACCTTATCATTGAAGCCGTGACCGACATTTGTGCCGGCAGTTATGCCCGCAACGCCCTGGTCTATTACAGTGCCCCGGGCTTCAACAGCAGCCTGCGCTTCTACAGTGACAGCGCCAATGGCGACACCGGCACCAGCGGAACGGTTTCTCCCAACAGATCAAATGCCCGCTTCTTCATGATTGTGGAAGATATGGGCAGCATGAGCGGAACAGTCACTGCCAACGGTGCTCCCATGCCCGGAGCAACTGTTTCCGTTAACAACACCGTCTTCAGCACCACCACCACCGCGAACGGCAGCTACAGCCTTCCCTTCGTGCCGGTTGGAGCCCAAACTGTAACCGCTTCCAAACACGGATACGCCGATGTGTCTCACAACGTCACCATCGTTGAAGACCAAAACACCGTTCAAGACTTCGTGTTGACCCAGCTTCCCACCGTGACCGTGACCGGCCGCATTGTTGGCAGCGACCAGCCCACCGTGGGCTTGGCAGGCGCCAGCATCAGCCTCAGCGGCTTCGATCCCTATGAAGCCACCACCAACGCCCAGGGTCAGTTCAGCATCACCGGCGTATATTCCGGCCACACATACAACTACACCGCCCAAGCCCTCGGCTATCAAAACGCCACAGGCGAAGTGGTTGTTGGCAGCACAAACGTGAATATGGGTGATATCGTTGTCAGCGAAATGGCATTTCCTCCTCTGCAGGTGGTTGCCACCGAAGCCGCCGACTACTCAAATGTTGCAGTCAGCTGGATGGCTCCGGATCCCAACGCTGTTGGCGAATGGCTTTCCTACTGCGGCGAGAAAGATGACAGCGTCGGAACCGGCGGCGTGGCGGACTTTGACGTCGCCATCCGCTTCCCCGCTTCTGCTTTGGCGGAATATGCCGGAATGAGCCTCTACGCTGTGAATGCCTGGCCGGCTCAAGCTGGTAGTTTCTCCGTCCGCGTCTGGACAGGCGGAAACGCCTCCGCTCCGGGACCCATGGTTGTGGATCAGCCTTTCACTCCCGCTCCTCTGGATCAGTGGAACACTGTGCTTCTGAATGACCCCGTCAGCATCACCGGAACAGAAGAACTCTGGCTTGGCTATCGCTGCAACGTGTCAAGCGGCTATCCAGCCGGCTGTGACGCAGGACCAGCCATAAACGGCCTTGGCAACATGATGTATTACCAAGGTGAATGGGACACCCTTCTGGGAATTGCTCCAAGCTTGAACGTCAACTGGAACATCCAGGGCTACGTGGGCTATTCCGCTCCGGATCGTGCTCCTGAACTCACTCCGCTTACTCTGAACAACTCTCGCGTGATGACTGGATATCGCGTCTATCGCTTCCTTGCGGCAAACCAAAACAATGAAAGCCTCTGGACCCAGCTTACTCCTTCCAACATCACCCCCACAAACTATGTGGACAATGCATGGGCTCCCCTACCCTCCGGAGTCTATAAATATGCCGTGAAGGCTGTTTATACAAACAACGTCATGTCCACCCCCACCATTTCAAACGAAATCCACAAAGGTATGATGGGAACCCTCACCGGAACCGTCACCGAGTTTGGAACCAACGTTCCCATCGCTGGAGCCACCGTCACTGCCGGTGAATACAGCGGCACCACCAACGCCCAGGGACAGTATTCCTTTGGCGTGTATCAAGGCACCTACACTGTCACCTGCGTCAAGGTGAGTTATCAGGCTGCCAGTCAAGCCGGTGTGAACATCGTTGGTCTGCAAACCACCACCCAGAATTTCGTGCTTACCGAAATCACCCTGCCTCCGGGAGCAGTTCAAGCTGAGCAAGCCAACCCCGACCTGGTGAACATCACCTGGATGGAGCCCGGAAGCGGAACCGATATCTCTGAAGGCTTTGAAGGCAACGCCTTCCCGCCCGAGGATTGGAGCCAAATCATCACCAATCCCAACGTTGGCGGAGCCGATGTGATGGCTTCCTGGTGCAGAGTGGGAACAATTGCACTCTCACCTTCCGTGCCTCCTCACAGTGGAGACTACCAAGCTGCCATGTGGTGGGATTATGACCACCAGGATGAATGGCTCATCACCCCGCAGTTCATCTGCCCGCCCGCTTCAGATCTCACTTTCTGGAGCTACGTCTATCTGGGAAGTACCTACGGTGACCACTATTACGTCAAGGTATCCACCGATAACGGAAACTCCTGGACACCCATCTGGGATGCCAGCACTCTCACCGGTGGCTGGAACTATTATGACTTCCCCATCGAAGTGGATCTGGATTCCTATGCCGGTCAGGAAATCAAACTTGCCTGGCAAGCCATTGACGGAGACGGACAAGGGCTTTGGTGGGTATGGTTCTTGGACGATGTCAGTGTTGGCAACCGTACCGAAACCATCAAATTCCCCGTGAACACACTGACCCGTGTGAGCTACTCCAACGTTGAAAGAACAAATGTGGAAGTCGCCATGCCCAAGCTGCCGATCAGCCGCAGCATGAACTACACTTCCGGACTCACCACTGCCAACAGAGCAAACCACGTTGAACCTCAAACCCGCAACGAACGTGTCCACCTTGGCTACAAGGTCTGGCGTCTCTTGCAGGGTCAGGAAAACAACGAATCCGCCTGGACTCAGCTCTCCCCGGAAACCATCTCTGCCACAGCCTGGCAGGACAGCGGATGGGGCACTGTTCCGGACGGAACCTACAAATGGGCAGTGAAAGCCATCTACACCGGTGGCGCAGCTTCCATGCCCGCGTTCTCGAACCCTCTGGCCAAGATCACCCAGATTGGAACAGTTGCCGGTATCGTACGCAACCAGCAGAACGCCCCCATCGCGGGAGCCACTATTACCGCCGGTGATTTCAATGCCACCACCAACGCCTCCGGTGCCTACAGCATGCAGGTTGTGGCTGGAACCCACAGCGTGACAGCTTCTGCCCAGGGCTACAGTCCTTCCACTCAAACCGGAGTGATTGTGGTTACCGGACAGACCACCACCGTAAACTTCCAGCTTGCCCCAAGCTCGACGATCTTGGAAGAGGGCTTTGAAAGCTATCCCGATTTCGCCAACAGCTTTGCACCCTGGACCCTGGTGGACGTCGATCAAAGCCAAACTTACGGTTTCAGCGGCATCACCTTCCCGGGAACGGGCAACCCGATGGCTTACATCATCTTCAATCCCAGCGCCACCACACCGGCCACCACCTCGGTTGAAGCTCATGGCGGACAGAAGATGGCAGCAAGCTTTGCCGCCGTCACACCTCCAAACAACGACTGGCTGATCACACCTCCGCTCACGAATCCCACCGAGATCAAATTCTGGGCAAGATCCATAACCGCAGATTATGGTCTGGAAAGATTCAAAGTTGGCGTGAGCACCAGTGGAACCAACCCGAGCAACTTCACCATCATCAGCGGCGCCAACTACATTCAGGCTCCTGCTGCATGGACTGAATACACCTACAGCCTTACCGGCTACACCGGAGAGGTTTACATTGGTATTCAGTGCATTTCAAACGACGCCTTCATCTTCTTTGTGGACGATGTGACCGTTGAAGGCGGAGTATCTGTCGATGATCCCGGCGTGCCGGTTGTGGCAACCGCACTGTACGGAAACTATCCGAACCCCTTCAACCCTGAAACCACCATTGCCTACAGTGTGAAGGATGCCGGAGCCGTCAGCATCGAGATCTACAACGCCAAAGGCCAGTTGGTGAAAACCCTGGTGAACGAACACAAAGCCACCGGCAACTACAGCATCGTCTGGAACGGCCGTGACAACAACAACCAAGCTGTATCCAGCGGCGTCTATTTCTACAAGATGCTCGCCGGCAAATACAGCAGCACCAAGAAAATGATCCTGATGAAGTAATTCATCGGAGTCATAAACTTCAAAGCAAGCCCCGGGTTCTCCCGGGGCTTTTTGCATTTTCCAAATCTCGATCTGGAGGGGAGGGTTCATCGGGCTTATCCTCTCAATCACAAGGACTTGTTTGTTGAGCCAAGACTGCTTCTCCCTGGGTTCGTGCCCGGCTCCTGTTTGCTTCGCACCCGTTGGCCTCCCGCCTGTGAGCGGGTGGCTAAGGAGGATGAGACGAGTGGAAGGCTTGTGGGGCTCAAGGAGGAGGCAGATTCCACTATTTTATCCCAAATATCGGGACAAAAAAAAGCGCCCCTGAGAAAGGGGCGCCGCAGTTATCATGCGTTTTTTGTATCTTGAAGTTTAGATGAAGAGGTTCACGTTCGACTGTTCGGCTTCGGAGAGATAAGTTGCCACGCCGCCGATGCTTACGCCGTCCATCAGCTCTTCGGGCTGTACGCCCATCACGTCCATGGACATCTGGCAGGCTATCATTTCCACGCCAGCTTTCTGCGCTTGCAGGATCATCATTTCCAGGGAGTCCACATTCTTGTCTTGCATGCGTTTGCGCATCAGTTTGGGTCCGATGCCGGCAAAGTTTATCTTGGAAAGTCCCAGAGCCTTGCTGCTGCCAGCCATCATCATGCCAAACATCTTGCCCATGAAGTCCTTTTTGACCTTGGGTTTGTGCTGTTTTTTGATCACGTTCAAGCCCCAAAAGGTGAAGAACATGGTCACTTTTTTGCCGGTGCTGGCGGCTCCGTTGGCAATCACGAACGATGCCAGAGCGCGGTCCAGAGCATCGCTGAAGACGATGATGGTCTTGTTGCGTCCTTCGCTGGTGGCTCCAATTTCCTTGGCTCCGCCTTTCAGGACGGTGGCAACATATTTTTTCCCAATTTCCTCGATGCCGATCAAGGTGTTTCCGGTCATCTGACACCAGGCGGGAACGTCTTTCACAAAGCCGGGGTCGGAAGCGGAAATGCGCAGGGTGTCGCCTTCCAAAAGCTTGTCCATTTCCACCTTCAGCCGCATGATGGGGCCGGGGCATTGCAAGCCGCTGGCGTCAACTTCCACCATGCGCGCTCCGGGAGCAGCCTGGGCTTCTTTTTGATACATTTGGTCGTCCTTTTCGATATAATGTTTGGCGAAGATATCTTCGTTGTTTTGTTTTTGGGTCACCTGATTGTAGGTGATGTAACCGCCGGAGAGGTTTGTAACGCCCTCAAATCCATTTTGAACCAGGATGCGAGAGGCAAAATAGCTGCGATGGCCGGTGCCGCAGAAAACCAGGATTTTTTTGTTTTTGGGAACTTCGTCCAGGCGTCCGCGCAAATCATCCAAAGGAATGTTCAGCGCTCCTTTCAGGGTGCCCAGGGCAAATTCCATATCGGTGCGAACGTCGATCAGCACGGTGGTTTCGGGGTCAAGCTTTTCAATGTCGTTCCAGTAGATGACCTTGGAAATTCCTGCCAAAATGTTTTCCGCCACCATTCCGGAGAGGTTCACAGGGTCTTTGGCACTGGAAAAAGGCGGTGCATAGGCATGTTCCAGCCCCGCCAGGTCATACACGGTTTCGTTGTGTTTGATGCTGTGCGCCAGCATTTCGATGCGTTTGTCCACGCCGTCGAAGCCAGCAACCTGGGCACCAAAGAGCCTTCCATCTTCAGGAGAAAAGATGATCTTGATGGTGAGCGGCAAAGCATCCGGATAGTAGCCGGCATGGGAGGAAGAATGCACCACAGAAGTGAGATAGGGGATGCCTTCCTGCTCCAAAACGCGTCCGGAGATTCCGGCAGCAGCCACGGAGATGTCAAAAATCTTGGCAATGGCGGTGTTTATGGAACCGCAGTATTTGCGCTTGTTGCCTTTCACGATGTTGTCTGCCACGATGCGTCCCTGCTTGTTTGCCGGACCTGCCAGGAAGGTCGTGAAAGTCTTGCCGGTGATGGGGTTTGCCATGGCGATGGCGTCGCCCACGGCGTAGATGTCCGGGTCGGAGGTTTGCATGTAGTCATCCACCAGGATGCCTTTGTTCGGCCCCAGTTCCAGTCCAGCTTGTGCCGCCAAACGAGTGTCGGGACGCACTCCGATGGAAAGCACCACCAAGTCTGCAGGGATGGATTTTCCGCTGGCGAGGTTCACTTTGAGTCCGGCGGAGTCGCGCTCAAAAGATTTTACCGCTTCGCCCAGATAGAGCCCCACGTTTTTGGATTTCAGGTGTTGGTGCACCTGCGCGGCAAGGTCAAAATCCATGAAACTCATCACCTGCGGAATCATTTCCACGATCGAGACCATGACGCCCAGATGGTGAAGGTTTTCAGCCATTTCCACACCAATGAAACCGGCGCCGACCACCACTGCGTGGCGAACCCTGTGGGTATCCAGATATTCCTTGATGCGGTCGGTGTCTGGAACGCTGCGCAGGGTGAAAATCGCTTCATCCTCAATTCCGGGCAGAGGTGGTTTCACGGGCTCTGCACCGGGGGAAAGCACCAGTTTATCATAGCTTTCGGTGTATTCTTTTCCGGTTTTTACGTCTTTGGCGGTCACGGTTTTGGCTTTGCGGTCGATTGCGATCACTTCCGTGTTGTTGCGCACATCCACATTCAGCCTGGCTTTGAAGCTTTCAGGGGTTTGCACGAACAGTTGTTCGCGTTCCTTGATCACGCCGCCGATATAGTAGGGCAGGCCGCAGTTTGCATAGGAAATGTAGTTACCACGCTCAAACATGATGATTTGGGCGTGTTCGTCCATACGACGCAAGCGCGCCGCGGTGGAAGCGCCTCCGGCAACTCCACCAACGATGAGATACTTTGACATGATAACTCCTTGAAGGGATTGATATTAAGCGCCGGCTAAACTACCGGACGAGGGATTATTTTAGCCGACACATAAGCTTAATATAAGCAATAACCTTTCCTTTGCAAGTTAAAAAAGATTAATTGCTGGAATCTTGCCTATTTGACGGCTAAATCTTATGAAGTTAAGAAAGGCTCTTTTCTAGAATATTTGGACTTGATCAAACCTGTGTGAAATGGACAAAAACCAGGGATGTCCGGGCGGAAATCCGCTTGAAAGATGAGCTTATCTGCGGCTCTTTGATCAGATCATCCCAGATTCATTTACAATCTGCTTTTGAGGGTTTGCACATTTCATCTTTTTCCTTTATTGATCAAATTCGCAGGATTTATATTGACAGGAAAGCTTGGTGGAATTAGTATGTATTCCAAACTACGCTAAAAAAAGGAGTCGTCATGAAAAAAGAACGTTTCTTACGCATTCACAGTTGCCGGGAAGCTCTTTACGCAAGGTTTTTGCCCACCTTGTGGCAAGACGATGAGGAGGTATTGCTACGGCTTTCCGTTTTTAGCGCAACTTTGAAGCCTCTGTGACAGGGAAAAGCTTCCGGCGCCCGTCGAGCTTTCCCGGTGAAGGTTTTTTCCCGAAATCCGGAAAGTGAACCGGGTTTTCCTTTTATCCCTTCATCTGAAAAAAGAACACAGAGGAGAAAAAAATGCAAGCACTCGGCAGACAGATACTTGTTGAGTTTTACGACTGCGACATAGATATTTTGAAAGACGAACAGGCTGTTCGCAAAGCGATGATCGAAGCCTGTGAAATTGGCAAAGCCACGGTGGTGACCGACACCTTCCATTCCTTCAGCCCCTACGGCGTGAGCGGCGTGGTTGTGATTGCGGAATCCCACGTTGCCATCCACACTTGGCCGGAATATGGCTATGCGGCGGTGGATATTTTCACCTGCGGCGACACCATCGAGCCCTGGGACCTGTTCAACCACTTGAAAGATGCATTTAAAAGCAAGCACAGCAGCAATATGGAGCTCCGGCGAGGGCTCTTTGACAACGGCGGTGAACGCCTGAAACACAAACCGGATTGATTCATGTCACATTGGCACACAGATTTTCATACGCCCCATCTGGGATTGGCTTTCGAGGTTAGCGAAGTTCTTTACACCGAGCAGAGCCCCTTCCAAAAGATCGAGGTGGTTCAAACCCCCGGCTTTGGCAGGGTTTTGCTCTTGGATGGCGTGCTCATGCTCACCGAGCGCGATGAATTCACCTACCACGAAATGCTGACCCAGCCTTCGCTTTTCACCCATCCAAATCCGGAAAAAGTGTTGATCGTGGGCGGCGGAGATTGCGGAACCCTCACCCGGGTTTTGCAGCATCCGGGCGTGAAGCGCGCTGTGATGGTGGAGCTGGACGAGCGTGTTACCAGGGTTTCAAACCAGTTTTTCCCCTCCTTGGGTGAAGCCGCGAAAGATCCCCGTGCTGAATTGATCTTCACCGATGGCATCAAATATATGGCACAGACCCAGGAAAAGTTTGACCTCATTCTCATCGACAGCACCGACCCGATCGGCCCTGCCGTGGGGCTTTTCCAGGCGCCTTTTTACAAAGATTGCCACCGGGTTTTGAACGATGACGGCATCCTCTGCCTGCAAAGCGAAAGCCCCTGGGTGCCGGAGCTTGAGCAGATCATCCGCGGAGTGAACCGCGATCTGCGCTCCATCTTTCCCATCGTGCGCGTCTATGGCGCTGCGGTGCAGACCTATCAGGCGGGTTTCTGGCTTTTCCAGATGGGTTCCAAAAAGCACGACCCGCTGGATCCGAAAGTGGCGGAGCGTATCGACAGCGTGAAGCCAAACACGAGATATTACAATCGCGACCTGCATTTCGGCGCTTTCAGGCTGCCCACTTTTGTGAACGAACTGCTGGATTGAGAACCCGATATGATTTTGCAAAGCCGCCGGTAAATAAGAATACGGCGGCTTATTTTTTAAATTGATTCAAAAAAGGAAGAAAACATGACATTTGACTACACGCAAACCCTCGAAAAACTCAAATCCCGCCGCCAGGAAGCGGAGGAACTCCTTAAAAAGGTGGAAGCGCTGGAAATCCCTGCCGATTTAAGCTTCGCGGAGTTTTTCATCCAAACTCGCCAGGGCATCCTGCAAAATGCTGAGTTTGGCAGTCTTCTGCGGGAAGATCCCGAGTTTAAAAACGTCTCAATGGAGAGGCTAAACACCCTCATGGATGAATATTACGCGCCCTTGCAACCGGAAAGCGGATACGAAAGCTGTGTGGGAAATCCAGAGTATGCGGTCAAACAGTTCGGAGACGGCATGGGACAATTACTCGCTTCCATTTATATGGGTCAGCGTTCGGCGCGTCAATATTATATTGACGAATCGTATCTCTTTCTGGAAGCACAGCTTAGACATTTTTTGGAGCTTTATGACCTGGCTCTGGCTGGCGACACAGACCTGGAAACCTGGCAGGCGCGTTACCGTGCCAACAGCCTGGAAAATTGGGAGCTGGGAACCATTTGGGGTCGTTTTAAAGGCCTCAGTCCCCAGTATTTATATTTTAAGGATGTGGTTCAAAATGCTGACTTGGCAGACCTTCGCTATCTGCACCGTTATGGCATCCATGTGAATGAACACAGCCTCGCGATGGCGGATTTTATGGCATCCTATCCCGCTCAGGAACTGGACGAACTGGCAAAATTCATCGTGAAAAGCTGGGTGGATGGTTTTGTGCGTGGTCAAAAGGATTATCGCATCAAAAAATATGCCAATCTCATGTTCCCCATAGGGATGGAGCGTCTGGCGCGGCTCATGATTGTGGAACTGGATAAAATCGGCATCACCGCTTTGGTGGGACGCCCAATGAGCAAAAGCGTGAACGAACAATTTGGCTATGACCACCGTTTTGAAAGTGCTTTGATTATGGATCGTGAGTTTGTGGACATGGCTTTGGAGATCACCAAAAAGGTTATGGAAGGCTTGGCAGAGCTTATCACCGCTCAGGCTGGTCCCGTTTATGTGGAACTGTTTGGTGAAACACCGTTCACACCGGAAGCCAAGGCTGAAGCCCTCACGCTGAGCCCCCAGCAGCAAATGCTTTGGCGTGAGATGAGCGCCACCAACGCCAATCTCTATTACAAATATTATCGTCGCGATCAGACCAGCTTCTGCATCATCGCCTTCCCATCACCGGAAATTGGACCGAAATTCCAGGAGATCTTTGCCGATACCCTCCGGATAAACCTTTTGGACAGTGACCGTTACGCTGAGATTCAGCAAAAGATCATCGACGTTTTGGATACCGCGGAATACGTCCACGTGAAGGGAAAACCCGGCAACGACACCGATATCCGCGTGAAAATGCACACCATCACCGACCCTGACACCCAAACCATCTTTGAAAACTGTGTGGCGGATGTCAATATCCCTGTGGGGGAAGTGTTTACCTCACCCGTTTTGGAAGGAACCACCGGCACCCTCCACGTTGAGGACATCTACCTTGGCGGCCTGCGCTATCTCAATCTGCGCGTGCACTTTGAGGACGGCTGGATCAAGGATTATTCCTGCACAAACTTCCCCGATCCCGCCGAAGGCAAAAAGTATATCCACGAAAACCTGCTTTTGCCCCACGATACTCTGCCCATCGGGGAATTTGCCATCGGAACCAACACCCTGGCCTATCAGGTTGCCCGCAAACACGATATCCAGGCGCTTCTGCCCATCCTCATCATCGAGAAAATGGGACCGCATTTTGCCATCGGCGACACCTGTTACAGTCACGAAGAGGACGCTCCGCATCCCAACTTTGTGAATGGCAAGGAAATGATTGCGGTGGACAACGAAAAATCCGCCACGCGCAAGGAAGACCCCATCGGCGCCTACACCCAAAAACACATGGACATCACCCTGCCCTACGATATGCTGGCTTCCATCACCGCCATAACTGCCGACGGACAGGAACATTACATCATCCGCGACGGACGCTTTGCCGTTCCAGGAACCGAGGAACTCAACATCCCGCTGGATGAGATTTGAGTACGATGTAGAAAAAAAATCTAAATCAATGTGTCGCCGCATGACTGCTGGCAATACACATCCTAAACACCCCTCAAAGACTTTCCAAACCTTGTTTTGGATGTTTGTGAGGGGTTTTTTGTTTGAACTTGAGTCAGGGTCAAGGCTGGATTTGAATAAAGCTGGGTAATTTCTACCGCCACAGCTTTCGATCTGTAAATAAGTTTTCCAAAACCGCTTTTTGTGCTTGACAGAATCCCGCTTTATCGCAGAAGCAGAACAAGGTGAATATGCGTAAACATCTACTTTTCGTCATTTGCTTTTTGTTGTGCCTGGGGGCGCTGGTTCCGGCGTGGGCTAAAACCCCCAAGAAGGTGCTGCTCAAGGTGTTCGAGCTTCCCGATCCGCGCAAAACGGATGCCTATTCCCGGGCGAATCTGGCTGTGGTGGAGGCTTTCCGCAAAAAATTTCCCCACATTGAATTGCGGGCTTTTTCCGGCATTCAGATTGAAAGCATGGACCTCGATGCGGGTCCGCTGATGGCAATTGCCGGTGGAGTGGCTCCAGATATCCTTTACGTGAATTTCCGCCAGAGCGACACCTATATCCAGAACAATTTCCTGTATCCCTTGGATGAATTTTTGACAAGCGAAGACCCTGCCGCTCTGGATCTCAGGGTGGAAAAACCCGTCTGGCAGGTGATCCGCCGCACCCGCAAGGGCGAAAAAGAAGCCAAAACCTGGATGCTGCCCTATGAAACGCTGGTGCGGGTGCTGATGTATCGCAAAGACGTGTTTCAAAAAGCGGGCTTGGATCCGGATAAACCGCCCCGGAATTGGGATGAATTCTACCGCTATGCCAGATTGTTGACGGATCCCGCTTCCGGAGCCTGGGGCACGGTTTTGGCTTCGGGTCCGCAAGCTGCGTATGATTGGCTTCCCTTCCTCTGGGCTGCGGGCGGAGATGCCGTAACCTACGATCCCGTGAAGCAGGAATGGCGTGCGTCCTTTGCCGGTGACGCTGGAGCCGACGCCATGGAATTCTATCTGAAGCTGGTCACCACTCGCTGGAAAGACAACCGCGGGCGCGAACAAACCGGCTTTGCCCTGCGCGAAGGGGACTGGGGCTATATGTGGCAGGAAGGCAAGATCGGCATGCGCATGGACTATCTTTCCCAGCAGAATATGGGCGGGGTTTACGATCCAAACCTTTACGCCTTCGCACCTTCGCCGGCGGGACCTTCCGGACGCGGAGGCAGCGAAATCAACTGTCGCATGATGGGAATTTTTTCCGGAGCGGGAGTCAGCAACAACTCCGGCGTGGGCGACCGCGATCCGGTTGCGGTGCGTCAAGCCGCCTGGGAATACATTCGTTTTTACGATAGCGAGGAAGCCCGGCTGATCCGCATGAAAATCATGGTGGACAGCGGCTATGGGCGCATGCAAAATCCTGTGTTTTTAAAGCGTTACGGATATGAAGAATACCTGCGCTATGCCCCTGCCGGCTGGCTGGAAACCTTTGAAACCGCCATGCGCGAGGGTCGCCCCGAACCCTTTGGAGACAACTGTCAAAAAGTATATGAATATATGACCCATCCCTTGGAGGAACTGGTGGCGCTGGGCTTGAAAGGCAGACTGCCGGAAGATCCTGAAAAACTTCGCGAGCTGATTTTAAGCACTCTCAACAAAGGCGAAGCGCGCACAAATCAGGAAATGATCGGACGCATTCCGCCGGAGGTGAAAGTCAAGCGGGAACGGCTTGCGACCCTGATTGCCGCGCTCATCCTTCTGGCTTTCAGCTTCACGCTCTGGCGCGTTTGGAAGCTCCTTTCTCCGGAAAACCCCAGTCAAGGCAAGCTGCGCTTCAATTATAAGATCTGGGTGGTCCTGCTTTTGGCGCCGGCGGTGGTCACCATCATCGTGTGGAAATATCTGCCCATGATCACCGGCTCGCTGATGGCTTTTCAGGACTACCACATCGTTGGAGCCAGTCCCTGGATCGGGTTTGGAAACTTCGCGGAAGTCCTTTTTGACCCAAGTTGGTGGGCTTCCGTGGGTAAAACCCTGTATTACATGGCTTTGATGCTGGGTTTGGGCTTTTTCCCGCCCATCTTTTTGGCAATTTTGCTGCAGGAGGTCTCACGCGGCAAGATGCTCTATCGGGTTTTATTCTACCTGCCTGCGGTGATCAGCGGTGTCATCGTAATCTATTTGTGGAAGCTGCTTTACGATCCTTCGGACATGGGAATTTTGAACCAAATCCTTCTTTCGCTGGGCTTGCCCAAAAGCATGTGGATCAAGGACGAAGCGCTGGCGATGCTGTGCGTGGTGCTTCCCACGGTTTGGGCGGGTGTGGGGCCGGGTTCCCTGATCTATTTGGCGGCTCTAAAAAACATCCCACCAGAGCTTTATGAAGCCGCAGACATCGATGGCGCCGGCTTTCGTTCCAAGCTGCGCCACATCGTTTTTCCCAGCCTGAAAGGCTTGATCATCATCCAATTCATTTCAGCCTTCATCGTGGCGGCTCAAAGCAGCGATTTCATTTTGGTGATGACCTTTGGCGGACCCAACGAAGCCACCCGGGTTGCCGACCTCATGATCTTTGAGAAAGCCTATCTGTATCTGCGGTTCGGGCTTGCCACCGCGATGGCTTGGATTTTGAGTCTGCTTTTGATGGGCTTCACGGTTTTGCAGATCAAGTATCTGTCCAAGATGGAATTCCGCACTGTGAGGGACGACAGGGAACAGGCAGCATGAGCATCATCGGAAAAGTTGGTCGCAAATCCCCCAAGGTGAGGGCGCTGAACCTCAGCATCCATCTGGTCTTGATCTTGGGCGCCGTCACCATGGTCTATCCATTTTTGCTGATGATTTCCAGTTCCGTAAAAAGCAATGTGGACAGCACTCGCCTGAACCTGATCCCGGCTTATCTGCACAAGGATGAAGTGCTGTTCCAAAAGTATATGGAATCCCGCTACAACGAGGAAAGCAGCCGCCTGGCAGACAACCATGCCGGAGCCTGGCTGGCGTTTTCCGAGGTGGAACTGCCCCAACTGCCGAACCCAGCCGTCCATCAGGATTGGCAGGAATTCATAAAACTCAACCCACAAGGCGTTTACGATTATTATGCGGCGGAACACTACGGACGGGGCGTTTATCCTCTGAACCAGCGTCGTCTGCGCAAAATCCTGCGTGAGGAAAACAAGAACGATCTCACTGTTTTCAACCAAAAATACAACACCGGCGCACAGAACTGGGAACAGATCGTGGTGGAGGAGAAAGAGATTTTGGGGCGCAACTATGTGAGCCGTCCGGACGGATATCTGGGACGCTTCCGCAGCTTTAAGGAAGGCTTGGAAGAACGGCACCGCAACTATGTGAACCTCGATGGTGCCTTCGTTCAGATGGAATTGATCCCCCGCTTTGGAGGTGACCTCGCCGCCTTCAACGACAGCACCGGTTTGAACCTGAACTCCTGGCAGGAAGTGGTGCTCAGCGAGACTTGCCCCGCGTCGGGACATCCGCTGCGGGAACCTTGGCTGCACTATGCCCGCGAGGTGCTGAATATCCACCATATCAGCCTGGAAGAAAGCGCTGATGTGGCTTTCCAAGCCATGCTACGGCAAAAATATGCCAATATCGAGATGCTGAACTCCACCTGGCACAGTTCCTACCAGGCTTTCAACGAGGTGCGGGTTCCCAAGACCATTCCGGATAGCGGCGCCATGGTGGAGGATCTCACCTGGTTTGTGGAAAACATGGCGGCACCCGAGCATCTGCATATCCGCAATATTGGCAATCAGTTCCGTGAATTTTTGAAGAGTAAATATGGCACGATTGAGAAGCTGCAGGCGGCGTGGAAATGCGGCTATCCCAGCCTTGAAAAGGTGAAGCTTCCCGGCTCCCTGCCAAATCAGAACCTGCGCCAAGCTGCTTCCTGGCAGGATTTTGCACGCGGACCCGGGATCAATTGGCTGGAACTGCTGCCCGCCGCTCAAACGGAATGGGTGCAATGGCTCAAAATCCGTTTTCCCGGTCCCGACGGCTCGCTCGATTTGGCTGCATTCAACCGTTTTCATGGCAGTTCCCACAGTTCGGAGGAAGATCTTTTCCCCAGCCCGAACCTGCCGCGCACCGAGCCGCAAGCCGCTCTGTGGAAAGAGTTTGTGCTCACTCAAGCCGATGGCAGGCACTTCCGTTTCCACCCCGGCAAAGAGCTGGATGCCGCCTGGCTCGCTTTCTTGAGATCCAGTTTTGGCGATGCTGAAACCCTCAACCGGGAATGGGGACTCATCCCCCAGGATTTTGACAGCGTTCCGCTGCCCCTGCACCAGGTGGAATATCACATTTTCAAAGAGCATAAGAGCCAGATACGCAAGGAGTTCCTCACCCGAAACTATGCGATGGTGCTGGACCAGATGTTCAACGATGCCCGCTCTCTGCGCAACACCCTGATTTACACCCTGCTGTCCATTTTGCTGGCGGTGTCTTTCAATCCCTTGGCTGCCTATGCTTTGAGCCGCTTCAAGCCCCGGCTCAGCTACCAGATCATCATGCTTTTCATGCTGACCATGGCTTTTCCCGCCATGGTGATGGGCATTCCCAACTTCCTGCTGCTCAAGCGTTTGAACCTGCTGAACACCTTCTGGGCTCTGGTTTTGCCCGCAGCCGCGGACGGCTATTTCATCTTTCTGCTCAAGGGCTTTTTCGACAGCCTGCCCCGCGAACTTTATGAAAGCGCCAGCTTGGACGGCGCCGGGGAATTCCGCCTGTTCTGGCAATTCACGCTCTATCTTTCCAAGCCGATTTTGGCTGTGATCGCGCTCGGCGCCTTCAATGCAGCATACCGGAACTTCCTTTTCGCCTTCATCGTCTGCCAGGATCAAAGCATGTGGACCCTGATGGTGCACATCTACGAGCTGATGCAGCGAGCCAGCCTGTCCGTAGGATATGCGGCGCTGGTGATCGCCGCCATTCCCACTTTGGCGGTCTTCGTCTTCTTCCAAAACATTATCATCAAGGGGATTGTGGTCCCCATGGAAAAATAAAAGAGGTTTGATTTGCACAACGAAAAAATCCATCTAACCCGTATCCACCGCCTTCTCGAGAGGAAAAAAAAGCTGCTTATTGAAGAAATATCGCCACTAAAAGCTGAGTATTCCTCAAACGGAGATGATTTTCAACCCATTCAAACCGGCGAGATCTGGGGAAAACCCTGGGAAACCGGTTGGTTCCGGGTAAGTGGTCAGATTCCCAAAGAACTGGCCGGCAAAGACTTCCAATTGCTTTTCGACTGCGATGGCGAAGCCTGTCTGATCTGGGACGGAATTCCATTTCAAGGCTTCACGCCCAAAGTGGATTGGTATCACAAAGCTGCCAAAAATCTGTTGCCTCTCGCTTCGTTATTGCTTCCGGGAGAAGAAGTTAAGCTGTTGATCGACGCTTCCGCCAACGACCTGTTCGGCGCCCAAAAAGAGGAATATCGCCTGCGGGAATGCTCGCTGGTTTTCTTCGATGAAGAGCTGTATCAAAAGCTCATGGATATTGGCCTGCTTTTGGATTTGGCTGAAGCCCTGCCGGAGGGAACAGTTCGCCGGCAACGCATCATCCGAGGCCTGAACAGGGTTTGTGACCTTTGGAACACAGATTCCCAGCAGGTGGATGCCATCCTGAAAGATTTGCTTCAAAAACCTGCTCACGCCAGCGCGCTCACCGCTTACAGCGTGGGTCAGGCACATCTGGATTTGGCATGGCTGTGGCCTTTGCACGAAAGCCGTCGCAAAGGAGCCCGCACCTTTGCCAACGCGCTCAGGCTTTTGGAGCGCTATCCGGACTACATTTTTGGGGCTTCGCAAGCTCAACTCTATCAATGGATTAAAGAGGATCATCCCGCTCTTTATGATGAGGCCAAAAAACAGATCGACGCCGGACGCTGGGAGGTTCAAGGCGCTGCCTGGGTGGAATTTGACACAAACCTCATTTCCGCGGAATCCATCATCCGGCAGTTTCTTTATGGAAAAGAGTTTTTCAACCGCGAATTCGGCTTCGCGCCGCGAGTGCTCTGGCTTCCGGATTGTTTTGGCTTCAGCGGGAATCTGCCCCAATATCTGCGCGGCTGCGGAGTTGACTATTTCATCACACAAAAGCTGAGCTGGAACGAAACCAACACTTTTCCCCACCACCTCTTTTTGTGGGAAGGCATCGATGGCAGCAGGGTTGTGTCGCATCAACTACCCACAAATAACTACAACTTTTCCAACGACCCATCCTCCTTTTTGGAAACTGAGAAGCGCTACGCGCAAAACGATGTCTGCGAAGCATTTCTGAATCTTTATGGCATCGGAGACGGAGGTGGCGGTCCCACCCGCGACCACATCGAATATGGTCTGCGTCAGAAAGACTTGGAAGGGGTGCCAAAATTCCGTTTTTCGCCTTCATCCCAGTTTTTTGACCACATCTCAAAGCTTGACCACAGCGAGCTTCCAGTTGCCTACGGTGAACTTTATTTGGAATACCACCGCGGCACCTACACCACCCAGGCTTCCATGAAGCAAAACAACCGCATCAGCGAGCGCAAGCTTGGTGAAGCCGAGTTTTTGGCGGTTCTCTGCGGCGTGAAAAGCCAGCCAGAATATCTGCGCGAAATCTGGCGCGATGTTTTGCTGCTGCAATTCCACGACATTTTGCCCGGCTCCTCCATCGGACAGGTCTATTTCGATGCAGATGTGATCAGCGTTACAGGCCATGACCGCATCGATCAATTCACCGAGGAAACCCTGATGCCCATGCTGGGCTTGGAAGTGAAATCAGACTCCAAAAACTGGCTGGTCTTCAACTCCAGCAACCAGGAACTGGAAGAATGGATCGAGATGACGGACGACCCCGGCATTCCTTTTGACGAGGAGGGAAATCAGCTTCCCCATCTGATGGAAAAAGACGGCTTGAAAGCGCGCGTGAAGGTGCCAGCCTGGGGCTGTAAGTCCATTCAAGTCAAAGCCTTGGATAGTGAACCTGAAAACCACAAAAAGCCCATTCGCCTGGAATTGGAAAACCAGTGGCTCAAGGTTAAATTGAGCGAAAACGGAAGCTTTACCTCGATCTGGGACAAGGAAAACCAGCGCGAGATATTGGCTTCCGAATCCAATCTGCTCCAGCTTTGGGAAGACGAACCCAACGATTGGGGTGCCTGGGATATCAACCACTTTTACCGCGACACCCAGCCCCAAAAAGTTCAATCCGCGGTTCCTGTTCCAGACCAGTGTTTCAGCCTGCCCGGGCAATTCGACCGCGTGACCCTGGAGTTTAAAATTGGCAATTCCGAGCTCTGGCAAACCATCGAACTCTATGCCCACGAACCCTTTATCCGCGTGACCCATGTGGTGAACTGGCAGGAAAAACACAAGATGCTGCGCGTCCATTTCCATCCGCATCTGCATACCGGCACAGCCACTTACGGCATCCAGGGCGGTGTGATCCAACGCAGCGCCAAGCCTGCCAATGCCTGGGAGGAAGCGCGTTTTGAGGTTCCCGCCCAGCGTTTTGCCGATCTTTCCCAGCCGGAACGAGGCTGCGCCCTCATTTGCGATGAGAAATACGGCTGGAGAATCCGCGACAACGAGATGGAACTCAACCTGCTGCGCAGTCCCGCCGACGTTGACCCAAACGCCGACATCCACGGTCACATGTACAGTTATGCGTTTTATCCGCACGCGGGAGACTATGCCCACAGCGATGTTTTCCAAATTGCGGAAAAGTTTGCCAATCAACTGATGGCCTATCCGGTGGACAAACTGCCTGAAAACTTGCCCCAAGCCGGCTTCAGCCTCGAAAGCAGCCATGTGAATCTCGACAGCGTGAAACCCGCTGAAAACATCGAAGGCACCGTGCTGCGTCTGCATGAATTTCAAGGCAGGGAAGGCGTTGCTGCGCTGAACTTTGGCAAGCCGCCCGCCCGGATATTCGAATGCGATATGCTGGAAAACCCTCAGCAAAAACTTGGCTCCGGTTCCGCTCTGGAGCTTCATTTCCGTCCCTTTGAAACCAAAACCCTGCTTATATTGGAGTAACCATGATTCCAGCCCCCAAAAAGATTAAACAATATGTGAAAGAATTTCCGCTCGCCGGCTTATATAGATTTCATTTCTTAAGCGGCGGACATGACCCAATCCTTCCCAAATTGGCGTCGGACATTGAGAAACGCCTCCAGCATGTGTCTAAATACTACGAAGTTGACCCTCGTACAAAAATTGATATCGTGTTGAACCTGCAGCCTTTTCCCAGCAAAAAACCCGATGGCTACTATGAACTGGAAGTGAGCCCCGGCTTTTTTGCACTGAACGCGGAAAGCATTGCAGGAATGAACTATGCGGCTCGCACCTTGATGCAGCATCTTTACATCAATCGGGCAAACCAGGATGAAGACAGTTTTGCTCTCCTGCCTCGAATCAGCGTAAAAGACTGGCCCACATACCAATGGCGAGGAATGCACCTGGATGTAAGCCGCCATTTTTACGACCACAATTTCGTTAAAAAATACCTCGACTGGATGGTGGGGCTGAAATTCAACCGCTTCCACTGGCATCTCTCAGACGACCAGGGCTGGCGCCTGGAAAGCAAGCGTTTTCCGCTCTTGCACGAAAAAGGCTCCTGGCGCACGGAATCCGATGGCAGCAAATATGGCGGTCACTACAGCCTCAGACAGATCAAATCTGTGCTGAAACACGCCAGACTGCGTGGAATCGAAGTTATCCCCGAAATTGACATCCCGGGTCATTCCATGGCGATTTTGGCCGCCTATCCAGAACTGGCCTGCTTTCCACGTGAATTTGAACCCATGAACGTTTGGGGCATTTCCGAAGATATTCTCTGCGCTGGCAAAGACGAAACCATCGAGTTTTTGAAGGAACTTTTCACGGAAATTGCGGAACTTTTTCCCGGCCAATACATCCATCTGGGCGGTGATGAAGCTCCCAAACAGCGTTGGAAAGAGTGCCCCCACTGCCAAAAGCGCATGCGGGACAATGGCTTGAAGGACGAGGAAGCCCTGCAGGCCTGGCTGGTGAAGACCCTGGCGACCCACCTCAAAAAGCTGGGCAAAACCGTCATCGGCTGGGATGAGATTTTGGATGGCGGCATCGATTCGAAACCTGTCGTAATGGCCTGGCGCGGCGATGGCATCGATGCGGCTCGCATGGCTCACGACAACGGAAACAAATACATTCTTACACCCTACACAAAGCTCTATTTCGACGCCCGTTGCCATAAATTGGACAAAATCGGAACCCACCAAATCATCTTTTGGTCGGATGTTCTGGGTTTTTCCTTCCAGGAATACACTTTCGAAAACCCCAAACTGCTGCTTGGAGCGCAGGGCAACGTCTGGACCGAACATCTCACCAATGTCCGCGACCTCCGGGAAAAAGTCAGTGGCCGCATGTTCCCACTGGCGGAACGGCTCTGGAACGGAGACGGCGAGATCGATGTACAAGATTTTTGGATGATGGCGTCAACCTTGAACTGGATTCTATGAAACGCCATCCCAAAAACCCGATCATCACCAGGAAAGACATCGTTTCCACTCACCCCGCTCTGCAGGATGTGAGCTCTGTGTTCAATCCCGGCGGGGTGATCTTTGACGGCGGCGTTCTCCTGCTGCTCAGGGTGCAAAACCGTGCCCGCCAGACCTTTATGCTCAAAGCTTGGAGCCCAAACGGAGTGGATTTCAAGCTGGATTCCATGCCTCTGCCCCTGAATGGATTGGAAGCCTGTCCCCACAAGATCCACCACATTTACGACCCTCGTATCACGGAACTGGATGGAATCTACCACGTGATTTGCGCCATGGATACGGACGCCGGCTGCTTTCTGGGCTGGTTTTGCACTTCGGACTTTGAAAGCCTTGATTTTCAAGGACTTGTCTCAGCTGCGGACAGCCGCAACGGCGTGCTTTTTCCCCAGATGATCGAAGGACAATACTGGCGCTTTGAGCGTCCCAACCGCATGAGCCTTGCCGACGGCGTAAAGACCGGTGCGGCAATCGTTTGCGCCGTGTCCGAAAACCTCTTGGATTGGTATGAAGTGGGTGAGGTTTTCAGCGGCAATCCGCATTTTTGGGATGAACTGATCGGTTCGGGTCCCCCGCCTTTGAAAACCGAGAAAGGCTGGCTGCATATCTACCATGGCGTTGCCACCCATTTCGGAGCTGCAAACATCTATCAGGCAGGCGTTTCCCTGCACGATTTGAACAACCCCTGCCGGCTTTTGGGGCGGGGAAAGTATAATATTCTGGAGCCGCGCGAGCTTTATGAACTCACCGGGCAGGTTCCCAACGTGGTTTTTCCCTCTGCGGCGGTGGCTCCGGCATCCGGCGGGAAAACTCTGAATTCCGAAGATGAAATCTTTATATATTACGGTGCGGCAGACACTTGCGTCTGCCTTGTCCAAACCACTGTCAAAAAATTATTGGAGGCTGTTCATGCGCCCTAAAATCCTTGTTTTCACGCTGGTGATCCTGTGTTCCGCACTGTTTGCGGACAGCTTTCCCGTGCCCAAGCTGCCCTTTGCGCCCAAAATCTACCCCTGTTTCCGAGCCAATGGCGCCCTCGAAATTGACGGCAGGATCGGTGATACGGCTTGGGAACTGGCTCCCTGGACGGATGGCTTCACCGACATCGAGGGAGAGCTGAAACCCGCACCCTTCCACGATACCAGGGTGAAAATGCTCTGGGATGATGAAGGCATCTACTTTGCCGCTCGCATGGAGGAGCCGCAGATCTGGGCCAAACTCACCGACCACGATTCCGTGATTTTTTACGACAACGATTTTGAGATTTTCATCGACCCCGACGGCGATACGCACCAATATTTCGAGCTGGAATTGAACGCCTTTGGCACGCTCTGGGACTTGTTTTTGCTGAAACCCTACCGCGATGAACACAGTTCCCTCAACGGTTGGGAAGCCGCCGGAATCAAGCTTGCCATTGGCATCGATGGGACGCTTAACGACCCCAGCGACATCGACAAAGCCTGGTATGCAGAGGTTTTTCTGCCCTGGGAGGCTGTGAAAGAACTGGCTCACAAGGCCTGTCCGCCGAATCCCGGAGACTGGTGGCGGGTGAATTTTTCCCGCGTGCACTGGGATACTGAGATCATTGACGGAGAATATGTCAAAATCCCCGGTAAACCCGAATACAACTGGGTTTGGAGTCCGCAGGGCCTCATCAATATGCACTATCCCGAGCGCTGGGGCCTGGTGTTTTTCTTGGAAAAGGCGGAGGATCTGCCCAAGGAAGGGCTTTCCCTGCCTCAAATCCTTTTGGCAGAGGAGTATCTGCGCCAGCTCTACTATGCTCAAAAACAGCATTGGATGGATCACGGCAGATATTCGCAATCGCTTGCAGAGCTTGGGCTTGAGCCCTTTGTATTTGAGGGTGCGAAGTATATCCCGCGCTTGGAAACCACTTCCGCTTCCTTCCTTGCCAACTTGGAAACGGATATTTTCCCCACTTTGAGGATTTCGGAAAACGGACGCCTGCGCCGCTTGGAGAAGCACTGAGGTTTTATTCGGGACAAGTATTGCAACGTCCTCATAAACCTTGGTTTAGCCCCGTTCACCCTTGATTCGCTGGGATCTTGCCTTTCGCTGATCCCCGTCAAGCACCCGCGAAAAAGGCGGGAGAGATTGCAGGAGGAGATGTGTGCGAGATTGGCTCGGCTCAAGGAGGAAGCAGGAAAAATGGAAGCTTTTCAAAACTTCATTCTTGACACGGGGCGGGAGCCTTCCAGCATGGAACCATGAAAGATATTGAAAGCCCACAATTTCCCGAAATCAAGTTTTGCCAAAACTGCGGAAGCCCGGTGCAGGCGGCTTTGGATGCGGAAGGCAAAAAACGCATGATTTGCCCTGCCTGCGGGCGGGTTCACTATAAAAACCCCATCCCTGCGGTGGCGATCTTTGTGCAAAATGGAGATGGAGAGCTACTTCTGGTGAAGCGCAAGTTCTTGCCTCAGGCTGGAAAATGGGCGCTGCCCAGCGGATATATGGAAATCTTTATGAGCCCGGAGGATAACGCGATTGCCGAACTGCGCGAGGAGACGGGATTCGAGGGCGAAATCGAGCGTTTCATCGGCTGGTATTTTGGCTACAGTCCCATCTATGAAAGGGTTTTAAGCCTGGGCTTCAGGCTGCGCGTGACCGGCGGAACCCTGCAAGCGGGAGACGACGCCGCCGATGCCAAGTTTTTTTCCCTGGATGAACTGCCTCCCATAGCCTTTGCCGCCCACAGAAAGTTCATCCACCTGGAAACCGGATTGGAACTGGATTTTTAGGTTTTATAAAAACAGTTTGAAGACCCTGACGGCTTCAGCCTAAGAACGCCTCATTTCAAGCCCAAACCGGCTCAATATCCGCCTTTGATCCTTTGATAGAAGATGGCTTTGGACATCTCCATGTAGGAGGAAAGGAAGAGAAAACCAACCCCAAAAGTGAGCAAGGACAAGAGCGCCCAGCCGAAAAAGGAAAGCATGAGCATGAAAAATTCGGTTTTGTGGCCATTCATCAGGGCCTGGCTTTGGCGCATGGCCTCCTGGGCTTCCAGATCGGGGTTTTCCCTCAGGATGAAAAAGGTCATGGAATAGCTGATGGCGGCGATGATGCCCGGGACGATGAGCAGCAGCGACCACAGAAAAACGTAAATGGAGATGAGCAACTGGGCAACCAGCGCGCGGCTGAAATCCTTGAAGCCGGAAAACATATCCTCCAGATTAAAGCCCTGCCTGCGGTGCAGTTGGAGAAAGATTCCCGCTATTCCAAGATCCAGGAGTCCGGTTAAAATCAGGCTGGCGATGCTTCCGTAACCCCTGCCGGCGGAGGTCAGGGATGCGATTCCGCCTTTGATCAGCCAGACCAGAACCAAAAGGCCCCAGCTTCCTCGGAGCAAATCCCTGGCTTCAGCGCGAATATCGGCGTTGTTCATCCCTGACCTGCCTTTTTAACTCTTATCTTTCAACAAATTAAACCAACCGCACCCGGATCATGCGGGCAATTCTGCGGTCCAACACATAGCGGGAATCTCCCACTGCCACAACGATATTGGGCTCACCCGCAACGTTGCGCTGGCTCATCACTTTTTTGCCGTGATAAAGCCCGCGTTCGATGGTTTTAATATCGTTGTTACAGGTCACCAGAGCTTCCCGTCCGCTTTGCAGACCGTCCAGGCCGATGCAGTCGCCAGCTTTGCAGTGACACGCTTTTCGGCGACGACGGAAATGGCGTCCAAGATTTCGAAGTGGATTCGTATTACGATTCGACAACATTTTTCTTCCCCATTAAGTTTAGGCTGCCAATAAACAGCAGCACCAGCGCGGCGCTCACACCCAGCCAGAGCCAGGAGCCCGCGTTGAATGTCATGATTTGATAAACCACCGTGGCCACAATCCAGGCCAGCAGGGTCAGATAGAAAAAGCTGAACAGGCTCCAGCGCCAGCCGTGTTCCTTCAAAAGAGCCGCCAGAGTTGCGGCGCAGGGCGAATAGAGCAACACGAAGATGAGGAAAGCGATTCCGGAAGCCGTTCCGCCAAAAGCTCCCGGGATGGCGGATGAATCTGGATAAAAGCCTTCCAACACGCCGACGACGGCTTCCTTGGCAAAAACTCCGGAGATGAGCGCCACGGAAGCGCCCCAGTTATCATGCGGAACCCCCATCGGCCTCAACAGAGGTGTCACCGCCTTTCCAGCAATTTCCAAAACGTTGGTTTCCTGTCCGTTCAGGGTGAAAGAGAGCCCCTGCAGGATGTTCACCGCCACGATCACCAAGAGGATGACCTTCCCGGCGCGCAGGATGAATTCTCTCAGGCGGTGCCAGGTGTGCAATCCGATGGCGTTGAATGTGGGCATGTGGTAGGCTGGCAATTCCATCACAAAGTTTCCCGGGTCGGTTTTGAACAGGGTTTTGCGGAGTAGCAGGGCAAAAACCATGCCCATCACGATTCCGAAAAGATAGAGCCCGAAGATGGCGAGATCCGCGTGTTTCGGGAAAAAGAGGATGGAAAGATAGGTGTAAACGGGAAGCTTTGCCCCGCAACTCATGAAAGGCGTGAGCAGGGAAGCGAAAATGCGGTCGCGCCTGCTTTCCAGGGTGCGGGTGGCCATGATGGCGGGAACTGTGCAGCCAAAACCCACCACCAGCGGGATGAAGGCTTTGCCGGGTAAGCCCACACGGCGCATGAACTTATCCGCGATAAACGCCGCGCGCGCCAGGTAGCCGCTATCTTCCAAAATCGACAAACTGAGAAAGATGAAGAAAATTGGCGGGATAAAGGATGCGATGGTGGCAAGTCCGCCTCCAAGGGCGTCTGAAAGCAGATAGCTGATCCATTCCGGGAAGTGCCAACCCCGCAAAAGGGCGCCAAATTGGTCCACCATCAGCCAGGTTATGCCATCTTCCAGCCAGCCCATGATGGGTTCGCTGGCTCTAACCGACAGCAGGAAAACAAGATACATCACCACGAAAAATACGGGCAAACCCCAGACACCGCTGAGTACAACACGGTCGATCTTATCCGAAAAAGTGGAGCCGGCTTCGGTTTTGTGCTGAGCCACATCCTTCACCAGTCCCCGGATATAGCCATAGCGGTCATCCGCCAACGCCGTCGCTGAGGACTGATTGCGGTGGGTTTCCACGGCTCGGATTTCCTTTTCCACCGCCTCAGACCACTCGAAAGGAAGTTCCTTGTGAAAGAGCGGGTCTCGCTCCATCAGCTTCAAAACCGTCCATTTCTGGGGAATCTCGTTCCAAGCCTCGGGCCAGGCTTTCTCCTTTTTATATTCATCGAGGAGGGCGCTGATATTTTCCAGGTGTTTTTCCACAATCTCGTCATAGCGAACGGTGGCGCCACAGGGCTCACGATCCAGAGCGCTTTCGATATCGTGGAAAAGCTGACCCGCGTCAAAGCGTTTGGTCAAAACCAGAGGACGAACCGGACATTCCAGATGGCTTTTCAGGTGGTCAAAATCAATTTCAATGCCGTTTTGAGCTGCGATATCCAACATGGAAAAAACTATGAGCAGCGGGACTTTCAGCTCCATCAACTGTAAGGTCAGATAGAGGTTGCGCTCCAGGTTTGAAGCGTCCACGATATTGATGACCAGGTCGGGTTTACTGTGGGTGAGAAAATCACGTGCCACCTTTTCATCTGGCGAAGCTGCCGCCAGTGAATAGATGCCTGGGAGGTCCACCACCTCGTAGCGTTTGCCTTCGCGGATGAAATATCCTTCCTTGCGTTCGACAGTGACGCCAGGCCAGTTCCCAACGGTTTGATGCGCGCCGGTGATGGCGTTGAAAAGCGTTGTCTTTCCAACGTTTGGGTTTCCAGCGAGCGCGATAACAGGGTTTTGCGTACTCATATTATTGAATCTCATTCTCAGAATTGCGGCATTTCCAGCAGATGCCGCGGACTTGGATGTTCACCTCGTCCAGGTTGAAGTTTATCCCCTCCGCTTCCTTCTGGAGCTGGTCTTGCAGGCTGTTCAGCGGGGTTTCCTGCACCTTTGAGCAGCGGCTGCAAATCCAGTGAACGTGAAGGGGGTGACCGTAAATATGTTCATAAACGTCGCGCGATGAAGCGCGCAGGGAGTGTTGAATCAACCCCGCCTCCTCCAGAAGGGGCAGGGTGCGATAGATTGTGGCCATGGAAATATCGGATTTGATGCCCCTGAGCGTTTGATGCAGGCGCGGAGCGTCAAAATGTTCGTGCAGGCCAAACACCGCGTCCAGGATTTCCCGACGCGGGCGGGTAAGTTTGAGTCCTTTGCGGCTCAGAAACTCTTGAAACACTTGAACTTGATCTTCCATGGTTTATCCTTGTATTGAGAATCAGTCGCATCTTTCTTTTCTCGTGCTTTCTGTCAACCTTTATTTTCTACGGATTTTTTACAGGTAAATGGTTTTGTGTGGACGCGACCTTTCTGATAGTATAAGCAGGCTTGATGCGAGGGCAAATCCTGAGGAAAGTTTAGTATCCACTGTTTTTTTGGGAGCTTGGATGGGACTGGAGTTTTTCCAAAGAATGCTAGCAAAGACTTGGAATAACGAGTATGAGTAAACCGGTTGAACCCTATGCTATCACTGGCATTTCCACCTAAGGGCGAAAAGGAATGGTCACTGATACAGACAACTGTCAACTGCCAACTTTCTACTTAACCATCCGCCATCTCGCCACCAAATCAAGCTATCCCCTTGTCTGGATTGCAGATTCCGCTATACTATATATAAGATAATCAGATATGGGATTTTAGTGAAGCGAACGATCAAGCGATTCAGACGCAGGATATGACATTTTGAGAACGCCCCCCAAAAATGTTGGAATCGGTTTGCATTGCGCTGTCTGTGAACCTTAATCTGACGGCTTCGCGACCCAGAATTGGCAATAATTTGACATCTAAAGGAGCGACAAAATGTCTAAAAAAAAGAAACTGACAACCGTTTCCGGAATGCCGGTGGCGGAAAACCAAAACGTTTTAACGGCGGGAAAACGAGGTCCCATCCTGTTACAGGATATCTGGCTCGTTGAAAAACTGGCTCATTTCGACCGGGAAGTGATTCCCGAAAGGCGTATGCACGCAAAGGGTTCCGGCGCTTTCGGAACCTTCACCGTGACCCACGATATCACCCAATACACCAAGGCAAAACTTTTTGAGAAGATCGGAAAAGAAACGGAGATCTTTGCCCGGTTTTCCACCGTCGCAGGTGAAAGAGGCGCCGCAGATGCAGAGAGGGATATTCGCGGTTTTGCCGTGAAATTCTATACCGAGGAAGGCAACTGGGACCTTGTTGGCAACAACACTCCGGTCTTTTTCATGAGAGACCCGCTGAAGTTTCCAGACCTGAATCATGCCGTGAAACGCGATCCCAAAACCAACCTTCGCAGCGCCACAAACAACTGGGACTATTGGACGGGACTGCCGGAGGCGATTCATCAGATCACCATCACCATGAGCGACAGGGGAATCCCGTATTCCTACAGGCATATGCACGGTTTTGGAAGCCATACTTTCGCCATGTTCAACGCCGAAAACACCAAAACCTGGGTGAAATTTCACTGGGTCTGCCAGCAGGGAATCAAAACCCTGACGGATGAGGAATCCGAGGCCATCATCGCCAAGGATAGGGAAAGCCATCAACGTGATTTGTTCGACAATATCGAAAAGAAGAATTTCCCGAAATGGAAGCTTTTTATCCAGGTTATGACGGAAGAAGAGGCGGAAAAGCTGCCCTATAACCCCTTCGATATCACCAAAGTGTGGTATAAAAAGGATTTCCCGCTGATTGAGGTGGGCGTGATGGAACTGAATCGCAACCCCGAAAACTATTTCCAGGATGTGGAACAGGCGGCTTTCGCACCGGCGAACATCGTTCCGGGAATTGGATTTTCACCCGACAGACTGCTCCAGGCAAGGCTTTTTTCCTATGGAGACGCCCAACGCTATCGCCTGGGAATCAATCATCACCAAATTCCGGTGAACCGACCCAAAAACGACGCCCATAGCTACCACCGTGACGGCGCCATGAGAGTGGACGGAAACCACGGCGGCCTACTGCATTACAATCCAAACAGTTATGGCGAATGGGATGAACAACCACAATACAAGGAACCGCCCATGGCGATTGAAAGTCCCGCCGACCATTGGGACCACCGCGAGGATGAGGACTACTATTCCCAGCCGCGTAAACTGTTTCAACTCATGAGCAAAGAACAGCAAAAACTCCTGTTTGAGAATACCGCCAGACATATGGGCGACGCGCCCAGGGAGATTAAGATCAAGCATATTCAGAGCTGCTTGAAGGTTGACCCCGAATATGGAAAAGGGATGGCGGAAGCCTTGCATATCCCGATGAGCGAAGTGGAATAAAGCTCTGTTAATGAATCATATGGCCCGGATTAAGCCCCGGGCTTTTTTTGTGGGTTGGGGCGTGATTTTGTAACAGACTTTCGTATCACACACAGGTTTTAAGTTCACGCGGATTACGCGGATTGCGCAGATTAATTTTTATACGGATTTAACGGATAAAGACAGATCGGACGGAGGAGGTTTTAACGTTTTAGGGTTCCCGCGGATTAGCGCAGAAAAAAACGCAGAGTGCGCGGATTCATTATATACGGATGAGTAGGTTTTAGCATTGTAGCGTTTCGCTGCGCGTCAGGCAAGGAAAGCGCCAATTCTCCAAGCCATCTGTCTCCAAGTCTCACAGAGCGAAGCGATAGAATCCAGTCCGTTGGAATGATAAAAGCCCGTTACCATTACCTGCCCTGTGCCTTTAGTAGTCCATCCCACCACTCACGCGTCATTCCGACCGCAGGGAGGAATCCAGTCCGTGGTGTCAAAAAGAGCCCATCACCATCTCCCAGCCATGCACTTCAGCGGCAACCCCCGTCACCACCTCCCACGCTAAAACCCTAAAACGCCAAAACGCTAAAACACTAAAACAAACATCCCCTTTTCATCGACCCCATCCTGTGTATCCCTAATCTATTAAAAATCCGTGTGAAAACCCCACCACAATTGGCGCCAATTTGATGGTCAATCGATTGCGGTCACTTTTCATAACTCTCCATCCCTCATATAATTAACCCCACCGCAATTGACCCCAATCCACCCCAATCGTAATTGGGGTTTCCATTCCCAGCCAAAATGTTATACATGGTTCGGCATCATTAAAAAGGGAGGTAGAGAAAATGAATCTCTATCCAAAAAATGGTGCCGTAGATGGCAGCACCCGAAACTCCGCCATCATCCGCCCCGTAACGCTGGGAACAGCCGTTACCAACCCCGCATCCATCGCCACGCGCGATATCAGTTACTTCGTCGCGTGCATCCGCGAAGGACGAGTGGAACCCCGCTTCCTCCGACGCCTGCTGCAAGTTCCCGCCCGAAAGGTCTCATCAACGGGTGCCTTGCGCCGTTTGCTCAAAGAACAGCGCCGCATGAGGTTGCGCTCAACACCTGTCCACCCGGACACCTTCATCATCGACGAAAATAACGAAAAAGGAGGATTTTCACCATGAATAAAGGACTTATAGATCTCTTTGGAAAACGCAAGGCTGTCTCGCTGGACGCCGCCAAAGTCCCGCCCATCCTGCGCGATTGGCTGAGGCTTACCACCCAGAGCACGGACTGCAATCCCGGCCTGCTCATCACGGCGCTGCTGCCGCATTTGGGCGTCACGCTGGGAAACCGCGTCTTCATGCTGTCAAATTCCAACCGCATCTACCCCAATATCTGGAGCTGTCTCATCGGTCCCAGCTCGGTTTCGCGTAAAACCACCGCCATCAACTACGCCCAATACACCCTCGATTTCAACGAAAGGAGGCTGGAGGGCGAGCCGGTGGACGTTTATGAACAGCAAACCCTTCTGCTCACGAACGTTACGCTCTCCAAACTCTATTCCCTGCTCGCCCTGAACGGAACCCGGCTCTTCCGCCACAACGAGCTTGCGGGCTGGCTTTCCGAGATGAACAAACACTTCAATCAAGGCTACAAACAGGCCATCACCGAGCTCTTCGACGGCGTTTCCAAGACCGTGAGCACGCAGGAAAGAACGGAAAGGATAACCAATCCCGCGCTCAGCATCGTGACCGCCACCACGGAAAACTGGATGTATCGCCACATTCGCGACAGCCAGGACCAGATGGGCGGATTCCTGCAGCGCTTCATCTATTTCGTGGTGCGCGACGTGAACCTGGAAGATATCGACCTCAAAACCCGCGAAGGCCACAATCTGGCTCAGGAAACCCTGTTTTATCAGGAAGCCCTGAAGCTGTTTCACGCCATCGAGGGCAGCCACCAGATCCGGCTCTCCGAGCAAGCCATCGCCCTGCGAAATAGCCACTATGAAAGCCAATATCGCATCTGGTTCGAAAAGAACAACGATGAGCTTATGAGCTATTTCACAAGGATTTACGATGGCTATTTCTACAAGTTCGCTATCATTTTCGGCTTGTTTGACGAGTTTTTGGCTCTGGAAAAAGCCGTGAATGACGGAGACTGCGAACGCTTCTTCCAAAGCTTCCGCGTGAGCCCTGAAACCGCCGAAGAATGCCTCTATCTCTGCGACTTCTATTTCCAAAACACCATCCCGTTTTTGGAGATCGTGAGCGAACAGGACAAGCTCTCCGGAGAACGCAAGATCGTGGATATCATGGTGAACAAATTCAATGGGAAAGCGCGACACAGCGACCTGATGAACCTCTCCCACATGAAAAAAAGAGAGTTTGGCGAATGCGTGGCGAGTCTGATAGAAAGGGAGGCAGTGAGGGTGGAGGCGGAGAAACTAAATAGTAGGAAAGCCTCAAAAGTCTATATTCTGGATGAAAGCATCATAGATTCCTGGCAACAGTAATGATGCACTAACGCAAAACACTGTGGGAGAGGTAAATCCTCTCCCTTTTTATGAATAATAAGCAAGGCACTTTTTTCTTTGCTTAATGATAACCTTATGCCCTGCATATAATTACGCGAATAATAAGCAAAAAAGCACGCTCTATTCCCCCCGGAGGGAGGCATGCTGCTTGGTGAGAATCCTCACAACCGAATAATAAGCAAGCCACTTTTTCCCTTGCTTAATGATAACTATCTATCCTGCAAACAGATACACGAATAATAAGCAGAAACAGGCTCTCTATACCGGGGAGAAGCATGCTGTTGGACCTGAATCCACACAATCGAATAATAAGCAAGTCACTTTTCCCCTTGCTTAATGATAACTATCTATCCTGCAAACAGATACACGAATAATAAGCAGAAACAGGCTCTCTATACCGGAGCGGGGATTGTGGGTAGCATGCCACAATGATATATGAGTAAGTTATTGTATTATATGTAGTTATATTATTATTATATTATATAGTTTTATATTTTATTATCTATATATAATATAGCATTCACAACCTCCACTTTCCCCGGGGAATAGAGCGTGCTTTTTTGCTTATTATTCGCATAACTCACTGATACATAAAGGGTTAATAATAAGCACGCCATTTTACCCCATGCTTATTATTCGCATAACAGTGTGCGGGACAGTGTGTTGGAAATAAGCAGTGTTTTTTCGTGTTTGTGTACAAGTGGGTTTGAGTCTTTGGGATTGGATTTGGGCAGGGATTTTACCTTAAGTAACTTGACTGGCGGATGGTGATGGGCTTTTTTTAACCCAACGAACTGGATTCCTCCCTGCGGTCGGAATGACGCGTCTCTCTTGGTTTGGATACTAAAGAGCATAGCTGGCGGATGGTGATGGGCTTTTTTAACCCAACGCACTGGATCCCTCACGTTCGTTCGGGATGACAGGTGGTTCTGGTTTTGGGTGTGTTTTTCATCGTGGCTGGCGGATGGTGATGGGCTTTTTTAACCCAACGCACTGGATCCCTCACGTTCGTTCGGGATGACAGGTGGTTCTGGTTTTGGGTGTGTTTTTCATCGTGGCTGGCGGATGGTGATGGGCTTTTTTTTAACCCAACGCACTGGATTCCTCCCTGCGGTCGGAATGACGCGTGGGTGCAGGCTTTGGGTGTGTTTGTAACAGGTTTGCGTGTCACGCACAGGTTTTAAGGTTTTATCGTTGTAGCGTTTCGCTGCGCATCAGGCGAAGAAAGCGCCAATTCTCCAAGCCATCTGTCTCCAAGTCTCACAGAGCGAAGCGATAGAATCCAGTCCGTTGGAATGATAAAAGCCCGTTACCATTACCTGCCCTGTGCCTTTAGTAGTCCATCCCACCACTCACGCGTCATTCCGACCGCAGGGAGGAATCCAGTCCCTTGTGCCCAAAAAAGCCCTGTCACCAACCGCCAGCCCTGCCCTTTAGTACCACTGCCCGCAACCCACGCGTCATTCCGACCGTAGGGAGGAATCCATGCCCTTGGCGTCAATCCAAGCCTGTTACCATCCGCCAGCCCTGCCCTTTAGTACCCCTGCCCGCAACTCACGCGTCATTCCGACCGCAGGGAGGAATCCAGGCCCTTGTTCCCAAAAAAGCACTGTCACCATCCGCCAGCCATGCACTTCAGCGGCAAACCCCGTCACCACCTCCCACGCTAAAACCCTAAAACGCCAAAACGCTAAAACCTCAAATCCCCTTTTTATCGCTCCCATCCTGTGCATCCCTAATCTATTAAAAAAAACCCATGACCCCCCCCAAATGTTACCCACTATATATGGAGGGGTATCTTGCGAACATCCTAAAGACATCCTAAAGACAAGCTAAAGTCATCCTATATACCGCTTTTGATTTGTTTAGGTAATGTAGGGTTTGTGTCCGTAAAGCTCAAATGGGAAAATTTGGGGTATTTCCTGAAAAAAACTGAAGGGAAAAAATGAGGTAAAGAGCGAATGAAGATCTTCAGGAAACGGCAGAAAAAATTTTCCAAAGCGGTTTTCCTTCCATGTTTTGAATATGAGCCACTAAGATAAGCCACAAAAATGAGTTGACAGAAATGGGCGTGGATAAAATCGTGACCTTTACTTGCGAAAAAAATACAATACGCACAGCACAAGTCCCAGATTTTGCGAGGACTTATAGTTCTTTTAGGAGGAACGATGTCACCCAGTTTTCGGGATGCTCGCATGAGCATCACGGGGGTATATGCGACAGCATTTTGCCCCATCAACCTAAAAGCCAATTTAGCAGATTACGCACCCGCGCGTTGGGGCGGCACCTTGTTTGCCGAACCCAGCCCGAGGGGTGAAGTCTGTCTAAAAATGTGGAGGAACCAGTGAATAAATCCGAAAATCGCATCCGGATCAAGCTTAAGGCATACGATCATCGTTTACTGGACCAATCTGTGGCAGAAATCGTGAAAAGCACCCGCAACACGGGTGCGAAGGTTGTCGGTCCCATTCCGTTGCCAACCAACCGGACCGTATATACCATCCTGCGTTCGCCACACGTTGACAAAAAGAGCCAGGACCAGTTTCAAATGCTGGTTCACAAACGCTTGGTCGATATCCATAACCCGACCCAACAGACCACAAACGCCCTGAAGAAGCTGAGCCTTCCCGCCGGGGTGCATGTGGAGATCAAAGCCAACACGAGGAGATGATCATGTTGGGATTGATTGGAAAAAAGATCGGCATGACCCAGGTTTTCGACGAAACCGGCAAGGTGATCCCCGTTACGGTGATCCAGGCCGGCCCCTGCCGCATCGTGAGCAGGCGCAGCAAGGACAAGCACGGATATGAAGCCCTGCAATTGGGCTTTGAAGAGCTTCCTGAAAAGCGCGTCAAAAAACCACTGAAAGGATATTTTAAGAAGAACGATAGCCCGTTCTATCGCTATCTGCGTGAGTTTCGCCCTTCCTACGGCCAAAAGGTCGAGGATTATGAGGTTGGAACGAATTTAACGGTGGATTGGTTCACCCCGAACGAGACAGTCGCGGTGAGATCCAATTCCAAAGGCCGCGGGTTCACCGGTGTGATGAAGCGTCATGGCTTTGCCGGATTCATCACTTCCCACGGTGCGCACGAAAGCTTCCGCGGCCCCGGCTCGATCGGCCAATGCGCCACTCCGGGCCGTGTCTATAAAGGAAGGAAGCTTCCCGGCCATCATGGCAACACGCAATTCACCGTTCATCATCTGAAAGTTGTGAAAGTGGATACCGAACAACACCTGATCCTTGTGAAAGGGGCTGTTCCCGGTCACCGCAACTCACTTGTCACCATCCATAAGGAAAATTAGGGGGATTTTAATGGTTACAGCAGTAAAATTCAATTCCCTCGGGGAACGGATGGAAGAGATCGAACTTCCCGCCAGCATTTTCGACGTTGATGTGGATTCTCCGAAAGTGTTGCTGCACGAAGTGATCACCATGTATCTGGGCAACCAGCGCCAGGGCACGGTTCAAAAGAAGAGCCGCGGCATGGTTCAAGGCAGCACCCGCAAGCTGTTCCGCCAAAAAGGCACAGGCAACGCCCGCGTGGGCAGCCGCCGTTCGCCGGTCCGCGTGCATGGTGGAATGGCTTTTGCCATCTGCCCGAAAGATTGGTATCGTCAGATTCCGCGCAAGAAAAAGCGCATGGCTCTGAAGGTTGCGCTCACAGACCGCGCCCGCGAAGGCCGGGTTTTTGTGATCGATTCCTTCGATTTTTCGCAGCCCAACACCCAACAGGCTCGTGAGCTTTTGGGCAAAATCATTCCTGAAAAAGGCCGCAAGCTGGTGGTGACCGACGGAAACCATCACGCCACAGTCAGGTCTTTCACAAACCTGCCGGACGTGATGGCCGACAGAGCCGACAGCCTGCACGCCTATGAGGTCCTCAAAAGCAGCTATGTGCTGCTCACCAGCGAAGCCCTCAGCAAGGTTGAGGAGGTATTCAGCAAATGATCCATCCGCGAAATATAGTCATTTCCCCGATCATCACCGAGAAGAGTGAAAATCAGGCTCAAAACCAGAACACCTACACCTTCAAGGTGAGCATCAATGCAAACAAGATAGAAATCAAGCACGCCATCGAAAAGATCTTTTCGGTGAAGGTGCTGGATGTGAATACAATCCGCATGCTGGGCAAGCCCAAACGTCTGGGCAAATACAGCGGCAAACGCCCGGATTGGAAAAAAGCAATCGTGACCCTGCGGAGCGGCGACAAAATCGCCGACTTTGAGGTCTAAGGAGCATAAGCATGGGAATCAAAAAGTATAAACCCACCACTCCCAGCCTGAGGTTCCGCACGGGCTACAACTTCGACGAAATCACAACGGACAAGCCTGAAAAATCCCTGCTGCGCCCGGTTCGCAAGACCGGCGGACGCAACAACATGGGACGCATCACCTGCCGTCATCGCGGCGGCGGTCATCGCAGGCACTACCGTGTGATCGATTTTAAGCGGAACAAGTTTGGCATTCCCGCCAAAGTTGCCACCATTGAATATGATCCCAACCGCACCGCCCGCATTGCCCTGTTGCACTATGTGGACGGCGAAAAGCGCTACATCATCGCCCCCGAAGGCTTGAATGTGGGCATGAAGGTGATGTCTGGCCCGGAAGCTGAAATTGCTTTGGGCAACGCACTGCCCCTGGAGCGCATCCCGCTGGGCTCGATGGTTCACAACGTTGAGCTGAAAAAGGGCCGCGGTGGGCAGATCGCCCGTTCTGCCGGCGCCTACGGTCAGGTTGTGGCGAAAGACGGCAACTATGTGCACGTGAAAATGCCTTCGAACGACGTCCATTTGATCCGCAAGGAATGCCTTGCCACGATCGGACAAGTGAGCAATGGTGACCACACCCTGATCCAGATTGGCAAAGCCGGTCGCAAGCGTTGGATGGGAATTCGTCCCACCGTTCGCGGTGTGGTGATGAACCCTCACGACCACCCCATGGGCGGCGGCGAAGGAAAAAGCTCGGGTGGACGCCATCCCGTTTCACCCTGGGGCAAACCCGCCAAGGGCGGCAAGACCCGCAGAACCCGCAAGTATTCCGATAAGTATATCGTGAAAGCCGTGAAAAAGAGATAAAGGAAGGAAATAATGGCACGTTCAATCAAGAAAGGACCCTTTGTCGACGATCATCTGCTGAAGAAAGTGGAAGTGTTGAACGCCGGCAACAAGAAAAATGTGATTAAGACCTGGTCACGTCGTTCCATGATCATCCCCTCTTTTATCGGACACACCTTTTCGGTGCACAACGGACAGAAGTTTGTGCCGGTTTATGTGACTGAAAACATGGTGGGACACAAGCTGGGAGAGTTTTCCCCCACGCGCACCTACCGTGGTCATAAAGACAAGAAAAAAGGCAGATAAGGGAGCACTTAAATGGAAGCGACAGCCAAACTACGTTTTGCCCGCGGTTCAGCCCGCAAAGCCCGTCTGGTATTAGATCAGATCCGCTATAAGAGCGTTCCCGAAGCCCAGGGAATTCTGCGCTTTTCGCGCCGCCGGGCTGCAGGGCACATCGGCAAGCTGCTGGATTCCGCAGTGGCAAATGCCCTTGTGAAAGAACCCCGCCTCGACCTCAATCAGATGTTTGTGACCGAGGCCATGGCCGATTCCGGCCCGCAAATGAAACGCTACAGACCCAGGGCTCACGGCAGGGCCTACATGATTCGCAAACAGACCTGCCACATCTCCCTGGGAATAAGTAAAATAGAGGAATAGGAGGAATACCTTGGGACAAAAGATACACCCCGTTCTATACCGTATCGGCGTTAATAAGGACACCGAATCGATCTGGTTTGCCCAGGGTTCCACCTATGTGGACTACCTGCTGGAAGACATCCAGATCCGAGAATACATCCACAAGCGCTTGGCGGACAAAATGGTTTCCCGCGTGCAGATCTCGCGCAAGACCAGCTCCATCACCATCGACATCCACACCGCCCGTCCGGGCTTGGTGATCGGAAAAAAGGGTGAGGACATCGATCGTCTGCGCAACGAACTGAACGTCCTGATCAACAAAAACCGCCCCACACCCGTCACGGTTCTGATCAATATCGAACAGATCGAAAGGATGTGGCTCGATGCAAGGCTGGTGGGCTTGGAAGTTGCCCGTCAGCTGGAAGAAAGAGTGGCTTTCCGCCGCGCCATGAAATTGGCGATCCGCAACGTGATGAGAGACGGAGCCGAGGGCGTCAAAGTCCAGATCTCCGGCCGTCTTGGCGGAGCCGAAATCGCCCGCACCGAGCGCTACAAACAGGGTCGCACCCCGCTTCACACCCTGCGTGCCAACATCGACTATGCCCACGTGGAAGCAAACACCACTTACGGCGTGATTGGCATCAAGGTGTGGATCTATAAGGGCGACATCCTGGGATAGGAGAAGGTAAATGTTAGCACCAAAAAAAGTTAGACATCGTAAGATGATGAAGGGCCGCCGCAAAGGGCTGGCTTGGACCGGAAGCAACATTGATTTTGGCGACTACGGTCTCATCGCCCTTGAGGATGCCTTCATCACCAGCCGCCAGATCGAAGCTGCGCGTATTGCCATCACCAGGCACATGAAGCGCACAGGAAAGGTCTGGATCCGCATTTTTCCGGATAAACCCATCACCAAAAAGCCTGCCGAAACCCGCATGGGAAAAGGTAAAGGCGCCCCTGAATATTGGGTGGCGGTGGTGCGTCCCGGCCGTGTTCTTTTTGAACTGGAAGGCGTGGACCTGAAGGTTGCCAAAGAAGCCATGCGCCTGGCAGCACACAAGCTTCCGATCAAAACCCGCGTGATCGCACGTGAAGGAGTTGAGCTATGAAGATGGACGAAATCCGCAAAATGAGCGTGGAAGATCTGAACGCCCGGCTGGAAGAGCTGCGCGTGGAACTTTTCAACCTGCGCTTTCAAAAATCGAAAAACCTGCTGGATCGCCCGGACAGGCTGCGCATCGTGAGAAGGGAAATTGCCCGCATCAACACATTTTTGAACGCAAAGGAAGTGAGGTAAACCGTGGCTGACATCCGTAAAATGATCAAACAGGGTGTGGTGGTGAGCGACAAGAACGACAAGACCATCGTGGTTCGCGTCCAACGCCAGTTCATACACCCCTTGTATAAAAAAACCGTGCGCCGCCACAAAAAGTTCATGGCACACGACGAGAACAACGAAGCTAACATCGGCGACGTGGTCCAGATTGTGGAACACCGTCCCATGAGCGCTCGCAAACGCTGGGCTCTGCACAAGATTGTAGAGCGCAGCAAATAAGATGGGAGTTTTGGAATGATTCAAGCCGAAACGATGTTGAATATCGCCGATAACTCCGGTGCCCGCAGAGCCCAGTGTATCAAGGTTTTGGGTGGCACCAGACGTAAATACGCCAGCGTTGGCGACGTCATAGTTGTTGCGATCAAATCCGCCACACCCGGCGGCAAGGTTAAAAAAGGCAGCGTTGAGCGTGCCGTGATCGTTCGCACCGCGAAAGAGATCAGGCGTGCGGATGGAACCTACATCAGGTTTTCGGACAACGCAGCCGTTATCATCGACGAAAAGCACGACCCCAAGGGAACCCGCATCTTTGGCCCGGTGGCTCGCGAATTGCGCGAACACGCCTATATGAAGATCGTTTCCCTGGCGCCGGAAGTGCTGTAGGGAGATAGTGATGCCAAAAAAGCCAGTTAAAATGAAAATCAAGAAAGGCGACTACGTGATCGTGATCTCCGGTGAGGACAGAGGCCGCAAGGGCCGTGTGCTCAAGGCTTTCCCCAAGGCAAACAAAGTCGTTGTGGAAAAAGTGCACATGATCAAGAAACACGCCAAGCCTTCCCAAACCAATCCCCAGGGCGGCATCATCTCCAAAGAGGCGCCCGTCAACGTCTCGAATGTGATGCTGTTCAACGAAAAGCTGAATACTGTAACCAAGCCGGTTTTCAAAACACGCGAAGGCGGTCATCGTGTCCGCACTTGCAAAAAATCCGGTGACGAACTGTAAAAGAGGGGAAGATGAACAGAATTAAAGAACAATATCGCACTGCGGTGGTTCCTGCGCTGAAAAAGCGTTTTGAATACAAGAACCCGCACCAGGTTCCCCGGATGGAAAAGATCGTGGTGAGCATGGGCGTGGGTGAAGCCACCCAGAATAAAGCCCTGCTGGACAATGCCGTGAAGGACATGGAGCAGATCACAGGCCGCAAACCCATCATCACCAAGGCGCGCAAGTCCATTTCAAACTTCAAGCTGCGTCAAGGCATGCCCATCGGCTGCAAGGTGACCCTGCGCGACGAGATCATGTATGAATTCTTTGATCGCCTGGTTTCCATTGTGATCCCCCGCATCCGCGACTTCCGCGGGATCGACACCGATTCCTTTGATGGCAGGGGAAACTTTTCCATGGGACTCAAAGAGCAGACCGTGTTTCCCGAAATTGAATTCGACAAGATCGACACCCTGCGTGGGCTGAATATCAACATCATCACCACTGCGCAGAACGACGACGAAGCCCGCGAACTGCTGAAAGAGCTTGGAATGCCCTTCAAGCGCGAAGAACAATAAGGAGAACGCATGGCAAAAAAATCTTTGGTCATTAAACAACAAAGAAAGCCTAAATTTAAAGTCAGGCAATATAACCGCTGCAAAATCTGCGGACGTCCCAGAGCTTACATGCGCGACTTTGGCATGTGCCGTCTCTGCTTCCGCAAATATGCTTCCCTGGGGCATATCCCGGGGATCACCCGATCCAGCTGGTAAGCAAAGGAGCAATTAATGAGCGTAAGTGATCCGATAGCTGATGCATTGACCAAGATCCGCAATGCATATCGTGCCGGACATCCGCATGTGATCGTCAAACACAGCCGCATTATTGAGGCTTTGACGAAGATCCTCGCCGAGGAAAACTTCGTAAACAGCGTCCAGGTTCTCGACAAAGATCCTGAACAAAAGATAAATTATCGCCGCATCCTGGTGAATCTTCGCTACACAAATGATGGCCAGCCCATCATCCAAGGTTTGGTGAGGATTTCAAAACCCGGACGCCGCGTATATGTGAAAGCAGACAAGATCCCCAGCGTGTTCAACAACACCGGCTGTGCGGTGATCTCCACCTCCCAGGGTGTGATGGTGGACCGCGATGCCCGCATCAACCGCGTTGGCGGCGAATACATCTGCAAGGTTTGGTAGGAGGTTTAATCAATGTCACGCATAGGTAGAGCCCCTGTCAAGATCGATCCAAGCGTCACCGTGGACATCCAGGAAAACCTGGTCCGCGTGAAGGGAAAGCTGGGCGAACTGCAATATGAACTGCTTGAAGGCATCAGCCTGGAAGTGGAAGACGGCGTGATCAACGTCAAGCGCAGAGACGACAGCAAATCCCAACGCGCAGTGCATGGCCTCACCCGCGCTTTGATCCAAAACATGGTCATCGGCGTCACCGAAGGATATTTGAAGACCCTTCATGTGATCGGCACCGGATATTCCGCGGAAAGAGTCGGCCCCTGGCTCAGGCTCAGCCTGGGTTATGCCCACGATATCCTGCTGGAGATCCCCGAAGGCCTGGAAGTGGAAGCAGAAGCCGTTCCCCGCTCCAAAACAGTGCGTTCCGACCTGCAAAGCATCATCCGTGTGAAAGGGATAGACAAGCAGCTTGTGGGTCATTTTTCCGCCGAAATTCGAACCTGCCGCCCGCCTGAAAACTATAAGGGCAAAGGCATTCGCTATATCGACGAACACGTCACCATCAAAGCCGGCAAGGCCGGAGCATAAAAAGGCAGGGAGTAAATCATGATAAAACCAAGCAACATAGCTAAGAACGCCCTGCGCAACCGCCGCCGCCGCGCCATTCGCAAAAGACTGCATGGCAGCCCCGAGCGCCCGCGCCTGGTGGTTTTCCGCTCTTTGAAACACATCTACGCCCAGATCGTGGACGACACCACAGGAAAAACCCTGGTTTCCGCCTCTTCCCGCGGCAAGGATATCGAAATCCCCAAGGGAACCAAGAGAGCCGAACAGGGCTTCCAAGTTGGCCAAAAACTGGGAGAGAAAGCAATCGCTGCCGGGCTTTCGAAGGTTGCCTTCGACCGCGCCGGCTACAAATATCACGGCAGGGTGAAAGCCCTGGCTGAAGGCGCCCGCAAGGCCGGCCTTGATTTTTAACAGGAGGAAACTTGAATTACGAACACAATCTGCCAGAAGAAGAAAGACTCGTCGAGACCGTGATCGAGACCAAACGTGTGGCCAAGGTCGTGAAAGGCGGACGTAACTTCAGTTTCACCGCCATAGTCGTTGTTGGCGACCGCGCTGGAAAGATCGGCGTTGGCAACGGCAAGGCCAATGAAATTGCCGACGCCATCCGCAAAGCCAAGGAAAGAGCCACCCGCTCGATGTTCAAAGTTCCCATCGTGAATGGGACCATTCCCCATGAAATGATGGCACGTTACGGCGCCAGCCGTGTGATGATGAAACCCGCCGCCCCCGGTACCGGAGTTATCGCGGGGGGAACCACACGCGCCATTTTTGAAGCTGCCGGGATCCAAAACATCCTGTGCAAATCCCTGGGTTCAAACACCCCCACAAACGTGGTGAAAGCCACCGTGAACGGCCTGAAATCCATGCGCACACTGCAGGATATTGCGCGCCTGCGCAACAAGACCGTTGCCGAACTCACCGGCAGGGAGGAAAAGTGAAGATCAAGGTTACCCAGGTTCGCAGCACCATAAACCGTAAAGAAAACCATAAAAGGATCATCCGATCCCTGGGGCTGGGTGCGCCCGGCAAATCCAGAATACACAACGATAATCCCTGCATCCGAGGTATGATCGCAAAAGTGTCATACCTGGTTACAGTTGAAGAAGTAGAGGGAGAATGATATGCTGAACCTTTCAAATCTTGGCAAACCTGCAGGCCGCAAAGCCAAAAGACGCCTTGGAAAAGGTGAAGGCAGCGGCTTGGGAAAGCAATCCGGACGCGGTCATAAGGGAAAAAAATCCCGCGCCGGCGGAAATGTCCCCCCCGGTTTTGAAGGTGGACAGATGCCCATCAACCGCCGCCTGCCCAAGCGCGGTTTCAAAAACCCCTTCCGTAAACACTTTCGAATCTTGAACCTCTCCCGCTTGGCAGAGCTTGAAGAGAGCCAATTCGATATCCAAAAGCTGGAAATGATGGGCTTGGTGCCCACCAAGGGACAAAAAGGGAAATATCCCATCAAGGTCCTGGCCAGCCTGAATGAGGAATTCACCAAAACCGTTCACATCAAGGCTCACGCTTTTTCCAAGCGCGCCATTGAATTGATCGAAGCGAACGGCGGAAAAGCAGAGGTGGTGTGATTTGTTCAAAACCATTGCGAACATCTTCAGAATCCCGGATCTCAGAAAGAAAATTCTGTTCACCGGCCTGATTCTGGTGCTCTATCGCCTGGGCAGCTTCGTGCCCATTCCGGGTGTCAACGCCTCCGAGCTGAGCTCCTTTTTTGAAAGCCAATCCGGCGGGCTGTTCGACCTCCTGAACCTCTTTGTGGGTGGAAACATCGAGCGCGCCTCCATCTTTGCCCTGGGCATCATGCCCTACATCACGGCGTCGATTGTGATCCAGCTTTTGGGGAGCATCGTTCCCTACTTTGAAAAGCTGCGCAAAGAAGGCGCCGACGGCGAAAAGAAGATGAACCAGATCACCCGTTATTTCACGGTTGCCCTGGCTGCTTTCAACGGCATCACCATCCTGGTGGGGCTCACAAACATGATGGGCGCCACCGGACCCGTGGTTCCGAACCCCAGCTTCCTTTTCTACCTCACCGGCATGGTCACCCTGATCACAGGAACCATGATCGTGATGTGGCTGGGCGAGCAAATCACCGAGTTTGGGATCGGCAACGGAATATCGCTGATCATCTTTGCCGGAATCATTGCCCGCTATCCGGAAGGGTTCATCAATATGTTCCGCACCCGCTTCAACACCATCGGCGGAATCATCCAATCCCTGATCGCCATGGTGGTGATGGTGGTGGTTACCGGAGCGATTATTTTCGTAACCGAAGCCATCCGCAAGATTCCCGTCCAATATGCAAAACGCATCGTTGGCAGAAGGGTTTACGGCGGTCAAAGCACCTATATCCCGCTGCGTGTAAACACCGCCGGCGTGATCCCCATCATCTTTGCCCAGTCCATCCTGATGTTCCCCGCCACGCTTATCACCCTTTTCCAGGGTGGAAACGCCGAAGCCGGAACATTCTGGTACAGGCTGCGGGTGCTGTTTAGCCCCGGCCACTGGGTTTACACCATCATCTACGTGGGGCTCATCATCTTCTTCGCCTATTTCTATACGGCGTTGGTGCTTAACCCCACCGAAATGGCTGAAAACATGGTGAAATACGGTGGACACATTCCCGGAAAGAAACCCGGTAAAAAGACAGCGGAATACATCTCTTCCGTGCTCACCCGCATCACCCTGCCCGGCGCAGTGTTCTTTGCCTTTGTGGCGCTTATGCCCGAACTGATGACCCACATCTTCAAGCTGCCCTTCTACTTTGGCGGAACCGGTCTCATCATCGTGGTTGGCGTGGCTTTGGACACCCTTCGCCAGATCGAATCCCACCTCGTGATGCGTCACTACGACGGCTTCATGAAAAAAGGAAAACTCCGCGGACGCTCCGGCTGATCATGATTTACCGAAAGTCTCCTGCTGAACAGGAAAAGATGCGCGCCGCGGGCAGAGTCATCGGCCAGCTTTTGGACGAACTTGCCAGGCGGATCGTGCCCGGGATCACAACCTGGGACCTGGATGCCTTTGCGCACGATTTCATCGTTTCCAAAGGCGCCAAGCCGGCGTTCAAGGGCTACACCATACCCGGCCTTGAACCATTTCCCGGTACGCTGTGCACTTCGCCAAATTCCGGCATTGTTCACGGAATCCCCTCCAAAAAGGTGGTTCTGCAGGAAGGAGACATCATTGGGATCGACGTTGGAGCCGTGCTGGATGGCTACTATGGAGACGCCGCCCGCACCTATGCGGTGGGAGAGATCTCGCCGGATGCACAAAAGCTGCTGGACGTCACCTCCGAAGCTCTGCGTCTGGGCATGGCAGCCGCCAAGCCGGGAAACCGGGTGGGAGACATCTCCCACGTCATCGGTTCCTATGTGAAAGCGCAGGGCTACCATGTGGCAGACGACCTCACCGGTCACGGCATCGGGCGTCAGCTTCATGAAGAACCCCAGATCCCAAATCATGGAAATCCCGGCAGGGGTCCCCGCCTGCAAAGCGGAATGGCTCTTGCCATCGAGCCCATGGTCAATATCGGCACAAATCGCGTCAGGGAAAACGGCTGGGAATTTTTCACAGCCGACGGCAGCCTCTCCGCCCATTTTGAACACACCATCATCGTCACGGACGGCGAGCCCCGGATCCTGACCCAAGCCTGAAGGAGCAAGTATATGAGTAAAGCCGGCGTTATAGAAGTGGAAGGAATCGTGACCGACGCCCTTCCCAACACCACTTTTAAGGTTCAACTGGAAAACGGCCATGAAATTTTGGCACACAGTTCCGGTAAAATGCGGATGCACTATATCCGCATCCTTCCCGGAGACAAAGTCAAGGTGGAGCTCTCTCCATATGACCTCTCCCGCGGAAGGATCACCTACCGATATAAATAATAAACATTGCAGGAAGTAACTGCACTCTTGCAAGGAGACGATAATGAAAGTGAGATCATCAGTCCGTGTGGTCTGTAAAGACTGCCGGATCATCAAACGCCACGGCGTGATCCGTGTTATCTGCAGTTCCAACCCAAAACACAAACAGAGACAGGGTTAAGGAGGACCAACTTGGCACACATTGCAGGTATAGAAATTCCCAGGAACAAACGCCTCTTCGTTGGGCTCACCTATATCTATGGCATCGGACCAAGCCTTGCCAAAGAAATCTGCCGCAAGGCAAATGTGGACGAAACCAAAATGGTGGGAGACCTCAGCGTTGAAGAAGAAAAAACCATTCGAGACATCGTGCAGCACGACTATGCGGTGGAAGGCACCCTGCGCACCCAGGTGGCGATGAACATCAAGCGCCTCATGGAAATCGGCTGCTATCGCGGTCAGCGTCACAAACGTGGCCTCCCCGTGCGCGGTCAAAGCACCCACACCAATGCGCGCACCCGCAAGGGACCCCGCGCCAGCGCGATCAAAAAGAAGAAATAGGAGTGAACCGATAAATGGCAAAGAAAACCAGAACCAAGAAAAAACGCATTCGCCTTTCCTTCGACGAAGGCATCGTGTTTGTCCACTCCAGCTTTAACAACACCATCGTTTCCCTGGCAGACCGCTCCGGAAACGTCCTCACCTGGTCCAGCGGCGGCAGAGTGGGCTACAAAGGCTCACGCAAAGCCACACCCTTCGCAGCTCAGCTTGCAGCCACGGAAGTGTCCAAAGCTGGCATTGATATGGGAATCACCCGCGTGGGTGTCATCGTGAAAGGCCCCGGCAGTGGCAGGGAATCCGCCATCCGTGCGGTGAACGCCTCCGGCCTCAAGGTCACCATGATCAAAGACGCCACGCCCATTCCCCACAACGGCTGCCGTCCACCCAAAACCAGAAGGATATAAGAGAGGAAATCATGGCAAGATACACCGGACCACGCGCCAGGCTCTGCCGTAAATTCGGCGAAAACATCTTTGGCACCGCAAAATACGACAGAATTCTGAACCGCCGTAAATTCCCTCCCGGACAGCACGGCAGAAATATGCGCCGCAAACAAAGCGACTATTTCATCCACCTGCGCGAAAAGCAAAAACTCAGAAATATCTACTGCCTCCTGGAACGGCAGTTTAGCAGCTATTTTCACAAAGCGGCAAAAATGGGCGGGGTCACAGGCGACAACCTGCTCCAGCTGCTGGAAAGACGTCTGGACAACACAGTCTATCGCCTTGGCTTTGCCACCACCAGAATGCAGGCCCGTCAGTTTGTGAACCACGGTCATTTCATGGTGAACGGCAGAAAGGTGGACATCCCCTCTTACCTGCTCAAGGATGGAGACCTCATCGAAGTCCGCCCCAAAAGCAAAGGGATCAAGCCTCTCGCGGAAGCTTGGGACAGCTCCGAAGCCAGCTCACCCTACCCCTGGCTTTCAGTGGATAAAGACAACATGCGCGGGCAGTTCGAGCATATCCCTGCTGCCCAGGAGATCCCCAACACCGTTGACCTGCGCCTCATTGTTGAGTATTACTCCAAATAATCGCTGAACCCAGCAAGGAGTCATTTATGCTATACTTGGAACCCCTGCAAATGCCCGAAAACGTGGAATACGACAGGGACAGCTATTCCCCCCACTACGGCAGATTCGAGATCGGCCCGCTGGAGCCCGGTTTTGGAACCACGATCGGCAACATCCTGCGCCGGGTGCTTTTGTCCTCGGTTCAGGGCTCGGCCGTTCGCTTCATCCGCATCGAAGGCCTGCACCACGAATTTTCGCCCATTCCCGGCACAAATTCAGACTATATCGACCTGATCCTGCGCGTCAAGCAGCTCGTGGTCTTTTCCACCTCCGTGGACGAGGTCACCATTGTGCTGGAACACAAGGGAAAAGGCGTGGTGACGGCAAAAATGATTCAGGATAACCCCAATATCCGCATCATAAACAAGGATCTCTACCTGCTGGAAGTCACCGAGGATATCGACATCAAGATCGAGATGATCGTGGGAAACGGCCGCGGATATGTTTCCGCCTCCGAACAGAATATGGAGGAGAAAGCCGTGGGATTCATCCCCATCGACTCCATCTATTCCCCCATCCTCAAGGTCAATTTCAGCGTTTCCCACCAGCGCGTGAAGGAACGCATGAACTTTGACAAGCTCATCCTCGAGATCCATTCAAACGGCTCTGTGGAGCCCATCGTGGCTCTTTTCCTCTCCGCAAAGATCCTACGCGACATGGTTGGGAAAATCAGCCGCTTTGAAACCGAACCCCAATACATCCGTGAAGTGGAGCTGGATCCGGAATTGGAAGAGATGGAACGCATCCTGGCGCTGCCCGTTCGGGAGATTGAACTCACCGTCCGTGCCGCAAACTGCCTGGCTGCCGCCGAGATTGAAACCATCGGCGATCTCGTTTCAAAGACCGAAGCTCAAATGCTCAAATACCGCAACTTCGGTAAGAAATCCCTGGAGGAAATCGTCCAAAAACTCACAAAATACGATCTCCACCTGGGAATGGACGTGGATGGCATCGAAAATCAGATTGCCGATGCCAGAAGCCGCGGAATCAGAATCGAAGATATGCCAAAAGTAAAAAATGAGGAAGAAAAACCCGCGCCTGAGGAGACCGAGGATGAAGTTCCCGCTCCGCCCAGAAAGCCGGTGCCTCCTTCCAAAAAGAAGGTGAAAAATGCGACATAAAGTTGAAGGAAGAAAGTTTGGACGCGAAAAAGACGCACGCCGTCTCATGATCTGCAACCTCGTGAGATCCATGGTGGAACACGGCCAAATCACCACCACCCTCGCAAAGGCTAAAGAACTGCGCGGATATGTGGACCGCATGGTTACCTACGGCAAACAAGACACTGTTCATTCACGCCGTTTGGCATACAGCGTTCTGGGAGACCGCACCTTGGTGAAAAAACTTTTCACCGAAATTGCGCCCGCGTTCCAAGACCGCCAAGGTGGATACACCCGCGTCATCAAAAGCGGATTCCGCCGTGGAGATTCTGCCCCCATGGCCATCATCCAGTTTGTGGAAGAATCTGCGGTCAAACCCAAAAAAGACAATATCAAGGCCAAAGACCTCAATAAATAAGGTCTGAAACCCCAAAAAATGCGTGAAACCCGGGATTACACTCCCGGGTTTTTGCGTGTGTGGGGGTGTTCACGCAGATTTTTGAATAGATTAGGGATGCACAGGATTGGGACGATGAAAAGGGGATAAAAAATAGGAAGATAAGAAGTTTGTAAGTTGTTGGGATTTCAGGGGTTGAATACTAAAGGTACGGGACTGGCGGATAATGGCGAGATTCATTAACCCCTACTGCATTATTTGGGATAATTACTTTGGCTGGGTTATAGCCTATAATGGTGAACTCAATGGAGACGGCACCAACTCATATTTTGAACTCTATGTCTAAAAATCGTCCGCGTGCTTGTATTCAACGGTTTGTGTCGTTTAAAGATATTAAAACGAGGGGATGTCTGCATGAAAATAGTCCTTTACATAAAAGCTTGGATGATAATTAATGTAATTGGTCATGTGACCATGAATAGTGTGTGTAAACGAGGAAAATAAGAATGCCCTCAACAAACCTGAGAAACAATGAGTTGGATTTTACACCAACATTTGGGACTCAACTTAGAAAAACGCCATCCAAAAGAAGGTTTATATGAAAGCAAAGACCATGATGTCCCTTGTATTTGCACTTGCCCTTTGGACTTCTGCAGTTGTTTTGTTCGCAGAGCCGCCGCATATTGATGTAAGTCTGGCAAATTCCCTGCCAATCCCGTATGCTTATGATGAGGTGATCAAACTCGAAAGTGGCGACCTGCAGTTTTATAAAATGACCGTGAGTGATGGAAGCATCCAAATAGCAGGTTTTCAGTATCTCATCCAGAGCAATACTTTTACCGATTTAGTGCAAATTGGGAGCATTACGGGATTTGGGGGAATAGCTTTTAGAGAAATGGGCGTGCAACGCTTTGGAAAATTCTATACTATTTATCAATACCCACGATACGACCCCCAAGTACTGATAATAATCCGCCTGGACGCCCATGAATTTGAGTACAGGATTATTGATAATATGCCGCTTTACGATTACTATGATGGCTTTTTCGCAAGTAATCGTATCGATATTGTGTCTGAAGATCACTTGGTAATTGCCTTGGCAGACAGGCTTGAATTTTACGACTTTGCCAGCGACACCAGCCAAACGCTTCTGGGTGGGGAGGACTATCACTGTAACACAGCGCAGAGAAAGAGGGTATATGCCATGCCTACCGGTCATTTCATGTATGTAAAGGATACATGCGGAGACTTTACTTTGGAAACCTGGTTCATTTTTGACGTTCAGGGGAATCTTCTGTTTACTCAGATAATGACAGATCCTTGGTTTTGTATGAGTGTGACCGGACAGTCGTATGGGGCAGATTATGGTTTTATCCACGACCGGTTTTACATCAAAACTCATGGTATGGTTTATGATAGTGCATTATTGGAGTGTCACTTCCCCAGCTCTGATTCTCTGCACGTTTATATTGTTCATACCCCTGTTTCAGCTGATGGGCATTTAGTAAGAGTGGTCAGCTTTGGCGATGATAGAATACTGATGTCATATTTTGATTATGGCACCTTCGACGGGGATTTCTTTTTATACATGAACTACAACCCCTTGGAGGATAATCCAGTATCAACACACTGGACTTGGTTCGGTCCCATTGAACCTCACATAGATAGCATTACCGATAAAATAGTTTCAATATCGGCCCGATATGAAAATTACATATTTATCAGCGTCTTGTGTACTCTGGATTTTCCTACCTCACATACATTTACCTTTCCCGCACCCACAACAAATATCTATCTCCCCGCCCTTACTTTTTCCCATGAAGATCAGTTATTTATGATCAGCGATGGTACGCTGTATGCGTTTGAGGTGGAATTTTCAGTTTCCAATGCGGATGAGACCGCAGTTCCTCCTGTACACACACTTTCTGCCTACCCCAATCCGGTTAACGCAAATAATATGATCACTTTCAAAGCTTCGCTAAAACAAGCGAATGAACTGGATATTTATAACATTCGCGGGCAAAAAGTCGATACTATCAGCTTGGATTCCGAGGGAACGGCGGAGTGGAACTTGCGTAACTACAAGGGCGAAACTGTAAGCGCGGGAGTGTATTTTGCGAAACCGCGTAGTAATAAACAGATCAAAGCAATAAAATTCATTGTAATACACCAAGACTAAAGAAAGAGTTTATCATGAAGCACATTCTGATAACGATCATGTGTGTAATATAAAATTCACTTTATAATGTCATAAACACAGATAGCTGCAATGGCACAGAGATGACACGGTATCATTATTCAAATTGGCAAAAACAACGACCATATGATCTATCATTTGTTTGAGAGAATCAAACATACGATTGTGGATATGGTTCACTTTCACATATTTCCATAATCGTTTTATCGGATTCAGCTCTGGCTAGTATGGAGGCAAGTCAATTAACTCAATGTTATCAGGCACTATAAGCTCTTTTGATTTATGCCATCCAGCTTGATCCACAACATTAAAACGTCAAATCCCTTTTTCATCGTCCCAATCCTGTGCATCCCCAATCTATTAAAAGCTGTGAATGGAAAAAAATGAGAGGAATCGCGCATGATTTATGACACATCTAACTACTACATTAGGAGTGTCACATGCCAATTCCTCTCAAGGAACAAATAGCTGAGCTACAGTTAATATTTACGGTTCCATTTCAAAAAGATGTGGACAAAAAGTTACTTCACGTGAAAGTTGTCCATAAACTGTTGCAGGATGGCAGCGCGGGTGGGGTGTCTGAGTTTTTTGAGGGCTTTGTCTTCGATCTGGCGGATTCGTTCACGGGTGACCTGGAAGATGTTTCCCACTTCCTCCAGGGTGCGGTGATAGCCGTCGTCGATGCCAAAGCGCAAGCGGATGACCCTTTCCTCGCGTGTGGTGAGGGTTTTCAAAACTTCGTCCACCTGTTTTTTCAGGAGGGAGCGTTCTGCCAGGCGTTCGGGGCTGATGATGGTTCGGTCTTCGATAAAGTCGCCCAAGATGGAGTCTTCGGAGTCGTGTCCGATGGGTTTATCCAGTGAAACGGGCTCCTTGGAGATGGAGAGGATGGATTTCACCTTGTCCATGGGCATATCCAGCACTTCGGAGATTTCCTCGGGATAGGGGATGCGTCCCAGCTTTTGCTGTAGCCTTCTGCTGGTGCGGTTTATCTTGTTTATGGATTCAATCATGTGGACGGGGATGCGGATGGTTCGAGCCTGGTCGGCAATGGCGCGGGTGATGGCCTGTCTGATCCACCAGGTGGCATAGGTGGAAAACTTGAAGCCCTTGCGGTAGTCATATTTTTCCACAGCGCGCATGAGGCCGGTGTTTCCTTCCTGGATGAGGTCCAAAAATTCCAGCCCGCGGTTGTTGTAGCGCTTGGCGATGGAGATCACCAGGCGGACGTTGGCCTCGATCATCTCGTTTTGCGCCTTTTCCTTGTTGCGTTCTGCGCGTTCGATCTCGCGCAGGAGGAAGACGAGGTCGGTGCCCGTCATCTTGGTTTCCAGCTCCACGCGGCGGATCTTGCGGCGGGCGTTTTTGATCTTGCGCAGGGTTTCCACAAACACTTCAGGGTCGATCCCGGTTTCGGTGCGAACCTCCTCAAAGTCTTCGTCGCTCTTTTTGGCACGGCGTCCGTAGGTGCAGATCTCATCTATGGTATAGCGTTTGATGCGGGTGAGGTCGGTGATGCTGTCATAGCTTTCCTCGATCCTTTCCACCAGCGAACGCACGCGGTAAACCATGCGCTTGATGAGCTTTTCATTGTAGTTCAGCTCGTTGAAGCGGTCAAAGATTTCCCTGCGGAGGGCGTCGATCTCTTCCTGGCGGCTGGCGTTTCCGTCTTCATCAAAGTCGCAACTGTCCAGGATTTGCCCCACTTTGTCGAAGGTGACTTCGTTTGCCTTCAGGATGTCGCGGAATTGGTCAACGATGGTGAGGTCTTGTTTTTTGTCGATCCAGGTGCCGATATTGATGCGGAAGATCTGTTCCAAGCGGACCCGGCGTTCGCGATAGCGGTGCAGAAAGTTGAACATTTCCCGCAGTGTGGAGCCCGATTTGAACACATTTTGGTTGATCATTTTCTGGTAGGTTTCGATCTTTTGCGCCACACGCACCTCGCCTTCGCGGTCCAGGAGGGGAACCCTTCCCATCTCCCGCAAATACATGCGCACAGGGTCGTCGTAAAAGCGTTTGGACTTGAATTTTTTGGGCGGGGTGGGCTTTGCCAGAGCGGCGCCCTTGGTGAGCCTTTTCTCGGTTTCGTCGATGATTTCGATGCCGTCCTGCCTGAGGTCGAAAATCAGGTCGTCCACTTTATCCAGGAAAAAGGGGCTGCTCGGCAAAATGTCGTTCACCTGTTTGAAGGTGATGTAGCCGGTGTCTTTTCCCAGTTCAACCAGTTTTTTCAGGCATTCGTTGTAAGTGATCATTAGGTGCTCCTTATCGGGGGCGGGACCCTCATATCAAAAGACCCTTCACAACCCTTCTGGAGAGGCTGCGATAGGTCAACGCCAGTTTTCGTTTTTCCTCCAAAAGGCGGATGTCCTCCGGGGTTTCCTGGATTCTGCGGTCCAAATCCCGCATGTCGCGCTGAAGCTTGCGCAGCCTGATTTGATCCAGGGCTTTCCCGAACTCCACTTGGGGCGGGTCAGAAAAAAGAAATTCTGCCAAAAGGTCCCTTAAATCCTTGTTTTCAATGTTATCCAAAAGCATGGCGGGCTCAGAGATGGAATCCGAATCCGCTTCCGCCATCAAAAATTTGAATAGTTCTCGATACAATCTATTATTAAAATAATCCGGGGCGAGGCTTTGCGCAAATAGATTGAACGCCTCCTCGTTTTGCAAAGCCATAACCAGAACGTGGCGCTCTTCCAAATCCTCTTCCAAAACGGGCGCGGGAGGCGGGGTCGCAGAAGCTCCGGGAGCCGAGGAAGTTCGGCGCAGCTTGGAAAAAACGGCGCGGGTGGAAATTCCGAAGGCTTCCGCCAGATCGCGGGCGAAAAGCTCACGCTTGATGGGATCACGCAGGCCGCGCAAGGCATCCAAAACCTGGTCGATCCTGTCGCTGGCGGGGGTTTTGCCTTCCATATCCGCCACGAAGCGTAAAACGGGCTTGGCGGCGTCGATCCTCTGGCGCAGGGCGTCCGCACCTTCGTTGAGCAGAAAGCTGTCCGGATCGTGCTCTTTGGGCAGTTCAACGATGTGGGCTTCCAAACCTTTGCCCAAGCAGAGCAGAGCGCCGCGCACGGCATTGTTCACCCCGGCGCTGTCGCCGTCGAAAAGCATGTAAACCTTTGGCGAATAGCGGGATAGGAGGTAAACCTGATCCTCGGTCATCGCCGTGCCCAGGCAGGCGACGGAATTTACAAAGCCGTTTTCATAGAGGCGCAGGAAGTCGAAATAACCTTCGCTGATGAGCACGGCACCGGATTTGGAGATCTCATATTTGGTTTTAAACAGTCCATAGAGCTCGCGCCCCTTGGTGTAAAGCTCAGTGCCGGCGGTGTTTACATATTTAGCGATCTTGGCGTCTCCCTCAAAGACCCTGCCGCCGAAGGCGATCACCTCGCCAAAGTTGTTGTGGATGGGAAACATCAGTCTGCCGCGAAAGAAATCCACCAGGTTTCCGGCATAGTTGCCAAACAGTCCGCTTTCCTTCAAGAGCGACACGGAGTGGCCTTCCTTGAGGAGGTGGTTCAGCAGCGCTTTTTCGCTGTTCAGGGAATAGCCCAGTTCCAGGCTTTTGGCGGTTTCTGGGCTGAAAGAGCGATCCTGCAGGTACTTGAGCGCGGTTTGTCCATATTCGAAAAGGTTTTGGGTGAAGAAATCTCTGGCGGTGGCATAGACCACCAAAAGCTGTTCACGCTTGGTGGAGACCGTTTTGGTTCTGCCGGAATCCGGCACGGTGATGCCCACACGCGCAGCCAGCTTTTTCAGCGCTTCGACGAAGGTGAGCTTTTCATATTCCTGAACGAAGGTGAACACATTTCCCGCCTTGCCGCAGGCAAAACACTTGAAGATCTGCTTGGGCTGGCTCACATACATGGAGGGGTTTGTGTCGTTGTGGAAGGGGCAGATCCCGCGCCAATTTGCGCCCACATGTTTCAGCGGCACATAGCTTTGCACCACTTCCACAATGTCGTTGGCTCTGCGAACCTCTTCGATCAGGTTTTTGTCCATATTTCCTAAATTTTTACCACGGTGACCCCGGTGCCGCCCTCGCTGGGAGGCGGGGTTTCCATTGAGATCACCATCTTTTTCTTTTTCAAATAGCTGCGCACCTTGTCGCGCAAAACGCCGGTGCCTTTGCCATGGATGATGCGCAGAGTGTGCAATCCGGCCAGATAGGCGTCATCCATAAACTCATCGATCATGGGTCTGGCTTCGTCGAAGGTCAAACCCCGCACCATGATTTCCATCCTGGCCTTGGGGGTGGCGATCACCCGCGGAACATTCACTGCTGGCTTTTGTCCGGGTTTTTCCTCAGCTTCAAAAAGTTCCGAAGTGGGAACCCGGAAGCTGATGCCGTTCATGTCCACGCTGGCGTTTTCGCCCTGAATCTCCAACACAGTGGCCTCAGCCTCGAAGGAAGCCAGCCAAACCCTTTGCCCGGGCTTGATCTCGCGGGCGGGTTTGTGAGCGGAAATTTCGGCTTCCCTGAGTTCGCTGCGGATCTGCTGGAGCTTGTCAGAAAGTTCATGCAATTTTCTTTCCGAAAGTGCTTTGCGTTCTTCGCGGTCGAGTTGTTTCAGCTCATCCTGTTCCTTTTGATAGAGCTTTTGCTGGGCGATCAGTTCGGCTTGCAGTTCGCGGATGAATTTTTGGCGGCGCTGGCGAAGCTCATCCTCCAGCTTGGAGTCGCGGTCTTCCAGTTCGCCGATCAGCGCTTCCAGATTGCGGGTTTTCAGTTGATATTCATAGGTGGCGCGTCCCAGAGCCTTTTTCTCTTCCTGCATCTTTTTCAGCAGCTCGGTAAATTCCACATTTTGGGTGCCGGCAAGCGACTTTGCGCGCTCCACAAGCTGGGGCGCAAGCCCAAGCGAGGAAGCCACTTCGATGGCAAAACTGTCTCCGGGAATGCCGGTGGAAAAACGGAAGGTGGGCTGCAGGTTTTTGAGGTCGAACTGCATGGAGGCGTTCAGACATTTGGGATGGGATTCGGCAAAGATCTTCAGCGTGGTGTAGTGAGTGGTGACGACAACCTTGCAATCCAGGTCTGTAAAGCGTTCCAGGATGGCCTGAGCCAATGCCGAACCTTGCTGGGGGTCGGTGGCAGCGCCAATTTCGTCGATCAGGACCAGGCTGTTGGCATCCGCCAAATCCAGCATCCGTGCGATCTTTCCCAGATGTGAGGAAAAGGTGGAAAGCGCATTTTCGATGCTTTGGTCGTCTCCGATGTCGGCAAAAACCTGGTGGAAAATGCCGATCTCGCTGTCTGCATCAGCCGGGATGGGCAGTCCGGACAGTGCCATCAGGGTGAGCAAACCGGCGGATTTCATGAGGACGGTCTTGCCTCCGGTGTTTGGCCCGGAAAGCAGGATCACATTGGCTTCTTCGCCCAGTTCGAGGTCGAAGGGCACCACTTTCGCCGGCGCTCCCAGGCTCAGGATCAGCAGCGGATGTCTGGCGCCAAAGAGCTTTAGCACAGGCCGATCCACGATCTTTGGAACCCTGGCACCCAGAGCGCGGCAAAGCCTGGCACAGCCAAAGCGGAAATCCAGTTCCGCCATCAGCTTTTGGTTTTGCAAGAGCTCGCGTTCCTGAGTTTTGATCTGGGCGGTGAAGTCCGTGAAAATACGGTGAATCTCGCGCTTTTCCTCCTGTTTGAGGAGCTGGAGTTCGTTGTTCAGGGGCACCGCCGCCTGGGGTTCGATGAAGAGGGTGGAACCGCTTCCGGACTGGCTTTGCACGATTCCGGGCACGTTTGGCGCAGCGCTTTCACGCACGGGCAAGACGTAGCGTCCTTCGCGCTGGGTGATGAATTTATCCTGCAGATGGGCTTCCATGCGAGGGTCGTTCAGCATGCTCTGCATGGTCTTTTGGAGGTTGCGCTGGAGGGCGCTCTCACACTTGCGGATGCGTGCCAATTCGGGGGAGGCGCTGTCCAAAACTTCGCCTTCGGGGCCAAAGGTTGTGTTGAAGCGCTGGCTGATCCATTCCAAGGGGATCACCCTGCCCCAAAGCCTGTTCAGCCGGGGAAAGTCCTCGCCATCGGGTGCGGATTGAGCCAAAATCGTTGCCAGACGTGCATTTTGCCAAACTTGGAAAAACTCTTCAAAGCCAAAGATGCTGTGGCGCGCTTCGTGAAACAGGGCTTGAAGGTCGCTCAGTTCCGACAGATCCCTGTCCAGCCCGATCTCCAAGCATTCCTGAAGCTCGGAAACCAAAGCCAGCGAAGCCTCGATCTCTTTTTTTCCCTCCAGAGGCTTCAAAGCCTCGGCGAGCCGGCGACCCAAGTCACTCTGACAGCGATCCTGCGCTTGACGTGCCAGCCTTGCATATTCAAGGTCGGCAAAGAGCTCGGGAGGGTTCATTCGCTTTGCCCGGGGTTGTTTTTTTCTGCTCTGTGCTTGTTTCCGATCTCGTTAAAACGACCGTGTTCCTTCATTTTGAGGTTGTCGAACATATCTTCCTTGAAAACGTCCAAAGCCGCGTAAACACGGTGATTGGCGTGGTCTTTCAAGGGTTCGGACAGCTTTGGCATGTAGTCCAGCAAAACCATGACGATGATCACCGCCAGCAGTCCGTTGAAAAAGCCCATCGCCAAACCTAAAAAGCGGTTGAGTGTAGATAGATGAATGGCTTTCAGTGCTTTGTTGAAGATTTTTTCCAAAATACGCAGCACAATCACAGACGCCACCACGATCAGGATGGCAGCCAAAATGGACGACAAGACCTGACCCACCTTGAAGTTTTCCACCAGCGCATTGCGCACGAGGGGAAAGATTTGCCCAATCAGTAAAAAAAGTGCGACCGAGCCTGCCAAACGAACCAGCATGGCGGCAATTCCCTTGCGGTATCCCAAAAACGAGGACACCAGCAAAACGATCAGGATCAGCCAATCTATGAAACCCATCTGAACTCCTTATTTCAGGCTATAAAAAAGCAAACAGGGACGAATCCCTGTTGCAACGGTCCAAACAAATTAAGAGGGCGGAAAACCGGGCCGCTACCTCATATAGCGCTGCATTCTGCGCTGAATCTTGAGCATTTTGCGACGAGCTGCGTTGGCTTCGCGTTTTTTCTTCACGCTCGGCTTCTCGTAGGCCTGTCTCTTTCTAATTTCGGAGAGGACCGCGGCTTTTTCGCATTTCTTCTTGAACCTTTTCAACAGGTAATCGAAGGACTCATTCTCTTTTGAAACTACTGTCGGCAAACAAATCACCACCTTATTTTTTATTGGGAAAGCCAAAAACTCTCGCAGCGCTTTTCTTGTCAAGCGGAAACTGTGTGTTTGAGAAATGACCGGAGTTCACGGCGCAGGGGAGAGCTGTCTGAACCGCCGGCTTTTCTTTGCGTGAACCACAATTGGCTCTCCTACCCATATTATAAGCGAATTTAAAAAAAAGCCTGGATATTTTTTCGATAAACAGTTCAAACAGCCTGCCAAGCTCCGCCCCAGAGCCCTTTGCACAGCTTTCCTGTCTCGTCCTCCTGTCACACCCGCGTTTTTCGCGGGAGGCTGAGGAGGGCGAACTTGATGCGAAACTTGAGCGGGCCAAGGAGGAGGCGGCAAAACTGTGTTTTTTGAGGCGATCAGGCAAATATATATTGTCAGTTCCCAAAATCGGCTTAGTATGGCGAAATGATGATTAAGATATTTGATTACAAGGTGTTGCCGATGAATAAAGAATTGCATTCGGGGACGCGGGCAAGGGTCAGGCTGGTTTTGATTGTCTGTCTGCTTTTGAGCTTGGTTTCGGTTCATGCCGGGATTGTGGCTGCAGGTTCAAGTTTTTCAGAGAATTCTGACGAATCCAAAGATGGTAAGTCTGTGGAAGGCAGAAAAATAGAGCGGTATGGCTTTCCCGGAGAGGGAGCCGGAACCATTCTGATTGTGGCGGGGATTCACGGCAACGAGCCGGAAAGCGTGATCTTTGCCCGGGCTTTGCTGGACGCGCTAAGGGCTCCGGGCTTCAAGCCGCTTGCGCAGGAGATTGTCATTGTGCCGCTTCTGAACCCGGATGGCCGTGCACTCAAGACGCGCAAAAACGCCAACGGGGTGGATCTTAACCGGAATTTTCCCAGCGAAGATTTTGTGGTTGGCGATCCCCGCAGCAATTATTATGGGGGAAAAAGCCCGGCTTCGGAACCGGAAACGCTTTATTTGCTGGAACTTGTGGATGGCTTCAAGCCGGATCTGCTCTTGATACTGCACACACCTTATGGAATTGTGAACAGCGATGGCGACTCCCCGGGCTGGGGTCCCAAACTGGCGCAGGAACTGGATCTTGAGTATTGGGAGTCGATTGGCTACCCCACTCCCGGTTCGGCGGGAACCTATTTCGGAAAAGAGCTCGGCTTGCCGGTGATTTCGCTGGAACTGCCTCCAAGACCGGATGTTTGGGAACTTTTTGGTGAAAAGCTGCTGCGGTTTTTAAGAGATTTCTCACCGATTGAAAGAATAAGCGAAACGGAGTAAGCGGTCGGGCAGTTGGGTTTTTGAATGGTTCGTGCGTGGTGGGCATGATTTTTGGCTGTAAACATAATTTACAGTGTTGTAAGCCATCGTAAAATGCGGAATTCCCGATTTTGGTTGACGTAAACTCTGCAAAAGCAAATGAGGGCTGAAATCAGATTTTGAAGCTTAATCCAAAGGAAATCCAAACATGACACAAGGCAAAGCCGGACAAGGAAATACAGAAAGGCTCCACAATGGTGCCGGGGTGGAAAATTGTCCGGGGAAAAGCCTGCAAAAATCGATCGCGGGGGGATGGGGTGCGCACGAAGCTTGACGCTGTCAAGGCTCGCAGGAGCAAACAAAAAAGCCACACGATTGCCCAGACCTATCGCATCTCCATCATCGAGGGGATTTTCTCGCAAATCTATGGTTCGTTGGCAAATATCGGCAGCAATTTCATCACCAAGTTTTTGGTGCTGCTGGGGGCGAGTCCGCTTCATTTCAGCATCCTGAGCGCTTTGGGACAGCTTTCGGCGCTGTTTCAGCCTTTGGGTGTGGCGCTGACCAACAAGCCTGGACAGCGCAAAAAACTATGTGTGTGGATCACAGCGGCGGGCAGATTTCTGAGCATTTTCATCGGCAGCGCTCTGCTGTTTTCCCAAGCCAGCAAGGGTATCGCCTTTGTGTTGGCGTTGCTTTTCATCAGTATGGGTTTGCAGGGCATTGGCGGCAATATCTGGATCGCCTGGATCAGCGACATTATTCCCGCAGGCATCCGCGGCAGATTTTTTGCAAGGCGAAATCAAATTCTGGTGTTTTGTGGACTGCTGGCGGGCTATCTGTTTAGTTTTCTGACGGATAGCTTTGAAAAAGGCGGGGGTGCGCTGCGCTCCCTGGCCGCCAGATGGGTGGATCCGGATCACTTTTTCACGCCACAGCATCAGGCGCTTTGGCTGGCGGCGATTTTCGTTTTTGCCGGGATAGTTGGGTTGGTCGGTTTGACGATTCTGGCAAAACAACCGGATCGCAAACGCTCACAGCAGCAGTCCATTCCCCTGCGTCAGAAGTTTGGCGAACCCTTTCGCGACAAGAATTTCCGCCTTTTGATGGCGTTTGGAATTTGGTGGATGCTTGCCACCGGGGTGGGCAGTGCCTTTTGGGGTCCTTTCATGCTTAAAAACCTGGGGCTCAGCATGTTCCGTCTTCAGCTCTATGGCAGCTTGCACATGGTTTCATCCCTGCTTTCATATTCATTTTGGGGCAAATTCATCGATCGCTGGGGAAACAAACCCGCCATGGTGATCTGCGTGGTTTTGGGCGGTTTGAACCCCATGCTGTGGCTGTTCATGACGCCGCAAAACTATTCCCTGCTGTGGATTGAGGGTCTTTTTTCAGGTTTCATGTGGGCGGGAAATGGGGTCGCCACCACAAACTTTGTGCTCGCCATCGCCGGAAAGGGCAGGGAACAGAGCTACAGTGCGCTGTATGGCGCCATCGGCGGAGTGAGCATGATGGCAACCACCCTGCTGAGCGGAGTTTTCTATCCGCAGTCGATGATGCTGGGTTCCAGGCTTTTGGCTCCGGAGCAGGTGGTGTTTGGAGTGGGCGGAATCCTGCGTTGGCTGAGCATCATTCCGCTGATGGCGGTTAACGAAAAACAGAGCAGGATGTTCCACCGTTCATAATCCGGGATTCCAAGCAAAACCCTGCTTTTCGGTTCAAGCCGGGTTAACCCCATGGAATCCAAGTGGTTAGCGATTTTGGTTGACAAAAAAACGCGGTTACAGGAACATGACACAAATTGAAGATAAATTCGCGCTGGAAAGCTTTGGCTTTTTGGCGCGCCTTAACTATTATGTAATTAAAAAAGGAGAACCCATGGCTGTTCCCAAACAGAAAACTTCAAAAACACGCAGAGATAAAAGAAGAGCGCATGAAGCGCTCACACCTCCGGCAGTGAGCCTTTGCGCCAAATGTGGCGAGCCGGTTCGTCCGCACCACGTTTGCGACAACTGCGGCACCTACGCAGGCAGGCAGATAAAAGCCGCCAAGGAGTGATGTGCGTATAGCCTTGGACGCCTTTGGTAGCGACCGCGCGCCGCAGCCAGAGGTGGAGGGGGCAATTCAGGCTATAAAAGAAGAGGTCTGCGAAACGATCCTTTTGGTGGGAGACGAGGCGGTTTTGCAAGCAGAACTGGACAAATATTACTTCGACCGCCAGCGGATCCAGATTGTTCACGCTTCCCAGCGCATTTCCATGGATGATCACGCCGCGGAGTCTGTGAGATCCAAAAAAGATTCCTCAATGGTGAGAACCGTGGAACTGCACAAAAAAGGGGAAGTGGATGCGGCCGTGAGCGCGGGAAATTCTGGCACCTTCATGGGCGCTTCGCTGCTGAGCTATGGACGCATCAAGGGGGTTTCGCGCCCCGCCATCGCCGTGACTTTGCCTACCATGAAACAGCCGGAAATCCTGCTGGATATGGGCGCAAACGTGGATTGTGATGCGAACAATCTCATGCAATTTGCACAGCTTGGAACCATCTATTTCAGCTATATTTACAACGTTCCCCAGCCCCGGGTGGCGCTGCTGAACATCGGCGAGGAAAGCGCTAAGGGAAACCTGATGTCCCGCGATGCCTGGAACCTGCTTTCCCAAGCCAAGGATTTGAACTTTGTGGGCAATATCGAGGGAAAAGACGTTTTGAAAGGCGATTGCGACGTGATCGTCTGCGACGGATTTGTGGGAAACATTGTGTTGAAAACGCTGGAAGGTGCGATTTATTCCATCTTTGAGCTTTTGAATGAACAGCTTAATAAAGACTGGATCGCAAAACTGGGTGCGGTGCTTTCCTACCCAGTTTTCAAATATTTGAAACATAAGCTTGATCAAACAGAAATTGGCGGCGCATTGCTGGTTGGCCTGAACGGCTGCAGCATCATCTGCCACGGCAGCAGCAACGCCAAAGCCATCAAAAATGCCATTAACTTCGCCGTACGCACGGCGCAGTCTGGATTTGTGCATCACACCAGGGAATATTTTGAGAGGACGAGCTAATGTCTATCTACAAAGCTAAATTCTCCGCTTTTGGAAGTCACGCTCCTGCGAAGGTCGTGAACAACTTTGACCTGGAAAAAACGATGGATACCACCGATGAGTGGATCCGCACCCGCACCGGGATGTTTGAACGCCACTACTGCTCCGAGGATGAGGCAGCCAGCGATCTTGCCATCATTGCTGCCACAAACGCCATTGAAGCATCCTTAGTGAAATACAAGGATATCGACCTCATCATCACCGGAACCGTGACAGGCGACCACGCCTTCCCCGCCACAGCCTGCATTGTGCAGAAAAAGCTTGGCTTGAAGGGAGTTCCCGCCTTCGACGTTTCCGCAGGATGTTCGGGGTTCATCTATGCGCTGGACGTTGCCAAAACCTTTGTGGAAAACGGCAGCGCTCAAAATGTGCTGGTGATGGGAGTGGACGTGCTCACCAAGATCACGAACTGGGAAGACCGCGGCACCTGCGTCCTCTTTGGAGACGGAGCCGGCGCTGCAGTGGTTTCCCGGGCGCAGAGGAACGATATTTCCCAGATCATCGACTGCCTGATCCAAGCCGATGGCAGCCAGGGTGACTTGCTTTATCAAGCTGCCGGCGGTTCGCGCATGCCAGCCAGCCACGCCACCGTGGATAAAAACCTCCACACCGTCTATATGGAAGGAAACCGCATTTTCAAAAACGCCATCCGCTCCATGTATTCCTCCACGGACGAACTGCTCAAACGCAACAAAATGAGCGCTGAAGACGTTGACTGGGTCATTCCGCATCAGGCGAATCTGCGCATCATCGAAGGTTTGGCTTCCAAACTGCGCGTTCCCATGGAAAAGGTGATCGTGAACATTGAAAAATATGGCAATACCTCCAGTGCCACCATCCCCCTGGCGTTGGACGAAGCCACGCGCTCAGGAAAAATCCGGCGCGGAGACGTGATCCTGCTCACAGCTTTTGGCGCAGGGCTCACCTGGGGAAGCCTCCTGGCAAGATATTGATTTTGGAGACGCCGAAGATGAAAACAGCCTTTGTTTTTCCCGGACAGGGAGCGCAGTATGTGGGCATGGTGCAGGATATTTGCCAGATCGAGCCTTCATTTTTGGGGGTTTTGGACAGCTTTGACCAAAGCCATGGGGTCAGCTTGCGCAAGATCATGTTCGAAGGTCCGGAGGAGGCGCTCAAGGAAACGCGCTTCACCCAGCCCGCCATTCTGTTTCACAGCATTTGCGCAATGAAGATTTTTCAAAAACACAGCCCCCTGCAGCCGGACTTTGTGGCAGGCCACTCTTTGGGCGAGTTTTCCGCCTTGGTGGCAAACGGCAGCCTGGACTGGCAGGACGCCATGCACTTGGTTCACAAGCGCGGTGAATTTATGATTAAAGCCAATGCCGGCACGCCTTTTGCGATGGCAGCAGTGATTGGCACCGATGCCCAAACCGTGATCGATGCCTGCGCGGAAGCCGAGGCTCAGGCAGGCTTGGTTCGCGCCGTGAATTTTAACAGCCCCACCCAAACCGTGATTTCCGGCAGCAAAAGCGGCGTGGAAAAAGCGGGGGAAATCCTGAAGGAAAAAGGGGTTCGCCGTGTTTTACCCCTGGCGGTTGGAGGTCCTTTCCACACTCCGCTGATCCAGGATGCCAGCCAATGGCTGAGCCAGGAAATGGAAAACATCGCATTCCGCGATGCCGAGATTCCCCTGATCTCAAATGTGGATGCCCTTCCCGCCACGAGTGGCACCGAGAGCAGGGAAAAGCTGGTGCGCCAGATTGTTTCTCCCGTGCTTTGGGTGGCAAGCGTGCAACAGATGCTGGCAGCGGGAGTTACGCGCTTCATCGAGTTTGGCCCTCAGAAAGTTTTGAGCGGCATGATCAAGAACATTGACAAAGAAGCCGAGGTTCTAAACTTTGGCACAGCCGCCGAATTGGAAAACATCCTGGCGGCAATTAATTAATTGAGATAAAGTTATGGATACTGCAAAATACAACCTTCAGGGCAAAATCGTGGTGGTCACCGGCGCAGCACGCGGCATTGGCTTTGCAATTGCGGAAGCTTTCGCAGCTCAGGGCGCTCATACCGTGATTTTGGACCTGAATTCCGACAGCGTGGAGAAGGCCGTGCAATGCCTTGTGCAGCAGGGATATTCCGCTTCCGGAAAGATGGGGGACGTGACCGACGCCGGCGCCATGGAGGCTGTGTTTGCCGAAGTGGAAAAAGAGCACGGCGGCATCGACTGCCTTGTAAATAATGCCGGCATCACCCGCGACAACCTGATGCTGCGCATGAAGGAAGAAGACTGGAAGCTGGTTTTGGATATCAACCTCACCGGCACCTTTCTCGCTACCCAGAAAGTTTTTAAACACATGATGCGGGCTCGCAAGGGTTCCATCATCAATATCGCCAGCGTGATTGGGCTCATGGGCAACGCCGGGCAGGCAAACTACGCTGCCTCCAAGGGCGGCGTCATTGCCTTCACCAAAAGCTGTGCGAAGGAATTTGCATCCCGCAACGTGCGCGTGAATGCCATCGCCCCGGGTTTCATCGAGACCGAAATGACGGCTTCGCTGCCCGAAGATGTGGTGGCAAGCTACGCTCAGGTCATTCCGCTAAAGAAAATGGGCTCCCCCTCCGATGTGGCAAAGCTTTGCCTGTTTTTGGCATCGGACGACAGCGCCTACATAACGGGTCAAACCATTGCCATTGATGGCGGTTTGACCATGCAATAAGCAGATTGAAAGGGGAAACCCTTCAAGATAGAAAATACACTTCAATAAACATAGGAGGAAAAATGGATATTGAAGCCAAAGTCAAACAGCTCGTGATGGACAAGCTCGGAGTGGAAGAGTCTCAGATCGTTCCCTCCGCGAACTTCCAAGACGACCTTCGCGCCGACTCTCTGGACACAGTGGAACTTGTCATGGCGTTTGAAGAAGAGTTCGACATCCAAATTCCTGACGAAGATCAGGACTTAATCCGTACAGTCGGACAGGCCATCGACTACCTCAAAGAAAAACTGGCCTAAAACACAAAGCCGTGAATCAATCCTGATGGCCAACCCGTCATCAGGATTGATTCCACTTTATTTTCACAAAAAACCCGCAAACAGCGGAAAAGATAAGCGGCACTGCCGTAGATCGAACACAAGGACCAGGATTATGAAAAAAAGAGTGGTTATTACAGGCATGGGAGCGCTCACTCCAGTGGGGAACACCCTTGATGAGACTTGGAAAAACCTGGTGAATGGAGTTTCCGGAGTGGACCTCATCACCAGTTTCGACACCTCCGCCCTGAGCGCCAAGATCGCTGCCCAAATCAAAAATTTCAATCCCGAAGACCATTTTGACCCCAAGGAAGCCCGCAAGATGGATTCCTACAGCCAATATACTCTTGTGGCAACGCGTGAAGCCATCAAAGATGCAGGCATCGACCCAGCCAAAGTGAACGGAAAACGCGTGGGCGTGATCACCGGAGTGGGCATCGGCGGAATCCGCACATTTGAAGAGGAAACCGTGAAATTCCATGAGCAGGGTCCCCGCCGCGTGAGCCCGTTCTTCATCCCCAAAATGATTTCAAACATCGCCGCAGCCCACGTTGCCATCGAAAACGGCTTTCAAGGCCCCAACTTCAGCATCGTCAGCGCCTGTGCCAGTGCGAATCATGCCTTGGGAACCTCCTTCCGCGCCATCCAATACGGTGATGCAGACATCATCATCAGCGGTGGAGCCGAAGCCGCCGTCACAGGCTTGGCGGTTGCCGGTTTTTGTGCCCTGCGTGCGCTTTCCACCCGCAACGACGATCCAAAAACGGCATCGCGTCCCTTTGATGTTGGTCGCGACGGCTTTGTGATGAGCGAAGGCGCAGCCTTTTTGGTTTTGGAAGAGCTTGAACACGCCTTGGCACGCGGAGCCAGGATCTATGCCGAGCTTTCCGGATATACCGCCACCGATGATGCTTTCCACATCACGGCACCCTTGGATGATGGATCCGGCAGCGCAGACGCCATGAAGGGCGCAATTTCCGATGCTGGGCTCAAACCCGAAGACATCGATTATGTCAATGCGCACGGCACCTCCACTCCCCTCAACGACAAAGGTGAGACCCTTTCCATCAAAAGCTGCTTTGGAGACCACGCCTACAAGCTGAAGATCAATTCCACCAAATCCATGGTGGGACACATGCTGGGAGCCGCTGCCGGCATCGAAGCCATTGCCTGCGTGAAATCCATCGAAACAGGCATCCTGCACCCCACCATAAACCAGTTTGAAAAAGACCCCGACTGCGATCTGGACTACGTTCCGAATGTGGCGCAAGAGTTCGAAGTCAAGGCAGCACTTTCCAATTCACTTGGTTTTGGCGGTCACAACGCCGCTTTGGTGTTTAAAAAATACGTTTAAACGACACTCTGCAACATCCAAGTAACTGAACCGGAAACAGTATTGAGCAATTTAGTACAGAAGATCCTGGAATACTTCAACGGGAATAAGATCTCGGAGCAGTATCCCAAATGGGAAAAAAACCTGGCCCAGCTCCAAAAGAGGATCGAATACCGTTTTCATGATCTCAACCTGCTCAAAGCCGCGCTCACCCACAAATCCTATCTCAGAAGAAATTACGGTGACCACAAAGCCCCTTCGCCCTTTGAACGGATGGAGTTTTTGGGAGATTCCATTTTGGGCTTCATCGTGTCCAAAGAGCTTTTTGCGCGGCATCCGGATGAACAGGAAGGCAAGCTTAGCAAGCTGAAATCCAAGATTGTTTCCGAAACATATCTCACCCTCAAGGCCAATGCGCTGGACTTGGGAAAACACCTCTTGCTGAGCCCGGAGGAACATCAATCCGGCGGTGCGAAAAAACCCTCCATCCTCAGCGATGCCGTGGAAGCCTTGATCTGCGCCATCTATCTGGATAGCGGCATTGCCTCCGTCACCCGTTTCATAAAAAACCACATCCTCGTGGACTATGAAACCACCGTCACCCGCAACGAACTGGTGAACTACAAAAGCATTCTGCAGGAATATATGCAATCCCGGGGTGAGCAGGCTCCGCGCTATGCAACCATTGCCGAGGAAGGGCCGGAACACAACAAAACTTTCATCGTGGAAGTGTATCATGGGCAGAACGTTTTGGGTCGTGGAAAAGGAAGCACAAAAAAGAACGCTCAGCAGGAAGCGGCTCACGAAGCCTGCCAAAAATTGGGGATTTAAGAGCCCTGATTGTTTGATCAACCCTTCCATTATTGGAGGCTGAAAATGAAGATTTTCCCCGTTTTTTTGGGTATGCGCGGCTGTCCTGCCCGCTGTGTTTACTGCGATCAGGACAAGATCAGCGGCGCTCCGGACTTGGATCTCAAAGCCACTATTGCCCAGATTCAAGATTTTATCACCCGCAACGCCGGACTCCCCAAACAGATTGCCTTCTATGGCGGCAGCTTCACCGCCTTGGACCGTGATTTCCGTGAAAAGCTGCTTGGGTCGGTTTTGGAGGTCTGCGACAGCTTCACCAGCTTCAGAATCTCCACCCACCCGCTTTTTGTGGATCACGATATTCTGGATTGGTGCGCCAAATGGAACATCAAAACAATTGAACTAGGCATCCAGGATTTCAATGACGAAGTTTTGAAGCAATCCTGCCGCGGCTACACTGGCAAGCAGGCTTGGGAAGCGGCTGTGCGGGTTAAGGAAAAGGGCTTTGAGCTTGGCATCCAACTCATGCCCGGTCTGCCTGGATGGAGCCCAACCAGTCTGGCGGAAAACCACACCCGGCTTCTGGAACTGAAGGCAGATCTGCTCCGGCTCTACCCCCTTGTCGTGATCAGGGGAACCGCTTTGGAAAAGATCTTTCATGCGGGTCAATACAAACCGCTCGACCTGGATGAAGCCGTCACCCAATGCGCAGACTATTTCCCTATTGCTGAACAAGTCCGGACCCGCATCATCAAACTGGGCATTCCTTCAAATATTGATGCCAAAGAAATTGTGGCAGGTCCTTGGCATCCCGCATTTGGAGAACTTGTGAAGGCGGAGCTCATAGCTCGCAAGGTGCTATCCATCAATCCTCAGGAAGAAGCTGCAACTTTGAGCAGGGAGGAAATCCGTATGCTTAAAGCTCACGGTGGCAAAGCTTTGGATAAGGTTCAGAAGTGGTTTGAACACAACACTTGAACAAAAAACCGGCAAAAAAAGAAAAAATTCTTTTTGCCTTGGCTCAAAAATCGCTTATTGTATAATTAGCCTACAGACACTACATAGAATGCCCTCCGAAACGTGGGAACACCGCCCGGTGTTTCCCACGTTTTTTTATTCTCCACAAAAAGGGGCTTGACTCAGTTTGAAGAGCCGAAAATGGTGCCATTAATCATTTGATATAGCATAAATGTGGGTGTTCTGGGATGTCAGATGATTGAAAGGAACACCAGAAATTGTAATATGGAATTTTGATAATTATCTGGGACTCGACGAAAAAACTAGTTTGCTGTAATGTGCAAAGCACAAAAAAAGTAGCTTTATGGAAGGTTAGATGATGGCAACCACGGAATCCACGGAAAGACACGGAAAGATTATTTTCGCTGATGAGACATATTTGATCAGAGCTGCAGTTTTCTGGTTTCACTCCTTTAAAAAGCTTCTTTTCGTGTTGTATGCTGACTTCCTCAAAATGGCTATCTACAACCAAACACCTTTTTTTGGATATCTTAATGAGATTCTCATTTATCCAAATCCTCTACCATATTATAAACTGACACCCAAAGCTGCAAGTTGTGACACAAGTGGAAAGTGGGGATAACGCTTTGATTGGGAGGGAGATACGATGGACTGGCTTAAGAAATGTCCAAGCGCCTATCTGGACGTTTTTGGACTGTTTGTTGACACTATTATTGCAAATTTGGATAGCGTTTGGACAGGCTTTGGAAAGAGCAGTTGGAAAAATCGAACTTTGAAATTAGAAAAAGCGCAATTGGAGTGCAATTGTGCCAATCAGGAAAGCTCCGTAATTCCAATCTGAGTCTAAAACCAGAACAGGGTAGTCTATATTAAATGGTTGGAGGATAATCTTTTGCCTGTGATGGTCGATCTGCACTTTTTTGATGGTGAGACCATCGTCGGTTCTTACAACTGCAATTTTCCCATCTGCTTTTTCCCAGCTCTGATCGTTTTTTATAACGACAATATCCTGATGCTGGATTACAGGCTCCATGCTCTGTCCATTTACTTGAAAGACAGTATATTGCTTGGGATTGCCGGGCAGAAAAGAGAGTGGTAATTGAATCTGCCCAACCTGACTCCACTCGTCTCTGATCTCCAGCGGAGGGCCGGCGGCTATCTCTCCCACGATGGGAAAGGTGATAGAACTGGTTGGATCGAAGTCCTGGCTGTTTAGCGGGTGCAGGATGGGAGAGATAGTGGGAGGGTTTGATTTATCTGGACTGGATGTTCTTACTTGTGCTTGCTTGCCTTGGATCAGCTCTTGGAACTCGTCTTTGGCATACATGGAACCGTTTCCAGTAAAGAGCCAGTGGAGATTAATCTTATCTCTGGATAGGACTTCCAGGAACTCGGGATCGGGATATCTTTCGCTTGATTTATATCTGGAAAGGGAGGCACGGGAGATGCCATATTTCTCAGCAAACTGGTAATCCTTGAGTCGCATAGCCTTGATCACCAAGCTAAGACGGTGTCCGATAGTAGGTTTATTCATTGTAAGCTCCAAACAGAAATTTGTTATTGACGATATCCACATGGCTGCAAATATGGTTTCTGGAGTCATTCTTATGCAGGGTTATTTGAGGTCAACACTAAAGTATATATTGTGACCCAAGTGGATTATAAAGTATTGTCAGATAATGCGTAATAAACTCGGCAAACTCGCAGAAAGGACTTCCCAAGATTCTGCGCTTGTGGTTCTTAGCACCCTAACTAATACATAAGTGAGGTGTAGAATGACTACCAAAAAACACAGACAATCGGAAGTGCAGAATCGGGCTAACCAGGGCAATGTCCAAGCGGGTACCCCTGTCCAAGCGGGGGTGACGATGAGGCTTAACTCATTGATAACTATGATGAGAAGCCAAAATGTCCAAGCGCTTGACCGTATTTTTCAGATTAGCAGACTGAAATGTCCAAGTGGGTCGCAGTTTTTGAAGGACTTGGACATGGACATTAAAGTCGATTTGATCTGGTTACCCATAGATAGGGTGGCCTTACTGCTGCACAGAAACCTGAAGACGATCAGGAGAATGGTCGAGGCCGGGAAGCTGACCGCGCTCAAGCATCAGATACCTACCAAGAACGGTGCTACGATCAAGACCTTTATTCTGGCAACCGAAGAGATCATCCAGGCAGAATATGATAGGTTCAGAGATAGCCTGCAAAAGCCAGAACTCTACTTTGAGGAAGTGATAGAACTGGGAGTTCATTCTTATCCCAGTGTCTTTCTGGTCTATTACGAGAATGACGGTGATCTGTCTGTTAAGACCAGCAAGAAATCAGGAGGTTCAGATGTATCCCTATAATGGCAGACCAACTGGTGAGTTCCTGAGAGAATATCGGGATAAGCTAAACGAACTGCAAGAGCTGATGGAAAGCCAGGGGCTCAAGCTGCAGATCAAGGATGGAGGCAGGTGCATTGTACTTCCGGAAGTGAAAGCTGGATTGGGAGAGGCGGGTGCTGGTAGCAAGGATAGCTCAGATAACAGTTTCATGCTCGCCTACAGCCAGCAGTATAATGCCCAAGCCGACACCTCAGAAGATAATCTGGAGTCCGAAACAGTTTATGAGACCTATGATGACTACATGGAGTTTGAACGCAAGCTCACTTTGATCCATGAAGCCAGAGACAATGGTGTAGTGATCGACTTCTCCAGCGACTTTCTTGATCTGACTCCAGTAGAAGAGGAAAGGCTCCTGTATCGGGATGAAGCTCAACTCTATGGCAGATTCTGCCAAGAAGTTATGCGCAGACTATATGGAGCGGAGTCTAAGATTCTGGCTTGGAAGAGAATCACCAGTGACTATAACGGCAAGAGGCTGGTTCCGGAATTGTACAACCTCAAAGGACCCAGAAAAGAAAGAGCGCTGCGGGAATGGCTACGGACCTACCATGAAACTAATCTCGATATGTATGCCTTGATCCACAAAAGCAAAGGCAAATTCAAAGAGCGCAAGATCAGTTATCAAGAACAGCAGTACCTACTGCATCTTCTGCTCAATCCCAATCGCATCAAGATCGGCTCTGCCATCACCAATCTCAAACAGATGAGCAAAAACGGGATCATTGAATCCCAGACCAATGAACGAACGCTCAGACGCTGGTGCGAGGAATGGGCTGCCAGACATCCGGCAGAGTGGTACCAAGCCAGAGATGGCAGTAAGTTTGTCTCTGAGAATGTCATAAAGAGCATCATGCGAGATGGCGGAAGCCTATCGGTGGGACAGGTGTGGGTGGCGGATGGACATACCCTCTCCTTCGATATCCTCAATCCTCAGACCGGAAGAGCCCAACGCATGACGATGATCATGGTGATGGACTGGGCAAGCAGGTACCCGGTGGGTGCCTCACTCGCCTTTACCGAAGATAGCCAGCATATCCTCACTGCCTTCCGCAACGGCTTCATCAACTGCGCTCAGATCGCTGATAACAACAGTGGCACGATGGCAGTGCTGCCCAAGTATGTCTATCTGGATAATGGCAAGGCCTTCCGGGCTAAGATATTTCATGAGAGATGGGAAGATCATGACCTGAACAAAGAACTGGGCGGCATCTTCCCCAGGCTCAATATCGGAGTAAGGTTCGCAGAGAGCTACAATGCCAAAGCCAAGATCATCGAACGCTTCTTCAAGACCTTCCAGGAGCAGTTTGAGCGGTTCATCACCACCTTTAGAGGAGCTTCGATAGACGATAAGCCCTCTGTCCTGCATAGAAACGAGGTCTGGGCTAAGAAGCTCTATACCGGTAAGCCGCCTACCATAGAGGAGACGATGCAGATGATCGCCTTCTACGTGAGATTCTGCTATGGTGAAACACCGCATACCTCACTCAATAGACGCACTCCTTACGAAGTCTTCGGTGCAGCGAGGATAGCCGAGAGCCGCCAGATTGAGATCTCCAAACTGAACTTCCTGATGATGGCGATGGAGCGCAAGAACATCAGATCTGAAGGCATCAGGCTGGATAAGAAGGTCTATTGGCATCGGGAACTGGTTAATCATGTGGGACAGCCTTGTATCATCAGGTTCGACTACAGCGATGCCAGATGGATCGTGGTCTATGATAAGAACGACCAGTTCATCTGCCAGGCAGCCTTGAGAAAGACACAGCATCCGTTTATCGAAGTCTCGATGGATCAGGCAGTCTCGCATAAGGAGCTGAACAAGGAGTACAAAGAGATCAAGGCTCTGAGGCGGGAGAAAGAACGCAGTGCCAAAAAGTGGGTGGTGAACTCACAGAGGGCAGTTGATGCTTTGTTCAAGAACTCAAACGCCAGACAGGACAAGCTTGAGGATCAAGGAGCCGGAGCACTGTTCCATAGTCCTCCCCTGCTGGAAGCACCTCCCAAGGATAGCGATGAGATCATCGAGGAGATGACCAGAAAGATGATGTTGAGGCAGCCGAAGTATCCGGATATGCTGAGTCCGGATGAGCGGGAACAGCTTGAAGCTAAAGAGAAAGAGAGACTGGAAACTCAGGATAGAGAAAAGAGAATCCTGGAGGAAATCAAAGAGTCATTCGATCGGATCGGGCTAGAGTATCATCCTGACAGCGAAGAACCCTCAATTGAATTTGAAATGGCATTCAGTCAAACGGCAAGGGACTATTACGGATCTCAACAAAGGGCAATGGCAGAACAAGAAGCTTCAACTCAGGATGTAGCCCCTGCAACCGATGAGGGAAATCAAAACCTTACAGATAACAATCAAGACGAGGTTAATCTTGGGAATACCGAATCAACTGAGGAAGAACATGATCAGGGTACACCTGCGAAGGAGCAGAACCCATTTGGACATCTTTCCAGAGATGAATACCTCAAGCGCATCGGAATAATCGATTAGGAGGCGGTCATGAAACAGGGAAAACTTGTCAGAACACAGAACGTTATCGCTGCCGATAAATGCATTGAATACCTACAAACTCGACCTAAGCTGGAGATGGTTGGGCTGGGACTCTTGTATGGAAAACCGGGGTTGGGCAAGACCACCTATGCCAGCCGGATAGCCTTCAGTCATGGCTATCTTTACCTTAGGCTGGAGGCAACCACTACACCCAAGGCGTTCGCCTCCAAGCTACTTTTAGCCCTATACAAGAGGTTTGGCATGGGAGAGTATATCCCATACGGTACAGCCAATGACCTCTTTGTAATGTGCTTATCGCTTCTGGAAGATCATCCAGATACGATTATCGTGGTAGATGAGATTGACTACGCCTTTCGGCATCCGCAGCTCTTAGGTGCAATCCGAGATATTGTGGATGAGACCACTGCGATAGTAATCCTGGTCGGGATGCAAAATGCCAAGGATAAGCTGAATCAAATCAATGAGTATTACTTTGACCGATGCAACTTCTTTTATGAGTTCCAAGACCTGCCCAAGAAAGACATAGCCCAATTATGCAGCGAGATACTGGAAATCAAATTCCATCCGGATATTGTTGAATATGTGCATTTCCACTCCTGCGGAAACATCAGAAAAGCGATGAAGCTGATCCGCTCAGTGGAAGAGATAGGCAGATACAAAAACCTTGAAATAGTATCCCAAGCCGATCTGGATGATTGAGGAACCCATGACGGATAAAGAACTGATTTTCAACTTCATCAGTCAGTATGATAGACCTTTCAACGCGGAGGCTATTGCTCAGATGACTAGTATCAGACTTGATGTCATAGAAACACAACTACCAGGGCTGCTCCAAAGCCAAGCAATCAAACAAATAGAAGATAATCCTCCCATCTACGTCCGAACTAATCGCTATCAAGCCAGGATCGGCTATCAGCATTACAAAGGCTGGACTTTCAGTATAGCGGATGCCCATAGGCTCTTGGACATCATTGAAAAGGGTAGTTACAAATCCATCCGAGAGATTGCCCAAGCCACTGGGAAGTCAAGACAGTGGGTCTATATCTATCTGGAAGCACTGGCATCAATAGAGGTTGTTGACCTCAGGCAGCACACCTATGTGGTTATATCCCGTCAAAACCTGCCCAAGATCGGCAGAAAAGTCCAGAAAGGTATATTGGGACAACTTAGGAGTTTGAATCGGATTGGGGGGGTATAGAGTTATATAAAAAAGAAGAAATTTCATCACGCCAATACAAGACAAAAATATTTCTAGCATCCGTTCGATAATTCTCTAAAACTTATCAGGTTTTCTGATCCTGTTAGGTAAATCCGCTGGAATCTGTCTGATGTGTTATTCTTCCAATCATGGGGAGAATAATTGATGGGTCTTTTGACGCAAGGTTTTCTTTGAAACACGACAAATCTTTGTATTATATCAGGGCACATAATATGGTCTTGATGAAACTCAACAGCAAGAGCTTCACAGTACTCCATCAAACAAACAGAAGATCGAAACTGCTTAGAAGCGTTATTTGTTTTTTTAGATTTTAACTCGATGTAAAATAAGAAGCAGTTGTGTTTGTCCTCGGCAATAAGGATATAATCACATCTTGATAATTCTCCCTTTCTTCCAAGGAGGAAGCTATTTTTTGGGATAAAACCATCAAGTTTTATGGCCAGACACGTTTCGGGGACATTTTTAATTGTGATTTTTTTTGTTTTAGCTTGACTTGCAGTTTCCTTAAGGCTAATGGTACGTCCAAAGGACGGATGTTCTTCAGTCTTTACAATAATGTTAGGCACATAAATATTATGAATCAAATCTATAACACTCATTAATCACACTCGTATAAAAGTTCATCTTGGATTTCGTTCATTACATCGATTGTATTATCAAAGCTATCAAGTTCAAAGCCAAATTCTCCATTCTTAACTTTTAAGAAGGTGTTGCATTTAGTACGTCTAGTATTGCCCTCCAACAATACAGGCTGTAATGATGCAACATAGACGGATACACTCGCATCGTTTAACATTTGCATATCATTGTAACCGTATTTTTCACATAGATGAATTCGTTGTTCTTTGCGAACATTCCTCATTAGTGAAAGGTTGTTGAGTTCTTTTACAATGTAATCACTATGTGTTGTAACATATACCTTGATGCCAATCTGCACTAACATCGCAAATAACTGCATTACCTTCCTTTGGTTTTCTGGATGGAGGTTTAACTCTGGTTCATCTATCATTAGTAAATCACCTTTTTCAGCTAAATGCTTCAAATAAATAGCCAAGTCTACTAAAGACCTAACAGAACTTGAGCTTTCATTAATTTTTAATCTCAACCTTTTATTAGTAATTGGAACATAGTACATTGAGTTTTTTGCGTATACTACATCTCCACCCAAAATACTCATCATGAACTGGATTACATCTGGGTGTTCTTTAAATACATAGCTCTGAGATTTAATTGATTCTTTAACATTGCGAACGGAGTCCACTGCCCGATTAATTGGTATTGCATAATCTGTATTAACTTTTCGAAGAATCTCAAATGGATCTAGATTCCCCTCGCTATCTTTTAGTGTATCTAAAAGCCTGTTACGTGCGAAGTCAAGCTCAGCTTGAAAAATCTCTATGCCTGTTCTTTCAGCAACTAAAATCGCTGGATTCGGGAATGTGTTTTTAAAGATTATTTTTTTTAACGCAAAACTTATTGACCTTTGCAGAACCCTGGATGGAATCTCGATTGAGCCCTTGTCTACAAGAAGTGAAATCGTAACAATATTACTATTTGTATCCTTGTGGATTGAGAATAAGTTGACCTTCTTTGAGCCTGTTGTTTGATCGTAAGTGTCGAGAGGTTTTATGTCATTATTTGATAGAGCAATTCGTAATGTAGATCTAGTTAAGGACTCCTGATCAGAAGAAAACACTCTCTGAATCAGAGGATCAAACTTCTTGCATGCTACATCGACAAAGTGTTGTGCCTTGCGTACCAGTTCTGCAATCTGTATGATGACATTTCCAGACTCTAGAAGAGTACTTATTATTTCGTGATTAACTTCCAACTCATATGCCTCCCACCAGTATGATAAGAATCCAAAAACTGCATAAGTAGCGTAGGTTTTCCCTGTATTATTCTTGCCGCACACTACTGTAATATCAGCCAGTTCTATGCTCGCGCAATGCAAAGCACCCAAGTTTCTTAGTTTAATGACCATGTATCCTCCTAAACTTTTTTTAGCTTAGAATCTTTTTAGTATTATCATAATTACATTGTTTTTAGCCTTAGATATATGTCAAGCAACAAATCAGAAGCCGTCACGTATTTTTCTACATTGACATAAAATCCGCTCCCAATATACTTGGTTTTAGTCGATTTTATCCTGATTTGTCATTATGATGTTTGAGGGATAACTTAATGCTATGAAGACTGTTACATAAGGAGCAACATGGAAGACAGGCTGTTATCTGTTGAAGACGTGAGACTCTATCTGGGAGTGAATAGAGATACTGTTTACAAGTGGGTAAACGAAAAAGGGTTGCCCGCGCTGAAGATTGGTCGGTTGTGGAAGTTTCGGAAAGCCGATGTGGACGAGTGGGTAAAGCAATTTGCGCACAAAAAACCTACTTATACAAAGCAAAGTAGAAACGGGCATTAGCCTAGAATCTGATTAATCTGCATACTTAGAAAAGATAAAATGCTCAAGGCACGTAAATAAAGGGATTTGATGAAGAACAGAAAACCAAAATTCTCAGGACACCAAACTTTTGTGACACGCTACGGATGGATCGAGAAGGGATACAGATTTGTTATGGATGGCAGAATCTTTACCAGTCAGGATGCCATAGTGGAACTTGGGGTAGGCAAAAATATGGTGGAAAGCATCCGATATTGGGTTGAGCTTACAGGAGTAATAGAATCCGGAGCGCCAAGCGAATTTGGGACGAAACTGCTGGACGAAAAGACTGGTTGGGACCCGTATCTGGAAGATAACAATTCATACTGGCTACTACACTGGAAGCTAAACACCAATCCGGAGTTCGTCCATTCAGGAATGATTTTATACTCACATCTGCGAAAGCCTGAGTTTAATAAGAGGGATGTAGAGGATGCAGCTATTAGGCTTCTGGACATTCATGGCAAGAAGAGACCCGCAGATAGCATTTTGGCAAAAGACATTGATTGTTATCTCAGAATGTATGCCGGGACCAGAGCGTCTCCCAGAAAGCAAAAGGATGAGCAGATAGGTAGCCCCTTCCAGGAGTTAAGCTTAATCCAATCTGTTAATGACAGTGATCTCTATAGCTTCAATATTGGCAGCAAAAGCAATCTCGCTCCCGAGATCATTGGCTATGCTTTGTGGGACTATATGAACAGACAGAAAAAGATAGCGATCACCATTAATGAAGCATTGTATCGGGAGTACAGCCCAGGGCAGCTATTCATGCTGGACGAGAATTCCATTGTGGAAGCCGTAGAACAGCTTAGCAATGAACCACAATGGGCAGAATCTTTTGGATTCAGCGAAGCGGCGGGAGTTGCCCTCATCCACTGCAATCTGGTGGATGGGAATGATCTTTTGAATCATTATTACAAAAAGGCTGTGGAAGTATGAAGACGCTGGTTAAGGAATACGTAGGTGTCGCTCCACGTTTTACAAGATCTGTAAACCTAAACGCTGATTACAGCAGAAAGACGCAAGATTACGGGTATATTGTCACTGGCAACGTTCTTTCGTCCTTGAATCTTATCCTCTCCGGATTGCTAAAAAAGGGAGGGCAAAAATCATATTGCCTGTTTGGTTTGTATGGTTCAGGTAAATCTGCCTTTTCAGTTTACCTGGCTCAGCTTCTATCTATGGATAACGAACAGGGGCAGAAAGCGCGAGAACTACTAAAAGGCAAAGTAATTGATCCCAAGATTGATAAGTTTCTCGCCGATAGGAATAAATCATCCTATCTCCCAGTGCTAGTAACCGGCAGACGCAGACCCATAAACCAGCTAATCATGGAGAGCGTAGTCGATGCTCTGCACCAGCTTCCAAAAAAGAAAGATACCTTAGACCTGCTCAATGAGCTACAAGGGCAATTGGAATCTGAAATCTGGCATGATTCCCAAACTGTAGTTCAAGCAATAGACAAACTGGGTATGGCAGCCAAAAAGTCAGGTCTGGCAGGTATCCTGCTGATAGTTGATGAAGCAGGGAAATCTTTTGAGTACGCACTTAGCGATCGTGAGGGCGGAGACGTTTTTATTCTTCAGGAATTAGCAGAGTATGCGGAGCGGTTGAATAAGTACTCCATGCTTTTTGTGATCACACTGCACCAGCAGATGGATAGCTATAGCGAACTGCTTTCCCGGACTAACAGAGCAGAATGGGCTAAAATACAGGAGCGTTTCGTGAATATCCGTTTTGCCGAACCTGCCAGCAGCACGATACAGATGCTGGCCGAGGCAATTAAACCTCTTAAAAGTGCCCCTACGGGCGTTAAACAGGCACTTGAGCGGGTGATTAAGGACATGCTGAAAATAGAGAATATAATCCCTCCCGGACTCAGCCATGATACCTTCGCCAAATCCGTTCATAAAGCCTGGCCAATACACCCCACCTTGCTGCTTGCCCTGCCATATATATTCAGGCGATTTGCCCAAAATGAGCGGTCGATATTTTCATATCTAGCCAGTGAAGAATACGCCGGGTTCCAAAACTCAATCAGGGAGAACGGAGTTGAAGACGATCATGGGTTTATCAGACTCAATGATATTTACGACTACCTGCTTTCAAACTACGAGATCGGATTATCACGAAACCCACATTCCAAGAAGATGCTGGAAGCCAATGATGTAATAAATAGCAGGTCCCGGCTAACCGATATTCAGACATGTACCTTGAAAACCATTGCGGTATTAAACTCACTGTCGGAAATCAGCCCATTAAGGGCAACCAAGGCTATGTTGGAACTCAGCCTACCGCAGGGAGCGGATACTGAAGCCATCCTACAGAGCTTGGTTGAACAGTCATTGATCACCTTCCGCAAACTGGATAGCAGCTTCCGCATCTGGGAAGGCAGCGATGTGGACCTGGAGGAACGCCTGAATGAAGCCAGGCGACACCTACATTTTGATACGCAGTTGTTCCTGGACACCATAGACAAACACCTTAAGCAAAAGCGCATGGTAGCCCGACGCCACAGCCTTGTAGCAGGAATCATACGCTATTTCAGCACAGAATACACCGACAGTTTGGCTGATGCAAGCAGCATTTTGGAGCGAGAACTTGCGGATGGAGCTTCAGGTGTGGTTTTGGTATTGATCCCCAACGAGCAGTTTTCAATACTGATCGAAGAAATACAGGCAGTCACAAAGAAGAATCCACAACTTATAGTTGCGATCCCAAGGCAGATGGATAGCTTAAACGGAATAGTGAATGAATTAGCTTGCTTGAAGTGGGTAGAAGAGCATACAGAAGAACTTAGAGATGACCGAATTGCCCGCCGAGAACTGAATCTGAGAATATCCGCCTATGAACAGGAGCTTAGCAAGAGGGCTTACACCATAATTGATCCCAGACCAAATCCAGTTGGAAATGAGTGCCTGTGGTTCTGGCTGGGAGAACAGAAAGAAACGCACAATCCTGTGGATGTTAGTAAACTACTATCAAAAGCATGTGACGTTCTTTTTCATAAAAGCCCGGTACTGCGCAATGAGCTAATCTCCAGAGACGATATCTCAAGTGCAGCATCTGCAGCTCGGAGAACCCTGATGGAGCTTATCCTGACAAATCATGATCAGGAAACCTTGGGCATGACAGGATACCCACCAGAAAGAAGCATTTACGAATCCATTCTCAAAGCCGCAGGCTTGCATGTGTATGATGCCAAGATGGAACGCTGGAAGTTCCAGATGCCCCCACACGGCAATTTTGTAAACCTGTATCCCGCATGGCAATTGATTGAGAAAAGCGTGTTTAATGTTAAGCTGAAAGAAATTGAATTAACAGAGCTCTACGACAAATTGAAGAAAGCCCCCTATGGCTTACCAGAGGGGATTTTCCCCATCCTGTTAACTGCTTTTTTCATGGTGCATCAGGGAGAAGTGTTTTTGTATCGCGAAGGAACTTTTTTGCCGGAACCTCAATCTGGACATTTCGATCTGCTACAGAGGCGACTGGATCTGTTTTCAATCAAAGGAGTAAAGCTGGAAGGCATCCCCAACAGAATTGTTGAAAGACTGGCTAGCAGCCTAAATACAACTCCGAAGATCGCCACAGTAGTAAGGGCTTTATATCGCAGCTTCTCGTCCTTGCCTAACCTAACTTTGAAATCAGGGAACATATCTGATCCACAAGCTTTGCAGGTAAGAGAAGCTTTTTTAAATGCGGGATCTCCTGAAAACCTACTATTCAAAGAGCTGCCTCAATGCTTTGGAATAGAGATCATCGGTTCCAAGCCTGCTTCCAATAACGATTTCGACGCCTATTTCCGGGGATTAAATAATGCATTGCAACATTTGGCGATGCACGCCCATAAGATTCTCACGACAGCTAGAGACCAGCTTCTAAATTCATGTGGTCTAAACACGGGTGAAGAAGGCTGGATTGAACTGGAGGATCGTTGCAGAATACTGGCAGATCGAATTAACCACAACGAAGTGACCCCCTTTATAAACAGTGTTTTAAACGGAGCCAAGGAAAATCACGATCCCACACCTGCATTATCGAATGTGAGCAAAAGGTCATTTGAACAATGGTTGGATGCCGATATAGAGAGGTTTGAGGGGTTGGCAAAAGGAATGGGAAACCTGTTTAAGCACTATTGGTCTAACTTTGGAGCGATTTCCTATAGGGAAGCAATAGGGAAGCCAGCACAAGTTTCGGAATTTCGTAGAGAAATCCAAACCCAGATCGAAAAAATACAGGACAAACTGCCAATAGAAGAAATCAGGACTATAATCTTGGAACTGTTGGCAGAACTTCAAAAAGAAGAGGCGTCAAATGGCTAAAATAGAAGACCAACAGAGGGAGGCAGGAATGGAAAACAAAACCAGACATATACTGGCTCTGTCCGGTGGAAAAGACAGCTCCGCACTTGCAATATATATGCGCAGCAAAGATATAGACATGGAGTATGTGTTTTGTGATACTGAGAAAGAACTAGACGAAACATATGAGTATATTAACAAACTTGAGGCGTACCTTGGAAAAAAAATACAGTTTTTAAAGTATGCTGATGGATATGGATTTGATGATATATTGGATATCAAGAATGGTTTCTTGCCTTCCCCTGATTCAAGATGGTGCACCGATTATTTAAAGCTTAAGCCTTACGAAAGCTTCATTGGAGATGACGAGGTTATCAGTTATGTAGGCATTCGAGCGGATGAAGCCCAAAGGAAGGGATACATCTCAACCAAGCCAAATATAAAAACTGTGTTTCCTTTTATTGAAGACAACATTGGCAAAGAAGAGGTGTTTAGGATACTGCAGGAATCAGGCTTGGGGGTACCCAGCTATTACAATTGGAGATCACGTTCAGGTTGCTATTTTTGTTTTTTCCAACAGAAAAGAGAGTGGATAGGGCTCTACGAAAACCATCCAGATTTGTTTGAGAAGGCGGCCGCCTATGAAAAGATTGGCGACAATCCCAGAGATATCTTTACATGGAATCAAGGTGAAAGCCTATATGACCTCATTAAGCCCCAACGGATGGCACAGATAAAAACAGAATATGCCAAACGGCTAGAGAGAAATAAAAATAGATTTCTTGCCCAGCAAAGACTAATAGATGTATTTGAAGATAACGAGGATGATGGTTCAGACAGAGCATGTCTGATCTGTCATTTATAGATCATGATTTATTTGGATTATAGTGCTACTACACCATGTGCGCCGCAAGTTATGGCTGCCATGATACCCTATTTCCAAGACCGCTTTGGCAACCCCAGCAGCTCTCACGCATATGGGCGTGAGGCAAGAGCAGCGGTGGAAAAGGCAAGAGAACAGTTTGCCGAGTTTATTGGCTGTAGCCCCCATGAGATAATCTTCACTTCAGGTGCCACAGAAAGCAACAATCTGATCTTTCTATCACTGTTGTTGGATACAAATGAGAAGAGGAGAAAGATAGCTGTTTCTGAAATTGAACATAAATCGGTGCTCTTGCCCGCAAAAAACCTAGCCAAGAGAGGCTTTGAACTTATCCTTCTTCCTGTAACCGCCAATGGAGTAGTGGATATCGATGCCGCCCGCGACTTGATAACGGAGGATACAGCCCTGGTTTCGGTACACACCGCCAATAACGAGATCGGAACTATTCAACCCATAAACGAACTGGCTGAAATCGCCCACAGAGTTGGCGCAAAGTTTCATACCGATGCCGCCCAAGCACTGGGGAAAATGCCATTCAATCTACAGAATCTGGATAGCGACCTGGCTTCTTTCAGCTCACATAAAATATATGGACCTAAGGGTATCGGAGCTCTTTACATTAGAGGGGGAAACAGTAATTGGCCTTGGGAATATCCACTTTTTGGCGGTGGTCAGGAATCCGGTATCAGACCAGGGACACACAATGTCCCTGCCATTGTTGGTTTCGGTGAAGCTAGCCATATTATTAGCCATAACCGTGACCATTTCCTCAGTAGGCTGTTAAGCTATACACAATCTTTCGAGGATATGCTTACTACTAAGAGCAGTAACTACATAATACACTGTCAGAATTCCAGTAGAATCTTTGGTATATCGAGTATTTACCTAGATTGTCCAAAGGCCGACCTAATATTGGAGTCTATCGCAGATATTGCTGTGAGCAAATCTTCTGCATGCAACTCAAGTTCGTTGCAAAAATCTCATGTTATTCAAGCTATCAGTTCAGACCCTACAATGTCAGATAGAACAATTCGAGTATCGTTTGGTTTCGATTCTGATGAATCCAGTGTCTCAAAATTAGTCAACACATTAGTCAATGCAATTCAGGTAATTAGCAAATGAATCATGTTGGAGGAATAGTGATTGAAGAATTTTCAAACACAATAGATAGCCTAAATAAGGTTCAACATTACAAGCCACATAAACATATATGTTTGCTTGCCGCTATTAGATACTTAGCAGAAAGGAAGTTTTCAGAAAACAGAATTATCTATGATGATGCCTTTAAGAGAATCTTCAGTTCCATCTTCCGGGAATTCTCAAAAAAAGATGATCGGGACAGACCCTATAACCCGTTTTTCCATTTGAGATCCTTACCTTTTTGGATTCTAGTACCAAACCTTGGAAGAGAAAAAGAGCTTGCTGAATCGACATCGATCGGAGGTCCATCACAGTTACATACTCTCGTCTCCTACGCTAGATTTAGGGAGGAAGAATTCATTAGCCTAAGACAACCTGAGATTAGAACAAAAATCGAGCAGATCATTGTCGAGATTCTCAGAGAGTATGCTTATGGTGAAATCGATCAAGAGCAAAACCCATATAACAAAGCAGGCAACAAACGCAACGAATCGATCTTTTTCTGCGACTATTTGAGTTCTCTTATCAGCACAAGCATCTTTAATGAAAATGCCATCGCAGAATCACAAGCGGTAAATCCACTTTTTAGAACCATACATACAAGCCATCCATTAGTGGACATTTTGGACACTGAACTAAGACAAAAAACGGGTAAACATGTAATCCTAACGGGGCATGCAGGTGATGGCAAGACAACTATCGCAGTAGAAATCATAAAACGGCTTCGAGGTTTTTCTCCCTTTGCCACTCTGGACAAGCCACTGGAAAGGAGGGAGGAGGTTGAAGCACAAAGACTTTGCATTATCAAAGATTTCAGCGAGCGAGAAGCAAGGGCAGATATGGCTTTGATCGATGAATTGAAGGCTGGCCAACGCCGGTTCATGATCATTTCAAATACCGGAACGCTGCTTGATTTCTTCAAAGGTAATGCTACATCTTGGCAGATTAATCCAGTTGAGGTAGAAAGCAGGATATTAACCGCGATTAGCCAGGTTAGAGGTGTCTCAGAGCTTGAATTTGCAGGAGTAGAGTTTATTGTTTATAACTTGGCATACATAGACAATCTAAATCTGGCAAAAGCCATCTTTAATCGGATGTTGGAGCCAGAAAACTGGAAGGGATGCTTTTCTTGCTCCAGAGAAGGATTTTGTCCTGTTAAGTACAATGTGGAACTCATCCGATCCGCACAGGAGCAGGTGACAGAAAGACTGTTTTTGCTCTATAGGCGCATGTATGAATATGGTACCAGATTAACCATTAGACAGCTTACCTCTCATCTGGCCTATATCATCACCAGCGGGATAAATGCCGCACATGTGCACAAGAAAATGTTGCAGAAGAAAACCGATTTCCTCTTCTTCAACAGGCTATTTGGTGATGATGGCAAGAGCCCCGATATATCCGCTAAAGAGATGAAGGCAATTGTGGAGTTGAAACGTCAAAACTTGGGCACACTTTTTAACTCCGGTGCCGAGATGAAACTCTGGATCAAACCATCTCTGCATAGCTCCATCAAGGTATTTGCTTCCGCAAAAGATCTGTTTTCAGATTTACGCAAGGTAGGTATGACGGCCTTGACTGTGAGCGGAATTGGACCCACTCCTGAACAAGCCCGCAAACAGGCACGTAGGTTGCTTTATTTCTTTGTAAGCGATGATACACATGCACGTCAGTTGATCTGCGATTTTCTAAATTCGCCCAACATCCTGTATTGGCAGGAGTGGCAAAACAAAGATGCAGTACTTGAGAAAGCATACCGTGCCAGATTCTCGAATATGGTTTTCCATGTGATACAAGAGCACTTTACAGGCGTAAGAATGCCGGAAGGTATAGGCGCACAGGACAGCAGATTATACATCACTTTGTCCCGCAAGCAAAGTGAAGTGCGGCAAAGTGCTCAGATAGTGATTACCGAATTGGATTGGTCTCAGAGCATAATCCTTGAGCTTGATAGAACCAACAATGCGGTCGGGGCTGAATACACAGAGCTTGCCTTGAAGGGACAGGGAGTGCTAGAAGGAACAAACCTTAGATTGGGACTACCGTTTTTGGATTATGTGACACAAAGGCATTACGGTGAAATCGGAAATCTATTGAATGCTGCCTATAAAGAACGGTTGGAGCATTTCAAACTGCAGGTTTTAAAGAAAACAGCCCCATTAAATGACGATATGATGTTAGTGAGGCTGCGTAATGACAATAGATTCAAGAGACAGAAATTCAGTATTAGCGACCAAGAAGTGGAGGTGTTTGATGCCTAATTCAAGCTTTCCTTATGATGCCTCTTCTGAACAGGCATTTAAAAGCAATCCTGCAATAAGACTTTATGGGAATAGGTATAGTACTGATCAAACAAGCTCAGAGCTGTTAGGTGAATTCTTGCTTATTGTTACATCTTTAAAAGAAATTGATGGAAAAGATGTGACTTCTGCATTCCCATCTCTTGATTACATTCGTACATGGGAAAATTCTAAACTATATTACTCTCCAAAAGTAAGGCTGAATCTTAAACTATTCGCTTTCTTAGGTGCGTCTAGACTGGATTCAAGGCATATTACCCATCGGGAGCATTACACTTACCTTACTCAAGAACTTAAGAACAGAATCAAGACTGATGGTGGTAATAAAGCGCAAATAGTGAAGACTCTTGAGAATCTGTTGTTGGGATTTCAGGGTGCTGGAACAGGGCGCACGTGGTGTGCGCAGTCTTTTATTCCTATCGGAAGAGGTCTTACTTCAGGTGAAGCAATCTGGAATGAAACAAAGGCCAAGAGCCACAATGCAGAATCCTGGAGTTACGTTCTTGATAATGCAAGGCTGTATTTTTCTCTAAATAAACACAGGTTTTTAGCTCGAGGAGGCGAACTCCTATACTTGCAGATATGTAATGCCTTCAAACAAGACCCGGACACCATAAGGTCTTGGGCTGAAGAAGCGAATCTTGGGTTCTTTTCAGACGAATTAGAACCAGTTAAATTGATAAACAAACTGGAAAAAGGAATAGATAAATTTTTTGGTGCCTGTCCAAAATTTATAGATGATTTAGCCGAGTTCATTGATCAAAAGATAGATCCGGAAACAGCGGCTAAAACTGACATGCAGGATCATCAGCCAAGGTTTGTAGAAGCAGGATGGTGCAACAGTGCAACATGGCAAGAGGGGTACTTGTTGGCTGTGGAAATGAGCAGGATACTGGAATCAGGCCTGGATGTGATGGATAGTGTGTACTATTTGGAGACCTTGTTTATGCTGCATACTCTGAGAAATCTAATCATGCAAAGCGTTAGAAGTTTGAATGAAGGCATATCAAATTGGCCTGGCTACTACATAGCCATAAACAGACCTGACGAGGAGAACGGAACACTCAAGAGGATATCACACCAGAGTTTGAAGAACATAGAAAAAACCATCTATAAGGCTATCCGCACGCAAATGCAGGGAGATGGCTTCTTACAGGACGAAAAAATATTAAAAGAAGCGGACACACGTTCCGGTCATAAGTTTTTCTTGAAAATGGCAAAGCAGGCTGGCTTGGTGATACCCAAGCGGGGATCCTGGGCTCGCTTTGTTTTGACCCCGCAGATTTTGCGGGTGTTGGTGACGATCACTGTGCCGCAGCAGGGTAGGATTACCTATGAGACATTTAAGAATTTGATCAGAGCAAGGTGGGGTATGGTCTTTGACGAAGCGGGGTATGGCGAGTGTTGTGATTGGTTGGAAGAGCAACGGATATACCTTTCCAGCGATACGGATGCCTGGTTGCTGGATATGCTGGCAGAAAGCGGGCTTTTGATGCAATTGTCCGATTCCTGTGCCTTGGTATTGCATCCCAACCAAGTAAGTGATGGAGCAGAATCATGAAATACATAGCACGTTCATTCAACGATTATGTTTCGGGAAGGATAGAATCCCAGCTTCCTTCCATGGAACTAGGGCAGAAAATCATTTTTATGGTGGATAGCATTCCAGAAGATCTGACCATCGCTACTGCAGATTTGATCAGCAGCTCATTACTGGAAAATAGCGACGTAAATGTGCTGGTCAAGATTGCCAAGACTCTTACCGATCAATGGTCTGAAGAGGGTATCATAAAGGCAAAGGATGCCCAATGGCTTACCCTGCTGGATAATCTTGCATATTATCGAAATGAACCCATGCCTGCCGATAAATACAATGTGATCATTCTCTATGGAGCTGATGTGGTAACCGATTCCGGCAGCCTGGCTGATTTTAATAGCTGTAATCTCAAGATGATTTGGGAAACAGAGATGATGCGTGGTTTCGGTAAGTGGGTTTCAGACATACTAAGCTCAAGTGGTATTGACCTGTATAATAAAGATGACCTTCAGATCTTCGACAACATCCTCTATCCGATTATTGAACAAGGTAGAGCCGATCTTATCTCGCTAAGTAAGTGGTTGGAAAGCTTGGATCTATCCTACTGTGATAGTGTGCCGATGGTATTGAACTTGGTTTTAACGAAGTTGAGGGTTTTTCAATTACCAAATTTCACCAGTTTCCCATATGCACGTAAAAACAAGAAATTTAAACCCTATGTTTATAAAGCGATTGAATTCTTTAGCTACACGATGTTTATCGAGGAAAGCCAAAAGAAGAAGGCAATAAAAGCAATTGATGGAATCCTCGAGGTTATTGAGGCGGGAGAAGAGGGTTGGGAAAACCTGGATGACGAGCAAATAAGAGGAGCATATGGCAGTGGTATTGATTTCTTGTCTGGGATAAAAAACTATATACAGACCGAGGACCGAGATGACAAGAGTAAGCTTTTTGAAAGTGACTTTGTGTTCATTTTGGACAAGGTCTTGAAGTTCAAGAAAAAGCAGGAAAAGAAGAAAACCAGCGTAAAACGCATGGAGGGAAGTCCCGTAGAAATAGTGCTTACGGCTTTGTGGGATAGTCTCTACGAGCTCTCCAAATCCAAAGACTATGGTAGCATAGAAAACCTCAGTAAGATAGAAATAACTGGAGATTTATTCAAACATGACATGGAGTGGGATGATAATGATGGAGATTATTCCGTCTTGGACGTGGCAGAGATAGCAAGAGATTTTTTGCACAGGTTCATCGGTGGGCTTGACTGCTTTATTATGCAGCACACTTGCTTGAAGAACAAAGACGGCGTTGAAGTAGAAGTTCAATGCAAACTTGATAATGATGAAATCAAGTTCCGTTATAACAGAACAGCTACTGCAGAGTTAGCATTCAGCATCAATCTCTATGTGCAAAATGAAGAAAACCCCCAAGAAAGGAAATACGCTTGGAAATTGCCATCCAGCCATAGCTATCGCCTGGCTACTGAATTGATCGGTATGGCTGCCGACGAACTGGATCGACCAGACCATGCTTTGGTATTACCACTATTCCATCTTCCCTATTATGACGAGATTCTAAAGACTTCATCTAATGATGAGTTGCGGAGAATATTCCTACACAGCTTGAGGGATTCAGTGTCAGAAGGTTCTTTTTTGAGAAATCTATTGTCGGGCAATTGGATAAAACACGAAGATAAGCTGCTGCCTCATTACAAGAATCTCGCAGAAAAGTATCACCTATTCATCAAGGCTGCCCAAAAAGATGGTTTAATAACAGCATTGACTGACACTTCCATATGGGACATCTTAAGGCAACAATATGAAGTGGTTTTAGACATGATCAGCACACAGAGTGAGTTACTGAAATCACCCATGGCTGGCATGATCCTGAAAGCGTTTATGGTGGTAAGAGAAAGGCAGAAAGATGAAAGCGATGCATGGTATGCCGAGCTTTATGAAAAATCAGGCATTATTACCGTGCTTCATCCATCCCTGCTCGAGATGCTGCAATCCCAGATGGTCTATCAGTGTTCCTGTTTTAACTATGCAGTGACCGTTGAAATAGAGAAAAACAAGAGGAAAGATGCTTTTAAAAAGCATATATGGCAATCGTATCTTGACCTTTCCCATATCCGTACCCCTGTAAACTGTATTTTGACCGATGATGGGTTGAACCTCAATACAAACGTTGTGGGACATGAGCTTATCCACAAAGTAGGTGATCCCATAGATGGAGAGGCTTTTAAATCGACAAAACTGATGCTGGGAATGTCTGACGAAAGTGATGATGAAATAAATGATGTAAGTGATGCAGACATGTTTTTAGAAACTCGGGAATCGAAGCTGCTGAACAATCTGCTATTGGACTACTTTAGGCTGCATCCACACGCGAGGGACGGCTTGAGCATAGCTGTTTATAGAAATCAGGACATTCAACCAATCATAGCAGCAATACACGCGTATTTGATTAAGCTTTCCAATGTTAAAGACCCGAACTACTACGTTATTCGAAATGAACGCAGTAGGCCCTACCAAATCAGTGTAAGTATTTTTACAGATTCAGCCGATGCGAGCAGTATAGATAGGTGGATAGAACAATGGAGCGAAAGATGGGAAGCTGCGGAAACGGAAAGTAAGTTTCAAGTTTATCGAAACTGCAGATTTTCTATTTCGCACAGACTGATCAACACTGCCGACCAAAACTCGTTTTTGAGAATGATCAACGATAACTTTAGCACTGATGTGACTGTACTGTATGACATTATTGGCTCAGGGAATATAGCTGATAAGTTTCAATCGGTTGATCCCATGGATATCAGAACCCATTCCCTAAAGTATCCTATCTTAGAAAAAGCTGTTGCTACGATTGACAACCCCTCAGATGAATTCAAGCGGTATAGGATTATCAGTAACAGACAGTTCAGTATCAGCTCAAGATTGGCTGGATGCATGCACGCCTTGAAAAGTGGAACTACCCCAAAAGGCACCGTGGTGATAGGCACTGGAGATTTGAGGCCATGGATGGATGTGATTGGGGCTCTCCACAGCAAGTCTGAATGGGTAATCTGCATTGACCCAAGCGTGGATGACCGTTTAATCCGAGATTCGGGCAAAAAAAGCGATTTGCAGAGAGAAATAATTGGATTCGGCTCAGGAGTGGGCATTTCAGGCGAAGAAAACTACACCATATCGACAGAGCATTTTTCCTTAAATGACATTGAGATAAGACTGAGAGCTTCCATCAAGCAATTGATAGCAGACAAAAATTGGACGGAGGAAGACTATCAGAATGTAGCTAAAGGGACAATGAGGGTTGCCCAGGAATTGTCCGGATTGTCTCTGGTGAGAGCGACCGGAGCGGCAGACCAGTATATCAGAGACTTTATGGCCTATGCCCTCACTCGTAAAATTATTGGAAAAGACGATACTATGTTATGCAATACTCTGGTGACTCTTGATGCATACAGACACTGGTTTGATTTTGCAGAGAGCGGAGTAAGACCAGACCTGTTGTGGTTAAAAGCAAGCCTGGAGAAGAAAAATCGTTTGAAACTGAACCTGCACCTAATCGAGTGCAAGATGGGCAACAGGTCGGAAGATCTGCTGATCAAAGCCAAACAACAGATCAATAACGGACTGAGTATCCTGGTTAAGGCTTTTAAACCCAATTTCCAAGAGATACAAAAGCTCGATGATGATAAGCCAGACCGCCGTTATTGGTGGATGCAATTGCACCGTCTGATAGCTGCAAAGGCAAAGATCGATACATATCAAGAAGAGCGAGTAATCTCAGCCTTGGAAAAACTCGCTGAGGGGGATTACGAGATAAGCTGGGACGCTTCAGTGATGGCCTTCTGGATTGACGATGAGGCCGAATCGATCAAGAAAACTGGTTCATGGAATAATCCTGAGACAAGTTCTGGAAAAGCAAATGTGTTTTCAATAGGCAGGAATTATATCAAAGCGCTTGCCCAATCTACAGATGAGAACTCGTCGATCATAACTGAATCTACAGATGGACCTCTTTCCGATGAAGAAAATATCATGCAGAAAATTGAAGATATTGACCTGCCGCCAAGTCTGGATGATGAAGACTATCAACCTGGCGATACAATGACAGAATGGGACGATGATGAGCCTGAAGATGATGAGGGTGATGCAAGTCCTAATTGGGATGATGACACAATTCCAGATTTCCAGCAAGAAGGGACAGCAAATGACCAACCTTCTATAGATCAAGTAATAGAAGGTGATGAAGAGCCCTTGGATAAGGCTGATGACGTTATACAAACAATTCCCGAGAGGATTCTCCTCGGAAAGACTAGCGGTGGAAAAGAAGTCTTTTGGGAATTCGGTCATGATAGCCTGGCCAATAGGCATGTGGTGATCTTTGGCACATCAGGCATGGGGAAAACATACGCCATACAGTGCATCTTGTGTGAGCTGGCAAGAAAAAACCAAAACAGCCTGGTAATAGATTACACGGATGGGTTCGTTCCTAACAACATAGAGCCGGCAGCAAAGCCGATTATTACAAGTGAAGGTCAGACATTTATATACAATGAGCCTCTCCCAATAAATCCATTCAAAGCTCAAGTCAGCGAACAGGATGGCATGAAATTCAAGGATACGTCTATCACAATTTCTAAGCGCGTATCTTCCATATTTAAAAATGTTTATGATTTAGGCACACAGCAACTCCCGTTCACAATCGAAGTCATCCAAACCGGTATTGAAAGATATGGAGATGAATTCAATCTAGATAAAATGCTCGAGATGTTCTATGAATACCTGGATGATGCGCTTTACACAAAGAACACTGTGCAGACCACAATCACGAAGCTGAAGCCATTTATTACCAGCAAACCATTTTTGGTGGACAAAAGCGAAATAGGATGGAATGAGCTGTTTGCCGATGTAGAGAATAGAAGTAGAGTCTTTCAGTTTCACAAAGTCGACAAACACTCCTCGAGAGCAATTATCGAATTTGTGTTGTGGGATCTATACAACTACGTTAGCAGTTATGGTAGTAAACACCTACCAAAGGTCATAGTATTGGATGAGGTTCAGAATTTGGATTTAGGACCAGACGCCCCAGTAGCAAAATACCTTACAGAGGGGAGAAAGCATGGCCTTGCACTTATAACTGCAACACAAACAGTAAGAGGAGTTGGTGGAGTCTCTGACGCTCAGGTAAGCAGACTCTTTCAGGCTGAGATGAAGCTGTTCTTTAAACCGACAGAAAATGAAATGAAAGAGCATGCTCAGTTGCTAAACAACGCTATCAGCGATATTCCAGTGAAAGAATGGACGAATCGGTTAGCTAAGCTTCAAAAGGGCGAGTGCTGGGTTCTGGGAAGACATCTTGATGAACTCTCTGGAGAACTGAGATTGAAGGCACAGAAAATACGAATTTCTTCACTGGAAGAGAGAGGATTTCATGGCTAAAAAAGAAATCAACACACGCCTCCCCAGAAACTTCCATCGCACGTTCAAACCAGAGCGGCAATATATAAGTGCAATTCTGAAGTTTTCTGCAGAGGGAAGATCGGGAAATGCTCAAACAATATCAGAAAAAACAGGCATACCTACTGGTGAATCATCAGGGAAAGTGCTTCCTACAATTGATTATTGCCAAGGAATGGGCTTGATCTCTGTAAACAAGGATAAGGGTTTACTGATCAAGCCAGAATTGACTGATCTGGGAAGAGTCATATTAGTGGAAGATCCCTATTTGAAGGCTGAGATAAGCCAATGGTTATGCCATCTGAATCTGTGCAACAAAACGACAGGAGCTGATGTTTGGTACCATGTATTCTGGTCTGCTTACCACAGCCTTGGTGACAGATTTACAAGAAACAACCTGGAAGCTATGCTAGAGTCCCAATATGGCAGCAGTAATCGCAGTTTGATTGGACCTCTGCTTGGTATGTATGAAGATGATGCCTCTTTCAGAGTGTGTGGAGCCCTACAGGATGACGGCAAGCTTATTACTCGCAACCAAGCTCCAATAAAAGATGATCTTGCCAGGGGCTATGGGGCATGGGTGATTGGCTCGATGGAGCGCTTTTTCCCGAAGCAGAAACAAGTTTCGACTTCAGAATTAGAGCAAAAAACGGGATGGCTTACGATTTGTAGATGGTTGGGCAAAGGAATGTCCGATGTGCTTGATCAGATGGAACGGAAAGGAATATTAAAGGTAGACAGGCACATGAACCCTTGGATTCTGAGCCCATTGAAGAGCGCAAGAGAAGCATACAAGCAAATGTTTGATGACATGATATAGAAACCGGAGGAAACAATGATTTTAAAGGACATCGTAAGGTTTAGAGGAGATAAGCTCTTTAATGGGGCTGTTAACATTGATTGGTACATAACTGACTCTGTTAAATCCAAATTGGCGTCGGAAGCGTTTGTGTTTCATGGACCTGCCTATCATGGGGTATCTCCGGATGAAGTGGGATATAACCACGGGCACAAGCTGATTGATACTGCGAGTTTTACCAAAACAATAGTTAGAAGGTCATACGGTCTTGAAGATGTGCCGTTTACCTTGGCAATTGCAGGATATGGAACGGGTAAATCCCACCTTGGTGTTACATTAGCTGAACTATTGAGTGCTCCTGCAGATAAGGCTTCACAAGCTATTCTGATAAACCTTCGTTCGGCTGATGATCAGATAGGTCAAGAAATTGGGATGATGATCGATGACATCGAAAAGCCATGTTTGGTCATAGCTCTCAATGGCCTCACGAAATTTGACTTTATTCATGGGTTATCCGGCCAGATCATCCAAGTTCTACGTAGGGACGGGCATGACGTTAAACCGATCGAAGATTTGAGACCCAGGTTCAAACAAGCAATCAAGATGCTGAATTGGATAACAAGCCCCCCAATGCTGGAAGAACTTGCGGAGATTTGCGGAGGTGCTAACCTGGCAGATATCACAGCATTGCTGGAGAAACAAGATGAAACCACCTATATCAATGTAAACAAGTTCTTGGGCAAGCATGACATGCAGATTAGGAATTTGCAAGGCGAATCCATACAAGAACTGATTGGTAGGACTGTAGAAGTATATTGTGGTGAGGGAAAGCCATATCAGTCCCTTGTCATTCTGTTTGATGAGTTTGGCAAATATATGGAATTTGCCTCAACTAGGAGCCATTTGGCTGGGAGTGGAGTGCTTCAAGAGCTGTTTGAGACCATACAAACCTACTCACCTCAGGTTAGCTTTGTGGGTTTTATCCAATTTGAACTGAACGCTTATCTTCAACGCATGGCTACCGAGCATAAAAATGAGATGCAGAGATACATAACCAGGTATCAAACGGCTGATAAGCTTTATCTTTCAACCAACCTTGAAACTCTAATTGCTAACCTGATAGAGAAGAAGAATCCACAATACCTAAATCAAATCTTTGAGACAGAATCCTCTTTCCAAACCTCAATTCAAGAGCTACAAAAGATTAATGAATGGTTTCCCAGTTCAAGGCATATTCAGGTGTGGAGCGATCCAAAATTATATCATAACATAGTGAGCAAAGGATCTTGGCCCTTATCGGCATACAGTATCTGGCTTTTATATTACCTTTCTGCAGTTGGGAGCCACTTACAGGAGAGATCCGCCCTCGCTTTATTGATAGAAGCTTTTAACCAGTTTGAATCGAGCCAAATATCAGATGACAAGGACTGGAGGATTGCCGCTGTAGATATGATGAGCGATTCTTTTATCCATGAGCTGATTAGTTCTGAAGAGTCTGGAACGCAGGGAACGATCATGCAAGCATATCAGACTGTTATGTATAAGTATGCAAGTAGATACTCAGTCAATCAGATAAGGATACTAAAAGCAATTGTCCTTAGTTCCAAGCTTGGCCTTGTAGCGATAAACCGTGCAGACGCAGTGGAAGCTCTTGTTGCTTTAACCAATATGGATACCTCGGTGCTATCAGAAGAACTTCAGATGCTGTTTGATGAATACAATGCTATCGAATGGGATGAAGCATATAAGAGCTTTGATATTCTTTCAGATGCACTTCCCAGAAGTCAATTCATAAACCACATCCGCAGGCTTTACGGCAGTTATGATGAAAACTCCAAATCTCAGCTATTCGTCTCAATGATTAAGGAAAGCTGTGAACTTATTAAAGACATCCAAAGTGACTTTGCAGAGGAGAATAAGATCACTACCCCTGAGTGGGGCTTCCAAGCAAAAGTAGCAAATCTGGACACATTACCACAACAGATCATATTTGAGACAGAAAGATGGTCTAAGGCGGAGAGTATTGATGACCCAAGAGGATCAATTCTTTATGTGTATCTGGGAGAGAGTGTGGATGTAGATAGTGTGTGTAAAGAAGCCCACAAACTCATAAAATCAGCAGCAGAAACATTTAAAGTAAAAGCAGTTCCAATATTACTGGTTTTTCTATACGATTCTGAAGGGAAACTGGGACAATACCTTTCTGAATTGTCTATACTGGATGCCCTATCCAAAGAAGACTTGGCGAAATATGGCAACCTAGTTGATTCTCATAGAATAAAAATTGAACGCTCCCTGCAAGAAATAGTTGAAGCCCTGTTAAGAGAGAAAAGATATCTCTCACTTGGTGGCAAGCAACTGGAAGGAATGAGATTGAGTAGGGCTACAACTGTGTTATTTAAACAAATCTATACCCATCCAGTTTCATTTCCATTCGATGGATTTTCCACTTCAAAAGGGAACGCAGCAGATACATGCGCGATGCTAACCCGGGAGTTGATGCACTCGACTTTAGATTATAGCGCTGTAATGGCAAAGCCTGTTAAAGATAAAAACAGGGCAAATAGTGTCCTCAAAGATGCGTGGGGGATTTTCTCTGCAAATGGGAAAATCAACAGAAGACCCAATAATAGCATTTTGAAGAATCTAACGCTTAAATGGGATGAAGCTCTACAAGAACGAATGCTTTCGCTGCGTGAGATTTATGACACAATGATCAAACCTCCTTATGGGGCAAATCAAGACTCAGCAGGATTATTCTTGGCTGCATACATCTCTCCACGTAGTAATACACTGAATGTGCTTAAGAATCATCAGTATATAACTATTAATGGATGGGCAGATGACAATCTTATCAGATCAAAACACTTCAATCCAGCTATTTTAGAGGATGCCTATCTGGTTCTTCGATCTGATGACACCTCTGAATGGGAAGCATTACTGGATGAATGGGAACAGGCAGAGAGTCACATTGCACGAGTTGAATGTATGGAGCGATCAGGTGTACTGAAGGAGAAGCTTCCAGTCCCTCCAGAGCTTTTCTATCGAGAGCAGAGACTGACTGTTCAAGCGAAAGAATCGGAAAAGAGAATTGACGAAATGGAAGAAGCTAAAGATGCTGCGATTATGAGGATCAAGAATCATACAGAGAAAGGTAATGTTAATCCAATATCTTGGGGGTGCTCTTCTCTAAAACAATTAATAGCTAAGTTAGAGTCTGAAAAACCTCTGTGGATAGATGAGCAGATCGATGACATGAGGCCGGTCCTAGCTGAAGGGCGGCAGACAATAATACAGGTTTTTCCAGATTGGCTTGTCCAAATAAGCCCAAAATCAGATTCACCAGATCATGTGGGGGAATTCAAGCATCTGATGCTGAGTAAGGTAAAGCTAAACCTGGAAGATATTGGGCTTGATAATGAAGCAAGCAACCTTGATACTCGTGTAAGGTCATTGATTCGCAGGGTTGAAGATGTGACGGAGGCCCGAAGATTGATCAGTGAAGTTGATACTTGGATTCGAACAAACCGAAGCGTTATAAGTACCAGCAGACTTAAAGATATCAGGGTGACAAAAGAGCTTGCAAAAGCCTTTGCCAATAAGCTAAAGGGCATGTTTCAAAGGATAAACCTTAACGAACTACAAGTTGTAAGAAAGGGGCTTAAAGACTTCTACGATTCACTAATCACAGCCGAAGGTGAAATCACGAAAAGAGCGGATAAAGTCTGGACTTCCAAGATTTCTAGTGAAGACTCAATTGATGTGATGTTAGAGGAACTTGATTCTCTAATCAGAGCTTACGATGGGCTGGAATCGGACCTGGAAGATTTTCATATTGTCAAAAAGGCATTACACCTATTTAAACGGTCATACGGTCGATTAAGCGATTTGAACCTAACTTGGAAATCTTTTAATGCACTCTCTGCAGATGTTGAACAAGAGACAATCTCCAAGCTTGCCGAGGATGAATTACCTTGGCTTCCGGAAGATGTGATTAAAAACATAGTTAAAACCATATCTGATATTCGCAAGCAGCTCAGCAAGGAGTGGACAGATGAGATATTGGAACTGGGAAAAGATATTCCCGAGATGGATGTAGCATCGGCTAACCAGCTCCAGAATAAGCTGTCCAGTCCGCCAGCTTATGTAGCTGAAGCCCACCTGAAGAAGCTTGAGAAGATAAGAACCACCCTTAATACAAGGCTGAGTGAGATCAAGATTGAGTGGTTGGTAGAGAAGTTTAAAGAACTGTCGGATAAGGACAGGAAGAAATTTCTTACATTTATTGAGTCTGTATAATGTATTAAGGAGTTATAAAATGGGTTATCAAGATCATGGCAAAAGAATAAGAGAGTTCTTTAACCACAAAGCAAATGTCTTACAAAATCAGTATGAAATCATTGAGAAACTTTTACCTGCTCCCCGTGGTCAAAAAGGAGCCGCACATAAAGCAGAGGAAGGAAGATACGTAGAAAGCCTTATTAGATCGTTCCTCAATTCTGTACTTCCCAAAGAATTGAGAGCCTTTTCAGGGTTTATTCTTCGCCCGAGCACAAAAACAGGGAAAAGTGATATAGGCCGTAAGATACGTAACGAAGCAGATGAGCATTCTAGTCAATTAGATATAATTGTGTATGATGTTGCTCATTATCCGGTCTATGAATCATTTGAAGAGTTTGCGATTTTACCACCAGAGGGGGTTGTTGCAATTTTTTCTGTAAAGAAAAGACTATACCTCGACGACATCAACAATGAACTTATAGCACTAAATAAAGCCATTAACTTATGTAGAGGTTGTTCGGGAGTGCGTCATAATTATACTTCAGAAACAAAGCATTTGATCCAAAGAGCACCAATCACAGGTATTATAGCATTCACATTATCACGAAAATCGAATCTTGTAAGTATAGCCAATGGCGTTAATAAAAGGATTGCAAAGAATTATTCTTCTCAACTATACCCCTTTGATATGTTAGTTAACCAAATCAACGTTCTTGATACATTATGTGTGTTTAAAACAAGACCTAAGCCAGATACCGAGGATGTGAGGGAGGCAAAGTATATCTATTATAATTATAATCAGCAACTGCATAATGGGCTACAGTTCTTATTAACAGGTATACTGAGTTCGTATTATGATCCTACGAGAAGCAATATTTACCGGCCAGGATATACATGTTTTGAACCATCGAGAAAACACGACGGAGAATTTAATCCAATCAATGTTTTGGGGCTAAGATGCAAATGATGGATTCTCCAATCAACAAGTTGTTAACACATAAAAGACGTTTTATTGTATCAAACAATTATCGTATGCGGCGGGCTGACCATGCAAACTGAAAGATTCGCTCAGGAAAGAAAACAAGTACTAGAAAATGTCTTTAACATAAGAGATATTACTAATATCTGGAGAAAAATCGTAAAAAATCAATTGAGAAGCGCTGACATTAAAGATTTATTTGATAATTATGATTTTAATTATAATATTGATAATCATGCAAAACACCTAAGGAAAAGGATTCTCTCAGGTACTTACAGAACAGAACAGCCTGTATTCTACCGTATTGAGAAAAAGCTTGGAGTATGCCGCTTACTTGTAATACCAAATCCTAGTGATGCATTAGTGCTTCAAGTTGTGATTGAGTCGATTGCAAGACAGGTTCTTGATGCCCAGCCAACCGATCGTGCTTTTTTTTCCCGCGATAGACACAACGTCCCACGTAGTTATCAAATAGATAATTATGAACTTTCTTTTAGGGAACAGTGGAAAATGTTACAACAGCATATTTACAAGTTTTCTGATGAATGTAAGTATTTAGTAGTAACAGACATTTCGAACTTTTACGATAGCATCACAGTTTCGGAGCTTCGAAAGGTGCTTTTATCCCATACACAGATAAACGAGGTGCTTGTGGACTTGATTTTCAACATTATTTCAGGAATTTCATGGACACCAGATTACCTTCCTTACGCGGGCAAAGGGTTACCTGTCTCAAATATTGAAGGGATTCGTTTACTTGCACACTCAATGCTATACGAGATTGATAGGATGCTTAATAAAAAAACTCAGGGATCATTTGTGCGCTGGATGGATGATATCGTTATAGGCGTAAACAAGTACAAGGATGGGAAAAATATCATTTTCGCAGTATCAGAAATGCTTAGAAGTCGCGGTTTAGCATTGAACCTATCCAAAACTGAAATTTATGATTGTTACCAAGGCATTAGTGAATTTGAGATTGAAGAAAACAAGTATATTGACCGTATTTCTAAGGAGTATGCCGATAGTGGTAACAATCAGGTCCTGCCGGGCGTGTATAAACGATTTAAAAAACACCTAAAGAAGAACAGGACAAGATACTGGGACAAAGTCACAAAAAGATATATAACTTTCTTTGCAAAAAGTAAGTATGCTAATCCGCTGCAACTAATTGCGAAGTTATATTTAGAGGATGTTAATCTGCGCCCTAATCTATTATGGTATTTAGAAGCAATTGGCTATTGTAAAAAAAGCAAAGATGCAATCCTCGACATCTTAGGAAATATCGACGTTTTTGATAGCATTTCACTTTTTCAAATATCAAACCTTCTAACAAATTGGCAGATTACAACATCGGGTAAAGATAGAGTGTTTATTGAACGCGTAGAAGAGAGATTACTATCTTTCCCGTTTAACGAACAGATGCCAATGAATTTTTACTCAATTTTATGGTTTAAAGCCAAATATAATGGTGGACAGGCATTACTCGATTTTCTTAAAAAATATCATAATCTATGGAACGGTAACGATTTTCTTAGACGTCAAGCAGTAGCATCGTTGTCTAGGCTATGGGTTGTAGCTCCTGATTATGTCTCAAAAGTGCTTGACGTGCAGATTGCATCTAATATCAGTGGTGCATCATCAATTGCTGGCAGTATCCTGATGTTCGCAGAAGCTAAATCAATAGAGAGTAAAGTGAATATGTACTTATTTAATCCTAAAGCAACGGGCGCATTCTCATTACAAAAATTCTTAGTCTTATGCTCCTTTATGAACTCAAAGACGATAAGAAAGAATTCAAATACATGGGAAAAGATTGACTGCTTTATTAAAGACCAATATTATCTAAAAATCCTGAAAGACACGTATAAATAGGGGAGTATTGAAACGCCATTCCTCCAAAATTGTAATTGCAGATTCTGTGTCATAATATGCATTTTTTGAAGATCGGGTTTGCAGAATTCCTGTCAAAAACGACTCAAAATGGTCTTGGTAAGGATGAGTAAGGATGTCATATGGTGCGACAGTTTGCAGATTTCACTGCACAATTTGCATTTTTCGTTGTCACGTTATACATATCAAACCCGCTCCCTCGCTCTTTTCTCATTTCCACCGAAAAAACTTGACAGCATAACGAGTAATGGAGATTAGTATGTTAAGGATAAATATCAAAAATTGAGCCTGTTTACACGGCACAAGGAGCCAAGCCATGAAAAAATATCTGCTTGCGCTGACTGCAGCCCTGCTCTTGCTGGCGGCATGCAATATCAGCAAACCCCGTATTCCATCCTGGGATGTGGATCTCACGATTCCCCTCCTTAACGAGCGTTTCTTTGTATCGGATCTGGTGGATAGTGTAAACATCGTTGTCGGCACTTCTGATGTTCTTACCATCACCACCACGGGCGAGGCTTCAACCCCTGATTTTGGCAAGGTGAGTTTCAACCCCGATCTCAGCCTTGAGAATCTGCCCTTGATCAGTGGCATCGAGATTCCTTTTTCGATTCCTCTGGAAGACCCGAACGGGGCTGTTTTTGTTAGCTATGGTCATCTTACTCAAGGCGGCCTGGACTTCCGGCTTCAGTTGAGTGAACCCGCGGATGTCAGCATCTCTTTTCCCGAAATCAAGTCTGCCACGGGAGAAATACTGACCCTGAGCCCAAACGGAAATTCCAACTGGATACACAAAGACCTTGCAGACTACAGCTTCGGTGTGGAAAATTCCGGAGAGATCCTCAGTTCGCTCAGGATGCTGGTTTCCAGCCAATCCGCTCTGCCCCCGGGAACCCCGATCGGCAAGATTGGCATCCGTCTGCAAAACACCCTCTCATTCGACCATTTGCAGGGCCATCTTTACGATTTCCGCCGCGAAGTTGCTGGAACCTACACCTCCATCGAAATCGAATATCCCGAAGATTTTGAAGAGGCGGTGGAATTGCAGGAAGCACGGGTTTTTCTCACCCTCACAAACCACATCGGCTTTGGAGCGACCTTCTATGGCAAAATCCACGCAATCAATGAAAGAACAGGTCAGGAACGCTGGATCGACGTGCTCAACGACGACGGCATGCACTTCCACGTGGCGGCGGGAACCCTGAGCGGACCCACGATCACCGAACTTGCCTTCAGTGAAGGAGTCAGCACGGTATTGCAAATCATGCCCAACCGCGTGGAATTGGTGGATGGATACATGATGTTCAACACCGACATCAACGGTGAAATAGGTTTTGTGCACGAAACAGACAGAACGCACTGCAAATATCAGGTTGACCTGCCCGCACACTTCATTTTGAACGAACACGAATTCACCATGCCGACCCCATCCGTGATCGAACTTTCCCACGACGTGCAAAACCAACTCATGAATCGCACCAAAGCCGTGGCCTTGACCCTGGGTGTGATAAACCGCATCCCTGTGGGCGCATCGATCACCATCTATTTTTCAGCCAATGAAGCCATGGATCCTGCCAACCCCAGCACCTACGCTTACCGCAAGCAGGCCACCATCCATTCCTCCGAATACACCGGACCCGATGTGAACCATGAAGGCGAACAGTTTGTCCATCTTGCCCTCAGTGAATCTGAATTGCGCCTTTTTTCCAATCCCCGGGTTTACACTTTGGCGGCCATCAGCTTGGAACCCAGCCTGGGTCCCGTGATAATTCACGCTTCTCCGGCGGACTACATCCAAATTCGAGGCATGCTGACCGCAAAGCTTCTGATCTCGGAATCATCATGAAAAAACAGCTTCTTATCCCGCTCTTGCTGCTTGCGTTCACAGCGATGCTTTGGGGCACTTCTTTCACCTCCAAATCGCTTTTGGTGGCAGACAGCTATATGCTGCGCGCCCAGGGCTGCGATGCCAACTATTGGAATCCCGCTCTGCTGAACAAAGAAACCAAGGAAATTTGGTTTCCGATTTTGAACCTCGGTGCCCATTTTGGAAACAATTCCTTGTATCTGGATCTCTATAACTATGTGATGGACCGCGAATATTTGGATGAGGAAGACAAGGAATACATCTTAAATGCGTTCAAAGACAATCTGGCGCTCAGCATCGGTGGCCAGATTGCGCTTTTTGGCTTCACCACGGGAAATGTCGCCCTCAGCAGTTCCGTCCACTTGGGAGCCAAGGCTTCGCTGGATAAAACCTATCTGAAATTGCTGCTCTATGGAAACGGCGATGGCAGCGAGGTTTACACTTTCGACAACGACGCCACAAACCTGGAAGGCCTTGGCTATGCGGATATCACGGTTGGGGTGGGCGACATCCGGCTTCCCCTTCCGGAAAGTATTCCCGATATGAAGTTTGGCTTTTCGGTGAGCGCCTTGGCTGGCATTTTGAACACCACCACCAACGACTTTGAGGGACATCTTTCCTCAAACCTGGACGGCTTTAATTACCAACAGAATGTGAAGCAGCTTGCCGGGGCTGGTGGATTTGGCGCCAAAACCCTGCTGGGGCTCTATTCTCAGCCCATCCAAAACCTCACTGTGGGTGCCACTCTGGACAACCTCGTCGGGTTCATCAGATGGGGCATGGTGCGCGAAGAACTGAATGTGAACGTCCATGTGGACAGCCTCTATGCCATGGACCTGCTTGGTGATATCGACAACCTCGTGGGCTTCGATGTGCAGCAGGAGAAAACCGATCCCTACACCACCAGGCTTCCCGTGGAAATGCGTTTTGCCGCCAAATATGGAATTCCACAGGCTTCGATTTCCGCAGACTATATCCAGGGTTTTGGAGACTCTGTCCAAACCAGCAGCCAAGCTAGGTTTGCCATCGGTGCGGAGTTGCGTCCCATCCCGCTTTTGTCCATCTTTTTGGGCTATGGAACCCCCACCCGGAACTATCCCTGGAGAACATCGCTGGGAGTGGGATTGAACCTGGGCTTGATCGAATTTGGCGTCGGATTGCAGTCCATCGAACAGTTTTATCCCGGCTACACCACCAAGGGAGTGGCGCTGGCAAACTATTTCAACATAAGGTTTTAAGCCCTGAGATACCTCGTAATTGCGCTGATTGCCCTGCTTTTGGCGGGCTACTACTATTTTCACACCCGTCCGGAGATCGGCCGCGTTCGCCGCTGGCTGCTTTTCGTTTTGCGCTTCATCAGCCTGGGCATTTTGCTGCTCTTGCTGATCAGCCCGATTCTCAGCTTCCTGCGCCATCGCCGGGAAAAGCAGCAGATTCTTGTGTTGACCGACGTCTCTGCCAGCATGGATCTCAGCGGTCCCTCCGGCAAGAAAAATGATTGGCTGCGCGGTCCCGGCAAGGAACTCTCAGAAAAATTTGCCGTCGCGGGATACGAACTGCACAGCTATGACTTTGCCACCGGCTTGAGCCCGGAAAAAGACAACACCCTGCTGGCTCCAGCCTTGGATGAACTTGCCAAAAAGCACGATTTCAGCAGGGTTAAAGGCATTGTTCTGATTTCCGACGGCTGGCTGCGGGACGAATCTCTCCAGCAGGTGAAGCAGATCGGCAGTCCCTTTTACGCAATTGCAGACACCAGCAGGCAAAGCAAGGCAGATCTCAGCGTGCTGCGCACCATCTCGAACCGCCAGGCCTACCGGAATGAACCCACCCTCATCCGCGCCGAAGTGCTGGCCGAAAACTACAACGGACCCGCCAACGTGAGCCTGTGGCAGGGAAAATCCGCACTGGGCAGCCAAAATGTCCAACTGAAAAGCGGACAGCCTCAAAATGTGGACTTCACCCACCGTTTTGCCCAAACCGGCTTCTTCCCCTTCCGGGTGGAAATCAACGCCACCGGAGTGAACGAGCGTTCCAAAAACAACAACAGCCATCCCGGCGCCATCGAAGTTTTAAGCGAAAAACAGCGCGTGGTGGTGCTTTCCGACAGTCCTGCCTGGGACAACAAATTCACCCTGGACGCCATCACGGAAAACCCACGCTGGGAAACCGCTCACTACCGCGTGCAGGGAGCCCAGGCCTGGTCCGGCGAAAAATCGGTAAGCTCTTTGCCCACAACAAGTTTGGCAGCCATCGTTTTGATCAATAACGGCGGTATGCAACTCAGCGGAAACAATCTGAACTATGTGCTTTCCGCCCACAAAAAAGGCGTGGGCATCCTCTTTCAAGGCCTTCCCATCCCTGAACTGGCATCCGTTTTGCCCCTGCAGCGTTCAAACATCACCAGTTCCTATCAGGGTTTCATGGAACTTACTCCCGCTGCGGCTTCATATCCCATGCTGAATTTTGACAGCGCGGAAATGAAAACCGTGCCGCCTCTGGACTACTATTATGTGACGGCGAGCCGCGGCGCAGAGGTTTTGGCAAGCATCGACAACGCCCAAAAATCCCCGGCCATCGCCGCCAGCACCCAGGGCAGCGCCAAGACCCTGTCCATGGCCTTTCTGAACCTGTGGAAATGGCAATTGCAAAGCGCCAAGGGCGGATACCGCGAACTGCTGACAAATTCGCTCACCTGGCTGGCAAACACTTCGCCCAGCGGCTATGAAGCCATCCACAACAGCAGCTATTTTTTGGGCGAGGAGATCAACCTGCGCCTACGTGCCCAGGATGATATCCGCGCTCTGCGTCTGGACCTGAACCCCGAACTGAAAGTGGTCGGCGAAAACGGCAAGGAAGTGTTCCGCGATTTCATGACCCAAAGCGAGGGTGAATATTCCGCCCGCTTTGTGATCGACAAGGCAGGCAGTTACAGCTTCCAGATCCAGGATAAGGTGAGCGGTGAAAAGAGTGAGGGACGCTTCAGCGTGAGCGATTCCAGCATCGAATCCCGAGATTTTGACTTCAACCTTCCCCTGCTTGCCTGGCTGGCTTCAGACACCGGCGGCAAGCTGTTCAGCCCTGCCGAAATTGCAGAGTGGAACCCCGTGCCCGCCCAAGCCAGAGAGTTTGAACAACGCGAGGACTTTGCCATCTACCGCAAATGGTGGGTGTTGGCAAGCTTCATCCTGGCTTTCAGTTTGGAACTGTTTTTCCGTCGTCGTTGGGGCTTGCTCTAAAATTCTGGTTTCAGGCTCCTCCAAGCACAAAAAACCTCTTCAGCCCCCTTTCTCCCTGGGCTCCAACCAATATACAACCTATATACTTCCCAAATGCCTCCCGTCTTTTTTACGGGTGGTCTATGGGGATTATCCAGGAAGGATTGCTGCTCGAGCCAAGGGAGACCCGGACTTCAACGTAGAATTGCAGTTATTTTCCCCCCATCCTGATTGAGTGAGGAGCTTTTGTTCAGATGAACAGCTCCAGGCTGATGCCGCCAATTTCGTTGATGGTGCGGCGGTCAAACTGGCATCTCAGTTCCCCTTTTTGATCGGCTAGCAGGGGCAGGGGCATATCCTTGGGAACGAAGACGAATTCGCGTTTGGGGACAAGCTCATCCTTGACAGTATTGATCAGGGTGTCGCCAATTTCGATGGCAAGAGAGCAAAGGTAATCCTCGGCGGAAAGGCTGGAAAATTCAACACTCATCAACACAGCTTCCAGCAGCGTTTTTGCCGCTTGGGGAATCAACTCACAAAGCTGGCGGATCCTGGCTTTGGGCACCTTCAAGACCTTCAAAACCGCGGCATAGATGCCAGCCGGGATCCAGCGCTCATATTCGGTGGGATGAATGATGTGAAAATTCGGAAGCCGCTGGCGCAGATAATTCACGAGCCGGGAAGTATTGTCCCCCACATCGGCGACGGTGATATGGCTTTCCCCGGGCTGGGATCTGGTTTTCAGGTCGCTGGAAAATTCGTGCAGGAGCCTCAGGACGATGGAGGGCGTCAAATCACTTTCCCAAACGGGCAGATAGGCATCGGTCGCATCGATCAGTCTGGCAATGGCGAGCGTGTTTTTGTGAAGCTGCGGCGGAAACTGATACAGAGCCTTCATTTGTCGGGGACTTTTGAAATAATGTTCGCTGTCGGAAAAACGTTTGGCATGGGGATGGCTGAAGTCGATGCCTCTGCGGATGCAATGCAGCACGTCCAAGTCGATGGAATCGCCCCGATCCAGACAGTGACAGCCGTTGGTGAGCACCAGCGGGATTTTGGTCTCATACGCCAGGTTCAGGATTTTGTTCATGGTAAACGCTTCGACGGGAAGGCCGTGGTTTTGGATTTCATAGAAATAATCGTTTCCAAAAGTGTGGTAAAACCAGTGTGAAACCCGTCTGGCTTCATCGTCTTTGCCCTCCAGAATCAGGGTGTTGAGTTCGCCCGTGCTACCGCCGGAGAGGCAAATCAGATCCTGTGCATGCTCTGCCAATTGGGCTTTTGTAATGGGCGTCGAGAATGGACCGCCTTGGTGACGCAAGGTGACGAGTCGGCATAGGTTTGCGATGCCCGAGCCGTTTTTGGCAATCAGGAGCACGGGGAAAGCTGCATCGTTGTCAAGGTTGTCAACCACGCTGGTTTCCAAGCCGATGATGGGTTTGATGCCGGCTTTGATGCACAGATGCCAGAGACGAAAGGCGCCAGCCAGGCTGTCTGTGTCTGTGACGGCGAGCGCGCGCATCTTATTTTGCATCGCTTTTTGAACCAGATCGTCGATGACGCAGGCACCGTCCAGTCTGCTGAACTCGGTGTGCACACGAAGATGTGTAAAACTCATTATATATTTTCCTCCATATATATAATACGTTTATTGAAAACCTAACGGGGTTGAGGGTAAGGACCGCTGCATATAGAATGGACAAAAAATATGCGTAATCATCTCTGGTTGAGGGATCCAAAGATCCCGACAGCCGTCAGGTCAAAAGCACCAGTGGCTACAAAGGCCACGTTAGACACACTACCGGAAGCAAGAATTGCTTGACATCTGGAGCAAGCATCCACTAATGTGATCACATGCAAAAACAAAGTTCAAATCCTCGTTCAGCCAGGCATCCTGTTTTTTACACAGTCGATGTGGAGGATTATTATCACATTCTGGGCGTGAAAGGAACCCCGCCCGTCACGCAGTGGGACAGCCTGCCCGCCCGGGTGGAGCGGGGATTGGCGCGTCATTTCGACCTTCTGGCAGAACACGGCGCACGGGCCACACTATTCTTTTTGGGTTATATAGCCAGACGCTTTCCCCACTTGGTACGAAAAGCCGTGGAATTGGGGCACGAGGTCGCTTCCCATGGATTTTACCACCAGGAGGTTCGGGATATGCAGCGTTCAGTTTTTGAAGCCGATGCCGCAGACTCGCGCAAGCTGCTTGAAGACCTGAGCGGAAAAGAGGTTCGAGGCTGGCGCAGCGCGGGTTTCACCATGGGCGAAGGCACTCCCTGGTTCTTTTCCTCGCTGCTGGAGGCGGGCTATGCCTACGATTCCTCAATCGTGCAAAACCGCCCTCAACACGACACCCTCTTTCGCGGCGAGAACCGACCCACTTTCCTGACCACAGAATCCGGACGCATCTGCGAATTTCCGATAACCATGGCGGAATTTGGCAGCCTGAAGATAAATATGTTCGGTGGGGGTTATTTGCGCTTTTTTCCAGCCTGGCTGCTCGGCAGGGCGGCAAGTCGTGAACTGACCCGAAAGCCTCTGTTGATCTATATCCATCCCCGTGAGCTCGATCCCGGGCATCCCCGCCTGCAAATGAGCATATACCGCCATTTCAAAAGCTATGTCAACCTGTCTGGCGTGCCGCGCAAACTCACGTTGCTTCTGGGTTTGGCGGAATCTCTGACTTTGGGTGAACACTATGAACAACTCCTCCTTCAAGACTAAAGACGGCACCTCGGGCTTCTTCGATTCCTATGCAGATGGGTTTGACTCCATCTATGGCACGGGCAACGGGTTTTTCCAGCGCTGGCTGAACCGTCATTTGCGGCAAAGCATTTTGCTGCGGTTCGAATATACGCTGGCGGGTTGTTTGCCAGCAGAGGGGAAGAGCTTTTTGGATGTTGGCTGTGGACCTGGACACTACAGTCTGGCACTGGCACAGCGTGGCGCGAAGGAAGTTTTGGGATTGGATTTTGCCCCCGCCATGATTGAACTGGCTCGTGCCAAAGCTCGCGCAGCCGGTCTTGAAAAAGTCTGCCGCTATGAGGTGCGGGATTTCTTTCAGTTGGAAGACACAGAGGTTTTTGACAGCGTGATCATGATGGGATTTCTGGATTACATTGACGATGCAACATCGGCTGTGGCAAAAGCCCTCAAGCATGCCGGGAGCAGCGTTTTTTTCAGCTTTCCTGTCTCCGGAGGTTTTTGGGCTTGGCAGAGAAAACTTCGCTACAAGCGCAAATGCCCACTCTATCTGTATAGCTTGGAAGAGATTCAGGACATATTCAGTTCGCTGGAAGGCGTTCGCTACAAGATCAGGAAACTAAAACGCGATTTTTGGGTGCGGGTGGACAAGCTGCCCATGGAGGATGAAAGCACAAAAAACAAACCGGGAAGTTGATATAAAAAAAGAGCTTTTCCATGAGAATGCTACAGTTAACGTTTTTTGTTGGGTTAAGATTTCGGATTGGGGGTTCAAAAATTGGAATGGATTTGTTCTAAAAGTGTCTAAAAACCCTTGGATCAAAGCTTTGATTTAGCGCGCACCTGCGCGGTGGATTCTCTTAAATAGAAAGGCTCCAAGGCGGCGAGTTCTTCAAAATTGTAGGCCTCATCTTCCGGGAAAAGCTGTGCCAGATGGAAGAGCCCGGAGGCGTCCAAAGGCTGTGCCAAAACGGGAGTGCAGGGAATGCCTTTTTCTTCGAAGAGGCTTTGGGCGAGTTTGGCTCCGCTGCCCACAAAGTAGGGGTTGTCCAGTTTCCAATCCAATAGAGCTTCGGGTTCCCAAACGCCCGGGGGAACGAGCTCATTCAGGTTCTCATCGTAAAGCGCGGCATAGAGTTCGCGCATTTTGGCATCCGCCACCGCCAGGATGTTTTTGCCGCATTGATGGCGTTGAAGCGCAGAAAGCTGGAGTGAAGAAAAGACGCGCAGGGGGATTTTGAGCCCGTAGGCGATGCCCTTGGCGGTGGCAAGCCCGATGCGCAGCCCGGTGAAGGAACCGGGTCCATTGCCCAGATAGACAGCCTCGAGGTCCGCTGGCTGGCGATTGCAAAAATCCAGCGCCGCATCAAGCTGGGGCATCAGGGTCTCACTGTGGGTCACGCTGATGTTGAAGCAGGCGGAATATAGCGTTTGGCCGTTTTCCCAAAGCGCGATGGAGCCGGCGGTTTGGGATGTATCCAGGGCGAGTTTCAATTTCCGGCGCGAATCCAATCGTCGTAGAGGCGCTCAAACAGCAGTTTGTGCTTGGCTTCGTCGGAGGCGAGCTTGCGGAAAAGGAGCGAGATCTCGCCATCGGGGAATTTTTGGCTCATCTCGGTGTAGAGCTTGAAAGAGTTTTCCTCGCGTTTCATGGCGCGGATGAGGATGTTTGGATAGCTGAAGTCCAGTTCTTCCACGTCGGCGCTGATGTATTCGGAGATGCGCAGGTTTGGCACGGTGGGGATGTCGGCTTCGGAGACTCTCTTGCGGCGGATGTTTTCGATCACCTCGATGTGTCCAAGTTCCATATCTTCCAGTTCTTTGAGCATTTCAATCTGGCTGGCAAATTTGGCGTCTTTTTGCAGATCACGGTAAAACTGGACTGCTTCGCGTTCGCGATCGACGGCAAAGTCCAAAATTTCGTTGAATTCTTGTTCGGTCATGGTATTCCTCCGGGTGGATGGGATATTTTGGCTATAAAGAACGGAAAGCCCGCCTGAGCAGGCTTTCCGGGTTAATCGTGTGAGATTTAGTCGACAGGCTCAAAGAAGTCCTTGCCGACACCACAAACGGGGCACACCCAATCTTCGGGAAGATCTTCGAAGGGGATGTTGTCATTTTCGGCTGGATCATAGATCCACTGGCATGCGGTGCAAATGTATTTTTGCATTTTTCCTTCTCCTTAGTAGTTTTCGCAGTGCACTTCAAAATATGCTTGGGGATGCAGGCAGCAGGGGCAAATTTCCGGCGCCTTTTCGCCTTCGTGGATATAGCCGCAGTTGATGCATTTCCAGAAGGTTTTTTCATCTTTTTTAAAGACCTTGAGGTCTTTGACGTTGTCGTAAAGCTTGCGGAAGCGTTTTTCGTGTTCCTTTTCCACCTTTGCCACCAAACGGTAGGTGAGTGCCACATCTTTGAAGCCTTCCTGCTCGGCGATGTCTGCAAATGTGGGATAGAGGTCGCTCCATTCCTCCAATTCGCCTTCAGCGGCAAATTTGAGATTGGCAAGGGTGTCTTCGGCACTCCAGCCAACTGGATAGGCTGCATGAATTTCAACCACTTCCCCTTCCAAACCGTGCTTTTGCATGAGTTTGAAGAAGAGCTTGGCGTGTTCCTTTTCGTTTTCGGCGGTTTCGGTGAAGATGTTTGATATTTGCTCAAAGCCTGCCTTTTTGGCGGTTTTGGCCGCATAGACATAGCGCATGCGGGCCTGGCTTTCTCCGGCAAAGGATTTCATAAGGTTTTCAGCGGTTTTGCTGTCTTTGAATGACATTGTTTTATCTCCTCCAATAAATGGATTTTTCTCAGGCTTTCCAGAGGCCGTGCAGGTTGCAATATTCCCTGACGGTGATCACTTCTTCCATTTTCACGGGGAAGATGGCTTCGGGGGCTTCGCCGGGTTTGAGTTCATGGCGCATCACCTTTTTATCGGTGCAGATTTCGATCATGGAAATGTAGTGTTTTTCCTCCATGGGATGGGGCACGGAACCCACGATAACTTTGATGCTGTCGCCCAAATCTTCCACCACGGGGATGTGTTTTTCATAGGCGGCTTCCTCGGTGTTTCCAGCCAGGTTCACCATCGGCTCGCCGCAGCAAACCAATTGACCGGGGCCGGTGAAAAGCACTTCCACCAAGTTTCCGCATTTCTTGCAGTGATATACTTGACGCAGTTCAGTCATTAGTTTTCTCCTTCTTTTTTCTTAAAAAACAAAAAAGCGGGAGGGGGCTTGTTTTGTCAATAGAAATTTGCGAGGTGGGGCGGAAAAATATTTTGCTTGCCAAAAAACCGATTATTCTATTATTGGAAACACAAAGGTTTGTTGCTTATAAAGGAAAAAAACGCCCATGAAAAAACTGATGCCCATATTGATTGCAATGCTCCTGCTTTTGGCGGGGTGCGTGGAATATGATGAAGAGCTGTGGCTGAATTCAAATGGTTCCGGCCGCGCCAAGCTGCGTCTGAGCATAGAATCCCACTATTCCAACACCGAGGAATTTCTGCGTGTGTTCAGCAGCCCGGGCATCCATCTCCGCGAATATAATCTGAAAAATGTTGGCGATAATAAAAAAATCTACCTTGTGGACTTCCATTTTGACAACGTTGACGCCTTCAACAATCTGGACGACCAACTCAGCGCCATGAACTTCTTTGGCCAGCTCAGCATTTTGCCCAAAGACAAAGATGGAAACATCGTGGTGAAAAGAAAGATCTCCATCGAAGAGCGCGAGGTGATGGAACAGATGGAAACTCCGCTGTATTTGGGCGACGACCTGGACATGAGCGAAGAGGAATTCATCGCCAGTTTGCCCGATGATGACGACATCCTGATGGGCATTTTGAAGGACCAGATAGAGCATACCACATGGACTTACAAGCTTCACGTTCCTTGGAAAATTGTCTATGCAGGCGACAACTTTGACAGCATTTCCCCGGATGGAAAAACCGTCACTTGGAAATTCAACACCAAAGATCTGTTGGACAAAACAGAGCTGATGACGGTGGCGATGAAAAAAGGTTTGAGTTGGGTGGTTTATGTTTTGATCGGTCTGGGCGGTGCGCTGCTTTTGTTCTTTGTCTTCTGGATGATCCGCATCGGAAAGCGGTCACATCTGAAAGACGCCATCAAGCACGTTGAAGAACGGGAAGGAAAGTAGGAAAAAGCCTTTTAGCTAAGTCTGAACAAGGCGGATATCCAGCCGCCCAAGATCACAGCCCAGGATAAAAGCCCCCACAAAATTGCCGCATAGTGTCCCAAACCTTTGGGAGAAAAGCCCTTGCCCGCTTTTTCGTTTCCGGCATTGATGAGTTTTTGCACAGGCAACAGGCATAAAGCTGAAGCAATCAGCACAATCAAGGTGACCGCAATATCCAGAAGCAAGGGAGGATGCAGGAATAAAACCACGATGTGGCGCGCCTGCAGGAGTAGCAGGAAAATAAGCCACAGCCAGCCGTTCAGCACAAAGTCCGACTGAGATGGAGCGCTTACAAGTTCCCTGTCTTCAGCAATCTGGCGGAAGATGTCCACCAGGGCAAATGGGTTCCATGCGCTTCGCCAAAAATATGAGGAGGTGCTGTTGCGGCGGTTGAACCTTAAAAAACGCCAGTTTGCCCAGATCCAATATATTTCGTAGAGCCCGAAGCTGAACAGGCTCATCCACAGCAGGCGGGACGGGGGAACGTTAAAAAACAGAGGGAGTTGAGCGTCTTCGATGCCTGTGAGATCACGCTCTTCCGCCCAGTCGAGAATCCGGACGTCCGATTCCTTCATGAAGCGCATCAATTCTGGAATATCGCGGATCTTTCTCCACTGGGGGCTGCGGCTTTCCATCACGGAGGAATCCATGTCCAAAACGTCGTCCAAAATCAGGGACATCAGTTCTTTGGGCGAAACCGGACCTGTGGTTTTGCCTTCATCGCTGTAGAAATATTTTGCCATCTGCTGAAGCCTTTGGGGCGGGACAGGCGTCCCGCCCCTTCAAAGTGCTGTTCTTTTATAGTTTGGCGAGGATGTCCAGGAGGTCTGCAACGCGGCAGGAATAGCCCCACTCGTTGTCATACCAGCTTAAAACCTTCACCAGGTTGCCTTTAACAAAGGTGGAGGGAGCATCGAAGATGGAGGAATGGCTGTTGCCAATCATATCCACGGACACAAGCTGCTCCTCGGAATATTGCAGATAGCCTTTCAGGTGGGTTTGGGCGGCTTCCTTCATGGCGGAGTTGATTTCCTCCTTGGAGGTTTCACGCTGCAGATTCACGCTCAAATCCACCAGGGAAACGTTCGGAGTGGGCACGCGGATTGCCATTCCATCCAGCTTTCCAGCCAGTTCTGGAACAACCAGTCCGATGGCTTTGGCAGCGCCTGTGGAGGTGGGAATCATGCTCACCGCGGCAGCGCGGGCACGTCGCAGATCCTTATGAGGCAAATCCAGAATGCGTTGGTCGTTTGTGTAGGCATGCACCGTGGTCATGAGTCCGTTCACGATGCCAAAGTGGTCGTGCAAAACCTTTGCCACCGGGGCAAGGCAGTTCGTGGTGCAGGAGGCGTTTGAAACGATGCTGTGTTCAGGTTTCAGGATATTGTGGTTCACACCCAAAACCACGGTGGCATCCACTTCGTCTTTTGCCGGTGCGGTGAGCACAACCTTGGAGGCTCCGGCTTTCAGATGCTTTCCGGCACCTTCGCGAGTGTTGAAAACCCCTGTGGCTTCGATCACAAAATCCACGTCAAGCTCTTTCCAGGGCAGGGCTTCAGGGTCTTTTTCCGCAAAGACGCGGATGACTTTGCCGTCGATGCTGATGCTGTCTTCAGTGTGGGTGATGTCGTGGTTGAAGATGCGGTGCACGCTGTCGTATTTCAAGAGGTAGGCCAGAGTTTTGGAATCGGTAAGGTCGTTTATGGCAACCACTTCCAACTGTGGATGGGATTCCCAGATGGTACGCATCACCAGCCTGCCGATGCGGCCAAATCCGTTTATTGCTACTTTTTTCATGATTTTTCCTTGTATTTTAGAGTAAAATGCTGTTGTCGGCACTGCCGGTAACGCGGCAAAATTCAACCACGGTTTCCTGCATGCGCTGTTCGGCCTTGATCAGCCATTTGCGGGGGTCGAAGCGACCTTTGTCTGGCACATAGGCTTCCGGCGCCACGCCTTCAGGGCGGACGATGGCGTATTTTTCCTTTTCCCAATAGGCTTGGATGGCTTGTGCCATATCCATCTGATAGTGGGTGTCCTTGTTGATTTTCACCACTCCGTTTGCGATGGCGGTGCGCTGCTGTTCGTCGGTGAGGCCGGAGGCTCCGTGAAGCACGATGCCGCGCTCAACTCCGTGTTTGATGAGCAAATCATCAATTTCCTTCACCAAATCCAGGCGCAGAACAATGTTCTCGCCTTTGGAAACGCCGTGGTTTGTGCCCACGGATGCGGCAAAAAGGTCCACATTGGTTTTTTGCACATATTCAAGCGCTTCTTCAGGGCGGGTGTAAAGCTCCACTTCCGAGACAATTTCGTCTTCAGCGCCTTTGATGTGGCCGATTTCGCCTTCCACCAAAATACCGTGTTTGTGGGCGATGTCCACCACTTCCTTGGTGATGCGGATATTTTCGGCAAGATCTTCCTTGGATGCGTCAATCATCACGGAGGTGACGAGATTGTTTTCAATGCAGAAGACGATGAAATCGAAGTAGTTCGGGGTGGCATGGTCGATGTGCAGCCCCACTCCGCTGTGGGGAAACTGCTCTGCAAAGGTCTTGATCATGGTGGAGATCAGCTTTGCGCCGGTTTTGATGTCCTGCGATTCTCCCGCAGCATATTTGCAGGCGCCGCTGCTCATTTGCATGAGGCCGTCGGATTTTACCGCGGCATAGCCTTGGATCAGGGCGCGCACCTGTGTGTCGAACACAACGTTTGAGGCGATGATGCCAAAACGCTGTTTCTTTGCTTTCAGAAAAACTTCCTTAAGTTGTTGTCCGGTCAGAAACATGTTTAAAACCTCCCAGGTTCTTCTTTATTTATAACTTAATCATTTTCAGCTTAAAACCATCTGTTTCGCGTTAAAAGTCATCCTCTTCGAGGGCTTCTAGTTCCAAGATCTCAGCCGTTTCCTCAACGGGCAATTCCTGCACTTTGTTCAGTTTTTTTGTGATCTGCCGGCTGCGATGGCTGGCTAGTTCAATGGTTTTTGAGGCTTCCTCCAATTTTTTCTGGGTTTTTGTCAAAACTTCGCCAAACTTGCCAAAATCAGTTTTGATGGCGCCCAGGGTTTTCCAAACCTCGCTGCTGCGTTTTTGGATGGCAAGGGTGCGGAAGCCCATCTGCAGACTGTTCAGCAGAGCGGAAATGGTGGTGGGTCCCACAACCGTGACCTTGTATTTGCGTGTGATCTCCTCAAAGATGGAACTGTCTCGCAGAACCTCTGCATAAAGCCCTTCCAGGGGCAGAAAAAGCAGCGCAAAGTCTGTGGTGGCAGGGGGTTTGATATATTTGTTGTGTATATCGCGGGCTGAATTCAGGATGCTGTTGCGCAACTCCTTGCGGGCGTTGTCGATCTTGACGGTGTCTGCTTCTTCCTGCGCATCCAGCAGAGTGTTGTATGATGCCAGGGGAAATTTGGAATCCACAGGCAGGTAAACACAGGAGCCATCGTCGTCTCTGCCGGGCAGGCGGATGGCAAATTCCACCACTTGGTCGCCGGTTTTTGAAGGACGATAATTGCGCTCATATTGGTCTGGATTGAGCATCTGTTCAAGGATGGCCTCAAGCTGGATTTCGCCCATCATGCCGCGGTTGCTCACGTTGCTGAGCACTTTTTTCAGGTCGCCCACGCCGCTGGCGAGGGTCTGCATTTCGCCCAAACCCTTGTGAACCTGCTCCAAGCGTTCGCTAACCTGCTTGAAAGAGGCGCTCAGGCGTTTTTCCAAGGTGTCATGCAGCTTTTCGTCCACGGTCTTGCGCATCTGCTCCAGCTTTTTTTCGTTTGTTTCCTGGATCTTTTCCAAGCGACCTTCCATGGTTTTGCGCAGTTCTTCGAAGTTGGTTTGCAGGTTTGTGGCCAGGTCCTGCATCTTTCTGGATTGAGATTCGGACAGATTGTTCAGCGCGGTGGTGAGTTCTTCGCGGTTCTTGCCTGCATCTGTGTTTATCTGCTGTGAAAGTTTGGTGAGCGAAGTGTTTGATTCCTCGCGGTTTTTGCGGGTTTCTTCGTTGAGATTTTCCGTGAGTTTGGCAATGGTTTCAGACATGGAGGCCAGAGACTTTGCCAGTTCCTCCCGGTTTTCCCGATTTTCCTTGCTATTGCTTTGGTTTTGCCGGGAAAGGGATTCGCTCAGCTCACGCCGGGTCTCGCTTTCCAAGGATGAAAGATCCGTGCGCAGACGCTGAATTTCCTCTCGCAGTTTGTTTTCAAAAGGCTGCAGTTCACCTGAGCGATCCTGCGGCATGGAGATCTTTTTGTTCAGGATGATGAAAGCCACAAACCCCAAAAGTAACGCCAGGGCACCGAGAATCAGAGCAATGAGTTCCATTACCCGACCTTGCGCATCAGATAGTACAGCGAGCCGAGGAGAGTGATGTCCTGATGTTCCTCAGGGTTCACCAAAAGCGGCTTGAATTCATCGTTCAAAGGGGTCAGGATGATCATTCTTTCCTTGTCGTCCAAAACCAGGCGCTTCAGGGTGATGCCGCCATCCACGCGCACTGCGCAAATCTGCCCGGAAAGCTTTCTCCAATCCTTGTTTTGGCGGATCAGAATCAGGTCGTTGTTGCAGATGATGGGCTCCATGCTGCGGCCGTTTACGCGCAGGCAGATATAGTCGTCCATCACGCCGCGGATCACGCCTCTGCGCACGGTGAGAAACTCCACCTCGGGTTCCGTGCTCGGTACCGGCGGACCGGCTGCGATCTCGCCCGAGACGGGGATATTGACGATTTCGGATTCCTTCACTTCTCCGCGTTCACGAGCCAACTGGTCAAGTTCGGCGCTGATGAATTCATTCACCTTTTTCAGCTTGGAACGGGCTTTTTTGCGCATGGGGGTGGGGGCTCCTTCCACAAACATGGGGCCACCGCCGGTGAGCAGCCAGTGCAAATTTACGTCCCAAAGCCTTGCCATTTCAATTACTTTGTCCAGTGAGGGCCGGATGCGCCCGCTTTCCATCTGGCTGATGGCGGCGGGTTTAACGTTCAAATATCCTGCCAACTGGGTTTGGTTGAGCTTCAGCTTTTTGCGAAGCATCGTTATTCTGGTTCCAATCATGAAAACCTCCCTAAAATTTTTTCTTTTTCACTTGATCGTCAAAATGGAACACGGCATTTCTTTGTCAAGTATTTTCTATAACCCATGCTTATAAGAGAACTTAGTTCGGTCGGATGCTGTTTTCAAACTGAACAAAGCACACTCCCTTCATGGCACTGCGGTACAAATCAAGACCAATGGCATTAAGCAAGGTAATGATACGCAGCAGGATAGCCTTTATTGAGAAGCATGGATCCCAACAGAATCACCATCAGATCGATGCTTTTTAACCGAAGTTTGTTCGCCCTCAGAGTGTTAAAACCAGCATATTCAGCAGCACTTCCCCATGCCAAAAGCGAAAACCCAGTTCATGCAAAAGTGGCAGAGAGTCCTTGAAAGCCGGAGGCAGGATGATGTTGTAGCTTTTTCTGCTGCCAAATAGATGCTGGAGATAGGGAAAATCAAGTTTCATGCTGGGAGTGGGCGGCTCCAAAAGCGTCACATGGTGTTCATGGGATCCACCCACATAGTAGGATGCGTTTGGGGTGCGGACCATTTTGCCGCGTGCACTCAAAAAGCTGAGGGATTCATCGATGTGGTGCAGGCTTTGCCACGCACAGGGGATGTGGCTTCCGTAGTGGCGGAAGGGTTCAAGATCCTGCAGCGGTAGGAGTTCTGGCTCCAGCGTGGCTTTCACACCGCGTTTGGCAAGAACGTAAAAACCTGTGTGCACCTTGAAGCCGAGCTTTTTGGTGAGATGCAGGCTTTCATGATTTTGGTAATAGGTGCAAAATTCAAAGCCCTGAACGGTGCCTTCGCGCAGCAGTTTTTCCGCCAGGGTGAAGGATTGGCGGTTCAACAAGGTTGCCACTCCCAGGTTCTGAAAGCGTTTTTGCACACGCAAACCTTCGAACCACAACACTTTGCCCGGAAAGAGCGAGAGCTTCAGACAGCCGATCACCTTGCCCAGATATTCGCAAACCAAAAACCAAGGTTCTGCAATCCAGCGGTCCATCAACAGGGGCAGGTAGTCCGTGCCGCCCCAAATTCCGCGCGAAACCCGGATCAAATCATCTCTGTCGCTGGGTTTGGCAGTGCGCACGATGCATTTTGAAAGGTCAAAATCCATGATCAACAACCTATGATATTTCTGAAAATCCACCACAGAACCGTTCCGCCGGCAAGGCTCCAGCCAAACCAGACGTGACGGTACAAAAAAGCCGGTTCCCATCCCAGCACCGCGTTGTGGATCAAGCCCAGCACCACAAAAGGAAGCATCAATACAGCCATTGCGTTGAAGCGCCAGGCGCTTGCAAAACCACCATGCAAAAGGGCATGAAAGGCACGCATGGAACCGCAGCCGGGGCATTTCAACCCGGTGAGCGCAAAAAAGGGACAGCGCGGCAGATATTTTGATGCGCTGGGGTTGATGAAGGCCAGCCCCAGAATCACCAAGACAAAAAAGACCGGAGTGGCGAAACGGAACGCAATCTCGGATAGGGGTTTACCCGTTCCGGGAGCCTGCTTGACGCTGGATATCTCTGGCATTAGTCAGAACTCAAAAGCATCAAAAAAACCGATGGCAAAATTCAAGGCAAAAACTATGATGCCAAGAATGACGGAGATATTGATAAAAGTCATGGCCTTGCGTGCATACATTTTCGCCCTTTCGTAGTTGCCTTCCTTCACTGCTGAACTGGCTTGGGAGGAGTTTACAATCGCCACGATCCCAAAGGGCAGACAGCAAAAGATTGTGGCTAAAACCGCTTGGGTCATGTAGGTTTTGGGCGGAGGTCCGGCTGGCGTTTCAAACACGGGCTGATAAGCCGGCTGCTGGCTTTGCACGATTGGCGGAGGGGTCGATTGAGCCGGGCGAACCGGTCCCATCCCTTGCAGGGCATTCAACACCGCTTCACAGCTGGCAAAACGGTCTTCCCGTCTTTTTTTGGTCATAACCTGCAACACTGTGATGGTGAGGTCAGAGATGAATTCATAGTATTTGCGAGGGTTTTCCAGGGGTTTGTTCACGATCTCATCCATGATCGTGTAATCGCTTGCCGTATCAACGTTATACGGAGTTCGCCCGGTCAGCATTTCATAAAATGTAATCCCCAGGCTGAAAATGTCGGAACGGGCATCGATGTCTTTTTCCGCACGGACCTGTTCCGGGCTCATATAATACACCGTGCCAATGTTTTGCCCCGTTCTGGTCATGCCCTGTTCACCCATCACGCGGGCAATGCCAAAGTCCAGGATCTTCACGTTGTCGTCTTTGTCCACAATGATGTTGGAAGGCTTGATATCACGGTGGAGGATGCCGCGTTGGTGGGCAAAACCGAGTCCGTTCAGGATCTGGTTCAAAATTGGAATCGCTCTTTTTTCCGGAATGGGTCCAACGCTGTGGATCAGGTCTTTCAGGGTTCTGCCGGTGGCAAATTCCATAACCATATAGTGGGTTCCAAATTCCTCAATCAGCGCAAAAAGACCAACGATGTTCGGATGGTTCAGTTTTGCCTGGATTTGAGCCTCATTGCGGAAACGTCTGATGAAATCTGAATTTGCGGATAGATCGGGATTAAGGGCTTTGATTGCAACCACGCGGTCCAAAGCGGTGTCGCGGGCACGATAAACCGCTCCCATTCCGCCTTTGCCAATCATTTCTTCAATCCGATATCCGGAAACCATGGATCCGGGTGCCAGCATAAATGCTCCTAAAGCTAAAGAATTCTTATTCTACGCTTGCTTAAATTATTGTGATTCTGTCAAGCAAAAAGATGCGATTTGCCTCCCCGATTTTTTGATTCAAGACTGAAATTGAGCAAATCGTGACTTAAGGTTTTGTGATTAACACACCACTGTCGGCTCCCCTTCCTCCTTGAGCCCATCAGCAATCGCAGCTCATTCGCGCTCTTGAGCCACTCACGTTTGGCGCGGGTGGTTCACGGGGATGAGGCAGGCAGGATATTGGCAAAAACCAAGGGTGAAGGGAAAGCGGCCATCCTTGCGCCAAAAATGAGAAAAAGGCGGAAAAGGGTTGACAATATCTGCGTTTGCTTCAAGCTGAGTTTGAAGGAAAAAACCAAGGCTGGGGAGGACCCATGGATAAAACCCTATATCTGATTGACGGCACGGCAATGCTTTACCGTTCGCACTTTGCCTTCATCAAAAACCCGCTGGTGAATTCGCAGGGACAGCACACAAGCGCCATTTTTGGCACCGTGAATTCCTTTTTGCACTTTGTGGAGCAAAAAGAGCCGGAATATATTGCAGTGAGTTTCGACCGCAAGGCGCCCACTTTTCGCCACGAAATGAGCGAAGACTACAAGGCAAACCGTCCCCCCATGCCGGAGGAGTTGGTTTCGCAGCTTGAGCCAGTGCACGAGTTTTTCCGCCTGATCGGGTTGCCGGAAATCTCTTTGGACGGTTATGAAGCGGATGACGTTTTGGCGACCTTGGCGGAGCGTTTCAAAGGCACGCACCGGATTGTGTTTGTGACCGGGGACAAGGACTATTCGCAATTGCTGGAGGACGGTGTGGGCATTTTTGACCCCGCCAAGGACCTCAATATGGACAGCGAAGCCGTGTTTGCAAAATTTGGGGTTTGGCCGCATCAGTTCATTGACTATCTGGCTTTGGTTGGAGATGCTTCCGACAATATCCCCGGTGTGCGCGGGATTGGCCCCAAAGGCGCCGAAAAGCTGCTGCAGGAATATGGAGACCTGGATTCCATCTATGCTCATCTGGAGGAAATGAAGCCGAATATGCGCCAAAAACTGGAGGAAAACAGGGACAACGCCTTTCTTTCCAGAGAGTTGGCAACCATTGTGAGGGATGTGCCGCTTACTTTTCCCGCGGTGGAGGAAACCCGCTTCGATGCGGCGAAACTCTGTCAAGCCACGGAACTTTTGGAAAAATATGAACTCCACACCCTGAAGCGGCGGATTGAAAACAGATTCGGCAAAAAAGCGGCTGCGAAACCTGTTGATACACATACAGATGAGGGTTTGGTTCAATCCGATATCTTTGGCGGCGAGGAAGGCGAAACAATGCCAGAGATTGAATTGAAAATCAATGCTATTTTGGCGGATAAAGAAAATCTGCCTGCGTTGTTGGAACAGCTAAAGTCTGCCGAATCAGTGGCTTTGGACACCGAGACCGACAGCTTGGACCCCATTTCGGCAAAGCTGGTGGGGATCTCGCTGTGTGTGAAAGAGGATGAGGCCTGGTATCTGCCTTTGGGACACAAAGATGCGGAAAACCTGCCGCTGGAGGAGACTTTGACGCGCCTGCGCCAAGCTCTGGCGGGGAAAAGCATCATCGGCCACAACTTGAAATTCGACCTCATGGTGCTGAAAAACGCAGGCTGGGACTTGGATAACCCCATCTGGGATACGATGCTTGCGGCTTATATCCTCGATCCGGGGGAGAACCGTTTTTCACTGGACAACTGCGTTTTGAGGGAACTGGGACACACGATGATTCCGATTTCCGCCCTTTTGGACAAGAAAGAAGTCACCAGTTTCGACCTGGTGGAACTGGAAAAAGCGCGGGATTATGCGGCAGAGGATGCCTGGGCCACATTCCGCCTGGCGCCGCTTTATCGCAGACGGCTTTCGGATACGCAACTGCTTGAACTGTATGATAATATCGAGCTTCCGCTTTTGCCTGTATTGCAGCGGATGGAGGAAAACGGGGTAAAGCTGGACACGGAAGTTTTGGCGGGGATTTCCCAAAATATCCAAAAGGAACTGCAAGACCTGGAAAAAAAGATCCATGATTATGCGGGATATGAATTTAACATCAATTCCACCCAGCAGCTTGCCAAGGTGCTTTTCCAGGAAAAAAAGCTGCCTCCGGGGAAAAAGACCAAGAGCGGCTTTTCCACGGATAACTCCGTATTGGAAGAACTCGCAGGGGATTATGAGATTGCGGACACCCTGATTCAATATCGCGCCTTGGCAAAACTGGATTCCACCTATGCCGGCGCACTGCCAAAGCTGATCAATCCAGCCACGGGGCGCATCCATTCCTCTTTCAACCAAACCGTGGCGTCCACAGGCAGGCTGTCGTCTTCGAACCCAAACCTGCAAAACATCCCCGTGCGTACGGATTTGGGGCGTTCGATCCGCAAGGCTTTTGTGGCTTCATCAGAGGATTGGGTGATCATGGCGGCGGACTATTCGCAAATCGAACTGCGGCTTTTGGCGCTGTTTTCCCGGGATGAGGTGCTGCTGGATGCATTTCGCCATGAAGTGGACATCCACCGTCAGACTGCATCCATCATCACCGGAAAACCCTTGCAGGAAGTGAGCGCGCAGGATAGGCATCAGGCGAAGACCATCAATTTTGGCCTGCTTTATGGCATGGGTCAGAAAAAGCTTTCTCGCGAATTGGGGATTTCACAACCGGAAGCCAAAGCCATGATCCAAAACTATTTTGAGCGCTTTCCGTCCATCCAGGCATACATCAGCCAAAGCAAGGCGGAAGCCAGGCTGCACCTGTATGCGCAAACCATTTTTGGACGCCGGCTCTATCTGAAAAATCTGAACAGTGTGAACGCGGGACTGCGCTCTGAAGCGGAAAGGGTGGCGGTGAACATGCCCATCCAAGGCAGTGCGGCAGACCTGATCAAAATCGCCATGATCCGCATCCATGCGCTGCTGAAAGATGAAGAGCGCATCCGTATGATTTTGCAGGTGCACGACGAACTGGTCTTTGAGGTGCATCGGGACTTTTTGGATGAAGCCAAGGAACTGGTGCGCAGAGAGATGGAAGGCGCATTGCCGGAAAAATGGAGCAGCATTGTAGCGCTGAAAACCGATATCGGTGTCGGCAACAATTGGTTTGAGGCGCACTGAAAGCCGGAGTTTTTGAGCCCGTTTTTACAGATGCGGAAAAGCTTTTGAGTGAAACCAGGCAGGCCGGCTCACAAAATCGCCAAAATGGGCTTGACATTTATGGCTGGAAATATTGTCTTGTTGAAATGAGACGAAAACCCTGCGGTCTTCGGCTCAAAAAGCGGTTTCAAAAAGTGTAAGTGCCGCTGTTGCAATAATATCTGGTTGAGGAAAATTTGGATAAGATCGAGTCACAAGCCTTGGCGAGCAACCTGGCTCAAACCCAGGTGAAGCAGATCGTCCTTTCCCCGCAAAGCCTGTGGCTGTTGGAGCAAAGCGAAGCCTATTTCGGCATCCACCAGCGTACACGGCTGTTTTTGGAGGAATTACATCACCCATTTTCGAACTTGGGTTCGGCTTTGGAACTTTTACGCCAAAGCATCACGGGAGATCTCTGGTTTTGGGCGCAGCTCCCCCAGCGGGAACGCGCTCTGAAGAGCATTCTCAATATCTTTGAAGACATCTTTTCCCGCGCACCGGATGATAAAATCAAGCAAAATACCCTTGGTGAATTTTTGGGCTTTGTGATTGCCCTCGCAGAAAATGAGGAAGTTCCTCAAAGTATATTGGATCAGGCTTTTGAGGTTTTGGAGAGCTGGCATGCCACGGCACCGGAATTTTTTGTGAGCGCATCTGGTCAGTTTTTCAAAAGCCTGCAAAAGTTTTGGCCTCGCCTACAGGAGCGCGAAAAAGCCATCTCTCTGCTGCGCAGTGTGTTCCAGGCTTCGGTGGAGCTGTGGAACGCCACTTCATCCATTTCTGCCTGGCGCAGCAAATATGCGGATCTTGTGAGCATCGGAGAAAAAGAACTGGAAAAAGCGGTGGGGAAGGAGTTTTTTGCCGACTGTCTCAAGCAAGTTAAAGCGGCGCAGAGCCTTGAGGACTTCGCTTCCATTCCCTCATTTTCGGATATTGCCGCCCGTCTGCGCGACCAGATTTCCAGCTTTCCCAGTCTGCCGGAAAAGATCCACTACATCTTTTATCTGCTGGGACTGCCCACCATGACGACACTGAGCGACCATCTGCTTTGGGACCTCAACCGGCTTTTGGCAGAGCTGCACAACTCTTTGAGTGTGAAAGAAATAAACCTGCTCATCGATAGCATTTTTGAAAATCTGGCGGAGTTTAAAAACCGGCATTGCAGCATCGTTTTGGATTGCGTGCTCACCATCGGCAAGGTAATCTTGGATCCCAAGGAGCCGGAACTGGGAAAACGCTGCCTGCGCCAGATCATCGATCTGGGCTTTGTGGAACCCGGAGAGATTAAAATCAACAGCGACTGGCAGATAGTGGCAAACAAAAACCACATCAAAAACATCCGTGTGTGGCTGGAACTGATTGGCATCGACCCTGTTTTTTGCAAGGATATGCTGGCGGCGCTCATCATCAACCTCATCCAGGGCGGCATTTTCATCTCGGATACCGACCTCTTTCAAAAGGATGTTTCCAAGTTTCTAAATAGCAATCTGGAACCGCTTTACGTGCAGGCGAAGCAGCTTTTGAGGCTTTTCCCGGTGTTTTACCACGAGATTGGCGCCGAGGGCGAAATCCGCGACCTGAGCACCGAAATTGACGAGATGAGCGGACGCCGGGACCGCCTGATTCACTTTGTGCGCAAACAGGTTCACACCGAAAGCAACAATACGCATATCATCTTGCTGCACAGCATCTTGGACTATTGGACAGACCTTGATTCCCGCCACCTGAAAGGCTTGCTGCCGGAGGATGTGGAACTCTTTATCCAGAAAGCGGATGAACGTACCAAGCTTCAAAACAGGGCGGTGAAAAAGTTTTTCCGGGATCATAAGGTCAATGCCGACAGCCTGTTGGGGCAATCCTGGCACGCTGTTGAACCGCTTTTCCGCAAGGTGAAAAAAGAGGATTTTTCCCTGAGGCGGCTGGAACTTTTGGTGCGCATCCACTATATGCTCCTGGACAAATATCAGCTGGATCCCTATGATATTGTGAAGTTTCTGGCTCGCTTCAACTGGTTTGACGAGCGTGAACGCCAGCGTTTTGAAAAGAGCCTGAAACGCAGTGACCACAACGGCAGCATCCGCCAGATTTTGGACTACATCGAGCGCCTGAACCAAGTGGTCTTGAATCCCGACCCCAGCCAAGGCTGGGAAAACATCTATTACAAAAGGCATATTGCGGCGGGGATTCCCTCCATGTATGGCCAATATCGCGAGCCAAAGCTGGAGGCGCTGGGCATGGTGTTCCGCTTGGAAAACCTGATGGAACGCCTCATGGAACAGAATATCGCGCGCTTGAATCTGGATTATATCACCGCCAGCACGCTCAAGCGCATCATCAGCATTTTGGAACTTTTTGAACTGGGCATGGCTCGCGAAGGAGTGACCAGCGAAGCTTTTTCCAGCGCTGTGGAAATGCTTAAATCCGGGCAACAGACTGTGCCGCTTACGCTTGACCAATATCTGGATCTTTTCAATCAGATCAAGGACAGCATCACCGAACTGATTCAGGAATATTATTATCGCTTCTATGAACAGGAACTGGGACGCCGCCCGGTGAAAATGCGTAAGTATAAGAAACACATGGCTCAACAGATGCTGGCGGAGGAGTTTTTCCGCAAGCTCCTAAGCTCCAGTTTTTTGGTGCAGTTGATGGACAATTTCATCGCCAGGGTTTTGGAGGCGCTGAACTCCATGAAACGCGCTTTCGGAAGCGGAGAGCTCCGCCGGGTAATGAGTTACGACCCCGATCTGATGTTCATTCCCCTGCACGTGAATAGGGGCAAGCTGGATAATCAGGTGCTGCTTGGCTCCAAAGCGCATTTTTTGAAACGCATGCACAGCTATGGTTTTCCCATCCCGCCAGGATTTGTGATCAGCACGGAAATGCACCGTTTTCGCGGGGTTTTGCGTGCTCATGCCGGAATTCAGCGTGAGATGGAGGAACTGCTGAAACAAAATATCCGCCGCGTGGAAAGAAAAACCGGGCTCAAGCTCGGCGACCCCGAGGCTCCGCTGCTTTTTTCCGTGCGTTCCGGAGCAGCGCTCAGTTTGCCCGGTGCCCTGGATACATTTTTGAACATCGGCATGAACGATGAGGTCACCCTAAAACTAAGCACCAGAAAGAATTATGGCTGGACTGCCTGGGATTGCTACCGACGTTTGATTCAAAGCTGGGGCATGGCTTATGGCATTCCGCGGGATGAATTTGACGCTGTGATGATAGCCTTCAAACGCCTCCACGGGGTGAAGCTGAAAACGCAGTTCACGCCGTTGCAGATGCGCCACATGTCGGAGGATTACAAAAAGATATTAGAGCAGCATGGCATCGAACTGGAGCAGGATTTGTTTTTGCAACTCAAACGCGCGGTAGAACATGTGATGGATTCCTGGAACACAGACCGCGCCCGGCTGTATAGGCAAAAGCTTCAGATCGCAGACGACTGGGGCACCGCGGTCACCATCCAGCAGATGGTTTTGGGAAACATCAGCCTGGAATCCGGAACTGGAGTGGTTTTCACCCACGCGCCCTGGAGCAAGGCGCCGGGAATCACTCTGAATGGGGATTTCACCCTTTGCAGCCAGGGCGAGGACGTTGTTGGCGGTTTGGTGCACACTCTGCCCATTTCGGAGCGGCAGCGCAGTCTGTCCCGCGAACCGGTGGAAGCCTCTCTGGAAAAGGATTTTCCCCAGATTCATGCCAGGCTTATGGATTTGGCAAAGCAACTGATTGAAGAACGCGGCTATCCGCATCAGGAGATTGAATTTACCTTTGAGGGGCCGCAGCTATCCCAGCTTTATATCCTCCAAACCAGGAACCAGGTTATCACCAAACCCAGTGCCCACACCGTTTTCAACGTTCCCAAACGCGAATTGAAACTGCTGGGCAATGGCATTGGGATTGGAAAAGGCGTGGTGAACGGCCTGATTGCCATCTCGCGGGCGGACATCGATGCACTCAAACACAGGGGTTTGCCGCTGATTCTGGTGCGTCCGGACACCGTTCCCGAAGACATGGAACTGCTTTTCGACTGTCAGGGTCTGCTAACCTCAAGGGGCGGAGTCACTTCCCACGCTGCGGTCACCGCCGCCAGGCTGAACATCCCCGGAATTGTGAACTGCCGTCAACTGCGGGTTTTGGAAAAGGAAAAGATCTGCCGCATTGGCGAAACCATCCTCAAACCGGGTGACCCGATCGCCATTGATGCCGGCAGCGGAGGAATATATCTGGGACATTACCCCGTGGAAACGATTGTGAATTAAACAAATACAAAAAAAATATAGAAAGGAGTATCGCATGAGTCAGGACATGAAAAACAAAAAACTGCTGGGGATCAACAGCCTCGGCAGAATTGGCAAACAATTGCTCTGGAACATGATTCACCTCCGCCATTTTGACGGCGTTGTGGTAAACTGCGGCCGCGAAGTGGGCAAAAAACTGGATGACCTGATCCAGATCATCGAACACGATTCAACCTATGGCAGTATCCACAAATTCCTCTTTGGCATGGTGGGTCGCAAGGCTGAGATCAAGATTCTGGACGCTGAACAGCAGCTTTTCAGCATCGAGGGAATTCCGGTGAAAGTGCTGCGTACCGCCCGCAATCCCAAAGACATCGATTGGCTGAAGGAAGGGGTGAAAATCGTGGTGGATTGCACCGGGCAGTTTACCGACCCCAATGCCACTTCCGATCAGGGTAAACCCTGTCTGCGCGGACACTTGGAAGCCGGAGCTCTGAAGGTGATCAACAGCGCTCCCTTCAAAAGTAAAAGCGCCCACGTGCACGCTTCGCCGGATGCCATCACCATGATTTATGGCATCAACCATCTGGATTACAATCCCGCCCAACACCATGTGATCAGCGCAGCCAGCTGTACCACCACCGGGTTGGCGCACTTGATGAAACCACTTCTGGAACATGAAGATACGGCGAAGATCATGACTGCCTACATGAGCACCATCCACGCTGCCACAAACACGCAAAGCATCCTGGACAACATTCCAAAAGCCGGAGCCAGCGACCTCAGAAAATCCCGCAGCATGTTGAACAACATCATTCTTTCCACCACCGGCGCTGCCAAGGCTTTGGAACTGGTGATCCCAAAAATCAAATCCGTGGGTTTCATGGCAGATTCCGTGCGTATTCCCACCTCCACGGTTTCCCTGATAAATCTGAATCTTACGCTCCAAACGCGTGTGGACAAGAAGGGTAACCCCGTTCTTTCTGGTGAGTTTATCAACCGCATTTACAAAGATGCCGCGGCTGGTCCGCAAAAAGATCTGCTGGTTTACACCGAACGCCAAAATGTTTCCGCGGACATGATTGGCACCAGGGCGTCGGTGGTTTTGGAAGCTCATGAAACCCATATCCGCACATTCTTTATGCCCATTCCGGGTGGGGAAGGCACAGTACCTGTCTCCCATGCCAGAATCTGCGGCTGGTATGACAACGAACTGGGCTCCTACACCTACAGTCTTTCCAAACTTGTGCAATATATCGACGAAACATTGCCCTGATGCCTGAAAAGCAAGGCAATATGAGAAAGGGCGGAACGTGATGTCCGCCCTTTTTCGTTTCACCCATAAAAGAACCTGCACCCAGCTCCTTGTTTCAGTGTGTCCATCACTTCTTGATCAAGCCTTAATCAAGTCTTAATAATTAACGCTTGATTAAGACTTGATAATCACTTGATTAAGGCTTTCAAGCAAGGGTGACCCATCCTGAAATGGGTTGACCGAAAATCCGGAATTAGGTGATCGGTCATGAAAAAGACATCTACATGACTGAAAAATACAAAACCCGGATCAGCGGCTCAATTCAGAAGAATGAGCAATCTGACCCGGGTTGCTGTAACTTTTACCCGTTCAGAGTATCGCTTGATTTAGTTTATTGCTGTGATGCGGAAAAAGCGGGCTCGAACGTTTGGGGTCAGGTATTGGGTCACCACACCGTCGGAGAGGTTTTGGTCGATGATGTATTGGATATACTGGGTGTAAACCCCGTCGGGCGTGTCGGAAGCCCAGACCGTATAAGCCATGGCTTCAGGCACTTGAGCCCAAACGAGCTCAATGGTTCCAGCGTTTTCGGTAAAGCTCAGAATCTGCGGAGTGACGAGGTTGGTTCCATCTCCAATGATGATTTGCCTGCCAAAAACCGTTCCGTTGTAGGGACGCCAGGTGCCCAAGATGGTGGGATCAGCATTGTAGTTGAGGGTATAGCTGTTTTGTTGCACAACGCCATTGAACCACCATTGTGAAGCCCCGATCTCTGAAACCAGATACAGTCTTCCGCTCCAGTTTATGGTTCCGGCATTGCGGATGTATTGATCCTGGGTTCCGTTGATATAGAGGTATCTGCTGTCGATGCTGTTGTAGTTATACAAGTCTCCAGCCACGTTCAAGTTCAGGGTGGCGTTGGCTCCATAGCTGATGGTGCCATAGTTTTTCAGCATGCTTCCCACCGTGACGTTAACAGCGTAATACGTTGGCGTACTGATGGTTCCCTTGTTTGTCAGGGTGCCTGAAATGGTGTTGGGTCCATTCAGGTGAACTGTCCCGTCAAACCCGATATTGTTTGCCTGAAAGGTATGTAAAACAGGGGGTTGGTTGCTGTCATTGAGTATTCCGTTGATATAATTTGCTCCATTGCCGGAAAAAATGGCATTTTGGAAGCTTCCGCCGATGAGAGAAATGCTGCGATCAATCCCGTTATAATACATGAACAGGTTGTTGTTTTTCAAATCAATGACGCTGTCCTTGAAACTCAAGTTTGAAAGCAATTCGATGTTGCCGCTGCCTGCATCGGCTGTGAAGTTTGAGTTTGTGATGGGCTCGGCAGAGCTTGATTGATAGAGCTGATGCGGACCGGGGGCAATCAACTTGATGTTATTGGCGTTAATGCTGCCATTGTTATGAAAATCGCGGTTCAAGGAAAAACTTGTGGTGGCGTTGGGGCCTTGGGTGATGCTGCCATTGTTTTCCAGTTTCGTTCCCACAGTGAAGTAGTTTGTGAGGTATGAGGGCGTGGACATGGTGCCATTATTCACCAAGGTTCCGGTGACATTGTTGTTTCCGGAGAAATGAATTTCCCCTTGAATTTCAAGGTTGTTGGCTTGGAAATCGTACATTTTCATGTTGTTTTCGCTTTCATCGGCGACGCCTTTGATGAAATTGGCGCCATTGCCAAGGATTTCCACGTTTCTGAAGCTTCCACCCATGAAGGTGATGCCACGATCCACACCGCCATGATTCATGATCAGTGTGTTGTTGTTAAAATTGACAGTGGCATTTTTGAATTTCAGGTCTGAAAGCAATACCACATTTCCGCTGCCTGCATCGGCTGTGAAGTTTGAGTTTGTGATGGGCTCGGCAGAGCTTGATTGATAGAGCTGATGCGGACCGGGGGCAATCAACTTGATGTTATTGGCGTTAATGCTGCCATTGTTATGAAAATCGCGGTTCAAGAAAAGACTTGTGGTGGCGTTGGGGCCTTGGGTGATGCTGTCATTGTTTTCCAGTTTCGTTCCCACAGTGAAGTTGTTTGTGAGGTATGAGGGCGTGGACATGATGCCATTGTTCACCAAGGTTCCGCTTACACTGTTATTTCCATAGAAATGAATTTCCCCTTGAATTTCAAGGTTGTTGGCTTGGAGATTATTCATTATCGTGTGGGTTTCGCTTTCATTCGCGACGCCTTTGAGATAGTTTTCGCCATTGCCGGATATGATTGCATTGCTGAGCGTTCCAGCCATGAAAGTCATACCATAATCCACACCATTGTGGTTCATGATCAAGTTGTTGTTTTTCCAATCAACCGTGGAGTTTTTGAAGTTTAAGTCTGAAAGCAAAATGATATTGCCGCTGCCCGTCAAGGCTGTGAATGTGGAGTTTGAGATTTGGTAATCAGAACCGGATTGATATAGTTGGTGTGGTCCGGGTTCCGTCAGGTTGATTATTTTGGCATCCGTGAAGCCATGGTTATAAAAGTCACCATCCAAAGAAAGTTTCGTGATGCCGCTGAATCCCTGGGTGATGTTTCCATAGTTGAAAAGGGTTTCGCTGATGTTAATGGTTGAAATTATGTATGTCACAGAATCAAGGGTTCCCCTGTTGGTGAGGGTTCCAAAGCTTGAAGTGCCCGTAAATTCCAGGTGTCCGTCAAGCTCCAATTCATCCGCTGTGATATTGGTTACTTGAGTTCCCGCGGAGCCGGAAAAAGTGGCGCCGTTTCCACCCACAAATTCCAGGTTTCGCACCGTTCCGCCAACAATGCTGAAGTTGCGCGTAACAGAGTGATTCAAATAGATCTTGCCGTTGCTCATTTCCACTGTGCTGGTGCCGGGAATGTTGATATCTGAATGCAGATACAAGGCTGAATCCTGGCTGGTGCCTTTAAGCAGGGCGGGATGGAAAGTACCTGTGCTTGTAAGATGGGTTCCCGCAGAACCTTGCAGATAAAGCTCCTGGGGTTTCATGATACCGGAATTGCTGACGTCACCATAAACATGGACGATTATGCTGCCGGAATTCCCAGTTCTTTCAATTTCACCGTTGTTGGTCAGTGTTCCATGAACCTGCAGAGCCTGGCTGTTGTAGATAATGTTGGTGAGTTTTCCATTTGATTGGATCAAGAGGTCGTTGCAGTGGCTGGGGTTGCTTGAGGAATTGGGAGTCACCGGACCTGCCAGAACCACATCGTCGGAAACGGTGGGAACCACGCCCCCCACCCAAGTGCTTGACTCGTTCCAAGAACCACCTGAAGTGGTGGAATATATCGTTGCTGCTGCCAAATTCAGGGCAAGCCATAAAGCGGCAAAAACAAGAAGTAAGTGTTTCATTTTTCTTTCTCCTTTATGCGTTATTTCAAAGATTGGATGACTGCATCCTAAAACTTTCGGAAGCCGCTGATCGCGACCTCAAAAGCTTGCTTCAAGATGAAAATCCTTGAATCATGAAAAGTATAACAGTATCCAAAGTATATGGCAAATCTGAACTTAGGCAAATATAAAAAACGAGATTCATTTATTATGGTGCTCTAATTCATCTCAAGTTAGCTATCATCAATTTCCCATAATAAGTTATGAGAATTGGGGTTTTTGTTCTTGCTAACCTTTTCACTTTGAAAATGGTGCAAAAGGAAAACATTTTTCGGTGGGCTTGGTTTGCACACAAAAAAAGGGCTGGAATTGAATCCAGCCCTGTGGGGTTGATTTATCTTGTTTTAGTTCGAGATGGCTTTCACTTGGTAGAAGGCCTTGGAAAGTCCACGCCGATCTTCAAAGGAAATGCCCTGTTGGGTTTGCAGGAGCTGATAGTTGCCATCTGGAGAGTCAGCACTCCAAACTTGGTAGGAATCAGCGTTTGGCACAGCTTGCCAATTTAAAACAGGCCGCTGGCCATTCAGTTGGATTGTGATCGTGGGTGCATCCAGAACCATGATGTAAGGTGAAAGCTGGAGCTTGAGGTTGGGGCGATAGTTGCTGGTGCTCCCCCCTGAGAAATTGTTGCTTTGATCTGAAGAGTCGTTCCAATTGTAGCGGTATCCGTTGCTCATGTTTGTGTATTGGACGGTTCCGGTACTGCTGTAACTTGCCACAAGACCAAAGGCGGTATCCACCACGATGTTATCCACGCCGTTCCATACAAAAGCTTGGCTCAAAGGAAGCATGTTCCAGCCTGTGGAGCTTGGTTGATAGCTGGCAAGGTGGAAGACCTGTTCCATTTCATACAGAGGAATCCAAGAACTGGCGTTTGTCGCATTGGTATGTCCCATGCGGACAACATAGTTTGGCATCACTCGTTCAGGTAGTCCGGTTACATTGAAGCCGATGTGGGTGATGACATGCGGTCCCATGATACCGGCGGCGTTTAGCTCAGCTTTGGTGTAAACCGATTGACCGTGGAGGCTTTTGTACCAAACGTTGATGGGTGAAGCCGCGGAGTTGCCAGTACTTGAAGTCCCATTACCCAAAACCGCGTCCGTGATGGATGCAGGAATAACTGCGACGACGTTTGAGTGACCGGATTCGCCAGCAGGACTGGTGTAAACGGTGGTTACGTAGTACTGGTAAGTTTGACCGTTGACCACACCGGTATCCAGATAGGTGACTCCATCCACAGTGGCGATGGGGCTGCCATTCCGGTAAACACGGTAGGCACTAATTTCGCGCTGGGCTTCCTTTTTCTCGGAAAGCACCGAGGAGGCTCTGCCTTGGGCAGCGATCCAGTTTAAAGTCACGCGGTTGTTTCCTGCAACAGCGATGAGGCTGCTTGGAGGATATGCGTTCGGAGTGGCGGTAACAGATTCGGTTGGTTCGGACTCAACTCCATCAAAAACAGCGGTTATCCAATAGTGATATTCGGTGCCGTCGATCACGTCTTCATCTCGGTAGAAGAGGTTTGTGGAAGTGGCAAACAAGCTGCGGTTGCGGTAGATGGCATAGTGGTCTGGAGTTCTGCCAACAGGGGCATCCCATTCCAAGCGCACATATCCGTGACTGGAGATGGCGGTCAAATTTCTGGGCGGCATCAGCATGTCCATGTTCGGGAACATTTTCAAACGCAGGTTTGGCAGGTAATTGCTTGCAGTTAAAGATGAGGGCAGGCTTGAATCGCTGCTGTATTGGCGGGCACGGTTGTTGCCGGTGTTGGTATAGCTCCACTGTGGATAGTTGCTAATCCATTGTTGATGGTCTTTAACGGTGAGGATGGAAAGGTTTCCGCTGGCATCATAGAGGAACATGTCATCCAATTCCACTTCCTGCCAGCCGGAAGTCCCATTATTTGGGAAACTGCCGCTATAAACCAGGGTGTAGCCGTTGGTGCTGTAAGTTCCAGTGGAGAGAGTGGATGAGTTGGTGAGCTTCATATAGATGGAGACGTTATCGATGGTGCTGGTGTCGCTGCCTTCGGCTTTGTGAAAGGCAAGGGATTTGATGATGCCGGGAAATTCTATTTCACTCATAAGATAGATGGCTTCGTGGACGCTGTAGTAGTAATAGCGGTCCAGAGGATACCTTTGTGAACCAGCTCCCGTTCCGATAAAAACTTCCAAGGGTGCGCCGACTTCCACCACAAAAGATTCGCTGGCAGTGATGCCTTCTGCGGAAAGTGAAAAATAGAAGCTTACAAGGGTTCCGTTTGCCACCGAAGCTGCGGCCGTCACGTCAAAATCCAGGATGCTGTGCTCACCGGGGCTCATGGCAGGGAAGGCTGCGTTGGGGTTTGTGATGCTTATGCCGGGGGTGCTGCAGACCAGCGTGGTTGTTCCTGCGGGTGTGGGAATCCTGCCTATATTGTGCAAATCCACTTTGACGGTTACGCTTTCACCGGGGTCCAAGATGCCGTTGTGGTTTCCACTTTGGTCCAAAACCCGCAGATTTTGGAAATCGAATTCGGGGATAACCACGTCCAGATAGAAGCTTCTTTGCCAGTTTCCGTTGTTGGCACTGATGGCAAGGTTAAAATTCAATCTGCGGTCGGGAGGGCAGTTGGGAGCAACCTGGACTGCGTAATTGCTCAAGCTCATGGTGTTGCCCAGAGAGGGAACTGTGCCAAAACTTGCACTGTTGTTTGTGATGGTTACATAGGGGTCAGAGGAACTGAGAATGGCGCTTACCCCTGTGGCGTCAACCAAGCCGCGATTTCCCAAACGCAAGGCAAGTTGAGCTGCTTCGCCGGGCTCAAGGAAGCCGTTTTGGTTGGGATCCACCACTTGCGCTGCTTCCACAACCAAATATGGTATATCTGGCATGTGGGCGCGAGTGCTGATGAGAAGTGCGGATTCATGGCTCAGGGGCTTGGCAGCAGTGGGATAGATATTGCCAAATGTATACTCCAACCCGACGGTGCCGCTGTGATCTTCGATGCCGATCGTGCAGAAGTTTCCATGGGGCCTGCCACTTCCAGCTCCCAGATCCACGTTGTTGAATTGCTTGTATTGCAGTTTGATTTGACCGTCGTCGGTGTGGCTGGGATAGTAAACTGGGTCATAGAGAATGGCTTGGAAAGTTTCGGGTGTATTACCATCGTATCCGGACACCATGTTATACCATTCCACCACAAAATAGTGTTGCGCTTGGTTATACCAAGTGCAAACGGCACTTTGGTTTGGGATAATGGCAAGGTCGTCCCAAAAAACCGCAACCATGGGGCTGGGGCCACCCGGTCCGGGCAAACGCCAGTTGCGCCAATCCGAATCCGTGGATTCACCGAACGCTATGAACCCATTCGAGGAGATGGAGATACGATTGTATTCCACTCCATAGAAAGTAAAGCCGAAGGGCAGGTCCACCGTTTGTATGGAGTTGGCGCTGGTTTGGTCGCCTTCATTGCTGGAAGCATAGGGGTCCACAAGGTTCAAAGCTGTACCCAAGCCGCCTTCGCCCGGGGCGATTGGAATCCAATTGTAAACGGGGCAAAGATCGTAAGCCTCGTCGCCATCATCGTAGATGAAGTAGCCGTAGGCGTCCTGTCCCAAGGGATCGGTGACGGAGACATCGCCGATGGTGAAAGTGAATGGGATGGTTTGTTGGAAGCCTGCGGAATTTGAAAGCTCCAACTCCATGGGTATCACCATTCCGTTTACGCAGGAACTTAGGGCATGAACGCCGAAAACATCGGAACTGCTTGAAGTGGTGGAGCCGATGGGAATGTTTCCAAACCAGCCGGATGCATCCGTGACCTGCAGAAAGTTGTCCTGACTGCTCAGGCTGGCGCTGAGGCCGTTGAGATTGGCTCCGCCTGTGTTTTTGAGCGTAAAAACAACAGGCCAGTTGTCACCCGGGTTCAATAAATTACCGCTGGAGCCGGAAAAAGTGATGGCTTGCAGTTCCAAACGTCCATTATTTACGATGATGGGAACCAAGGTTTCGTAACTGCCGGCTGTGGTTTCCAGCAGGTAATTCAGAACGATTTGTCTTCCATCCGGACAGGCCGGATCGATGCTCAGAGTAACTGGGTTCAGGTTGGTGTCGGAGGAGTTGGGTTGGATGCGTTCATATTCAATGCGGTCATAGTTTATCAAAGTGACCCAAGGATCGTTGCAAGATACTGTGGCGCTGGGGGTTAATGCCATGTTACTGGTGTTGCGCAAGCCGATATAGATGTCCAGAGTTTCACCGGCGTCGGCATCGCCATTTCCATTTCCAATGCTGTCATCAATATCCATGCCGTCGTAAACCAAGCCTCCGCTGGAAAGGATGTTCACGTTTTGGATATAGGGTTTGAAATCGTTTTTATCCACTGTCAGGGTCAGGCTGCCGGAAAGTGCGGGGTTCAGTTCCAGAAGGGCATTGCCTGCAGAGTCGGTGAAATGCAAAGCCTGTTGCCCGGCTGTGTTTGTAATCGACACAGAGGCATTTTCCACCGGCATGCCATGTTGGTCTTTAACGTTTACCTGATAGTGGCTGGAACCTGCCGGCAGCGTAGAAGCGGCATCAACGGAAAAAACCGATGGAATGCCTACATAGACGACAGCGGTGGGGTCTCCCATCAGGTTGCAATAACCAGAAAAATTGTAGGCTTCTTCTGGGTAGTTTAGTCCGTATATCGTATAGAGGTACAGCTTGCCGTTCAGCATCGCTTCGCCCATGTTGCGCATGCCTTGGGGGTAGATGCCATGGAAAATACCCACATCCAGACAATTGTTCATGGAAGTGTGGGTACTTGACGTAGCCATGCCGATGGCGGTGATGGCACCGCCCAAAGTGGCAGCATCACCGTGGCGGATTACTTCTTCGGTTGTGTCAGTGCCATCGAAATTCCCCGTGCTGCAGGTAATCAAAACAGCGTGGAATAGCCTGTTGCCGTTATTGAGTTGGTTTATCGTACTGGTCCAGCCATCCATATTTATCCAGCCACGGAAATTGTAGAAAGCCACGCCTTGGTTGATGGCGGCGTTGGTGGTTGCTGGAGGAACTGAAGAAGCATAGTTTTTAACGAAGGTGTAGTTTGGGTTCACATCGAAGGCGCGTTCGGCAATGTAGTCATTTGTATAGCGCGGGGAAATGCCCGTCCCTCCTGTGGATGAAGCCGCCAGCACCATACGATTCAACCAGGCGCTGCCGGCAGGATTGATGTCCTTTTCCAGAGCTTGGATTTTGGCCATGTAGTTCACCATCTGCGAAGTAGTTTCAACCGAAATTCTACCAATGACGGCATCGCCCAGATTGTCGTTTCCAGCCAGCCAAGTGTAGTAGTAATCTATGTAAGTGCTGTAGCTGGGAATTGTGAAGTTGCCACTGGTATCGCCGATAAGAACGATATAGTCCGGACGGGTGTCAGGATTGTTATATTGGTTTTGGATGTAGCTTTTTATTGAACTGTTCTGGGTTCCCGTCACGGCGGTGCTGGCAGCGTTTACCACATAACCTTTCTGACGCTTCCAAGCCACATATTCGTCAACTTTTCCCAGATAGACGCTGTCGCTGCTGTTACCATAGATCACCAGCATGCGGGGATGGTGGTAGTTTCCAACGCGTCCCACGGTTTCATTGTAGTTCAGGATCAAGCCTTTGTAAATGTTTTCAAAAGCGGGGGAAAGGCTTGTGGGTGGCGTGCTTTCGTTAATTGATGGACCGGAAGTGAAATCCAGACGGATGTCCAGGCTTTCTGTGACCTGGAGTTCGCCTCTTTGGGTGTCATACTGGAAGGGGCGCACATTCAAAACAATCACGCGAAAATCACGGAGAACCTGGGGTTCTGAGATCTGAACGGCATTTTCCGGATAGAAACGGGCGCCAAATTTTCCCGATTCACGTTCAGCACTGAGCGCGGAAATGAATTCCGGCTGCAGGACTTGACGTTGGTTGGATGGGGTTTGATCGTAGCTGAGGCTCACCCCACCAGTGTAGGGAATGGCAATCATGACGGCGAAAACCGGGAGGGTTTCCTCTTCGCCGATGAAGTCGTATTGGACGTTGGCCACGCTCACCCTTTGCAGGGTTTGGCCGTCGCGCTGAATGCTTTCCAGTTTCCACTGGGGGAGCTCAAACCTGATCTGAATACCCTCGTCTGTGCCGCGAACCAAGCTGAAGGCATCCCTGCCAGGCAGTTCGAGTGCCGCTAGACCGGACAACATTATCAAGATCGCGAGCAAACCGACGAGCTTTCTTTTGTTCATCTGTGTTCCTTAACGGTTGTATTTATAAAAATTTGACTAAAGTGAAGCAATAAATGGCTAAGCCGAAAGGTTATTTTTGGAAAAAATCATGAAGAAAGGCGGGGGATTAAAAAGCGCTTGAAACCGGAATTTCTTTGTTTATCGGTAGTTGGCAGATATCCATGCTCAAAAACGCCATTTTTAAAAAAGGGAAACCGACCCCGCATTCCATTTTCAGGGTTGCGAGGCCGGTTTTTCAATTTGAAAGCGCCTTTATTTATTGGCGGGCAGGTCTTCGAAGACCGCCACCACCTTGTAGAAGGCTCTGGGCAGAATTTGGCTGTCCACCCAAGTGAGGTTTGGAGCCATGACCACGGCGAAGGGTTCAAAGCCATAATCGCCGTATGGATCAAGCGCACGATAGATATGGTAACGGTTGGCGCTGGGCACTTCCGTCCAGGAAAGCTGGATTCCATTGGCCACGGAACTGATATTCACTTCAGGAGCATCCAGATGATTCAGCACAACCCTCACCCAGACGGTGTCTTCAGCCTGAGCGTCTCCGTCGCTGACAGTAAAGGTCAGCAGTTCCTGGCCAAACCAGTTGGCGGGAGCGCTGAAAGTGACGCTGTGACCATCGATCTGGGCTTGGATGTATTGCCCATCTTCCACGTTGAGAATGAGCTCATCGCCGTCTTCATCATGGATGTAGGCACTGAAATCAACTGTCAAAGTGCCGTTCATCATGAATTCAAAGCCTGCTGCGGGAAGACTGATTTGGGGAGGCGTGTTTACATAGTTCACGATCACCCTGACCACATCAGAGTGCTGATCCTGGCCATCGCTCACGATGAAAGTGATGTCTTCAGCACCATACCAACTGTCCGGAGCGCTGAAGGTCACATCCATGCCATCAATGCTTATTGCCACGAACATGCTTCCGGTATGGCTCAGAGTGAGTTCATCACCGTCGGGATCGCTTACGTAGGGGCTGAAGTCCACAAGCAAACTTTCGTTCATATCGAACTCAAATTCGTCGGGCAAATCGATGAAGGGCGGAGTGTTTACGAAATGAACAATCACTCTGACGGAATCTGAATTCTGCTCGTATCCATCGTCCACGATGAAGGTGATATCTTCCTCGCCATACCAATCCAAAGGAGCGCCGAAGGTCACCTGCATGCCATCGATGTCAACGTTGATTTCTGTGTTTCCATCGCAGGTGAGAGTGAGATCGTGTCCGTCTGCATCGCTCACATAGGGGCTGAAATCCACAATCAGGTTTTCATTCATGTCGAACTCAAATTCTGCGGGCAGGTTGATTTCAGGAGTAGCATTTTGCACAGTGAGTTCCAGTTCCAATGTGTGCTGAGCGTTGCTTGGATCGTTGGAATTGACCTGCAGAGTGCTGAGATAGGTTCCCGGCGCCAATCCTGTGGCGTTGAAGCTGCAGCTGACGTTGCGGTTTCCGTTTCCATCCACGGTTGCAGATATGGGTGTTGCAGAGAACCAACTCACAGCAGGCTGTTCCACCAAGCTGAAGCTGAGCGAACGGCTGCCTGAGTTTGAGATGGTGAAGCTGTCATTGCTTTGGGCGTTTACAGCCAGTGTCGCTTCCAACTTGGTTTTGTTGATCGAAATACTGGGGTGGGTGTATCCGCTGCCCACAAGCTGTATGTTAACAACGGGGTTTTCTTCATCGTTGCTGTTGATGGTGAGGTTTCCGTTATAGGCGTTTGCCGCTTGGGGCTGGAAAGTGACGTTGTAAAGCAGGTTTTCTCCACCGGGGATATTGAAGTTCAGGGTGTTGCGGACCTCAGAGCCGTTTTTACTCCTGAGCCCGAAATCCTGTTCGGCTCTGCCGGACAAGGCAACACTATAGCCTGCGGGAGTGTTCATGGAACCGCTGAGTTCCACTTCTCCATCGTTGGCAATTGTAAATTGCATGACCTTGCTTCCGCCTGCCAAAACTTCACCAAAATCAAGCTGCTGCGGGTTTACCGTGATCACAGGCGGCAAGTCGGGCATGCCCGTGAAAGTCAGCTGCACGTTGGGGCGGTAAGAGCTGGTGCTGCCGCCGCTGAAGACGTTGGTTTGGTCGCTGGCAAAATAACTGCTAGCCTGCACATAGCGGTAACCGTTCGAAACGTTTGTATACCTCACTGTGCCGGCGTTTGAAGTGGAACTGATCAGACCGAAAGCAGTGTCGATCACGATGTTGTCTTCGCCGTTCCAAGTGAAAGGCGTATCCAGAGTTAGCATGTCAAATCCGCCGGCTGTGGGTGTGTAGGAACTGTTGTTATAAACCGTCACCATTCCGCTTGCACTTTGCCAGCTTGATACGTTCGAAGCGGTGGTGTGCTTCATTCTGACAATAAAAGAAGGCAAGGCTTGTGGTGACACAGTGTTCACGTAAAAGCCCAGAGCAGTTATGTCTGAAGGTCCATAAACACCGGCAGCATTAAGCTCTGCTTTTGTATAGACGCTCTGTCCGTGCAGACTGCGCCTGTATGTATTGATGGGACAGGCGGTAGAACTGCCGGTACTGGCGGTTCCGTCTCCCAAGACCACGGTGACAATTGCCGATGGCGTCACAAAAACAGTGTTTGAAGCCTCAGATTCTCCGGCGGGATTGCTGTAGAGGGTTGTAACATAATAACTGTATTCAATATTGTTGGAAACGCTTTCGTCGGTGTATGATGTTTCAGAAATGTCTGCCAGGAAAAAGCCGTCTCTATAGACGCGGAAGCTGCTCACGCCAGCCAAAGAAGATGGTGCAGTCCAGGAAAGATCGACACGTCTATCTCCACCAAGCCCGTTCAGAGCTGTGGGAGCATACATTATCTTGGTGACAGTCACATCCACTGCGTCTGAAGCATGGGTGTAGCCATCATGAACCTGGAAGGTGATCCTTTCCGTACCTGTCCAGCCTCCGGGACTGCTGAAGGTGACCGCATGACCGCTGATGTCAACCTGGATATTGTTGTTTCCGCTGCTGCTTAAGGTCAGGGTCTGGTTATCCGGGTCGCTGATATAGGGGCTGAAATCCACGATCAGGTTTTGATCCGCATAGACGTCAAATTCATAGGATTCCGGCAGTGAAATGGTTGGAGCGGTGTTGTGCACTGTAAGGTTCAGGGTAACCGTAAGTTGTGGATTCACAGGGTCGTTGGAATTGACCAGGAGAATTCCAGTATGGTTTCCGGGTGTGATTCCTTCGGGTGCAAATGTTCCGGTAATCTGCTGGCTTCCGCCTCCGGCAATGGTGCCGGAAACCGGACTGGCACTGAACCAGGCAAGTTCAGGCGACTCCACCAGGTTAAAGGTCAGATTTTGGCTGCCGGAGTTTGTGATTGTAAATTTGCGAGTGAGGGGGGTGCCGTTTGTGGTTGGAGCCGATAAGCTATTGTTGTTCAAGGAAATACTTGGAGGGGTTACCCCGGTTCCTGTAACTGTGATCAAAAACTCAGGGTTGTTTTCATCGTTGCTTTCGATGACGACTACTCCGTTGTAGTTGCCTGCAGCGGCGGGGCTGAAGCTAAGGTTATAAATCCTTTGATCGCCGGGCATGATGTTGAAATACAGGCTGTTGCGCTCTTGCGCGCTGCGGCTTGAGCTTAAACCTTGTTCCTCCCTGCCGGACCAGCTAACCGAATAGCCGCTGGGAGTGGTGATGGTACCGTAAAGATCTTCATCGCCCTCGTTGGTAATGGTAAATTGTTTCACGCTGCTTTGGCCAACCACTATGGCGCCAAAATCCAATTGATCGGGATCAACACTGATTTGCGGACCGGACGGGCCAACTGGTGGTTCACCAACGAAGCCCATTCTCAAGGCCGGTTTGTTTCTCGAGACTACACCACCTGAGAAAGTTCCTGCCATGTTGTTGGTGGAGGTGCGGCCAAAACGATATCCGCTGGGGGTATCAATATAAAGCACCGTTCCTGTCTCAGATTCTTCGCTCACCATGTCGAAAGCGGTGTCCACCACGATGTTGTCCACTCCGTTCCATTCAAAGGGCACGGAAAGAATCAACATATCCCAGCCGCCTGCTGTGGGCTGGTAGGAAGCAGTTTGGTAAACCGTCATCAAATTACTTTCAGGGATCCAATTGGAAGCATTGCTTGCAGTTGTGTGTCCCATCCTCACTATGAAGTTTGGCAATGGCACGTTTGGAGCGGAATCTACATAAAACCCGATCTGCAGAATCTCTGCAGTAGAGAAAAATCCACCGCTGATAAGTTCTTGATGGGTATAGACGCTTTGGCCGTGCAGGCTCTTCTTATAAACGTTGATGGGACAGCCATCCTGTCCACCGGTTGCGGTCATTCCAGATGCAATGATACCATAGTTCAAAGCGATGGGCGTGGCTTGAGCGGTGTTTGAAGCTGCGGATTCCCCGGTGGGGTTGCTGTAAACGGTTTTCACGTAATATGAGTAGGTGACACCGTTGGTCACGGCATTGTCTGCATAACTGGTGCCGGTTGTGGTGGTGAGAGCGCTACCGTTGCGGTAGATGCGATATCCGGTCATGGCACGGCTGTTGTCTTCTTCATCTTCACCACGTCCCTGCGCAGCATTCCAGTTAAGGAACACAACACTGTCTCCGCCCACTGCGACCAAGTTTGTGGGAGGGTATGAATTCGGAGTGGCGGTCACGGTGTTCGAAGCTTCGGAATCACCCTGGCTGTATCTGGCTTTAACGTAATAGCTGTATGTGGTGCCGTTTGTCAGGTTGGAATCCAAATAATAGAGGTTTGAAGTGGTGCCGACCTGAGAATTATTTCTATAAACCACATAGTTTGTAGGGGTTGTGTCTTCCGGTGCATCCCAACTGAGGCTCACGCTGCGATGGCTGGACTCGGCAACAAGGTTGCGGGGCGGGTTCAGCGGAGGAGCCACTGCCAAAAGGGCCTGATAGGCGTTCAGGCGTCCGGTGCCAAGCTTGCCCACATAGCTGGAGTTTTGCGCATAGTGGTCGTCCGTGGTGTTGCGCAAAATGTTTTTGACATCTGTAGGGGTGATGCTCATGCCCAAACGGTGAGCACGGGAAATCACCAATGCCGCCACGCCGGAGGTATGGGGGCAGGCCATGGAGGTGCCTTGATAGTATGCGTAACTGTTGCCTGTGATGGTGCTTCTTACGCCTTTGGGATCATTAGTGTAGAATGTTTCACCACCGGGCGCAGAAATATCCACCCAGGTACCCCAGTTTGAATACCAGGATTTCTCATCTTTATAGTTTGTGCCAGCCACGGAGAAAGAACCGCTGTAGCAGCCAGGATAATAGTTACCTTCAGATTCTTCGTTTCCTGCGGCAAAGATGGTGATACCGCCGTTCATAACAGTGCCGCCGCCGTTGGTGTTAAAATAGTTGATGGCTGTCAGTTCCGCTTGGCTGTATTGGTTTGGATACGAATAGCCCCAACTGTTCTGTGAAATGGCAGCTCCGTTGTCGGCAGCCCAGGTAGGCGCATTGGAAAAACCTCCCTGTGAGCTGCCTCTAAAAACCTGGCAGGTCATGATGCTGGCACCCTTGGTGCTGCCGATTCCACCGGCAATTCCACTGACGCCGGTGCTGTTGTTATTTTCTGCGGCAATAGTTCCGGCAACGTGGGTTCCGTGGTCTCCGGGGTAGATGGTGCTGTTGTTGTTCACAAAGTTATAGCCGCGCCCGCTCCACATATTGTTATCCAAATCGGGATGGTTATATTGCACCCCATCGTCGATTACGGCCACGATAACATCCGGGTGCCCTTTTTCGATGTCCCAGGCTTCGGGCAGATCGATGTCGCAGTCTGTTGTTCCGCCGTTTTGACCGGTATTGTGATAGTGCCACTGAGAGCTGAAATAGGGATCATTTGGAGTCCAGCGTTCACTTTCTTCGTCTGGGGCTTCAGGAGCTGCGTGGCCGTTCAGATTGTCGTGCACACCGTAGAGAACCTTGCGATATTCCGGTTCAGCCCATTCCACCAAACCTTTCAACTCGCGATAGGCCATCACAATGTCGCGGATATCTTCCTTGCTGTCAAAATGAATCTCATACCACAAATTCAATCCCCATTCGCGGTGACGCCAGTTGAATTTCGTGTTCTGCATGGTTATGTGGTAAAGCAGATTGATCTTGGAAACCTGATAATGACTGTTAAGTTCATCTAATTCGGGAATCTCAAATGAACTCAACACTCCATCACGGTGTTCCAGCCGGTCCAAATGACCAACCAATTCAGGATTAAGCCGAATCCAAACGTGTCCCGGAATCATGGCATCATCCCGAACCTCATAGAGGTCGATTGGAGGCAAATCCGAAAAGTCGGACATGGCTGCCAAAAATCCAACGCTCAACAGCGCCAGACATATCAGCAGCAACGCTTTAACTCTGCCGTGTTTCATAATTTTACTCCCAGCTCCCAATGGAGCAATCTTGATATGGGTCTATTTATCAATCAGTTAACTTGATTCAGATGATCGAATTTCCGTTTGAGAAGCAAGATCTGTTCCATTTACAGGATTTTATTGTCATTCAACTTAGCTAAACGTGGATATTTGTCAACAACTATTTTAAGCCCATTAAAACAATGGATTGAGAGGGATACGTTTTTTTTGGAATTTTGTCCATAAGCTAGGTAACCCCATGAGAATAAGACGGATATGGATTTTATGTGGTTTTTCCAATAATCCATCCTGTGAAAAAAAACCACAAGGCATGTTGATGCTAATCTGAAATCGCCAGCAGATACCCTGCTATGTCAATATATTCCGCATAAAGTCTTTGCCTGTTAATAGTATTTACTGGATTTCGATCAAAACAGACCGGACGGAGGCAGGGCTCGAATCCATGCTACGTTGATAAATTTCTCCAAACAGAATGTCCCACGGCTTTACTTGATGGGTTAATTTACTGTAGGCCAAGATGTTCAGTTCATTTTTGGCTGCGTTTTGTCCCCTGTTTCCAGGCGTCGATCACTTCTTAATCAAGTCTTAATCAAGCGTTAACTATTAAGACTTGATTAAGGCTTGATGATCACTTGATTAACGCTTTCAGCCAAGGCTGTGCCGGCCTGAAATAAGTTGACCCAAAATTGACCCAAAATCTTGAGAAAGGAGGAAGGTAAAATAATTGAATGGAGACCAGGGAATTTTACCCACACGAAAAACCCCGCCATCCAAATATGGACAGCGGGGCTTTTCGTTGTTTTAAGCTTTTACTTAGTTGCTGGCAGTTCCCGCACCGCTTTCACGCGGTAGAAGGCTTTGTCCAGCGTTTGGGGATCTTCGAAGTACACAGAGGATGTGGAGCCCCAAAATTCATATTCGGCATAGGGTTCCAAGGCGCGATAGATCTTGTAAAGCGTGGCGTTTTCCACAGCTTCCCAAGTGATGATCACGCCGGCTGCAGTTTTTTCCACATAAATTTGGGGAATCTGAAGTTCATAAATGATGCCTGCGGCAAACAAAGCGATTATGAGTTCAGGGTTTCCGGTATCGTTGCTGGTGATGATCAGGTTTGAATCGTAGCTGCCAATCTCACTGGGCTCGAAACGCAGGTTAAAATACTGTGAGTAGTCGGGTTCCACAGTGAAATCCAGAGCGTTACCATAGTTGTTATCCTGGAAATAGGCAACTTTGAATCCAGCAGGAGCTTGGATGTTGCCAATCAAGGTGTCATAGCCGGTGTTTTCGATGTTGAATTGCAACACCGAATTTGTGCCAAGCTCCACCTCGCCAAAATCCAAGGTTTCCGGATAAACTGAGATTTCAGGCGCCGAAACTGTCACGTAAGGAATGGTGAGCCTCAGGTTTGGCTTGTAAGACGAGAGGTCGCCTCCGCTGAACACATTGGTTTGGTCGCTTGCAAACCAATCCCAGGAACTTGCTCTGGCACAGCGGTAGCCGTTGCTGGAGTTGGTGTATTGCACCGTGCCGGCATCTGAAGAAGAACTGATAAGGCCAAAGGCGGTGTCCACCACCAGGTTGTCTTCACCGTTCCAAGAGAAGGGAGTGCTGAGCGTCAGCATATCCCAGTCGCCGGCTGTGGGAAGATACGAACTATTACTGTAAACGGTTGTCATGCCAGTGGCGTTTTGCCAGCTTGCCACGTTTATTGCATCGGTATGTTTCATTCTAACCATAAAGGATGAAAGCGGAGTGCTGGAGGCGGTGTTCACATAAAAACCAAGTCTCAGAATATCCACGGGTCCGTAAATGCCGGCCGCATTCAGTTCATCCTTGGTGTAAACAGACTGTCCGTGCAGGCTGCGTCTGCCAGTGTGAATGGGACTGGGGGTGGTGTTTGTGGTATTTTGGGTTCCCGTGCCCACCACCAAATTGATTGTGGCTGTGGGCGTTGCCTGCACATCGGCGGTCGGTTCGGATTCCCCATCTTCATAAACCGCCACCACGTTGTAGGTATAGGTGATTCCATTGATCACATTGTTGTCTGTGTAGCTCAGTTCTGTAAGGCTCTGCAAGAGGTTTCCGTTGCGGTTGATCTTGTAACCTGTGGGGTTGCCAAATTCAGGAACGTCCCAATTCAATTGCACATAAGCGTTTCCGCTGTCGGCTCTCAGATTGCGGGCGGGGGCGTAATATGTTTCCATGGGCGGGAAAATAATGTGGTCCAACCAAGCGCTGTCACTGCCGGAGGTTCCATACACGTCCTTGGAATATGTCCAGGTGAAGGTGTGCGAGCCGGCGGAAACGGGGAAACTGGCCAAAGCCCAGCCAGCTTCTCCGGACCACTGACCCTGCTGTTGGCCATCGATGTAGAAGCGCAGCCAGTCGTAGTTGTTTTCAGAGGAAACCTTGTAGTAAAACATGATTTCCCCGGCACTGCTCACGATTACCGGTATATTCAGCGATGTGCTGGCGTTGTTTCCGATATTTCCGGATTTCGCGGCATAGGTGCCTGAAAACTTTTGCGAGCCTTGCACCGTCCACGGCACGGAGCTGCTATTTTGCCAAGGATATAGGCTGAAATCACCGGTTTCAAAACCTTCATCTGCTGGAGGCAGCAGCATCACGGTGATCTCTTGGTGCACCGTATTGCGGTCATTATCGGTGGCAAGAGCTTTGATCACATGGCTGCCGCCGCTGAAAGTGCTTGTATCCCAAGCCCAAACATAGGGCTCATTGTAAACGGTGGTGATCAGTTCGCCATCCAGGTAAAACTTCACATGGACGATATGACCATTTGTATCCGATGCAGTTGCGGCAACGTTTACCACGGTGCCAAGATCGATGACCTGCCCATTGCTGGGATAGGTGATGGTGACGCTGGGAATGGTGGGGTCGGTGGCAAGCAAAGCACGATAGGCATTGATTCTGCCGGTGCCAAGCTTGCCGATGTAACTTGGATTCACAGCATAGTGGTCGTCGGTGGTTTCACGCAAAATATCAGCCACGTCACTGTTGCTGAGAGTTCTGCCATTGCGGTGGGCATAGGAAATGACCAAAGCCGCCACGCCGGAAGTGTGGGGACAGGCCATCGAAGTGCCTTGATAGAAGCCGTAGTTACTTGAACTCCAACAACTAAGCACACCTCTGGAGGTAACGGAATTGGTCTCACCTCCGGGGGCGGAAACGTCCACCCAAGTGTCATAGTTTGAATAATATGCCCTTTGATCCTGATGCGTGGTGGATGCAACCGAGAAAGCACCACTGTAACAACCGGGATACCATTGTCCACTGGCGTTGTTGTTGCCAGCGGCAAAGATGGTGATGCCGCCGTTCAAAACATTACCACCGCCATTGGCGTTGAAATAGTCGATTGCATCCAGAACGGTTTGATCATATACGCCAACAGAGTTATGTCCCCAGCTATTTTGGGAAATTGCGGCGCCGTTGTCGGCAGCATAAATCGGTGCCAGATGGAAACCTCCACCGCCAGTGGTGCCTGTGAAAACCTGGCAGCTCATCAGGCGTGCTCCGTTTCCAGAACCGCTTCCACCAGCAACGCCAGCCACGCCTACGTTGTTATTGTTCACAGCAGAAACGGTTCCGCCCACGTGGGTGCCATGGTCTCCACCGCTGATGGTGGCTGTGCTTTGGTAGAAATTGTAGCCATAAACGTCATCGACAAAGCCGTTGCCATCGTCATCAATGCCATTTCCGGGAATTTCGCCGCTGTTGACCCACATATTGGCGGCAAGGTCTGGATGGTTGTATTGCACACCCTGGTCGATGATGGCAACCACCACGTCGGGATGGCCTTTTTCAATATCCCAAGCCTCGGGCAGATCGATGTCACAGTCTGCCGTGCCCCCGGTTTGTCCGGTGTTGTGATAGTGCCACTGTTCTCCCAAGCGCGGGTCGTTTGGGGTCCAGCGTGCCAACAGTTCTTCAGTAAGCTTATATTCTTCGCCGGGAGAAGCAAAAAGCACTTTTTTGTATTCCGGTTCCGCCCATTGCAGGTCTTTGTCCAAAGCGCGATATGCCATCACGATCTCGCGGATGTCCGAGCCGGAATCATATTCAATCTCAAACCAGAGATGCAGACCCCATTCCACGTGACGCCAGCCCCATTTTTTGTTCTGTTTGGGATCTCCAAACAGCGGGATGATGCGGGTTACACCGTGTGCTTGGTTCAAGGCATCCAAGGTTTCAATGCCAAAGGCTGGCAGAACGCCGTCTTGATAGAGATAGTTTTGCACCATGGTGCTGTGTTTTTCGCTGAGTTTGATGCGGATGTGACCCATTTCCATGGCATCATCCGGAACTTTGAAAATGTCGATGAAGGGACGTTCGCCAAAACTTGGTGTGGCAAACATGGATACCGCTGCCAGAATGGCAAATACGGTCAACAGGATTTTCGATCTGTTCATAACTTTGATCGTCTCCTTATATGTAGGATTTAATCTTGATTGTCATTCATTTTGATGGAAAATACTGAAATTCGAAGCGGCCATATTTGTCAACTTAAAAAACTTTCCTTGTTCGGTATTTTGAGGATGTAACAATGTTGAGATCAATATGTTGCGAGATTATTGGTTTAACTGCTTAAAAGAAAACCCCGCCATCCGTTTTGGACGGCGGGGCGATTTATCCTTGAATCAGGATTTACTGTTTATTAGATTCTATTCTCGAACTGCTTTCACTTCATAGAAAGCTTTGCCAAGGTCTTCTGTGTCTTCAAAGAACAGATTGCTGGTGTTGCCCAAGTATCCAAAATTTCCGTAGGGCTGAACCGCACGATAGACGTGGTAGTCGGTGGCATTGTCCACAGCCAGCCAGGAGATTTTGACGCCGCCGGCAGTTTTGGTGATTGTAATTTCCGGTGCTGAGAGTCCCAACGGCGGTTCGCTGATGGTGACCAACATGAGGTTGGGTTTGTTCATGGATGTGGACCCGCCGCTGAAGACGCCGGTTTGATCCTGTCCGTCATTACGTGTGAAACGGTAGCCATTGTAGGTGCTGGTGGCCTGGGTGGCGCCGGAGCGGCCTGAGTTTCCAATGCGGCTAAAAGCGGTGTCGAGTACGATGTTATCCACTCCGTTCCAAACGAAGGGGGTGTCCAGAGTGATGGGGTCCCAGCCGGTTTGGGTGGGACGGTAGGAAGCAGAACTCCAGACTGTGGCAAGGTTTGCCTCAGGTATCCAGGAGCCTGCGTTTGTGGCAGAGGTATGTCCCATGCGGATCACGTAGTTTGGCATTGCCAAGGATGGCACCGAAGTAACGTTGAACCCGACCTGGTGGAAAGTGGTGGGACCATAAACACCCTGTGCGTTCAGTTCCGCTTTAGTGTAAACGGACTGTCCGTGCAGGCTTTGGTAGAACACATTGATGGGGCAGCCGTCGTTGGTTTCATTGCTGATGGTTCCGGTTCCGATGATCACAAATGTGCTGGCGTTGGGTGTTGCTTCCACGATGTTGGAGGGTTCCGCATCGCCATCTTCGTAGGACGCGACCACATAATAGGAATACGTGCTTCCGTTAGTTACGGAATAATCTGTATAAGTGAGGCTGTTTGTGCTGTTCAGGAAGCTGTCGTCGCGGTAAATCAGGTAAGATGTGGGGCTGCCGCTGGAGGGAGCGTCCCAATCCAGTTGCACCCAGCCGTTTCCAGCTTCCGCGCTGAGGTTGCGGGCAGGATAGAAAAGTCCCACAGGCAGATAAACCTGAAGCTTCAGGTTTGGCAGTTGATTTGACGCCACCAGCTGCTGGGGCACAGTGTAGTCGTTACGTTCACGGCGCACTTGGTTTGCGGAAGTGCTGGTGTAGGTCCAAAGCGGATGATTGTAGGTATCTCCATATTGGTAGCCTTTCACGATCAACATGGCGAGGTTTGACACACCGTCGTAGGCGAAAAGATCGTCCAATTCCGCTTCCATCCAGCCGGATGAGGAGTTGTTCGGGAAAACGCCATTGTAAACCAGTGTGTAGCCATCGGTGCTGAGGCTTCCATTCATATAGCTGCTTTGGTTGGTGTGTTTCAGGTAGATTTTCACGTTTTGGATGGGGTCTATGTTCGAACCGCCGGCTTTGTTGAATCCCACTGATTTGATGTTACACGCTGTGCCAATCTGCGAAGCCAGATAGACGGCTTCATGTGAGCTGTAGCCAAATGAACGATTAAGCGGATAAGCCTGGGTTCCACCGCCCTCACCGATGATGATGGTGGTCATGGGATTAGCTGTGGGGTAGGCAGTCACAGTGTTTGACTGGTCGGATTCGTTTCCGTTGTAGAGCGCGGTCACGTAATAGTCGTAATAGATATTGTTAATCACGGTTTCATCGCGATGGTTGAGGCCGGTGACAGTCACCAGATAAGTGCCGTCACGATAAACCTTGTATGCATCAGGACCCACACCTTCAGGGCCGGGCAAAGCCGGAACCTGCCAGGCAAGATCAACAAATTCATCCCCGGAAGTTTGAACCAATTCCTGCGGTTGAGGGTAATAGACGCCCATTTCCGGGAAAATGATGTGGTCAAGCCAGGCACAGTCGCTGCCGCCGCTCCAGAGATAGTCCTTCTTGTAGGTCCAGGTATAGGTGTGAGGGCCTGCCAAAACGGGGTAGCTGGCTTCCGTCCAGTTCACCGAACCAGACCATTGGCCTTTTTGCTCGCCGTCGATGTAGAAACGCAGCCAGTCATAATCCTTTTCTGAGGAAACTTTGTAGCGGAAGCTGATGTTGCCGGCGGAAACAGCCACAGCGGTGAGGCTGAGACTGGTGCTGCCATCGTCGTTGATGGCGCCGGATTTTGCGGCATAAGTGCCTGTGAACACACTCTCATCCTGCACTGTCCAGGGAATGGGGCTGTTGTTTTGCCAGGGGAAAAGACTGAAATCACCAGTTTCAAAGCCTTCGTCCGGGGCATGAAGGAGGGTCACTTTCACGGAACGCTCAACGTTGTTTCCATCGTTGTCCCAAGCCAAAACTTTGATAATGTGATCGCCCAATTCGCTGTTTCCGGTTTCCCAATCCCAAGAGTAGGGAGTGGAGGAATCAGTTGCCATAAATTCGTCATCCAGATAAAAATCAAGATGGGTGATGTAACCGTCTGTGTCAAATGCTGTTGCAGTAACGGCGGTCACGCTGCCCTGGATCAGGTGCTGACCTTTGAGAGGGTGAGTGATGGAGCAGGAGGGCAGGGTTGGATCCACTGCCATCAAAGCTTTTTGAGCGTTGACGCGGCCGGTGCCCAGCTTGCCTTCAAAACCTACGTTAACACCGTAGTTGTCGTCTGTGGTATTGCGAATGATGTTGGCCAGTTCGATGTTATCGATGGTGCGGCCATTGCGATGGGTGTAGGAAAGCAGAAGCGCGGCGATTCCCGAAACGTGGGGGCTCGCCATCGAAGTTCCCTGGAAAAAACCGTAATTGTTTCCAGTGACGCAACTGAGGACGCCTTTTGCGTCGCCACCGCTGAGGTCTCCGCCCGGTGCGGAAACGTCGATCCAAGTGTCATAGTTTGAATACCAGGCGCGGCCATCGATGTTATTTGTGGCAGCCACAGCGAAAGAACCGCTGTAGCAGCCAGGATACCAGGGGCCTCCGGCGTTGCTGTTGCCAGCGGAGAAGATGGTGATGCCGCCATCCATAACTGATCCACCGCCATTGGCGTTGAAATAGTCGATGGCGTCCAAAACGGATTGATCGTAGGCGCCGATAAAATCGTAGCCCCAGCTATTTTGGTTGATGGCAGCACCGTTGTCGGCAGCGTAAACCATGGCAGTTTCAAAACCGCCGTCTCCAGCCAAAGAACCAAAGACCTGGCAGGTCATCAGTCTGGCACCAGTGCCGGAACCGTTTCCGCCAGCCACTCCGGCAACGCCGACAGCGTTGTTGTTCACCGCGGCCACAGTGCCGCCAACGTGGCAGCCGTGGTCACCGGCATCGATGGTGTTGCTTCCCTGCAAAAAGTTGAAGCCATGAATGTCGTCGGAATAGCCGTTTCCGTCGTCGTCCATGTTGTTTCCGGCAATTTCTCCAGGATTTGTCCACATGGCGCCAGCAAGGTCGGAATGGTTGGTTTGAATACCTTGGTCGATGATGCCGATAATCACCGCGGGATGGCCTTTTTCGGTGTCCCAAGCTTCGGGAAGATCGATATCGGCATCAGGAGTCCCACCGCTTTGTCCGGTGTTGTGATAGTGCCATTGTTGACTGTAGCGCGGGTCGTTTGGGGTCCAGCGCTCCATCGTTTCCACGATCTGTGCGGCTTCTGAGCCACCAAGGTTGTGCAGACTTTTCACATATTCGGGCTCTGCCCATTGCAAATCTTTATCCAAAGCGCGATAAGCCATCACGATGTCACGAATGTCCGCTTCGCTCTTGAATTCAAGCTCAAACCAAAGGTGCAGGCCCCATTCCACGTGGCGCCAGCCCGATTTTTTGTTCAGCTTGTGATCGCCGAACAGGGGTGTGATGCGGGTTACGCCATATTCGTGATTCAGCGCGTCCAAAGCTTCGATGCCAAAGCGGGAAAGCTGGCCGCTTTCGAAACTGAAGCCCTGAACCAAACTGCTGTTGGTTTCACTCAGCTTGATGCGGATGTGCCCAGTTTTCATGGCTGCATCGGGCATCTTGTAAATGTCGATGAAAGGTCGTTCGCCGAATTGCGGTGCGGCAAACATTGAAACCGCTGCCAGAATGGCAAGTACGGTCAAGATGGTTTTTGACCTTGTCATGGTCTTCTCCTTATGATTTGTTTTTATTTAAAAGGGAGTGTTTTTTTGGGAAAAAGCATGGTTGATAGCATTGTAACTCAAGAGCGGTGCAGGATTTAATCCGCTTCACTGTCGCAAATTATAATGCGTTTCGGCAACATTTTACGGCAGCTTATATTTGTCAACAATTATCAATCTCCAAATCCTCATGATAATTAGATAACATGCGATATACAAGAGTATTAGAACGTCCGGATTCCATGGAAACCACGGCCTGAGTATTGTTAATCAAAAAACCTTTGCCCAATGTAGAGATCGACATATTATATAAATATAGTAGGAGATACAAGCCATGAAAAAACAAGTTAATATAGGCATTGACGGTATGCACTGTGCCGCATGCAGCGCACGCACCGAAAAAGCCCTCTGTGCCTTGCCGGGAGTGGATACGGCGCACGTGAACCTGGCCCTCGAGGAAGCCAGTTTGGAGTTTGACGACCGCGTGGTGGATATGGATACTTTCGCTTCCACCATCAAGTCGCTGGGGTTTTCCGTCCGTGAGGAAGAAATCAGCGTGGAAGACGCCCAGATCGAAGCCATGCACGTGGCGAAGAAAAAGATGTGGCAAATTTGGGTGATTGCCATTTTGGTGATGCTCATCATGCTGCCTCTGATGCTGATGCATATTCCCGAACCCTGGAACAGCCTGGGCATCTGGACAATTTTTGGTCTCACCTTGCTTGGGATGATTTTTCCCGGTCGCGGCGTATATGTTTCCGCCTTCAAATCCGTTGCCAGCGGAGGTTCCAACATGGATGTGCTCATCGCCTTGGGCACGCTGGCGTCGTTTTCCGTGACCCCGCTTTCCCTGGTGGTGAAAGACATTAATCCACATGACTTTTCCGGCATCGCCGCCATGATTATGGCTTTTCATCTCACCGGACGATATTTGGAAGCCAAAGCTCGCGGCAAAGCCTCCGAAGCCATTCGCAAGCTTCTGAATCTGGGTGCAAAGACGGCTTTGCTTGTGGTGGATGGTGAAGAAACCGAAGTGCCCATCCACAAAATCAAGGTGGGCGACATCTTTGTGGTGAAACCCGGAGCCAAGGTTCCCGCTGACGGTGAAATCATCAGCGGCGGTGCAAACCTTGATGAATCCATGGCCACAGGCGAATCCATGCCCGTACGCCGCGAAAAGGGCGAAAAGGTTTTGGGCGCCACAGTCAATCTGGACGGTGTTTTCCAAGCTCGCGCAGAAAAAGTGGGCAAGGACAGCTTTCTGGCCCAAGTGGTGAAAATGGTGCAGGAAGCCCAACATTCCAAAGTTCCCGTCCAGCTTTTGGCAGACCGTGTCACGGCGGTTTTCGTGCCCATCGTTCTGGTTTTGGCTTTGGTCACCTTTGTTTCATGGCTGGTTTTTCCCGGTTTCATGGGCGCCATCGGAGCTTTTTTCCACAAAATTATTCCCTTGAGCACGCCCAACACCGGTTTGGCAGCGGCTTTAATGGCTGCCGTGGCAACCCTGGTGATTGCCTGCCCCTGCGCACTTGGTTTGGCGACACCCACAGCCCTCATGGTTGGAAGCGGTATGGGCGCCGAACGCGGTATTTTGATCCGCAACGGTGAAGCCCTGCAGCGCATGAAAGACATCCGCGCCATCGTATTCGATAAAACCGGAACCCTCACCCATGGCGAACCCCGCCTTTTGAAAACTCAGGCGGTCAATTTGGATGAAAAGCAGTCCCTCGCCCTGGCTTTAAGCTTGGAAAAATCCAGTTCCCACCCCCTTGCCAAAGCCATTGTGAGCACCGCTGAAGAGCAAAATCTCCAAGCCCAGGAAGTTACAGACTTCACCGAAACAGGTGGACGCGGCGTTTCTGCGATGCTTGGCGAACGCAGGCTCTGGCTGGGCAGCGCCTCCCTGCTGAAGGAAAACAATGTACCCGGCGTTGAAAAAGTGGCTTTGGATAAGGATCTCGCTCATGCCGGAAAGGTTTGGCTGGGTGATTCCAGCGGCGTTTTGGCAGTGTTTTATCTGGCGGATACCGTGCGTCAGGAAGCGGCGTCCATTGTGGAAAAACTTTCTTCACTGGGCATCGAAAGCGTGATGCTGAGCGGAGATAACGAAGAAACTGCCAAGGCAATTGCCAGCCAGCTTGGCATCAAACGCGTCCGCGCCCAAGCCCTGCCGGGTGAAAAAGCCGACATTGTGCGCGATTTGCAAAAAGAATTCGGCGCCGTGGCCATGGTGGGAGACGGCATCAACGACGCCCCCGCCCTGAAGCAGGCTGATATTGGCATTGCCATGGGTCAGGGAACCGAAATTGCCATCGAAGCCGCCGACATCACCATCCTGCGTGACCGTTTGGAACTGATCCCGCAGGCGGTGACCCTCAGCGTGGAAACCTTCCGCAAAATCCGCCAAAACCTGTTCTGGGCCTTTTTCTACAATCTGGTCGCCATCCCTCTTGCCGTCTTTGGCGCGCTGCATCCCGTCATTGCGGAAATTGCCATGGCCTCCAGTTCTGTGACGGTGGTCACAAACGCAAACCTTCTGCGTAGAAAGATGAAATAAGGCTTCAAACTTTCCCAAAGAAAGAGCAAAAACCTCAATGAGGCTCGACGGCTCGCTGTTTCATAACGGCAAGCCGTTCTTTATTTTAGTGGCAAAAATGGAGACTCGGTTTGAGTAATTTGATATATCCTCTTGGTTCAGGTGCCCCTGCTATTTTCACAGATATGAAAACCCTTTCAATTTATCCTTAAACCCCAGGTAAACCGGCATTCCGCGCCCTTATTTGAAAGCGTCAGTCACTTCTTAATCAAGCGTTAATCAAGTCTTAATAATTAACGCTTGATTAAGGCTTGATTAACGCTTGATTAACGCTTTCAGGCAAGGGTGACCCGTCCTGAACCAGGTTTACCCCAAACCTATTATAGAGTATCAAGTGAAATTGCAAATAGTATCACTTTCGTTGCAAATCGGCGTTTTTAGTGAGACCCCAGTATCACCCTTTTTGCAAATCGGTTTCAACCTTTTTGCAAATCCAGTATCACCCTTTTTGCAAATCCAGTTTCAACCTTTTTGCAAATCCAGTATGTTGGGGTTCTCAGATTTATAGATTTAACAAAAAAAACGTGGGAGATACCGGGGTGGCACTCCCACGCTTCGGAGGGCATTCTATGTAGGGTCTGTAGGCTGTTTGCATAAGCGATTGAAGGCTGATTTTTGTCAACCATGAAATATTGAATCTTTCTTATGATATTGTGCGGAAAGGACTTGACTGCAGTTGCGAGGGGTGCACAGTAGCACCCATAAGTTAACAGTCGGGTAACCGAGAAGGAGACAAGATGAAAGACCAAAACAAAGACCGCACGGAGCAGGCACTGCAGGAGGCGATGCTAAGATTAGAGGATGCAATGGAAGCCACTGGCATTAACCAGGATGCCGACGAGGATGATCCCTTTGCTAACGAATTCTACTACGATAGCTGGTGGAACCAGTTCCGGGGACCCTGGCTCAAGTCGGAGCACATGAGTGATGAGCAGATCAGGCAGCGGGTCGATGATGCCTGGGAGTGCGGGGATTACAAGGAGATGATCAACCTAATGGCAGAGTTGATCTGCCGCCTTGAGCAGAAGAGTTAATCAGCTGATTATTGAGCCTAACCCGGTTCTGCCGGGTTTCGCTTTTGGGATTACATAGCAAGCGCAAGGAGGGTATAAACAGGATCGGAGGCTGTATAGACCTGACTGACCCCGATTTTTACGGTTACCAGATTTCCCTCAAGTTTGACGTCATCTATATAGAAGGCAGCATCGCAGTGAGTGCTAAGAATGAGCTGAGGTAATTCGGTATATTCCCGTTCCAAAGTATGAGTGATAATCTTATCCTCACCCAAGACGGCAGGACTGCGGAGGCTGCTTGCTCCGATGCCTTGGTTCTGATCCTGGAGTTCATAACGGAGCTTGGCTAAGGATAACAAACCGCTTTGCAGGTGTTCCGTACCGATAGCCCCTGCGGCTATCTTGCTGCCGGATACCACTCCATCCAGGATGTGATTGCCATAGATGCAGTTGTTCTGCAGACCTCGAGCATCAAGCTTTCCGATGCTGCAGGTCTTACCGCTGAACTGACCGTTTGTGTTTCCGAGATCATCCCAGATTTCATAGAAACCGCATTGAGCTTCGGATTCAATGGCAATTTCATAATACCCCGAATTAGGAGTATTTTCGATTAGTTTCTGACCTTCTACCCATGACTGCCCGGGCCTGAGAATACGCACGCACACTCCTGACTGAGGCTTTCTGACGTTGCCCTCCATGGTGTAGTAGCTGATGGCAAACTTGTACATTTATGCTCCTGTATCTGTTCTATGTTTGACTGGTTATTGTTTCATCGAAGTCGGTAACGATGATTATACTGAAATCTACATATCCCGGACTGCCTACATACTTCGATTCCAGACTGAATTTGACTTTAGCGGCATATTCATGCAGATCATCCGGGCACTTGGGCAACTGAGAGATAGTGACTGGGAACTGGCTGTTTACGGTATTGTGGGCGGTGAATTCGAGATAAAGCTTTCCGGGACCGAGCAGGAAGTTCAGCAGGGCATAGTATTCGCTTGGTTCCAGTATTGCTTCCAAGTCGAAGGTATCTTCCCGGTAGGCTTCTCTTCTATGGATGATTGTAGGGTCATAGGCGTTCTTCTTCTCGATGCGGTACTTACGGTTCGGGCTGTATTCAATCTGTCCATGCGGGCAGAGAAAATAGAAGATGCCGTCTTCAGCCCAGCGGATAAGTTTAAAGCCTTTTATAGCAGCCATGCCTTTAGCTTATATTCATCATCCACATAATTGCGCTCCAGTTCTGTTATGGCATATACCTGATTGCGGATGCGTATCTTAGATTGGAGGGACAGATTATATTTGGAGATTCGGTCTATTACCGCTTCGCAGGCCCATTTTGAGGCATAAAAATCAATGAGATAGCCTTGGACGTAATCCTGAAGCTGCGAACTGTCTCCAGCTAAAACATCCAAAGCATTCATATCCGGTTTTTGCTGATTGCCCCTCTTGATCACGAAAGAGACTACGTCGGTGTCGTCGATCTGAGTTATACCGGCTGAATAGGCATCCTTGTTCTTGAAGACGATGCGGCCGAGGGAATCGCTGTACAAGGTGGCATTGTAGATCATGAGCATAGCTTGCAGAGCTTTAATATTATCGGTTTGTTCATCATTATAGTTTTCATAAGCCTTGCCCGGAAACAGTTTGACTGGAAACAGATTGCCATGAAAGTGCGCTTCGACCCAGTGATCTACGTAGTGACTTCTGCCATAAATGCCGTCATCGATAGCCCCGACTGAGGCTAAGCCATGATAGAGAGTGCTTTCCGCTATGCCGTTCTCAATGAAAAAGCCGATAAACTCATTGGCGGCATTGTCCAAGGACGCAAGGTCTTCCACCCAATCGGTCTTCTCGTCATATTCAATAACTACCGGGCAGATATTATTGAAGAATCGATAGATGCGGCCACGGTAGCGTCCTTGATATCTGGTGGTTGCCGGATTGGGGTAAGTAGCCTTAATAACCTTTTTATAGGCAAAGATCAAACTGATCCGATTCGCCAAGTTGTCGATTTTGAATCCCCAATACGGAGCAGGCCATCCGGAATTTTCATAGCTATAGTTCCAGCCTCCGGTGGGGTTGGGAAAAGCTATCAGATCATCGAAGTCAATATGAGCTATAGTCAGTGCATCACCAGAACTAATGTTTAGGGTGGGGACGGTAAACTGGATTGAAGTGGGAATGTTGACAGGGATGGTCTGCATGATGTCTTGAATGAAATAGCTTAGAATCCACTGAGGCAGGTAACCTGCGGTAAGTGAATAATAGTGGGTAAGATCAGAGAATACGGAAAGAAGTTTGATCTTGTCGTAGCAAGTGATCTTTAAGATGCCGGAAGCTATATCAAAGGACAGTTGGGAAGTATCGATTATGCCGGAAAAGAACAGGCTGCCGTCACGATAAACTTTTACTTCAAAGTGAGATATATAGCGTTCATGTTCATGATCCCCGCTTAAGATGTTGTCCTGTATCCAAGTATCGGGGAAGCACTCAAAGACCAGACGCTTAGGCTCTCTGGAGTAGTTGGAGACCGACTGCAGCTTATCGGCAGATACAGATAAACTGATAATGGCACGATTGGCAACTGTATCGCTTAGACTGTGTTTAACCTGATTGTAGTCAGGGGCTGTGGTTTTGCCCATGATGAAGTCTATACGAAACATAATTTATTTATTGACTCTTTTACTGAAGTGAAAATCTTAGAAAATAAAAAGGAGTAAACCATGAAATTCCATGAAACAAGTTCAAACTATAATCTAGGGAAGTGGGAATCACTGTGTCCCAATAATCAATATAAGATTGTTGAGCCATCGTCGTTGGAGGACTTAATACCAAGAGGCTTGTTAGAAAAGGTTTCCCAATGTCTGATTGCTCATACATCCAGCTCTGACGGAAAGCAAGTGTTCGTAGTGCAGATGTACAGGCACGATAAGGGAAATACTGTGTTCGATGAACACCAATATGTTGCTCTATATGATACTGGTAGCGACCTACATTTTGAGGGTTACATAGAGCATGCAGATTATTCACAAAGAACATTTAGTGTCTCCTTTGTAAGTGGTTCATTTGCAGTAGGTAGTGCGTCGATTAATCAGATATTTCCCTTCAACCCACCACCACAATCTGGTTCATTAGATCAATTATCGCAATTTGGTAGACGTAAAGGTGTTGAGTATGCTTACAACTTTGCATATTCTGAATCTGTAGCTAGAAATAAAATAAAGATGTCATAGTACACTCCTAATCATCTTGCCTGTATCGGCGATCTCGGAGATCTTGACCGGATCACTGGAAAGCGGGTCAACATTCACTTCTATGACAGGCTTGGAATCCATCACCGTTTGTTTGAGCGAGACGATTTCGTCTTTTAAGGCAGAGATCAAATCAATCAGGGTATCCATACCGCCTACGGCTGAGATAGTGCCACCAGCGGCATAATTTGAGCCGATATTGTGGGGAATGGGAACCGAAGGAACCGGCATACCGGCAAACGCCAGCTTAACTTGTTCCAAGGGGGCAAAGTTGAGAAAGTCAAAGAGGTTTCTGCCCAAGGCTTTGACTCGGTCTTTGGCAGTAATATACTCATCGCCTTCTGCTTCAATCAGGATACCGCCCTGACTGTGTGACGGCCCCGTCAAGAGCCCCCCGCTGGCTTTCTTTTCGAACTTGGTGGCACTGATTTTTGTGATATTGGCAATACCGGCAGCCATCGCCGCGGCGGCTGCGGCAACTGCTAATCCGGGTCCTACCACAGGAATGCCCACCATCGACTTATAGGCACCGATGGCGGCGGCAAAGGTATCAACATAACCCTGTGCTATGGCGGTAGCTTTCCAGAGCTTAAAACCCCGTTCACTCTCTTTGTCTTGTGCAGACGCAAGATCGGACAGTATCTTGGAAACGCCGTTTATCGTCTGCAAATGAGAATTGGTTCTTAAGGTTGCCAAAGCTTCCTGCTTCTGCCTCTCGATCTCCACTTCACTGAGACCGGCGGCAATCAGCTTATCCTTCATCCGTTCATAGTAGCGGTCCAGTTCTAAAAGATGCCTGCTGTGGGTATCGCCGATATTGTCCAAGTCCCTGAGGTAGAATTCATCTCTAATATCCTGCAGTTCCTGCAGCCGGGCACGTTCCTCATCCCGGCGTTCTTCAAGCTGTTTGGCATGTTGGCTGTTAAAGTCTGCAAGTTGAGCTTGGATAAGCCGCTGTTCTTTCTCAGGCAGATTATTCTGCGCCCAAGTATAATACTCTTCCATGGCGCTTTTCAGGGCATCGTAAGAGGATACTCCCAGATTCTCCAAGGTGTTGAAGTAATCGATCTCAGCCCGGTAGCGGGCTTGGGCAGCTTCTCTTTCCTTATCGCTTATCTGCTTTTCCTGCTCCGCTTTCCAGGCATCCAAGTTCTCGATGGCTTCGCGTTCGGCATCACTGCCGTCCTTGGTGTATTCCTTGATCAGGCTGAGCCGTCTTTGGTATTCGGCTTCCATCCTTTGAGTTTCGGTCAGCCGAAGCCTGGCTAACTCCTCCATCAGACGCTGTGCTTCTTTACGCCTTGCCTCAGCTTCCGAAGCTGCCGGATTGGGCACAGATCTTGAAGAACCCCCTCCAGAGTCTCTTCCCTGATCGAAGGACAGATCAGGAACTTCCAACATAGCCTTGCGATAAGCATCGCCTAAGGCTTGCAGGTCATATTTGGCAGCTTGAAGCCTGCCCGATAAAGCCCCGAACTGGTGGATCGTTTTCTCTAATTTGTTCCACTCGCCGTCATTGCCGAAATAGAAGGATGGATTGAAGCCCATGGCGTTGCGGTCACTGGTGAGGAAATCCCAGTCCACTGAATTCATCAGCTCCTGTTTACGTTTGGCAGCCTTATCGTATTCGGCACGCATCTCATCAAGCTGTATCTGCAGCTCTGCCACTTTCTGGACTTGAGCGTTATACTTTTGTCCGTAAATCTCGGAGATCTTCTTCTGCACCAGGGCTTCCGATGCTGCCCTAAGCGCAGCGGCAAGGTTATTGTAGGCAGAGGTTTCCAGATTGATATTGCCTAAATACTCTGAGTAGTTGTCGTTGAGAGACTTAATGATATTTTTCATCTCCCGCTTATCCGAGGTGGTGAGAGAAGTGGCGGAACGTAGTTCCAAGAGCCTGGATGCCATGAGGCTGAACTTCTCAGCTTCCACCGATACCTGCTTTTGGGCATCCTTGATCTCGTCCTTCATACTGCGTTGGGCAGTGCTTAGATCGTCTGTTTTAATTGAAGCCGCTGCCAGACCAAAGCCCAGAGCCGACAAGGCACCCACTGCGATGCCGATGATCCCCGCAACGGGATTCATGGCAACCTGCAGGGCATGATAAGCTGCTGTGAGAGCGGTAACCGCAGTGGTGACCGTTCCGATAATGGGGATGGCAATCACAATACCTGTCACGAAGCCCTTCATTACAGGAGACAGACTGTTATAGGCATCCATGAGCAGCTTTAAGCCTTTGAGCAGGGGATTGATCATGACAGTCAGCATGTCACCGATAGTCTCCTGAATATCTCCCCAGGCATTGGCATTCTGCAGTCTGAGATCAGCCAGGGCTTCGGCGGTTCCGCCGTAGTCTTCGCCAAGCTTCTCGACCAAGTAGGATACTCCCTCTGTCTTGAGCCGGGTATCATCAAGCTCAATGCCGTAGCGAGCTAACATAGCCGTATGACCGTTTAAGGCTCTGCCCATGAGATCGAAGGCGGATTCCACGCTCATACCCGTGGCTTTATTGGCCTCTGTAAAGTCAAGCAGCAGAGGCACTAACTGTTGAATCTCATCCTTGTTCAGTTTGAAAGTCTGGGAGAGCTTGGACATGAGAGCCAAGAGTTGATCATCCTCGAAGTTGGTGACTTCCTGCATGGAGGAGGCGAAATTGCCCATCTCATCCGCAGCTTCGCCAAAGGCAACCGTAGCCAAAGTTACAGCCTGTCTTTGGTTGAGTGAGGCATCCAACAGGGTGTTCATGGATTTAACAAGACCGCCCACAACCTGCAGAACTCCATCCACTGCGATCTTCACGTCACGAATGGTAGCCAGAGCCTGTTCCGCAGAGATATTAACTGCGGCGGGTTTCTCCACCGCAGACTGGGCGGACTCCGCCTCCTGCTTGACTTCGGCAAGCTTGAGACTGGCGTCATTAGTGACAAGGACGAGTTTAAAGGTTAGGTCGGGCATTAGTAATTACGAATCAGCAGTTCAATCTCCGTCTGAAATGCTCCTGACACCGAGTACTGCGTCTCTACTTCGTCAATGACGCAGCCTTCGTAAAGTTGCCTGATGTAGGTATCATTGTTATAGGATAGCAGGAACTTGCCCTTGATCTTTTTAAGGGCTTCTGCTAACTCTTCATGCTGGTTGAAGGCATTTGCGTCTTCTCTTTTATAGAGAATTTCCTTGGTATAATATGGCGGGTCCAGATAGAAGAACGTATGCGGCTGGTCGAATCTGGCAACGATCTTTTCCCAAGGCTGCTTTTCAATGATTACCTGTCTGAGCCGCTGTGATGCTTCTTTTACCTTCTCCAAGTTGCGCAGCGGCATATACTTGTAGCCCTGATTAACGCAGAAGTTCTTGGAACGTGAGCCGTAGCTGCAGGCGAGGTTGTAGTAGAACTTGATCGCTCTCTCCAATTCAGTTCTGGGCTCATGCTGCATGAAATTATCGAACATCTCCCTGGAGATCAGATACTCATTAAGCTCGGTAACGAACGCTTCAGGATGCTGCTTGATATAGCGCCAGAAGTTGACCAGATCGCCATTGATGTCGTTATAGACCTCAGTATAACGGCTCTTCTTGGAGATCTGCCAGTCTTCCTTGTCAGCAGACTTGCCGAAAAGTATCCATGCCGCCCCGCCAAATACTTCGCAGTAGATGTCATGCTTGGGGATGAGCGGTAATATCTTCTTACGCAGAAGACGTTTACCGCCCACCCAAGAGATGATGCTGTTCATGCTTCCTCCAGCTTGAAGTTGGCGATGATCACTTCATTGAACTCGGACTTCCCTTCTTTGCGGTTGATGCCTTTGGTGCGGGTGACGTGCTTGATGTCGAAGCCCTTATAGAGCTTAAGCACTTCGGGATTGTCATCATAGGAAAGGATAAAACGCCCCTTGATGCCTTTCAGTTTCTTGCAGAGATCTTCATGGCTGAACTGCTTGCTGTTCTCGTAGGTATAGCCAAGCATATAGGGAGGATCACAATAGAAGAAGTTGCTCTTGGTATCGTATTTATCGATTACCTGCTCGTAAGACAGGTTCTCGATGATCACCATATCCAGGCGTTTGTGAAGTTCCTTGATGCGCTCCAGCCGGTTGTACATGCTTGATGTCCCGCGCTTCTGGGAGGTGCCGAAACTGTCGCCTTTTGATCCAAAACTTCGAGTGATCAGATACATGAACCTGGCGGCCCGCTGTATCTCGGTGAGACCTTCCTGCTTGAGGATATCGCCAAAGAGCTTGCGGCTGGCTACTAACCAATCCAACTCTCTGATCAGCTCATCAGGGTGATACTTCACCTGCAGGAACAGGTTTACCAGACGATTATCCAGATCGTTATAGACTTCCAAGTCGCCCCACTTCTCTTTGTAGAGCAGCATCCAAGCCGCTCCGCCGAAGGGCTCGATAAAGCCGGTGATATCCTTGGGAACATAGGGAGCGATAACCTTTCTCAGGAGGCGTTTACCGCCTATCCAGCCGATGATGGCATCCATTAAGCGTCTCCTTTGGGATCAGTGACACAGAGCCGCAGATACAGTTCAGGCAGGGTGTAGCGGTCGAAATCCGCAGTGGTGAATCCAAGCTTCCGCAGTATCATTTCGAACCTCTCGAAGGGGTATTGGGAGACACTGCCACCACTAATCCGAAACTTCCGAGCCAGCCTGCGAACCTCGCTTTGTTGGCTCTGATATAGGCGAAAAAAGCGGAGATGTACTCCAAGGCTTCCAAGGCATCCATCTTGTCGGGATTCTGCCCGGAAAGTATTGTTATAAGCTCTTTATCCACTTCAGATGCCGAGATCAGTTCAAGCAGTTCCACCTCGTTTATCTTGGCTATCTTGCCGGAAAGAAAGTCCTCAAGCTTGGCTTTCAGGGTCCCGTTGGAGATCGTGAGACAGAGTATCTGCCGCAGTTGAGCATAGCTTAGTTTGGGTTCAGGTTTCATAGAATAGTCGTCCTTTTAAACATCATTCTTAGTGACCGAAAAACATCTTGAGCGCGATGCCCAAGAGCAAAAAGAATTGTGAGGTGGAGACGGACAGAAGGATCTTCATATTCGTCTCCACCTTAGCCATTCTGGTTACCAGTGATTTGTTGCTGTCGCCATTGCCGTAGATCTCCTCATGCAGACTGTCGATCTTTTCTTTGACCTCGGGTCTGCAGCGGCAGTCAACTTCAATAATCCGTTTAGTCATGGCGTAACCGTTAATAGATGCGATCTTAGGCTCCGGGTGCCAAGTTCTTTAATAGGTAAACCTTGTTGGAGGTTGCTCCGGAGAACTCGGTGGAGATAGCTACGTTGAAGAGACCGTCAGCCTCTCCTGCCCAGTCAACCGTCCAGCGCAGACCAGTGAAGATCACAACACGGTCAAACTCCTTGGAAGCGACCACGATCGTGGTGTCCTTGCCCATGAAGGCATTGCTCTCCAAGTAGTTCTTCTGCAGGGTGGAAAGCCCGGCAATATTCAGTTCCACAGTGTTGGTGCGCTTGCCGGGGATGCTGTAGTTGCGGGTCTTAAGCTTGGATAGTTTGGAGTCGGTTTTGCCGGGTTTCTCCGCCAACTCTCCCAACAGCATGAAGTTTTCGACTAACTCAGCCTTCGCCGAAGCGATAGAAGCGTAAGTGCTGTCAATACTACTTGAACTGTAGCTGCCGATACCGAAATAGACGTAGTCAGCAACGAAGACGTCCATCAGCTTGGCAAAGTCTAAGTCGCCTTCGCTCATTGATCCGGGGAGGGTAGGACGGACAATACTGGAACCGCCAGGCATCAGAACACCCCCTTAATGGCTTTGCCGATGCTAAAGAGCCATTTGCGGTTGTGGAACACGTATTCGATGGCTCCTCCGATAGTGCCGAAGACCTTGAGGATGAGGTTGGTCTGCTTGGCGGGTAAAGATTTGGCAGCCCGCTCCACCGCTAACTGCTTCTTGGTAAAATCATCCAGGTCCTTGGTCGCCGGATTGACTTTGATATCCTGAATAATATCCAAGATAATCGCCAGCGCGGAGTTGATCTTGGTTTTATCCAAGGATTTACCAGTAATGCGGAAGATGATCCAGACGATGATGGTAGTCAAGAGTCCGAGAATGAAGGCTTGGTTTTGAATGATGAAATCCATTGATGCTCCTTATAGTTTGTAGAAGAATAGGTTGGCTATGCTTGCGGTTCCCGCCGCTGCCCGACGTATGTAGAAGGTTCTTTGGCTATATACGGGAATTACGATCGGCACGCCTGTTGGAACGGTGGCATAGAAGTTGTTGGCATTGGTACTGTCGGCGCGCACACTGATGCTGCCGGTAGCGGGTATCAGCACGACTTCAACAGTACCGCTGGGGACGGTTATCGGCTTCCAGAGGGTATCAGCAGATGGGCTGTAGCTCAAACAGGAGAAGCCTTTGTTCATCTGGATGGCTATCTTACGGCTATCCACCGGTAGAGTGTATTGGGCATACACGTTCAGGGCGATGACCAGGAGGAAGCCTAACAGCACCATGCTTAGGACAGTGATTCTCATGAGTATCTCCTTATACGACATGGAAGATTTTGATGAAGTTGGGGATGTAGGTGATGCCTGGTCGGATGCGGATATACCAGTGGTATTTCCAGTCCGAACCGTGGTGTTCCACTTTGAGTTCGGCATCGGTGCGATAGCCGATGATGATGAACTTTGATAGACCGCCCACGATATAGTCATCAGGCATCAGTCTGGCTTTGACGGGAATGCCGGCAAAAGAGACTTTGCCGCCTTCTAAGAGCAAACGGTCTCCGGTAGCGGTTTCTCTTCTGGCTATCTCACTGCGGATGCGGATAAGATCTTTTTGGGAGACGTAGAACTTGAAGTTCTCCTGCTCTTCCAATATCTCATCACTGAATGCCAGCAGAGCTGTTTCAAAGCGTTCTGCGAAGGTGACGCTGGTCTCGCTGGAAATGGTGCCTACATCGCTGGCAGTGGTGGCGAGTTTGATGATGCCGTCCAGAGCCTTGATCTTGGCAGTGGCGGAGGCCCGGTCACCCTTGAAGAGCAGCAGGCGGATGGCTTTCTCGGTCTTCTTGGCGATATGGTTCTCCACGTATGCTCCGAAGGCATCTTCGACGTACTTGTCTTTGTAGAACTCGACCACATCTCTGCCTAAGGTGAACTCGGCGTTGAGTATCCCGGTGGGAACAGACAGGTCGGCTGTACTCACGTTCTGAGCGGTTAAGGCTCCATCGAGTGAGTTCTTGAAGACCAGATCATCGATCAGACCGACGTCGATCTTCTCGTCTTTGAGCAGCGGCAGGACCGATATATCCGAGAGGGTATCTCCGGGTTGACTGGCGATTACTTCATCGATGAAGAGTGAAGTGGTATTGGCATTGAGGATGTTCATCGCCTTGCCGGAGTCCACACCGGAGATGCCCTTGTAGATCTCACGATGCGAAGCCTTGACCATGATCTTGCTGCCGTCGATGGTGACTTCTTTGTCCACAGTGGACTGGTTAACATCAGGTTCACCTGGGATGCTCTTGGAGATGGCTCTGCTCATCGTCACTGACAGGTCTTTAAGGCTCTTCTCGATGCTCTTTACGGCATCAGATACCAGAACCGACCCACTGCTTTTTTCGAGTTCTGAGATGCGGTCGGTGATGTTGTCGATCCCCTTCTGCAGCTCAGAGTTGTTGTTCTGCTCTGCCACCTTGCGCAGCGAATTGAGCTCGTTCTTGATCTCGGCAAGGCTCGCTTCTGCACTGTGGTAGTCATCGGCACGTCCGTAGATGGAGACACCATTGAACTCGCCTTTTTCGACCTTCTGCCAAAGCTCCGAAGCAAGGTCTTCACACTTCAGGACCTGCACCCAGGCACCTACTTTGGTATTGGGGAAATGCTCGTGATCCAGAGTCTTGAGAATGTAGTTCTCTACCACGGTGAACTCGGGCACTGGCTGCATGTTGTGGTTAACATCACATTTGCCCACTAAGCCATGTTTGGCGAAGTGATCGCAAGCTTTCTGTATCTCTTCTCTGGAGTAGAAATCACCCTGCGAATCGTGGATGTTGGGTTCCATCAAGGTGACGTAGAGTCTGCCCTGGGTGCCCAGTGTTTCACTCTTGAATTTGGCGGAGTTGATCTTGTGTTCGAAGCTTCTACCGGAAGCATTCTTGACCACAAAGCCCTTCTGATTGGCGGGAGTCATCTCATCGAAGAGAAGCGAGACAAGCTCGACTTC